>VFQQ010000027.1_pt1 | contig 418287 bp, 320 predicted proteins | sample 3512341 | NCBI WGS metagenome assembly VFQQ01 (sample SAMN10412373, study PRJNA504923) | tailings metagenome | isolation source: Relicate 2 Philex TSF1 revegetated site | place: Philippines: Tuba, Benguet | collected 2017-08-29
ATCCCGAATCCCGAATCCCGAATCCCGAATCCCGAATCCCGAATCCCGAATCCCGGCTCCGCTCGCAGCGCCCGCAAATCGCCAGAACCCGCGCGTCGCCATGCCACTGCGCAGGCGCGCAATGCAGGCTCCCCCTTCCGCGGAGCGCGCCATGCGACTCGGTTTCAAGATTCCCCTGATCGGCTTCACCATGCTCGTCCTGCTGGTGCCGATCCTGTTGTTGAACGGGCTGGTGTACGAGCGCCAGCAGCGCGCGGCCGAGGTGCGCGCCGAAGTGGCCCAGAGCAGCAGCCGGGCGCAGCGCATCACCGGCCCGCTGCTGCGCATCGAAGTCGAGCGCGCCGTGCCCGAGCGCCGGCTGGTGATGGAAGAGGGCGTACAGCGCGAAGTGGTCGAGACCAAGACTGTGCGCGAGGCGCGCCTGCTGCTGCCGGCGCGGTTGGGCTACGAAGCGGGGTTCACCAGCGAGCGCCGCGGCCGTTCGCTGTTCCTGGCCCTGCTCTACCACCTGAAGCTGAAGGCCGGCGCCGAGTTCGACACCACCGGCCTGCTCGCCGAGGGCGAGCGCGCGATTCGTGCCGATCTGCTGCTGGGCCTGGGCGACAACCGCGGCATCCGCAGCTTGGCGCTGAGTGCCGGCGGCAAGCCGCTCGCCGTGGAGCCTGGCGCGCAGCTGCCGTGGTTGGAGGCCGGCGTGCAGGCTTCGCTGCCCTTGGCGGAACTCCAGGCGCAACAGCTCAGCGTGCAGCTCGACGCCGAGATCAGCGGCACCGAGGCGCTCGACTTCGTGCCCGTGGGTGCCGATACCGAAGTGCGTCTCGGCGGCGACTGGCCGCATCCGTCGTTCGGCGGTGATCTGCTGCCGCAGGCGCCCGAGCTGCGTGCGGACGGCTTCAGCGCGCAGTGGAAGGTCTCGCGCCTCGCCAGCCAGGCCCAGCAGGCGGTGCGCCAGTGCGGGCTGGAGGCGACCCACTGCGCGGGGCTGTCCGCGCACGCCTTCGGGCTGCGCCTGGTCGATCCCGTGGACCGGTATCTGATGACCGAGCGGGCCATGAAGTACGCCCTGCTGGTGCTGGTGCTGGTGTTCGGCGCGGTGTTCTTCGTCGAGGTGGTCGGCGGCGACGAGCTGCACCCGCTGCACTACGGCCTGATCGGCCTGGCGCTGGCGATGTTCTTCCTGCTGCTGCTGGCGCTGAGCGAGCACATCGGCTTCGGCCTTGCCTATCTGCTGGCGGCGCTGGCCTGCATCGCGCTGATCGCGGTCTACCTGGCCGGCGTGCTCGAAAGTCGCGCCAAGGGCTGGGCCAGCGCCGGACTGCTGGCGGGTCTGTATGCGCTGCTCTACGCGCTGCTGAAAGCCGAGGACTACGCCCTGCTGGGCGGCGCGCTGGTGCTGTTCGGCTGTCTTGCGGTGTTCATGCTGGCGACGCGGCGGGTGCGCTGGGCGGCGCTGGGGCGGGCGGGCACGCAGCAGCCGTGACGGAAACGGAAAGGGCGGCCCGAGGGCCGCCCTTTCCTTCAGTCGAGATCGCCGTGCAGTGATCAGGCGGGCTTGCGCAGCTTGCTGTGGCGGTAGCCGTAGAAGAGGTAGATCAGCACGCCGAGGAAGGTCCAGCCGACCATCAGGGTCCAGTGGGCCTTGAAGGGCTGCCAGAACAGGTACAGGCAGGCGGCCGCGCCGGCGATGCAGACGAACCAGGCGAAGGGCACGCGGAAGGGGCGGGGCAGATCCGGGCGCGTGCGGCGCAGCACCAGCACGCCGATGCAGACGGTGGCAAACGCCAGCAGGGTGCCCATCGACACCAGCTCGCCGAGCAGGCCGATCGGCAGGAAGCCGGCAAGGCAGGCGGCGAACACGCCCACAATGATCGTGCCGACGTGCGGGGTCTGGAACTTCGGGTGGACCTTGGCGAAGAACTTCGGCAGCAGGCCGTCCTTCGACATCGAGTAGAAGATGCGCGGCTGGCCCATCAGCATGACCAGGATCACCGAGGACAGGCCGGCGATGGCGCCGATCTCGATCAGCGTCTTCAGCCACAGCAGGCTCGGGTAGGCCTCGAGTGCGGTGGCCACCGGCTTGGGCGTGCCCAGCTCGGTGTAGGGCAGCATGCCGGTCAGCACGCCGGAGACGATGATGTAGATCAGCGTGCAGAAGAACAGCGAGCCGAGGATGCCGATCGGCATGTCGCGCTGCGGGTTCTTGGCCTCGCCGGCGGCGGTCGAGACCGCATCGAAGCCGATGTAGGCGAAGAACACCACCGCCGCGCCGCGGACCACGCCGTCCATGCCGAACTGGCCCGGGCCGGTGTTCTCGGGGATGAAGGGGATCCAGTTCTCGGGGTTGATGAACTGCACGCCGAAGGCCACGAACAGCAGGATCACGACGACCTTGATCGCCACGATCACCGCATTGACCCAGGCCGACTGGGTGATGCCGACGTAACAGAGGCCGCTGACCGCGGCGACGATGGCAACGGCCGGCAGGTTCAGGAAGCCGCCGGTGTAGACGATGCTGCCGTTGACCACATTGAGCGGGGCCGAGGCCAGCGCCGCCGGCAGGCCGATGCCCATGCTGGTCAGCAGGCTGTTGAAATAGCCCGACCAGCCCACCGCCACGGTGGAGGCGGCGAACATGTACTCCAGCACCAGGTTCCAGCCGATGAACCAGGCCACGCCCTCACCGAGGGTGGCGTAGGCATAGGAGTAAGCGCTGCCCGATACCGGCATCATCGCCGCGAACTCGGCGTAGCACAGGCCGGCGAAGGCGCAGGCGATGCCGGCCAGCACGAAGCTCAGCACGATCGCGGGGCCGGCGTGCGCCGCGGCCGCCTGGCCGGTCAGCACGAAGATGCCGGCGCCGATGACCGCGCCGATGCCCAGCATGACCAGCTGGCGCGCGCCGAGCACGCGCTTCAGCGAGGCCTCGCCTCCGAGCGAGCCCTCCACCGGCTCGCCGGCGTCGACGTGCGGCGCGGGCCCGACGGGCTTGGTTTGCAGCAAAGCCTTCAACATGTGTTGTTCCCCGAGTGAGTCAGTGATCGGCGTTCGAGTGCGTGCAAGGCCCCGGGTGCGCAGATGTCCCGCGCGGTGAGTCCGGACGCAGCAGGAACGCGTCTAGGGTGCCGCGTCGGCGACGCGCCACGGCAGTGCAGGAAGTGCAGGCCCCCCGGCCGTCGCACATTCTAGCCGCTTGCTTCACGAAGTACGCACGCCTTGCCTTCGGGACTGCACGGTCCGGCGTCCGCGGAGCGGGCGCAAAAGAAAACGCCGCAGGCGCGGGGCCGGCGGCGTTCGACTCTCGGCGGTGACGGACGCGGGCGGGTGGACCCGTGACCCCGCGCTATTCCCCCAGCACGCTGCTGGCGTCGCGCTTCTCGCGGGCTTCGAGCGGGGTCTCGCCGTGCTCGATGAACCAGACGTTCTCGGCGATGTTGGTGGCGTGGTCGCCGATGCGCTCGATGTTCTTGGCGATGAACAGCAGATGCGTGCCGCCGCCGATGTGGCTGCTGTCCTCGGCCATCCAGGCGAGCAGGGCACGGAACAGCTCGGTGTGCAGGCGGTCGAGCTCGGCGTCGCGCTCGCGCACGGCGATGGCCAGCGCCACGTCGCGCTGCACATAGGCGCGCAGCACGTCGCGCAGCTGGCGGATCGCGAAGTCGGCCATGGGCCGCAGACCGGCCGCGGCCGGCACCGCCGGCTGGGTGTTCAGTACGCGGCAGCGCTTGGCGAGGTTGGCGGCGAGGTCGCCCACGCGCTCGATGTCGCTGGCGATGCGCAGGGCCGCCAGCACCTCGCGCAGGTCGCGGGCGACCGGCTGGCGCAGGGCGAGCAGGCGCAGCACGTCATGGCTGAGCTCGCTCTCGCGGGCGTCGATGCCGGCATCGGCCGCGATCACGCGCTCGGCGGCCGCATCATCACGCTGCTCCAGCGCAAGCAGGGCGGACTCCAGCTGCTGCGCGGCGGCGTCGCCCATGGATTCGAGCTCCTGACCCAGCCGGGCCAGCTCGGCGTCGTAGTTCTTGAGGATGTGCGAATCGTGCATGGCGCGCTCCCGATCAGCCGAAGCGGCCGGTGATGTAGCCCTCGGTCTGCGGGTTCGAGGGGTTGGTGAAGATGCGCTCGGTCTCGCCGTGCTCGATCAGCTGGCCCAGGTACATGAAGGCGGTGTGGTCGGAGCAGCGTCCGGCCTGCTGCATGTTGTGGGTCACGATGACGATGGTGAACTGCTGCTTGAGCTCGGCGATCAGCTGCTCGATCTTGCCGGTGGCGATCGGGTCGAGCGCCGAGGTCGGCTCGTCCAGCAGGATGACCTCCGGCTTCAGCGCCACCGCGCGGGCGATGCACAGGCGCTGCTGCTGGCCGCCGGACAGACCCAGCGCATTCTGCTTGAGCTTGTCCTTCACCTCCTCCCACAGCGCGGCCTGGCGCAGCGCGGCCTCGACGCGGTCGTCGAGCTCGGAGCGCGACAGCGTCTCGTGGTGCTGGATCGCCCAGGCCACGTTCTGGTGGATGCTCATCGGGAACGGCACGGGCTTCTGGAAGACCATGCCGACCTTGCTGCGCAGGCGGTTCAGCGGGTACTTCGGGTCGAGGATGTTCTCGCCGTCGAGGCGCACTTCGCCGCTGGCCACCAGACCCGGATACAGCGAGTAGATCCGGTTCAGGCAGCGCAGCAGGGTCGACTTGCCGCAGCCCGAGGGGCCGATCAGCGCGGTCACCTGCCGCTCGGGGATCGGCAGGTGGATGTCGCGCAGCGCGTGGTAGCCGTTGTAGTGGAAGTTCAGGCCGCGCACGTCCATCTTGAGCGCGGGTGCCGCTGCGGGGCTGTCAGTCATGGCCTTGGGACTTGCGGAGCAGGAAGGTGCGCGCCGCCAGACTCAGCAGCAGCACGAACAGGGTGATGACCAGCGCGCCGGACCAGGCCAGGGCCTGCCAGGCGGGGAAAGGGCTCATCGCGTACTGGAAGACCACCACCGGCACGTTCGCCATCGCGCCGGTCAGATCGGTGCTCCAGTACTGGTTGGAGAACGCGGTGAACAGCAGCGGCGCGGTTTCGCCGGAGATGCGGGCGAGCGCCAGCAGCACGCCGGTGAGGATGCCCGGTGCGGCGGCGCGGTAGAGCACATGCACGGTCACCTTCCACTGCGGGATGCCGAGGCTGAGCGCGGCCTCGCGCATCTGCGAGGGCACCAGCCGCAGCATCTCGTCGGTGGTGCGCACCACCACCGGCAGCACGATGAAGGCCAGGGCCAGCGCGCCGGCCAGGGCCGAGAAGCGGGTGTGCTGCACCACCAGCGCATACACGAACAGACCGATCACGATCGACGGCGCCGACAGCAGGATGTCGTTGACGAAGCGGATCACTTCGCCCAGCACACGCTTGTTGACGAACTCGGCGAGGAAGGTGCCGGCGGCGATACCGACCGGCGCACCGATCAGGATGGCGAGCAGGCTCATCACCACGCTGCCGAACAGGGCATTGGCCATGCCACCTTCTTGTCCGGGCGGCGGCGTCATCTGGGTGAACAGGTTCAGGTCCAGCGCGGCGATGCCGCGGCCGAGCGTGGTCCACAGGATCCAGACCAGGAAGAACAGGCCGAACAGGGTCGCCGCGCCGGCCAGGATCAGGGCCAGGGTGTTCTTGATCCGGCGCCGCAGGTAGAGGGGGTTGGACATCACTGGCCCTCCCGGCGCTTGAGGCTGAGCAGCATGAGCTTGGCGATGCTGAGCACGACGAAGGTGATCAGGAACAGGGTGAATCCGAGCATCAGCAGCGAGCCCATGTGCAGCGGGTCGCGCGCTTCGGCGAACTCGTTGGCGATGGTCGCGGTGATCGAGTTGCCCGGCTCCAGCAGGCTGGCGCTGATGCGGTTGGCGTTGCCCAGCACGAAGGTCACCGCCATGGTCTCGCCGAGCGCGCGGCCGAGGCCCAGGAAGATGCCGCCGATCACCGCCGAGCGCGTGTAGGGCAGGACGATGTGCCAGGCGACTTCCCAGGTGGTCGAGCCCAGCGCATAGGCGGACTCCTTCAGCCGGGTCGGCACGGTCAGGAAGACCTCGCGCATCACCGAGCTGATGAAGGGAATGATCATGATCGCCAGCACCAGGCCGGCGGTGAGCGTGCCCAGGCCGAGCGGCGGGCCGGAGAACAGATGCCCGATCAGAGGCAGCTCGCCGAGCGTCGCATCCAGCCAGGGATTGACGTACTTGGCCATCACCGGCACCAGCACGAACAGGCCCCACATGCCGTAGATGATCGAGGGGATGCCGGCCAGCAGCTCGATGGCCGAGGACACCGGCGAGCGCAGCCAGGGCGGCGCGACCTCGGTCAGGAACAGGGCGATGCCGAAGCTCACCGGCACCGCGATCAGGATCGCGATGCCCGAGGTCACCAGCGTGCCGTAGATCGCCACGCCGGCGCCAAACTGGCGCTCGACGGGGTTCCACTCGGTCGAGGTGAAGAAGCCCGGGCCAAAGGCCTGCAGGGCGTTCAGACCGCCCCAGAGCATCGAGGCGGCGATGCCGACGAGCGCCAGCAGCACGAAGCCGCCAGCAGCCGCCACGCTCCAGCGGAACAGGCGATCAAAGCGCGCGTCCGCGCGGGCGCGCTGCTCGGCAACGTGCCCGGCGGAAGAAGCCAGTGGGGTCTGCATTGGGGTGGGCTCGGGCGTCCGCGATCAACCTTCGGCGGCCGGGAACTGCGCCTTCCAATAGGCCTTGACCTGCTCGGCCAGGGGCTGCGGCAGGGGCACATAGTCCAGCTCGGTGGCCATCGGCTGGCCGTTGTCCAGCACCCAGCCGAAGAAGTCCAGCACGCCCTTGCGTGCCTCCGGCTTGCCGCCCTTCGGCAGCAGCACGAAGACCGAGGCGGCGATCGGCCAGGAGGCCTCGCCCGGCGCATTGGTGATCATCAGGTTGAAGTCCTGCGCATTGGCCCAGTCGGCGCTGGCGGCGGCGGCCTGGAAACTCTGGTCATTGGGCTGCACGAACTGGCCGGCGGCGTTCTGCATGGCGCCGTAAACACCGCCGGTCTGCAGGGCATAGCTCAGCTCGACATAGCCGATCGAGTTCGGCAGCTGCTGGATGAAGGCAGCGACGCCCTCGTTGCCGCGGCCACCCACGCCCTTGGGCCAGGACAGGGCGGTGCCCTCGCCGACCTTGGCCGCCCACTCCGGGCTGACCTTGTTGAGGTAGTTGCTGAAGTTGAAGGTGGTGCCCGAGCCGTCGCTGCGGTAGACGATCTGGATCTCGGCGTCCGGCAGGCTCAGCTCCGGGTTGATCTCGGCGATGCGGGGGTCGTTCCAGCGCGTCACCGTGCCGAGGTAGATGTCGGCCAGCAGCGGGCCGGTGAACTTGATCTGGCCCGGCTGCACGCCGGCGAGGTTGACCACCGGCACCACGCCGCCAATCACGATCGGGAACTGCACGAGGTTCGATTCGGTGAGCTCGGCGGTGGCCAGCGGCTTGTCGCTGGCGCCGAAATCGACGGTGCCGGCCTTGACCTGGGCGATGCCGCCGCCGGAGCCGATCGACTGGTAGTTGACCTGGGCGCCGGTCAGGCGGTTGTGCTCGGCCGACCAGCGCGAGAGCACCGGGAACACGAAGGTCGAGCCGGCACCGGTGATCTGCTGGGCCTTGCTCGCCGGCGCGGCAGCGGGGGCGTCGGCAGCACCGGCGGCAGCGCCGGTGGCCGGCTGCTGGGAGCCGCCGCAGGCGGCGAGCAGGGCGGTGGCCAGGGACAGGGTCAGCAGGCGGGGCAGGGCGTGGCGGCGCATGGGCGGGCTCGTTCAGGTGGTCGGAGAAAAATGCTGCATTTTCGTGACAGCTGTATGACAGCGCCTCGGGCATGGGCCTTGAGGGGCAGGCGCAGCTGCAAAGTGTGCGCTTCGGCGGCGCGCTCGACGACAGCCTGCGCCTGCCGGTGGCTCAGCCCGACGCGGACAGTGCCGCCTTGTGGCGGAAGTTGCACAGATCGCGCACCACGCAGCGCCCGCAGTCCGGCTTCTGCGCCTTGCAGACATAGCGGCCGTGCAGGATCAGCCAGTGGTGGGCGTCCATCAGGAACTCGGCCGGCACGCGCTTCAGCAGGGCGTCCTCGACCGCGCGTACGTCCTTGCCCGGCGCCAGGCCGGTTCGGTTGGCGACGCGGAAGATATGGGTGTCGACCGCCATCGCCGGCTGCCGGAACCAGGTGTTCAGCACCACATTCGCGGTTTTGCGCCCCACCCCCGGCAGCTGCTCGAGGGATTCACGGTCGCCGGGCACTTCGCCGCCGTGGCGTTCGAGCAGAAGCCGGCAGGTGGCGAGGGTGTTGGCGGCTTTCGCCTTGTACAGACCGATCGTCGAAATCCGTTCGCGCAGGCCTTCCTCGCCCAGATCCAGCAGGGCCTGCGGGGTGTTGGCGATGGGAAACAGCTTGCGCGTGGCTTTGTTGACGCTGACGTCGGTGGCCTGGGCCGACAGCAGCACGGCGATCAGCAGCTCGAAGGCCGTGCTGTATTCGAGCTCGGTCTTGGGCTCGGGGTTGAGCTCGCGCAGGCGGCGGAAGAACTCGAAGCGCGCCTGCGGCGCCATCGGCCGGCTGGGCGGGGTTTCCGCGGTCCTGGGAAGCGCGGGCTTTTTCGCGGGCGGCTTCGCCACTTTGGCCTTGTTCGCGCCGGTCACGGCCTTCTTCGCGGAGGGCGCGTGGTGCTTCGTATGCGTAGGGCGAAGAGTCATTGGCGGTCGGGAAGTGAGGCGGGCGTGGAAGCTCATGGTGGGCCGGGGCCCACCCTATGCGTGAGCACGGCCGGGCGTTCGGCGAATGAGGATGCGGTTGGGGGTCAGGGGGGCGAAGCCGGCATCGAAAACAGGGGCGGGAGTGGTAGCTCATGGTGGGCCAGGGCCCACCCTATGTGCGGTCGAGTGGCGATGAGTGTGGCCCCGTTCGGCGGTGGGGCCAGGCCTGGCGGGCGGCGATCAGCAGGCCGAGCAGGACGAAGGCGCCGGGCGGCAGCGCTGCGATCAGGAAACGATGGCTGCTGAACTCCACCTCCAGCCAGGGCAGGCCGAGCAGGCCGCCGGCGTCGGCGAACAGGCTGCCTTGGCCGATGCCTTCGCGCAGCAGGCCGAGCAACAGCAGCACGCCGAGGAAGCCCAGGCCCATGGCAAAGCCGTCGAGCGCGGCGCGCGCGGGATCGGTGCGGCTGGCCAGCGCCTCGGCACGGCCCAGGATGGCGCAGTTGGTGACGATCAGCGGCAGGAAGATGCCCAGCACCGCATGCAGGGCCGGCAGGAAGGCGTGCATGGCCAGCTCGATCGAGGTCACCACCGCGGCGATCACCATCACGAAGGCGGGGATGCGCACTTCGGCGCTCGTGAGGCGACGGATCAGCGCGATCACGGTGTTGGTCGCAGTCAGCGCCAGCAGGGTGGCGAGGCCGAGGCCGAGCGCGTTGACCGCTGTGCTGCTGACCGCCAGCAGCGGGCACAGGCCGAGCAGCTGCACGAGACCGACGTTCTGGCTCCACAGGCCGGCCTCAATCGTGGCCGAGGCCTCGGCGCGGTCGGGCAGGGTGAAGCCTGGCGAGTCCAGCGGCACGGCGCTCATGGTTTCGAGCGGCGCGGAACCCGACGGGACCTGCGTCGAGTGGCTGGCCGCGGGCGAAGCGCCCGACGCAGCGAAGGGCGCCGTCACCTGCTCCTCCCACTGAGGAAACAGGAGGCTCCCGACGTCCTCCGTTGTCGTCGCCCCCGCGAAGGCGGGGGCCCAGCGGCTTCGCCCCGAACGCTGGATCCCCGCCTGCGCGGGGATGACGGTGGATATCCAAGGACACCAGCCCCCAGAGGCCGGCCCGAATTGCTTTGAGGCAGCCCGGATGCGGAGACTGTGCAATCGGCTTCAGCTGCATGCATTCGCGGCATCACGGTCGCGGAGGCTGCGCGGTCGACTTCAGTCGCATGCATTCGCGGCATCACGGACGCAGAGGCTGCGCGGTCGGCTTCAGTCGCATGCATCTGTCGTCGCCCCCGCGAAGGCGGGGGCCCAGCGGCCTCGCCCCGAACGCTGGATCCCCGCCTGCGCGGGGATGACGATGGATGTCCAAAGACGCCTGCGCCTTGACGCGGAGCTGAATAGTCATCGGACGACAAACACGCAGGGGCTGTGCGATTGGCTTCAATCGCGCGCATCGGGGGCGTCCTCGAAGTGCAGGCGTGCGCCGGGTTCGGCCGCCCAGATCGCCTCGCCATGGCGCTGCAGGAAGGCCAGCGTGCGGCCGAGGCCACGGGCGACGGCGCGCGGGGTGATGGTGGCGCCGCTGAAGCTGTCGAAGTCGCCGCCTTCGCGGCGCACGGTCCAGCGGGACTGCGGCGTGTCGTCGAGGCTGCGACCGGCGAAGCCCTCGATCCAGTCGCTGCGCTCGCTTTCGATGGGGTCGCCGAGGCCCGGCGTTTCGGCATGGCGGGTGACGCGCGCGGCGATCACCTCACCCGCGGCATCCACGCCCAGCAGCAGTTCGATGGCGCCGCTGTAGCCCTCGGGCGCCGTGGTCTCCATCGCCAGTGCGCTGGGCGCATCGCCGAGGCGGCCGCGCCAGATCCGTGCCGAGGTGTCGCGACCCAGCCACTGCGGCGCGCGCACCCATACCGAGTCAGCGATTGGATCGTTGTCGTAGGCGGTCTGCGGCAGCACGACGGCGAGTGCGGCGCGCTCGGCGGCAGCTCGGGCCTCATCGATGCGATCGCGGGTGAGCCGTTCGACGACCGTCAAGGCGCCGATTGCGATCAGGGCGCAGGCGCCCAGCAGCAGGGCGGCGCGGCGCAGGCCGGCGGCGCTCATCGCGGCGCTCCGTATACGCGCGGTCGGGTGTAGCGGTCGATGGAGGGCGCGGCGCAGTTCATCAGCAGCACGGCAAACGCGATCGCATCCGGATAGCTGCCCCAGCGGCGGATGGCCAGCGTCAGCACGCCGACGCCGGCGCCGAAGATCAGCCGGCCGCGTGGCGTGCTGCAGCCCGAGACCGGGTCGGTGACGATGAAGAAGGCGGCCAGCACCAGCGCACCCGAGAAAACATGCTGCAGCGGGAAGGGATGCACGTCGGGCTCCATCGCCCAGAACGGCAGGCTGAGCAGGATCACGCTGCCCAAGGTCGCCAGCGGCGTCTGCCAGGGGATCTTGCGGCGGATGAGCAGCCACAGCCCGCCGAGCGCGAAGAAATTGGCCACCCACTCCCAGCCGCGGCCGCCGAAGTCGCCGAAGCGCGGATCGCTGCGGATCTCGACCAGCGTCTGGCCTTGCGCAGTGAGCTGGCGCACGGTGTCCAGCGGCGTGGCCATGCTGATCGCATCCCAGCCGGCGCCGGGTGCTGCACCCACAAGAATGATCCGCAGGCTCTCGATCAGGCCCGGCGCCTCGCTGCCCAGGCCGCGCGGCGCGAGCCACTGGCTCAGCTCCAGCGGAAAGCTGACCAGCACCACGGCGTAGCCGACCATGGCCGGATTGAACAGGTTGTAGCCCAGCCCGCCGTAGGCGTGCTTGGCGAGGCCAATGCCGACCGCCATGCCCAGCGCCGACACCCACCACGGCGCCAGCGGCGGCAGGCAGAGCGCGAACAGCACGGCCGCCAGCACCGCGCTGCCATCGCCGAGGAAGGTCAGCAGCGCGCGCCCGCGCAGCTTGAGGCAGGCGGCTTCGACGAGCAGCGCGAACAGCACGGCCAGCGCGATTTGAACCAGGAGACCGGGGCCGAAGAACCACACGTAGGCCAGCACGCCGGGGATGAGGGCGGCCAGTACCTCCAGCATCAACATGCGCACGTTGCCGCGCGGCGGCAGGTGCGGAGCGGGTGCGGTGTCGAAAGTCCTCATGGTGCTTCATCCCTGCGCGCGGCCTCGGCAGGCTTGGCCGTGCTGCGCGCCTTGGCCTTGGCGATGGCGGTGGCAATCGCCGCGCGACTGGCGGCCTGCTTGCCGGCCTCGGCGCGGCGTGTGGCGAGTTCCTCCTTTTCGCGCTCAAGCCGCTCTGCGCGGGCTTCGTAACGCTCGCGTGCCTGCTGCGCCTCCAGGGTCTTGCGTCGGGCCAGCCTCAGCCGCGTCTTGCCGGCGCGGAAACCCTGCACCAGCGGGATGTGCGAAGGACAGGCGAGGTCACAGAGGCCGCACTCGATGCAGGCTTCAAGTCCGAGCCCCGCTGCATCCTCGATGTCGTCCGAGCGCAGGCTCTCATGCAGCAGCTGCGGCAGCAGCCGCGGCGGGCAGACCTCGGCGCAGTCGCCGCAGCGGATGCAGGGCAGGGCGTCCTCGACGGGGCGTGCGCTCGCCGCATCCAGCACCAGCACGCAGGTGCTGGCCTTGACGATCGGAAAGCCGTCGTCGGGCAGGCTGACGCCCATCATGCCGCCGCCCATCACCAGACGCTGCGCGCTGTCGGTGTAGTCGCCGCTCGCAGCAATCACATCGGCGATGGGAGTACCGATCGCCACCCGCCAGTTGGCCGGCACGGCCACGCCGGGGCCGGTGACGCTGACGACGCGCTCGACCAGGGCTTCGCCGTGCACCACCGCGCGCCAGGCGGCGGCCGCGGTGCCGACGTTGTGTACGACGATGCCGAGGTCCTGCGGCAGCCCGCCCAGCGGCACCTCGCGGCCGGTCAGCACCTCGATCAGCTGGCGCTCGCCGCCCTGCGGGTAGCGGGTCGGGACCTCGACAAGTTCCAGCGCGTCCGATTCGATGCGAGCGAGTGCGGTAATGAGCGCCTCGCGCGCTGGCGTCATGCTGTCCTCGATGGCGACCCGCACGCGCTGTGCGCCGAGCACATGGCGCAGCAGCAGGCCGCCGCGCAGCACGTCTTCCGCGCACTCGGCCAGCAGGCGCTCATCGCAGGCGATCCAGGGCTCGCATTCGGCGCCGTTCAGGATCAGCGTGTCACAGGGCTGGGCCAGCTTGTCGGCGGTCGGGAACACCGCGCCGCCCAGGCCCGCCACGCCGGCCTCGACGAGCCTCGTACGCAATTCAGCGGGGCTGCGCTCGGGCCAATCCGCGATCGGCGTAAAGGGCAGGGCGGCCAGCGGATGCTCGGCATCCACGCGCAGCAGGATCGCAAGATCGACCTCGCCGGGCGCATGCGGCAGGCCGCGTGGCTCGATGGCTTCGATCACGCCCGCCGCCGGCGCATTCAGACACGCACCGCCGCGGTCCTCGGGCCGCGCCAGCACCTCGAAGCGGCGCACGCGCTGGCCTGGGACCACGCAGGGCGCAAGCCGGCCGCGCGCGTGCATGCGCAGCGGCAGGCACAGCAGGGCAGGCAGCGGAGCCTGGCGGATCGGCTCGAATGGCAGCCGGCCCTTGCGGCCGTCCAGCGGCAGCCCACCGTGGAAGCGGTAGAGCTGCGCCATGGCTTAAGCGTCGCGCGCCCAGCCCAGCCGCTGGCCGACCCGCACCGGGTTCTCGGGGAACAGGCCGTCGTCCAGCTCGAAGCCCTGCTTGGGCAGGCAGACGATCACCGTCGAGCCCATATTGAAGCGCGCCATTTCGGCAAAGCGCTCCAGCGTGATGTTCTTCGCGCGCAGGTCGCGGCGAACGATGCCCGAGCCGTAGGGCGGAATCTCGACGCCGCCCCAGACCGTTTCGACGCCGGACACCAGCATGGCGCCAACCATCACCACCGCCATCGGCCCGCGGTCGGTCTCGAAGCGGCAGACCAGACGTTCGTTGCGGGCGAACAGCCGCGGGATGCCGGCCACCGCGAAAGGCGCGACGCTGAACAGTCGGCCGGGGATGTGCACCGTCTCGATCAATCGCCCGGTCCAGGGCATGTGGGCGCGGTGGTAGTCGCGCGGCGACAGATAGACGGTAATGAACCAGCCGTCGGCAAACGGTGCGGCGGCTTCCTCGCTGCCCAGCAGCTCGGCGGCGGTGAAGCTCTGGCCCTTGGCCTGGAAGATGCGCCCGCGCTCGATCCGGCCGAGCTGGCTGATGCGGCCGTCGGCGGGCATCAGCAGGCTGTCGGCGGCCGGGTCCGGCTGGCGCGCACCGGCCTTCAGGCGACGGGTGAAGAAGGCATTGAAGTGCGGGTAGTCGTCGAGATCGGCCGAATCGGCCTCGTCCCAGTTGACCGCGAAGCGCGTGCTGATCTGGCGGATCAGGAAGTTCTTCCAGGCGCGCAGGCGCACGCGGGTCGCCCACATCACCAGGCGCGACAGGAGACGATGGGGCAGCAGGTACTGCAGCAGCAGGGAGGGCGACATCCGCTCAGCTCCCCGCGACGCGATGTGCCGCCAGCGCACGCAGGTCGGCAGCGATCTTCATCGGGTCCAGCGGCGGCCGCACCAGGCCCACCTGCAGGCCCTCGGGGTTGATGATCGCTACGGACGCGCTGTGGTCGACCGTGTAGCCGCCTTCCTCCAGCGGGCTCTGCATGTAGACCATGCCGAGGCTGCGGGTGAAGGGCTGCAGGGCGCTGTGATCGGCGGTGACGCCGCGGGCGCTGGGGTCAAAGTATTTGGCGTAGTCGCCGGCCAGCTTGGGGCTGTCGCGCTCGGGGTCGACGCTGACGAAGACGATCTGCGGGCGATCGATCTCGGGCAGGTCTTCCATCGCCTTGCGCGCCTTGGCGAGGTCGGCCAGCGTGGTCGGGCAGATGTCCGGGCAGTGGGTGAAGCCGATGAAGACCAGACTCCAGCGGCCCTTGAGGTCGGCCTGGGTGAAGGCGCGGCCGTCCTCGGCGGTCAGGCTGAAGTCCGGAATCTGCTTGAACTGCGGGTACAGCAGGCTGTTCTGCATCTGCGGGAGGTCGGCCGGCGCGAAGAAGCGCTGGCCGGCGTAGAGGCCGACGCCGGCGGCGAGCGCGGCGATCAGCACGGCGATGACGGGCAGCTTGCCGCTGCTGCTGGGGGTGGGCGTATTCATGGAGCGGGAGTATACGGCGGGCTCCGCGGTGGCCGGGCCTGGAACCGCCGATCGACGGCGAAGGCCGGGGCAGAGCGTGGCGCGCGCATCGTCACCCGGGCTTCGCGAAAGCTGCATCCGCGCTTCATGCCCTCGCGCGCACCCTGCGCGCCCCTCACGAGCGTCAAGGTCCATCCATGCAGGGCACGTATGACACCGCGCTGGTGCTGCTGTCGGTTCTGATCGCAGCGCTGGCGAGCTATGTCGCCATCGAATTCGCCGGCCGCGTCGATGGCCCCGCGGGGCGTCGGCGAGGCTGGCTGTTGGCCGGCGCAGTGGCGATGGGCAGCGGCATCTGGTCCATGCATTTCGTCGGCATGACCGCCTTCGAGCTGCCGGTGGCGATCAGTTTTGATCTGACGTTGACGGTGTTGTCCTGGGTGGCGGCGGTGGCCGTGTCGGCCATCGCCCTGGTGCTGGCGACCGGCAGCGGCCTGAGCGGCGCGCGCATCGCCTATGGCGCACTTGCGATGGGCGCGGGCATCTGCCTGATGCACTACGGCGGCATGTGGGCCATGCGCATGGAGCCGGGCATTGGCTACGACCCGCTGTGGTTCGCCATCTCGGTCCTGATCGCCGTGTCGGCGTCGGCAGCGGCCCTGTTCGTGGTGGCCCAGCTGAAGATGGTGCAGAGCTGGCGCGATATCGGCCTGCGTCTGGGCGCCGCCGGCATCATGGGCCTGGCCGTCGCCGGCATGCACTACAGCGGCATGGCCGCCGCGCGCTTCGACGCGAACGCCTTCTGTGCCAGCAGCAACGCGCTGAGCGCCGAGTTCATGGCGACGCCGGTGGTGATCGTCAGCGTGCTCGGTCTGGTCATCGCCATCGCGTTCGCGGTGGCCGATGCGCGCGAGGTGCTGCGGCGCGAACGCGAAGCCCGCGCCGAGGCCGCGCGGGTCAAGGACCTCGCTTTCGTCGACGGGCTGACGGGACTGGCCAATCGGCCTCGCCTCAGCCAGTGGGTGAGCGAGCGCCTGGGGCGCGGTGAGCGCTTCACTCTGCTGAGCATTGGCATCGAGCCCGGTGCGGGGCGCGGCGAGCAGGAGCTCAAGGTCCTGGCAGCGGCGCTGCAGCGTTCGCTCGGCAGCGTTGCCCAGCTTGCCCGCAGCGGTGGTGAGCAGATCACCCTGCTGCTGGAGACGGACAATGCCGACGCGCTGCTGGGCTGGAGCCGCGCCGAGCTGCTGCCGCTGCTGGCTCCGCTCGGCGCGGCCGGGCTGCGCTTCGAGTTCGGACTGGCGATGGCGCCCGCCGATGGCAGCAATGCGCAGATGCTGCTCCTGCGTGCAGGCGCGCGCGCCGGGTCGCTCGAGTGGCTGATCGAGCAGGCCGGCGAGGTGGATGGGCTCACGGTTGCTGCCTGAGCATGACGGTGCCCGGGGCCGGCGCAGGCCGAAGCCAAGGGCGCCGCGGAGAGCAGCGGCTATACTCCGCGGCCGATTCCAAGCGCCGTACACGCCATGCCCGCCGAACTCCGCAGCCTCATCGACTTCATCCGCTACGGCGCGACGCGCTTCGGCCAGGCCGGCCTGACGTTTGGCCACAGCTACGACAACGCCCTGGACGAGGCCACCCAGCTGGTGCTGCACGCCCTGCACCTGCCGCATGACCTGTCGCCGGCTTACGGCGCCGCGCGACTGACCGCCGACGAGCGCGATCTGGTGTTGAGCCTGTTCGAGCGCCGCATCCGCGAGCGCATCCCGGCCTGCTACATCACCGGCGAGGCCTGGTTTGCAGGCCTCGCCTTCAAGACCGACCCGCGCGCGCTGGTGCCGCGCTCGCCGATCGCCGAGCTGATCGAGTCCGGCTTCGAGCCCTGGCTGGGCGGCCGCTGGGTGCAGCGCGCGCTGGACCTGTGCACGGGCTCGGGCTGCATCGGCATCGCCACCGCCGTGCACAATCCGGAGTGGCAGGTTGATCTCGTGGACATCAGCGAGGACGCGCTGGACCTCGCGCGCGAGAACATCGCCCGCTTCGAGGTGGGCGAGCGCGTGCGCGCGATCCGCAGCGACCTGTTCGCGGGGCTCTCGGGCGAGCAGTACGACCTGATTGTCAGCAACCCGCCCTATGTCACCCACGCCGAGGTTGACGCGCTGCCGGCCGAGTACGCCCACGAGCCCGAGCTCGGCCTGCGCGCCGGCGACGACGGCCTGGACCTCGCGCTCAAGATCCTGCGCGATGCGCCCGCGCACCTGACCGAGAACGGACTGCTGATCGTCGAAGTCGGCGAAAGCGAGCGCGCGCTGGTGCGCCTGCTGCCCGAAGTGCCCTTCGCCTGGGTCGAGTTCAAGGTAGGACAGATGGGCGTATTCGTGGTCGAGCGCGGCGACCTGGTGGCCCACGCCGCTACGATCCGGGCGCTGGCAGACGCGCGCTGAGGCGTGATGGGTTGCAGAACGCCCATAGGGAGGGCCCTGGCCCACCGGAGCACGATGCCGCCTCGGTGCAGGTGACTGTCTCAATTGCTCGCGGGTGATCCCGGGTTTCGCCGCGGCGGCCGGTCAGGGTTCATGACTCCTTGCTCGAGGTCGACCTTCAAACCTTGACCGGGGCGCATGGATTGCCACGGTGGGCCGGGCCCCACCCTATGCCCGCTCCGGAAGGAGCGCGCTCTCAATCGTCGGAAGCCTCATGTCCCACAACACCTTCGGCCACCTGCTGCGCGTCACCACCTTCGGCGAGAGCCACGGCCCGGCCATCGGCTGCGTGATCGACGGTCTGCCGCCGGGCATCGCGATCGCGCCCGAGGATTTCCGTCAGGACATCGAGCGCCGCGCCACCGGCAAGTCGCGGCACACCTCGCAGCGCCGCGAGGCCGACGAGGTCGAGATCCTGTCCGGCGTGTTCGAGGGTGTCACCACCGGCACCTCGCTGGCGCTGCTGATCCGCAACGTGGATGCGCGCAGCAAGGACTACGGCAACCTGGTCGATGTGTTCCGGCCGGCGCATGCCGACTACACCTACCTGCAGAAGTACGGCGTTCGCGACCACCGCGGCGGCGGCCGCTCGTCGGCGCGCGAAACCACCGTGCGCGTTGCCGCAGGCGTGATCGCCAAGCGCTGGCTGGCGGATCGCTTCGGCGTGCGCGTGCGCGGCTACGTCTCCAAGCTGGGCCCGCATGTGCCCGCAAAGCTCGACTGGGATGCGGTCGAGGGCAATCCCTTCTTCTGGCCCGATGGCGACTTCGTGCCGACGCTGGAGGCCTACATGGATGCCTTGCGCAAGGCCGGCGATTCGGTGGGCGCGCGCGTCACCGTGGTCGCAGAGGGCGTGCCGCCGGGCTGGGGCGCGCCGCTGTACGCCAAGCTCGATGCCGAGCTGGCCTCGGCCCTGATGGGCATCAATGCGGTCAAGGGGGTGGAGATCGGCGACGGCATGGCGGTCGCGGGCCAACTCGGCACCGAGCACCGCGATGAAATGACGCCGGAAGGTTTTTTGAGCAATCACGCGGGCGGCGTGCTGGGTGGCATCAGCACCGGTCAGGACCTCGTTTGCCATCTGGCGCTGAAGCCCACCTCCAGCCTGCGTCTGCCGGGTCGCAGCGTCGATCGCCACGGCAATGCTGCTGAAGTGGTGACCCATGGTCGCCATGATCCCTGCGTCGGCATCCGCGCCACGCCGATCGCCGAGGCCATGGTGGCCCTGGTGCTGATGGATCAGGCCTTGTTGCATCGCGCGCAGTGTGGCGATGTCGAGCCGCCGCCGCGGGTGCCGGGGCAGGTCGCGGAGTAGCCGCAGCGTTCTTCCCGATTGCGCCCGCAGTTCGCCCGCGGGCGACATGAACATCTGTCAGCGCAGCGCCTGCTGCGTTGCATCAGCCGCCGCGCACGCTAGAGTGCGCGGCCTGTCCCATCACCCCAGACGACGGAATTCCCTCGATGTCCAAGCCCCTGAAGATCGCAATGGTCGGCGCCACCGGCGCTGTCGGTGAGACCCTTCTGGAGATCCTGGCCGAGCGCAAATTCCCGTTCACCGAGCTGATCCCCCTGGCTTCGGAGCGTTCGGCCGGTGATCTGGTCCGCTGCGGCGAGCGCAGCTATACCGTGCGCGATCTGGCCAGCTTCGACTTCGCTGGCGTCGACATCGCCTTCTTCTCGGCCGGCGGCAGCGTCTCCGCCGAGCACGCGCCGCGCGCTGCGGCGTCCGGCGCGGTGGTGATCGACAACACCTCGCACTTCCGTCGCGATGCCGATGTGCCGCTGGTGGTGAGCGAGGTCAATCCCGAGGCGATCGCAAATCGCCCGCGCGGGATCATCGCCAACCCCAATTGCTCGACCATGCAGATGCTGGTGGCGCTGGCGCCGATCCATCGAAAGTACGGCATCACCCGCATCAACGTGGCGACCTACCAGTCGGTGTCTGGCGCAGGCCGCTCCGCGCTGGAGGAACTGGGCAAGCAGACCGCGGCGATGCTGGCCTTCCAGGATCCCGAACCCAAGCGCTTCCCGGTGCAGATCGCCTTCAACCTGATTCCGCACATCGATGACTTTCTGGACAACGGCTACACCAAGGAAGAGATGAAGCTGGTGTGGGAGACGCGCAAGATCCTCGGCGACGACAGCGTCGAGGTGAATCCGACGGCGGTGCGCGTGCCGGTCTTCTTCGGCCACTCCGAGGCCGTGCACATCGAGACCCGCGAAAAGGTCACCGCCGAAGCCGCGCGCGCGTTGCTGGAGCAGAGCCCCGGCGTGGTCGTGGTCGATGAGCGCGCCAAGGGCGGCTATCCGACCCCGGTGACGCACGCGGCCGGCAAGGATCCGGTCTTCGTCGGCCGCATCCGCGAGGACATCAGCCATCCGCGCGGATTGAACCTGTGGATCGTCGCCGACAACATCCGCAAGGGGGCGGCGCTGAATGCCGTTCAGATCGCCGAGCTGCTGCTGGCGGAGCGCGATTGAGTGCGCGGCGGGCGTCGCTCCGGCGCCCAATGTCAAAAAGTGTGATGCAATTCACCCACGGGCCCGCGACGAGGTCTTCCGGCGCGGGCTTAATTGTTGGTGAATTGTCACCGTTGACCTATAGTTAGCGCGCCGTTGTCATGTCGTTTCTAGGTTAGGGCCGTTCAGCCGGAGTTCGGCGGGGGCGGTTCGGGGTGCGTGTCAGGCGCGAACAGCCGGCCCGAACCCCAGTGCGGCATCCACCAGACATCCGCTGCGGATGGGGGACAGAGTCAAATGAACAAAATGCTCAGACTGCCGGTTGCGCTCGCTTTCGCGCTCGGTGCCTCCAATGCCTTCGCGCTCGGCCTGGGCCAGGTGCAGGTCAAGTCCAGCCTGAATCAGCCCTTGCTGGCCGAGATTCCGGTGCTGGAGAACGCGCCCGGCGAAGCTGCGGACCTGCAGATCCGGCTCGCCTCCTCCGAAGCCTTTGCGCGCATCGGCCTGGAGCGCCCCAGCGCCGCGCTGCTGACCTCGCTCAGTTTCGAGATCGTGCAGGGTGCGGCCGGCAAGCCGGTGATCCGCATCACCACGCCCAACCGGGTCAACGATCCCTTCGTCAGCCTGCTGATCGAGGCCGAGTGGGCGCGCGGCAAGCTGCTCCGCGAGTACACCCTGCTGCTGGATCCGCCGGTCGCGGTGCCCTCGCGCGCGACACCTTCCGAAACCCAGGCGCTGCCGCAGGGCGATGTGCGTCCGGCGCCGTCGGAATCGCTGTCGACGCCGCCGCCGATGGCGACGCCGCGCGCTGCGGCGCCCACCGCGGCCCCCAGCTTCGCCCCGGGCGAGAGCTATGGCCCGGTCAACTCGGGCGACTCGCTGTGGAAGATCGCCAGCCAGTCGATTCCCGACAGCTCGGTGAACATCAACCAGATGATGGTGGCGATCCAGCGCGCCAATCCGGATGCCTTCATCGGCGGCAACATCAACCGCCTGCGTACCGGCGCGGTGCTGCGCATTCCCTCGCGGGACGAGATCTCCGCCGTCGGCGCGCGCGAGGCCTCGCAGTTCGTGCGCGAGCAGACCTCGGGCGACACCCCGCTGCAGCCGATCGAGGCCGATCGCAGCGCGGCCCGCCCGGCCAGCACGTCGACGTCTGCGGCGTCGGCGGACTCGCGTCTTGCGATCGTGCCGCCGCGCGGCGACCAGCCGGCCACGGCGGCGCAGAGCGGTGCCGCCTCCGGTGCCGAGGGCCGCGAGCTGCGCGCCGACCTGGCCCGCGCCCGCGAGCAGGGCGAGGCGCTGAGCCAGGAGAACCGCGAGCTCAAGTCGCGCGTGCAGGAACTGGAGAAGATCCGCGGCGACAGCGAACGCCTGCTGGAGCTGCGCAACAGCGAGCTGCAGGCCCTGCAGCAGCGCCTCGCCGAACTTGAGGCCCAGCGCGCCGCCACCGCCGCTACGGAAGCGGCCGCGAGCAGCGCGCCTGCCGCCGCACCGACGGTTGAGGCCCCTGCCGCTGCGCCGAGTTCATCGCTGCCGCCGCTCGACCCGGTTGAGGAGTCCGCCGCGTCCTCGGCAGCGCCAGCGGACGCCGGCGCTGATCTCAGCGCCAGCAGCGAGGCTGCGGCCGAGCCTGCCGATGCCGATGCGACGGTTTCCGAGCCGGCCGCCAGCGCGCCCGCAAGTCCGACGCCCGCGCCTGCACAGGCCGAGCCGGCAGCGCCGCCCGCTGCCGACACCCTGCCGCCGCGTCCGCCGCGCCAGGAGTGGTATGAGAACCCGCTGGTGCTGGGGGGCGGTGGCGCGCTCCTGATCGGCCTGCTGGCCCTGCTCGGTCTGCGCGGGCGTGTTCGCAAGAAGGCTGCAGCGGCAGGTGCTGTCGCCAGCTCGCGCTTCGAAGGGACGGATTTCGGCGTCCCGGCAGCCAGCGCCGAGGCCGAGCACGATGCCGCCGCCTACGAGGACGCCGAGGAGCGCGAGCTGCTCGACCGCGTGGCCGAACAGCCCGATGACCTCGAACGCCACATCGATCTGGTTCGCTACTACTACGGCATCAATGACCCGGCGCGCTTCGAAGGCGCGGTCGAGGCCATGTACGCCCAGGTCTACGACCCGGACGACGCGCACTGGCAGCAGGCCCTGCAGATGGGGCGCGAGATCCTGCCGGACCATCCGCTGTTCATGGACCTGCCGGCGCAGGACGCCGCCGTGGGCGGCTGGGAACCCGCAGCCGAGCCCCAGGTGCCGGCCTACGACACGGGCGCTTATCGCGCGGATGCCGCTCTGCCGCCGCAGCCCGGCACAGCCCAGCGCATCGATGACGAACCCGAGTTCCGCATCGACCTCGCCGAGCCCGAGTTCGTGGTGCCGGAAGTGGAGCGCACCGTCGCCGCCGAAGCCCCGGCCTACGCCCCCGCACCCGAGTTCTCGCGCAGCGACGCGGCCGCGACGGCCAGCGATGCCGGCCTGAGCGCCGACGCCATCGAAGCGGCGGCGACCAAGCTCGAGCTGGCCCGCGCCTACCTCGACATGGGCGACGTCGAAGGCGCCCGCGGCATGCTGGAAGAGGTCACCCAGGAAGGCACGTCCGAGCAGCGTCAGGACGCACGTCGCCTGCTCGACGAGATCCGCTGATCGCTCCAAAGCGGTGATTGAACAGGGGCCGGCTTGCCGGCCCTTGTTCGTTTACGGGCTGCGAAACGCGCAGACGCGACCGTTCCCCGTTACCTTTGCGCGCTCAGCGGACGTGAGCTGCCTGGCTTTGAATCCCGAATCCCCACTCCCCAATTCCGAGTCGCCACCCAGCACCCGCTACGCCGCGGCGGTGGAGTACGACGGCGGCGCCTTCCTCGGCTGGCAGCGGCTGTCGCATGGTCGCACCGTGCAGGCCTCGGTCGAGGAGGCGCTGAGCTTTGTCTGCGACGCGCCGGTCGAAGTCACCTGCGCGGGACGCACCGACAGCGGCGTGCACGGCCGCGGCCAGATCATCCACTTCGACATCGCCGCCGAGCGCAGCGCGCGCGCGCTGATGATGGGGACCACCTCGCGCCTGCCGCCCGCCGCGGCCCTGCTGTGGGTGCAGCCGGTGGTCGGCGATTTCCATGCGCGCTACTCGGCGCTGGCGCGGCGCTACCGCTACCGCATCCTCAATCGCCCGGTGCGTCCAGCGCTGGACCGCCAGCAGGCCGCCTGGGAGCGGCTGCCGCTGGATGCCGAAGCCATGCACCGCGCCGCGCAGGCGCTGGTCGGCGAGCATGACTTCAGTGCGTTCCGCACCACGGCCTGCCAGGCCAAGCATCCGAACCGCCACCTGCACCGCATCGAGGTCGTGCGCGATGGAGCCTGGGTCGAGATCCGCGTGCAGGCCAATGCCTTCCTGCACCACATGGTGCGCAACATCGTCGGCAGCCTGCTGCCGATCGGCCGCGGCGAGAAGCCCGAGACCTGGCTGGGCGAACTGCTGGCTGGCCGTGATCGCAGCGTGGCCGGCCCCACTGCACAGCCGCAGGGCCTTGTGTTCGAGGGCCCGCTGTACCCCGCGCGCTTTGCGCTACCGCCAGAATTCACATGGTCGGATCTGTCCTGACGCGCTGCTTGGATGCGCGCCATTGACGTGTCCGCCTGCGCGATGTCGCACACTACGCGTCTGATGACTGTTTCGATCCACCAGCGCACGCGCATCAAGTTCTGCGGCATGAAACGCGCCGCCGACGTCCGCGCCGCGGTGCAGCTCGGCGTCGATGCGATCGGTCTGATTGTTGTTCCAGGCACGAAGCGTGGTCTCGCCATCGATGAGGCAGCGGCGCTGCGACGCGAGGTGCCTGCGCTGGTGACCGCCGTGCTGCTGCTGATGGATGCCGAGCCCGACTTTGCACGCGCGGCCGTCGAGGCCGTCCAGCCCGACCTGCTGCAGTTCCACGGCTCTGAAGAACCGGCCCTCTGCGCCAGCCTGGGCCGGCCGTGGATCAAAGCGGTGCCGATGGGCGGCATCGCTGATCCGCTGGCTTACCAGCGCCGCTATGCGGGGGCATCGGGCTTCGTGTTCGACAGCCACGGCGCGGGCGCGCAGGGCGGCAGTGGGCACGCCTTCGATTGGGCGCGGCTCCCGGTCGAGCGACCGGCACCCCTGCTGTTGGCGGGCGGGCTGAAGCCGGACAACGTATTCGAGGCCGTGTGCATGGTGCGCCCGCATGCGGTGGATGTATCCAGTGGCATCGAAGATGCGCCGGGCGAGAAAAGCCTCGCGCGCATGCAGGCATTTGTCAGCGAGGTGGAACGTGCAGACCGCGGCCAAGCGAATTGAACCCATCGAAGTCAGCGACTTCTCCCAGTACCCCGACGCTCGCGGCCACTTCGGCCAGTTCGGCGGCAGCTTCGTCAGCGAGACCCTGATCGAGCCCCTGCGCGAGCTCGAAGCCGCCTATGAGCGCTACCGCAAGGACCCGGAGTTCATCGCCGAGCTCGAGTACGACTTGAAGCATTACGTCGGCCGGCCTTCGCCGATCTACTTCGCCGAGCGCCTCACCGCGCATGTGGGTGGGGCCAAGATCCTGCTCAAGCGCGAAGACCTGAACCACACCGGCGCGCACAAGATCAACAACACCATCGGCCAGGCCATGCTGGCCAAGCGCATGGGCAAGACCCGGATCATCGCCGAGACCGGCGCCGGCCAGCACGGCGTGGCCTCGGCGACGGTGGCTGCGAGGCTGGGCCTGAAGTGCGTGGTCTACATGGGCGCCACCGACATCGAGCGGCAGGCCATCAACGTGTTCCGCATGAAGCTGCTGGGCGCCGAAGTGGTCGGCGTGACCTCGGGCTCGAAGACGCTGAAGGACGCGCTCAACGAGGCGATGCGCGACTGGGTCAGCAACGTGCACGACACCTTCTACATCATCGGCACGGTGGCCGGCCCCAGCCCGTATCCGCGGATGGTCCGCGACTTCAACGCGGTGGTCGGCCGCGAGTCCCGTGCGCAGATGCTGGAGCAGTACGGCCGCCTGCCGGACGCCCTGGTCGCCTGCGTGGGCGGCGGCAGCAATGCGATCGGCCTGTTCCATCCTTTCCTGAACGATCGCGAGGTGCGGATCTTCGGCGCCGAAGCCGCCGGTGACGGCATCGAAACCGGCCGCCATTCCGCCTCGCTGGCCGCCGGCCGCCCCGGCGTGCTGCACGGCAACCGCACCTACCTGCTGTGCGACGACGACGGCCAGATCATCGAGACCCACTCGATCTCGGCCGGCCTCGACTATCCCGGCGTCGGCCCCGAGCATGCCTTCCTGAAAGACAGCGGTCGCGCCGAGTACGAGGGCATCACCGACAGCGAGTGCATGGAGGCCTTCCACCTGCTGGCCCGCACCGAGGGCATCCTCGCCGCACTGGAGTCCAGCCATGCGATCGCACTCGCGATCAAAAAGGCGAAGCAGATGCCCAAGGACGCCTTGATCCTCTGCAATCTCTCTGGCCGCGGCGACAAGGACATGTACACGATCGCCAAGCGGGAGGGCATTTCGTTGTGATGCCGGGATTGGGGATTCGGGATTCGCAAGAGCAAGAGCCTTCCTCCTTCCCTGCGTAGCAAGTTGTCACGTATCAACACGAAGCTCTTCTCCCCTCTCCCCTTGTGGGAGAGGGGGAGGGGGAGAGGGGTAGACCGCTCGCCGCAAGCTGTGTCCCCTCTCCCCAACCTGCCTTCGCTTCGCTCGGGCTATAGAGAGCGTCGGCTGCCACAGGCAGCCGGCAAGCGCTCTCCTCCGCTTCCCACGAGGGGAGAGGGGCTCAACTCGACGCAGTAGGTCAGGCTACAAAGAGCGTCAGCTGCCACCGGCAGCCGACAAGCGCTCTCCTCCGCTTCCCTACAGGGGATAGGAGCTCTACTCGATCCATCGAGTTTCGATTGAGGAACGGTATCCGAGCAGATGCTCGAGGCGCCCATCCAGGTGTTCCAAAGCCCGCTCTTCAACAAATCCCCAATCCCGAATCCCCAATCCCGGCTCCGCACCACTCGCCCTCTCACTCAATCCCACAAGCCCCATGCCTACCCGCATAGACACCCGCCTCGACCAGCTCGCCGCCGCCAAGCGCACCGGCCTGATCCCTTTCATCACCGCCGGTGATCCCTCCGACGCCGCCACCGTGCCGGTGATGCACGCACTGGTGCGCGCGGGTGCGGATGTGATCGAGCTGGGCGTGCCGTTTTCCGACCCCATGGCCGACGGTCCGGTCATCCAACAGAGCAGCGAGCGCGCGCTCAGCCGCAAGGTCGGCCTGCGGCGAGTGCTGGCGATGGTGGCCGAATTCCGCCAGCAGGATGCGGACACACCCATCGTGCTCATGGGCTATCTCAATCCGGTCGAGATGTTCGGACTCGAAGCCTTCTCCAAGGCGGCGCGCGAGGCCGGTGTCGACGGCGTGCTGCTGGTCGACTGCCCGCCCGAGGAATCCGCGCCGGTGCGCGAGGCCCTGAGCGCCGAGAACCTCGCCCTGGTGCCACTTGCGGCGCCGACCAGCGCGGGCGAGCGTCTCACCACGCTGGCGCAAAGCGCGCAGGGCTATCTGTACTACGTGTCCTTCGCCGGCGTGACCGGCGCCGGCAAGCTCGACACCGCCGAGGTCAAGCAGAAGGTGGCCGCGATCCGCGCGCTCACTGCCAACCGCATCGCGGTGGGCTTCGGCGTGCGTGATGCCGACAGCGCGCGCGCCATCGCCGAGTTCGCCGATGCCGTGGTGATCGGCAGTGCGTTGGTGAGCACGCTCGCGGAGGCCACCGACACGGCAGAGGCCTGCGCGCGCGCCGAAGCCTTCCTGAAGCCGATCCGAGCCGCGCTGGGTTAAGACAACGCTGAAGAATCCAGCGTTGTCGCGCGCCATGGAAGGCGCGCCCGCGGATCGAGCACGCGATGCTCGATCCAGCGTGGCCGAGCCAAGCGAAGGCGTCGCCGCGTAGCGGCCGAACGAGCCCGGACATGTGCCGCACGCGCGACGACTGACCAAGGCCAGGAGGGACTTGATCAGTGTTGCCTGAAATCCCGCTGCCTAGACCAAGGTCCCGGTCGACGCCGCGCCCGGCGCTGCTAAGGTCGTGGGACTGAGCACAGGCGGGGAGGGCGGCAATGGCCATCGACACCCAGCGCGCGTCGGTCGCTGCCGATGCGCCCCACGCCCTGCCCATCGCCCAGCGGATTGACTGGCTGCTGGAACGTGCGGAGCTGCACTCGCAGTACTTCAGCGCGCCCGAAGCGGTGCTCGCCCGCGAGCGCTACCGCGCAGTGCATCCGACCGCGCTGGCGGCCATGAAGTGCATGGATGGCCGTCTGAACCTCGCCTATGCCACCGGCACGCCGATCGGCCTGATCCAACCCTTCCGCAATCTGGGCGGGCGATTCGACCTTGGCTGGCCGCATCTGGGCGAGGTGCTGTCGGCCTGGGTGCTGCGGCAGATCCGCGAAGGCCGGCGCGTGCTCCTGCTGCTCACCTACCATTTCGCCCGCGGCAGCCGTGAGCGTGGCTGTGCCGGCTTTGGCTTCGACACCGAGGCGGCGCATGCGCATGTGCAGGCCCTGCGTCGTCAGGTGGAGCAGGTCTTCGGGCAGGGCCACGCCGCCGTCTACCCGCTGGTCTGCGGCTTCGAGACCGACGAGGACGCGCTCCGCCTGCACGCGCCCGGCGGCGAGGTGCTCGACCTCGCACGGCTCGACGACGATGACGCGGCGGCACTGCCGCAGCGGCTGCCCAGCCTGTTCCCGGACATGCCTGCACAGGTGCGCGAGGACCTGCTGCCCCTGCTGCGCGGCAACCTCGGTCATATCGCCGCCGTCCGCGCCAGCCAGCGACGCCCCGAGGTCGAGCACCATGAGTGGGTGCTCTGCGTAGGTCGCGGCTTCGACGTGCTGCACATGCCGAACCACGCCCTGATCGTCGGGCCCTACAGCCCGCGACTGGACCAGTCGATCGAGACGGCCGCCAGCATCATCGAGTCGAACATGCGCAGTGGCCGCATTCCCGACGATGGCTTCCTGCTGCTGGCCTCGGTGCCCTACGAGGAGCCCGGGCCCGACCGCGCCCGCGCCGAGCTCAAGGCGCGCTTCCTGTGTGGGTTCTCGCGCGATCTGGTGTTCGAGCGGCATCCCTGGCTCGCCGGGCGCATGCACGTGCGCATGGCCGTGCTCGACTGGCCGCGCCGTCAGCTGCAGCTGCTGAAGGAATGAAGCATCACGAGTGTGCCCGGGCTTGATCTCACTCAGGATCTCGCCGGCACGCCCGCGGCAGACTCTGCGAGCCATCGCGCACCCAGCCCCGACCCATGCCGTCCGAGCCCATCCGCCAGGCCCCTGACCCGCTGTTCCGCCTGCGCGGCGTTGGCCGCGTCTACGGCAGTGGCGCGGGCGCGGTGCATGCATTGCGCGGAGTCGACCTCGATCTGCATGCCGGAGAAGTCGTGGTGGTGCTGGGTCCGTCGGGCTCGGGCAAGAGCACCCTGCTGAACATTCTCGGCGGCCTCGACGCACCGAGCACCGGCAGCGTCGAGTTCGAAGGCCAGCGTCTGGATCATGCCGATGAGCGCGCGCTGGGCGAGTACCGTCGCCGCCACGTCGGCTTCGTGTTCCAGTTCTACAACCTGATTCCCAGCCTGACCGCCGCCGAGAACATCGAGCTGGTCACCGATATCGCCGATGACCCGATGCCGGCGGAAGAAGCCCTGGCCCAGCTCGGCCTGGGCGAACGCGGCAACAGCTTTCCTGCGCAGCTGTCCGGCGGCGAACAGCAGCGGGTGGCGATCGCCCGCGCCCTGGCCAAGCGGCCGCGGGTATTGCTCTGCGACGAGCCGACCGGCGCCCTCGATCTCGCCACCGGGGTGCGCGTGCTGGATGCGCTGATGCAGGCCAACGCACGCAGCGGCAGCCTGAGCCTGATCGTCACCCACAACGCCGACATGGCGCGGCTGGGTGATCGCGTGGTGCGCTTCGCCGACGGCGCGATCCGTTCGATCGAGCGCAATGCCGCGCGCGCCCAGCCCTCGGAGCTGCGCTGGTGAAGCGCCGGCCCCTGCTCAACAAGCTTGGCCGCGACCTGCTGCGGCAGCGGGCGCAGGCTTCGGCGATTGCCGGTTTGCTGGCGCTGGGCGTGGCCCTGCTGGTCACCGCCATCGGCACGCGCGCCGCGCTGGAGCGCGCCCGCGACGACTACTACCTGCAGCAGGGTCTCGCTGATCTGCAGCTGATGCTGGTGCGCGCGCCGCGGGCGATGGCGGAGCGTGCCGCCGCGCTGCCGGGCGTTCAGGCGGTCGAAGCGCGGCTGGCGGTGCCGGCCCTGCTGGCACTGCTCAACGTGGATGGCGCGCTCAGCGCGCGCCTGTACTCGCTGGAGGATCCCGAGCGCGTGCAGGTCAATCGCCCCTGGCGGGTCGAAGGCCGCTGGCCGGAGCCGAATGCGCGGCGGGAGGTGGCGCTGAACGAGGCCTTCGCCCAGGCGCAGGGGCTGGGCATCGGTGATGCGCTCGAACTGACGATTCGCGGCTCGCGCGAGCGGCTGCGGATCGTCGGTATCGCCAACTCGCCGGAGTTCGTGTTCGTGAGCCCGCCCGGCGAATTGCTGCCCCAGCCCGAGCGCCATGCCGTGCTGTGGATGCCGCGGCGCGCGCTGGAGCAGGCGGCGGGGCTCGAAGGCGCCTTCAACGAGCTGCTGTTGCGGCTCGGCGAGGGCGTCGCGCCCGAGGTCGTCGCAGCGCAGCTGGAGCCGCTGTTCGCACGCTACGGCGCGGGTCGAACACAGGACCGCAGCCGCATTCCGTCCGCGCGCCTGCTGGACGACGAGCTTGAGCAGCTCGGCACCATGGCGCGGATCCTGCCGCCGGCCTTTCTCGCGGTCGCGGCCTTCCTGCTGAACCTCAACCTGACGCGGCTGGTCGAGGCCGAGCGCAGCACCTTGGGGCTGATGAAGGCCTTCGGCCTGCGCGCGAGTGAAGTGGCCGGCGGCTATCTCGGCTTCGCGCTGGTGCTCAGCCTGGTGGGCGTGTTGGCCGGGCTCGCGCTCGGTCGCGTCCTGGGTGAACTGATGTGCGGCCTGTATCTGGAGTTCTATCGGCTGCCCGCGCTGCAGTACCGGCTGCAGCCCGGTCTGGTCATCGCCGCGTTCGCGGTCGGCATCGGTGCCGCGCTGGCCGGCAGCAGCCTCGCCCTGCGCCGGGTGCTGGCGCTGCGGCCGGCCGCAGCCCTCGCGCCGCCCCCGCCGCCCAGCTTCCGGCATGGCGCCGGGCCGCTGGAGGCCCTGGCCGCGCGCTTCGATCCGCTGACCCGCGTCGCCCTGCGCCGCGTGCTCGGCTTCCCGCGCCGCAGCCTGATCACCGTCGCCGGCTTCTGTGCGGCGCTGATCCTGTTGGTGCTGTCGATGCAGGCGCCGCTGGCCATCGAGCGCCTGCTCGACATCAGCTTCGGCGCGGCCAAGCGCCAGCAGATCACGCTCAGCCTTGCCGAGAACGCGGGCACCGATGCCCTGCGCGCGCTCGCGCGACTGCCCGGCGTCGAGCGCGCCGAGCCCTTCCTTGGGCTCGATGCCGTGTTCACCGCCGCCGACCGTTCGGTCAACGAACCGCTGCTGGGCCTGACCGCTCAGCCGCTGCTGGAGCGGCTGGTCGATGCCCAGGGCCGGCCGCGGCTTCTGCGCGACGATGGCTTGCTGCTCAGCGGCTCGCTGGCCCGCCAGCTGGGCGTGAGGGCAGGTGACACCGTCGAGGTGCAGCTCACCGGCGGCCTGCGCCGTCGCTTCGTGCTGCCGGTAGCCGAGGTGGTCGAGGTCACCATCGGCAGCGGCGCCTGGCTGCAGATCGACGCGCTGGCTCGCTGCGCGGGACAGCCGGGCCGCATCAGCGGTGCCCACCTGCGCCTGCGCGCCGACCAGCGTCCAGCGTTCGACGCCGCCGTGCGCGCCACGCCGATGATCGCCGCCAGCAGCGATGTCGAAGCCGCCTGGGGCGCGATGCAGCGCATGTTCGAACAGGGCAGCGGCACCATGACCACCTTGTTCACCGGCTTCGCGGTGCTGATGGCGGTGGGCATTGCCTACGCCACCAGCACCGTGGTGCTGGGCGAGCAGCGCCGCGATCTCGCCACCCTCTGCGTGCTCGGCTACGGCCGCCGCGAGGCCCGCTATGTGCTGCTCGCCGAGTTGGCATTGCTGTGCCTGATCGCCCTGCCGCTGGGCCTGGTGTTGGGCCACTACGCCGCGCAGGCCTTCCTGCGCGCGATGGCGACCGATGTGTTCCAGTTCCCGAGCCTGTTCGAGCCGAGCCTGCACCTGCGGGCCGGCCTGATCCTGCTGGCCTCGGTGGCCGCCACTGCGCTGTGGGTGCGCCGCGGCGTTGACCGAATCGGCCTTGTTGAAAGCCTGAAAGTCCGGGAGTAGCTGCATGACCATGACTGCATCCCGCCGCCGCACCCGCCTCGCCTGGGGCGCGCTGCTGCTCGTCCTGCTGCTGTCGGCGCTGGCTGCGCTGTGGCCGCGCGCACGCGAATTCGAACTGGTCGAGGTCGGCGCGGACACCCTGCGCATCGAGCGCAGCGACCGTGGCGTGACCCGCATGCGCGAGCTGCATCCGCTGGCCGCACCCACCGCCGGCGTGCTGGAGCGCATCAGCCTGGAGCCCGGCGACGCGGTGGAAGCAGGCCAGGTGCTGGCGCGGCTGCGGCCGCTGCAGTCGACGCCGCTGGATGCACGCAGTGCAGCGACGGCGCGGGCCGAGCTGGCCGCCGCCGAGGCCGGCCTGCGCCAGGCCCAGGCGCACGCGGCGTCCGCACGCGACGCGCGGCAGCGGCTGGAGGCCTCGGGGCAGCGCGGCCTGGTCAGCGAGCGCGAACTCACTGCAGCACGCGCGCTGGATCGCGAATCCGCAGCCGCGGTCGGTGCTGCGCGCGCCGCCGTCGAGCAGGCGCGCAGTCGTCTCGCGCTCACGCTGCCTGACGCCGAAGGCCGCGTCGAGCTGCGTGCGCCCGTGGCCGGCGTGCTGCTGAAGCGTCACCTGCAGGGCGAACAGCCGGTCGCCGCCGGCCAGCTGCTGCTGGAGATCGGTGAGCCGTCCTCGATCGAGGTGGTCGGCGATTTCCTCTCGCAGGACGCCGTGCTGTTCGCGCCGGGTGCGCCCGCGCGCATCGAGGGCTGGGGCGGCGCTTCGCTGCCGGCGCGGGTCGAACGCGTCGAGCCGCTGGGCGAGCTCAAGGTTTCGGCGCTGGGGGTCGAGGAGCAGCGGGTGCGGGTGATCCTGCAGCTCAACAGCGTGCCGCCGGGCCTGGGCCACGGCTACCAGGTCGAGGCCTTCGTGCAGGTGCGCGAAGCGCGCGATGTGCGGGTGCTGCCGATCGAAGCCCTGCGCCGCGAACAGGCCGGCTGGCGGGTCTGGCGCGTCGAGGACGGCCGCCTGCGCGCGCGTGCCGTCGAGGTGGGCGACAGCGACGGTCGCCTGCGCGAGATCGTCTCCGGGCTTGAGCGCGGCGACCGCGTGCTGCGCTACCCACCGCCGGGCGATCTGGAGGGGCAGCGCGTGCGCATCCAGCCTTGATGTTGCGAGCGAGATCAATCAGCCCTGCCCGAGCTCTTCGAGGATCGGACACTCCGGGCGCTGGTCGCCGTGGCAGTGCCGGGCGAGCTGCTGCAGCGTCTGCTGCATCGCCTGCAGGCTGTGGATCTGCGCCTGCAGCGCGTCGATATGCGCCTGCACCTCGCGCCTCACCTCTGCGCTGCTGCGGCCGGGGTCGTCCCACAGGCCGAGCAGGGTGCGGATGCGCGCCATGTCGAAGCCGAGGCTGCGCGCGCGCTGGATGAAGCGCAGGCGATGCAGGTCGACCTCCGAGTAGAGGCGGTAGTTGGCGAGGCTGCGCTGCGCCGAGGGCATCAGGCCGATGGCCTCGTAGTGGCGGATGCGCTTGGCGCTGACGCCGCTGGCGCGGGCGGCTTCGCCGATTTCCAGCAGGCCCTCGCCTCTGGCTTTGGCGAGTTCGGGGCGCGACTGCCGTGCGGGCATGTGCACGCTCCTTCAGCGGTGCGCGCGCGGCGACCAGCGCCGCAGCAGCAGGGTGTTGCCGACCACGCTGAGGCTGGACAGGGCCATCGCGGCCCCCGCCACCACCGGGTTCAGCAGCCCGGCCGCCGCCAGCGGAATGCCGACCACGTTGTAGACGAAGGCCCAGAACAGGTTCTGGTGGATCTTGCGGGTGGTGCGGCGGGAGATGTCGATGGCATCGGCCACCAGCCGCGGGTCGCTGCGCATCAGGGTGATGCCGGCGGCGTGCATGGCCACGTCGGTGCCGCCGCCCATGGCGAAGCCGACGTCGGCGGCGGCCAGCGCCGGTGCGTCGTTGATGCCGTCGCCGACCATGCCGACGCGGCCTTCCGCGGCCAGTGCGCGCACGCGCTCGGCCTTGTCGGCGGGAAGCACCTCGGCCTCGACCTCGGCCTCGGCGATGCCGAGCGCACGCGCCACCGCCAGCGCGGCGCCGCGGTTGTCGCCCGACAGCATCAGCGTGCGCAGTCCCATCGCCTGCAGGGCGCGGATCGCCTCGGCGGCTTCCGCCCGCGGCGGATCGCCGAAGGCCAGCAGACCGCGCAGCTGCCAGCCCTGCGCATGCTCCTGGGCCAGCCAGGACACCGAGTGCCCCTGCGCGGCCTCGGATTCGCCGGCCGCAGCCAGCGCATCGAGCGTGACGCCCAGCTCCTGCATCAGGCGCGTGCTGCCGAGCGCAAAGCGCTGGTTCCCGATGCGGCCTTCGATGCCGCGCCCCTGCAGCGCGCGGATCGTTTCGGCTGCCGGCGGCAGCTCGCCGCGCTGCGCCTGTGCCGTGAGCACGGCGCGCGCCAGCGGGTGCTCGCTACCCTGCTGCAGGCCGGCCGCCTGCTGCAGCAGCGCGCGCTCGTCGCCCTCGGCGGCATGCACGGCCGCCAGCTCGGGCCGGCCAGCGGTGAGCGTGCCGGTCTTGTCGAAGGCGACGGCGTGCAGGCTGCGGGTGGTTTCCAGGGCTTCGGCGTCCTTGATCAGGATGCCGGCGCGCGCGGCCACGCCGGTGCCGGCCATGATCGCGGTCGGCGTGGCCAGGCCGAGCGCGCAGGGACAAGCGATCACCAGCACGGCGACCGCATTGAGCGTGGCCTGCGTCCAGTCGCCGCTGGCGAAGCCCCAGCCGAGCAGGGTAGCGAGCGCGACCAGCACGACCACCGGCACGAACACCGCGCTCACCTTGTCGACGATGCGCTGGATCGGCGCCTTCTTCGCCTGTGCATCCTCGACCAGACGGATGATCCGCGCCAGCGCGGTTTCCGCGCCCACTGCCGTGGTGCGCACCAACAGCCGGCCCTCGGCGTTGACCGCGCCGCCGGTGACGCGATCACCGGGCTGCTTGGCGACGGGCAGCGATTCGCCGCTGAGCAGGGACTCATCGGCATGGCTGCGGCCTTCGATGACGTCACCGTCGACGGCGATCCGCTCGCCGGGCCGCACCACCACCACGTCGCCGACACCGACCTCACCGATCGGCCGCTCGCGCTCGCTGCCGTCGGCGTCGCGCACGCGTGCGGTGGCGGGGCGCAGGGCCTGCAGCGCGCGGATCGCTTCGGTGGCCTGGCGCTTGGCCCGCGCCTCCAGCCACTTGCCCATCAGGATCAAGGTGATGATCACCGCCGAGGCTTCGAAATACAGCGGTGGCTCACCGTGGTGCGGGCGGGTGAACAGCAGGTGGTAGACGCTGAGGCCGTAGCCGGCCGAGGTGCCCAGCGCGACCAGCAGGTCCATGTTGCCGGTGCCGGCGCGCAGCGCGCCCCAGCCCGCGCGATAGAAGCGCGCGCCCAGCCAGAACTGCACCGGCGTGGCCAGGGCCAGCTGCCACACGCCGGGCAGGGCCCAGTGCTGGCCGAAGGGCATGCCCAGCATCGGCAGCACCAGCGGCAGCGAGAGCAGGGCCGCCAGGACCAGATGCCGACGTTCGCGCTCGGCGGCCTGGGTCCGCGAGGGCGAAGCGCCTGGCGTGCCGCGAAGCGCGGCGCTCGAAGCCTCGGTCGCGCGCTGCGCGGGCTCGCCTCGATCCGCCGCCACGGCAGTTGCACCCGCGGCTTCGGCGGCAAGCGGCTCGACCGGCAGCTCGGCCCGGTAGCCCGCCTGCCTCACCGCCGCCAGCAGGGATTCGACGGGCGTACCGGCCAGCACCCGCAGATGCGCGGTTTCGGTGGCGAGATTGACGCTGGCTTCGAGCACGCCGGGCGTGCGCGACAGCGCCTTCTCGATGCGGCCGATGCAGGAGGCGCAGCTCATCCCCAGCACGCTCAATGCGAGCTCATCGACGGCGGTGGCGTAGCCCGCGCGCTGTAGCGCGTCGACCAGCGCTGATGCCCCGACGCTGCCGTCGGTCTCGACGCTGGCGCTGTCGGTGGCCAGGTTGACGCTGGCCTCCAGCACGCCCGGCACCGCGGCGAGGGCCTTCTCGACCCTGCCCACGCAGGAGGCACAGCGCAGGCCCTTGATCGACAATCGCAGCCTGGGGGCGGGCGTGGTGTGGGACGTGCTGTCCATTCGGAGAGTCCTGGAGGGCCTGGGCCGCAGGCTGCAGCTTGCCACCGTGGCAAGGTCAAGCGAGCGGCAGCCGGGTGCATCGGCGGGCGGGTAGAATCCGACACCCTTTGCCGACGCCGGCCGCACGCGTGAGAGATTTCCGCTATTCCTTCCTGGTCACCGCGATCTGCCTGGGGCTGGCCGCCTGGTGGGGCGCGCATACCGCTGACGGCCTCTGGGCCGCCCTGCTGATCACGGTCATCCTCGGCATCCTCGAAGTCAGCCTGTCCTTCGACAACGCGGTGGTGAACGCGCGCGTGCTGCGCGACATGGACGAGTGGTGGCGGCAGATGTTCCTCACCGTCGGCATCCTGATCGCGGTGTTCGGCATGCGGCTCGTGTTCCCGATCGTGATCGTCGCCGTCGCCACCGGCCTGGGCTCGCTCGAAGTGATCGACATGGCGCTGCAGTCGCCCAAGGAGTACTCGCGGCACCTGATGGAAAGCCATGTGCCGATCGCGGCCTTTGGCGGCATGTTCCTGCTGCTGGTGTTCCTGAACTTCCTGATCGACGCCGACAAGCACACCCACTGGTTCGGCCCGCTGGAGCGTCGGCTGTCGGCGGTGGGGCGTGCAGACTCGGTCAATGTCGGCCTCGCCATCCTCGCCCTGCTGACCCTGCAGGGCTTCCTGCCGGCGGAGTCGCGCATGGATGCGCTGATCGCCGGTGCCTGGGGCATCCTGCTCTACGTCGGCGTAGGCAGCCTCGATGTGTTCTTCGAGAATCCAGAGGAGGGCGAAGCGGCCGTGCAGACCGTGCGCCGTTCCGGTGCCGCCGGATTCATCTACCTCGAAGTGCTCGACGCCTCGTTCTCGTTCGACGGCGTGATCGGCGCGTTCGCGATCACCCAGGACGTGGTGATCATCATGCTGGGGCTCGCGATCGGCGCGATGTTCGTGCGTTCGATGACCGTGCACCTGGTCAACCGCGGCACGCTCGACAAGTTCATCTATCTCGAACACGGCGCGCACTACGCGATCGGCATCCTCGCCGTGCTGATGCTGGTCAGCACCTTCCACCACATCCCCGAGGTGTTCACCGGCCTGGCCGGCGTGGTGCTGATCGCGCTGTCGATCTGGTCCTCGATTCTGCATCGACGGCGCGAGGCGGCGTCGGCCTGAGGCGACCGTTTTCAGGCTGTGCCCTCGGCGGCGCGCGCAGCGCCGCGGCAGCCCCCGCTGCTACAGCAGGATCAGGGTGCCGAGGCCGAGGAAGGCGAAGAAGCCGAACACGTCGGTGACCGTGGTCAGGAAGATGCTGCTGGCCAGCGCGGGATCGAAGCCGAGACGCTTCAGGGTCAGCGGCACGGCGACACCGGCGAGGCTGGCTGCAGTCAGGTTGATGACCAGCGCGGCGAAGATCACGCCTGACAGTGCAGCGTCGCCGAACCACAGCCAGACTGCGCCGCCCAGGACGAGTCCCAGCGCCAGGCCGTTGAGCAGGGCGACGCGGACTTCCTTCCAGACCAGGGTGCGCACGTTGCTGGCGCCGACCTGGCCGAGTGCAAGGCCGCGGATCATCAGCGCCAGCACCTGGGTGCCGGCATTGCCGCCCATGCCGGCGACGATCGGCATCAGCACGGCCAGCGCCACGACCTTCTCGATGGTCTCCTCGAAGCGGCCGACCACGCTGGCCGCCAGGAAGGCCGTGAGCAGGTTGATGCCCAGCCAGATCATGCGCCGCGGGGCCGCGCGCAGGACCGGGCTGAACATGTCCTCGTCCTCGTCGAGGCCGGCCGCCGACAGGGCCTGGTGCTCGGCCTGCTCGCGGATGATGTCGACCACGTCGTCGATGGTGATGCGGCCGACCAGGATGTTGTTCTCATCGACCACCGGGGCCGAGATCCAGTCGTGGTCCTCGAACTGGCGGGCGACCTCGGCGGTCAGCGTGTCCACCGGAATCGCCGGATGGTCGTCCTCGTCCATCAGCTGGTTGATCGGCCGCGAGGGTTCCGACAGCAGCAGCGCGGTGAGCGGAATGCGGCCCAGGTACTGGTGGCGGCGGCTGACCACGTAGAGGTGGTCGGTGTTGTCGGGCATCTCGCCGCGCAGGCGCAGGTAGCGCAGCACCACGTCGATGCTGACGTCGGCGCGCACGGTGATGACGTCCGGGTTCATCAGGCGGCCGGCGCTGTCCTCGGGATACGAGAGCACCTGCTCAAGGCGCTCGCGGTTCTCCCGGTCCATCGACTTCAGGACCTCGTCGATGACCTGGTCCGGCAGGTCCTCCATCAGATCGGCGAGGTCGTCGATGTCCAGCGACTCGGCGGCCGCGACGATCTCGTCGGGGTCCATGGCCGCAAGCAGGCTCTCGCGCACCTCGTCGCCGACGTGGACCAGCACCTCGCCGTCGTCCTCGGCGTCGACCAGCCCCCAGACGATGATGCGCTTGTCCGGCGGCAGCGACTCCAGCAGGTTGCCGATCTCGGCCGGGGTCAGGGTGTTGACCATCCGCCGCACGGGGCCGAGGCGGCCGGAATCCAGCGCCTCCGAGAGCAGCCTCAGCTGGCGTGCGGCTTTGTCCTGGCGGCTGTTCTCTGCCATGGCGGGCCTTCAGCGGGAGGAAGCGGGCGCGCTGCGAAACGCGGCGATGTTCAGACGGCCAGTGTCGATTCGCTTGCGGGCCGAGGACGAACGGTGTGACGAGCGAGGCCGAGGCATGAGGCCGGAAACTGCGAGAGCCGGAAGGACAGCCCCGAGCGACGCCGCAGTGCGCGTCGTCGCCCCCGCGGAGGCGGGGGCCCAGACATCCTCGCCGCGCACGCCGAGGCACTGGATCCCCGCATTCGCGGGGATGACGAACCCAGAACGCCGCAAATCATGCCAGCCACCGTACGCGAGCATGGAAGGAGCTTCGGTTCCGCTCGATCCTCTGCGTTGGAGCCTCACCCTCAAGCCGCTTCGAACCGATTGGCTGCCACATTCTTGCGCACCTTCGCCGGGTCCCAGATGCGCCCGTTCATGGCGATGTAGACGCCCGGCGGCAGGCACTGCACGGCGCCGACCGCGGTGCCGATGTTGAACTCGGCGTCCGAACCGCGGAAGCGCGCCGGGTTCAGCGCGCCGGTCATGACGATGGTCTTGTCCGGGATGTCGGCCAGCACGCGGCCGGTCTCGACCATGCTGTCGGTGCCGTGGGTGACCAGCACGTGCTTCGCCGGCTGCGCGAGGATGGTCTGCTTGACCAGGGCGCGGTCCTCGTCGGTCAGGTGCAGGCTGTCCTTGCGCAGGATCGGGATCACCGAGAAGCGGAAGGTCACGCCCAGCTCTTCGAGGATGCGGCCGATCTGCGGGTCGCCGATCTGGTAGTCCGACTTGTCGTCGAAGTAGATCTTGTCGATCGTGCCGCCGGTGGTGACGATGCAGAGCTGGTCCATGGCGAGGCCGTATGACGCGGGGAGGCCGCGAATTATACGGGCTGGCCTCAGGCTCCTGCCTCTTCGCTCGCGGCGTTCACCAGCTTGCGCCAGTAGATGCGCCGCGACAGGCCGTGCCAGGCCGCGGCACAGCAGACGCCCGCGGCGAGTGCCGCTTCGATCAGCCCCGGCCACAGCGCGGCGGGCACGGTCCAGGCCTCCATCACCCCGTGGGTGAAGTGGAACATGGCGATGAAGCCGGCCCAGAACAGGGCCTTCTTCATCTGCGCCAGCGCGCACAGCGCCGGAATCAGCAGCGGTAGGCCGAGAAAGGCCAGCGGCAGCCAGGGGCTGACCCGCGCCGGCGGCAGCAGCACCAGATACCAGGCCAGCTGCAGTGCGATCAGCGCCCACAGCAGCACCACGCCGATGCGCCAGGCGCTGCGGCCGACGTGGTCGGGCACCGGGCTCGCGTTCTCATCGAACAGGTTGGGGTTGGCCGATTCCAAGGTCATGCGCCGGCTCCGAGCTTGTGCGCGATCAGGGCCACGCGCCGCCCGAGTGCGCGCGCCAGCTGGCGCTCGTCCTCGCTGGGCTGGGTGTGTCCTTCGTGGCCGGTCCAGTGGCTGGCGCCGTAGGGCGTGCCGCCTGTTGTCGTGGTGCTGAGCGCGGCTTCGGTGAAGGGGATGCCGGTGATCAGCATGCCGTGGTGCAGCAGCGGGACCAGCATGCTCAGCAGGGTCGACTCCTGGCCGCCGTGCATCGAGGCGGTCGAGGTGAACACCGCGGCCGGCTTGCCGACGAGCGTGCCCGAGGCCCATTCCGCGCCCAGCGAATCGAGGAAGTGCTTGAGCGGTGCCGCCATGTTGCCGAAGCGGGTGGGGCTACCGAGGATCAGGCCCGCGCAGTCGGCGAGATCGCTGCGCTCGACGTAGGGCGCGCCGTCTTCGGGTTCGGGCGGGGCGGCCGTCTGCGTGACCGGTGCGACTGGCGGCACCGTGCGCAGCCGCGCGGCCATGCCCGGTACTTCGTCGACGCCGCGGGCGATCTGCCGCGCCAGCTGGGCCACGCTGCCGCTGCGGCTGTAGTAGAGGATCAGGATGTCGGGCATGGGCTCTTGTTATCGGTGTGATGCATCAGGGCCGGGGCCAGGTGGTGCGCAGACAGGCGTGGAATCTTCCGGCATACGACATCAATGCGGAGCGATCACGTGGCCCGGGTGCGAGGCCGGGGCGGGTCAGCGAAGCAGAGGTTGCCGGAGGGCCTTGAGCTCGTGGCGGGCGCGGGTAGACCCATCCATGCAGAAGGGCGTTGAGGACGCCGACACTCACGGTCCACACGATGAAGTGAGGCAGGCGTTGGGCCTATGGTGGGCCACGGCCCACTCTATAAGCCGCGTCAGGCCTCGGTCTGCAGTCGTCGCCGGCTCCATCCAATCGCCCTCGAACCATAGGGTGGGCCCTGGCCCACCATAGGCGTGGATACCACGCACGCATGGACCAGGCGAGGTTGCAGACCACGGTGGGCCAGGGCCCACCCTATGACTCGTCCCGCTGCGCCGGCAGCAGTGCCGCCGCGGCGACCGCGCTGGCGCTGATCGCCATCAGCACGCTGCCCAGGAACGGGCCGACGAAGTAGAACAGCAGCAGCGTGTCCAGCCCCAGCCAGACCACCAGGGCGATGCGCAGGCCGCGGCCGAACAGGCGCGGCGCCAGCGCGCAGGCCGCGCACAGCAGCGAGGCGATCAGCAGGTGCACGGCGTACAGGATCCAGGCCCCGCGCAGCACGTCGAAGCTGGGCAGGGGCTGCTCCGCGCCGACCGCGCTTAAGTCGATCAGGCCCTGGTCCAGTCGCGGATAGGCGAGCAGATGGAAGCCGGCCTGGGCCGCCAGCAGCACACAGGCCACGGCCAGCAGCCAGAGTTCAGGGCGCAATCGACGCGTCGGCGTGTTCGCGTTCATCAGGGGCGCTCCTCGAAGCCATCGCTGAAACGGCCGCTCAGGGTACACGCGGTGGCCTGCGGCACGCGCTGCGGAAACGGCGTGTTGTCGATGCCGATCGCCCGCACCTCGTCGATTTCCCAGCCCGGCGCGGATACCGCCGCATCGGTGGCGACCAGGAAGCGCAGGCGCACCTGCTGGCCTTCAAGGCTGCGCCCGAAGTCGATGCGATGCGGGGTGAAGGTATTCGGCCAGCCAGGACTGTTGCCGACGAAGGCCGCGCGCCCGGCCAGCGGGTTGTCGCAGCAGTCGGACAGTTCGCCGCCGTAGGCCGGACTGAGCGCGCCACGCGTCGACACGTCCTGCCAGGTCTGGCCCTCGTCGAGGCTCAGTTCGATGACGCCGCCGTCGTAGGCGGTGCTGTTGTCAGCCTCGAAGCTGTAGCGCGCGCTGAACTCGATGCTGAAGTCGGTGCTGGTGCTGACCACCAGCGTCGGCGATTCCACCCAGGCCTGGCCCTCGGTGCCGAAGTCCGGCCCGTGCAGCACCCATTCGAGGGCGTCGAGCGCGCGCCGCCGCCAGCCGACGAGCTGCGGGTCCAGGCCTTCGTCCTGTGCCGGCGTCCACACCAGGCGCGGGCTGTCGAAGCCGTCGCTGCGGCTGACGAAATCGCGCAGGTCGAAGTCCACCGCGAAGGCCTCACTGCGCGCTTCGCCGGTGGCGAATCCGATCGCCGGATCATCGGGCACCGCCTCGACGGTGATCGCCTGCAGGCCGCTGCCGCGATCAAGCGCGACCGCGAACTCGACCTGCACCTGCTGCTGCGGCCGGGTGGGCGGCAGCGGCCGCTGGGTGCCCTCGGTGAACACCAGCCGGCTCGCGCCTGCGCTGACCACGACGTCGCTCGCGGCCAGCGACTGCGTGCCCGAATTGCGCAGGGTGAGGCGCAGGCTGCCGGTTTCGCCGGGGTCCAGCACGCCGTCGCCATCGCAGCTGTCGGCCTCCAGCAGTTCGATGGCGTCGACCTTGAGATCGCCGCCGTCGATCCGGCTGGGCTGCACCCCCTGCAGGGTCAGGCTCAGGCGGCTCGGCGCCCTTGCGCGCAGGCCGGCGCCGCGGGCGGCGAAGGTCGCGCCGCAGATGCGCAGGTCGTCGAGATCGGAGGCCGCCATCACCATCAGCAGTGCGTCGCGCGCCTCGGTGTAGGTGGGCGCGTTCGGCGTGAGCTTGTAGGCGGCAACGAGATATTCGCTCATGCGTCGCTGCGCTTCGAAGAAGTCGTAGCGAGGATTGGGCGGCAGCGTTTCGCGCAGCAGCCCGGCATAGCAGTCCCAGAGCATGCTGGCCCAGACCTCGCCGGCGTTGTGCACCGAGGAGTTGTCGCTGGAGAGCTCGGCCGGCGTGCGTGGCGCGCTGCCCGGCAGCTGGGCGTTGCTGGCGATGTGCTGGAACTCGAGTGGGTTGATCGCGCGGCGGGTCGAATAGGGAAATCGGCGGATGCCGAAGTAGCTGGCATCGGGGCTGAAGCTCGGCATGCGTCCGGCGCTGACGAAGTTCATCACCCCATAGCTGCCGGCGAAGTCGGCGCCTGCTGCGGTCAGCGCATCCTCGGCGCGCACCAGCAGCAGCAGGGCGTGGAAGTCGGCCCAGCCTTCGCCCATCGCGCGCGACTGGTGGTTGGACAGGCCCGCGCCATCGCCGATCAGGCGGCTGCTGATGAAGTGGCCCCACTCGTGGGCGACGATGGCTGCGTCCATGGCCGCATCGCGATCCGGCAGGCGCTCGGCGCGAAGGGTGACATTCACAGGCGCCTGTGCCAGCTGTCCGATCAGCGCAAGTCCATCCGCCCGGCTCAGGCCCTGCGCCGGAATGTTCACGCCCTGCGCATCGCCCGCCATGCTCGGCCAGCCCGCGGGTTCGCTGTCGTAGATCAGCGCGGCCGCAGCACCCGCCGCCTGCGCATTGAGCGCTTTCTGTGCAAAGGTGCAGTTGCCGCGTTCCATCAGCACGGCTTGGCCGGCATGGCTGCCCTGCAGCGGCTCGCAGCCGTCCCGCGGCTCGCCGCTGCCGTCGTCAGCCAGCGCCAGCGCCGCGGTGAGCTGATAGTCCTGCGGCCCGAACCGCGCGGTCTGCACGCGCAGCGGCGTCTGCGCGGCCACCTGCAGCGCGGCGACTTGCGGTCCGCGGAAGCGGAACAGCTGCAGCCTTGGGGACGCGCCATCGGCCGGCGTGACCATGTTGGCGTTGTCCACGCCCGAGAAGTCCAGGGTTTCCACCCGCATCTCGTCGAACTCCAGGCCGCCGCGCTCGAAGTTCGACATCTGCGCATTGCCGGCGGCTTCGTCGAAGCCGGCGGGATAGAACCAGTCGTGCAGGTAGTTGGTGAGGTAGAAGGCGTTGACGACGCCCGCCTCGATCTGCGGCTTGTCGAAGTCCGGCGGCAGCTGCAGCGAGTAGCCCGGCGCGAAGCTCAGCGGGCCGCTGAGCTGGGCGCGGATGTCGCCTTCGCTGAAGCCGTCCGGTGGATTGAGGTCGGCGTAGGCGTCGACGTTGTTGCCGCGGGTCTCGAAGTCGCGCACGCGCAGCCAGGGGTCGCTGAACTCGAAGCCCGGCCAGACGCTGGACAGCGGCGCCTGCGCCAGCTCGACGCGGACCGGCTCGATCAGTGCCGGCGAGAAACCATCGGGCAGGGCGGTGGGATGCGGCATGTCGGCGCGGCCCTGCGGCCCCGGCTGCGGTCGCTTGTCGCCCGTGGTTTCGGCATAGGCCTGCCAGAGGAAGCTGGCGTGTGCCGACAGCGACTGGCGCAGATGCAGGGCGCCGTCGGCGGCATCGACAATCGCAGCGTGATGTTCGCTGCGCAGCGGTCCCTGCGCGGGCAGCACGGCGGTCTCGACGTACCAGGCCGGGCGCAGCTGTCCGCGGTGACGGAACCAGACCGGCTTGGTGCGTGCCGGCTCGGTGAGCTCAGCGCCGCTCGGTCCGCGCCGCAGCATCAGCGCCAGCTCCAGGCGCTGGAAGGCGCCGCGGCCGCGGCTTGGCTCGGCCACTGGCTGCCACGCCCCGGACAGCTGGGCCGGATCGAAGCCCCATGGCCCAAGTGCGCGTGCAGCGGCCTCGCTGGCCTGCAGCGTCCAGTTCGCGGGTGCGCGCGATCGATCACCCGAACCGCCGCGGCCGCCGCCAGCGCTCGCGCGCACGCGGCCCTCGGCATCGATCAGCAGGCTGACGCGCTCGCCGAAGATCTCGATGCCCTCAAGATAGGGTGCGAAGCGCAGCAGCCAGGCGCCGCTGCGCAGGCGCTGGGCGTCGATGCGCCGCAGCTGGTCGGCGCCCGGAACCGCGGTGATCGCCGCGGAGGATCCCAGGAAGCCCAGCGCGATCGAGGTCGCAGCCTCGGCGCTGGTAGGCGCAGCGCTGCGCTGATCGACGCGCCAGGGCAGGGCCTGCAGGCGCAGGTCGGCCTCCGCCTGCGCGGCGATGTCTGGCTTGGCTGCAGCGGCGGCGGCAGATGCGGCCGTTGCTCCCGCTGCGCCTGCAGCGGCCAGCGCTAGCCAGAGGCCATGGGCGAGTCGACGGGCGGCGACGCGAGGGCTCGAAAGCGATGCGGGCATCTGCAGGATCCGAGGGCCACGGGGAGCGAAGCGGAACGATGCCATGTTCCATCGCCCTGCGTGCTGGCCGTGTCAGCATCACCACGCGTCGAAGGTGCAGCGTCGGATAACGCAATCAGCGCAACGCCGTGCTCAGATCGCGTGCAGCACCGGTCGCTGTCGCGACGATTCCTCCAGCGCGGCTGCCGCCAGTTCCGTGGCCAGCGCCTTGGCCGCGGCGCGCAGCTCAGGCACGGACGTCATCTCCCAGTACTCGCCGCGCAGCAGCGGCCCGAGTGCGTACAGGCCCTCGGCGCGACGGTTCAGGCGGTTGAGCAGGCCGAAGCCGCCGTCGCACTTGAAGCCCAGGCCCAGTGGATCCGCGCTGAGCCATCCATCATTGTGCAACTGCCGAACCAGTGGCTCGGGTGTGTTGGCGACATCGGTGTCGAGGCCGGTCGCTCGGATAAGTACGTCGCAGACCTCGGCCGACGAGGACGCGGCGCCGCGCGTCCGCAGTCGCACGTGAACACGCCCGCTCTTCAGCTCGGCGTTCTCCAGTCGCGCCGCCTCCACCTGCAGCCAGCCGCTGCGCTGCCACTCCTGCAGCTGGGCGTGGCTCTGCAGGGGCAGGCGATGGCGATGCACTTCCCAGTAGCTGCGCAGATGGCGCATGAAGCGCGCGCGTTCGCTCTGGCCCAGGCCGCGCCACAGGCGCGTCAGATGCGGGCGCAGCGCATCCAGCACCGGCCGCCAGTCGCTGGCCTGCGCGCAGGCGGTGCGCAGTGCGCGCACCAGGCCGCGCAGGTCCGGGCTGTGGATCTGCGCCAGCAGTGCTGCGTCCAGCGTCGCGGGTGCGGCCCGGCGCAGGGTCTGCGGCTGCGGCAGCAGTCCATGGCGACTGATGGCGCGGACGCGGCCGCGGTGGCCGCGCGCCTGCAGGGTCTGCAGCAGGTCGAAGCAGGTCAGCCCGGTGCCGACGATCAGCACCTCGGCGTCGGCCGCCACGCCGTCGAGGGCATTGGGCGCCCACGGATCTTCGACATGGGCGTGGCTGCGCCGCAGGGCCGCGGCCAGCCCGGGCAGCGGCTGCGGCGGCAGGCTGCCCAGCGCCAGCACGACGCGGTCGGCGTGCAGCCGGCGCTCGCCGTCCAGCGCGATGCGGAAGCCGGCGCCGGTGGGCGTCAGCGATTGCGCGGTGGCGCGCACGCACTCGATCGCGAAGGGCGCGCGCAACAGCGCCTCGTTCATGCGCTGGTAGAGGTAGTCGCCGTAGAGGCTGCGCGGCAGGAAGGCCTCTCGGTTGCTGCCGCCCAGTTCCAGCCAGTCGGCGAAGTCGCCCGGTGCATCGAGCTTCAGCCCCATGTCGGCGGCGCGCACGTTGAGCAGGTGCTGATCGCCCGAGGTCGCGTAGGCGCGGCCGCGCGCGAAATCCGGGCCGCTGCCGACCAGGCTGACGCGACCGAGCGGCGCGCGCTGTTCGATCAGCTGGTAGAGCAGGGCGATGCCGGAAAAGCCGGCGCCGACGATGGCGAGATGCATGGGATGTCCCTGCGGTGGCTCAGGCGTGAAGGGTTTCGTGGTGTTCCACAGCTGCATCGACGATGCGGAAAGCGCCGTCGCTGCACAGCTCGAAGTCATGCTGCGGCGGTGACTCCAGCGGCAGCAGATGCAGGCTGACGCAGACCTCGTCGCCCTCGTTGCTGCAGCGGTGGATGTCCTCGTGGAAGCGTGGCGACACCTGTGCATCACCGGCATGCAAAGCGTCGCGCGCCAGCAGGCAGAGCAGCACACGCTCGTCGGCCAGCGGCGTGGATTCAAAGTGCTCGACCGTCAGCGCACCGCGCCAGATCGCCTCGTGCGCCGGGCGACCGCCGTGGGTGTGCAGGCTGCTACGCTGGCCGGAACCCCAGACCATGGCCAGCAGGCGCCAGCCCTGGCGCATGTCGCATTCGAGCTCCACGCGCCGGTAGCCATCGGGGTCGGCATGGCCGAGGGCCGCCGGCAGCGGGCTGTCGACGCAGAAGTCGATCAGCGCGCGGCTGAGCTGCTGATCGCGCATGGGGGACGCGGGCTCCAGCCAGGCTGTGCGGATGCGCGCGATCAGGCTGGCGAGGGCGACTTCGTGGCTCTGGCTGTTCGCGGTCGGCGCGGGCGTGGCGCTGCGGAATTCAGGCTGCAGTCTGCGGCTCATCGGCGTGCTCCTGTGGGGTGGCGCGTGCTGACGCTAGTCCCGGCCGGGTTAGCCCGGCGTTTGGCGGCCGTTAAAGTTCTATCATTTGAGTAGGATATTAGGCCAGTGCCTGAGGCGGTCGCAGCGAGCAAGTAACAAGTGTTTTCAAAACAGTGGGTTAGGCTGGAAATCTCAGACCAGCAGGGACTCCTGTCCCAGGCGCGCGCGGCTGGCGAGCTCGGCCAGGCTGCGCCTATCCAGCACTTCGCACATCGCCACCCGCACGTCCGCCATCAGATCGCGGATCGCGCAGTTGCCGGGGTCGGGGCAGTCCTCGCAGGGTGCGTAGGCGCTGACGCTGGCGCAGCGCAGCGGGGCGATCGGTCCATCGATGCAGCGGATCACGTCGCCGAGCAGGATCTCCTCCGCCGGTCGCGCAAGGCTGTGGCCGCCCAGCAGTCCGCGTTTGCTTTGTACATAACCCGCGTGCCGCAGTTCGACCAGGATCGCTTCGAGGAACTTCTCGGGCACCATGGCTTCGGCAGCCAGCACCCTCGCCGGCGTCAGGCCGCGCCCGGGTTCGGCCAGGGTGCAGAGGGCGCGCAGGGCGTACTTGGCCTTCATGGAGAGCATGGCGTGGTCCAGCGATCGACAGCCCGCGCAGGGTACTCCCGCCGGGTGAGGAAATTGAAGCGCGGGATCACCGTCTCGTGAGCGCGGCGCTTGTCCTGAGCCTGCTCGTCGCCGCGCTGGTGTTCGCGGCGATGGCCAGCGACCGGGTGGCGCCGCACCGTGCGGCGCTGGCCGGTGCGGCGGTGCTGCTGCTCGGTGGCGCACTTGATGGCCCGGGCCTGATGGGCGTGATCGGCAGCCCCGGCCTGATCATCATCACCGGCATGATGCTGGTGGCCGCGGCGCTGGAGCACACCGGCCTGATCGACCGCTTCGTGCGCCGCCTGAAGGCCCAGGTCGGCCGCCATCCGCGGCGCGCCTGGGTGCATCTGTACGCGGGCGTGCTGCTGGGTTCCGCGGTGCTGGCGAACACGCCGATGGTGGTGCTGGCCGCGCCTGCGGTGGTCGCGCTGGCGCGGCAGAGCGGGATTTCCGTCAAGCCCGTGCTGCTGCCGATCGTCTTCCTGGCCAGCCTCGGCGGCTGTCTCAGCCTGGTCGGTTCCTCGGTCAACCTGATCGCCAGCGAGAGTCTTCTGCAGGCCGGTCTCGGCGGCTTCGGACTGTTCGAGTTCAGTCTGCTCGGCCTGCTGTGCGCCGCCGGCGGCGTGGGCTTTCTCGCGCTGTTCGGGCCGCGCTTGATGCCGGTCGGCGACGCGCCCAGCGCCCAGCTCTACGAGCCGGAACGCCTGATGCTGGGCGAGCACGCGATCACGGCCGGTGATCCGCTGGTCGGCACTGCCGCGCTGGAATTCCTGCAGAGGCATGCCGGCGTGAGCATCCTCGACTGCCGGCGCGACGCCGATACGCAGTCCGCGACCGAGGAGTCTGGCCGCACCAGCCTGATCGCCGATCTGCGCCTGCGTGCGGGCGACCGCCTGCTGCTGGAGGCACCGGCGCGCTGGTGGATTGCGCAGGCCGAGCTGCGCCAGGCCGATCGGGCCGTGGCTCCGATCGATGTCGAAGTCTGGGTGCCGCCGCAGTCGCGCTGGCTGGGGCTGCCGCTGGCGGGGCTGCGGCTGGATCGCATCCATGGGATCGAAGTGCTGGGGCTCGCGGCAGCGCAGGGGCGAGCGCACTGGGCCAAGCACCGGATACAGATTGGTGACCGCCTGCTGCTGCGTGGGTCGCGTCCCGAGCTGGAGCGCCTGCTCGCCAGCGAGGCCGCGCTGGGTCCGCTGCAGGTCGAGCGTGCCGGCCATGCCACGCACCGGCAGTGGGTGGCCTGGCTGGCGCTGGCCGCGGCCGCGCTGCCGGCGATCGGCTGGCTGAGCCTGCCGCAGGCGGCGGTGCTGGCCGCGCTGATCGTCATGCTGGGCGGCGCGATATCGCGCACCCAGCCGCTCAATCGACCGTCCCTTCGAACGCTCGGACTGGTGTTCGGCATGCTGGCGATCGGCGAGGCCCTGGTCGGCAGCGGCGCGGTCGGGCTGTTGGCCGATGCGCTGGAGGGCAGTGCCGGGCGGGTCGAGCCCTGGCTGCTGCTGGGCCTGACCCTGCTCATCGCGACGCTCGCGACCGAGGTGCTGACCAATGGTGCGGCCGTGGCCCTGCTGGCGCCAGTGGTGATTCCGCTGTGCCTGCATCTGGGGCTGGACCCACGGCCCTTCGTCGTCGCAGTGCTGTTCGGCGCCAGCGCCTCGTTCGCCTCGCCGCTGGCCTACCAGACCAACACCTACGTGCACCAGATCGGCGGCTATCGATTTGCCGATTTCCTGCGTGTGGGCGTGCCGCTCAAGCTGATCGTCTGCCTGCTGTGCTGGTACGCGATCCCGAGGATGTGGCCGCTGCAGGCGGCGGCCTGAGCTTTAGTCAGCCGAGTCGATCGGCTGCGTAGGGTGCGCCTGTGGCGCACCAAGGCCGGCGACGACGGCGGCGGGTCCACGCGAGCGCGCAGGAATCACCCACACGAATCCGCGAGAAACCCATAAAGTGTTGCGGAAAGCGCGATCAGGCGAACACCTGCCAGCGCGTGCAGCGCAGATGCAGGGCGGCACCCGGCGGCGGCAGCTGGCCGGCCGGCAGGTCCAGCTCCAGCGCCTGGCCGCTGCGCGCGAGCTTCAGTCGCAGGCGGCTGCGCGGCCCGCTGCTGTGCTGTTCGACCAGCTCCACCGGCACCGCATCGCTTGCGGCTTCGGTGTGCAGCTCCAGATGCTCGGGCCGCAGATGCAGCCGCACCTCGCCATTGGCCTGCGTCTGCGCGGCGCCGATGTCGATGCCATCCAGCAGCAGCCGCCCGGCGCGGGCCTCGGCCTGCAGGCGCGCGCCTTCGCCAAGGAACTCGAAGACAAACGGCGACGCCGGCTCACGGTAGGCGCGCTCTGGCGTGTCGATCTGTTCGATCCGGCCGCCCTGCATCAGCACCACGCGATCGGCGAGCTCAAGCGCCTCGTCCTGGTCGTGGGTGACGAACACGGTGGTGACGCCGGTCTCGCGGTGCAGCTCGCGCAGCCAGCGCCGCAGATCCTTGCGCACCCGCGCATCCAGCGCGCCGAAGGGTTCATCGAGCAGCAGCACGCGCGGCTCGATGGCCAGCGCGCGCGCCAGCGCCACCCGCTGGCGCTGGCCGCCGGAAAGTTGGCTGGGGTAACGATCGCCGAGGCCCGGCAGCTGGACCAGCTCCAGCAGGTGCTCGACGCGCGCGCGGATGGCCGCCGCTGCCGGCCGCTCGCTGCGCGGCCGCACGCTCAGGCCGAAGGCGATGTTGTCGGCGACGCGCATGTGCTTGAACAGGGCGTAGTGCTGGAACACGAAGCCGACGCGGCGCGCCTGCACGCTCAGGTGCGAGGCATCGCGCTCGCCGAACTTCAGCCGCCCGCGGTCGGCCTGCTCCAGCCCGGCGATGATCCGCAGCAGGCTGGTCTTGCCGGAGCCGGACGGCCCGAGCAGGGCGATGAGTTCGCCAGGTTCCACCTTCAGATGGACATCGCTGAGCGCCTGGAAATCGCCGAAGCGCTTGCTGATGCCTTCGAGGCTCAGGGCTTCGCCGCGCGCGGAGTGGGTGGTCATGGCAGGGGGGAATCCGGAAAGGGTCAGTGCCGGCGGTTGGCGGCCAGCTCGTCGCCGTGCCGCCATTCGAGGAAGGTCTTGACGGCGAGCGTCAGCAGGGCCAGCAGGGCCAGCACTGCCGCCAGCGCGAAGGAGGCGCTGAAGGCGTACTCGTTGTAGAGAATCTCGACCTGCAGGGGCAGGGTGTTGGTCTCGCCGCGGATGTGGCCCGAGACCACGCTGACCGCGCCGAACTCGCCCATCGCCCGTGCATTGCACAGCAGCACGCCGTAGAGCAGGGCCCAGCGGACGTTCGGCAGGGTGACTTTCCAGAAGGTCTGCCAGCCGCTGGCGCCCAGGCTGAGCGCGGCCTCCTCGGCGTCCTTGCCCTGTTCCTCCATCAGCGGGATGAGTTCCCGCGCAACGAAGGGAAAGGTCACGAAGACCGTGGCCAGCACCAGGCCGGGCAGGGAGAACAGCACCTTGATCCCGTACTCGGCCAGCCAGGGCCCCAGGCCCCAGCCCTGCGCGCCGAAGATCAGCACGAACACCAGGCCGGCGACCACCGGCGACACCGAGAAGGGCAGGTCGATCAGGCTCTGCAGCAGGCTGCGGCCGCGGAAGCGGTGCTTGGCGATCAGCCAGGCGGCGGCCAGGCCGAACACCGTGTTGAGCGGCACCGCGATCGCCGCCACGGTCAGCGTGAGGCGGATCGCATGCCAGGCGTCGGGATCCTCGAAGCTGGCGAGAAAGGTCGGCAGGCCGTGGCGCAGGGCTTCGGCGAAGACTGCGATCAGGGGCAGCAGGATCAGCCCGATGAGCAGCAACAGGGCGAGCGCGATGAGCAGGGCGCGGACCAGGCGCGCGCCGACCTCAGCAGGTTGCGGCGTGCGCGCGGTCTCACGCAGCAGGGCGGTGGGCGGATGCATCAGCGCGGTCTCAGCGTCCACGGCGGCTCACCCGAGTCTGCAGCAGATTGACGACCAGCAGGATGGCGAGGCTGAGCAAAAGCATCGCGCAGGCGATGGCAGCCGCGCCCGCGTAGTCGAACTCTTCCAGCCGGATCACGATCAGCAAGGGCGCGATCTCCGAGACACGCGGCAGGTTGCCGGCGATGAAGATCACCGAGCCGTATTCGCCGACCCCGCGCGCGAACGCCAGCGCGAAGCCGCCGATCGCCGCCGGCAGCACGCTCGGCAGGATCACCTTCACCGCGGTCTGCCAAGCATTGGCGCCCAGCGTGGCGGCGGCTTCCTCCAGCTCGCGTTCCGCCTCGGCCAGCACCGGCTGCACCGTGCGCACCACGAAGGGCAGGCCGACGAAAATGAGCGCCAGCAGGATGCCCAGCGGGCTGTAGGCCACCCGGATGCCCAGGGGCTCCAGCCACTGGCCGATCCAGCCGTTGGGCGCGTACAGCGCGGTCAGCGCGATGCCGGCGACTGCCGTTGGCAGGGCGAAGGGCAGGTCGACCAGCGCATCGAAAAAGCGCCGACCGGGAAAGCGGTAGCGCTCCAGCACCCAGGCGATCAGCAGGCCTGCGACCGTGCTGATCGCCGCGGCCAGCAGGGCCGTGCCGAAGCTCAGCTTGAGCGCAGCCAGCGTGCGCGCATCCGACAGCTTGGCGATGAAGCCCTCCAGCCCGAGGCCGGCGGCTTTCAGGAACACCGCCGACAGCGGGATCAGCACGATCAGGCTGAGCCAGACCGTTGTGTAGCCCAGGCTCAGGCCAAAGCCGGGCAGGGCCCGGCGCGGCTTGAGGCGGGGCAGCGTCAGCGCCTCACTGGCCATACAGCTGGTCGAACACGCCGCCCTCGGCGAAGTGGGTCGCCTGCGCCTGCTGCCAGCCGCCGAACTTGGCCTCGATCGTGACCAGTTCGGTCTGCACGAAGCGGGCGAGGTCTTCGGCGGCCGCGTGCTCGGGCAGACGCGGACGGTAGTAGTGCTTGGCCGCCAGCGCCTGCGCGGCCGGCGAGTACAGGTGCTGCAGATAGGCCTCGGCGAGGGCGCGGGTGCCGCGGCGGTCGACGTTGCGATCGACTACGGCGACCGGCGGTTCGGCGAGGATCGACAGGCTGGGCACCACGATCTCGAGTCCAGCATTCGGGAACTCGCGCAGGGCGAGGAAGGCCTCGTTCTCCCAGGTCAGCAGCACGTCGCCGATGCCGCGCTGGGCGAAGGTGGTGACCGCGCCGCGGGCGCCGGTGTCGAGCACCGGCACGTTCTTGAACAGTCGGGCGATGTAGTCGCGGGTCTGCGCTTCATCTCCGCCGTACCGGCGCTGCGCCCAGGCCCAGGCGGCCAGGTAGTTCCAGCGCGCGCCGCCCGAGGTCTTGGGGTTGGGGGTGATGACGCCGAGGCCGGCCTGCACCAGGTCGCCCCAGTCGCGGATGCCCTTGGGGTTGCCGCGGCGGACCAGGAACACGATCGTCGAGGTGTAGGGCGCGCTATTGTGCGGCAGGCGCTGCTGCCAGTCGGGCGCCAGCAGCCTGCCGTGTTCGACCAGCGCATCGATGTCGTAGGCCAGGGCCAGGGTGACCACATCGGCCTCCAGCCCATCGATGACCGAGCGTGCCTGCTTGCCCGAGCCGCCGTGGCTGGTCTGGATGCGCGGCGCGCCGTGGCCCTGCACCTGCCAGTACTGCCCGAATTCGGCGTTGTACTCGCGGTAGAACTCGCGTGTGGGGTCGTAGGAGACGTTGAGCAGAGTCTGCGCATGGACGCAGCCGGCCACGAGCAGCAGGGCGATCGCGATCAGCAGGCGTGGCATCGGACTTCCCCCGTGGGTTCACCGGTGAGGACTCTGGCGCGACATGGCGGCGGCGCGGTCAGCCAAGCACGCGCGGTGGCCCGAAGGCTAAGGAAGATTCTTGGCATGGGGCCCTCCAACGCGTCGTGGTGCGCTAGCGTCCAGCCGCTGCAGGCTCTTGGGAAAGGTCTTTGGCGACCGCCTAAGGCACTGCGGGTCATAAGCCTACTTTCAGGGTAGGAAATTGGCGAGCGCCACGATGGCGGCATGCAGTCTGCATGGCGGTGCATCGGCCAAGGTAGGATTGACGACGTTCGCCGCATTCTCACACTCGAGATCGCAGCGGCAGCCGTAGCATTCAGGGGGAAATGATGGCGACAGCACCGCGCAAGACCGCCTTGGGCGCCGAGGAACTGGAACGCCGCAGCTTGGGGCTGGGCGTCATCGAGCGGCGTTTGCTGATCCTCATCGATGGCAACCGCGGCGTCGCCGATCTGCAGGCGATGATGGGCAAGACCGAGATCGGTCCGCTGCTGGACCACCTGGTCGAGGTCGGCTGCGTGCTGTGGCCGGGTCGCGAGGGGGCTTCAGCGAAAGCTGCCGCACCCGCTCCTGCGCCAGCTTCCGCAGCAGAAGCCGTCGCTGCTCAGGCGCCGACAGAGTTGCCCGAGCGCAGCCCGAAGGAGCGCGAGATGGCGCGCAACTTCATGATCAACACCCTGCTGACCTTCATCGGGCCCTACGCGAATCCCGAGCTGATGAAGCGCCTGCAGTCGGCGCCGGACAGCGCCACCCTGCGCCTGCTCTATCCCGAGTGGCGCAGCCTGATGGATGCGCCGCGCGCCGCGGGCAAGCGCATCAATGAGCTCGACGCCGAGCTCAAGAAGGTGCTGTAGCGCGGTGCGCAGGCGGCTGCGCGCTCGGGCGCAGCGAAAGCGCATGTCGCCTCACACCTCGATGACGGGAGGTGGCGATGGCGGCATGGCTGGGTTGCTGGTCTCGGCCTCGCGGGCACCGAACACGTCGCGCCAGGCGAAGTAGAGCACCGCTGCAATCAGCGGCGTGAACACCGAGCCGACCACCAGCACGCCCAGCACCGGCACCAGGCTGCCCAGCACGACGGCCGCGGTGAAGCGCGCGAAGAACAGCATGAGCACGGTCAGCAGGAAGGCGCCGAGGTTGGCCGCCGAGGCCTGCGCGCTCTCACGCAGCGCAGTGATGGGCTCGACGCCGTCGAACATCACCCGCGGCACGGCGAAGAACAGCAGGGCCGCGGTGGCCAGCGCGAGCGGCACCAGCAGAACGAGCAGCGCCACCACCCCGCCGACGCCAAACAGCGTGGTCAGGTTGACCTCGCTGGGGTCGAGCGGCTTGCCGCCAGCCGCGAGCAGGGCCGCGCCGCCGAAGCTGAGTGCCACCATCACCATCACCACGATCATGGCGAACATCAGGCCCAGGTTGGGCAGGCATAGCGCGATCAGCGGGCCGACCTTGCCCGGCTGGCGGAAGCCCTCCAGCAGCTGGTTGAAATCGGCCTGGCCACCCTGGTCCTGCGTGCGTGCAGCCAGCGCGATACCGGCGTACAGCACCGGCCCGATGATCAGCAGCGCCATCGCCCCAAGGAAGGGCACGAGGGCGATCACGGTCATCGCGAGACCCATCAGCAGGAACGGGGCGGGATTGGCCATCAGCAGCCGCATCGCGCCGCGGATCCATTCCACCGCCTGGGCGGGTTCGACGCGCTTGAAGTGCATTCCTTGACTCCGGAGGTGGAAGAGAGGCGACCGCCGCTCAGGCGTGGCGCTGGCGCGCATGCCGCACGAAGCGGCGCAGCACCTCGCGCGCCTTGGGCGCGGGGCGCACCTCGCGGGCGAGGCCGTGCGGGCAGCTGCCCTCGCGGCGCAGGTCCTCGCCGCGGGCGCGGATGTAGCCGCGCATCATCTGCGCGCTGAACTCGGGATGGAACTGCACGCCCCAGGTCTGCGATCCGATGCGGAAGGCCTGGCAGTCGTCGCGCTCGGACTGGGCGAGGACCACGGCGTCCTTCGGCGGTGCCAGCACGGTCTGCAGGTGGGTGGTGTGCGCCGGCAGCTCGCTCGGCAATGTGCTGAACAGCGGATCGCGCCCGGCCTCGGGCGTGAGCCGCACCGGCACCGTGCCCATCTCACGACCGCGCGGGTTGTAGCCGACCTCACCGCCGAAGGCGTGTGCCAGCAGCTGGTGGCCGTAGCAGATGCCGAACAGGGGCAGGCCGTGGGCATGCGCCTCGCGCAGCCACTCCGCGCTGCGTTCGCTCCAGGGCAGACGCTCGGTCACCATCGCCGCCGAGCCGGTGACAAACACGCCCGCGTAGCGCTTCGGATCGGGCAGGTGGGCGTCGTCCAGCACCGGACAGACGGCGGTGTCGCGGGCGCTCAAGCCCGCAGCCACGCGGATCCAGTGGGTGAAGGGCCCGAGCCGGCGCAGCGAGGGCACCGGGCGGCCGGTTTCAAGAATCAGGAAGGGCAGGGGGTTCATGTCTCGGGCGGCAGGACGGTCTGGGCTTCTGCGATGGTGGTGAGGCCGGCGGCGACGTGGGCCGCGGCCGCGCAGCGCAGCGGGCTCATGCCGCTGTCCATGGCGGCATGTGTGAACTCGCCGAGGTCCATGCCGGGCTTGATGCGGCCCAGCAGCTCGGGCGAGAGCACCAGCATCTCGTACAGGCCGATGCGGCCGAGATAACCGGTGTTGCGGCATTCGAGGCAGCCGACCGGCGCGCAGCCCATGGCCGGCTGCGGCAGCGCGTGCTTGCCGACCAGGCCGCGCCAAGCGGCGCCGTCGATCGGCGCCTCGCGCTTGCAGTGCGCGCACAGGGTGCGCACCAGGCGCTGCGCCAGCACGCCGTTCAAGGTGGACTGGATCAGGTAGTGCGGCACGCCGAGATCGAGCAGTCGGGTGATCGCCGAACAGGCGTCGTTGGTGTGCAGGGTCGACAGCACCAGATGGCCGGTCAGCGAGGCCTGCACCGCCATCTGCGCGGTCTCAAGATCGCGGATCTCGCCGATCATGATGATGTCCGGGTCCTGCCGCAGCAGGGTGCGCACGCCCGAGGCGAAGTCGAGATCGATGGCCTGGTGCACCTGCATCTGGTTGAACTCGGGCGCGATCATCTCGATCGGGTCCTCGACCGTACAGACGTTGACGTCCGGCGTGGCCAGCCGCTTCAGGGTCGAGTACAGGGTGGTGGTCTTGCCCGAGCCGGTGGGGCCGGTGACCAGCACGATGCCGTGCGGGCGGGTGGTGAGGTCGCTCCAGGCCTCGGCCTCATCGGCGGAGAAACCCAGCGCCTCGACGGGCTTCAACGCAGTGTCCGGATCGAAGATGCGCATCACGCACTTCTCGCCGAAGGCCGTCGGCATGGTCGACAGACGCATCTCGACCTCGCGCCCGCCCGGCGAGCGGGTCTTGATGCGGCCGTCCTGCGGGCGCCGCTTCTCGGCCACGTCCATCCGACCCAGCACCTTGATGCGGCTGACCACGGCGATCATCACCGGGGTCGGCAGCTCGAACACCTTGTGCAGCACGCCGTCGATGCGGAAGCGCACCCGCGACAGATCGCGGCGCGGTTCGAGGTGGATGTCGGAGGCGCGCTGCTCGTAGGCGTACTGCAGCAGCCAGTCGACGATGTGGACGATGTGGCGGTCGTCGGCGCCGACCTCGCCGCTGGCGCCCAGCTCGACAAGCTGCTCGAAGCTGGGCAGGCCGGTCTGCGCCTGCTCCTCGTTGGCGTTCTTGGCCTTGCGCACCGAGCGGGTGACGCCGAAGAACTCCATGGTGTAGCGGTGGATGTCCAGCGGGTTGGCGACCCGCAGCTCGATCTCGCGGCGCAGGATGTGGCGGATGTCGTCCAGCCAGCGGGTGTCGCGCGGCTCGCTGGTGGCGATCACCACCCGCTCGGGCGAGACCTCGACCGGCAGGATGCGGAAGCGCTGCGCATACGCGTGCGAGAACAGGCTGGTCACCGCCGGCACGTCGACCTTGGTCGGGTCGATGCGCAGGTAGGGCACGTGGCTCGCCTCGGCCAGCCAGGTGGTCAGGCGCTCCAGGCTCAGCTCGGTGCCGGCTTTCTCATGGCTGGCCAGCTTCAGGTTGGACAGCAGCACCAGCGGATGCACCTCGATCTGCGGCTTGCCGGACTTCGCCGCGCCGCGCGCGCGCAGGGCTTCCTTGGCCTCGATCAGGCCGTCTTCCTGCAGCAGGGGCAGGACGACATCGAGCGAGAGGCGGCCCGCGGGCAGGCGCGGGCCTTCGGGGCGCGTCGAGGCGGGGCGGCGGACGTGGCTCATGCGGGCTTGGCTTCCCTTGCCGGCGGCCCCTCGGGCCGCGAAATGCAGGCCGCTATACTAGCGCGCTTGCCCATGCCGCCCCGGTGAACCATGACGGCCGACGCCGCGAAACTGCTCACATTCCAGCAACTGATCCTGCGCCTCAACGACTACTGGGCCCAGCAGGGCTGTGTGCTGATCCAGCCGCTGGATCTCGAGGTCGGCGCCGGCACCTTCCACCCGGCCACCTTCCTGCGCGCGCTCGGCCCCGAACCCTGGAACGCGGCCTATGTGCAGCCCTCGCGCCGCCCCACCGACGGCCGCTACGGCGAGAACCCGAACCGCCTGCAGCATTACTACCAGTACCAGGTGGTGATGAAGCCCAACCCCGACAACATCGTCGAGCTCTACTTCGACTCGCTGAAGGCGCTCGGCGTCGACCCGCTGGTGCACGACCTGCGCCTGGTCGAGGACAACTGGGAATCGCCCACGCTCGGCGCCTGGGGCCTGGGCTGGGAGGTCTGGTTGAACGGCATGGAAGTCACTCAGTTCACCTACTTTCAGCAGGCCGGCGGCCTTGAATGCCGCCCGGTCACCGGCGAGATCACCTACGGTCTCGAGCGCCTGTGCATGTACCTGCAGAACTGCGACAACGTCTACGACCTGATCTGGACCTACGGGCCGGACGGCACCCCGGTCACCTACGGCGACGTGTTCCTGCAGAACGAGCGCGAGCAGAGCGCCTACAACTTCGAGCACGCCAACGTCGAGGAGCTGTTCCACCGCTTCGACGCCTGCGAGGCCGAGGCCCTGAAGCTGGTCGAACTTGGCCTCCCGCTGCCGGCCTATGACCAGGTCTGCAAGGCCAGCCACAGCTTCAACCTGCTCGATGCGCGCCGCGCGATCAGCGTCACCGAGCGCCAGCGCTACATCCTGCGCGTGCGCAACCTGTCCAAGGCGGTGGCCGAGAGCTACCACGCCCAGCGCGAGAAGCTGGGCTTCCCGGTGCTGAAGGATGCAGCCGAGCGCGCCAGGCTCGGGCTCGCGCCCCTGAACACCGACGGCAAGGAGGCCGCGTGATGAGCACCGCACCGCTGTTGATCGAACTCGGCACCGAAGAGCTGCCGGTCAAGGCCCTGCCCGAACTCGCCGCGGCTTTCGCCGATGGCGTGGTCGCCGGCCTCGCCAAGCGCGGCGTCGCCCATGGCGCAGCGCGCAGCCTGTACAGCGCGCGCCGACTGGCCGTGCTGATCGAAGACGTGGCCAGCGAGCAGCCCGAGCAGCGCTCGGAAGTGCTCGGTCCCTACCTCAACATCGGCCTCGATGCTGAGGGCGGTCCGACGCCGGCGCTGAAGGGCTTCGCCCAGAAGAATGGCGTCGAGTGGACCGCGCTTGAACGCACCACCGACGGCAAGGGCGAACGCTTCGTCGCCCGCTCGGTCAAGCCGGGTGCGCGCACCGCGAACCTGCTCAATGAAGTGCTGGCCGACACGCTGAAGGCCATGCCGATCCCCAAGCCGATGCGCTGGGGCGGCCACGACTACGGCTTCGCGCGGCCTGCGCACTGGCTGATCGTGCTGCTGGGCGGCGACATCGTCGAAGCCTCGACGCTGGGGCTCACCTCCGACCGCATGAGCCGCGGCCACCGCTTCCACCACGCCAAGCCGGTGTGGATCGCCAAGCCCGAGGACTACATCGACAGCCTCCGCGCCGCCAAGGTGCTGGTCGATGCCGACGAGCGCCGCGCGCGCATCCGCGCGCTGGTGAACGAGGCGGCACAGGCCGTCGGTGGCGTGGCGCGGATCGACGCCGGCATCCTCGAAGAGGTGCAGTGCCTGAACGAATGGCCGCAGCCGATCACCTGCAGCTTCGAGCGCGAGTTCCTGCGCGTGCCGCAGGAAGCCCTGATCGCCACCATGGAAGCCAACCAGAAGTTCTTCCCGGTGCTGGACGCCGAAGGCAGGCTCACCGAGCACTTCATAGGCATCGCCAATATCGAGTCGAAGGAGCCTAGCGAGGTCCGCAAGGGCTACGAGCGGGTGATCCGCCCGCGCTTCGCCGACGCCAAGTTCTTCTTCGACGAGGACCTGAAGCAGGGCTTGGCTTCGATGAACGAGGGCCTTCGATCCGTGACCTACCAGCAGAAGCTGGGCAGCTATGCCGACAAGGTCGCGCGCATCGCCGCACTCGCCCGCGCGCTGGCCCCGGCGTTTGGTGTCGATGCCGAACTCGCCGCCCGCGCTGCCGGCTACTGCAAAGCGGATCTGCAGTCGCGCATGGTCGGCGAGTTCCCCGAGCTGCAGGGCATTGCTGGGCGCTACTACGCGGCGGCGGCCGGCGAGCCTGCGGAACTGGCGGCCGCGCTGGATGAGGTCTACATGCCGCGCTTCGCCGGCGATGCGATCGCGCCGTCCAAGCTGGGTCAGCTGCTGGCCGTGGCCGAGCGGCTCGACACGCTTGCGGGTGGGTTCGCGGCGGGGCTGAAGCCGACCGGCAACAAGGATCCGTTTGCGTTGCGCAGGAATGCGTTGGGCTTGGCGCGGACGTTGATTGAGGGTGCAGCGAACATCGAGATCGGCCGCGCGCTCGATAACGCAGTGATGGGCGCGCGCTTCTCGATCGCACTAGTTAAGGCTCAGAAGGATTTCGTCGTTCGCATGAGTGCGATGATTGCGCTCTCCCGGATTCATGGCTCCAGCAACGATGGAGACGTCGCAGGGTTGGGCGAAGACGAAATACAAGTGCCAAGAAACACCAAGGCTGACGTAGAAGAACTCCGCGACTTCATCTTCGACCGCCTCCGCGGCTACTACGCCGACCAGGGTGTGCCGTCGCAGCAGTTCGAAGCCGTGCTGGAGTTGAAGCCCGCCTCGCTGACCGATTTCGACGCACGGCTCAAGGCCATCGCCGAGTTCGCCCGGCTGCCCGAAGCCGCCGCGCTGGCTGCGGCCAACAAGCGCATCCGCAACATCCTGCGCAAGAGCGAGGACGTGCTGCCCGAGCAGATCGACGAGTCGCTCTTCGAGGGCCACGCCGAAAGCGCCCTGCACGGCGCCATCGAAGCCGCCATCGCCGCCACCGACCCGCTGCTGGCGAACCGCGACTACGTCGGCGTGCTGATGCGTCTCGCCCAGCTGCGGCCCAAGGTCGACGGCTTCTTCGAGGCGGTGATGGTGATGGCCGACAACCCCAAGGTCCGCGGCAACCGCCTCGCCCTGCTCAAGCGCCTCTCTGACCGCTTCCTAGCCGTCGCCGACGTCTCGCAGCTGGCGGTGGGGTAGTGCAGCAGCGCATAGGGTGGGCCCTGGCCCACCGCAGCCCGATGCTCGCCCCGGTTACGGTGCGGGCCTGGTTTGAGCCCCTCTCCCCTCGGGAGAGGGGTTGGGGTGAGGGCCGGGCGGAGCGCAGGCTCCAAGCCTCGCCAAGCATCACGACTCGGCTTTGGCTCCAGCCTTTGCGGGCAGGAGCCCGCGCTCTTCCCGGGGCCCCTGGGGAGCGGCGGGAGGCCGTGGATCAGCCCGCAGGGTCGCCGGCAGGGATGCCGGCGATGTTCGTGACAGTGCAGGGATGCGCTGTCCACGAACACCCACGGGCTTACGTGTACCCGGAGCGCAGGGATGCGCGTAGGGCGCGGACGAGGGGTGGCCTTTCTCTTGCCTACTTCTCTTTGGGCACGCAAAGAGAAGTAGGTCGGGCAGCCCGAAGGGCTGACCGAAAGCTCTTGCTCTTTGCTTCGATCGACAGAGCGACCCGGCGAAACCGGGGCAAGAATGGAGCTCACGGTGGGCCAGGGCCCACCCTATGGCGATTGCGGGGAGAGGTGGCCTGCAATGCCGACGGGAAGCTCTCGTTCTTCGCTTCCAGCACCCGCGTGACGGAGCGAAACCGGGGCGAGTATGGAGCTCATGGTGGGCCAGGGCCCACCCTATGGGCGTTGCGGAGCGTGCCGACCCTAGAGGCGAGCCAGACGCTCTCGCTGCGATCGAGCCGCAAGGCAGCGACCCCATGACCGACCGCCTCCACGACACGCTGAAGTCGGTTTTCGGCCACAGCCAGTTCCGCGGCCCGCAGCAGGCCATCGTCGAGCATCTGGTGGCCGGCAACGACTGCCTGGTGCTGATGCCCACCGGCGGCGGCAAGTCGCTGTGCTACCAGCTGCCGGCCTTGTTGCGGGACGGTGTCGGCGTGGTGATCTCGCCGCTGATCGCGCTGATGCAGGACCAGGTCGAAGCCCTGCGCCAGCTCGGCGTGCGCGCGGCGTTTCTGAATTCGAGTCTCGATGCCGACACCGCTGCCGGCGTCGAGATGGATCTGCTGAACGGCGATCTCGATCTGCTCTATGTAGCGCCGGAGCGCCTGCTCACGGGCCGTTTCCTGAGCCTTCTGTCGCGCGTCAAGGTCGGCCTGTTCGCCATCGACGAAGCGCACTGCGTCTCGCAGTGGGGCCACGATTTCCGCCCCGAGTACCGCGAGCTGAATCTGCTGCACGAGCGCTGGCCGGACGTCCCGCGGATCGCGCTGACCGCCACCGCCGACCCGCCGACCCAGCGCGAGATCGTGGAGCGTCTGGGCCTGAATGATGCCAAGCAGTTCGTCACCAGCTTCGACCGCGCCAACATCCGCTATCGCATCGCCTACAAGCAGAACGCCAAGCGCCAGCTGAGCGACTTCCTCGATCGTCATCGCGGCGAGACCGGCATCGTCTACGCGATGACCCGCAAGCGCGTGGAGGAAACCGCCGAGGCCCTGCAGCAGCTCGGCCACACGGCTTTGCCCTACCATGCGGGCATCGACGCCTCGATCCGCGCGACGAATCTGCGCCGCTTCCTGCGCGAGGACGGCATCGTGATGGTGGCGACGATCGCGTTCGGCATGGGCATCGACAAGCCGGACGTGCGCTTTGTCGCCCACATCGACCTGCCGCGCTCGATGGAGGGCTACTACCAGGAGACCGGTCGCGCCGGTCGTGACGGCGCGCCGGCCGAGGCCTGGCTGCTCTACGGCCTGGGCGATGTGGTCAACCAGGCGCAGATGATCGAGCGCTCGGAGTCCTCGGACGATCGCAAGCGCGTCGAGCGCCGCAAGCTGGATCAGCTGCTGGGCTTCTGTGAATCGGTGCGCTGCCGCCGGCAGGTGCTGCTCGAAGGTTTCGGCGAGGTGTACCCCAAGCCCTGCGGCAACTGCGACAACTGCCTGGAGCCGGCCGATACCTGGGACGGCACGGTGGCGGTGCAGAAGGCGCTGTCCTGCATCTACCGCACCGGCCAGCGCTTCGGCGTGGTGCATCTCATCGACGTGCTGCGCGGCGCCGACCATGAGCGCATCCGTCAGCACGGTCATGACCAGCTGACCGTCTATGGTCTCGGTCGCGAGCTCGACGAGTCGACCTGGCGCAGCGTCTACCGGCAGATTCTTGCCGGCGGACTCGCGGTGATCGACATCGACGGCTACGGCGCCCTGCGCCTCACCGAGGCCAGTCGTGCGGTGCTGCGCGGTGAACAGCCGGTGCGGCTGCGCCGCGATCCCGAGGTCATCAAGGGCAGGCGCGGGCCGAAGCCGGGGGCTGCGCGCCGCAGCGCGGTGGAGTTCGCCGACCCCGACACCGAGGCGCGCTTCCTGGCGCTGCGCGAGCTGCGCTCGCGCTTGGCGAAGGAGCAGAACGTGCCGGCCTACGTGATCTTCCACGACAGCACCCTGCAGGCGATCGCCGAGGCGGATCCGCAGGATATCGACGAGCTGGGCGAGATCGCAGGCCTGGGCGCACGCAAGCTCGATCGCTACGGCGAGGCGGTGCTGGAGGCCTTGGGGGAGCTGTAGGCGGGCACCTTGTCGCGAGGTTGGGCCCCCTCTCCCCAACCCCTCTCCCTCCGGGGGAGAGGGGCTTTAAGCTGAAGCGGCCGACGTTGACGCCGACGCCTTCGTCGATCATCAGTCGGTCAACGCTCGCGCCAATCCCAATCCCAATCCCAATCCCCAATCCCCAATCCCCAATCGCCGCTCCGAATGCCCACACTCCGCTTCCGCTTCGCCTCCGAATGCGACGCCCCCGCCATCGCCGACCTCGTTGAAAGCGGCTACCGAGGCGAGCGCAGCCGTGCAGGCTGGACCACCGAGGCCGATCTGCTGGATGGCCAGCGCATCGATGTCGAGGGCGTGCTGGCGGTGATCCGCGATCCGGCCAGCCGCGTGCTGCTGGCTGAGTGCGAAGACGAGGGCGGTGTCGAGCTGCTCGGCTGTGCGCAGCTGGAGCGCAAACCCGACTACGCGTACTTCGGCATGTTCTCGGTGCGGCCGGGGCTGCAGAACGGCGGTATCGGCCGCGCCGTGCTGGCCGAGGCCGAACGCATCGCGCGTGAGGACTGGGCCCTGCCGGCGATGCGCATGAGCGTGATCGTGCAGCGCGCCGAGCTGATCGCCTGGTACGAGCGCCGCGGCTATGCGCGCACCGGCGAGTACCTGCCGTTCCCGTATGGCGACGAGCGCTTCGGCAAGCCCAAGCGCGCGGATCTGAAGTTCGAGGTGCTGGTGAAGCGGCTTCAGCCGCGGCGGGAGCGCGCGTCGGGCTGAGCCTGTGGCAGATCACACCTTCGGCTGCATTCGAGTACTTGGCGAGCGTGGAGGGTCTGATCTTGACTCGCTCTGCGCCGGGCTGAATCCGGGCAGGGCGCGGCTCAGTCCCAGAGCTTCTCCAGGCCCGGCAGCAGTCCCTGGTAGCGCTCGGTCGACAGCGATTCGGCGATGGCGAAGCCGGGCGTGGCGGTATCGCGCTCCGGGCGCGTGACTTCCGCCTTGCCGTAGCGGTCGATCAGGCAGCGCACCCGCGGCTTGCCGGCACTGGCGCCGCGGCGGAACACCACGGCGATCTCGTTGTTCTCCAGCCGCACCAGACCACCCGGCGGATAGATGCCGATCTCACGCACGAACAGGGCTGCCAGCTGCTCGTCCACGCGGGTGCCTCGCTCCAGGAAGATCGCGCGCATCGCCTCGGTGGCGGCGATGGCGCCGCGGTAGGCGCGTGGTCGGATCATCGCGCAATAGGTGTCGACCAGGGCCAGCAGACGGGCGCCCCGGCTGATCGCTTCACCGCGTTCGCCGCCGGGATAGCCACTGCCGTCCAGGCGTTCATGGTGCTGGCGCACGGCCTGCAGCCAAAGGGCATCGGCGATCCCGGTCGCTTCGAGCGCCTGCGCGCTGCGCTCTGGATGGGTGCGGATCAGCTCGCGCTGCGCGGGTGTCAGTTCCGCGCGCTGGTCGTTGAGCACCCGGGCCAGGGGCGCCAGCGCACAGTCGAAGCTCAGCGCAGCGCCGAGCAGCGACTGCAGTTCGATCTCGTCCAGCGCGAGTGTCTGCGCCATCAGGCCGATCAGCAGGGCGGCGTGGATGGGGCGCGCGGCCTGGCCATCTTCGCGTGCGCTGAGCTGCATGTAGGCCAGCGCGGCGTCGGCGTCCTGCTGCAGGTAGCGCAACAGCGGCTCACGGAGCTCGCACAGACGCTGGCCGGCGTCGCCGGGATCGGGCTGCAGCAGGCGTGGAAGTACCGCGCGCAGCTCGTCACGCAGGCGCAGGATGCCGGGGCCTACACGGGTGGGCCAGGCGCGCGGGCCGCTGGCTGCAAGCCCGCTGGCGGCGAGACCTGCTGGCGGAGAGGCGAGGCCGCCGCTGCTGCTGCGGCGCTGCGTTTCGGCCTCGCGCACGTAGCCGCGCGCCACCAGCGATTCGCACTGCGCGTCGCTGCGCGGCACATGGCCTGCCTCGAGCAAGAGTTTGCCCTCACGGTCATACACGGCCTGCGCCAGCGCGCTGCCGACCTGCAGTGCATGGCGACACAGGGGACGCATGCGTGTCACGGTTCTCCTGCGTGGGCCTTGCGGACCCGGGTTCGGTTAAGGTCGACGCGCAAAAAGGCAGAAGCTCGTATGCAAGACCTGATCCGAAACCTGGGCCGCCATCGGCCTCCACCGATTACCGCCATCGCGGGTCATGCGCCTGTGCGCCGCTCGCGAGCGCCGTGGGGCACCCCCTCGGCGGCGGATCTCGACGAAGCGCAGGGCGCGGCGCGCCGGGGCAGACGATGAGCGGGCGCTCATTGGCCGCGGCCCTGCGCTCCCGCCTGCATCTGCAGCTGGCCGCGCTGGAGCGCGCCGGCGTGCCGCCGCGGCAGGCGCTGCAGGCGCTGGATTGCGGTGACGAGGCCAAGGCCCGCGTCACCCGCGCGCGCCAGCTGCTGGAGGCGGGGCAGGCCTGGGCGGTCGCCGGACGCGTGTCCGGTCTGTTCACCGTGATGGAGGCCGCGGTCATTGCTGCCGCGGCGGAGGGCGGCAGCCCGGCGCGCGCGCATCAGCGTCTGGGCGAGCAGGCGGCGCTCGAGGACCGACAGCTGAAGCGGATGCGCGGGCGCCTGCTGCTGCCGGCCTTCGTGGCCTTCGCCGCACTGCTGATCCTGCCGCTGCCGGCCCTGGTGGCCGGCAGCCTCGGTCCGGGCGCCTATCTGCTGCGCCTGCTGCTCATCGTCGGCGGCGTGCTTGGCCTGCTCGCGCTGGGCCGCGAGCTGCTGCGTCGGCAGGCGGCTGCCGAGGACTGGCCCGCGCGCGCTGTGATGGAGCCGCTCGCGCTCGGCCTGCCGGTGTTCGGCCCCTTGCTCGCGCGGCAGCAGGTGCAGCGCTTCATCGAGTACCTCGCCCTGCTGCTCGACTGCGGGCTGCCGGCCGCTGAGGCCGTGCGGCATGCGGCCTCGACGCTGCGTCTGCAGTGCATCCGCGTGGATTTCGAAGACTCGGTGCCCGCGCTGCAGGGCGGACACAGCCTGCAGGCGGTGGCCGGCGGATGGCGCTTTGTCGCCGATCCGACCCTGGTCGGCATGATTGGCACTGGCGAGGGCAGCGGACGCCTGCCCGAGCTGCTTGCGCGCTACGCGAAAGCGGAAGCTGAGGCGCTGGATTCGCGCATCGACTCGCTGGCGACCTGGCTGCCGCGCGTGGTGTATCTGCTGCTGGCGGTGCTGCTGGCCTGGCAGTTGATAGGCGGATTCGCCGCGCTGATCCGTCGCGACCTGGGTTGACGCGCAGGCGCTGCGAGGGCGCCCATGTTCAACCCACGAATTTCTGCCACAGCACCCACAGCACCAGCAGCGGCGCGACCACGCGCACGCTCCAGCGCCAAGTGGCGTAAAGGCCATCGCTGAGCTGCGGCAGCTCCTTGCGGGTGAGCTTGGAATCGAGCACCCAACCGGCATACAGCGCGATCAGCAGGCCGCCCAGGGGCAGCATCAGATCTGAGGCGACGAACTCGATGGCGCCCTGGATGTCGCGCTCGCCGAACTTGACCTCGCTCCAGACGTTGAAGCCCAGCAGCGAGGCGATGCCGATCGCCCAGACCAGTACACCACCGATGACCGCGGCGGTCCCGCGCTTCAGCCGCGTGCGCTCGACCAGGTAGGCAGTGGGCGGCTCCAGCAAGGAGATCGAGGACGTCCACGCGGCGAACATCAGCAGCAGGAAGAACACCACGCCGTAGAGCGCGCCGCCCCACATGTCGCTGAAGGCCATCGGCAGCACGCTGAAGATCAGACCCGGGCCGCCGCCGGCCGGGTCGAGGTTGAAGGCGAAGACGATCGGGAAGATCGCAAGCCCGGCCAGCAGGGCCACGGCGGTGTCCATGCCGGCGATCGCGATGCCCGCCTGCGGGATCGAGACATCGCGCGGCAGGTAGGCGCCGTAGGCCATCATGCCGGCCAAGCCCAGGCTCAGCGAGAAGAAGGCCTGGCCCAGCGCCGCCAGCACCACGTCGCCGTCGATCTTGCTGAAATCGGGGGTGAACAGGAACTCCACCGCCGAGCCGAAGTGGCCGGTGCGCACCCCGTAGATGACCAGCAGGATCAGCATCAGGAACAGCGCCGGCATCAGCAGTTTCACCGCGCGCTCCAGGCCCTTCTCCACGCCCAGCGCGACCACGCCGATGGTCAGCACCATGAACACCGAATGCCAGAACAGCAGGGTCTTGGGGTCACCCAGCAGGCCGCCGAAGGTGGCGGGGCCATCCTCGATGCCCGCGCCGCCGAACATCTGCACCAGGTAGATCCACGCGTAGTGCAGGGTCCAGCCGGCGACCACGCTGTAGAAGCTGAGGATCAGGATGGCGGCGACCATGCCCATCACGCCGATCACGGACCAGGCCTTGCTGTGGCCGGTTTCGCGGGCGAGGTTCAGCAGGGTGTTGATGGGGCTCTGCCGGCCGTGACGGCCGATCAGCACCTCGGCGATCAGGATGGGCAGGCCGATCAGGGCGATGCAGGCGAGGTAGACCAGCACGAAGGCGCCGCCGCCGTTGTCCGAGGCGAGATAGGGAAAGCGCCAGATGTTGCCGAGGCCGATGGCCGAACCCGCGGCGGCCAGCACGAAGGCCGTGCGCGAGGACCACATGCCGTGTACCGAATGCTTTTCCATCCAACGAACTCCACGCAGCAGGGCGCGCGGCCACCGGCCGCGACGGGAACAGGGGATGACCTCAAGCGGCGCTGCGGACGCGAGAAATCTTGTAGCCGGCGTAGGCGAGGATCGCCGCCAGCACCGGGCTGATCAGGTTGAAGAACACGTAGGGCAGGTAGTCGATCGTGCTCACGCCCAGGGTGACCGCCATGTAGGCACCGCAGGTGTTCCAGGGCACCAGCGGCGAGGTCAGCGTGCCGCCGTCTTCCAGGGCGCGTGAGAGGTTCTCGGGCGCCAGGCCGCGCTTTTCGTACTCCGGCTTGAACAGCCGGCCGGTCAGCACGATCGCCATGTACTGGTCGGCAGCGACCAGGTTGCAGCCGAGCGCGGTGGCGATGGTGGCGGTGATCAGGCTGCCCGTGCTGCGCGCCAGCGCCAGCACGCCGCGGATCAGGCGCTCCAGCAGGCCGACCGACTCCATCACCGCGCCGAAGGCCATGGCGCAGAGGATCAGCCAGACGGTATTGAGCATGCTGGACATGCCGCCGCGGCTGATCAGCTCGTTGACCGCTTCATTGCCGGTGTCGGCGCTGTAGCCGGTGGCCAGCGCCTTCCAGGCGCCGGACAGCAGGGCCCACGGGCGGGTGAGTTCATCAGAGCCCGCCAGCGCGACCACGCGGTCGGGCTGGAACAGCACGGCGAAGACCGCGCCGAGCAGGGCGCCGATCAGGATGGTCGGGTAGGCCGGGAAGCGCTTCACCGCCAGCGCGAAGACCACGACCAGCGGAATCAGCAGGTGCAGGCCGAGGTTGAAGTGGCTGCCCATGATGCCGGCGAGGTCGCCGAAGTCGGCTCCGCCTGCGCTGGCGCTGGCGCCAAGCCCGACCACGGTGAAGCCGATCATCGACAGCACGAAGGCGGGGATCGTGGTCCAGGCCATGTGGCGCACATGGGTGAACAGCTCGCCGCCGGCGGCGGCCGGCGCCAGGTTGGTGGTGTCCGACAGCGGCGACAGCTTGTCGCCGAAGTAGGCGCCCGAAATCACCGCGCCGGCGGTGATCGCCGGCGACATGTCGAGGCCCGAGGCCACGCCCATCAGCGCCACGCCGAGGGTGCCGGCAACGGTCCAGGAGCTGCCGATGGCCATCGAGACGACCGCGCAGATCAGGCAGGCGGCTGGGTAGAAGAAGCTCGGGTCCATCAGCTTCAGGCCGTAGACGATCAGCGCCGGCACCGTGCCCGAGAGGATCCAGGTGCCGATCAGCGCGCCGACCGCAAGCAGGATCAGCAGGGCCGGCGTGGCGAGCGCGATGCCGCGGGTGATCGCGGCCTGGATGTCGTCCCAGCGCAGGCCGTTGTAGATGCCGATGATCCCGGCGACACCGCCGGCGAGCAGCAGGGCGATCTGGTTGGCGCCGTAGGAGGAATCCGCGCCGTAGAGGTAGACCGAGCTGGCCAGGCCCGCGACCAGAAAGATCAGCGGAAGAAGGGCCTGCAGCAGGCTCGGATCGCGCTGTGGCGCGGTGGCGGTGTCGGACATTCCCATCCCCGTTGTGCTGTTCAATCGGCGGCTGCGCTCAGCATCCCGCTGTGCGCGCCCTCATGGTCCGTGTGCGTCTGGCTGCGCCCCATCGAACCTGCCGACCCCACCCCCGTGGGACGGCGGAGTGTAGCAGCGGCGTCTTGCGACGCCGCTGCCGGGATTCGGGATTGGGGATTCGGGATTCGAAAGAGCGCGTTGCCGCGAGACTTGCTGCCTTGCGGGAGCCGAGATCGAAGCTGCGATATGAGCCCCTCTCCCCTGGAGGGAGAGGGGTTGGGGAGAGGGGGACGAATCACGCCGCGCGCTCAGCCATCCTCGGCTTCAGCGCGCGGTGCTCGGCCCTTCAACGATTCTCCATTCCCGATTCGCGATTCCCGGCCTTGTGCCTCTCAAACCACCCCAGCGTATTCAGCACCTGCGCCAGCATCTGGCTGGGTCGCGCATTGATGCCGTGGCCGGCGCCCGGGATGCGCAGCATCGCCGCCGGCACGCCGCGCAGCTTGAGCGCCTGGTAGTACTGCTCGGTTTCGGAGATCGGCGTGCGGTAGTCGTCCTCGCCGGTGACCAGCATCGTCGGCGTCTTGACGTTACCCACCAGCGACAGCGGCGAGCGGTTCCAGTAGTGCATGGGGTCTTCCCACGGCATCGATGGGAACCAGTACTGCGAGAACAGCGGGTAGAAGTCGGCGGTGAGCACGAAGCTGGCCCAGTTGATCACCGGCTTCGCCACCACTGCTGCGCGGAAGCGGTCGGTCTTGCCGATGATCCAGGCGGTCAGCACGCCGCCGCCCGAGCCGCCGGTGACATACAGCTGGTTCGGATCGACGTAGCCGCGCGCGATCACCGCATCGACCGCGCTGATCAGGTCGTCGTAGTCCTGGCTCGGATAGTTGTGGTGGATGTGGTCGGCGAAGGCCTGGCCGTAGCTGGTGCTGCCGCGCGGGTTGGAGTACAGCACCACATAGCCGGCGCTGGCATAGAGCTGGATCTCCGGCGCGAAGCGCGGGCCGTAGTTGGCGTAGGGGCCGCCGTGGATCTCCAGCAGCAGCGGGTACTTCTTCGAAGGATCGAAGCCCGGCGGCAGGGCGATCCAGCTCTGAATGTCGAGGCCGTCGTGGCTGGACTTCGTCCAGATCTCCTCGATCCGCGCCAGCTCGCGCTGCGGCAGCAGGTCTGCGTTGAGATCGGTGAGCGTGCGCACCCGGCCGCGTTCGAACAGGCCGACCTCGGCGGGTGCGAGCGCGGTGCCCAGTGTGTAGGCCACGCGCTCGCCGGCCACCGAGAAGCTTCCGCCCGGGTAGGGGCGGCCCATCGCGGTGCCGCCGAGATCGCGCGCCAGCACTTCGATGCGCTCGCTGCGCGGGTCGATGCGGGCGACGTGGGTTTCGCCGTGACGGTCGTAGCTGAAGACGATGCGGCCGCGGCTGTCCCAGCTGGGGCTGTCGATGGCGTGGTCGAAGTCGGCCGCCAGACGCCGGCTCTCGCCGCTGCCGAGCTCCAAAACGTACAGGCCGGTCTGGGTGTAGCCGCGGCGCTGGTCGTCGAAGCCGATATAGGCGACGCGTTTGCCATCCGGCGACAGCGCCGGCTGCATGTCCGGGCCTTTGCGCGCGGTCAGCGCGGTGGCCGTGCCGGTGGCGAGGTCGGTGCGATAGAGCTCGCTCTCCATCGGATCGAGCGCCGCGTTCTGGGCGTAGTTGGCCGAGACCAGCAAGGTCGTGTCATCCAGCCACCGTGGCGTACCGCGATGGTTGACCTTGCCTTGCGTGACCTGACGCGGCGTCCCCCCTTCGGCCGGCAGCACGAACACGTGGGTGTAGGCCGGCTCGGTGTAGCCGCGGCCGTCGGCGCGGTAGCCGATGTCCTCGATCAGCTTGGCGGCGGGCGCCCAGTTGGCGCCTTCGGGCTTGGGCGGCAGCTTGGCCAGCGGCTGGGTCGGTGCCGGCACCGCCATGCTGAAGGCCAGCCAGCGGCCGTCGGGTGACCACGAGAGGCCGGAGGGGCTGCGCTCCAGCTGGCTGATCTCCGAGGTGGCGCCGGTGTCCATCCAGCGCACCCAGATCTGCGACTTGCCCTCGCGTGCGCTGACCCAGGCAATGCGATCGCCGTCGGGCGACCAGATCGCCGCGCCGTCACCGCTGCGGCCGGTGGTGAGCGGGCGGTGGGTGCCGCGCTCCAGATCCAGCAGCCAGAGGTGGCCGCGGCGGCGGTCGTTCTGCTTGTCGAAGTGGTTGCGCAGGTAGACCACCTGGCGCGCATCGGGCGACAGCTCGGGCTGGCTCGCCCACTCCAGATCGAAGACGTCCGGCGGCATCAGCGGCGGACGCTCTTCCGCGCAGGCAGGCAGGGCCAGCGCCAGCCCGACCACGCCACCGACGAGGACGGCAGCGCTGCGGGCGAGCAGGACGACCAGCGGGTGGCTGGGCGCGGGCGGACAGGGCAGGGGGGCGTTGGACATCATGGGCTCCGGTACGGCAGCCGACAGGGTAGGCAGGCCGCGGCTCGGCCGAACGTGCGGATAGTCCTGTCGGCCGGCCGCGGCCCATCCGCTATCCTCCGGCGTCTTCCGCACGGAGCACGCCCATGCAGCCCGCCCACGGCATCCACACGCTGGACACCGGCTTTCATCGGCCGAACTTCGATGCCGCCTACCTGGTCGTCGAAAACGGCCGCGGGGCCTTCATCGACTGCGGTCTCAACGCCTCGGTGCCGGCGCTGCTGGAGGGCTTGGCGGCGGCGGGGCTCAGGCCCGCCGACGTCGACTGGCTGATCCTCACCCATGTGCATCTGGACCATGCCGGCGGCGCCGGCCTGCTGATGCAGGCGCTGCCGAATGCCAGACTCGTGGTGCACCCGCGCGGCGCCCGCCACATGATCGACCCCAGCCAGCTGATCGCCGGCGCCAGCGCGGTCTACGGCGAGGACGAGGTCGCGCGCACCTATGGGCGGATCCTGCCGGTCGAGGCCGCGCGCGTGGTCGAGGCGCAGGATGGCCATCGCATCGACCTCGCCGGCCGCGAGCTGCTGTGCCTGGACGCGCCGGGCCATGCGCGCCACCACATCGTGATCTGGGATGCGGCGAGCCGCAGCTTCTTCACCGGTGACACCTTCGGGCTCAGCTACCGCGAATTCGACAGCGCGGCCGGCGCCTTCATCCTGCCGACCACCACGCCGGTGCAGTTCGAGCCCGAGGCGCTGAAAGCCTCGATCGCGCGCATGCTCGACTTCGATCCCGAGGCCATGTACCTCACCCACTACGGCCGCGTGGCGCCGCCCGCCGCGCTGGCGCAGGCGCTGTTCGCGCAGATCGACGCGATGGTGGCGATCGCGCGGGCGCATGCCCGACTGGCGGGCGAAGCGCGGCATGCCGCGATCTGCGCCGACCTGGCCGAGCTCTATGCCACACGTGCCGCCGCCCACGGCTGCCGGCAGAGCCGCGCCGAGGTCATCGCGCTGCTGGGCATGGACATCGAGCTGAACGCGCAGGGTCTGGGCGTCTGGCTGGACCGCGAGGCGCGCGCATGAGCGGCGTGCTGTACCTGGCCTCGAAGTCGCCGCGCCGGCGCGAGCTGCTGGGCCAGCTCGGCGTCGCCCACGTGGTGCTGGAGATCGAGATTCCAGAACAGCGTGAGCCCGGCGAGCCGGCGCTCGACTACGTGCAGCGCGTCGCCCGCGAGAAAGCCGAGGCCGGCTGGAACCGCGTCGGCCACCAACCCTTCGCGCGCGTGCTCGCGGCCGATACCGAGGTGATCCTCGACGACGAGGTGTTCGGCAAGCCGCAGGACGCCTTGGACGCCGCCGCCATGCTGCGTCGCCTGTCGGGTCGTCGCCATCAGGCCGTCTCGGCGATCTGCCTCGCCGACGCGCAGGGCAGCCGCGAGGCCCTGTGCATCACCGAGGTCGAGTTCGACACGCTGGACGAGGCGCGCGTCGCCGCCTACATCGACAGCGGCGAATGCTTCGGCAAGGCCGGCGCCTACGCCATCCAGGGCCGCGCCGCCGCCTTCATCCGCCGCATCGAGGGCAGCTACAGCGGGGTGATGGGGCTGCCGTTGTTCGAGCTGGCGAGGATGGTTTGAGAGCCGGGATTGGGGATTGGGGATTGGGGATTCGAAGCCTGCGGCGCGGAGCCTGAGGTCTGGGCCTGTACGGCGCCCAGCCGGAGCGGCGCGAACCCGTCGATCACGTTGCCCTTGGCTCGTGCGGGCTTCGAATCCCCAATCCCCAATCCCTAATCCCCGCCCAGATCCACCCACACCAGCCGGTGATCGCTGGCCGTCACCCAGTCGCTGCCCGGCGCGCCGCGCTTGGGCCAGAACACGCCGGCCTCCAGCACTTCGAAGCCTCTTGAAGGCAGCACGTAGTCGACGCGCATGGTGCCGCTGCGCGGGCTGAACTGGGCGGTTTCGGTGTGCGGGTCGCCGCGCTGGGCCAGCTCGGCGCCGTTGCCGGGCTGGAAGGTCAGCGAGGCCTCGAAGCTGCCTTCGCTGCGCGGCGCCGGCTCCGACTGCACGCGTGGATGCTCCAGCAGGCCCTGGATGGCGCCGGGCAGGCTGTCGCCTTCGACCGGGTCGGCGTTGAGATCACCGGCGATGACGAAACGCGCATCGGCCGGCAGCGGGCCGCGTCGGCCCTGGTCATCGACCATCCAGTCGGCGCCGTCGAGGTAGTCGCGCCACAGCTTCAGCTCGTCGTGGTTGCGAACCTTGTTGCGGCCCTCCGGCCCGTCGAAGGCCGGTGGCGTGGGGTGCGCAGCCAGCAGGTGGATGCGCCCCAGCGGCGTATCGATGGGCAGGTCCCAGTGCGATTTCGAGGACAGGCGCAGCTGCGCCCAGACCTCGGCCGGATACCACGGCGCATCGGCACCCGGCAGACGCGGCTGCAGGGCGCCCGGCAGATCCGACCAGCGCAGATGCTGGAACGTGCGCGCCGCTTCGACATCGATCGGATAGCGCGACAGCACCAGCATGCCGTACTGGCCGGGGTGGCGGCCAAAGCCCCAGGCGTCGCCGGGGTCGCCGAGCTGGCCGTTCTGGTCGAGGTCCAGCCCGCTCGGCTCGCCGGTGTTGACCGGCGCGTGGAAGCTGTAGGGATAGTCGAGCGGCGCGAGCCCGGACTGGCTGACGCCGAGATAGCGCTCGCGGAACAGCCGCGCCGTCTCGCCGGCCTCGTCGCGGTCCAGCTCGTTGAGCAGCACGATGTCCGGCCGCACGGTCTGGAGGACCGCCGCCAGCTTGCGCGCCTGGGCGTCTTCGCCGCGCAGGCGCTCCAGCACCGCGCCGGGCTGGTCATCGGTCAGGGCCAGGTTGTAGGTGGCGATGCGCAGTTTCACCGGCTCGGGTGCTCCAGAAGTGCAGGCGGTCAGGCTCAGGGCGAGGCCCAGCAGCAGGGCGCCGGTGCGAATCAGGGCGTGCATGCGGGCGTCCGCGATTCAAGGGCCCGGCAGCATAGCGGCAGCGGATGACGGCTGCAGGCCGTCCTCACGCCCGCGTGCTAGCATTCGTTGGCCACGCGGGAGAGATCGGCCGGCCTTCAGGTCGGACGGCGCCGAAGGAGCAACCGCCCCGGAAACTCTCAGGCAAAAGGACCGGGTGGCCCGGCTGAGGCGTCTGCTTGCAGGCCCGTCTGCCGCGCGCAGCACGCATCTGGAGAGAGGCCCGGCGCCGTCTGTAATGCGCTGTGGGCCCGCCGACGGGATAACGCTCTCAGGCGAACAGACAGATGGGGCGCCCACGCCGGACGGGTTGTCGTCCGGTTGCCGAGCGCCGCCCCGTGTCCGACACCCGCATGCCCATGACGCCCGTCCACGCGCGCCCCGCGCGCAGCCGGCTGTGCGTGTGCCTGCGGCACGCGACGGTGCCGATCGATTGCCCCTCGCCCCAGGTGCCCGCGCCATGAGCTCCACCTCCCATCTGCGTCAGCCCCACGTCGCCCGCGAATTCGCCGACCGCCACATCGGCCCTTCGCCCCAGGAAATCCGCGAGATGCTCGAAGCCGTCGGCTGCGACAGCCTGGAGCAGCTGATGGCCCAGACCCTGCCGGCCTCGATCCGCCAGCAGCATCCGCTGCGCGGCATGGAGCCGGCGCTGTCCGAAGTCGAGGCGCTGGCCCGCCTGCGCCAGATCGCCGGCCGCAACCAGGTATTCACCTCGCTGATCGGGCAGGGCTACCACGGCACGCTGACGCCGCCGGTCATCCTCCGCAACATCCTCGAGAACCCGGCCTGGTACACGGCGTATACGCCCTACCAGCCGGAGATCAGCCAGGGCCGGCTGGAGGCCCTGCTCAACTTCCAGACGCTCATCACCGAGCTCACCGGCCTTGACGTGGCCAACGCCTCGCTGCTGGACGAGGCCACCGCCGCCGCCGAGGCCATGGCCGTCGCCCAGCGCGTCTCGAAGTCGAAGTCCAAGGCCTTCTTTGTCGATGCGAACTGCCACCCGCAGAGCATCGCGGTCATGCGCACCCGCGCCGAGCCGCTGGGCTGGCAGCTGATCGTCGGCAACCCCGAGACCGATCTCGACGCCAGCGCGGTGTTCGGCGCGATCCTGCAGTACCCGGACACCTACGGCGCCCTGCGCGATCCGCGCGCGGTGATCACCAAGCTGCATGCCGCTGGCGCGATCGCGGTGATGGCCGCCGACCCGCTGGCGCTTACTCTGTTGACGCCGCCGGGCGAGCTCGGTGCCGACATCGCCATCGGCAGCACCCAGCGCTTCGGCGTGCCGATGGGCTACGGCGGCCCGCACGCCGCCTACATGGCGGTGCGCGATGCGATCAAGCGTTCGATCCCGGGCCGTCTGATCGGCGTATCGGTCGACTCGCGCGGCGCGCCGGCCTATCGCCTGGCCCTGCAGACCCGCGAGCAGCACATCCGCCGCGACAAGGCGACCTCGAACATCTGCACCGCCCAGGTGCTGCTGGCGGTGGTGGCTTCCATGTATGCCGTCTACCACGGCCCGGAAGGCCTGCAGCGCATCGCGCACCAGGTGCATCGCCGCACCGCGACCCTGGCTGAGGGCCTGCGTCGGCTCGGCTTCAAGCCCGAGCAGGAGGCCTTCTTCGACGCGATCACGGTGGATGTCGGCAGCCAGCGCGCGGCCATCGTCGAGCACGCGCTCGCGGCCCAGATCAACCTGCGCCTGATCGGTGAGACGCGCCTGGGCATTGCGTTGGACGAGACCACCACGCCCGAGACTGTGGAGAAGGTCTGGACGATTTTTGGTCGCGCGCTGAACTATGCGGCGATCGAGGAGAACGCGGCCTCCGCCATCCCCGAGGCCCTGCAGCGCCGCGGCGCCTGCCTCAAGCATCCGGTGTTCAGCAAGTACCGCTCGGAGACCGAACTCCTGCGCTACATGCGCAAGCTGGCCGACCGCGATCTGGCGCTGGACCGCGCGATGATTCCGCTCGGCAGCTGCACGATGAAGTTGAACGCCACCGCCGAGATGATCCCGATCACCTGGCCTGAGTTCGGCGCCCTGCATCCGTTCGCGCCGGCCGAGCAGGCGCACGGCTACCGCGAGCTGTTCGAGGATCTCAAGCGCTGGCTGGTCGAGATCACCGGCTACGACGCGATCAGCCTGCAGCCGAACTCGGGCGCGCAGGGCGAGTACGCGGGCCTCTTGGCGATCCGCGGCTACCACCTCTCGCGCGGCGACACCCATCGCACGGTCTGCCTGATTCCTTCGTCCGCGCACGGCACCAACCCGGCTTCGGCGCAGATGGTCGGCATGGACGTGGTGGTGGTCGAGTGCGACCGCGAGGGCAATGTCGACGTGGACGACCTGCGCGCGAAGGCCGAGAAGCACAGCGCCCATCTGGCCGCGCTGATGGTTACGTATCCGTCCACCCACGGCGTGTTCGAGGAGCGCATCCGCGAGATCTGCGAGATCGTCCACGCCCACGGCGGCCAGGTGTACCTGGACGGCGCCAACATGAATGCGCAGGTCGGCCTATCGCGTCCGGGTGACTACGGCGCGGATGTCAGCCACCTCAACCTGCACAAGACCTTCTGCATCCCGCACGGCGGCGGTGGCCCGGGCATGGGCCCGATTGGCGTCAAGGCGCATCTGATTCCGTTCCTGCCGGGCCATCCCGAGCTCGACGGCGGCAAGGCGCCGGTGGGCCCGGTCTCGGCCGCGCCCTATGGCTCGTCCTCGATCCTGCCGATCTCGTACGCCTACATCCTGATGATGGGCGGCGAGGGCCTGAAGAAGGCCACCGAGGTCGCGATCCTGTCTGCGAACTACATCGCCGACCGCCTGCAGCCGCATTTCCCGACCCTGTACCGCAACCACAACGGCCGCGTCGCGCACGAGTGCATCATCGACCCGCGTCCGCTGAAGGATGCCTGCGGTGTGAGCGTCGACGACATCGCCAAGCGCCTGATCGACTATGGCTTCCACGCCCCGACCATGAGCTTCCCGGTGGCCGGCACGCTGATGATCGAACCGACCGAGTCCGAGGCCAAGGCCGAGATCGATCGCTTCTGCGAGGCGATGATCGCCATCCGCCGCGAGATCGCCGAGGTCGAGGCCGGTCGTTTCGCCATCGAACAGAGCCCGCTGCGCCACGCCCCGCACACCGTGCATGACCTGGTCGACGCCGACTGGTCGCGCCCGTACTCGCGCGAGGAAGCGGTGTTCCCGGCCGGCGTGTCGCGCACCGACAAGTACTGGTGCCCGGTCGGCCGCGTCGACAACGTCTACGGCGACCGCAACCTGATGTGCACCTGCCCGAGCCCTGAGGAGTATCGGGACGAGGCGGCCTGAACAGGCCACAGGCCTGCGCCTCTTGAATGAGGGGCGCAGGCCGGACGGCAGTGCGAGCGGCGATTCAAGACAGCTTCGTCAGCACGATGTCTGACTGGGACTATCGAAACCATCCACAGCGCAGCCATGGGCTGCGCGGATTGCGCAGCAGCTCCTCGACGATACGCACCATCCCCTCGAAATCCGGATCGTCGACGCCGCCCCAGAGTGCACGGCCCAGCAGGTAGCTGGTGGCGAACTCGCGCCAGGACTTGAACGTCCGCTGCGAAACGAAGGCCGCCATCCGGATCATCGTCATCGCTTCAGCGCGGTTGAAGTAGCCCGCGCCAAAGGCGACGCGGCTGACAACCACTGCCCGGCCCAGGTCGTAGGCGCGTGTACCGCGCTCCACATCGGCCTGGGTGACCAGGTAGCCCAGGGCCTCAAGGCGCGCGATCGCTTCCGGATGATGGGCGATGAATTCCGCCAGCTCGGGGTTGTGCTCCAGGTCGTCGACGAAGACCTGTTCCAGATGTTCGCGGCTCGCGTCAGGGTCGCCGTCGGCGGCCGCCTCGATGAGCAGGTCGAAGGTGGCGGAATGGCCCTCCATCAACAGCGACTGTACGGCCTCCCGCGCCTGCGCGGCGCTCCTTGTATTCCAGGAGCCCGCCAGCCACTCCCGCATCTCGGCGCGCGACTTGTGCGGGTCCAGCGTGTTGACGGGAAACGCGTTGTTCACCCCGAGCACGGCGCCTACCGCGAGCTCGCGCACGAGGTCGGGGTTCTCCGGCACGTCCGGTGCCTCGGGAAACCAGGCCTGCCAGCGCTCGTCCGAGCGTTGCCAGCGCCTTCGCGCAGACCAGGCGGCGGTGGCGGCAAGCGCCAGACCGACGCCGATGCCGGCAATGATCTGCACGAGCTGTTGATCTTGCATTGCATCTGTCTCAGGCGGGCGATGGGTCGGGTGCCGACCTTTCCAGTATCGATGATCCGCGTCCTGCTGAGGACAGTGACACTTGGGGCCGCGCGCGCTCGGCATGCACCATCCCAGTGCGCTCGACAGCGCGCGCGACCCCAACGACGGACGTCTCAGACTGTTCCCCCTCCCCATTCACTGACCTCCTGGCCCGAACCTTCCCCTTGCGACGCGCAAGGTATTGGGCGGAAGCTGACATGCTGCTGCCAGCTCCCGAACCAGAGTGCGAATGACCTCAGACCCCTTCGCCGACCCCGCCGCGGTCGCGCGCTACATCGAGGAAACGCCGCGGCGCGAGCCGGGCTTTGCCGATCTGCACCGCATGGTCGTGCAGCTGCTGTCCGAGCGGGCGCCGGCAGAGGCCCGCATCCTGGTGCTGGGCGCGGGCGGCGGGCTTGAGCTGAAGGCCTTTGCCGAAGCCCATCCGGCCTGGTCCCTGGTCGGCGTCGACCCGTCGCAGCCCATGCTTGACCTGGCCAGCAAGGTGCTCGGCCCGCTCATGCCGCAGGTAGAGCTGGTCCACGGTGTCATCGACGACGCGCCCGGTGGCCCCTTCGATGGGGCCACCTGCTTGCTGACGCTGCACTTCCTGGGCATCGAGGAGCGGCTCGCCGTGTTGCGCGGGTTGCGCCAGCGACTCAAGCCCGGCGCGCCCTTGCTCATCGCCCACCACGGCAACCCAGGCGCTGGCAAGGTTGAAGACTGGTTGGCCCGGTCCGTGCGATTTGCCGCAGGCCCGCAGAGCGATGCAACTGCAGCTTCCGAGTCAGCCCAGCGCATGGTCGATCGCCTCGCCCTTCTCAACGCTGACGAGGAAGCGAAGCTGCTGTGCGAGGCCGGCTTCATGGAGCCGGCGATGTTCTACGCCGCGCTCTCCTTCCAGGGCTGGGTGGCCTACGCCGGCCGTGGCTAGGAACATCGGGGCGGGCGCACTCGGCGCGGCTGGCCAGCATGCGTCCTGCGGTGGGCATGGCTCGAGTGCGGGTTCCTTGCATCCCGCGTGCATGCAGCCTTCCGTCGCCTGCGCAGGTCCTCCTGGGCGCGGAGACTCATTCCTAGTGTCCTGATAGGATTCCGCACCTTTCACGCGCGGGTCACCGGGATGCTTCGCTTTCGCAGTCTGACGTTCTGGATCCTGGTCGCCCTCGTGCTTGGCATCGCCGCAGGCTATGTGGTCAACCAGACGGTGGCGGATCCGAGCGCGGTGATCGCCCACCTGGGCCTGGTCACCACGGTGTTCCTGCGGCTCATCAAGATGATCATCGCGCCGCTGGTGCTCGCCACCCTGGTGGTGGGCATCGCCAAGATGGGCGATGGCGCCGCGGTGGGGCGTGTCGGGGTCAAGGCGGTCAGCTGGTTCCTGCTGGCATCGGCGGCATCGCTCTCCCTCGGGCTGCTGATGGTCAATCTGCTGGCCCCGGGTGTGGGCCTGGACGTGACCCTGCCTGAGGCCGATGCCCAGACCGGCATCTCGGCGACTGCGATGTCGATGCAGGACTTCGTCACCCACCTGGTGCCGACAAGCATCTTCGACGGGCTGGCGCGTAACGAGATCCTGCAGATCGTGGTGTTCTCGGTGTTCTTCGGCGCGGCCTGCGCCGCCATTGGCGAGAAGGGCAAGGCCCTGGTCGACGCGCTGGAGGGCCTGTCCTACGCCATGCTCAAGCTGACCATGTACGTGATGTGGTTCGCTCCGCTGGCGGTGTTCGCTGCGGTCGCTTCCACCGTCGCCAAGAGCGGCTTCGGCATCCTCGCGGTCTATGGCGAGTTCATGGCCGGTTTCTACCTGTCGATGCTGCTGCTGTGGCTGCTGCTGTTCGGTGCGGCCTTCCTGGTCATCGGCCGGCGCGCGGTGCGCCTGTTCGGGATCGTCCGCGAGCCGGTCATGCTGGCCTTCGCCACGGCATCCAGCGAAGCGGCCTATCCGCGCACCCTGGCCCAGCTGGAGCGCTTCGGCTGCAGCAACCGGGTGGCGTCCTTCGTGCTGCCGTTGGGCTACTCCTTCAACCTCGACGGCTCGATGATGTACTGCACCTTCGCGGTGATGTTCATCGCCCAGGCCTACGGTATCGAGCTCAGCTGGGCGCAGCAGCTGACCATGCTGCTGATCCTGATGGTCACCTCGAAAGGCATGGCCGGCGTGCCACGCGCGTCGCTGGTGGTGATCGCCGCCACGCTGGCGCAGTTCGACCTGCCGGAAGCCGGTCTGCTGCTGCTGCTCGGCATCGACCACTTCCTCGACATGGGCCGCTCCGCCACCAACGTCATCGGCAACAGCGTCGCCACGGCCGTGGTCTCGAAGTGGGAGGGGCAGCTGCGCGCCGAGGGCGAGGCCGCGCCCGAGCTGATCGCGGCTACAGCCGAACCGGGCGCTACGAGCGAGCCTCGCGCCTGATCGGCATACCCGCCGGTACGGGCCTTGTGCTTTGGCTTCCAGCAAGCCTCTGCACGCGATCTCCACTATCATTCGCGGTTCTTGAATGGCTCAGCCCCCGAGCCAAGAAGCCCCGCCATGTCGACTGCCGATCGCACCCTGCTGGATCCCATCCTTGACGCACTGAACAGGAGGCTGCCGGCACCCCGGCAGGGTGATGCCGCCGCACTGGCGCGACGCTTCTTCGGGCGCATGCCCGAGGACGAGCTGGCGGCGCGGTCGCCCGAGCTGTGGGCGGCGCTGGTGGCCGATCTGCTGGAGTTCATGCGCGAGCGCCGCCCCGGCGCGCCCAAGCTGCGCATCTTCAACACCCAGGCCAGCGAGGGCTGGGACAGCGCGCATACGGTGGTGCAGATCGTCAACGACGACATGCCCTTCCTGGTCGACTCGGTCAGCATGGCCGTGGCCGCCTGCGAGCTGCAGATGCACGCGATCATCCATCCGGTGCTGCAGGTGCAGCGCGATCCAGGTGGCCACGTGCTGGGCCTGGGCGAGCGCGGCGCCGACGAGTCGGTGATGCATCTGGAGATCGACCGCCTCGCCGAACCCGAAGACCTGCGCCGCGTGCAGGAGACCATCCTCAACGCCCTGGCCGACGTGCGCAGCTGCGTGCGCGACTGGTCGCCGATGCGCGAGCGCATGCTCGCCACCATCGCCGCGATGGACGCGCGGCCCATGCCGATCAGCGAGGAGGGCCGGCGCGAGGCGCAGGAGTTCCTGCGCTGGGCCGCCGACGACCACTTCACCTTCCTCGGCTACCGCGAATACCGCCGCGACGATTCCACCGGCGAAGACCTGCTGTACGCGGTGCAGGGCACCGGGCTCGGCATCCTCTCGGGCAAGGACGCCACCGCCAAGCCGCGGCCGCTGAAGACCCTGGCCGCCACCCACATGCCGCAGTCCGGCGCGGTGGGGGCCCTGATCCTCACCAAGACCAATGCGCGCAGCTCGGTGCATCGCCCGGGCTACATGGACTACATCGGCGTGCTGGTGTTCGACGAAACCGGCCGCGCCGTCGCCGAGCACCGCTTCCTCGGCCTCTACACCTCCAGCGCCTACGCTTCGCGGCCCTGGACCATTCCGCTGGTGCGGCAGCGCTACGAGCACGTGATGCGCGAGTCGGGCCTGGCGCCGAACAGCCACAGCGGCAAGTCGCTGCGCCACATCCTCGAATCGCTGCCGCGCGACGAGCTGTTCCAGTCCGGTGAGGACGAGCTCTACCAGACCGCGCTGGGCATCCTGGCCCTGCAGGAGCGCGCGCGCGCGCGCCTGTTCCTGCGCCGCGACCGCTATGGGCGCTTCTACTCGGCGCTGATCTACATCCCGCGCGACCGCTACAACACCGATGTGCGCCTGCGCACCGAGGCCCTGCTGCGCGAGGCCCTGCACGGCGAGCGGCTCGACACCAACGTGCAGATGGGCGATTCGCCGCTGGCCCAGCTGCACATGATCGTGCGCCCGCGCGCGGGCGAATCGGTCGAGGTCGATGTCGCCGCCGTGGAGGCACGGCTGGCGCAGATCGTGCGCAACTGGCACGACGAGCTGCGCGATCTGCTGGTGCAGTCGCACGGCGAAGAGCGCGGCCTGAAGCTCACCCAGCGCTACGGCAAGGCCCTGCCGGTGGGCTACATCGAGCAGGCCTCGCCCGAGGTCGCCGCCGCCGACGTCGAGCAGGCCGCGGCCCTGCATGGTCCTGAGGACCTGCGTCTGCGCCTGTACCGCAGCAGCCGCGAGACCGGTTCGCGCCTGCGCTTCAAGCTGTTCCGCTATGGCAGCCCGATCGTCCTGTCGGATGCGCTGCCGATGATGGAGAACATGGGCCTGCGCATCCTCTCGGAGCATCCCTTCGAGATGGAGGTCGCCTCCGAGTCGATCTACATCCAGGACTTCGAGGTCGTCAGCGGGCAGGAGCAGGTCGGCTTCGGCAGCCTCGACGTCGAAGCCCTGCGCGGCCGCTTCGAGGACGCCTTCGAGCACATCTGGCGTGGCCAGGCCGAAAGCGACGGCTTCAACGCCCTGATCCTCAGCGCCGGGCTCGACTGGCGCCAGGTGTCCATGCTGCGCGGCTACTGCAAGTACCTGCTGCAGGCGCAGGCGCCGTTCTCGCAGGCCTACATGGAGGCCACGCTCAACCGCTACCCGCTGATCGCGCGCGTGCTGGTCGAGTACTTCCACGCCCTGTTCGATCCCTCGCGCCTCACCGAGAGCGAGGCCGAGCGCAGTGAAGGTGCAACGGCCCTGCGAGCCGGTCTGCTGAATGTCGCCGGCAATGATCCGGGCGAGGCCGTGCTGGCGCAGATCGACGCCGTGGCGCAGGCGCGCGGGCTGGATTCCGGTGCCCTGGTCGACGTCTGCGACGACGCGCTTGGCGTGCTGCTGGAGGGCGTCTCCAGCCTCGACGAGGACCGCATCCTGCGCAGCTTCCTCGGCGTGATGCAGGCGACCCTGCGCACCAGCTACTTCCAGCGGCCGGGCGGGCGGCACCGCGACTACATCAGCTTCAAGTTCGACCCCAATGCAGTGCCCGAGCTGCCCAAGCCGCGACCCTACCGCGAGATCTTCGTCTATGGCCCGCGCGTCGAGGGCGTGCACCTGCGCTACGGGCCGGTGGCCCGCGGCGGCCTGCGCTGGTCGGACCGCCGCGAGGACTTCCGCACCGAGGTGCTGGGTCTGGTCAAGGCGCAGATGGTCAAGAACACGGTCATCGTGCCGGTCGGCGCCAAGGGCGGCTTCTACGCCAAGCGCCCGCCGGTCGGCGGCGACCGCGACGCCATCCTCGCCGAAGGCATTGCCTGCTATCGCCTGTTCATTAACGGCCTGCTCGACATCACCGACAACCTCAACGACGCCGGCGTGATCCATCCGCAAGATGTCGTGCGTCGCGATGGCGATGATCCCTACCTCGTGGTTGCCGCCGACAAGGGCACGGCGACCTTCTCCGACATCGCCAACGCGATCTCGCAGGAGCACGGTTTCTGGCTGGGCGACGCCTTCGCTTCGGGCGGCTCGGTGGGTTACGACCACAAGGGCATGGGCATCACCGCCAAGGGTGGCTGGGAGTCGGTCAAGCGCCACTTCCGCGCCATGGGCCGTGACTCGCAGGGCGAGGACTTCAGCTGCGTCGGCATCGGCGACATGTCGGGCGACGTGTTCGGCAACGGCATGCTGCTGTCGAAGCACATCCGCCTGGTGGCCGCCTTCGACCATCGCCACGTGTTCCTCGATCCGAACCCCGATGCGGCGCGCAGCTACGTCGAGCGCGAGCGCCTGTTCAAGCTGCCGCGTTCGTCCTGGGAGGACTACGACAAGTCGCTGATCAGCGCCGGCGGCGGCGTGTACGCGCGCAGCCTGAAGTCGATCCCGATCAGCCCGCAGGTGCGCGAAGTGCTGGGCCTGGGCGAGGGCGTGAGCGCGCTGTCGCCGAACGACCTGCTCACCGCGATCCTGAAGGCGCCGGTCGACCTGCTGTGGAACGGCGGCATCGGCACCTACGTCAAGGCCAGCAGCGAGACCCACGCCGAGGTCGGTGACCGCGCCAACAACGCGATCCGCGTCAACGGCAATGAGCTGCGCTGCCGCGTGGTGGGCGAGGGCGGCAATCTCGGCATGACCCAGAAGGGCCGCATCGAGGCGGCGCTGAACGGCGTGCTGCTCAACACCGACTTCATCGACAACTCGGCCGGCGTCGACACCTCGGACCACGAGGTCAACATCAAGATCCTGCTGAACGATGCGGTGACCCGCGGCGAGCTGTCGACGCCGGACCGCAACGTGCTGCTGGCCGAGATGACCGGCGAGGTCGAGCAGCTGGTGCTGAACGACAACTACCGCCAGAACCAGGCCATCAGCATGATGGAGCGGATGAGCGTCTATCGCCTGGGCTCGAAGCAGCACTTCATCCGCACGCTGGAAGGCCAGGGCCTGCTGGATCGCCAGCTGGAGTACCTGCCGTCCGACGCCGAGTTCAGCGAGCGCAAGGCGCGTGGCCTGGGCCTGACGCGTCCGGAGCTGTCGATCCTGCTGTCGTACTCGAAGATCGTCGCCTTCCAGCAGCTGCTGGAGTCCGACGTACCGGAAGATCCGTACCTGTCCAAGGAGCTGGTGCGCTACTTCCCGCAGGCTCTGCAGGAGCGCTACGCCGAGCACATGCAGCGCCACCGCCTGCGCCGCGAGATCATCGCCACCGCGGTGACCAACTCGATGGTCAACCGCATGGGTGCGACCTTCCTGATGCGCATGCAGGAGGACACCGGCCGCAGCCCGGCGCAGATCGCCAAGGCCTACAGCATCGCCCGCGAAGTGCTGGATGCGCGGGGCCTGTGGGCGGACATCGATGCGCTGGACCTCGCGGTGCCGGAGTCGGCGCAGATCGACGCCCTGCTGGAGATCTGGGCGCTGCTGCGCTCGATGACGCGCTGGCTGCTGAACCGCCCCGGCGACCGCTTCGACATCGCCGAGGCCGTGGGTCGCTATCACCCCGGCATCGAGGCCCTGCGCGGCGCGCTGCCGGAGATCCTGTCCGAGACCGACCGCAGCCGCTTCGCCGAGGCCTGCGCGCGCTGGCAGGAGGCCGGCCTGCCGCAGGCGCTGGCGCAGCAGCTGGCGACGCTGTCGATGCTGTATTCGGCGCTGGACGTGGTCGAAGTCGCCAGCGTGCACAGCCTGCCGGTCACCGACGTGGCGCGCGTGTACTCCGGACTTGGCGAGGCCTTGCACCTGCAGTGGCTGCTGCAGAAGATCGAGGAGCTGCCGGTCGAAGGCCGCTGGCATGCGCTGGCACGCGGCTCGATGCGCGACGAGATGCAGCAGCAGCAGGGTGCGCTGGTCGCCCAGGTGTTGCGCCACGGCAAGGGCGACGTCGGCAAGCGCCTGGCGTCCTGGCTGGGGCGCGACGACACCGCGCTGAAGTTCACCTTGAGCATGTTCGCCGACATGCGGACCCAGCTGGCGATGGACTATCCCACCGTCTCGGTGGCGGTGCGTCGCCTGGCCCAGCTGGCAGCGGCCGGCAGCGCCTGAGTCCACGCCGTCCCGAAGCAGGCGGCATCGATGCGAACCTTCGCTCGATGCCGCCTGCACGCGGACATCGCCCTGTGGCATGGTGAAGGCGAACCCCGGCCTCGTCGTTCGGGGCTCGCTTGAAGGCCCCTCGCAGACCGAACCGACAGGACTCCGCCATGCGCATCGCCGTGCTCGCCAGTCGCACCCCTGAGGCCCAGGCCGCACGGGCCGAGTTGGAGGCCCTGCATGCGCCGGTCGAGCTCGACCAGTGCGAAGCCGTGGTCGCGATCGGCGGTGACGGCTTCATGCTGCAGACCCTGCACCGGACGCAGTCGCTCGGCGTGCCGGTGTTCGGCATGAAGACCGGCAGCGTGGGTTTCCTGATGAACGCCTGGCGCGCCGAGGGCCTGGTCGAGCGTATCCAGGCGGCGCAGGCGGCGGTGCTGCGGCCGCTGGAGATGCTGGCGATTTCCGAATCCGGCAGCAGCACCGGCGCGCTTGCGTTCAACGAGGTCTCGCTGCTGCGCCAGACCAAGCAGGCCGCCAAGATCCGCATCCGCCTGAACACTGCGGTGCGCCTCGATGAACTGGTCTGCGACGGCATCATGATCGCCACGCCGGCCGGCTCGACCGCCTACAACCTGTCGGCGCACGGGCCGATCCTGCCGCTGGACAGCTCGGTGCTGGCGCTGACCCCGATCAGCCCCTTCCGGCCGCGGCGCTGGCGCGGCGCCATCCTGCGCTCCGACGCCGAAGTGAGCTTCGAGGTCCTCGATCACTACAAGCGGCCGGTCAGCGCCACGGCGGACTCCACCGAGATCCGCGACGTGGTCGAGGTGCGCGTGCGGCAGAGCCCGGAGCGCACCGTGCAGCTGCTGTTCGACCCCGAGCACAACCTGGAGGAGCGCATCCTGGCCGAGCAGTTCGAAGCCTGAGCCCATGCGCTTCGCGGTCAGCATCGTCAGCCCCAGCCCGCCCGGCTACACCCATCAGCGCGCTTTCGCCGAAGTCGCCGAAACCCTGCACCACGCCCTGCTCGCGCTGGGCCACGATTCGGTGCTGTCGACCCGGCTGGACAATCGTCGCCGCCGCCACATCGTGTTCGGTCCGCACCTGCTGCCGCGCGCGCCGCAGCCCCTGCCGCCCGACAGCATCCTCTACAACCTGGAGCAGCTCGGTCGCGGCGGCCACTGGGACACACCGGCCTACCGCGCGCTGCTGCGCGCACACACCGTCTGGGACTACGCGCCCTCGAACATCGAGTCGCTGGCGCGCGACGGGATCGCCGCGCAGCACCTGCCGATCGGCTGGATGCCGCAGATGCGGCGAATCGCCGAAGCGCCGCTGCGCGATGTCGACGTGCTGTTCTACGGCAGCCTGTTCGAGCGCCGCGAGCCGGTGCTGAAGGCGCTTGAGGCCAGCGGGCGCCGGGTCAAGATCCTGTTCAACGTCTACGGCACTGAGCGCGACGAGTGGATCGCGCGCAGCCGCGTGGTGCTCAACTTCCACGGCTACGAGGCCTGCTTGTTCGAGGCGGTGCGGGTGTCCTGGCTGCTCGGCAACGGCGCCTGCGTGCTGGCCGAGCACGGTGCCGATGCCGCGCTGGAGCACGACTATCGCGAGGCCGTGGAGTTCGCCGGGTACGCGCAGCTGGTGGACGCCTGCCTGCACCTGCTCGACAGCCCCGATCGACAGCAGCAGCTGCGCGAAGCCGGGCCGGCCCTGATGCAGCGCCTGGACCTGCGGCCCGCGCTGCGGCGCTGTCTGGACAGGCTGGCGCAATGAGCGCCACGCTGCTTGCGTTGGCCGCTGCACGCCCGCACAGCGCGCGTGGCATGGCTGGCGACCCGCCCGGCGTGCATGCGCTGTGCTTGAGAGCCTCCCAGCGCGGCGTCGCGGCGCCGGTGTTCTCGAAGACATCCGGATTCGTCATCCCCGCGGCGGCGGGGATCCAGTGCGCTTGCCGCTGCGGCAAGTCCCGTCTGGGCCCCCGCCTTCGCGGGGGCGACGATCCGCGAGGGCGACGCTCCGCGGGAGTGCATGCCTTCTGTGGCTTGAGAGCCTCTCAGCGCCGCTTTGCCGGCCCGGTGTTCTCGAAGAAGCATCGATTCACCGGCGCGCGCTGTGATTCACCCGCTCGCGCTTTGTGTAGGAGCCTGCTTGCAGGCGACCACAGCCTGTGCCCTGTGCCTGCCCTGCGTGTCGCGAGCAAGCTCGCTCCTACAAACGGCTGGCCTTCGCGGGGGGCGTCGATCCACGGGGTCGCAGGTGTTCTGTTTCTTGAGCGATAAGCCCGCCTCATCCTTCACCCCTTGGCCCGAGGATCACGCATGCGGCTGTGTCTGAACATGATCGTGCGCGACGAGGCGGCGGTGATCGAGCGCTGCCTGGCCTCGGTGCGTCCGCATATCGACGCCTGGGTGATCGTCGACACCGGTTCGGTCGACGACACGCCCGAGCGCGTGCAGCGCGCCCTGCAGGGGCTGCCGGGCGAGCTGCACCATCGCCCTTGGCGCGACTTCGCCCACAACCGCAACGAAGCGCTGGAGTTGGCGCGCGACCACGGCGACTGGCTGCTGTTCATCGATGCCGACGAGTCCCTGGGCAGCGTGCCCGGCGCGGTCTGGCCTGGGCTGCAGAGCCCCGCGCAGATGCTGGAAACGCGCTTCGCCAATCTGCGCTACGACCGCCTGGCCCTGGTCGATGCGCGCCAGCCATCCGCCTGGCGCGGCGTGCTGCACGAGTACCTTGAGCTGGACCAGCCCGGACCGTATCGGCGGGTGCCGGGTTTCTGGATCGACGTCACCACCGAGGGCGCGCGCTCGCGCGACCCCCGCAAGTTCCACAAGGATGCCGTCCTCCTGCAGGCGGCCCTGCAGCGCGAGCCCGGCAACGCGCGCTACCAGTTCTATCTGGCCCAGAGCTGGCGCGACGCCGGCGAGTGGGCGCAGGCGCGCGCGGCCTACCGGCAGCGTGCGGCGATGGGCGGCTGGGAGGAGGAAGTCTGGTACAGCCGCTTCGAGGCTGCGCGCATGGACGCGCTGCTCGGCGAACCGGCCGCACAGGTCATCGATGCCCACCTCGCCGCCCACGACCAGCGACCGCAGCGCGCCGAGCCGCTGGTGGCGCTGGCGACCTATCTGCGCGGACAGCAGCGCTGGGCCGGCGCCCGCGTCTTCGCCGAACGCGCCGCACAGCTGCCGCTGTCGACGGACCAGCTGTTCGTCGACGCCGCCGCCCACGGCTGGCGCGCGCGCGATGAGTGGGCGCTGGCCTGCTACTACAGCGGCGACCGCGTGCTGGCGGGGCAGATCTGGCGCGCGCTGCTGGAAGACGAGAGCCTGCCGGCGGCCGAGCGCCCACGTATCGAGGCCAACCTGGGCTTCATTGATGCAGGTGGAGGCAGCCCAGCGCAGGGATGATGCGCCGCGCGATGCGCTGCAGCCGCCAATCGGTCACTCTCGCCCTCGGCCGCAGGACGCGGCCGTCTGATCCGTCGGGGGGCGGAATCCATGGGCAACAACCTGATCTTCAGCGCCGGCCTGCCGATCGCACTCGCCATCGTCATGATCGGCCTCGGCCTGCACTTGGGCGTCGCCGATTTCCGTCGCGTCGCCACCGCGCCGCGTGCGGTGATCGTGGCCCTGGCCGTGCAGACCGGCGTGCTGCCGGCGCTCGCCTTCGGCCTGGTGTTCGCCTTCGCGCTGCCGCCCGAACTCGGCCTCGGCCTGGTCCTGCTGGCGGCCTCGCCCGGCGGCGTCACCGCGAACCTGTTCTCGCACCTGGCCCGCGGCGATGTCGCGCTGAACATCACGCTGACCGCGATCAACAGCGCACTTTGCCTGATCACCCTGCCGCTGTGGACCGCGCTGGGCCTCGCCTGGCTGATCGGCAGCGAGCAGGCGGTGCCGCCGCCGACGCAGAAGATCATTGAGGTCGGCCTGCTGGTGCTGCTGCCGGTGCTGATCGGCATGGGCCTGCGCGCCTGGAAGCCGGACCTCGCCCATCGGCTCGACAAGCCGGTGCGCATCCTCTCGACCCTGATCCTGGTGGCGCTGATCGCCGCTGCCGTGGTGATCGAGCGCAGGACGCTGGCCACCCATGCACTCGCGCTCGGCGGCGTGGTGCTGTTGTTCAACCTCGCCAGCCTGCTGTCCGGCTACTGGGCCGGGCGCCTCGCGCGGCTGGGCGTGCCCCAGGCCACCGCCATCGCCTTCGAGATCGGCATCCACAACGGCACGCTGGCGATCTTCGTTGCCCTCAGCGTGCTGCAGATGCCGGCAGCCTCGGTGGCGCCAGCGCTGTACTCGCTGGCCATGTACGTCACCGGCGGCGCCTTCGCCTGGTGGATCCTGCGACAGCGTCGCGGATCCACGGGGTGAGCATATAGGCACCGTCCCTGCGTCCGCAGTATCCGGATCGCGCTGATGCCCTCAACGATTCCATTCGCTCACGACAATGGCGAAACCCGCCGCGCAGAGGGCCCAGCAAAGCCCAAGCGTCAACAAAGCTGCGGGCCCCCACAGCATGAAGCAGGATGGGCAGGCATCGACCAACATCAGCACGACAGGCACGCCGACTGCTGTCGCCGCGATGGAGGCAAACTGAAGCGCAAGCCCTGTCTGGTAGCGCGTAATCGGCGTCGCCTTCATGCCTAATGGTTGCGGTGCGGCCGAGACCTTGGGTTCAAGGAAGAAGCTGATCGGCGTGCTGAGTAGGGCTGGGCAGATGAACAGTGCTCCGAATATCCACGAAAGCAGCGTTGTCCATGTATCGGCAGAGACCATGCCTGCGATCCGTGAGTCGGTTTCGGCAGAGTGTGCCAGACGAACTCTGTTCGCCCGCACGTCATTCAAGGAGGGAACATCATGGCTTTGCACCGCGTATTTGCGATGCGCTTCGCCGATGTGTATCCGCTGTATGTCAAGAAGGCCGAGCGGAAAGGACGCACGCGCGCCGAAGTGGATCAGATCGTCCGCTGGCTCACTGGCTACGACCAGGCTGGACTGCAGCGTCAGCTTGAGTGCGGCGCTGACTTTAGAACTTTCTCCGCCGAGGCTCCGGACCTGCACCCGAACGCGCCACTGATCAAGGGCGTGGTCTGCGGCGTGCGGGTCGAAGCGGTCGAAGATCCGCTGATGCAGAAGATCCGCTGGCTCGACAAGCTCATCGACGAGCTGGCGAAGGGCAGGGCGATGGAGAAGATCCTGCGGGGGTAGTGGCCTCGCGCACTCCACGGCCTGCTGGCATCGCCTGCTTGATGGCCTCTCAGCCCCGCCTTGCAGGCCGGGTGTTCCGAAGAAACTTCGGTTCGTCATCCCCGCGGATGCGGGGATCCAGGAGTCGTGCGACTGCGGCAAGCGACACTGGGCCCCCGCCGACGCGGGGGCGACGCCCCATGGGCTCGCAAGTGTTCTGTTTCTCGGGAGCAATCGCGGTCCCTGCTCGCATCGCAGGCCGTGCTTCGCTCCACAGCCCGAGCCGCCAGCGCGCTCGCTGCAAGGTCCGCGTGCGCGTTGTGCTTGGAGTCCCTTGCCTCAACGGTGGCCTTCAGCATCGAGTCGAGGCCATGCGCAGATCCGCTGCCTCGAAGCGCCACGCGACGTCCCGCCCCCTACGCCCGCAGCGGCTTCGAGGTATGAGCCCGACGGAAGACATGCCCGTCGCGCGGCGCGCGCAGTCTAGCCCCGCACTGCTATGGCATCCTCCCGGCTTTCGCGTATCCGGGGTTGATCGATGCCGCTGAGCTGGAACGAGATCAAGGACCGCGTCGCAAAGGCGGATGGGCCGGCGTGAGCGAGCGCACCGCCAACCCTTGGCGCGAACTGCCAGTCGCCGCACCCTTTGTGCCAGCTTGCGATGCGTCCTGGCTGCATCTGCTTCAGTCGCCTGTGGCGGGGCGCAAGGACGAGCCGGCGAGTGCGACGCTGGACCTCGATCTGCAGCCCGAGCCCTTCTTCGGCCCACACGAGGCACCGGTGGTGGTGCTGCTGTTGAACCCGGGTTTGGGCGAGGACGATGCCCGCCATCATTTGCGCGGCGAGTTCACCCTCGCGCTGCGGGCACATCTCCAGGGCGGGGGCGGCGCGCCGCACTTCCACCTGCTGGATCCGAGCCGTGGCCCCGGCCATCGCTGGTGGCTGCGCCAGGTCGGGCCCGTGCTCAAAGCGTCCGGCTGCAGCGTCGAGCAGCTGGCGGCGCGCCTGCTGTGCATCGAGTTCTTCCCCTATCACTCGCGCTCCTTCGCCCACGCCCATCTGCGCCTGCCCTCGCAGCGCTTCGGCTTCGAGCTGCTACAGCGGGCGATGCGGCGCGGTGCGCTGGTGCTGTGCATGCGCGGCTATCGCTACTGGTGCGGCGCGGTGCCCGAGCTTGCGAACTACGCTGCTCTGCTGCGGCCGAAGAACCCGCGCTCAGCGTCGCTGAGCGCGGGCAATCTTGGGGCGGAGGGTTTTGCGCGTGTGCTGCGCGCGCTTGAGGCGAGTCCATCTTCTGCGGAATCGCACCTCACCTGACGCACCCGCATCCCGCCCGTTCGCGTCAAGCGGGCTGTGCCCACGGCCCCTTGCTGGGACATAGCGCAAGCACCCGGAAGTTCCGCGGCAGGTAGGCGGCGCACTTGCGTTCGACATCCTGCTGGCAGATGCCTTCCGAATCGTATCGGCCGATGCACGCGAAGTAGCACGGAGTTTCCTCGCTGAACCGTGCGAGTGGTCGCGGCGCATCTGCTTCAAGCCAGCTGGGATGGAAATCCACCCTCGCCCGGTCGCGGATGAGGTCGCGAAGTTTCTTGACGTCATCCTCGAACTCTGGGAGCCCCGGCTCGCTGCCCTTGCGGGCAGGCACCTTGATCTCGATCGCAGCGACCACCTCCTCGCCCTCGATGACCATCAGGTCCGGGTACTTGCGCGTGCGCTCGCCTGAGCTTGCAGCGATGCAGCAGACCACTCTCGCCTTTTGAAAGCGTGAGCGCAGCGCGCGATAGAACGCCGCCTGCAAGGTAGCTTCGTTGGGAATCAAGTTGGCCTCGAAGTCCGCCTCGACCTCTGCCCACGCCTGTTCGATCCGAGTCGTCTCAGTGTTCATGGCTACGTCTCTGCGTGTTGGTGCCTACGCAATGCTAGCGTGTGCCGCCGGGCAGCTCTCGGTCGAAGCCTCCCTTGTCCGATGAAGGAACTCACCGATGGGCATCGCCGCCGAATTCGCCCGCTTCAACGCCAAACTCGCCAACGTGCAGTGGGCTGTCTCCGCGCGCACCGCCGAGGGCGTGGTGATGAGCCTCTGGCAACACAAGCTGCGCACCGAGAACGGCGTCTGGGTCTATCGCGATCGCCTGAGTCGCTGGCAAGGGCCAGGCAACCGGCTGTTTGCCGAGCATCTGCGGGAGGCGCTTGAGCACAACCTGCAGCTGCGCATGGTCAAGGCGATTGCCGCGGACCCCGCTCTGGTCGAGCGCGGCGAGGATGCGTCGACCATGCGCAAGACCTTCCATGCGGTTCCGGACCGCGTGGGGCAGGTCGTCAGTTTCGATGGCGACGCCTTCGAGCTCAGGTTCGCGCTCGCGGATCTCGATCCTGATGGGTATCGCCGATGAGCCGAGCATTGACATCGTTCACCTGCTGCGTGCGTGCGCCGCGGGAGATGAGTCTGGCCGAGGCCGCTGATGCGCTCGCGCGCTTGCTGGGCGCGGGAGCGCCGACGTTCATCGAGCGGTCTCTGGCCAACCAGGATCACGACTTTCTTTGGCGCCTGCGCGGCCGTGGGCTCGACCTCGAGCTTCGTTGTGACGACTGGCAGCCCGAGCGCGTCCGGCGCCTGTTCCGCGTTAGCTGTAGTCGGGCCACTGCGCAGCGCCTGCAAGCGCTGCTTGCACCGACCGGTTGGCAGGTCCAAGCAGACGCTCCGCCCGGTCTTGCGTTAGCGGATGGTTGAGTGCGTCTGATCACCGCCTCGCGACGCAGGCACGCTCGAAGAAGGAGGTATTCGTCTTCCCTACGAATGCGGGGCCGGCTCTCTTCCGAACTGGGCCAGATTTGGCCCGCATCGCGAGTGGCCCCGGCGCCACGACGACGCGCTCAGTTGGCGCGCGTGTCGCCGCTGGCCGGCGCCTTGTGACGCGCGCCGTCGGTTTTCGCGCGCTCGGCGGCGAACTCGCTGTCGGGGTTCCAGCTCGGCCAGTCGCTGCTGTTGGCGATGTCTTCGATCAGGCGGTACACGGTCGTCGTGTCGAGCGTGGGGCCGCGCATGTCCCAGCTGTCGTCGTATTCGTCGGCGGGTCGGTGGTAGCGCTCGGCGAAGTACTTGGCGCGCGCGGCCTTGCCGGCGTCGATGCCGCCCTCGAGCAGGTCGGTGCCGGGCCCCAGCGTGAGCGCGGGCACGCCGGCGCGGGCGAAGGCGAAGTGGTCGGCGCGGTAGAACATGCCGGCCTCCAGATTCGGGTCGGGCGAGCGCAGGCGGCCGTCGATGGCGGCCGCCGCGTCCAGGCTGCGCTCCAGCGACACCTTGCCGAGCCCCCAGGAGGAAATGTCGCGGGTCGGGCCGTCCGGGCTCCACATCTCCATGTTGATCACCGCGGCGGTGGTGGCCAGCGGCCGCAGCGGGTGGGCGGCGTAGTACTGCGCGCCGAGCAGGCCGTTTTCCTCGGCCGTCAGGGCGAGGAAGAGCAGGCTGCGCGCCGGGCGTTCGCCGGTGCTGAACACGCGTGCGAGTTCGATCATCGAGGCCAGTGCGGTGGCATTGTCGACCGCGCCATTGATGATGGTGTCGCCGCTGGCATCGGCATTCGGGGTGATGCCGAAGTGGTCCCAGTGGCCGGAGACGATCACGGTCTCGTCGGCCTGGTCACCGCCGCGCAGCAGGCCGGCGACATTGCGGCTGACGATCTGCGCGTGCTGCACGTCGAAGGCGATGCTGAGTGAGGCGCCTTCGATGGCGTGGGCCTTGAACTCCGGCTGCTGGGCGGCGCGCTTGGCGGCCTCGAAATCGAGGCCCGCATCGGCGAACAGCTGCACCGCCAGCGCGCGCTGCATCCAGCCGCGCATGCGCAGGTGATGGCGCTCGGCGTCGGCGCGCACGATGTCGTACTGCGGGCCGTTGCGACCATTGCGTACCGTTGCCCAGGGGTAGGCTGCCGGCGCGTCCTCGTGGACGATCAGCACGCCGGCCGCGCCGCGCCGCGCGGCTTCCTCGTACTTGTAGGTCCAGCGGCCGTAGTAGGTCATGGCGCGGCCGCCGAAGCGGCCTTCGCCGGCCTCGAAGTCCGGATCGTTGACCAGCACCACCAGCAGCTTGCCGCGCACGTCGAGCTCGCCGAAATCGTCCCAGTCGAGCTCCGGTGCATGCACGCCATAGCCGGCGAACACCAGCGGCACGTCCTGCAGTTCGACGCGGGGCGCCGGGTGCAGGCTTTCGACCGCGATGTCCTCGCTGTTGACCAGGGCGCGCGTCTGTTCCTTGACGCGCAGCGTGGCCGCCACCGCGCCCTGGACTTCGCTGCGCACCAGGCTGACGCGCTGCGCCCAGCTGCCGTCGTCGCCGGCCGGTTCAAGTCCGGCTTTCGCGAAGGCATCCTGCAGATAGGCGACGGTCTTGTCTTCGCCGGGCGTGGCGATGGCGCGGCCCTCGAAGTCATCCGATGCCAGCACGCGGATGTGTTCGGCCAGTCGATCGGGCTGGATGCCGCCGCCCGGCAGATCAGCGGCCAGTGCCAGGGTGCAGGCGAGCGCCAGCGGTATGGCGATCAGACGATGGGCTTTCATGGTGGCTCCGTAATGCTCGCGACGCTGATGATAGGACGCCGGGCGCCGTACCGGGACGGCGTTCGCTCAGGTGTTTGCGGGGCCGTGCTTCGCGCGGGGATTCCGTTGGGCGAACCCCAGACGCCTGGCGCTGCCGCAGCTCGCGCGTGGCCGAGTTCTTGCTTGTCGGCAGTCGCGTACGTTGGGACGGTGTGTCCCGCACGGCGCTGGGCTTCAGGAGAACACCCATGCGTGGACTGTTGTGCACTCTGGCGCTGATGATGGCGTCGCCGGCTGCTTTCGCCGAGTACGCCTTTCAGATCGAAAACAACACGGACCAGAAGATCGTCGCCATCGTGGTTTCCGAAGACGGCGAGGACTGGGGTGCCTTCGATATCGGCAGCGGCATCGATGCGGGCGAGACCGCCGATCTGGTCTGGGATGCCAGCACTGACGAAAGCGGCTGCAACTGGTACTTCATGGCGCGCTTCGAGGACGACAGCGACTCGGAGCTGGTCGCCTTCGATTTCTGCGATGACGAGCTGGTGATCCAGTTCAACTGAGGCCCAAGCCCGGGCATGGCGACCGCGCACCTGAGGCGCAGGGCCTGTACCGGCCCTGTGCCTGTCGGCCATCGGCCCAGTTGCAAGACGATCGGCTGCACGCGTTCGGACAGCGGCGCCGATCTTGTTGCGCCGGCGGGAACGGGCGCGGCGGTCAGCGGAAGTCCAGCGTGTCGGGGACGCCGCACCGGGGACGCACGAGCGCATCGAAGCGCCGGCCGCGTCCGCGATCGACATTTGGCAGAGCACAGGACATGCACCCATGCGGAGCTCTTTGAGGTGCCTCGGCGCAGCGCTTCTGTGTGCTGGGCTTTCGCCGTGGCCGGCACAGGCTGAAGGCCTGCAGATCGGCGCGCCCCAGTACGAGTCCGCCGTCATGGGCGCGGAGGCCGAACGCCTGCGCCGCAGCGGTCATCTCGAAGCCGTGGTGCGCGCCCTGAACGCGCAGCTTCGGCTGCCGCAGCGGGTGACCGTGCGCTTGATCGAATGCGGCGAGTCCAACGCCTACTACGATTCCGGCAGCCGCGAGATCCAGATGTGCCTGGAGCTGATGGAGGACATGGCCACGGTCCTCGATGGCCAGTTCGAGGAGGCCTCGGTCGAGGAGGATGCTCTGAGCGGTGCCTGGCTGGGCACCCTGCTGCACGAGCTTGGGCACGCCCTGGTGGACGTGCTGGAGCTGCCGATCACTGGCCGCGAGGAAGACGTGGTCGATCAGCTGTCCGCGTGGATGCTGATCCAGTCGGGCGACGCCGACGCCGTACTCGGCTACGCGGCGACCTACTACTCCGAGGACCGCGAGGCGGATGCTTCGGAGTTCGCCGGCGTGCACGCGCTGAACGAGCAGCGCTACTACAACCTGCTGTGCTGGGCGTACGGCAGTGATCCCGAAGCGGGTGCGGAACTCACCCAGTCCTGGCTGCTGCCGGAAGACCGCGCCGCGCTGTGCGAGGACGAGTACGCCCAGATGGACCGCGCCTGGTCGCGCCTGCTGCGCGACCACCTGAAACAGCCCATCGCGCAGCTGCGGATGCCCAGGCCGAACGCCAGCGGAATCCTGTTTGGCGGCGAGGATGCGCCCGTCCTCGCGACCGGCGCTGAAGCCACCGAAGCACCGTCGATGGACAGCGTACCCCGGGTGGGGGGCATCGCCGATCGTACGGCGCCACAGGCGCCGGCCACTCTCGGCCGCATCGAGAAGATCCGCAGTGGCAGCCCAGTTGAGCGCGAGTCCGACGTGCGGCGTCCGATCAACCACCGCGACGAACGCGACTGAATCCACCGGTGCTGCCTGGCCCGGTGCGTGCGCGAACGTGGGGCGAGCCGGTCGCGGATGCGGGTTGGCCCGGCAACTACGCGAACCTGAAGCGAGCTTATGGCGGATGCGCTGCGCTTATCCGCCCTACGAGTACGAGTGACGCGGTGCCCCAACCGAAGCCTCAGACCGGTGTGCGCGTAGGGGACATGAGCGCAGCGCATGTACCGGAACCCGCCACAGGTCCGAATTCAGGCGATCAGGTTGCCAGCGCCTCCGCGTCTCCGCCGCCGCGCTGGCGGATGCGCTGCGTCTGTCCGCCCTGCGGTCGCTAAGGTGCCTTGGCAGGGCCATCCACCCGACAGGACTCCAGGCGCAGCACGCGCTGCAGCTTGCCGCTGTGGCCGAGCAGAACCCGCCACAGGTCCGAGTTCAGGCGATCAGGTTGCCAGCGCCTCCGCGTCTCCACCGCCGCGCTGGCGGATGCGCTGCGTCAATCCGCCCTGCGGTCGCTATGGTTCCTTGGCAGGGCCATCCACCCGACAGGGCTCCAGGCGCAGCACTCGCTGCAGCTTGCCGCTGCGGCCGAGCAGGGGGGCGCAGCCGAGTCGACCCTCAACCCGAACCTGGCCCAGCCCGCGCGCGCTCAGCCAGTGCCTCAGCGCGCTGCGCGCACGCCGCAGCGCCTGACCATCGGAGGTGTGCAGCTGCAGGCGCAGGCGCTGCGGCCCGGTCTGTACCAGCTGGTAGTCGAACAGTCCGGCCTCGTCCTCGATCACGGTGCTGAGCGCCAGCGGCAGCAGGCTTTGAGTCGCGCCCTTCCGGTCGAGCAGCTGCAGGGTGTCGTCCTCGCGGCCCTGCACTTCGATCAGCGGCAGGCGGTTGCCGCAGCTGCAGGGCTCGCCGGTGATGCGAACGCGATCGCCGAGCGCGTAGCGGATGAGGGGCTGCACGTGGTTGGCCAGGTTGGTCAGCAGGGTGGTGTGCGGCCAGTCGCCGACCGGCACCGGGCGATGCTCGGCATCCACCGGCTCCAGGATCACCCAGTCAGCGTTCAGATGCAGGCCGCCGGCGGCGCACTCGCTGGCGAGGCAGAAGAACTCCGAGGCGCCATAGCTGTTGCGTACGCGGCAGCCAAAGGCCTGCTCGATCCTTTCGCGCACAGCCGGTCGCAGGGTCTCGCCGCCGCACCACAGCGCGCGCAGCGTCACCTGCAGACGACCGGCGCGCGCCTGCTCCGCCAGCAGCTCGGCTGCGGTCGGGTAGGTGGCCAGCACCTGTGGCTGCCAGTCATTCAAGGCCTGAACAAGCGCGGCAAGTGGCTGCAGGATCGAGAAGGCGCGCAGCTGCGGCGCCAGCCAGGGCTGTGCTCTGCGCAGGCGTTCGAAGGCGGCGATGCTGGCGAAGTGGCCGCCGGTGGCGACCAGCAGGGCCATGCGCCCTCCTGCCGCCAGAGAGTTCCAGGCGCCGGCAGCGGCACCGCGCAGGCTTTCCAGCGCGTCGTAGACGCACAGCGCCGCGCGATCCTGCACGAACCATCCGGGCTGGCCGTGGGTGCCCGAGCTTTCCCAGACCTGCCAGCGACCGTCGATCAGTTCGCCAACCCGATCGGGCTGTCGCAGCCAGGCCTCGACCCTGCCTGCCTCCAGGTCTGAACCGCAGAGGCCCGCCTCGAAGTCCGCCATCAGCTCGGTCCGGCTCAGTACCGGCAGCGACTGCAGATCAATCGGTGCGCAGGCGGGCAGGGACGGCAGGCGCCGTGCGTGCAGGCGGCTGTGCTGGCGCGCGTGATCGAGCAGACGGCGCAGGCGCGCATCGCGGAGCTGGGCCAGCGCCTCGGTCGACAGCTGCGGCGCCAGCAGGGCCGCGCAGTGCACCTGGGCCTGCTGCAGCGGCCATAGCGCGGCCTCGAACAGGCTCCAGGGATCCGGTAGGCGGACGGGCGTCATGGGCGGGCACCGACGCTGGGCGATGCCGATCAATCTGGCAGCTCGCTCCGGCGGCGGCAAGCGCAGCCGAGGCCGCGTCGCGACCATCCGATACCCGCGCCGAGCACAGCGCCGAGCCCGCTGTCGCTGCGGGCTCAGCGGCCGCCCGCGTCTGCGCCCTGCACCTGCAGCCCTGCCTTGCCTGCCAGCACCAGCCGCAGCAGGCTGGGCAGGAAGCTCAGGGTCACCACGGTCGAGCACAGCAGGCCGGCAAGCACCACCACGCCGACGCCGCGGTAGAGCTCGGTGCCCGCACCCGGCACCAGCACCAGCGGGGCGAGGCCGAACAGGGTGGTCAGCGTCGACATCAGGATCGGCCGCAGGCGTGCGCGCACCGCGTCGAGGATGGCCTCGTCCAGCGCCATGCCGCGCCCGAGGTTGGCGCGCGTGCGGTCGACCACCAGGATCGGATTGTTCACCACCGTGCCAAGCAGGATCAGGAAGCCGAGCATGGTGATCATGTCGAAGGGCTGGCTGAAGCCGCCCAGGCCCAGCGCCGCCGAGGCGCTGCCGGCGAGGTTCAGGGCGAGAAGGCCGAGAATGCCGCCGGCGACGCCAGTGGGCACGGTGACCAGGATCAGCAGCGGATAGCCCCAGTGGGTGAAGATCGCCACCAGCAGCAGGTAGGACAGCAGGATCGCGACCGCGAAATTGCCGAACAGGGCTTGGCGGGTGGCATCGAGCTGGTCGGCCGCGCCGGTCAGGTCGACGCTGACGCCGGGCGCGATCTCACCGGCGCTGCGCGCGGCCGGCAGCAGCTCTTCCTGCACGCGCGCGACCGCGGTTTCCAGCGCCACCGAGCGCGGTGGGATCACGAACAGGGTGACGGTGCGGCGGCCGTCGACGCGGCGCAGTGAGTCGCTGTCGACGGTCTCGACCAGATCGGCCAGGGCTGACAGCGGCAGCACCTCGCCGCCCGGCGTCAGCACCGGCTGCTGCGGCAGGGCCTGCAGGGTCTGCTGGTTGCCGGCGCCGCTGAACACGAAGACGTCGACCGGGCGATCCTCGATCAGCATCTGGTCGACGAAGGCGCCGTCCGACAGCGCCGCCACCGCGAAGCCGAAGCTGTCGGCATCGAAGCCGACCTCGGCCAGCCGCGCCCAGCGCGGACGCACTTCCACCAGCGGCTGGTCCAGCGACAGCGCCGAGGGCTCGCTGCTGAGCTGCGGGTTGTCGAACAGCTCGCCGGCGCGCCGCAGCAGGGCCTCGCCGGTGCTATACAGCCCGGCCATGTCGGTGCCCGACAGCTCGATCGCCACCGCACGGGTGCCGCCGTCGTTGCTGGAGATGATCGAGCCGCGCGCCGAGAACGCACGCATGCCCGGGTAGCTGCGGAAGAGTTCGCTCAGGCGATCCATCATCGCCTGCAGCTGATCGCCGTCGACCGGCTCGCTCAGCACCATCAGGCTGCCGGCGCTGACGCTCATCGAGTAGTACTTGATCGGCGGGATCGGCAGCTCGCCGCGCTCGAACGCAGCGGCATCGCCGTTCACCGCCGGGTCGATGGCGGTGCGGATCTCGGCGGCGATGCGCTCCATCTCGGCGAGGTTCTGCCCCGGCGGTGCGATCATGCGGGTGAACGCCTTGGGCTCTTCGCCTTCGGGCAGGTACTCGGCCGGCGGCGCCAGGGCGAGCACCACGCCGAGCGTGATCGCCAGCGTCGCCAGAACGCAGGCCAGCGCGCGTCGCGGCTTGGCGATCAGCCAGGCGCTGGGCGCGGACAGGATCGGCGCATCGCCCGGCAGCGTGCCCTCGATGCGCGCGGCCCGCGAGAAGCGCGCGCTGGCGGCGGGGATGATGCCGATCGCCACCAGCATCGAGGCGAGGATCGCGGTCGAGATCGCGATGCCGATGTCGGAATACAGCTGGCCGGCTTCCTGCTCGACGAACAGCACCGGCGCGAACACCAGGGCCGTGGTCAGGGTCGAGGCCAGCACCGCCGGCCAGACCTCGCGCGCGCCCTCGACCGCCGCCTGCAGGCGCGCCAGCCCGCGCCGCCGCGCGCTTTCGATGGCTTCGAGCACGACGATGGTGTTGTCCACGGTCATCCCGATCGCAAAGGCCACGCCGGCCAGCGAGATCACGTTGATGGTGCGGCCGGCGGCCATCAGGCCGAGGAAGGCGGCCAGCGTGCAGATCGGCAGGCCGATCATCGCCACCAGGGTGGTGCGCCAGCTGCGCAGGAAGTAGAGCATCACCGCCGAGGCCAGCAGCGCGCCCAGCGCGAGATTGCTCCAGACGTTGCGGATCGAGTCCTGCACGTAGCGCACGTCGTCGCTGAACAGGCGCAGGCTCAGGCCATTCGGCGCCAGCAGGTCGCGGTTGATCCGTTCGACCTCTGGCAGCATCGCCTCCTTGATGGCGATGACATTGGAGCCGGGCTCGCGCTGCACCGACAGGTTGAGCCGCGGCTGGCCGTCGGCGAAGGCGAGACCGCGCACCTCGAAGTGGCTGAGTTCGACCTCGGCGACATCGCGCAGGCGGACGATGGCATCGCCCTCGCGGCGCAGGATCAGGTCCTGCAGGCCTTCCGCATCGGCGACCCGGCCGACCGTGCGGATCAGGTAGCGGCGCTTGCCGCTGTCGATGTCGCCACCCGAGCTGTCGCGATTGCGCCCGCGCACGGCCTGGCGCACGTCATCGAGGCTCAGCCCGCGCTGGGCCAGCCGCGCGGGATCGACGCGGATCTGCACCTGGCGCTCGGCGCCGCCGCCGACATTGACCTGGGACACGCCGGGCACGCGCTCCATGTGCGGCCGCACCTCGTCCTCGACGAAGTCGCGCAGCATGTTGATGTCGAGAGCGAGCGGGTTGCCCGGCAGCGGCGCCAGCGCGTAGTACATGAAGGCGTTGTTGCTGAAGCTGCTGGTCAACAGCTGCGGCGGGTCGACGTTTTCCGGATAGCTGGAGACCTGCGACAGCGCGTTGCTGGTGCGGATCAGCGCCTCGTTGATGTCGACGCCGAACGGAAACTCCAGCTCGATGCTGGCCTCGCCGGTGCGCGCATACGAGACCATGCGCCGCAGGTTCGGCACGCTGCGCAGGAAGCGCTCCTGCTCGATCAGGATCTCCTTCTCGACGTCCTGCGGCGTGGCGCCGGGCCAGCGCGTCACCACGCTGACCGTGCGCACCTCGAGGTCGGGAATCATCTGCACCGGGATGCGCAGGGCGGCGGCGATGCCGAGCACGCAGAGGATCAGCACCGCCACGGTGACCAGGGTGCCGCGCTTGACCAGGGCTTCGAGCATGACCTTCAGCCCCCGGCCGCGCGCACTTGGATCGCTTGGCCTTCCTGCAGGCTCTCGTTGCCGCGCACCACCACCTGCTCGCCCTCGCGCAGGCCTTCGAGCACTTCGACACGCAGGCCGGATTCGCGACCCAGCTTCAGCGGCCGGCGCTGCGCGCGCAGCGCGCCCTCGGCCTCGACCGCCACATAGACGCTGTAGCCGCCGTCGGGATGGCGCAGCAGGGCGTCGCGCGGAATGCCGATGGCGGCGCTGCGATCGAGGCTGAGATGCGCGCGCGCCGAGGTGCCGGGCAGCAGGGCGGCGTTGGCATCGGTCGGCACGATCTGCAGCAGGAAGGTGCGCGCGCCGCCGCTTGCCGAGACCGGCACGCGGGCGTCGATGCGCGCGGCGATGCGGGTGCCGGGTGCGGTATCGGGTTCGATCTCGACGCGGGTGTCGGCGTCGATGTCGGCGAAGCGCTCCTGCGGCACCTGCACCTCCAGCCGCAGCGCGTCGGGATCGACCAGCTGCAGCACCGGGCTGCTCGGCGTCACCCACTCGCCGATGTCGACCAGGCGCGCCGCCACCACGCCGGCGAAGGGCGCGCGCAGCAGATGCCGGTCGAGCTGCTCACGCTGCGCGGTGAGGCGTGCGCGCACTGCGCCCAGCGCCGACTCGGCCTCGGCCATCGCGGCGCGGCGCGCGGCCAGCTCGGTCTGCGGCAGGCTGCGCTGCGCCACCAGCGGTGCGGCTTCATCGACGCGGCGCCGGGCTTCGTCGCGGGCGGCCGCCGCGGCGGCGGCCTCGGCCTCCAGCGCCTCGACCTCAAGGCGGGCGAGGCGATCGTCCAGCCGCAGCAGGGGCGCGCCGGCCGCGACCTGTGCGCCGGCGTCGACTTCGAGGCTGGCGATCAGGCCCTCGATCCGCGGCGACAGCTGGGCATCGTTCACTGCGCGCAGGCTGCCCGGCAGGCTCAGGGTTTCGCTCAGTGGGCTCCGCTCGACCGTGGCCAGCTCGACTAGGGCGGGTGACTGCGCGTTCGCGGTGCCGAGCAAGAGCAGCGCAAGCGCCGTGCCAAGCCAGCGCCGCGGATGGCCGGCGTCGCAGCGCCGTTCCCGTGCAGCGTTGCGAGGAGCAAGGCGAGCGAGGTCATGTGCGGAGGGCAGGAGCATGGGCAGGTTCCAGGCGCGTCGGCGTCAAGGCGTCGCAGCATGCTGTCCCAAGGGTTCAGCGCAAGCGAAGAGGCGCAGGGCGCCGGCGAGCGCAGCCGAAGTTGTCGAGTCAGCGTGAAATGCGGGCCTTCTGGGACATGTCGCGGCGTGCCGGCTTACGCAGCGTTGCTCGGCGCCGCTGCGCCTGTCCTTTACCGATCACGGATGCCCTGATGTTCGCCCATCGATCTGCTGTCGCCCGCGTCTTCTTCGCCTGCCTCGCCAGCCTTGCCGCCTTTGCGGCCCAGGCCCAGCGCAGCCTCGACTTCGAGCCCTATGCCGTGCCGCGCGAGGGCGCGGTGGCGGTGACCCTGTCGCGCGATTCGGCGGCTTCTGCGGCCTTCGTGGAGGTCGACGCGATCGCCGATGGCGCGCTGTCCCGCGCTGTCGCCAACGCTGGCTTCCTCGGCGACCGCGGCACCCTGCTCAACCTGCACGGTGTGGGGCCCTACACCCAGGTCATCGTGATCGGCACGGGGACCGATGCGCCCAGCCCGCGCCTGCTCGAAGACATCGGCGGCCTGGTCGGCCAGGCCGGCGTGCTGAGTGCGGCTGCGCGCATCGATGTGCTGTGGCCGGAGGCCTCGCTGCCGGCGGCGGGCGCACATCTTGCGCTGGGTGTGGAGCTTGGCCAGTTCACCTTCCGCCAGTACCGCAACCCCAAGCCCGGCCAGCCGGTGCTGGGGCAGGGCAGCGCCGTGCTGCGCACAGCCGATGCCGATGCCTCGCGTAGCGCCTGGTCCTCGCAGTGGCAGCCGGTGGCCGAGGGCGTGCGCTTCGCGCGCCAGCTGGTCAGCGAGCCGGCCAACGTGATCTATCCGCAGAGCTTCGTTGAGCGCGCGCGTGTGGCTTTTGAAGGTACTGACAAGGTGCGCATCGAAGTGCTGGACGAGCAGGCCATGGCCGAGCTCGGCATGGGCGCGATGCTGGCGGTGGGGCAGGGCAGCGCGCGGCCGCCGCGGCTGCTGGTGATCCGCTACGAGGGTGGTCGCCGTGGTGAGGCGCCGCTGGTCTTCGTCGGCAAGGGCATCACCTTCGACACCGGCGGCATCTCGATCAAGCCCGCCCAGGACATGTGGCGGATGAAGTACGACATGACTGGCGCCGCCAGCGTCAGCGGCGCGCTGCTGGCGCTGGCCAAGCGCGGTGCTGCGGTCAATGCGGTGGCGATCGCGGCGCTGGCCGAGAACATGCCCTCGGGCACGGCGACGCGGCCGGGCGATGTGATCCGCACGATGAGCGGCCAGACCTTCGAGATCATGAGCACCGACGCCGAAGGCCGGATGGTCCTGGTCGACGCCATCGCCTGGGCGCAGCGCGAGCTGAAACCCCGCCTGCTGATCGACATCGCCACGCTCACTGGTTCGCAGGTGACGGCACTGGGCGATGAGTACGCCGGCCTGTTCAGTCGCCATGACGACCTCGCCGCCCAGCTGCAGGCCGCGGGCGCGGCCAGCGGCGAAGAGGTCTGGCGCCTGCCCCTGCATCCGAGCTACGCCAAGGATCTCGAATCGCCGATCGCCGACCTGCGCAACGGCGGCAGCAGCGCACGCGCCGGCGCCGGCGTCGGCGCCTTCTTCATCGGTGCCTGGGTGGCGCCTGAGCTGCCCTGGGCGCATCTCGACATCGCCAGCATGGCCTGGCGCGACGACCCGGCCCTGCCGACCGTGCCGCTCGGCGCTTCCGGCTACGGCGTGCGCCTGCTGGATCGGTTCGTGCGCGACCATATCGAGAGCGGGCAGCGCTGAGCGAGCTCCTCCGGGTTTGCGCTGCCCGAACTGCTGACTGGCCGGCGCTTTCAAAGCGGGCGGCTGCCGCATACTCCGGCCCGCGCAGGCTCAGGGGACTGCGCGTGACTTCGGCAGGAGGGATGACTGTGATCGCCATTGCAGGCGATGCGGCGTCCGCATGTCGAGGACTCCCGCTGGCGGCTGGCTGCTGTTCGGTGCCTGCCGTCTCCGGCCGCCCGGTATCCGTCCGGGACGGTCTTCGTCGAGCCCCGGGCAGGGGCTTGCGACAGCCCCGAGCATGCGCCCATGTCCGAAGCGCAGCTCCCGTACCCAAGGCGGCGCGCCGCTGCGATCCGCGGGTTCCCGCGCCGCTTGGCCCTGCTGCTGTTCCTGCTGGCGCTGGCCGCGCCGCTGGCCGCGCAGACCAGCTACCACGTCGCCACCACCGGCAGCGACCAGCCCGGCAACGGCAGCCAGGCCCAGCCCTGGCGCACGATCACCTACGCCCTGGATCGGGTGCCCGACGGCAGCCTGATCCTGGTCGAGCCCGGTACCTACACCGGGCGCGTCCGCATCCGCGGCAACTTCGCCCAGGGCGTGACGGTGCGCTCGCGTCTGCCCTATCAGGCGCGGCTGCGCGCAGCCGAGGCGGTGCTGACGGTGTACAACGATGCGGCCGACATCGCCGGCATCAGCATCGAGGGCTTCGACATCGCCCACTCCGGCTCGGGTGCCGCGGCGCTGGTGGTGCACATCCAGGACGGCGGCACCCGCGACACCCGCCGGATCACCCTGCGCGACAACATCCTGCGCGACAGCTGGAACAACGACATCCTGAAGATCAACAACGGCGCCAGCGAGATCCGCGTCATCGGCAACCTGTTCTACAACCAGCAGGGCTCGGACGAGCACATCGACATCAACTCGGTCGACGACGTGCTGGTCGAAGGCAATGTCTTCTTCAACAACTTCGCGGCCTCGGGCCGCACCAACGCCAACGACACCTCGGCCTACATCGTGGTGAAGGACAGCAACGGCGGCGACGACGAGTACCTTGGTGCGCGCAACGTGCGTGTGCGCAGCAATCTCTTTCTCAACTGGCAGGGCTCGGCGGGCTCGCCCTTCCTGCTGTTCGGCGAGGATGGTCATCCCTATCACGAGGCCTACGACTGCGTCGCCGAGAACAACCTGTTCATCGGCAATGCCACCAATCCGATGCGCGCGGCCTTTGGCGTCAAGGGCGCGCGCGACATCACCTTCCGCGTCAACACGGTGGTCGGTGACCTGCCGGGCAATGCCTTTGCGATGCGTTTGAACCGCGAGGGCAGCAATCCGGTGGTGCAGAACATCCGCTTCTTCAACAACCTCTGGTCCGACCCGACGGGCACGATGAACGACTTCAGCGATGTGTTGCCGGCGGACGTCAGCGGCATCGTTTTGCGGCGGAACGGCTACTGGAACGGCGGCAGCGCGATTCCGCAGGACCCGGGTGATGCCGTGAACAGCGCCAACGACGCCGAGCCGCGGCTGGGTGATCCGCGGCTGCCGCCGGTGAGCGGCGTGGTCACCCCGCACTGGCTGCCCGCGCAGTCGCAGTTCAACGGCGGCTTCACCCGGATCGCCGAGGTGTTCCAGCACTACGCGCGTACCTACGGGCAGACTGCAGCCGGTGGCGCGGGCATCGATCAGGCGGATCCGACGCAGATGCCCGCCGATGACCTGCTCGGGCGGGCGCGTGGTGCGCTGCCCGACCTCGGGGCGGTCGAATTCCTCGAGACGGTGCCGCTGCTGTTCGCGAACGGCTTCGAGCCCTGATCGAGCTGGGCGATACACGGGGCGACGGGGAACCGCGTCGAACGCGTTCCTCGCCGATGTCGAGGGCCTTTGGGCCTGATCGCAGCCCGTGCGGCGAGCGCCGCTCAGGCGGCAGCAGGTCGCGCCTCCTACAATGCCGCGCATGGATGCTTCTTCCGGCGCGCTCGGCCCGTTCCGACTTCCCCTGTTCCGCGCGGTTTGGCTGGCCAGCCTGGTCTCCAACTTCGGAGGGCTGATCCAGTCGGTCGGTGCGGCCTGGCTGATGCTGGAGTTGACCCGTCGCGCCGACATGGTGGCGCTGGTGCAGACCTCGGTAGCGCTGCCGGTGGTCCTGTTCTCGCTGATGGGCGGGGCGATGGCCGACGGGCTCGATCGGCGCCGGATCCTGCTGGCGGCGCAGGGCTTCATGCTGGTGGTGTCGACCGGGCTCGCGCTGTGCGCCTGGCTGGGCCTGCTCTCGCCCTGGCTGCTGCTCGCTTTCACCTTCCTGATCGGCTGCGGCAACGCCTTCAACGCGCCGGCCTGGCAGGCCTCCGTGCAGGACATGGTGCCGCGCGCGCAGGTGCCGGCAGCGGTGGCCCTGAACAGCATGGGCTTCAACCTCGCGCGCAGCACGGGGCCGGCGATCGGCGGCGCGATCGTGGCCTCGGTCGGGGCGGCGGCGGCCTTCGTCGTCAATGCCCTGAGCTACGTGGCCTTGATCGCGGTGCTCTGGCGCTGGCGCGCCGTACCCGAGCCGCGCCTGCTGCCGCGCGAGCGCCTGGCCAGCGCGATGGCCGCGGGCCTGCGCTACGTGCTGCTTTCGCCGACCATCCGCACGGTGCTGGTGCGCAGCGTGCTGTTCGGTCTTGGCGCCGGCGCGGTGCTGGGGCTGCTGCCGCTGATCGCGGCCGGGCTGGTTGGCGGCGGTGCCTTCACCTACGGACTGCTGCTGGGCGCCTTCGGCATCGGCGCCGTGCTGGCTGCGCTGGGCAGCGCGGGTCTGCGAAGACGGTTGTCGAACGAGACCATCGTCGCTTGCGCGAGCCTTTGCCTGGCGCTGGCCCTGCTGCTCGCCGCGGCCGGCGGCGGTTTCGCCTTGAGCGGGCTGGCGCTGATGCTGGCCGGTGCAGGCTGGGTGCTGGCGCTGTCGACTTTCAATGTCACCGTGCAGCTGTCGGCGCCGCGCTGGGTGGTGGCGCGCGCGCTGGCGCTGTACCAGATGGCGGCGTTCTGCGGTCTGGCCATCGGTAGCTGGAGCTGGGGCGAGGTGGCGACAGTCCACGGCCTCGAACTCGCGCTGCGCGCCGCCGCCGTCGTCCTGCTGCTGACCGCGGCCCTGGGCGCGCTGCTGCCGCTGGATGCCTCGGAGCCGCGCAATCTCGATCCTTTGCGGCCGCATCGCGAGCCCGCGACCGCGGTGCCGGTCGATGCCCGCACCGGGCCGGTGATCGTCAGCATCGAGTGGATCATCGACGAGGCCGACATCGTGCCCTTCCTGCAGGCCATGGCCGAGCGGCGCCGCATCCGCCGCCGCGATGGCGCGCACCAGTGGACCCTGCTGCGCGATCTGCACGATCCGCGGCTGTGGGTCGAGCGCTACAAGACCGCGACCTGGCTGGACTACCTGCGCCACAAGGGCCGCATCACCCAGGACGATGCCGAGGTGCCGGAGCGCCTGCAGGCCCTGCATCGCGGCAGCGAACCGCCGCGGGTGCGCCGGCAGATCGAGCGCAGCACGCATCGGCTGCCTTTCAGTCCGCTCGACCCCAAGGGTGCAGGCGCCCCCGAGCACGACCCCGCACGCGACGTCTAGGACCGAGGGTGACCCCAAGTGCCGGTGTGCGTGGGGTCTTGTGGTCGCGTTGATTGTTGTATCCAAAGGTCAACTTGGGTCCCGGTTCGATGCGGGGGCTCACCACCAGAATTGCGCCTTCTCACGCCGGGAGATGGCAATGCCTTTACTCCGCACCGCGGCTGCGCTGCTGCTTGCCCTGAGCAGTGCGGGCACTCAGGCCCAGCAGCCACCCGCGGCCTTCGTCAGCGAAACCTTACACAGCCCGGCCAATGGCAAGACCGGCATCGCTTTCGATCATCTGGGCGCGAGCTACCTGATCGAAAAGCAGGGGCGAATCATCCGCGCGGCGGCCAACGGCAGCGGTGGCTTCGCGAGCCCCGTCGTGTTCGCGGATTTCGTCAGCGAGGTGTCGACCGCGCAGGAGGCCGGGTTGCTCGGCATCGCGATCGATCCCGACTACGCCAGCACGCGCTACCTCTATGTGTTCTACACCACGGCCAGCGATCAGCGCCTCGTGCGGCTGCGCGCAAATGTGGCGTTTTCTGCCGTCGAACCCGGCTCGGCAACGGTGCTGCTGGCGGGGCTGCCGCGCGCCAGCAATATCCACAAGGGCGGCGACATCCACTTCTCACCGGCCGATCCCACCGCGGTCTACATCGCTCTCGGCGACGACGGCGTGCGTTCGGAGCGCATGACCTGTCCCAGCCGCGGCGGCCTGACCCAGGTGCCGGTGACTCAGTGTCCTGATCGCTACGAAGGCAAGCTGCTCAAGGTGGATGCCGGCAACGGTCGCGGCCTGCCCAGCAATCCCTTCTACAACGGCGATCCGGACAGCATCGCCTCGCGGGTCTGGGCGGTGGGCTTCCGCAACCCGTTCCGCTTCACCTTCCATCGAGGGCGGCCCGACGCCGACGTGCTGTATGTCTCCGAAAACGGCGATGGCATCGACCGAATCTCGCACGTGCGCAGGGGCTCGAACGGCGGCTGGGGCCCCTGTGGCGACGCAGGGGCCTGCAACGGGCCCGGCGACGTCAACGACGGCGGCCCCTTCATCGCGCCCAAGGATCCGAACCACAGGGTGATGCTGACCGTGAGCCCCTCGCTCGTGGGTATCGATATCGCCAGTGATGGCCCCTTCGGCAGCGACGTTCTGTACTTCGCGCGCTGGGGATCCGCGATTCGCCGCGGCCAGCTGACGGGCGTCAACCGCGACGGCCTGCAGACGCTCGACAACGATGGCCCCTTTTTCAGCGGCTCCGCGGTGACCCTGCGCTTCGGCCCCGACGGGCATCTGTACTACGCCTCCAGCGGACAGGGCGCTTCGACGGGCGGCAACGACCCGCTGCGTCGCCTGCGCTTCAACGCCACCACGCCACCGACCGCGGCCTTTGCGACTGCACCGAATCCGCCGACTGGGCTGGCGCCGCTGAGCGTGCAGTTCACCGATCAATCGAGCGCACCGGGCAGCAGCGTCGTGCAGCGCCGCTGGTCCTTCGGTGACGGAGGCAGTTCGACTGCGACCTCGCCGTCCTACGTCTACAGCACGCCCGGGCGCTACACAGCGCGACTTGAAGTGAGCAACTCCGCCGGCCAGCAGGCCAGCGCGGAGCGTGCAGTGGTGGTGAATCGCCGCGTCAATCTGCAGATCAGCGGCCTGCTGCGTGACGCCCGTACGCTGGCCGCGCCGCCGCTGCCTGTGGCCAGCGAGCTGCGTCTGTACCAGGACGACGGCATCACGCCGGCCCCGCATTCGGGCGGCAACAACGTGGTGACGGTGGCTGCGGGGGGTGTGGTGTCAGCGCAGCTGCAGGTCGACCTGAGCGGCAACGCGCTGGTGATCAGTGCTGGTGAGCCGGCGGGTGATGGGGTGCAGCCGATTCGACGCGGATTTCTGCTGCCGGTGGGCGCGGGCCCGCATGCCATCACGATGGACGCATGGCTGTCCGACACGACGGTCGCCGGACGCGTGTTCGATACGCGCGGCGCGCCGCTGGCGGTCGATGTCGGTCTGCGTCGATCCGGCACGCCCTATGCGCTGCCGAACGGGCGTGACTACCTGCCGGCGTCGGGGCAGACCGCGACCGGCGTGGCGCATCGCGTGATGAGTGATGCGCTGGGCTGGTACCACATGCCGCTGCGCAGCGATGGCAGCGGCAGCCTGCGGCTGGATGCCGCGGGCGATACCGGCACCGGCACCCATGCCAACCCGCGGGTCGACCGCAGCATCGCCGCGGGCGCGCTGCTGGGCTTGGACCTCACTGTCGGTCAATGGAACGGTGGGCGCGAGTGTCTGAGCCTGAGTGCCCTTCCGAACGCATCGCAGGTGAACTACGCGAGCCAGATCCAGCCGATCTTCGATGCCGCCTGCATCGGCTGTCATGCCCCCGGCGCGACCAATAGCGGTGGACTGGATCTGACGGCTGCGAACAGTCTCATCGCCTTGGTCGATGCCTTGAGTGATCGCGCACCCGGCGTCCAGCGCGTGCAGCGCGGCGAGCCCCTGCGAAGCTTCCTGTTCGAGAAGATCAACTGCCTCGATCCGCAGAGCGGCGTGGGCATGCGTCCGGGTGACCCGATGCCGGCCGCACAGCAGGCGCTGTTCCGCGACTGGATCCTGCGTCTCGACAATCCCTATCGCATCTTCGGCAACGGCTTCGAGGGCTAGCAGCCAAGAAGGGTCGCCCTGAGCAACTCCGCCAGTCCGCCGGAGCCTGGGTGCAGATGCTGGGTCAGGCGCAGCAGCAGCTGCCGGCCGCCAACACTTCGGCGCTAGACTCATGCCACGCACCCGGGGGCGGGGCGCGCATGGGCCAGGGCCCGGAGGGTGCGGATGGCATCTGCAGCTGCAGTGCATGCGCCAAGGCGGGGGCGGCGCGGTTCGCTGATCGTGTCGCTGGTGGCGGCCCTGCTGGTCGTCGCCGCGCTGCCGCTTGGTCTCGTCGCCTACCAGGTGCGGCTGTCGCGCGAATCGATGGTCGAGCAGGCGCAGCGCACCCATCTGATTGCCGCACGCGCCTCGGCCGATCGCGTGCACTCGGCGCTGTCGAGCCTGCGTGCGGCCCTTGATGGCGCCGCGCAGAACGCCTTGCTGTACCAGTCGCCGGGTTCGGTCGAGTCCGGCGAAGTGCTGGCCGGTCTGCTGCTGGGGGAAACGCAGCTGCAGGCCGTCGCCCTGTTCCACGCCGACGACGGTCGCGACACCCTGGTGCAGCTGGCGCGCACGCCGGCGGCGCAGACGCTCGATGCCGCCGCGCTGGCGGCGCTCGGTCCGGAGGTCCGCCTGCAGCGCGACGGCGAGGACCTGCGCTGGGGCATGAGCCGCGAGACGGGGCGGCCCGGTCTGCGTCTGGCGGCCTGGGCCGATGCCTCGTCGCTGGCGGACCTGCTGCTGCCGCGTGAGCTCGGCCCCTCGGCGACGCTGGTGCTGCTGCAGGGCAGTGCACCGCATCCGGCGCTGGGCGTCGAGGTGCCGCTGCCGGAGCCGCTGCTGCAGGCGCTGCCGCAGCAGCGCCTCGATGCGCTGGCGGTACGCGCGCAGGGCGCCTCGGGCATCGAGGTCGCCGCCTTCGCGCGGATTGCCGGCACCGACTGGGCGATTGCTTCGCTGCAGCCGGCAGCGGAGGCGGAGACCGCTGCTGCCCGCATGCGCCGCGGCGCCTGGGCGGCGAGCGCGGCGGTGCTGGCGCTGATCGCGGTGCTGAGCCTGTTCGCCTGGCGGCGGGTGGTGCGTCCGCTGCGGGCCCTGCTCGATTGGCAGCGCAGTGCGCTCGCCAGCGAGCCCGGCGACGACAGCGATCTCGCCAGCCTGCGTCGCGCCTTCGAGCAGATCCAGCGCAATCAACGCAACCGTCAGGCCCTGGGCGAGGTCTTCGTCGGCCGCTACCGCCTGCTCAGCACCCTCGGGCAAGGGTCAATGGGCTCGGTGTTCTTGGCCTGGGACCCGCGGCTGCAGCGCCATGTGGCGATCAAGACCCTGCATCTGGATGCGCTGGATGCGCGTCAGCAGAGCGCGCTCGCCGAGGCGCTGTCGGCCGAGGCCGTCAAGGTGGCGAAGCTGCAGCACCAGAGCATCGTCGGCGTGCACGACCTGGTGGCCGCCGGCGAATTCGTGTTCGTGGTGATGGAGTATGTCGAGGGCTGCAACCTGCGCGCGCTGATCGATCACGACGGCGCGCTGGAGCCCGCTGAGGTCGTGCTGATCGCGAGGGCGGTGCTGGCGGCCCTGCATGTCGCCCATCGTGGCGGGCTGCTGCATCTCGACATCAAGCCCAGCAACCTGCTGGTGTCGCCCGAGGGCGCGGTGAAGTTGGCCGACTTCGGTGTCTCGGCCTGGCGCTCCGAGCTGCCCGAACTGCTCAGTCGCGATGGCGCGGCCGGTACGCCGGGCTTCATCGCGCCGGAGTACGTCAGTGGCGCGGCGCCGAGTGAGCGCTCCGACCTGTTCTCGCTGGGCGTTGTCCTGGTCGAGTGCATGACCGGCGTGCGCCAGAGCCTGCCCGGCGCGCGCACCGGCGATCTGCTGCGGGCCGCACGTCTGCGTCGGGCGCCGCCGCCTGCCGCCCGGCGCGAGACCCTGGCCCTGTGGATGGCGGTGCAGGCGCTCTGCCATGCCGATCCCGAGCTGCGGCCAGAGAGCGCGGCAGCGGCGCTGGAAATGTTCGCGCAGATGGACGCCGAAGGCGCCGCCGAGCGCCTCGCCGAGCGCGTGGATGCGATCTCGCGACAGGGCCCGCGCGCGCCAAGCGAGGCGCGTACGCGGCTGCGCGATCTCGCCACCACCCAGCCGGTGCCTGCCCTGCAGGCCATCCCCTTGGATGGCTCGGGCCGTGAGCCGACGCGCAAGCAGGCCTGGGCCGAGGAGACCCGGCCACAGCCGTGGGCGGAGCCGACGCGCAAGCAGCCCTGGGCCGAAGAGACGCATCCGCAGCCCTGGGCGGACGCCACGCGTCCAGCGCCTGCGGCCGAGCCCGCCCGCCCGCCATCGCAGGCTGGCGACGCAGCCGCGGCGGCAAGCGCGGGCGCGCCTGAACCTGTGCGGCGCGGAGCTGCCGGCGCCAGCAACGCTGACCAAGACACCACCCGGGCCGCCCGCCATCGGCCGCGCGTGGATGAGGACGGCAGCACGGCGCCGCTGGCGCGCGGCGACCAGACGGCACTCGATGCCACCACCCAACCCGCGCGCCAGCGCCCGCCGCTGCCTGTGCCGCAGGCGCAGTCGCCGCAGCCGGGAAAGCAGCCATGACACTGTCCGTCGCTGTGCTGGGGCTGCTTCTCGCCGCTTCTTTGCCCGAAGACGTGGTGCAGATCGAAGGCGGCGGCCGCCTCGATGCGCTGGTGCCGTCCGATGTCCGTTCGACCTCGCGCTTCGGTTTGAACGGCGGGCCGCCCGGCGCGCTGGGCGCGCTGCCCTTGGCGCCGGATCAGGCGGGCGACTACTGGCTGGTCGGCCATGACGCGGATGGCCGCGTGCGGGCCTGGTACCGGTTCCGCGTGGGCACGCCTGGCGAGGACGAGCGCGAGCACAAAGGCGCGCAATCATCGATGACCATCAATCTGGTGCTGGACACGGACGGCCCGCAGGCGCAGCTGCAGGTCGAGGGGCCGCAGATCGAACGCGAGGGCCGGCGCATCGTGGCGGCCGATACCCGACTTCGCCTTGAACCCAGTGATCCCAGCGGCGTGGTGCAGGCGACGCTGCTGCTCGATGGCCAAGCGCAGAGCGCGCCTGCGACATGGGCGCAGTCGCGCGCGGAGGGGCCGGTGCGGATCAGCGCCGAGCTGCAGGACGCCCTCGGCAATCGCGCCATGCGCGAGCTCGGTGCGCTGTGGCTGGATCGCAGCGGACCGCAGCTTGAGTGGCAGCGTGTGGATACGAAGGCGGATGCGCCGGAGGACGTGTTCGATGGCGGTCGCGCGCGTCTGCGGCTGCGCGTATCCGATCCGCTCGCGGGCGTGGCGCGGGTGGTGGTCGGTGATCGTGTGCTGGATCCGCGCGCCGTCTCGGAGGGCATCGAGCTGCGCGTCGAAGGCGGTGCGCTCGACTACGTTCTCGAAGACGAGGTCGGCAACCGCAGCGAGGGCCGGCTGCCGCTGCGCGCTGATCGGGAAGGGCCAGAGCTGCAGCTGTTCGTCGATGGTCAGCGCGTCGATGTCGCAGCCGTGCGCATTACCCGCGCCCAGACGCTTGGCCTGCAGGCCGTGGATGCGCTCGCCGGCGTCGCCCAGGCCTGCGTCGAGGCCTCGGTGTGGTATCGCGAGTGCCGGCCGTTGCCGATGGACCTGGTCGGTCTCTCGCCCGGTCGCTATGCGCTTGAATTCCGCGCCATCGATCGCCTGGGCAATCGTTCGGCGCGGCGCTTCCCTGTGGAGGTGGTCCGATGAGCGCGCGGCTGTGGGTCTGCGTCGCGGCCCTGGCGCTGCTGCTGGCTGTCTCCACGCAGGCCGCCGCCGCCCGGCCGCAGTTCGAGGACACGGTCGAGGACTACACCGTGGTCGCGGGCGACACCATCGCCGGCATCACCCGGCGCCTACTCGGCGACGAGACCTGGTGGGAAGACAACTGGCGCCTCAACCCGCAGGTGCGCGACCCCGACCTGCTGCGGATCGGCCAACGCCTGCGGATCATCACCCAGCGGCGGGTCATCGCCGAGCGGGCCGAAGTGGTGCAGGCGGTGAACCGCACCGAGAAGATGCTGCAGCGTCCGCGCTGGCAGCCGGCGTCCAGCGGCGACACGCTGGACGCCGGCCACGGCCTGCGCACGCTGGAAAGTTCCACCGCCGAACTGCGCTTCAACGCCGAGTCCAGCCTGCGCCTCGACGAGTTCTCGCAGGTGTTCCTGGCGGCGAAGGACACCAGCCTGCGTGGCGTCGATCGCGGCAGCATCCAGGTGGAGCGTGGCAGCGTCGACCTGGTGTTCGCCCCGCTGGCGCGCTCGCACACCGAGATCGAGTTGATCGCCGGACCCTCGACCACGCGGCCCGCGGCGGGAGGCGGGCAGCCGACTGCCGTGCGCACCGGCGCCTCCGAAGACGGCGGCGCGCGCGTCATGGTCTACAGCGGGCGTTCGCAGGTCAGTGCGGCGGGGGCCGAAGTGGCGGTGGAGCAGGGCATGGGGACGCGCGTGCCCGAACAGGGGCCACCGTTACCGCCCGAGCGCCTGCTGCCCGCACCGCTGCCCACGGCGATGGAGCAGCGCTGGGGCTACAGCAATGGGCGGCTGCGCTGGGCGGAGGTCGCCGGCGCCGCCGCCTACCGGGTACAGGTCTGTGCGGATCCGGACTGCAGCCGCTTGCTGCAGAGCGCCGAGGTCGCTGGGTCCGAGCTGCATCTGCAGGCGCGTCCGCTGCCGCAGGGCCTGCATTACTGGCGGGTGCGCGCCCTGAGCGGCAACGGCCTGGAGGGCTATGCCAGCGCGGCGGCGCGCGTGCAGGTCGACAATGCCCGGCCCGATCTGCTGCCGCCGATGCTCGCGCTGCAGCCCTTGGCCGGCGCGGTCCTCGGCGAGGACGGCGTCCTGCGCCACGGCGCCGGGGCGCGCTGGCTGCCGGTGGCGCAGGACGAGGGCAGCGGCGTGGCGCGCATCGAGCTGCGCGCGGACGGCGGCGCGTGGACGACGTGGTCGGGTGAGCCCATCGAATTGCGGCAGGTGCGCGGGGGCGACCTCCGCCTGCGCGCGGTCGATCAACTGGAGCAGGTGTCCCCCGAACTGAGGCTGGTGCTGCGCGCCGACGGCTGAACATCGCGGCCCGAGGACTGTGAGCAGGCGGCAGGCCTGCGACCATTCGCCTGCACCCCGCCGGCCTCACATCGGATTTATGGCGAACGGCTCAGGGTAGTGAAGGAACAGTGCAGCGGCCTGCGATCGATGCTGCATTTGCACCTTGTTCTTGCGCCCTGCGTTCGCTCAGGTTGAGGCGTGAGGTGATGCCTCTGCTGTGCACTTGCAGCAAGAACTGGGCGGCACATCGATATCCGTGACCTATGCGCGTCATCGCTACAAACGATTTTATCTATGCATCGAGGCGGTTCATCCTCGACGGCGTTTCTTGGTCCACATCCAAAGGGAGGATCTATCATGTCCAACGAATCCAAATGTCCCGTGCACGGCGCGACCAGCCACATCGGCATGGGCAAGGGGCCGCGCAACCTCGACTGGTGGCCGAACGCCCTCAAGCTCGACGTGCTGCATCAGCATTCGTCGAAGTCGAACCCGCTGGGCGAGGAGTTCGACTACCGCAAGGAGTTCGAGAAACTCGATCTCGACGCCGTGGTCGCCGACCTCAAGGCGCTGATGACCGACTCGCAGGACTGGTGGCCGGCGGACTACGGCCACTACGGCGGCCTGTTCGTGCGCATGACCTGGCACGCGGCCGGCACGTATCGCATCTATGACGGCCGCGGCGGCGGCGGCACCGGCGACCAGCGCTTCGCACCGCTCAACAGCTGGCCCGACAACGGCAATCTCGACAAGGCCCGTCGCCTGCTGTGGCCGATCAAGCAGAAGTACGGCAAGCAGCTGAGCTGGGCCGACCTGCTGGTGCTGGCCGGCAACGTCGCGATGGAGTCGATGGGCTTCAAGACCTTCGGCTTTGCCGGCGGCCGCGCCGACATCTGGGAGCCGCCGATCATCGACTGGGGTTCCGAAAAGGAGTGGCTGGCGACCAGCGACAAGCCCGACAGCCGCTACAGCGGCGACCGCGAGCTGGCGGACCCGCTGGCGGCCGTGCAGATGGGCCTGATCTACGTAAATCCGGAAGGCCCGGACGGCAAGCCCGATCCTCTGGCCTCGGCGCGCGATATCCGCGAAACCTTCGCGCGCATGGCGATGAATGACGAGGAGACCGTCGCGCTGACGGCGGGCGGCCACACCTTCGGCAAGGCCCACGGCGCCGGCGACGCTGCCAAGGTGGGCGCGGAGCCCGAGGGTGCCGACATCGCCGAGCAGGGTTTTGGCTGGATCAGCACGCACGGCAGCGGCAAGGGCAACGACACCATCACCAGCGGCATCGAAGGCTCGTGGACGCCGAACCCGATCCAGTGGGACAACGGCTACTTCGACGTGCTGTTCGGCTATGACTGGGAACTGGTCAAGAGCCCCGCAGGCGCCTGGCAGTGGCACCCGAAGGACCTGAAGCCCGAGCACCACGCGCCGTCCGCGCATGACCCGTCCAAGAAGGTCACGGTGATGATGACCACGGCCGACATGGCCATGCGCATGGATCCGGCCTACGAAAAGATCTCGCGCCGCTTCCACGCCAATCCGGCGGAGTTCGCCGATGCCTTCGCCCGCGCCTGGTTCAAGCTGACCCATCGCGACATGGGCCCGCGCTCGCGCTATCTGGGCAAGCTGGTGCCTGACGAGGTGCTGATCTGGCAGGACCCGGTGCCTGCGGTCGACCACCCACTCGTCGATGCCCAGGATGTCGCCGCGCTGAAGGCCAAGGTGCTGGGCTCGGGCCTGTCGACGCAGGAGCTGGTCGCCACCGCCTGGGCTTCCGCATCGACCTTCCGCGGCAGCGACAAGCGCGGCGGCGCCAACGGTGCGCGCATCCGTCTTGCGCCGCAGAAGGACTGGGCCGCCAACCAGCCGGCGCAGCTGGCCAAGGTGCTGGGCGTGCTTGAAGGCATTCAGAAGGACTTCAACACCTCGGCTGCCGGCGGCAAGAAGGTGTCGTTGGCCGATCTGATCGTGATCGCCGGCAATGCCGCGGTCGAGGACGCCGCCGGCAAGGCGGGCGTCAAGGTCAGCGTGCCCTTCAACCCGGGCCGCACCGACGCCAGCCAGGAGCAGACCGACGTCGACAGCTTCGCCGTGCTGGAGCCACGGGCCGATGGCTTCCGCAACTACGTGGCCAAGGGCTTCGAGGGTTCGCAGGCCGAGCGCCTGATCGACAAGGCCCAGCTGCTGACGCTGACCGCGCCGGAGATGACCGTTCTGATCGGTGGCCTGCGTGCGCTCGATGCCAATGTGGGCGGTGCCAAGCATGGTGTGTTCACTTCGCGACCCGGCGTGCTGAGCAACGACTTCTTCGTCAACCTGCTCGACATGGGCACCCAGTGGTCGCGCACCGCGGCCGATCCGAACGTGCTCGAAGGTCGCTGCCGCAAGACCGGTGCGGTCAAATGGACGGGCACCGTGGTCGATCTGGTGTTCGGCTCGAACTCGCAGCTGCGTGCGCTCTCCGAGGTCTACGCCGAGAGCGATGCCCAGCAGAAGTTCGTGCATGACTTCGTCGCTGCCTGGACCAAGGTGATGGAAGCCGACCGCTTCGACATCAAGTAAGGCTCTCCGCTGCAGCGAGCCCCGTGTCTGCCTCTCCGGGTGGACACGGGGCTCTTCCGTTTGCGCGCCCTGCAGAATTCGCGCTTCCAAGGCCTGCGGCTGCCGCTAAGCTGTGCGGCGATTTCCCCTAGGCCAAGCCTCCCCATGCCCTTCACCGCACCGCGCCGCACCCTGCGTCGCCGCTTCGCTCCTGCGTTTCTCGTGTCGCTGCCGATACTGCTTGCGGCGCTGCCGGCACTGGCCCAGGAAAACCCGGGCGTGGATCCGGCCAGCGTTGCCGCCTGCGTGGGCATCGTGTCCGATCCGGTCCGACTGCAGTGCTATGACCGGGCCGCTGGGCGCGACCGCCGCGCGGTCGCTGAGCAGGAGCGCACAGAGGCGGCGGAAGCCGCCGCCTATGACGCACTCGACGCTCGACTGCGGCCGGGCGGCGTACGCAACCAGGCCGAAGAGGAGGTGGCCGAGCGGCTTGCTTCGCGCGAGCTGTCGGCGCTGGACCGGCGCTGGGAGCTCAGCCCTGAATCCAAACTGGGCAGCTTCAACCTGCGGGCCTACAAGCCGGTCTACCTGCTGCCCTTCGCCTGGAGCAATCGCCCCAACCGCAGCCCGCAGAGCCCCAATCCCGATAACCGGGTTGACGAGCCCTTCGACCTGCAGCCGACCGAGGCGCGATTCCAGCTCAGCCTGAAGACCAAGGTGGCGCAGGGCCTGCTGTTCGGCGAGGGCGATCTGTGGTTCGGCTACACCCAGAGCTCGCGCTGGCAGATCTACAGCAGCGAAACCTCGCGGCCATTCCGCGAGACCGTCTATGAGCCCGAGGCCCTGCTGGTGTTCGGGCCCAAGGCCGAGCTGCTTGGCTGGGATCTGCGCATGGCCAGCGTCGGCATCAACCACCAGTCGAACGGACGCAGCCTGCCGCTGTCGCGCAGCTGGAATCGCGTGGTCGCGGCCTTCGGCTTCGAGCGCGAGAACTGGCTGTTGACCCTGCGCCCGTGGTGGCGGATCAGCGAGGATGCCGAAACCGACGACAACCCCGACATCAGCGACTACCTCGGGCGCGGCGACATCAACCTCGTGCATCGTCGCGGCGACCATGAGTTCGCCCTGCTGATGCGGCACACCTTCCGCTCCGGCGACCGCTCGCGCGGCGCCCTGCAGTTCGACTGGAGCTTCCCGCTCTCGCGCAGCCTGCGCGGGCATGTGCAAGTGTTCGATGGCTATGGCGAAAGCCTGATCGACTACAACGTGCGCAGCACCCAGGTCGGCCTGGGGATCTCGCTGTTCGAGTGGTTCTGAGGACGGGGCCAGGCGCGGACCGCGGATATCGAGTCGTAGGTACATGCGCTGCGCTTTGAGTACCCCAGGCGCACAGCGGTCTGCGGCTTGGATGGATGCGAGGCGTCTCTAGAGCAGCGGAGTCGAAGCCCGGGGCGAGGTGCTGGTACATGCGCTGCGCTTATGTACCCTACGCGCACAGCGGTTTGCGGCTTTGTTGGGTGCATGGCGTCACTCGAGGCGTAGGGCGGATAAGCGCAGCGCATCCGCCAGCGAGTGCGGGCGACGCGTTGCGGATAGCGGAGTCGAAGCCTGGGGCGAGGTGCTGGTACATGCGCTGCGCTTATGTACCCTACGCGCACAGCGGTTTGCGGCTTTGTTGGGTGCATGGCGTCACTCGAGGCGTAGGGCGGATAAGCGCAGCGCATCCGCCAGCGAGTGCGGGCGACGCGTTGCGGATAGCGGAGTCGAAGCCTGGGGCGAGGTGCTGGTACATGCGCTGCGCTTATGTACCCTACGCGCACAGCGGTTTGCGGCTTTGTTGGGTGCATGGCGTCACTCGAGGCGTAGGGCGGATAAGCGCAGCGCATCCGCCAGCGAGTGCGGGCGACGCGTTGCGGATAGCGGAGTCGAAGCCTGGGGCGAGGTGCTGGTACATGCGCTGCGCTTATGTACCCCACGCGCACAGCGGTTTGCGGCTTTGTTGGGTGCAAGGCGTCTCTTGAGTCGTAGGGCCGATAAGCGCAGCGCATCCGCCAGCGAATGCGCGGGACGCGGTGCCCTGTAGCACTCTGCAACGCGGGGGCGATGGGCGTGCGGCCATGCCGGACGGCAGGTCTGGGCGAGCGGAGCCGTTGCTAGACTTCCGCGCTTCCATCGCAAGGAGTCGAGAGCCATGAGCATGGACCGCTACTACCCCATCGGAACCCCCGGCAAGGCCTGGGGCGCGCCCGAACGCGCGCAGTGGCTGGCGCTGCAGCGCCGCCTGCGCAGCTACGTCGACGAGGTGGTGCAGGTGATCGACGGCTTGCGCGACCGATTCGACGTGGTCGACTACGGCAGGATCGATTACGCCGGCGAAGTCTTCGTGCTGCACGCCCTGCGCAGCCGTGGCTGGGACGACAGCCTGCCCACGGTGCTGGTCACCGGCGGCGTGCATGGCTATGAGACCAGCGGCGTGCATGGCGCCCTGCGCTTCCTGCAGCAGGATGCGCAGCGCTACAGCGGGCGCGTGAACCTGCTGGTCGCCCCGTGCGTCAGCCCCTGGGCCTACGAGCGCATCCATCGCTGGAATGCCGATGCGATCGATCCGAATCGCAGCTTCCGCGACGACGGCGCGGCCGAGGAGTCTGCTGCACTGATGCGGCTGGTCGCGCCGCTGGACGGCCGCATCCTCGTGCACATCGACCTGCACGAGACCACCGACAGCGACGAGAGCGAGTTCCGTCCGGCGCTGGCCGCGCGCGATGGCAAGCCTTTCGAGCCTGGCTTGATCCCCGATGGCTTCTACGTGGTGGGCGACAGCGAGAACCCGCAGCTGGCGTTCCAGAGTGCCGTGATTGATGCGGTGGCAGGCGTGACCCATATCGCCCCGGCCGATGCCGCAGGCCAGATCATCGGCTCGGACGTGGTGGCGCCGGGCGTGATCCTGTATCCGTTCCGCGCGCTGGGTCTGTGCGCCGGCATGTCCGGAGCGCGCTACACCACCACCACCGAGGTCTATCCAGACAGCCCGCGCGCCACGCCCGAGCAGTGCAACGCGGCGCAGGCGGCCGCGGTCTGCGCGGCGATCGACTTCGCCCTGGCGCAGGCCTGATCGCGGCGGCGCGGCCGCGCCGCAGTCGCGATCAGCGTCGAGCCCGCGTTCATCCGTCCTCGCGGAAGGCCTCGCCGATCGATGGGATGTTGGGGTTGTCCCCGAGCTGCCTGAGCATCTCGGCGGTGCTCTCGGGGCTCAGGGTCCAGCCGAGCGGCAGCGCGCGTTCACCGGGGCAGAGCCGGAAGTGCCAGAGCTCGCCGCGCAGCGCGGCGACCTGGTCCATCAGCGCCTGGCGCGCGTACTCGCCGCGCGCGTCGCGGGTCGCGAGGATGGCGACCAGAGGGGCGCGCAGTTCGCCGTTCAGCGGCGCGTTCTGCCCGGGTGGATGGAGCCTGGCGGGGCAGACATCGAGCCCGTTGCGAGCGAACGCCGGCACCCCGGTGTCGTTGCTGATGTGGATCACCCGGATCCGCGCCGCCGCCGCGGTGGCGCCCGCGGCATCCGGCGCTGCGTCCGCCGGCAGTCGCGCGCCGGCATGGGTGCCGCGCAGACGATCGATCACCGCCTGCAGGGTGGTGGTGCCGCTGTTCTCGAAGTAGCCGCCATCGACCACCTGGCCGAGGCGCTGCACGTTGCCGTCGGCATCGTCGCCGGCGCGGCGCAGCACGGTGCCGGCCGGGCTGACCAGGGTGAAACGCGCGCTGTTGTGCACGGCGCTGAAGGTGGGCAGTTCGCGCGGCAGCCACTCAGCACCGTCGATAACTCCGGGAAAGATGTTGGCGAGCTCGCCGCGGTACAGGGTGCTGAAAGGGTGCTGCACGATGCGCAGCCCGCTGTTCACGCTGGTGGTGTTGAGCAGCAGGGCGGGCAGCGGACTGCGCGCCTCGTCGCGCGCGAACAGGGTGTCGGCCAAAGGGCCGGCCAACGAGTGGGCGGGCTGCTGCTCAGCCGCTGCCGGCAGATGCCGCGCGTAGGCGGCCAGCCAGGCGTTCTCCAGGGCCTGGCCGCGATCGCTGAAGACACGCAGCGGCAGGAAGCGCTGCACCGCGTCCACGCCAAACATCGATCCCAGCACCGGCGCGAGGAAGTCGGCTTCCAGCAGCTGCTGGAGCGCTCGCAGCGCATCGTCGTCGAGCTGCCCGCGCAGGTCCCGATACGCGCCGGCAAACACGGCCAGTCCGAGGCTGCCGCCGGACACGCCGCTGACCGCGAAGGTGCAGGGCCAGAGTTGCCCCCCGGTCCTGCGGTGCAGCTCGGACAGCACCAGCACGGTCCACATCGCCGCGCGGATGCCGCCGCCCTCGCTGGAGACCAGCCACACTTCGTCGCGGCAGCTGCTGCTGCGTTCCCGCCACCAGCGCTGGCTGAAGGCGCCGAGCGCAGGCCGATCATCGGCCGCGTAGTGCAGGCCGGGGGGTGGATCCTGGTCCGACTGCTGGGTCAGCGTGAGCCGCACCGCGTGGTTGTCGTTCAAGCCGATCGCGGTCATCAGCACGGCCCAGGCGGCCATCGCGCTCAGCAGTGGAAAGCGCAGGCGTGCGGCGAGGTAGATCGGCCAGGTGCTGGCCCAGATGCTGAAGCTCGCCGCGCCGAGAATCAGCGCCAGCGGGCCGAAACGGTCGATGGCGCCCGGGAAGTACAGCCCCACCAGCCAGGACCCTGCCAGCGCGGCGAGGCCGGCGTAGTGGAAGCGTCGCGCGATGCCCGGCAGCTCGCGCCAGTGCGCGAGCAGACCCACCTGCGGCTGCGCGTCGACACGCGCGGCGGCAGCGCCGGGTGCGAGCCGGTGGATGAGGGCGCGGCGATAGGTGGTGAACAGCCACAGGCCCAGCGCCTGCAGCGCAAACGCCGCCACCATGACGAGGTTGGCACGCGAGTCGGGCGGCGGCGTGGCCTGCAGATAGGCCAGGGCCAGGGTGAGCGGCGCGACCGTCGACAGCAGCCGCGGCAGCCGGCGACCCAGCCAGAGCTGGAGCACGGTTGACGCTTGCCAGTGCGGCCAGTGGAAGCTGTAGAGGGTGCGCGCCGAGTACCAGACCAGCAGGCTGAGGCCGAGACAGAACACCCAGGTCGCAAGCGCCCAGAGCGGCCGTTCAAGACTGATGTCGAACAGTTCGCGGATCTGGGCGACGTACAGCGAGAGCAGCACGCCGGCGAGCACCATCAGCAAGGGGACGCGGATCAGCACCAGCAGATCGGCGAACTGGAGGATCCACAGCCACAGCGCGCGCAGCCGGGATTCGGATGAGGTCGGGTGCATGGACAGTCCTCGCGTGCGGGTGAGTTCGGGCTCGGCGCCAGGCTGCGGGGCGCCGCTGCAGAATGGCCTGGGCTGCTCCTCGATGCAGCCTGTCAGGACTGGCAGGTGCGGGTCACGGCGTGGCGTTGCGCTCCCCACTTGGCGCTTCGGGGGCGTGCGCGGTGCTTCGCGGCAGCAGCGGCAGCTGCTGCAGATGCACCCACGCCGCCCAGTGGAAGGGATGTCGGAACGCGCGCGAGCGCTGCAGCGCGCGGCGCGCCTCGCGCAGGGCCTCGGCCGGGTCGAAGCCGAGGCCGCTGTCCTGCTGCGCCTGCAGGGCGCGATAGTAGGCAGGCACCCACAGATGGCTGGCGGTGTCGCTGACTGGCCAGCGCGCGGCGACGACATGCTGGACCCCGGCCAGCACGAGGCTCTGGGCGAAGCTGGTCTGGCTGCCCGACGGGCCGGACGAAGGTGTGTGCTGGGCTGCGAGCTGGCAGGCATTGAGCACGACGAGGGCGGCCTGCGCGCCGTGCTGGCGGATATCGAGGGCGCTCATGAACTGCGGCGCGGCCTGGCCCTCGGCAGGGTCGAGCCAGAGCCCGCTGCCGGCAACCCGGCCCGGCTGCAGGTCGCCATGCGCCGAGACATGCAGCCAGGCGCCAGGCTGGCCGAGCGCCGCCAGCAGCATTTCGCGCTGCGCCAGGGCTCGCACCTGCACCTCGCGACCGGGCAGGGCTGCGCGGATCAATCTGGCTTCGGCATCGGCAGCCTGCAGTGCGGGCAGCCGGGTGGCGTCCTCGCTCGCGGCCCCGCCGCGCGCGCTCTGCCACTGCGCCGCCTGCAGCAGCTGCAGGGCCGCCGCGGATGCCTGTGTGGCGCCCGCATGGCTGAGCGTGCGCAGGCGGATGCGGTGGCTGCCGCCCAGTGGCTCACCCTCGTGGTCGGGCAGCAGGGCCCACTCGACTCCGAGGGCGAGATCGTCGGCGAGGATGCCGATGCCGTCCTCGGCGGGGTCAAGCGTCGACAGCGCCGGCTGCAGTCGCCCTGCCACCTCGGCGGCGACGTCGTGCAGCTGCTGCAGCGATGAGCCCTGGCTGCTGGCCAGTGCGCTCAGCTGGCCCAGCCGCGGCTGCAGCGTCTGCAGATCGGGGGGGCGATGCATGCGAAGACCCTGGCGGGTCCAGGTGGCCAGCAGCGCGTGGCGTTCGCCGGCCAGCAGCAGCTGCAGCGGCGCCTCGGCCTCGAGACTGGCGCGCAGGTCGATGGCGCGCGCCGGCGCCGCGGGTTCATGGTCCGAGGCGAGCGCCTTCAGGAGGGCGCGGCTCTGCGCTGCAGGCGCGTGGCCGAGCAGGTGGCGGCCGATTTGCGCGTCGAGCGCCGACCAATCGGCGCCGGAGTCCGCGGCCGCCAGCGGCAGGCCCAGCGCCAGCCACTGCAGCAGGAGTCGCTCGGCATCCGCGTCGGCACCGGCCTCGAAACCCTGTGGGTGCGCCGTCGCCAGCAGCTCGAAGGCGGTGAAGCGCAGTCGCCGCACCAGACCTTCCAGCGCCTGCGCCAGCAGGGCATTGCCGCTGCGCTGGCGCTGCGCGTCGAGGCTGCGGGCGGAGGCCAGCAGGCCGTCCTGCGCCTCGTTGATGCGGCCGGAGGCGGCCAGCGCGCGCGCCTGCTCGCGCTGCAGGTCGATGCGTTCGGACAGGCTGAGCGCGGTCCAGTCGATGCCGTCCGCTGCACCCGACGCCAGCGGCGAGCGCTGCAGCAGGCCTTCCAGCTTTGCGCTCTGTGCGGCGTCCTTCTCCGCCAGCGCGCGCAGCAGCTCCAGTCGCGCGCGCTCGCGCGGGCTGGGGTACTGCAGCTCGGAAAGGGCAGCGCGCGCACCGCCGGCGTCGGCGAGCTCCAGCCGCGTGCTGGCGAGCTCCAGAAGCACAAGATTCTGCAGCTCCCGCTGCGCAGCCGATCGCGCCGTGGCGAGACTCGCGGTGAGCAAGGGCAGACTTTCCGTCGGGACGCCGCGCGCGCGCAGCAGGCGCGCCCGCAGCAGCTGCCCGGACGCGTACGGCAGCGGCGCATGGACGGGATCGAACAGCGCCTGCGAGGCCTCCAGCGCCAGCTGCGCATCGGCGAAATTGCCGAGCTCCAGCAGGGTCGCCGCGAGACGTCGCAGCACATGCCCCTGCCAGCGCACTTCGCCGGCGGCATCGAAAGCAGCCTGCGCAGCGTTCAGATGCTTGAGCACGCCGGGGAGGTCGCCAAGCTGGGCCGCGGTTTCGGCGAGCGAATGTTCGGCGCGGCCGCGCACCGCGTCCGACTGCGGGCCCTGCAGGCTGGCCAGCGCCTGCAGCACCACCTCGCGCGCTTCGACATGGCGGCCCAGCCGGCGCTGCAGGTCGGCGCCATTGATGGCCGCGTTGGCGGCCTCCAGCGGCTCGTCCAGGGCCTTGTACGCCGCGAGCACCCAGGCATGGCAGGCCGCCGCGGGATCGAGTTCGCCGCGATCGAAGAGCGCCCCGCAGCGTGCAGCTTCCAGCCGCACGCCGAAGTAGTGGCCCGCCTCCGGTGCGGTCGGCGCGGATCGACTGAGCGAAAGCACCGCAGCGCTGTCGCCGGCAAGGCGCAGGTTTTCGGCCGCGGCCACGCGGGCCGCAGCGGCCTTCGGCGCGGCACCGACCGCATCCCACGCGCGGGCCGCCTCCACGAAGGCGGGCGCCGACTCGGCGCTGAGTCCGGACAGCAGCAGCCACTGCGCGCGTAGATGCAGGGCGAAGGCGCGCCAGCGCGGAGCGGGCGCGTTCTGGATGAGTTCGGCCAGCGCGAAGGGCGGCTCGACGCCGCGCAGGCTGCCGAGTCCGCCGCCGAAATGCCTGGCGATCGCATCGGCCCGCCCCAGCCAGGATTCGAGGTCGACCGGCAGCGGCGCGCATTCGAGCCCCAGGCTCACCCGGGCGTTGGCGGCGTTGTCGAGCACGCGGATGATGCCGACGCGCCGTGGCGTGTCCAGCGGCAGAAGGCTCAGGCCGAAGCGCGGCGGCACCTGCAGCAGCAGGGCGTCGGGTGCAGCGGGCTGCAGGCGCAGATCGTGGCCCAGCTCTTCGATCCAAAGCGTGGCTCTCCCTGCAGGGCGCAGCTCGATGTCGAGTACGCCGGGGGTTGCCGGCACGGCCAGCTGGACGGGTCCGGGGGAGGCGCAGTCAAGGATCACGGCGCCGGCTTCCGTGGCAATCAGCAGCGTGAGCCAGGCGAACAGGTGCGCGCCTGAGCGACGCAGGCAGGGCGTCTGCGCCGAGCGCTGCGGATGGATATCAGAGGCCGGGAGGCTCATTGCCGGTACCGGTGTCCGTCTGCCGGGTGCCGAATCCAGACTCGGCACGCAGTGGCAACTCGGACTTGCACGGGTCGCGGGCAGGGAAGTCCTGCGACCGGCAGGTCGAGAGATGCGGCAAGTGCGCATCGCAGTTCTTCTCGCCGCGTGCGAAAGCTTCAACGACATAGCGCTTGTGTGCAGCGCCATCCGCCGAGGCGCGGGTATCGGCCATGTGGACGTACAGGTCGGCGGCTAGGTACTCGTCCGCTGGGCCGACCAGCCAGGTGACGTGCTTGCGGTCGTCCGCTGGGGCCAATACCGGCGACAGGGTGCGCTCGATGGTCTTGCCGGGATGTCCCGGCAGCGGCTCGATCTTCAGGGTGTAGCGGTCGGTATCGGCGACGTGGCGGATGCTCAACTGTGCGGGCCGCGGCAGCACATCCTCGACGTGGCAGCCGGGCACCTCTGCATAGGGCCGGTAGTCCAGCGGCACCGGGCACTTGGTCTCCCAGGCGCGCGAATCGGCCTTCAGCGACAGGATCGCCAGCAGGTCGGGCTCGCCGCTGCGGTGCAGCTGGTTGCCAGCGCCGATTGCCGTCGCGGGCAAGGGCACGGTGCCGTCGTCGGCGCAGCGCGGCCTTTGCATCGAAGCGGGCTCGGCGGTCGCGGCCTGCGAGGTGGCATCCGGCGCTTCGGCGGCAGGCTGGGCAGGCGGGGCAGGCGGATCGGTGCGGCCGCAGGCGGCAAGCTGCAGCAAGAGCGTCAGGCTCAACAGGCGGAGCACTGGACAGGCGGTCGTCGTTGTGGACATGGCTTCCCCCGAATGGACAGGCGCCCCGGCGGCACTGTGCCATCGGGACGCCTGTCGAGGGGAGTTCAGCGCGTGGGTTGTCTCACGGCCAAGGGCAACGCTGCAGAATTCGGCGTTGCGGCGCGCCATTGAGGGCGCGCGCCCGGATCGCGCACGCAAGTGCTTGAGCCATGTTGCCCAAGACTCTGGACTGCGCGGAGGTGCCTGCAAACGCATCCACCGCTGTGGCGTAGCCGCGACTCCCGCGCATGCGGCCCGACGACTGCCGTGCCCGCAGCTCAGCGCTGTGCGCTGTCCGCCCCGGTCAGGCTGCGCGCCAGCCCCACCAGCTGCAGGAACTCGCCGCGCAGGCCGTCGCGGTCCTCGCCGCGCGCGGCCACCGCCAGCTGCTCGACGCGGTCCCAGCTCATCGCGCCGGCGTGCTCGCCGCCGCGCAGCAGTTCGCCATAGCCGGCCACCGCGGCGGCGAAGCCGAGGTTGTGGCTGGGCTGCTCGCGCAGGCTGCTGCGGGCGATGGGCTGCTCGATCAGCTGGCTGCTGTGCTCGCCTGGATGCTTGTAGCGCAGGCGCAGCAGGGCGATCTCGTCACTGCGCGGATCCGTTGGCGCCTGGTCGGGCGCATAGCGCAGCGGCGCGCTGGCCTCGCCGCCGGAGCCGACCAGGGCGATCTCGTACAGCGCGGTGACGCTGTGGCCGGCACCGATCTCGCCGGCATCGACGCGATCGTTGTCGAAGTCCTCGCGCGCCAGCAGGCGGTTTTCATAGCCGAGCAGGCGGTACTCGGCGACCACGGCGGGGTTGAACTCGACCTGGATCTTCACGTCGCTCGCCAGGGTGTGCAGGGTGCCGCCCATCTGCGCCACCAGCACCTTGCGCGCCTCCAGCAGGCTGTCGATGTAGGCGTAGTTGCCGTTGCCGACGTCGGCCAGGCGCTCGGCCGTCTGTTCGTTGTAGTTGCCGTTGCCGAAGCCGAGCACGCTCAGCGCGACGCCGGAGGCGCGCTGGTCGGCGACCAGGGTTTCCAGCGCGTTGTGGTCGACCGTGCCGACGTTGAAGTCGCCGTCGCTGGCGAGGATCACCCGGTTGATGCCGCCCTCGACGCGCGCCTGCCGCGCCACCGCATAGGCCAGGGCAATGCCGGCACCACCGTTGGTCGAGCCGCCGGCCTCCAGCCGCTCCAGTGCGGCCAGGATCTCACCGCGCTGCGAGCCCTTGGTCGGCGGCAGCACCAGGCCTGCGCTGCCGGCATAGGTGACGATGGCCACCGAATCCTGGGCGCGCAGCTGGTTCACCAGCAGCGCGAAGCCGCGCTTGAGCAGCGGCAGTTTGGCGGCGTCATGCATCGAGCCCGAGGTGTCGATCAGGAACACCAGATTGGCCGGCGGCAGCGCGCTCGCATCCACGGCCTGGGCCTGCAGGGCGACCTGCAGCAGCAGGCGCTTGTCATTGAAAGGCGATGGCGCGAGCTCGGTGGCGAAGGCGAAGGGCTTTTCGCCCTCGGTCGGCGCGCGATAGTCGTAGCTGAAGTAGTTGATCAGCTCCTCGATGCGCACGGCATCCGTGGGCGGCCGCTGGCCGGCGTGGAGCATGCGCCGGAGGTTGCTGTAGGCGCCGGTGTCGACATCGATCGAGAAGGTCGAGACCGGCTGCTCGGAGACGCGCTGGATGCCGTTGCGCCTGAGCTCGGCGTAGTTCTCGCGGTTGACCTCGGGCGCGTCGAACATGACCGGCGCGGCCGGGGCGATCGCCACCATCGCCGGCGCCGCGCGCTGGCGATGCGCGAGCTCGGCCCCACCCACGCGCGATCCCGTCACCACGATCCGATCGAGGCTCGCCTCCTCCCGCGATGTCGGCCGCGAAGGCGGCGCGGGCGGCGGAGGCGGAGCGATCGGCTGCTCGCTGGCTCGCGGTTCGGCATTGGTCTGCGCCTGTTTCTGCGCGGGACCCTGGCAGGCGGCCAGCAGGGTCAGGCCCAGCGCCAGCGCGAACGCCGGCAGGGCAGCGGGACGGCGCGGGCGCGAGGAGGGGGCGGGTCGGTCTTGCATGGCGGGTCTCCGCAGTGGGGTGCGCGATCGGATACGCAGCCGGCGAGTGAACGGGGTTGACGGAGGTGCAGCGCGCTCCCGGGTGTCAGTCGCGGTTCATGCGCGCACCCTTGCGGGGCTTCCGTCGCGCGCGGTGCATGTCCAAAATCGGCGGATGCCCAGCGCGACTCCGACCTCGACCTCGCCCCCGATGCCCCGATCCCTGCCAGCCTGTCGCGTGTGGCGTCCCAGCTCCGCGGGCCCGGTGATCGAGCCCCTGCGCATCGATCTTGATGCACAGGGTCGCGTGGGTGGCCTCGCGCGCGGCGATACGAACGACGTGCTGCCCTGGGCCGTGCCTGGGGTGGCCAACCTGCACTCGCACGCCTTCCAGCGCGCGATGGCTGGCCTCGCAGAGCGCCGCATGAACCCGCAGGACAGCTTCTGGACCTGGCGCGAGACCATGTACCAGCTGGCCGCGCGCTTCGATCCCGAGCTTCTTCGCGATGTCGCCGCCCAGCTCTATGCCGAGATGCTCGAAGCCGGCTATACGCGGGTCTGCGAGTTCCACTATCTGCACCATGCGCCCGATGGCCGGCCGTATGCCGACCCGGCGGCGATGTCGCGCGCCCTGATCGAGGCTGCGCGCGAGGCCGGCATCGGCCTGACCCTGCTGCCGGTGCTGTACATGAGCGGCGGCTTCGATGGACGTGCCCTCGGCGATCGCCAGCGTCGCTTCGGCCATTCGATCGATGCCTATCTGCGCCTGCTGGAGACGTTGCGCGCCGAACAGGGCGAGCGCCTGCGGGTCGGCTGCGCCCTGCACAGCCTGCGCGCGGTCCCGCCCGATGCGATGCGCGAGGTGCTGGCAGCGCTGCCGGCCGACAGCCGTATCCATATCCACATCGCCGAGCAGACCGGTGAAGTCGAGGAGTGCGTGGCGCGGCGCGGCGCGCGGCCGGTCGACTGGCTGTACGCGAACGCCGAGGTCGACGCGCGCTGGACGCTGGTGCACGCCACGCATCTGAGCCCGGAGGAGACGACGCGCATCGCGGCAAGCGGCGCCACCGTGGCGATCTGCACCACGACCGAGGCCAACCTCGGCGACGGCTTCTTCCCGCTGCTGGACTACATGGCCCAGGGCGGACGCTTCGGCGTGGGCAGCGATTCGCACGCGACGGTGAGCCTGGTCGACGAACTGCGCTGGCTGGAGTATGGCCAGCGCCTGCTGCATCGACATCGCACCCTGGCGGTGGACGACTCGACGCGCTCGGTCGGCGAAACTCTGCTGGCGGCTGTCATCCGAGCCGGCGCCGATGCCGCGGGGCAGGGCAGTGCCGTGGCTGCCGGCGTGCTGCAGCCCGGCGCCGACGCCGATCTGGTCACCCTGCAGGCCGAGCATCCCGCCCTGTACGCAGCGTCCGACGCGGATGTGGTGGATCGCTGGCTGTTCGGCAGCAATCGACCGGCGATTGACGGTGTCTGGGTCGGCGGCTTGCAGCGCGTGTCTGATGGCCGCCACCTGCAGCGGGATGCCCTCGAGGCGCGCTTCGCGGCCGGCATGAAGCGCCTGCTGGCCGACTGATGGCGATGCTCTGGACCCTCGCCGCCGATGCCGTGCTGTTCCTGCACGTCTGCGTGGTGGTCTTCGTCGTGCTCGGGCTGCTGCTGATCGTGCTGGGCAATCTGCGCGGCTGGCGCTTTGCCAACGCCTGGTGGTTCCGCCTGACCCACCTCGCCACCATCGTCGTGGTGGTGGCGCAGAGCTGGCTCGGCATGGTCTGTCCCCTGACCACGCTGGAGCTGTGGCTGCGCGCGCAGGCGGGGGAGGCGACCTACGCGGGCGGCTTCATCGAGTACTGGTTGAGCCGTCTGCTGTACTTCCAGGCTCCGCCCTGGGTCTTCGTGCTGGCCTACACCGCTTTTGGCCTGTGCGTAGTGGCTGCCTGGTGGCGCTGGCCACCTGCCGGGCGCCGGTCGGGAACGCCCGAGCACTGAAGCCGCCGGGCCCGCGGCACCATCCCGGCGTATCGGCGTATCGGCGTATCGGCGGATAGGTGCGCCTGTGCGCGGTGGATCACCACCCCGCGCAGGCCAGCCCGAGGCCGCCCGCGCCGACACGCCCTGCCGTGGATTCGGAGTCCCGCGCCTATCGGGCGGGCACGGCGATTCGTTGGGAGCAGACCGTGCGGCTTGACTCGGCCCCTGCAGCGTTCCCGCACGAATGTGTTCGGCATTGCACTTTCAATGTGATAGCGGGCACACTCCGAGCGCGGCGTGCGCACGCCATCGTGTCGCGTTGCGGGCGCCATATGCGCACCTGTCTCGCTCGGAATTGGCGGATCAGGTCCGCGCTTCACCCCTGCAAAGCAGGCGCATGACGGCTCTGGCGTCGTTCTCACCCTCCTCGAAGAAGGGGTGATTCACAGATCGCGAATATTCTCTGAGGGGGCTCGGCAGGTTTTCGCGCTTAGGTAGCACGAGGGGAGCATCGCGAGGCGATGACTCCAGGGGGATGGGCGAGGGGCGCTCATCGGATGCATTCCGCGCGCCGTGCCTTCCGCCGGTGCACAACGCAGGATTTCGCCCGTGGCCCAGCCAGCGCGTTCCGTCATATCCGTCGCACGTCGTTGGGCGGCGCTCGCCCTGCTGGCTGGCGCCTCGCCGGTGTGGGCCCAGGCCAACCTCGGCGATTCGACCTTCAGCGGTCCGTCAACCTACATCCCCGGCAACCCCGTCCCGTCGACCTACACGCTGGTGGTGAACAACCGCGGCGATGCGGCCAACACGCCGACGACGACGACCAGCTTTCCGCCTGAAGTCACCGTCAGCTGGGCCTGCAGCGCGATGGGCGCGGGCAGCAGCTGTGCCAACGCCAGCGGCAGCGGGAATCTCAACCGCAGTGCGGATGTGGTGGGTGCTCGGGCAGGCAGTACGGACGGTGAGCTCAGGTACACCATCACCGCCGGCTTCGCCTCTTCGATGACCGCCAGTCCTCTGGTCGTCCCTGCGGTCGTCACGCCCAGCGGCGGCAACTCGCTCGATCTGTCGGTGAGCAGCACGCGCAGTCTGCGCAGCGACCTGTCGGTGGTGAAGACCGCATCGGCGACCACCTACAGCGCGCCGGGCAGCGTGAGCTACACGGTGGTGGTCGCCAACGCCGGCCCCAGCGATGTGATCGCTGCCACCTTGGCCGATACCGCGCCCGCAGGCGTCAGCTTTGGCACGCGCAGCTGCACCGCTTCGGGCGGGGCGACCTGCCCTGCAGCCGGCAGCGGCAACCTCAGCTTGGACCTCGATATTCCAGCCGGGGGCAGCCTCAGCTTCACCGTCCCGGCCAGCATCGCCGCCGGCACGCAGGCGGATCCGCTGGTCAATACCGCACGCGTCGAGGCGCCCGGAGGCACCACGGATCCGACGCTCGGCAACAACAGCGACAGCGCCAACCTCGATCTGGTCAAGGCCGATCTGGGGGTGGTGTTCGTGCCGGCGTCCCCGGTTGGCACGCCCACTGCCAGCTACACGCCGGGCACCACGGGCAACACGCTCGACATTCGCGTCACCAACAACGGCGATTTCGCCAGTACGGGTTCGCAGCTGAGCGTGAGCCTGCCGCCCCAGGTCAGCGCGGCGACCTTGTCCTGCGTCGCGCCGGCCACCTGCACGGCGGATTCGGGCACGGGCAGCCTGACCGTGGCCCTGGGCGGCATCGCGGTCAACGGCACGATCACCGCGCGACTGACGCTGACCTATCCCAGCGATGCCAGCGCCAGCAGCATCGACATCGGCGCATCCATCGCCGGCAACCAGCCGGACCTGGCCGCGGGCAACAACAGCAGCACCTGGCGCGCGAACCTGCGTAGGCAGGTGCGGATCGGACTCAGCAAGACCAGTTCGTCCGCGGTGCTGAACCCCGGCGGCGCGCTGACCTATGACATCACCGTGAGCAACCTGGGGCCCAGCGATGTCGGCAATATCGCGGGCGACACCGGGATCCTGCTGAGCGATACCCTCTCGGCTCAGCTGGGCCGCAACCTCGCCTCGGGCGCCTGCAGCAACAATGGGCAGACCACACCCTGCTGGCGCTACTGTCCGGACGACAATGGCAGCGTCGCCGCACTGACGCCGGACACCTGCACGGTCGAACTGGTCGAGGGCGACGGCTCCTTCGCCAACCAGGGCTTCCTGCTGCGCGCCGGCAGCAGCAGCACGCTCAGGGTGTTCGCCACCGTCGGCGCCAATGCCAGCGGCAGCCTGCAGAACGATGCGCTGGCGCGGGTCCAGACCGGCCTCGGTGTCAGCGACCAGGGCGCAGGCAACTGCCCGCTGAGCGGATCCAACACGATCTGCGCCCGCAGCACGGTCAGCGTGCAGGCCAGCACCGACATCGAGGTGACGGTCAACGACGGTCTCACGTCCGCCGTGCCGGGGCTGGATCATGCCTACACCGTGGTGGTGCGCAACAACGGCACCCTGACCGCCAACAACGTCAACCTGCAGACCGCGCTGCCGATCCTTGCCAGCGATGGCGACGCGGGCTTCGCGGCCGGCAGCGCGCGCTGGCAGTGCCGCGCGTTCGACGGTGCGTGCTGCACCTCCAACAGCAGCGTCTGCGGCACGACCGGGCTGACCCCGCCGATCAATGCCGCCGCTATCAACCAGGGCGTGGACCTGCCGCCGCAGTCGCGGGTCGAGTTCATCTTGAGCGGCCGCCTGGATCCAAGCGCGCTGGGCACGCTGGCGGTCAATGCCGAGGCGACGCCGCCGGCCGGCCTGATCGACAGCGTCCCGGCCAACAACACGGCGAGCGATACCAACACCCTGCTCGTGCCCACCGCCAACTTGAGCCTGAGCAAGGTGCTGGATTCCGTAGTGCCGACCAATGGTTCAGCCAGCGGCGCGCCCTTCGATCTCGACTACCGGATCCAGATCAGCAACGCCGGCCCCAGCGTGGCGCGCAATGCGGTGCTCACCGACGACCTGGCCAGCCCCCTGCTGGAGGCCAGCACCGGCGCCTGGCAGTGCGCTGTGCTGCAGGCCGCCGGCTTGAGCAGCTGCGCCGCGCCAGGCGTGGGCAGCGGGCCGGTCAGCCAGACGCTGCGATTGGATCCGGGCGGTGTGGTGGAGGTCGCGCTGGCGGTCCGCACGACGGCGATCGCCAGCGGCGAAGTGGTCAACACGGCGACCGTCTCGTCCACGGCCGGCAGCGCTTCGGCGACCGCCGTCTCGGGCCTCACCGGCGTCTCGGCGCTGTCGATCTCGCTCACCGACGGTCGCAGCGAGGCCGTTCCGGGCACTCCGACCAGCTACTCGATCCGGGTTCGCAATGACGGGCCGGACGACGCCTTCGGCGCCGGCGTTTCCGCGCTGTTCCCATCCTCTCTGGAAAGCGTGTCCTGGAGTTGCTCGGCGATCACGCCGATCCCAGGCGACTTGAGCTTCGCCAACGTCGGCGGGCTGCAGAACCAGAAGGCGGGCGCGCTGCTGATGAGCGAAGGCGGCGAACAGGCCTACCTCGTGCTGCCGGAAGCGAATGCGATCCAGGTGCTCGCCCGTAATGCCGTGCCCGGACAGGGCTTCGGCGAGTTGAGCGTGCTGGAAACCGAAACCAACGGCACCAACGACCCCAGCGACAGCGGCGCTACGGTGGCTGGCCTGCTCAATCCGGTCGATTTGAGCCTCAGCCCGGACGGCACGCTGCTGTTCGTGCTGGCCCGCCCGGCCAGCGGACCGGGGGTTCCGTCCCTGGTCAGCTTCAACCGGGTCAGCAATCCGGCCGATCCGGCCTTCGGTCGACTGTCCTACGCCGGAACCGTGTCCACGGGCGTGCCCGTGCAGGCGCAGCGCATCGTCTCCAGCGCCACCCACGTCTACGTCAGCGGCAGCAGCCCGGCGGCGGTGAGCGTGTTCCGACGGGATCCGGCCAGCGGCCTGCCGATTCACGACAGCGTGCACACCGACGCCGTGCCGACTGGAGCATCGGCACTGGCCCTGGATCGCGCCCGCGCACGCCTGTTCGTGGCCGGCAGCGGCGGCCAGATCGTGCAGTACGCGCTCAATACCGAAGCCGCCAGCGGCCCGCTCGGGCGCCTTGGCGCTCAAGGGGCGGCCTTCAGCACCGGCCTGGCCGGCATTGTCGATCTGGCGCTGGTGCCCTCCAATCGAAGCCTGTACGCCGCCTCGGCGACGTCGGCACGTCTCGATCTGTTGACCTATGCCGATGCCGGCCTCACGGCGGTGGCGAGCTATACCCGCAGCGCCACCGACGCGCCGGGCTCGGCGGCAGACCCGCTGGCGGGCGACGGTCGCCTCGCGCTTGCGCCGGACGGCGAACATCTCTACCGGGTGTCGACCAGTGCCGGCAGCCTGCTGGGCTTCCGTCGCGACACCCTGAGCGGCACCTTGAGCGAGGGCCGCGTCCTCTACGACGCGGTGTCCACGCCGGGTCTCGCGTCAGCGCGTGCAGTGGCCGTCAGCGGCGATGGGCGCCATGTGCTGGTCGCCAATGAATCCGGCAGCGGCCGCCCCCTGCATGCCTATGCGCGACGCGCGCCGGATCCCCTGTTCGCCTTCCTGGAGCAGGAGCGCGACGGTGTCGCCGGTACCGCTGGCCTGCTGTCGCCGGCCGATCTCGCGGTCAGCCCGGATGGCCGCCATCTGTATGCGGTCAGCCTGCAGGACGGCGCGCTCAGCGTGTTCGAACGCTTCAGCCGTCGCGGCGTCGACGGTGCCACCCAGGGCGACCACCTGGAGTTCCGTGCGCGCTATGTCAACGGACAGGATGGCGTGGTGGCGGGACTCGATCGCGCCAGCCGCGTGCTGGTCAGCCCCGACGGCCGCAGCGTCTACGTCACCAGCGAGGATCGCAACACGCTGACCGTGTTCGAGCGCAATGTGAACGAGGAGCCCGCCAGCGGCTTTGGTCGCCTCACCTATGTCACCCGCTTCGCGGACGGCGTTGGCGGCGTCGACGGTCTGCTCGGCGCCCAGGGCATGGCGATGGATCCCGACGGCAGACACCTGTACGTCTCGGGCAGTTTCGAGGCGGCGATCGCGATCTTCGCGCGCGATCCCACCACGCGAGCGTTGAGCTATCAGGGGCAGGTGCGCAACGGCAGCGCCGGCGTCAGCGGGCTGTCGGGCATCCGCGATCTGCTGGTCAGCCGCGATGGCCGCCAGCTGCTCGGCGTGGGCTCGATTTCCAATGCCGTGGTGGTGTTCAACCGCGACCGCTCGCTGGTGCCCGGCGAAGGTGGACGTCTCAGCTTCGTGCAGGCGCTGAACCTGCAGAGCGGCGCGCGCCTGATGTCGCTGTCGATGCCGCAGGGCGCGCTGCCGACCGACGGCGAGCACGTCTACGTGGTGGGACAGACCACCTCGAGCCTGTTCGTGCTGCGCCGGAATACCGATGTCACGAGTCCCGGTTTCGGACGCCTGGCGCCGGCCTTCCAGTACAGCCGCAACCAGCCGGGCCTGTCGCGGATGAACGGCCCGCGCGATGTGCAGGTCAGCGCCGACGGCCGCCGCGTCTACGTCGCCGCCCAATTCGGCCACAGCGTGCTGGTCTTCGATCGCGATCTGAACCGCAGCGGCGCCGGCTACGGCGGCCTCAGCCTGCTGGAGACGCGCACTGATGGGCTTGAGGGCGTCGACGGGCTCAACGATGTCTATGCGGTGGGTCTCAGCCCCGACTCGCGCAATGTCTACGCGGCGGGCTTCGGCGATCGTGCGATCGCCTCGTTCGCGGTGGGCGCGGGCTCCAGCTGCAGCGCAGGCGGCAGCGGCGATATCGATGACCGCGTCAACCTCGGCGTGGGCGGCACGCTGGAGTACAGCGTGCAGGCGATGATCCGTCCCGGCGCGACCGGCACGCTGGAGACCCTGGCCGAAGTGGAGCGGCCGGCGCGCTTCGAGGATCCGGACCTGCTCGACAACCTGGCGCAGGACTCGACCGCGCTCACGCCGCGCGGCGACCTCGCGGTGAGCAAGACCAACAACCGGGTTTCGGTGGTCGGCGGCGAGACCGTCCGCTACGAGGTGGTGGTGCGCAACGCCGGGCCCAGCCATCTGCGGCACACGCCGTCTTCGGTGGTCGAGATCAACGACCGCCTGAGCGCGCTGCCCGGCTTCGAGCCCGGCTCGGTCAGCTGGACCTGCACCGCCGCTGGCTCTGGCGCACTGGATTTCACCGCGGCCTATGCCAACAACGCGGCCGGTGAGCCCGGCCTTGGCGGCGTCACCGGCCTCGCTCTGGTGCCGGACAGCGATGGTGCCGGACCCTTGCCGGCCTACCTGGCGGCCGTGAGCGTGCTCGACAGCCGCCTGCTGCTGTTCCGCCGCGATGCCGTCGATGGTCGCCTGCAGCTGGCCACCAGCGTAGCCCAGGGCCAGAACCTGGGCGGCAGCCCGGTCAGCCAGCTGCTGGGTGCGCGCTCGGTGGCGGTCAGCGCCGACAGCCGCTTCCTCTACGTCGCGAGCCGCGAATCCGACAGCCTGAACGTGTTCGAGCTGAGCCACAGCGGCAGCACACCGGTGCTGGCCCTGCGGCAGACAGTGCAGGGCGTGGTGGGTCTGGATCAGGCGCTGCATGTCGTGCTCAGCGCCGACGGTGCGCACCTCTATGTCGCTGGCGCCAACGATGCCGCCGTCGCGGTGTTCAGCCGCGATGCCGCGACCGGTCAGCTCAGCCATGTCGAAAGCGAGCGTGAGGGCGTTGACGATGCGTCCGACGCCGGCGGCGTGGTCTCAGGCTTGATCGATGTCGAGTTCCTTGTCCTGAGCCCGGATGGCGAGCACCTGTACGCCCTGTCCGGCGCCTCGGGCAGCGTGGCCCTGTTCGACCGCGACAGCGCCAGCGGACGCCTGAGCTTCCGCGCTGTGCGCGGTGCCGCCCAGTTCGGGGTGAGCACTGACGGCGCTTCCGGCGCCGCCTTCGATCCCGAGGGACGACAGCTCTATCTCGCCGCCACGGGCGCCAATCGCCTGCTGGTGCTGGACCGCGAGACCGACCCGGCCAGCGGAAACTTCGGCCAGCTCAGCCTGGGCTCCAGCCTGCAGCAGGGCGTGGCCGAGGTGCAGGGCCTGCAGGGCCCCCGCCGCGTCGCGCTCAGCAGCGACGGCGTGCATGTGTACGTCACTGCCCAGGCCGGCGGCAGCGTCGCCTGGTTCGTGCGCGACGACGTCACCGGCACGCTGCGCTTCCTCGGCCTGCGGGCCTCCGGCTCCGGCGGCGTGCAGGGCCTGGATGGCGCAACCGGCCTCGTGGTCGACAGCGTGCGCAATCACGTCTACGTCGCCGGCAGCCTCGCGCCCGGCGCCGAGGGCGGCATCGCCGGCGGCCTCGCGGCCTTCCGGCGCGAAGCCGACAGCGAGTGCCCGGCCAGCGGCACCGGTGATCTGGTGGACGTGCCGATCAGCGTGGCCTCCGGCGGCAGCGTGACCTTCCAGATCGAAGCGCGGGTCAGCAGCGGTGTTGCCGTGGGCAGCAGCCTGACCAATACGGTCACACTGACCGCTCCGCAGGACACCACGCCGGAGAACAACTCCGCCTCGGACACCGACGTGGTGGCCCTGGTGGCGGATCTGGCGATCCACAAGGATGACGGCCTCGCGGAATTCGACGGCCTCGCAGGCGCGGTCGCAGTGAGCGGCGATGCCAGCCGACTGTTCGTCGCCGGCCCCACCGACAACGCGATCGGCGTGTTCCGCCGCATCGAGGCGCCGGGTCAGCCGCAGAACGGTGAGCTGCGCTTCGCCCGAGTGCTGCGCAGCGGTGTGGGGGCGGTGACCGGTCTGGGCGGCGTGGCCGGCGTGCTGGCAAGTCCCGACGGCGCGCACGTGTACGCGGTCAGCCCGATCGAGAACACCGTCGTCGTGTTCCGGCGGCGCCCGGCACCGGTGGAGCTGGAGTTCGTCGAGGTCGAGCAGAACGGCGTGTTTGGCGTCAGCGGCCTTGCCGGTGCCAGCGCGCTGGCGCTCAGTGCCGATGGCCGACACCTCTATGTCGCCGGCAGTTTCGCCAACGCCATCGCGGTGTTCGCGCGCTCGGCCGACAGCAGCGCCGCCGACTACGGGCGCCTGAGCTATCAGGGTCTGGTGCAGAACGGTGTCGGCGGCGTGGACGGCATCGCCGGCATCAATGCGCTGGCCGTATCGCCCGACGGCCGGCATGTGTATGCGCTCGGGGCCGCCAGCAGCACGCTGGCGGTGTTCGCGCGCAATCCCAATGCCGGCAGCGCCGGCTTCGGCCAGCTCAGCTACCTGCGCCGCTATGTCAACGGCCAGGACGGCATCGGCGGCCTGGGCGGCATGGTGGGCCTCGCGATCAGCGCCGATGGCGCACGCGTGTTTGCCGCCGGCGGCTTGAGCGGCGGCCTGGTGAGCTTCAACCGCAGCAGTGCCGATGGCGCGCTCAGCGTCGCCGGCATTGCCCGCGAGGGCGTCGAGGGCGCGCAGGGTCTGCTCGGCGCTCGCGGCATCCGGCTCAGCGGCGACGGCCAGCACCTCTACGTCGCCAGCGGCAGCGGCCGCAGCCTGGCGCACTATCGGATCAGCGGAACTGCGGCGCCGGTGTTCTCCGGTATCGTCCGCTCGGGTGATGCCGCTCCGCTGAGCGGTGGTCAGGTGCTGGGCCTCGACGGTGCCGCCGACCTGCATGTCTCCGCCGACGGCACCCACGTCTACGCGGTGGGCTCGCTGGACAATGCCATCAGCACCTTCAACCGCAGCGTCGACGCCGATCCCGCGCTGTCGACCGGTGCCCTCGATTACCGCGCGAGCCTGTTCGACGGCCTCGGAGGCGTGGCCCCCGGCGAGTCCGTGAGCTACGTGATCCAGGTCGACAACCTCGGGCCGAGTGCGGTCAGCCAGGCGCGGGTCGTCGACACCTTCCCGCCCGAGTTCAGCGTGGTCACCTGGAGCTGCAGCTCCAGCGGTGGCGCTACCTGTCCACTGGGCGGCAACGGCAACATCGACGTGATCACCCAGCTGCCGGTCGGTGGCCAGGTGGTGTTCACCGCCACCGGCGTCGTCGGCCAGAGCGCCACCGGGCGCCTCGTCAACACGGCAACGGTGTCGGCCGCGGGCGCGGTCGACCCGAACGAGCTCAACAACAGTTCGACCGACGACAACACGGTGCTGTCGCCGGCCTCCGATCTGGTGGTCACGGTGGATGACGGCAGCCCCACCGCCGTGCCCGGTGGGCGTGTCGACTATCTGGCGGAAGTCCGCAACCTCGGTCCGTCCTACGCGGTCGGCGTGCGCGTCACCGATACCGCGCCCGCTGCGCTGTACGAGCGCGCGTGGACCTGCGAGGCCTTCCCCAAGGCTGGCGCGCTGGACCTGCGGCAGAGCTTCGCCGGCAGCCTCGACAGCTACACCGCCATCGTGCCCGCCGGCTTCGGCCGCCAGGCCTATGTGACCGGCAACCTCGGCGGTGTCGGTGCGGTCGCCCTGCTGAGTCGCGACCCGCTCACCGGCACGCTGTCGCTGCCGGCGCTGCCGACCGGCGTCGAGGCGGTGCTGGTCAACGAGCAGGACGGCGTGCGCGGAATCGGCGGCGCTGCCGACCTGCTGCTGTCCAATGACGAGCGCTTTGTCTACGTGGCGGGCCGCAGCTCCGACTCGGTGGCGGTGTTCAGCCGCGATGCGGGCAACGGCAGCCTGAGCTTCAGGGCGCAGTACCAGGACGGCGAACTCGGCATCGACGGCATCGGCGGTGCCCATCGCCTGCGGATGAGCCCGGACGGTCGCCATCTGTACGTCGCGGGCAGCGTCGAGAGCGCGATCGCGGTGTTCAACGTCGATGCCAGTACCGGCCTGCTCAGCCCGGCCAGCATCCTGCGCCAGGGGGTCGGCGGCGTGGATGGTCTGAACGACATCCGCGACCTGCAGTTCAGCGCCAGCGCCGGCCACCTGCTGGTGGCAGCGGGCAGCAACCAGTCGCTGGCGGCGTTCGCGCGCAATGCGACCACTGGCGCGCTGAGCCCGTTCGCGCTGGTGCAGGACTTCGAACTGCCCGAGCGCCTGCTGATCGACCCGCGTGCGCTCCGCTTCGCCGGCAGTACCGTCTGGGTGACGGGCGGCGAGAGCAATACCGTCGCCGGCTTTGTCTTCGATCCGCTGCAGACGCCGGCCCTCAGCCTGTCGAAGGTCATCCGCGAGGGCGAGAACGGCGTCAGCGGCCTGGTCACGCCCGATGCCCTGCAGTTCGAGGCCGACCAGTCGCGCCTGTATGTCGGTGCCGCCGGACGCCTGTTCCTGTTCAGCCTGCAGCCCGAAGAGCCGCAGCTGCTCGACAGCTACAGCGCGCAGCCGCCGCTGGGCGGCGGGCTCAGCCTGGTCAGCACGTCGGATCGCCAGCAGCTGTACAGCGCGAGCGCGGATGCCGGTGGCCTGGGCGTGTGGGCGCGTGCGCGCGGTTCGCGCTGCCCGCTTGCCGGCCGTGGCCCGATCGGCGAGGTCAGCGTTGACATCGAGGCCCAGGGACGCGTCGAGTTCAGCGTGGGCGGCCGCATCTACCCGAACGCACTGGGCACGCTCGACTACAGCCTGCGCGCCGACACCCGGATCGCGGCCCAGGAGCTCAACCCGCTCGACAACGTCGATACCGATTCGGATCTGCTGCAGCCCGAGCCCGACCTGTCGGCGACAAAGACTGATGGCCTCAGCGAGGCGGTGGCCGGTCTGCCGCTGACCTACACCATCGACCTCGCCAATGCCGGCGTCTCCGATGCGCTGGTGGCCCGACTGTCCGACCCGCTGCCGATCTTCCCTGCGGTCAATGCCGGGCTGGTAGCGGGCGAGGGCAGCTGGAGCTGCAGCGCGAATCTGCCGGTGCAGGATCTGCTGCGTCTGACGCCAGCCGACTCGACCGCGATCGCCGGCATCGGCGCCAGCCGGCGATCGGCCGACGGCCAGCGTCTGTATGCCGTCAACCCGAGCCTCGGTGCCCTGCTGGTGTTCCCGCTCGATGCGCAGGGCCTGCCAGGCACGCCCGAGGTGATCGTCGATGGCGCCACCCTGGGCAGCACCACCGTGGCCGGTCTTGCCGGTGCCTCGATGGTGACGCTGTCGCCGGACGATCGACATGTCTACGTGACCGGCAGCAGCGCCAACAGCCTGGTGCTGCTGCGCTATGACGCCGAGGCCGGTACGCACAGCTTCGGCCAGCGCCTGCAGTCCGGCGTCAACGGCGTGGCCGGCCTGCAGGGCGCGGCTGACGTGCATCTCGGCGTCGACGGCCGCTTCGTGTTCGTGGCCTCGGCCAGCTCGCACGCCATCGCGGTCTTCAGCCGCAGCGCGGAGAGCGGCGAGCTCGCCTTCGTCGAACGCGTTGCCGATGGCCTTGGCACCATCGTGCCCGACAGCAACGTGATCCGCGGCGTGCGCAGATTGGCGCTGTCGGCCGACGGCAGTCGCCTGTATGCCGCGGCGAGCTTGTCGCAGGCGGTCAGCAGCTTCGATATCGGCGGCGACGGTCGCCTGCAGTTCCGCGGCCGCCTGCGTCAGGACCAGCCGGGCATGGCGGCGCTGGCCGGCGCGCGCGCGCTGGCGCTCACGCCGGGTGATGGCCAGCTCTACGTGCTGGGCAGCCAGGCGATCAGCCGCCTGAGTCCGCAGGCCGATGGCAGCCTGGTTGCACAGTCCGTGGTCTCGGCCATTCCCGAACTGGCCGCGGCGCGCGATCTGCGGCTCGACGCCACCGGCTCGCGCCTGTACCTGGCCGACAGCACCGGTGCGCTGTTCGTGTTCGCCCGCGACTGGGCAGATGGCGCGCTGGATCTCCGCTTTCGCCTACCGCCCGCGGCGGCCGTCACCGGCACGCCGGAGGTCAGCCTGGGAGCGATCGACACGGTCGGGCGGATGTATCTGAGCGAGGCCGCGGGGCGACTCGGCGTGCTGCGCCAGCAGGCGCTGTCGCGCTGCCTCGACGCGCAGACCGATCCGGACCGCATCGACGCCACGCTCGACCTCGGCGTCGATGGCAGCGCCCGCTACGAGTACGCGGTGCGCGTGCATCCCAGCGCCCGCGGCGTGCTGACCAATGTGGCCACCGTCAGCCCCGGCGAGGGCATCGACCCCGCGCCGGAGAACAACGAGGGCACCGACCTCACCCAGATCCGCGCGGTGTCCGACCTGTCGGTCACCAAGACCGGACCGGTGCAGGCCGTTGCCGGGCTGCGCCTCAACTATGTGATCGAGGTGGGCAATGCCGGGCCCAGCGATGCGCTCGGCATGCAGGTGGTCGATATGCTGCCGGCGGCGCTCGCCGGCGCGACCTGGACCTGCGTGGCCAGCGCCGGATCGAGCTGTCCGGCTGCCGGCAGCGGCAGCCTTGCGATGACCGGCACGGTGCTGGTTGGCGGCACGCTGCGCATCGAGATCGATGCGCCGATCGCTTCCAGCTACCTGGGGGAGCTGGTCAATACGGTCAGCCTGGTGCTGGAGCCCGATGCCACCGATCCTGATCTCGCCAACAACACGGCCAGCGCCAGCACCGACGTCATCGCGATTGCGGATGTCTCGGTCAGCAAGAGCAACAGCGTCTCCACCGTCACTGCAGGTGCGCGCACGCTCTATGCCATCGCGGTGAACAATCTCGGCCCCAGCGATGCACCGCAGGTGCGCGTGCGTGACCTGCTGCCTGCACAGCTGCGCGACGCCCAATGGACCTGCAGCCTGCAGGGGGGCGGCAGCTGTCCGGCCAGCGGCACCGGCAGCATCGACCAGGTGATCGCGGTGACGGCCGGCACGACCGCGCTGTTCGAGCTCGACGTGCAGGTGGCGCCTGAAGCGCGCGGCAGCGTCAGCAATACGGTTACGGTGCAGGTGCAGGGCGCACCGACCGACCCGCAGTCGGCCAACGACAGCGCCACCGACACCGACGCGATCAGCGTCGCCCATGACCTCGCGGTGGCTCTGGTCGATCCGCTTGATCCCTTCGATTCCAGCGGATCGATCGCGCTTCCGTACCTGGTGCAGGTCGACAACTTCGGCCCCTCGGATGCGGTCGGCGTCAATCTGCGGCTGGGCTTCTCGGCCGCGGTGCAGGCGCAGCTCGGCCTGTCCTGCGTGCCGGCGGGCAGCAACGAGATCGACTGCGACTTGGGCACGCTGCGCGCCGGCAGCAGCCGCGTGCTCGATGCGAGGCTGCTGCAGCTGCCGGCGCCGCCGGCAACGCTGACAGTCGTCGCCTCGATCGGAGGCGGCGATGGCCAGGATCCACAGCAGGCCAACAACAGCGCGGTCGAGCAGACCACGCTGGTGGCCGGCATCGACCTGCAGGTCGGAATCAGCAACGGCGTCAGCCTGATCCAGCCCGGCGACGCCACGACCTACACCGTGCTGGTCACCAATATCGGCTCGGTCACGGCGACCTCGGTGCAGGTCGAGGTGCCGCTGGCGGCCGGCCTGATCGAGGCCAGCTGGACCTGTGCAGGGCAGGGTGGCGCGAGCTGCGCGCCGTCGGGCAGCGGCGGCATCAGCCAGACCGTCAGCCTGGCGCGCGGCCAGTCGGTGCGCTACCTGCTCAGTGCCCGGCTGGACCCGCAGACCGATCCTGCCGTCGCCGCGCTGCTGATCCAGACCGCCAGCGCGCTGCCGACCGCACCGGCGACCGATATCAACATCGGCAACAACACGGCCGCGGACGAGGACGTGATCCAGTTCATCGTGTTCCGCGACGGCTTCGAGAGCCTCACGTCCGCGAGTCCCGCCGCGGGGCCGATGTTTGCGCTCGCTTCCGCGTGCACGGGACTGCGCATCGATGCCGCCTCGCCGCTGCTGGCGGGCGTCACCACCGAGGCGCGCCAGCGCGTGCTGCTCAGTTCACGCGACCGTCGCGGGCAGATGCTTGCCCAGGTCGAAGCGCTGCAGGCCTCCAGCGGCCGCTGGCTGCGCCTGCGCAGCGCACAGCAGGTCGGTGAGTGGCTGCCCTGGAAGCCGCGCTTCTCGAGCCTGCGAAGCGCCGGGACGGGCCTGCTGCTCGATGCCGGCGACGGCGCGGTGCAGCGATTCCCGGCGATCCCGGGCGCGCGTGAATGGTGGGCGACCGCAGGGGTGGATGTGGTGGCCTTCAATGCCTGTGACGGCGAAGTCGCCGATGGAGATTCCCGATGAGCACCTCATCCTCGCGCCCTGGCGTATTCGCCGTCGCGCTGCCCTTCGCCACGCTCGCCGCCGGCCTTGCGACGGGCTGGTACCTGCGTGGGCCAGTGCCTGAGCCGGCCGCGGCTGCGCCGCCGCCGACCCAATGGGTGGCCCAGGTCGAGGGCGACTACATCAGCGCGGAGATGTTCATTGACGAGATGCGTCGCCGCGGCGGCAGTCGTCCCGGCCAGTACCAGGACCTGCAGCAGAAGCGTGCCCTGCTCGACGACATGGTGCTGAAGCAGGCGATGGTGCAGGCCGCGCGCGAAGAGGGCATCGACCAGGACCCCGAGATCCGCCGTGCGGTCGACCAGCTGCTCGCCAACCAGTACCTGCAGCGCAGCCTGCGCCAGCGCCAGGCGGCGATCACCATCAGCGAGGACGAGGTGCAGGCGCGCTATGCCGCGGCCGCCGCGGACTACGCGGTCCCGGCGCGCCGGCGGCTCGCGCTGATCCGCTTTGCGGTGGCGGCAGACGCCAGCGCGGAGGATTGGCAGGCGGCGGAGCGCCGTGCAGGCGAGGCCCTGGCGGAGGCTCGGCAGCTGCCGGCGTCGGTGCCGCATTTCGGCGCGGTGGCGAACACCTACTCGGAAGACCCCGAGACCCGCTGGCGCGGTGGGCTGGTCGGCTGGATCGCCGACGCCGCCCCCGCGGAGGAATCGAGTCGTCTGGATCCTGCCGTACTTGCCGCAGCGCGTGCGCTGCCGGCGCCAGGGGCGCTCAGCACGCCCATCCGTGGTGCCGACGCGATCTACCTGCTGCGGCTGGTGGATGTCGATGCCGGCCGCAGCCGCAGCTTCGAGGAGCTCGCCGACGGCATCCGCCAGGGCCTGCGGCAGCAGCGCCTGGCCGAGATGGAGCACGAGTTCCGCGAGGAACTGCTCGGGCGCATGCGCACGGTCGTGCGCGACGAGGCGCTTGCCGCCATTGATCCCCTTTCTCCGCCGGCCCCTGCAGAGCCCCTGCAGCCGCCGGCCCTGCCCGGTGACCGCGGATGAGCGCCCAGACCATGACCCTTGCATCCCTCCGCCTCTGCCTGCTGGTCCTGCTGGTCTTCACCGCTGCGGCCAGCCGCGCCGCCGAGCTTGAGCAGACCATCGAGCTGCGCCCCGGCTGGAACGCCATCCACATCGAGCTGGAGCCGGTCGACAAGTCGATCGCCAGCGTCTTCGCCGGCCTGCCTGTCGCCAGCGTCTGGCGCTATCGGCCTGACCCTGACGGCGCGCAGTTCATCCGCGATCCGGCGGAAGGGCTGGAGAACGTCGACGGCTGGTTCGCCTGGTTCCCCGAGCCCCGTCCCGAATCCTTCCTGACCAACCTGTTCTCGATCGACGGCAATGCCGCCTACCTGGTCAGGCTGGAGGGCAGCATCAACCGGAACCTCGTCATCCGCGGCATCCCGCGCTTCCGCCCGACGCGCTGGACGGCGGATGCCTTCACCCTGACCGGGCTTCCGGTCGCTGCCGGCAACCGGCCCAGCTTCGCCGACTTCTTCGCGTCCTCGGAGGCGCATCGCGGTCAGCCGGTCTATGCCCTGAGCGCGGCGGGCCAGTGGCAGCGCGTCACCAGCCCCGGCTCGACGTTGATCGAGCCCGGTCGGGCCTACTGGATCTATACCGACGGCAGTTCGCGCTACCAGGGCCGATTGCACCTCGTGCTGGATCAGGGTGAGTCGCTGGAGTACTCGGCCGCGCTCGACGAGATCCGGCTGGTGCTGCGCAACTTCAGCGGCCTGCCGGGCAGCTTCCAGCTGCGCCGGATCGGCGGCGGCGCGATGCCGCTCACCTTCCTCAACGAGGATGAGGAAACCGGCGAGACCGGCTGGCCGGACCTGCAGCAGACCCTGGTGGTGGACGCTCCGGCGGGCAGGGACGTGTTCGTGACGCTCGGCGTTCGACGCACCCAGTTCAGCGCCGATCGCATGGACGAAGTGCTGGAGATCACCGACGAGCTTGGACAGCGCGTGCTGCTGGCTGCCGGCGGCAACACGGTGCAGCCGGTAGCGCTCCGCCGGGGCGCCACCGAAGGCACGCCGGCCGCGGCCAGCTATGCCGGCCTGTGGGTCGGTGACGTCGAAGTGCGCGCGGTCAGCGAAGCCCAGCGCGGCGGCACCGAGCCGCGCCCCGTGGTGCGTCCGTTCCGCCAGCGCGTGCTGATCCATGTCGACGCGGCGGGCAATGCGCGCCTGCTGAAGGATGTGATCCAGATGTGGCAGGACGGCACCAGTCGACCCAGCGCGATCAACCCGGCCTTCAATGAGGTCGACCAGCCGGGTCGGCATGTGCTCATCACCGATCCCAACCTGATCAGCCTCTACACCGGCCCGGTCAATCGGGATGGTCAGCCGGTCGGCCTGCGCTTCTCGACGGTCGCCTACGACTTCGCCGGCAACGAGATCGAACTCGACGGCGACTTCGGGCCCGGCGGTGAGGTGGGCGGCACCCTGGTGATCGCCTCGAACCTGCCGACCAACCCCTTCCTGCATCGCTACCACCCCGATCACGACAACCTCGATCCGCAGTTCCTGAACACGGTGGAAGAGGCCTACCAGGTCGTTCGCAACCTGAGCTTCCGCTTCGTCGCCGAAGACCCCGAAGGGCGCAACCCGCCGGGCTGGGGCGACACCCTGGTCGGCGGCGACTTCAGCGAATCGATCACCGGCCTGCACAAGAACCCGATCTTCCTTTCCGGCCAGTTCCGGCTGCGGCGCGCGTCCGCCGTGACGGTGCTGAACCAATGAGTACCGCCATGAACGCCCGTATCGAGCCCGTTGGCAGTGAACCTGTGGCAGGGACACCGGACATGAGCGCAAGCCGTCTTCGCAACCGGGGCAGACGATGCATCCGCGCCTGCCTGCTACTGGCCAGCCTGCTCCTGCCGGCCCTGCCCGCGGCGGCGCAATGGCCGATGGGCATCCCGGCCACCGGCGACGTCGAGGTCACCGCGATCGCCAATGCCAGCAACGGCGACACCATCGTTGCCGGCCAGTACTCGGGCCTGCTCGAGTACGGCGGCCAATCTCTGGCCTCCGAAGGCCTGGAGGACATCTTCATCGCCCGTGTCAGGGCCGGCGGGCAGGTGGTCTGGGTACGCCGTGCGGGTGGGCCGTCCGTCGACACCGTGCGCGCGATCAGCCTGGATGCCGCCAACAACGTGTTCATTGTCGGCGGCTTCTTCGGCACCGCCCGCTTTGGCGGCAGCGATCTCGGCACGCCCGGTGCGACCGATCGCGACGCCTATGTCGCCAAGCTGGATTTCGACGGCAGCTGGCGCTGGGCCCGCCAGATGGGCGGCAGCGGCAATGACGAAGCCACCGGCGCGGCGACACTGCCGGGTGACAACACCCAGATTCCACCGGTCACCGAGTCGGTGGCGGTCACCGGTCGCTATGTGTGCAATGCCTCGTTCGGCCCCACGACCCTGAATGCCCCAAGCTGCCCGGAGGGCGGCGGCGACCTCTTCGTGGCGCGGCTCAGCACCAATGGCGACTGGCTGTGGGCGCGCAATCGGGGCGGCGCCTCGGGCACCGATCGCGCGACCCACATGCTCGCGGATGCCGACAACCGGCTGTTCGTGATCGGCCAGGGTGCAGGGGGATCGCTGTCGACGCTGATCTCCAGCAATTTCGACGATGGATCGCTGCAGGGCTGGACGCCTTCGGATGCCAGCAAGGGCACAGTCAGTCCCACCAGCGGCCTGCTGGGTGCCACGCCCTATTCGTTCTTCAATGGCACCAACGCACTGGTGCTTCGCGCCGGCGGCGTCAACGTGGCCAGCCCGGTGTTCGACACCAGCGCATCGGACTCGATCGAAGTCTCGCTGGACCTCATGCGCGGGTTCTCTGACTTCGCGTCCCCGACCTACACGGTGGTCACCGAGCAGCCGGACGGGGGCGAGGACATCTTCGTCCAGTACCTCGGCGTGGATGGCCAGTGGCGGGAGATCCTGCGCCTCAACAGTGGATTCAGCGGCCCGCAGAATTTCGCTCTGACAGTGACGGATCCGCGCGCCCTGCACGCTGGTTTCCGGCTGCGATTCAACATGCCGAACGGCTCGGGCAGCGCCGGCGCGGGGCGCTATTTCGACTGGTGGCATATCGACAACGTGCTGATCCGGGCGCGTCCGCGCGTGGCCTTCGTGCTGCCGGTGAGCAATGTCATCGGCGATGCGCCAACGCTGGGTTCCACCCAGCTGCTGCCGGCGGGCCTGGTGCCTTCGGGTATCGCCATCGATCGCAGCCTCCGTCGCCTGCTGCTTACCGGCAACTACACTGGCAGTGGCGCGCCGAACCAGTGCGCCCCGCCCAGCGGTGCCGGCGCTTTCCTTGCCAGTTTCGACATCGGCGGCCTCAACGCCAACTGCGTCTGGGCGCGGTTCGTGAACGGAGCGGTCGGCGGTGGCGTCAGCGTCGATCCGCAGGGCAGGGTGTACTTCACCGGCGCGTTCAGCGGGCCGACGACCTTCTTCACCGATCCGGCCGGACGCGGCAGCCTGAACTCGCAGGGCGCCGCCAGTGACGTCTACATCGCGGCGGTCGATGGCAACGGTGGCTGGCAATGGGTGACCGGCGGCAATCGCAACGATCCGGATACCCGCCTGCCTTCCTTCGCTGGCGGCGGCGGTGCGGATCGTGGCCGCGTCATCAGCAACAACGGCGGCGGCAGTCTCTATGTTGGCGGCAGCTTCGCTGGCATCGCACGCTTCGGTCCGCAGGACCAGCTGATCGCGCAGGCGCGCGATGGCTTCCTGCTGAACCTGGGGGACGATGGCCGCTTCTTCGAGGAAGAGCGCTGGCTGGCCGGGCAGCCGCTGGTGCCGCCACCGAACGCGAAGGTCGACGACGTCACCTATCGCCCCGATTTCGCCGTGGACGGCGAGCCCTTCGATGCGATCGGCAACAAGATCTTCTACTGGGCCGCGCCCGGTGCGCCCGGCTCTGGCCGGATGGCGCGGTTGATTCCGCTGCAGCCCTTCGGCCGCATCGAAGTGCGCTGGCGCGTGCAGGGCGATGACCTGACCTCGACGCGGCGGATCAGCAGCCTCGGCGTGATCGGCTGGCCGACGCTCTCCTGCACACAGACGGTTGGCGTCGGCTGCGTGCAGGATCACGTGATCGGTGCGCCCGTGCAGGCGGAGCCCGCGGCCGGCAACTACAAGGTGCTGGAGCTGGTGAACCCCAGCACGGGTTCGAGCGGCGCGACTTACGCGGCCGGGCAGTTCAATGCTTCCCGCAGCGGCTTCGCCAGCCTGATCTATGTCAACGGCCCGAGCATCGACCCGCTGCAGTTCCCGGTGGAAGTGGAGGTGGTGCGCTCGCAGCCGTACTCGACGGTGCCGCTGTTCAGCGACAACGTCCCCGCGCAGATCGGCGAGGCCCTGGTCGACAGCTACCACAACGAGCCCGGCACCACTGGTTTCGTGATCAATGAGCTCGCCTTCTACGATGGCGTAGGCCAGGACGCCGCCTACAACCGGGCGGCGCGCACCGGCGCGATCATTCCGGTCAACCGCTATGCCGTTGGCCGCGGCCAGGACCAGGGCCGCGAGCTCGCTGTGGCCTGGTACCACGCAAAATCGCGCGGCGTGTACTGGCCGGAGAAGGCCGTTCGCTACCAGCCCTACTGGCCGTTCGATCCCGATCGCATCGTCATCGCCAGCCAGCAGGGCGGCGAGAATCTCGGCCAGGCGCCGCTGGACCCGCAGGTGTTCGCCTCGGCGCGGATCTACATCCAGAACGATTTCGGTCTGCCGGGCTACAACCCCAATGACGAACACGCGTTCACCGCACCTTCGCAGACCGGCACCGGCTTCGAGGCCGTGTTCGCCCTGCGCTCGGATTTCGGCAGCGCCTTGGCCGGCGACACCACGGCGGCCTCCGACCCCTATGTGCTGGTCAAGTACTTCCATGCGGCCAGCGGTCTCTGGCGCTTCCGCGTCTTCCGCGTGCAGGCCACGGGTGCCGGCTTCAACCAGTTCCGCTTCGCCGGCACCGCCGGCACCACGGTGTCGCCGCCGTATCCGGTGCGACTGCTGCCCGGCTGCGCACAGACCTTCGTGGTCGGCCAGGCCGTCGGCGAACAGCCGCCGCCGCCGTTCTTCCAGGACTACAAGAACCAGCTGTGGGCGAAGTCGGCCGGCAGCGGCAGCGTCCGCTATTTCTACCCTGCCCAGGCCGGCTTCTTCACCGACCTCAACAACAACGACGTCAACGACATCGCCGCTGGCATCTGCGTGCCCTGGCTGGCGCGGCTGCCGGTTGCCGAGGGCGGCAGCAGTTCACCGGTCGAGCCGCTGCAGGTCGACTACGACATCGCGTGGCCCGAGCAGGTGCCCCTGCTGATCAGCGGCGAGACCCTGCTGACGCCGAAGCGCGGCCTGCCTGACATCCTCAACCAGGCCGCGGTCGAGGTCGTCTATGACGACATCCAGGAGACGCGCCCGAACCCGCTGCCCAGCGACACCCTGGCGCAGCTGATCGACCCGCTGAACCCGCGGTTCGTGATCCTGCCGGTGATTCCCGGCACCGTGGCCAAGGAGTTCCAGACCGATGGCAGCGAGGCCATCGTCGGCTCCAGTGACGGTGCGTTGAAGCTGCCGGTGTCGATCGCAAGCCGGCTGCGCTACGAGCCACTGAACAGACGACTGGTGTTCAAGGGCAGCGCCGACTTCAGCCGGGCGGGGGACCCCATGCTGCTGCTGAACGTCCTGTCCAAGCGCGATCGGGTCACCCTGAAGCGACTCGATGGCGGCGACGGCAGCGAGCAGTCCGGCTTCACCGGCACCTGCGCCACGCTGGCAGCCGACTGCAGCTGGGATCAGGCGGTCGAGGCATTGTTCCGCAAGAGCCGCAATCCGCAGGGCATCACCCGCATCTGCACCAGTTCGCGGATCGGCGAGAACCGTCAGCGCATCTGCGACAGCTCGCGCGCGGTGACGCCTGACGATGTGCTGATCGGCTACAAGGACAGCAACAACGACGGCATCCTGGAGCCCTTCCAGGCGGTGGGCGTGCAGCCCGCGCTGACGGCAGGCCTGTCGCAGGGGTCGGGCTACATGACCGTGGCCTTCAACAATGATCCCGCGCTCAATCCGCTGCCGGTCAGCCTCGAGGTGATCGAGGTCGGCTGCCTGCGCAATCCGCCGCCGCCGGCCACCGCCACCCTGGTTGCGCCCTACCAGGGCCAGATCAATGTGATTTCGCCGCCGAACGTCTTCGACGAGCAGCTGGTGCTGCGCCACAGCGGCGACTTCGGCGGCAACGTCGATGCGCTGGATTTCGAGTGGTTCTTCCGGCCCGACACCAGCGGCGTGCCGCCGACCGTGCTGCCCAGCCCGGAAACCGGCCAGCTCAATGGCTGGATCCAGTTCTCGCTGCCGAACCCGCAGGGCGCGGTCGAGATCAGCATCGAAGGCGCCAACATCCAGACCCTGTCGGACAACTGGTATCTGGCGCGCTATCGCGGACTGCCCGGCTGCAACAACGCCAGCCAGTGGAGCCTGTGGGCGGGACAGCCCGGCGCCACCCCGCTGCAGCCGCGCGCGCAGCTGGCGGAGGGTTGGGTGAAGCGCGTGCTCGGCCGCCTCAACCCGTTCGAGGCGCGCGTGCAGAACTTCGCGCAGGCGGCCACCAACAACTACGCCAGCATGCTGGTGCAGCTGGGCCAGCGCTATGAAGGGCCGATCGCGCTCAACAACGACCCGAACAACCTCAACCAGATCGGCCTGATCGAGGCCTACACCACGGTCATGCGTCGGGCGCTGCAGCTGTCGGTGGATTCCTCGCCGCCGGTGGACTACGGCCCGGCCAATTCGGCGGTGCTGCTGGTGGCCTCGCGTCTGGTCGACTTCTACACCCTGCTCGGCAACGAGGCCTATGCCGATGCCCAGGATCCGACCATCGGCATCACCACCAGCTCGGGCACCTTCTCGCTGGCGCCGGCGATCTTCAACTTCCAGAACCAGCTGCCCTCGCTGCTGGAAGAGGAACTCATCCTGCTGCGCGGTCGCGACAACAGCTTGGGCCCGGTGGCGGCACGGCCCGTCTACAACCGCCTGTTCTGGAACTTCACCACGGGCCAGGGCGAGGTCGCCTACGCGCTGTCCTACAACATCACCGACCAGAATGCCGACGGCATCATCAACGAGCAGGATGCGCGCAAGCTGTTCCCGCAGGGACATGGCGATGCCTGGGGTCACTATCTGACGGCCGCCAAGACCTACTACGGCCTGCTGCGGCATCCGTTCTTCTCGTGGAACCCGCAGGCCGAGGCGGTGCTGGTCGCCGGCGTGCCGATCGCGGTGGATTTCCTCGACGAGCGCCAGTTCGCCTTGACTGCCGCCGCCAAGGCCCGGGTCGGCGCCGAAGTGGTCGACCTCACCTATCGCGCCGCCTATACCGAGAATCCGAATGGCCAGTGGCAGGGCTATGCCGACACCCGCCCTGAACGCGCCTGGGGCCTGTCCGAGTGGGGCCGCCGCGCCGGCATGGCGTCCTACTTCGACTGGGTGACGGTCAACGCCATCCTGCCGGAAGTGGATACCGATCCGAACAAGGTGGGCATCCAGAAGATCGACCGCACCACGATCTCCGAGCTGACCGAGATCATCGGCCACTACGGCAACATCCAGGCCCAGGTCGACAAGGCCGATGCCGGACTGAACCCGCTGGGTCTGGCCAAGAACGTGGTGCCGTTCGACATCGACCCCGCTCAGCTGCAGAACTTCAACAGGACCCAGTTCGAGCAGGTCTACGAACGTGCCCTGCGCGCACTGCAGAACGTGGTCAATGTCTGGGACTATGCCAACCAGCTGAACAACCAGATGCGTCGCAACCAGAACGAGGTTGACGATATCCGCCGCGATTCGGCTTCGCAGGAAAGCGATTTCGCCAACCGGCTGATCGAGATCTTCGGCTATCCCTATGCCGACGACATCGGCCCCGGCGGCACCTATCCGGCGGGCTACAACGGCGCCGACATCTACCACTACATGATGGTCGATGTGCCGCAGTTGGCCGGTACAACCTTCGATTTCGACACCGATCCGGACAATCCGCCGACCAGCGGTCAGAGCATTGATGACCTGGGCATCAAGCGGATCAAGCGCTTCACGGCGACGTACTCGCCGAGCCCGAACGGCATGAACTTCTTCAACCTGAAGCCCATCCCGCCGGGACAGCCCGACACGACCGGCGCCAACGGTCAGTCCTGCCGCAATCAGCCCCTGAGCGTGGGCTGCCCGCTTGGCGATCTGGATGCGAGCACGCCGCTGGAGGTCGAGTACACGACGATCGAGTCGCCGGACTTCGGCTTCTGGTTCACCAAGCCCCCGGAGTGGACCGGTCAGCGCCGCGCCCCGGGTCGTCTGCAGCAGACCCTGCAGCAGATGGTGCAGGCACGTGTTGCGCTGAAGCAGGCGCTGCTGCAGTACGACCTGCTGCGGCAGGAGATCGAAGTGGCCGCGGACACCATGCGTGCGACCTTCGATATCGAAGAGAGCAACATCAATATCCTGATCAACCAGCGCAGTGAACTGAAGGCGCTGACCGCGACTACTGCGGCGATGAACGCGGCGGCGACCGTCGCGCGCCGGATCGGCGAGTTCGCGGATTTCACCTTCGAGGACACGGCCGAGTGCCTGCCCGAGGTGTTCATCGCCGGCCTCGCAGCCGGTGGTGACATGACCTCGGGCATCCGCTGCGGCATCAAGCAGGCCGGCAACGGCGTCAAGCTTGGCCTCGATACGGTGGCTGATGGTCTTGAGATCATCGGCACCGCTACCGAGGCGGCCAAGGAGGACGTGACCGAGCTGGCGGGTCTGAACACCGCCATCAACGGCGCCAACCTCAACCTGTTCAATTCCCTGGGAGAGGTGGAAACGCTAATCCGCAAGGAGCCGATCCTGCGCGCCGAAGTGTTCGCACGCACTGAAGCGATCAAGCAGCTGCTCGGCGACTATCAGGCCACCCTCGCCGAAGGGCTCAGGGTCATGGACAGCATGATCGCCTTCCGCCGCAACGGCGCGGCCGAGATCCAGGAATACCGCTACCAGGACATGGCATTCCGGATCTTCCGCAATGACGCCCTGCAGAAGTACCGCGCCGCCTTCGATCTCGCTGCACGCTACGTCTACCTGGCGGCGGCGGCATACGACTACGACACCAATCTGCTGGGCGCCAACCAGCAGGCCGGGCAGGCTTTCCTGACCCGGATCGTGCGTGAGCGCAGCATTGGACAGGTGCTGAACGGCACGCCGGTGGCAGGCACGACCGGCCTGGCGGGCGTCATGGCGCAGATGAGCCTGAACTTCGACGTGCTGAAAGGTCAGATGGGCTTCAACAATCCGCAGGTCGAGACCAACCGCTTCTCGCTGCGGCGCGAGCTGTTCCGAATCCCCGAAGGACCCGAGGGTGACGAGGCTTGGCGGGCGAAGCTGGAGTCCTTCAAGGTCGACGATCTCTGGCGGGTGCCCGAGTTCAGGCGCTATGCGCGGCCATTTGCGCCGGAGTCGGCCGGTCCTCAGCCGGGACTGGTGATCGAGTTCACGACCAATGTCAGCTTCGGACTGAACTTCTTCGGCTGGGCGCTGGGGCCGCAGGACAGCAGCTACGACTCCAGCCAGTTCAGCACGCGCGTCCGCTCGGTTGGCGCCTGGTTCGGCAACTATGCCAACCTGCCTCTGGCCGATGATCCGCGCGTCTACCTGTTCCCGGTCGGCGCCGACGTGCTGCGTGCGCCCTCGGCGAACGACTTCACGATCCGCGAGTGGCAGGTGGTCGACCAGGCGGTTCCAGTGCCGTTCCCCATCAATACCCAGGAGCTGACCGACTACGACTGGTTGCCGGTGGCCGACACGCTCTCGGAGAGCAGTACCGAGATCCGGCGCTACGGTCGCTTCCGCGCCTTCCACTTCGCCGAGCCCTTCGATGATTCGCAGGTCACCTCGGACAGCCGCCTGATCGGACGTTCGGTCTGGAATCGCCGCTGGCTGATGATCATTCCCGGCGGCACCTTCCTGAACGATCCGGTCGACGGGCTCGACACCTTCATCCAGGGTCCGCTGATTCCGGGCGGTGGCGGCCAGCGCGACGGTCAGGGCGTCAACGACATCCGGATCTTCTTCAAGACCTACGCCTACTCGGGGAACTGACATGAATCGACCGACTCCCCGCGTCCCGCATCGTGCTTCGCCGCAGACATTTGGCATCGCCCTTCTGCTCCTGGTGTTCGGCTTGGCGCCGACTGGGCAGGCTGAAATCGAGGCGCCGGATCACGTGCTGTATGGCTCGGCCACCCTGTTCGGCCAGCCCGCGCCCATCGGTAGCCTGATCGAAGTCCGCAGCGTGCCGGCTGGCGACGTGCTTGCTCGCTACACGCTGGGGCGCGATCCCCGCCTCGGCGGGCAGTTCCGACTCGGCATTCCGATGTCGGCGCTGAACCCGCGGGTGCCCGGTACGGCGCGCCCGGGCGATCCAGTGCGGATCTTCCTGGGCCAGCGGCTGGCCGCGCAGACCAGCGTCGGTGCCGAAGGCGTGGCGCGCCGGCTCGACATCGATCCGCAGAACACCGGCACCGGCCCGGCAGTGACCATCGACGATGTCAGCGGCTTTGAAGGCAACGCCGGCACCAGTCCGTTGCGCTTCACCCTCAGCATGAACACCACCAGCTTGGGCACGGTGCACGTCGACTACCAGACTGCCAACGGCAGCGCCGTCGGCGGACCCAGCTGCGGCCCCGGCGTGGACTTCATCCAGCGCGCCGGGCGGGTCAGTCTTCCTTCCGGCAGCCTGAGCCAGAGCCTGGACATCCAGGTCTGTGGCGACACCGTGATCGAGGGCGCCGAGAGCTTCTCGGTGGAGCTGATCAATGCCGAGAACGGCGTGCTCGCCCGCGCAGCGGGCGTCGGCACCATCGTCGATGACGACGACGTGCCGCAGCTGAGCGTCGAGCCCGTACGCGTGCTGGAGCCGGCGACCGGCACGGCGATCGCGCGCTTCCGGGCGCGCCTGTCGCGCAGTTCGACCTTCGAAGCGCGCTTCAACTTCGCCACCCAGAACCTCACCGCCACGGCGGGGGCGGACTACGAGGCCAACAGCGGCACGGCGACGATCGCTGCGGGCGAGGTCGAGGCCCTGATCGATGTGGTGATCCTCGCCGACGCCCAGGTGGAAGCGCCGGAAACCTTCAGGCTCGTGTTCTCGCAGCCCTTCAACGTGAGCTTCGCCACGCCGCAGGTGCTTGGCACGATCGTCGATCCCGCTTTTGCGCCCGAAGTCGAGTTGGAGCAGGACGTGATCGGAGGACCGGGCGGCATCGGCGCCCTGGTCCAGCCCAGCGCGCTCGCTCTGTCGCCGGATGGCGCCTTCGCCTATGTCGCCAGCGAAAGCCGCGATGCAGTCCTGCTGTTCGCCCGCGATCCTGCCAATGGGCGGCTCAGCTATCTGCGCGACTACCGCGCTGTTGCCGGCGGGCTGCCCGATGCGCGGCTGGATGGCGCCAAGCACCTGCTGCTGAGTGCGGACGGGCGGCACCTCTACGTGGCTGCCCGCAATGACGCTGCCATTGCCGTGCTGTCGCGCGATCCCGCCTCGGGCGAACTTGCGTTCGTCGCCAATCAGATCGAAGGTCAGGGCCCCCCCGGGGCTGCCGGCGGCACCACCCGCGGCCTGAGCGGCGTCAGCCGATTGGCGATCAGTCCGGATGGCCGGCATGTCTATGCCAGCGGCTCACTCGGCAATGCGCTCTCAGTCTTCGCACGCGATACCGACACCGGCGTGCTCAGCTTCATCGAGGCCGAGACCCAGGGCGTGGACGATCCAAACGATGGCGGTGGCGCCGTGGTGGGCCTCGAACGTCCGGCTGGCCTCACGATTTCCGCGGATGGTTCGCAGGTCTATGTGGCTGCGCGCTTCGGCAATGCGGTGGTCGTCTTCGATCGCCAGCCCAACGCCGCCGAGCCGCGCTTCGGGCACCTGAGCTTCCGCACCGCCTACCGCAACGGCCTGCTGGGCGTGAGCGGAATCGCCGGCGCTTCGGATCTGGTGCTGAGCCCTGACGGTGGTCAGCTCTACGTGGCAGCCGAAGCCGACAATGGGGTGGTGCGGTTCGACCGGGCGGGCGACGGAGCGCTCACCTGGCGCCGCAAGCTGAGCCGTGGCGATGCTGGCTTGCCCGGCATGGCCGGCCCGCAGTCGATCAGCCTGTCGCCCGACGGCAGCGAGCTGTACGTGGCCGGCTTCGGCGACAGCAGCCTGACGATCCTGGAGCGCATCGTCGCCGGCGAAAGCGCCGGCACCCTGCGCCCCCTGCAGACCCTGTTCGATGAAGAGGGATCGGTCTTCAACATGGGCGGACCGGTGGCGGTGGTGCCCAGCGGCGACGATCGTCAGGTCTACGTGGTGGCGAGCACGGACAGCAGTGTCGTGGTGTTCCGCCGCCTGCAGTCCGAGCGGATCTTCATCGATGGCTTCGAGGTGATCCCGCCCTGACGGCGGCTCCGCTCCGAGGTGCGGCGCGAGCGCGCCGGATGACTTGCGCACTCGTCATCCCCGCGCAGGCGGGGATCGAGGGCCAAGTGCCAAGCAGAAGCCGGCTGCACGACTTGTGCAGCCGGCCTTGGCATTCGCGCCGGTGCCGGATGCTCGGGTGCAGCCCAGTGCTTCAAGAGTCGCAGGGGCACGCTGTGGCGGCTGCATCAATGCTAGCCAAGCCAGGGCCCCCGACCGGCGCCTTGCCTCAATACGAACTCTCGTGCACCGCCTGCACCGCGCGGCCCGAGGGGTCGACGATGTTCTTCAGGCTGGCGTCCCACTCCAGCGCCGCCGCGGTGGAGCAGGCCACCGAGGGGCCGCCGGGCACGCATTCCGCCGCCCAGGCCTGCGGGTAGTGGCGCTCGAAGAGCTCGCGGTAGAAGTAGGCTTCCTTGCTGACCGGGGTGTTGTAGGGGAAGCGGAACTTCGCGCTCTCCATCTGCGCGTCGCTGACCTGGGCGGCTGCGTGCGCCTTCAGCGAATCGATCCAGCTGTAGCCGACACCGTCGGAGAACTGTTCCTTCTGGCGCCACAGGATCTTGTCGGGCAGATAGCCGGCGAAGGCTTCGCGCAGGAACTGCTTCTCGATGCGGCCGCGCGGCTTGCCCGAGAGCTTGACCTCGGGGTTGAGCGACATCGCCACGTCGATGAAGCCGCGGTCGAGGAAGGGCACGCGCGCTTCCACCCCCCAGGCCGACATCGACTTGTTGGCGCGCAGGCAGTCGAACAGGTGCAGGGCATCGAGCTTGCGCACGGTTTCCTCGTGCAGGGACTTCGCGTCCGGCGCCTTGTGGAAATACAGGTAACCGCCGAACAGCTCGTCCGAGCCCTCGCCCGACAGCACCATCTTGATGCCCATGGCGCGGATGCGGCGCGCCATCAGGTACATCGGCGTGGACGCGCGGATCGTCGTCACGTCATAGGTTTCGAGGTGGTAGATCACGTCGGAGAGCGCGTCGATGCCCTCCTGCACGGTGAAGTGGAACTCGTGGTGCACCGTGCCGATGTGCGCGGCGACCTCGCGCGCGGCCTTGAGATCCGGTGACTCCTTCAAGCCCACCGCGAAACTGTGCAGTTGCGGCCACCACGCTTCGGTCTTCTCGTCTTCCTCGACGCGGCGGGCGGCGTACTTCTTGGCGATCGCCGCGACCAGCGAGGAATCCAGCCCGCCCGAGAGCAGCACGCCGTAGGGCACGTCGCTCATCATGTGCGACTTCACCGCAGCCTCGAAAGCGGCGCGCAGGGCGGCGCGATCGGTGGGGCCGTCCTTCACCGCTTCGAATTCGCGCCAGCCGGGGTGGTAGTAGCGGGTCGGTTCGGCATCGCCCTTGGCCCAGTAGTGGCCGGGCGGGAACTCGCGCGCCTCCTTGCAGACCGGGGCCAGCGCCTTCAGCTCGGAGGCGAAGTACAGGTTGCCGTGGGCGTCGTGGCCGTAGTACAGCGGAATGATGCCGATGGGATCGCGCGCGACCAGCCAGTGCTGCTTCGCGTCGTCCCACAGCACGAAGGCGAACATGCCCTCCAGCTGGTTGAGGAAGTCGTGGCCGAACTTCGCGTACAGCGGCAGGATCACCTCGCAGTCGGAATGGGTCTGGAACGCGTAATCGGCTTCCAGCGCAGAACGCAGCTGGCGGTGGTTGTAGATCTCGCCATTCACGGCCAGTGCCTGGGTGCCTTCCGGTGACAGCAGCGGCTGGGCGCCGGAGTCGACGCCGACGATGGCGAGCCGCTCGTGCACGAGGATTGCCCGCTCATTGGCATACACGCCCGACCAGTCCGGGCCGCGGTGGCGCATGCGGCGGGAGAGGTCCAGCGCCTGCGTGCGCAGGGCGGCCGGATCGGAGCGGAGATCGAGGATGCCGAGAATCGAACACATGGACTGGAGGCCGCCGTCAGCGAGGAGTGAAGGCCCGATTCTATGTCAGCGCTCGACGCCGCTATTGCGGCGCAGCAGGCCTCACGACGCTTCGGACTTCTCCTGCCCGTACACCTGCGACGTGGCGTGGGCGGCAAGCGCTGCCTGCGAGTGAGCGCTTTGCCGGGCCAGCTGGCGGGTGAAAGCGGATCCAAAGGCCTCAACTGCGCGCCGGAAGTCGGCGAAGGTCTCAGCGCTGGCTTCGGCCCCGACGGGTCCGCTGTCCGCCCACCAGAAACCCACGGCGCGCCCCTGCACTGCGACCGTGGCCAGCAGCATTCCGCTGTCCGGGGCCCAGTCGGCCAAGGCTGCCGGTAGTTTGTCGCCGATGACCGCGCGCTGCGCCCGGGCGACGCGGAACGCCACGCCGGGCCGCGCCAGCAGCAGCTTCACCAGGCCCGGCTCGCCGGTCGGCAGCCGCAGGCTGCGGCTGGCTTGGCCTGCCGGGAAGCCGAAGCTGAAATAGCAGGCCAGGGCGGCCTGGTCGGTTTCGCGCAGGAACAGCGCGCAGCGCTTCAGGCCCAGCCGGGTGAACAGGCGGGCGCTGTCGGTGAACAGGCTGCGGAGGTCCGGGTGACCCAACTGGCAGCGCTGCGCGAAGGCGGCGACCAGCCCCTGGCTGTTCGCCGGGGATGCATTCGCTGCAGCTGCCGCGTCCAGCGCCGTTGGCACGATGACGCCGCTGTCTGCGGGGGCATGAGTTCCGCGGCGTAGCGACCGCGGCGGCCGTGGCGGCCGCAGCAGCCCGGCGGCAGGGGCGGGCGCATCCTCGCTGAACAGGGCTTCGCGACTGGCGAACACGGCCTGTCGCTGCACGCCGCGCAGCACTTCATCGAGTGGCCGTCCGGTGATCGTTGCCGCGGCCTGGAGCAGGTGGCGCGTGCGCGTGCTGTACCAGTCCACCTGCGTTTCCTGTGCCAAGGCCCGCGCCAGACTGCAGAGCAGGCCGCGCTCGCGCAGGCGGCCCTTGAGGCGCGGCGGCAGGTCCTGCGCACGGATGTCGCTGCGTGCCGCAGCGGCAGTCCGGGCGAGGAGGGTCGGCGTCCAGCGGCAGCCTGCGACGAGCGCGTTGGCCTGGGGCACGCCAAGGTCCTGCAGGTGCCAGAGATTGATCGAATCGAGATCCGCGCCCAGCAGTTCGCGCTCGATGCGGGCACGACGCTCGCCGGACTCGACGCGGTGCTCGATCTGAGCCGCCAGCGCGGGTGCCGCCAGCGGCAGTTTCCAGCGGGCGACGTCAAGCAGGATCAGGCTTGACAGCCGCGCATCCTCGTCAGAGGCCAGCGCGGCGCGCAGCCAGTGCGCGAGGTAGAGCCAGGCCAGGCGGCTGGTGGCCATGGTCCGCAAGGCGAGCAGATGCCCTGGCTGTGTTCGGTCGTAGCGCACTGCTCGCAGGCCGCGCAGCAGGCGCTGCACGCCGCCGCTGCCGAGCCGGTGGATGCCCTGCTGCAGACCGCGCGGAGCATCGTCGGCGCCGGTTCGGGCATTTGCGGCCTGCAGGATCGCCAACGCCAGCCCGGGCTCGCGCTCCGCCAGCGACTGCAGCTGCTTGAGCTCGACCGTCTCGGCCAGCGCCAGCCGGTGCTCGGTCTCGGCGGCGACGCGCGGCAGTGGGGTGTGTCGGAGGCTTTCCAGCAGCGGGCGCAGCTGCGGCGGGCGCGAGAGGGTCTGCGACATCGATTCGGGATACGTCGTCAGGGCAGGGCGGTGGTCCGCGCGGCGTTTCGCGGATGGCCGCCTCCTGCAGATTCCGTGCCCTCTCGTGGCCTAGGCGTTCGCCGGACTGCCGGCGTCATCCTGCCCCTCCAGGAACTGCCGTATCGCGACCGCCGCCTGCTGGGGCTCGGCGATGTGCAGATGGTGTCCGCCGGGCAGACGCAGCAGCTGGGCGCGCGGCACGCAAGCCAGTCGCGCTTGGACGTGCAGACGAGGCAGGCGCGGGTCGGGCTGTTCCGCAGCCAGCACCAGCACCGGCATCGCCAGCGCGCGCAGCAGCTGCTGCACCTGGATTTCGCTCATCGGCATCGCGGACGGCAGCTGCAGGCGCGGGTCGGCGGACCAGATCCAGCCACCCTCGGTTTCACTCAGGCCGCGCTCAACCATCGGGGCGATGGCCTGTGGACTCAGGCCATTCAAGTCGGCCCGCTGCCGGCAGGCGTCCTCGATCCGCGCGAACAGGCGCCGACGCGGGCGCGGTTCGCGCCGCGCCGACAGCGCGCGGCGAAGGCGTGCTGCAACTTCGGCTTCATCGAGACTGAGCGGGCCGAGGGCATCGATGCAGATCAGCCGCTCGACGCGCTCGGGCGCTGCCGCCGCGAACAGGCAGGCGATGGCCGCGCCCATCGAGTGTCCGAGCAGGATCGCAGAAGGCCAGTCGAGTGCGTCCAGCGCGTCCTGCAGGTCGGGCAGGTGATCGACCAGGGCGTAGCTGCCGGCGGCTGGCCGCCACGCGGAGCGACCGTGGCCCGCGAGGTCGAGCGCCAGCAGCTCGACCTCCGGCAGGGCGTCAGCCAGGGCGGTGAAGCTGGCGGCGTTGTCCAGCCAGCCGTGCAGGGCCAGCACGCGCGGAGCGCCGGCATGCACGGCCGGAAAGTGCAGCGCAGCGAGGGTGCCGGTGCTGACTTGGAAGCGGCGTTCTTCGCCCGTGCGCGAGGCCTGCGTGGCGGCCGCACTCCAAGCCCCGCGCTCGGCCTCGGCCTCAGCCACGCTGGAACTGCTCGAAGCGCTGCGCCCGCACGGCGTCCGCCGCGGTCTCCGCGCCAGCGTCCCATGAGCCTGGCTCGAATTCCGGCCAGCCAGCGCCCTGGCGGCGCAGCAGGGGCAGCAAGGCCTGGACGTGCGCATCGCTGTCGTTCAGGGCCGGCACGTAGCGCAGGGCCTCGCCGCCGGCATGGGTGAAGATCTCGGCGTTCTCACCGGCGATTTCCTCGATGGTTTCGAGACAGTCCACCGCGAAACCCGGGCAGACCACGTCCAGCTTGCGCACGCCCTGTGCGGGCAGCGCCGCCACTGTCTCATCGGTGTAGGGCCGCAGCCATTCCTCCTTGCCCACGCGCGACTGGAAGCTGAGTTGCCAGGCCTCGCGCGGCAGCTGCAGCCGCTCGGCGACTTCGCGGGCGGTGTATTGGCACAGGCAGTGATAGGGGTCGCCAGCGGTGAAGTAGCGCTTGGGAATGCCGTGGAAGGAGAACAGCAAACGGTCGCCGCGGCCCTGCGCCTGCCAGTGCTGGCGCACGCTTTCGGCAATCGCGTCGAGCCAGGCCGGTTCGCGGTGGTAATCGGTGATGAAGCGCAGCTCGGGCTGCCAGCGCCAGGTCTTCAGCTCATCGACCACGGCATCGAAGACCGAGGCCGTGGTGGTCGCCGAGAACTGCGCATACAGCGGCAGCACCAGCAGGCGGCGCAGGCCGCGGTCCTTGAGCTCGCGCAGCACGCTGGCGATCGAGGGGTTGCCGTAGCGCATGGCCATATGCACGCCGAGCGGACGCGCGTCGGCGGCCAGCGCCGACTGCAGGCCCGCTGCCAGGCCGCGGGTATGGGTCAGCAGCGGCGAGCCCTGCTCGGTCCAGACCTGCTGGTAGGCCTTGGCCGAGCGGCGTGATCGAAACGGCAGGATGACCCCGTGCAGCAAAGGCATCCACAGCAGTCTTGGCAGCTCGATCACGCGAGGATCGGCGAGGAACTCTGCAAGATAGCGACGCACGGCGGCAGGCGTCGCAGCGTCGGGAGTGCCCAGGTTGACCAGCAGAACAGCGGCGGATTCGGTGCTGCCGTGGCGGTAATCGGGCCGGCCGAGGTAGGGCATGGAGTCTCCGAAGCGTTGGGAGGATTGCGACCGGCGGCGTGGACGGGCCGATCGGGCGAGCGATATGCAGGCCGAATCAAGCGCTTGCAAGCGCCCATCGCGGCTGTTCATGCGTGAGGCACCCTGTTATTCTCGCCCGAGGTGCCACCAGAGCGCCGTGACGATTACATAGACCCGGTAAAGGACGTGGCCCACATGCGCCCGATTGCCCGCAGGCTGCTCATTGCCTCCGGACTGCTGCTCAGCGCAGCAGTGAGTGCGCAGCCTTATGGCTACGCCTCGGGAACCGATCCCGACAGTCCCTCGCTCCGCGACGCCCTGTACCGCATCGATCTCGCCACTGGCGCGGCGACGCGCATCGGCTACATCGGCTTCCGCGATATCGATGGCTTGGCCTTCCATCCGGACGGCGTGCTCTACGGCGCGGCGGATGGCTCGGCAGACGCCGGTGGCACCAGCGACGTGCTGGTGCGGATCAACCCCGAAACCGGCAGCGGCAGCTTCGTCGCTCCGTTTGCGGGTCTGGCCGGCCAAGGGCCAGGTCAGGGCGGGCAGCTCGACAACGGCCTCGCCGTGACCTGCGACGGCCAGATGTGGATGTCTTCCGACACCTTGGGGCACCTCTGGCGCGTCGATCGTGCCACGGGTGCGGTGCAGCGGGTGCTCACCGGTGGGCCGCCGATTTCCGGCCTGGCGGCGCGTGGGCAGGTGCTGTTCGGTGTTTCCGTGGATCCCGATCCCGCGCTGTACCGGTTCGACACCAGTACCTCCCAGCTGACGCGGGTCGGGCCGCTCGCAGTGTCCGACCGGATCTTCGACGCGGGTCTCGACTTCGATGCCGACGGTCGACTCTGGGCAACGCTCGACTACCTGGTTCCTCCGGAAGGCCTGCCGCGGCCCAACCTCAACGATCTGGTGCAGATCGATCCCGAAACCGGCGCGCTGCTGAGCAGCACGCCCATCACCGGTGCGGGCAGCGGTCTGTCACGCGTGCAGCTGGAGGGCTTCGCGATTGCGCCCCCGGCCTGTGCAAGCGGCGGCACGCCGCCCAGCTTCCCGCCGGTGCAGGTGGACGCCAGCGGCACGACCTCGCTTGCGCTGCTTGCAGTGCTGCTCGCTCTGATCGGGCTGTTCGGACTGCGCCGCGCGCGCTGATCCCTCGCTGCCCGGGCGCTTGCCCGGGGTGGCGCTGATGCGCGCGAACACGCCAAGACAGCCGATCGGATTGTTTGCACGACTTGCAAGGTCCGCGGCCCGTGCCCTTGATGCGCGATCGCAACGCGTCCTTGCTTTCGAGCCGGTGCGATAAGCCCTGATTCATCCACGCCCGGCCTATAGTCGCGGCGCCTCGCGCGATCCCAAGCCCGCTGAAGGTATTCGCCTTCTCGGCCGCGCCTCGAACCCCGGAGATTCCGCATGCGATTTCTCGCCCGCTTCGCCCTGCTCAGCCTGAGCGTCCTTGCTCTCGTCGCAGCCCAGCCTGCCTCTGCCGCGCCGCCGCCCGAGCAGCGCCTGCAGAACGCCACGCGCGTGCTGGACGAGATCATGCAGAGCCCCGATCGCGCCGTGCCGCGTCGCCTGCTGGAGGATGCCTACGCGATCGCAGTCATCCCGGATGTGGTCAAGGCGGGCCTGCTGATCGGCGGCCGCCGCGGTCGCGGTGTCGTCAGCGTGCGCACGCCCGACGGTACCTGGAGCCATCCGGCCTTTCTGACCTTGACCGGCGGCAGCATCGGCTTCCAGGCCGGCGTGCAGTCGACCGACGTGATCCTGGTCTTCCGCAGCGCCCGTGGCGTGGATTCCATCGTCAACGGCAAGTTCACCCTGGGCGCCGATGCGGCGGTCGCGGCGGGCCCGGTGGGTCGCAACGCGCAGGCCTCGACCGATGCCGATCTGCGCGCGGAGATCTACTCGTACTCGCGCTCGCGCGGCCTGTTCGCTGGCGTCGCGCTTGATGGCGCGGTGCTGTCGATCGACCACCGTGCCAACCAGAGCAGCTACGGTCGCAACATCACGCCTCGCGCGGTGTTCGAGGGGCGCGTCAACGTCAGCCCTGACCAGGCAGTGGACTTCCGCGACCGTCTGGAGGAGTACACCACGCGCTGAGACCGCCTGCGTGCGGTCCGGGAGTTCCGCGTCATGAGCGGTTGCCGCGCGGCCGCATCGCATCACCGGCGCAGGAGCAAGTGTCGGCAGCGTCATCGCTCTGTCTCTGCGCCTGCGCTATGCTCCGCGGTCTGTCCGACGGAGAGCGTCCATGGGTTCCTTTAGCATCTGGCACTGGCTGGTCGTGCTGGTGGTGATCGTTCTGGTGTTCGGCACCAAGAAGCTGCGCAACGTCGGTGGCGATCTCGGTGCGGCCATCAAGAACTTCCGCAAGGGCATGAATGACGAGGCGCCGCCTGCCGAGAAGCTCGGCGACGAGTCTCGACAGGGTGAGTCGGCCACGGCCGAGAAGTCCGCGAAAGCGGCCGACCGCGGCGACTGACGGCCACCGGGGCCCTGCGCGATGTTCGACCTCAGCATGGCCGAGATCGGCGTGATCGGCGTCGTGGCCCTGCTGGTGCTCGGCCCCGAGCGCTTGCCCAAGGCCGCGCGCACGCTGGGCTTCTACGTGCGCAAGGCGCGCCAGAGTTGGTACTCGGTGCGCAGCGAGTTCGAACGTGAACTCGCCGCCGAGGAGTTGAAGCGCAGCCTCAAGCTCGACGAGATGCACGCCACGCTGGAGGGCACGGCGAAGGACCTGCGCCGCGACATCGCCGCGACCGGCGCGTCGCTCGCCGCCGCTGGCGCAGAGCTCGGCACGGCGCTGTCCGCGACGAGCGGTGCGGACCCCCTGCCGGCCGCCCTGCAGAGGGAGCCCGCTGCCGCGGACTCCGACGACCTCGGCGGTCTGAGTCCCGAGGAACTCGACCGCCAGGGTGAGGCCGTGAGCGAAGCGACACCTGGCTCTGTGGATGGGGTCGACGGAGTGTCCGCGCGCAATACGGCCGATACGGACGCCGCGACCGCGCAGCCTGCGTCCGAGGAGACAGGACCGGTTCCGGACGCTGTTCGAACAGCGGACCAGCCTAGGCCCGAACGACACGCATGAACTCACTGCCCGGGCCGTCCCAGGAGGAGGGCGAGCACACCCTGATCTCGCATCTGGTCGAGCTGCGCTCGCGGCTGATGCGCGCCGTGCTTGCGGTGCTGGCCGTGTTCCTGGCGTTGATGCCGTTCGCCAACCGTCTGTATTCGGCGGTGGCGCAGCCGATGATCGAACGCCTGCCGGCCGGCGCCAGCATGATCGCCGTGGACGTGGCCAGCCCCTTCTTCGCACCGATCAAGCTGGCCTTCGTGGCAGCGGTGACGATCGCAATGCCGGCCATCCTCTATCAGGCCTGGGCCTTCGTGGCGCCCGGGCTGTACCAGCACGAGCGGCGCCTCGCGCTGCCGATCCTCGTCTCCGCCACCGCCTTGTTCTACATCGGCGCGGCCTTCGCCTATTACCTGGTGCTGCCCGCGGTGTTCGGTTTCCTGACCGCGATCTCGCCCGAGGGCGTGCAGGTGGCGCCGGACATCAGCGCCTACCTGAACTTCGTGCTGGTGATCTTCCTGGCCTTTGGCTTCAGCTTCGAAGTGCCGGTGGCGGTGGTGATCCTGGGCGTGCTGCGCTGGGTGACCGTCGAGCAGCTGAAGGAGGCGCGCCCCTATGTCATCGTCGGTGCCTTCGTGGTCGCGGCCATCATTACCCCGCCGGACGTGATCTCGCAGCTGATGCTGGCCATTCCGATGGCCCTGCTGTACGAGATCGGGATCATCGCCACGCGCATGCTGCTGGCGCGGCAGCCGGCGAAGGTCGACGAGTCCTAGCGATGGGTACCGCCCGACCTGCTCAGCACTCGCGGACGCGCTCCAGGTAGTCCTCCAGGCGGCGCCCAGCCGCCCATTCAGGCTGGGGTTCGCCGCAGTCCAGGCGCTGGATGCGGTCGACCCGGAAATGCCGGAAGTCCGTGCGCAGGTGGCACCAGCCGACCAGGGTCCAGCGGTCGCCCCAGAAGAACAGGCCCAGTGGATCGACCCGGCGCGAGCTGGGTCGCGCCTCCGCATCGGCGTAGTCGAACTGGAGCGGGCGGCGTTCGCGCAGCGCACGGCGGAGCTGGCCCAGCCAGCGCCGCGTGGCGGGCTCGATGTGGAAATCCGGCACGTGCAGGGCCAGTGACTGCGCGCCGCTGGCCAGTGGCGGCGGCAGTGCTTCGAGGATGCGATCGCGCGCCGAGCGCGCGGCGCGCGCCAAGTCGCTGTCGCCCCAGGCCGCGGTGATCGAGAGCCCGAGCATCAGGGCCTCGATCTCTTCGATATCGAATCGCAGCGCGGGCATCTTCCACCCCGGGCTCAGCCGATAGCCTTCGCCGGGCGTGCCGACGATGGGCACGCCCGAGGCCGAGAGGTCATCGACATCACGATAGACCGTGCGGACCGACACCTCCTCGACGGAGGCCAGCTCGGCCGCAGTGCGGCGGCCGTGGATCTGCAGCTGGCGCACCAGACGGAACAGACGGTCGGCACGGCGACTCATTCAACAGGCCTCATGCGGGCACCGTTTCCTCGATCTCTTCGACAGCTGGCACATCGATGCGCCAGGGCTCGCGCTGGCCGCCCGCATACTCGGCCGCCATCGGCCTCGGACTGTAGCAGTAGAGTTCAAGGCCGGCCGGGTCGACACAGGAGAACGCGCGGTCACCCCAGGGGTGGTCCTCCAGCGGCATGCGCATCTCCACGCCAGCCGCCGCCATACGCGCGTGCAGCCCATCGACGTCGTCCAGTTCGAGGTTGAGCATGAGGCTGCCGCCCTGGAACCCCTGCTGGCCCTCGCAGCTTTTCATCAGGTGCAGCTCCGGCGCCAGCGGGCCGCCAAGCTGCAGCACTAGGTACATCTCCGCCTCGAACAGGGCCCGCGCATTGAGGTGGCGCTCGTAGAACGCACGCAAGCGCGTGAAGTCGTCGACGCAGAGGCACAAGGTGGCGCGGCGCGGCGGTGGCTGGCGCGTCCACAGCGAAGCGGGGGCGGGCGCGGCGAAGTGGCGGATACGCGAGGACTGCATATCGATCAGGCCGAAGAAGGCAGCAAGCGCCGGCTCGCGCCCGGCAAGCGCATCCGATTGTTCGGCAGCATGACGTGCATCGGCCATGGAGCGCCACCGGATTAGGTCGATCCACTCACCGTCCTCGCTGCGGCCAAAGTGCCTGCTGACGAAGCCCGGCAGTCGTTCTATCGCCGGCTGCGCGGCCCAGGCGGCCTCGGTCATGCGCGCATCCGCCTCGGGGCTGCGTGCGCGGAAACTGACCTGTTCAATCACATCGCTCTGCATGTCGGCTCTCCTGCCGTGGTGGGGAGGCCAGACTGCTCGCCGCCTGCTGACAGCGGAATGTCAGCAGGCCGCCGCCCCTTGAACATCCACTTCACAGCCTCATTAAGGGCACATCGCCGCCCGCCGGCCCCGCTACCCTTCGGAGACGTTCCCATGCGCATGGACAAACTGACCTCGCGCTTCCAGCAGGCCCTGGCCGACGCCCAGTCACTGGCGGTCGGCCGCGACCACAACATGATGGAGCCGGCCCACGTGCTGGCGGCCCTGATCGACCAGCAGGGCGGCAGCACGCGGCCGATGCTGCAGCAGGCCGGCGTCAACGCCACCGCCCTGCGCACGCGTCTGGGCGAGGTGCTGGATCGCCTGCCCAAGGTCAAGGGCCAGGAAGGCAACCTCGCCATCGGCAACGATCTCTCGCGCCTGCTGAACCTCACCGACAAGCTGGCCCAGCAGCGCGGCGATGCCTTCATCGCCAGCGAGCTGTTCGTGTTGGCCTGCGTGGAAGACAAGGGCGAGATCGGGCAGATCCTGAAGTCAGTGGGCGCCGATCGCGCCCGCATCGAGCAAGCCATCGACAAGCTGCGCGGAGGCGAGAAGGTGCAGAGCGAAAACGCGGAAGAGCAGCGCCAGGCGCTGGAGAAGTACTGCATCGACCTCACCGCGCGCGCCGAGAACAGCAAGCTCGATCCGGTGATCGGCCGCGACGAGGAGATCCGCCGCACCATCCAGGTGCTGCAGCGGCGTACCAAGAACAACCCGGTGCTGATCGGCGAGCCCGGCGTCGGCAAGACCGCCATCGTCGAGGGCCTGGCCCAGCGCATCGTCAACGGCGAGGTGCCTGAAGGCCTGCGCGGCAAGCGCGTGCTGTCGCTGGACATGGGCGCCTTGATTGCAGGCGCGAAGTTCCGCGGCGAGTTCGAGGAACGGCTCAAGGCCGTGCTGAATGACCTGTCGAAGAACGAGGGCCAGGTCATCCTGTTCATCGACGAGCTGCACACCATGGTCGGCGCCGGCAAGGCCGAAGGCTCGATGGACGCCGGCAACATGCTGAAGCCCGCGCTGGCGCGCGGCGAGCTGCACTGCATCGGCGCGACCACCCTGGACGAATACCGCAAGTATGTCGAGAAGGATGCAGCGTTGGAGCGCCGCTTCCAGAAGGTGTTCGTCGGCGAGCCCTCGGTCGAGGACACCATCGCCATCCTGCGTGGGCTCAAGGAGCGCTACGCCGTGCACCACGGCGTCGAGATCACCGACCCCGCCATCGTCGCCGCGGCCACGCTGTCGAACCGCTACATCGCCGACCGCCAGCTGCCCGACAAGGCCATCGACCTGATGGATGAAGCTGCTTCGCGCATCCGCATGGAGATCGACTCGAAACCTGAAGAAATGGACCGCAAGGAGCGACGCCTGATCCAGCTCAAGATCCAGCGCGAGGCGCTGAAGAAGGAGAAGGACGACGAGTCGAAGCAGCGCCTGGCCGACCTCGAAACCGAGATCGCCAAGCTTGAGCGCGAGTTCTCCGATCTCGAGGAAATCTGGCGCGCCGAGAAGGCCGCAGTCGCCGGCACCGCCAAGATCATGGAGCAGATCGAACAGGCCAAGTCAGAGCTTGAGACCGCGCACCGTCGCCAGGACCTGGCGCGGGCGTCGGAGATCCAGTACGGCCGCATCCCCGAGCTGGAGCGCCAGCTGCAGGCCGCTGCCGAGACGGAGCAGAAGGGCTTCCAGCTGCTGCAGCAGAAGGTGACCGCGGAGGAAATCGCCCAGGTCGTCAGCCGCTGGACCGGCATTCCCGTGTCCAAGATGCTCGAAGGCGAGCGCGAGAAGTTGCTTCGCATGGAAGACGTGCTGCAGCAGAGGGTGGTGGGGCAGGGCGAAGCCGTGCGCGCGGTGTCGGACGCCATCCGCCGCTCGCGCGCGGGCCTGTCCGACCCGAACCGCCCCAACGGCAGCTTCCTCTTCCTCGGCCCGACGGGCGTGGGCAAGACCGAGCTGTGCAAGGCGCTGGCCGAGTTCCTGTTCGACTCCACCGACGCGATGGTGCGCATCGACATGAGCGAGTTCATGGAGAAGCATTCGGTCGCGCGCCTGATCGGTGCGCCTCCGGGCTATGTCGGCTACGAAGAGGGCGGCTACCTGACCGAGGCCGTGCGCCGCCGGCCCTACAGCGTGATCCTGCTGGACGAGGTCGAGAAGGCCCACCCCGATGTCTTCAATGTCCTGCTGCAGGTGCTGGACGACGGCCGCCTGACCGATGGGCAGGGCCGCACGGTCGACTTCCGCAACACCGTCATCGTCATGACCTCGAACCTCGGCTCGCAGATGATCCAGGAGCTGGCCGGCGATACGGACGAGGACTACATGAAGATGAAGGCGGCAGTGATGGGCGTGGTGCAGGCGCACTTCCGCCCGGAGTTCATCAATCGGCTCGACGAGCTGGTGGTGTTCCATCCGCTGGGCCGCGCGCAGATCCGCGAGATCGCCCGCATCCAGACCTCGTATCTCGCCAAGCGCCTGGCCGACCGCCAGCTGAAGATCGAGATCAGCGACGCTGCTCTGGACCTGCTGGGCAGCGTCGGCTTCGACCCGGTCTACGGTGCGCGGCCGCTGAAGCGCGCGATCCAGCAGCAGCTGGAGAACCCGCTGGCCACCCGCATCCTGCGCGGCGAGTTCGCGCCGGGCGAGCAGATCCGCGTCGAGGCCAAGGGCAGCGAGCTGGTGTTCGAGCGTGTCTGACACGAGTGCTGGGATGCCGACTGCGCCGGGCCTGACCCGGCGCAGCTTTCTGGGCGCGGCGGTCTCCGCCGTGACGCTTTCCGCCTGTGGTCTGCCAACGCGCGAGCGGCCCGAGCGCGTGCTGTTCGTCGGCAACAGCCTGATCTACTACAACGACCTGCCGAGCCAGTTCGCGCAGCTTGCGAGTGCCGCACTCGGCCGTCCGGTGGAGGCTGACATGCTGGCGCGAGGCGGTGCGCACCTCAGCCATCACCTGGCCGGAGGCGTCGTGCAGCGGGAGCTGGCCAGCGGACGCTATTCGGCGCTGGTGCTGCAGGAGTTCGGCGGCGGCCTGCGCTGCCACCCCGAGCTCGCGAAGTTCGGCTTCACCTGCGAGGTCTCGCACGCAGCGCATGCCGAGCTCGCGTCGACGGCGCAGCAGCACGGCACACGCCCGCTGCTGCTCGGCAGCTACCGCATGGATCCCCGTGGTGCGGGCATGCTCGGCGCGGCGGAGGCCGAGCTGGCAGCACGCATCGGCGCGCTGCACGCGGGATTGGGCGATTTTCCGGCGCTGCGCGCGGAGTATTCCGACTGGCTGTGGCTGGATCCTGAGGACGGCGCTCACCCTGGCCACGATCTCACGCTGCTGATGGCGCTGCGCACGCTGAAGACGCTGTACGGGCAGCTGCCGCCGATCGGGGCGGTCACGCTGCGATTCCGCGATTTTCGCGGCCCGCACGCGCCGCGCCTGGATCGTCTGGCCTCTGCCGAGGAGGCTCACGCGCCCTGGCTGCAGCGAATCCTGAGCAGCGAGGACTTCGCTGAGCGCATGGAAGCAGCCGGTCTGAGCCTGCCACCCCGGGCCGGATAGCTGGGCGGGCTTCGCGAGACGGTTCCAACGAACACATCATCCACCCGTGATGATCTGTTCGCGTTTTTCCCGCTTAAGGGGCTGGAGACCCGGATGCCCCGGGTGAAACCAGCCCCGGAGGGCGGGGCGCGCCATGAAGACGTTCCTTCCGTTTCTGATGCTGCTGAACCTGGCGGCGGCCGCAAGCGCCGCCCCCGCCGAGCAGGCTCCCCTGCGCGTCGGCGTCGACCCCGAGTGGCTGCCGCGCTTTGCAACCGAGGGCAGCAGTTCGATCGCCTGCTCCACTTCGCCGTTCGGTCGCTACGCCACGCTCGGAGAGGACGCGGAGTACGTCAACTTCATTGCCAGCACCAACCAGCTGCGCAGCCTGCAGGTGTTCGCGCCGGGGCCCAGTAACGGCAACGTGCTGGTGCAGGAGTTCAGCGGCGAGCTGCTGCAGACCGGCAACGTGGCCGGCTCCACCTTCCTGACCGCGGTCGATGCCGATCTGAACGGCGATGGTCGCGACGAGCTGGTGACGGTGCATCGCTCCGATGTCAACGGGGGCTTGCGACTTGGCGTTTTCCGTCGCGGTACCAACGGCAACGTCACCCTGCAGCAGACCTGGAACCTGGCGCGCACCTTCAGCCATGTCGAGATCATGGCCGCGGATCTCGACGGCTCGAAGGATGGCAAGCAGGAGTTGGCCATCCTCCTGCAGGCCAATGGCACCGGCGGCAATGCGCTGGAAGCCTATGTGCTCACCGGCAACGCGCAGGGCCTGATCGCCGAAGACACCAGCGGTGCCTGGGCAGGACGCTGGGTCCTGCCGGGTGCGTTTCCGCTCAGTTCGCTCGCCGTGGGTGATCTTCTGCTGACCGGGCGCGAGCAGATGCTGGTGGTCAACGAGTCGGGCGGCGGCGGCACGCGTGCGCTCAACTACCACCTGCTGGAGTTCAGGCCGAGCACCAGCGCGCTGCCGGTCGGCTCGGGCAACGTCCAGATCGGCAGCCGCAGCTTCGTCACCACGCTCGGCACCAGCTTCGACATCGACGATGGCGCTGGCGTCTCGGGCGTATCGATCAACCAGCTGCGGCGGATCAAGGCATTGGCCGGTGACGTGGTCGACAGCGCGGCGGCCGAGCTGATGGTGCTCGTGCTGGTCGAGGGCTCCAGCAATTTCAATCAGCTGTTCGCACGCATGCACCACTTCATCGCGGTGCGCGACGTCGACAACACCATCGTCGACATCCAGATGTTCCGTCGTTCCGATCAGAAACCCTGGGATTCCAGTTTTGCGGTCAGCGGCCAGAACCAGGGCGCGCTGATCAAGTTCGATGCGGCCTTCGCCAACATGGATCTGATCTCGCCCAGCGAGTTCGTGATGGCCTTCGCCGAGGGGCAGGACAACCGGCTGAAGGTGCAGGCGCACAAGGCCAACGTCGACATGACCGCCGGCTTCCAATGGCAGCGCAACGGCCGTACGGTCAGCTTCACCGATCGCTCGACCGGCCGCATCGCCTCGCGCAGATGGGACTTCGGCGACGGCAGCGGTCCGCTGACCGATCTCAATCCCACCTACACCTTCCTTGGTACGGACACTTCCTTCACGGTCAAGCTTACGGTCATCGGGTTCAACTCCCAGGTCGAGACGCGCGAACACGTGGTGACGCTCGGGTCCACGGATCCCACCAGCGGTGGCGCGGGTCCGCAGACCCGCTACGCGCTGAACACCACCCCCGCCTATTCGGCCTCGCTGGCGGTGGACTCTGCGTCCGACTTGAACCAGCTGAGCCTGGCGGTGGGGGACATGGACAGGCAGGGCGTGGCCGAGATCATGACCCTGGTGAACGACCGCAGCCTGCAGCTGATCCGCTCGGTCTGGCGCCTGCAGAACACCGCCAATCCGGCGAGCTTTGCCGGTCGTCATCTGTTCACGCAGACCTCGGGTCTGGACAGCAACGCCCGCTTGAAGGTGCTGGCAGCCGACACCGATGGCGATTCGGTGCGGGCCGTGCTGGGCGCCGACTGTCGCCAGCTGGAAGAGCCGCAGGTGCGCCAGCTGGTCTGGCATCCGCCCTACTTCGAGCGCCTGCAGGGCGAGGCTGAGAAGCTTGCCGCCTTCGGCGAGAGCACCTCCGGCCAGACCAGCACCGAGAAGCGCGCCGGCAGCTTCACCTCGCACGACGTCTCGACCTATGTCGGCGTGTCCGCCGGCTTTGAGGCGGCGGGCTTCGGCCTGGAGTCCTCGCTCAAGGCGACCGCCGGCTACAACTACCAGTCCACCTATGGGTCGATCCACGGCAGCGAGAACGCCTTCGCCCTGAACCAGGGCTTCTCGTCAAGCCTGGGCGAGGCGCTGATGGTGGTGGAGGAGAACACTTTCCGCTGCTACAGCTACGACATCCGTCGCGAAGCCACGGGCATCGTGCCCGACAGCGGCCTGCGCATGTGCGAGGTGATCGACGACACGCGTGGCATCAGTGCCACCACGGCCGACTTCTGGGACACGGTGATTCCTGCCGCCAACGGCAGCGAGACGCCGCCTGCGCAGTGGACGCCGCTGCATCGCGACTGGGCCAGCCTGAGCCTGTTCCAGGCCGCCACCACCAATGTCACGCCGGTCGTAGGCAGTGCCGCCAGCGTCACCGATGGTCGCTTCAGCACCCCGCTCACCAGCCAGGCCAATGTGAGCCGGCCCTACGTGCAGATCGACCTCGGCGAAGTGCAGGACATTTCCAACATCCGGGTCTTCCCGACCGCGAACCAGGCGATCCGGCTGCGCGGCTTCCGCGTCTTCGTCTCCGAGACGCCGATGATGGGCGATGCGATTCCCGGCGGCGCAGGGGTCAGCATCTTCGCGCCGGAGACTGTCGACGACATGGCCTTCGACCGCTGGAACATCCACACCCGCAGCGCCGGGGGGCAAATGCTGCGCGGGCGCTACGTCCGCCTGCAGCACCCGGGCACGGCGACCCTGGACGTTACCCAGATCCAGGTCTTCGGCGATGTGCACGTCGAGCCTCCCCGCTATCCGCAGGGAGCCTGCGACCCCAACCGCAGCGACAACACCTTCCTCGTGCGGATGTGGAATCCTCGCACCCAGGGCTGGGCCAACATCGAATCGCGCGGCGAACTCCTCTGGAACGGCACCGGCAACATGGACGGCTGCAGCAACTTCTCGGGCATGCAGCGCTGGGAGATCTGGGCCAATCTGTTCGTGGGCAGCCCGGGCAGCGCCTCCTGGAACCTGAGCCAGGAAGGCGGCGTGTTTAGCGGTGACTACAGCCGCTTTGAAAGCTCCAACCGGGTGGGCGCCGAGTTCGACATCGAGGCCGGCTTCATCGCCAAGGTGCAGGCCGGCGCCGCCTACGAGTACAGCTTCGGCGTCACCGAAGAGGTGCAGACCGTGCAGTACTGGGGCGAGGGGCTGGAAATGGGCGGCACCATTGGCGGCTTCGCGCCGGAGTACTCCAACCTCGTGAGCACCTGCCGCTACACGCCGCGGCCCTATGCCTACCGGCTGATGGACTACTCGAACACCGGCTACGAGCACACCATCTTCGTGGTCGACTACGTGGTGCGCCAGGGGTCGTCGAGCTGGCAGCGCGACAACGTGCCCGAGGTCTGCCTCAACATCCAGCGGCCGCCGGAGATCTTCGCCAACGGCTTCGAGTGAGGTGGCGAATACGGATGAAGCACGGGCCCGGCGCGCGAGCGCCGGGCCCGTGTCGCATCTGCACCCGCGGGCTTCACGTCCGGCGGGCTTTCATGTGCGTGAAGGCTTCAACGCGCGGGAGCGCCAGTGCAGTCCGCGGGGCACCCGATCTGGTCCATTGGCGCAGGGGCTGCCACCGGCAGTCGCGTAATGCTCCGCTTTCGAATCCCGAATCCCGAATCCCGAATCCCGGCTCCCCATCCATGCGCCTGACCTCAACACTCGCCTTGTTCCTGCCGCTGCTGCTCGCCGGCTGCTTCAACCTCGGTGATCGCCGCGAGCCGATCCCCTACGAAGCCTTTCCGGGCCGCGGCGAAGCCGACCGCAAGACCCTGGTGATCGTGCTGCCGGGGCGAGCCGACAATGTCGAGGTGATGCGCGAATTCGGCGTGGCGCAGGCCATCCAGGCCGGATGGCCGGAGGTCGATGTTTGGCTGACCTCAGCGACGCTGGTCTACTACACCGATGGTGGGCTGCCCGAGCGCGTGCGCGAGCGCTTCATCGAGCCCGCCCGCGCGCAGGGCTACGAGCGCCTGATCCTGATGGGCGCGTCGATGGGTGGCATGGGCAGCCTGGTGGTCGACGAGGCGCATCCCGGCGTGTTCGAGCACCTGGTGCTGATGGCGCCCTACCTGGGGCGGAAGCGGGTCATGCGCGAAGTGGAAAGCGCCGGCGGCATCCGCCGCTGGCAGCCCGGCCCCAAGCCCGAACTCGTCGACCGCAGCAACTTCGACCGCGAGCTGCTCTGGCGGCAGGTCGCGAACTACGCCGCCGATCCGGCGCTGCGCCAGCGCGTCTGGCTGGCGTACGGCGAGGAGGATCGCCTGGCCGCCACCGTGCCGCTGATGGCGCCGGGGCTGGAGCCGGCGCAGATCCTGCCGCGCCCGGGTGGTCACAAGTGGGTGGTCTGGAATGCCGCCGCTACCGAAATCTTCGCCCGGCTGCGCGCCCAAGCCCTTTCGACGGCAGGTTGACCTACCGGGCGTCCCGCGCAGGGCCTGCGGGCTCCTAGCGGGGCGCGCCATTCCTGTTGCTGCCGGACGGGCGTCAACCCCCTGTGCCCAGCCAGCGCATCAGCTTGGGCGTCACCACCGGAATGGTCAGCATGGTGCTGGCGACTGCCATCAGCAGCAGGGCGGTGAAGGTCTCCGAGGTGATGATCGCCTTGTCCAGCAGGATGTTGGCGAAAATGATCATGATCAGGGCCTTGGTCTGCAGCAGCCAGCCGATCAGCGAGGCCTCGCCGGGACCCCACTTGAGGATCCGGCCGGCCAGGTGCACGCCGGCCAGCTTGCCCGACACAGAGGCCACCAGCAGCAGGGCAGCGGCGATGAAGACGGTGGTGCCGCCCACGTCCCAGTTGGTGCGCAGGCCGGTCGAGAGGAAGAACACCGGCATGATCACCAGCAGCACATGGTGGCGCAGGAGGTCCATGCGCTCCTGGTTGAACCAGCGATTGTCGATCACCACGCCGGAGAGGAAGGCGCCGACCATGTAGTGCAGGCCGGCCCAGTCGGCGACCAGACCATTGATCGCCAACCAGATCAGACCGACATACCAGCGGTCGCGCTCGGCCAGCCAGCGCATCAGGCGACGGAACAGCCAGGCGGCAATGATGAAGCCAATGAGGTACACGGCCTGGCGGCCGATCCGCGTCCAGTCGAGCAGGATCAGCGCCAGCACGCCCCAGATCGCGATGTCATCGAGGCTGGCATAGCGCAGCACGCGCTGGCCCAGCGGCTCGCGCAGGATGTCGATCTTCTCCATGAGCAGGATCAGGATCGGCAGCGCGGTGACGGCGCAGGCCATGCCGACGCCGGCGACGAACTGCCAGGTCTGCGCCTGCGGGCCCATCCAGCCGGCGTTCCACGACAGCATGACCGCTGCCGCCGCGCAGCCGAACAGCAGGGGCATGCCCAGCGCCAGGCCGGCGGTCACGCTGGTCTCGCCGCGCTTCGCCCAGGCCTCTTCGAGGTCGAGTTCGATGCCGGCGATCCAGACGAAGATCATCACCGCCCACCAGGCCACACCGTTCAGCGCCGTCACCACCTCGGGCGTGAACACGAAGCGGTAGTACTCGGGGAAGGCCGCCCCCAGCACGCCCGGCCCCAGCAGGATGCCAGTGATGATCTGCACCACCACCAGCGGCGCGTAGTACTCGGTGCGGCCGACCCGCCAGATCAGGTAGGGCACGCTGAAGATCAGCACCATGGCGATCAGGTAGAGCTCGGTGGTCGTGATGTGCATGCGATGCTTGGTCTGAGCTTGGTTGGAAGCGGGCTGAGCAGAGGTGCAACAAGGGCGCGAAAGGTAGGTCGAACGCGCCCCTAAAGCGAGAGAGCCGGCGGACGCTGGGCGTCCGCCGGCTCCCGGTTCACGCGTCCAACATTGGGCTCAGTTGCGGCGTGCGTAGGCGAACGCCGCGAAGCCGAGGGTCAGCAGGGCGAGCACGACCAGGCTGAAGGAGCCGCTCGCCGGAACCACCGCAGGGCGCGGTGCGGCGCCAGAAACACCCGTGCCCGAGAGGGTGAAGGTGGGGCTGCCGCCGTTGCTGGTCACCGTCAGGGGCTGCGAGAAGCTGCCGAGTGCCGTCGGGCTGAACGCGTAGATCAGGGTGCAGCTGGCGCCCGCGGCAAGGCTGATCGGAGTCGCACTGCAGGTGCCGCCCGAGCGCGTGAACGGCGCGGTGGGAGCGGTGATCGCAGTAATCGACAGCGCCGAGCCGCCCGTGTTGCTGAGTGTGACGGTGGCATTGCCCGAGGCCGACACAGCGATATTGCCGAAGTTGAGCGCGCTGGCGCTCAGCGATGCCACCGGCGCGCCCACGCCCGCGCCCTGCAGGGTGAAGCTGGGGTTGCCACCGTTGCTGGTGATCGCGATCGACTGGCTGGAGTTCGTCGCTGACGTCGGAGTGAAGCTGTAGGTCAGAGTGCAGCTGGCCGCCGGTGCCAAAGCGATCGGTGTGGCGCCGCAGGTGCCGCCCGTCGCCGTGAAGGGAGCGCTGGCAGCGCCGATCGCGGTGATGCTGAGGCCTGCAGTGCCTGTGTTGCTGAGCGTGAGCGTGCCGTTGGCAGTCTGGCCGGTGACCACGCTGCCGAAATCGACCGTGGAGGAGCTGAGGCTGAGGGTCGGCGTGCCGACCGGGCCGAGCAGCAGGAAGGGCAGGCCCTGCGCGGGCGTGCCAGTGCCTGTGTCGAGCAGGGGGCCCCACGTCGCGCTGGTGCCGATGAACTGCTGGGCGTTGCCAGTCACTGCCTGGCCGACGATGGTGATCGGAGGCGCCCACGGCCCGGAACCCAAGGTGCCGTCGGACTGCCAGTCCAGCCAGTAGGTCCCCGCCGCCAGCGTCAGGCCGCCCAGATTGACCGTCTGCGCCATGATGGGGCGCGAAGTGTCCGTCGTCGTGGTTTCGGTCACGCGATAGGCATTGGTCCACGCCGTGGAAGTCATCCGGTTGGTGGTCGTATCGCCGAACACGATATTGCTGCCCATGGCGCCGGGCGGGCCGTCCCAGATACGGACATTGACTGCCGTGATCGTCGAGGTCGTTGTGGAGCCGGTCTGGTAGGCGTACAGCACGGCACAGTTGAGCGTCCAGCCACCAGCGGGCACCACGAACTCGTCGGCGACACGATTGTTGGCGGCAGCTGCGGCCTGGTGTCCAGCGCCCAGCGTGGCCATTCCCAATGAGCTGTTCTGCAGCGTGCTGAGATTCGCCCCACCGGGGCCGGTGCCGGTCGCGGTGATCCATGGACCGTTGTTGTAGATCTCGCTGCCGCAGGCCGGAACCCCTTCCGGGTTGACGCCACCGTTGGGGTTGAGGGGAGAGGCCACCGAAACCAGCGGCTCCGCGGGGTTGAACACTTCAGCGTTCTGGGCGTACGCGGCGTTCGCGAGCACCAGGGCCAGGGAACACAAGGCGATGCGTTTCATGCGGAATCCATTGTTCGAAAGGGGATGAACCCGGCTGGCGCATGGCAGCACACTGGCGACAGGCCGAGCCCGCTGCCATCAACTGCATCTCTGTGAGCCCCCGAGGCTGCTTGGCGCGGGCCCTCCACACGGCCCCGCGCCGGCGATCATCCCAGAAAGCTGGCGGCTGCAACAGTCGCAGCTTGGCGGCAGGTCCGTCGCCAAGCTGCCCGAGGCCGCTTTCCGCTTGCTGCCGTTCGAGATTGCGCGGCCAGCTGCGAATCAGCCCGCGAACTGCAGCCTGGCCAGCTCCGCATACAGCCCGCCCTGCGCCATCAACTGATCGTGCGTACCGGTGGCCACGATGCGGCCGGCTTCCAGCACGACGATGCGGTCGGCGCGGCGCACGGTGGCGAGGCGGTGGGCGATCACCAGGGTGGTGCGGCCGCGCATCAGCCGCTCCAGCGCCTGCTGGATCGCGCGCTCGCTCTGCGCATCGAGCGCGCTGGTGGCCTCGTCGAGCAGCAGGATCGGTGCGTCCTTCAGCAGGGCGCGGGCGATCACCAGACGCTGCTGCTGGCCACCCGACAGACGCACGCCGCGCTCGCCGAGGAAGGTGCGATAGCCCTCGGGCAGGGCGCTCAGGAACTCGTGCGCCTCGGCGCTGCGTGCGGCTTCGATCACCTCCGCTTCCGTGGCATCCAGTCGTCCATAGCGCAGGTTGTCGAGCGCATCGGCGCCGAACAGCAGCGGGTCCTGCGGGACCAGGGCGATGTGCTCGCGCAGCTGCTGCGGGTCGAGCTGGCGCAGATCGATGCCGTCGACCTCGATGCCGCCGGCTTCGGGGTCATGGAAGCGCAGCAGGAGCTGCAGCACGGTGCTCTTGCCGGCGCCGGATGGGCCTACCAGGGCCACGGTTTCGCCCGGCTGGATCTCCAGCGAGAACTCGCTGAGTGCCGCCGCATCGGGCCGGCTTGGGTAGTGGAAACCGACCCCCTTGAAGGCGATGTGGCCGCGCAGCGGCGAGGGCAGGGCGCGCGGGGCGGCGGGCGCGATGATCTTCGCCTGCTCGGCCAGCAGTTCGTTGATCCGCGCCATGCCGCCGGCAGCGCGCTGCACCTCGGCCCACACTTCGGTGAGCGCGCCAACCGAGCCCGCACCGATCACCGCGTACAGCACGAACTGGCTCAACAGGCCCGCGCTCATGGTGCCGGCGATCACGTCCTTGGCGCCGATCCACAGCACCGCGGTGATCGCACCGAAGATCAGCACGATGACCGCTGCTGTCAGCCCGGCCTGCGTACCGATGCGCCGGCGCGCGGCAGACAGCGCGGTGCCGACGGCGCCGGCGAAGCGCTCGGACTCGTGCGCTTCACGGGCGTGGCTCTGTACGGTGTGAATGGCGTTGAGTGTCTCGCTGGCGCGGGCATTTGCATCGGCCACGCGGTCCTGCGCCTCGCGCGACAGCTTGGACACGCGGCGGCCGAAGAACACGATCGGCAGGATGATCAGCGGGATGCCAATCGCCGCGAAGCCGGCAAGGCGCGGGCTGGTCAAGGCCAGCGCCACGCTGCTGCCGATGAAGGTGACGAAGCTGCGCAGGGCCACCGAGGCGCTGGAGCCAACCACGGTGCGCAGCAGCTCGGTGTCGGCCGACAGGCGCGAGACCAGCTCGCCCGAGCGCGTGCGCTCGAAGAATTCGATGTCCAGCCGCAGCAGCCGCGCATAGAGGCTGCGCCGCAGATCGGCGATGACCTTTTCGCCGAGCAGACTGACGAAGAAGAAGCGCAGCGCCGTGGCGACCGCCAGCAGCACCGCCACCGCCAGCAGGCCGAGGAACCAGCGATCGACGGCGGCCGGATCCTCGCCGGCGAAGCCGCGGTCGATCATGAAGCGCACCGCCACCGGCAGGCTCAGCGTGGCCAGGCTGGACAGGGCCAGCGCGCCCAGCCACAGGGCAACCAGCCCGCGATACGGCCGTACATAGGGCCAGAGCTGGCGCAGCGGGGCGGCGGCGCCGAAGCCGGCGCGCTTGGGTGTGTCGGTGCTCATCCGTGACCGGGCAGCTGAAGAAAGCCGCGAGTGTAGGACAAGCGCACGCGGCTGCGGCCCGGTTGCGGTCGGTGTGCGCCCGCAATGCATCCCACTCCCGCGCCGAGTCGGCCCGACGGGGCAGGGCGCGGCCGAGCCTGCGATAATCCGCGCCCTTTCCCATGACGCCGCGGGCCTGCTGCCCGCCGTGCATCCAGCAAGCCCATGACCCGACGCCAGCGCAAGCGCGACATCGAAGCCGAGATCATCGACCTGAGCCACGACGGCCGCGGGGTCGCCAAGCTGGACGGCAAGACCGTCTTCATCAGCGGCGCACTCACCGGCGAGCGCGTGAGAGCGCACATCCACACCAGCAAGAAGCACTTCGAGGAAGGCCATGTGCTGGAGGTGCTGCAGGCCTCGCCGCTGCGGGTCGATCCGCCGTGCCCGCATTTCGAGCTCTGCGGCGGCTGCTCGCTGCAGCACCTGAAGGCCGAAGCGCAGATCGAAGCGAAGCAGCACATCCTGCTGGAGAATTTCGAGCGCATCGGCCACGTCCGGCCCGCGACCGTGCTGCCGCCGCTCACCGATCAGCCCTGGGGCTATCGCCGCAAGGCGCGGCTGGGGGTGAAGTGGGTGCCCGCCAAGGAGCGCGCCATCGTGGGTTTCCGCGAGGCGCTGAAGCCGATGTATGTCGCCGATATCCACAGCTGCCGCGTGCTGGTGCCGCAGGTCGGCGAGCGCATCCACGAACTGTCGGCCCTGATCACCGCGATGGACGCGCGCGAGCGTATTGCCCAGATCGAAGTCGCGGCCGGCGATGATGCGACCGCGCTGGTGTTCCGCCACCTCGATCCGCTGTCCGCCGCCGACACCCAGCGCCTGGTCGAGTTCGGCCAGCGCACGGGTCTCTCGATCTACCTGCAGCCCGGCGGCAACGACAGCGTGCACGCGCTTTGGCCGGCCGATGCCGCGCTGAGCTTCCGCATTCCCGCGGCCGAGGTCGAGCTGGCCTTCCGCCCGCTGGACTTCGTGCAGGTCAATGCCGGCATGAACCAGCGCATGATCGCGCGCACCCTGGAGATGCTCGACCCGCAGCCGGGCGAGCGCGTGCTCGACCTGTTCTGCGGGCTGGGCAACTTCACCCTGCCGATCGCGCGGCGTGCGGCCTCGGTGGTCGGCGTGGAGGGCGAAGCCGGGCTGGTCGCGCGGGCCCGCGACAACGCCCGCGCCAACGGCATCAGCAATGCCGAGTTCTTCGCCGCCGATCTCAGCCAGGACCTGCGCGGCGAGGCCTGGGTCAAGCAGGGCTTCGACAAGCTGCTGCTGGACCCGCCGCGCACCGGTGCCGACGCCTGCATCCCGCAGCTGCCGCTGGACGGCGTGCGGCGCATCGTCTACGTGTCCTGCCATCCGGGTTCGCTGGCGCGCGACGCCGGCATCCTGGTGCGCGAGCACGGCTACCGGCTGGTCTCGGCCGGCGTGATGGACATGTTCCCGCATACGGCGCATGTCGAATCCATCGCCCTGTTCGAGCGCTGAGCGATGCTGTTCATCGGTATCGAGGGCCATCAGCTGCGAGCGGACGAAGCGCGTTGGATCGCGCATCCGGCCGTGGCAGGCGTGGTGCTGTTCCGGCGCAACTACGCGGAGCCGGCCCAGCTGCGCGCGCTGAACGCGCAGATCCGTGCGGCGGGTGAAGCGCCGCGGCTTGTTGCGGTGGATCAGGAAGGCGGCCGCGTGCAGCGCTTCATCGAGGGCTTCACCCGCTTGCCGGCGCTGGCGCGCATCGGCGAGTGCTTCGCGGATGCCCCTGCGCACTGCCTTGAACTCGCCGCGCAGCACGCCCGGCTGATGGTGGCCGAACTGCGCGCCCACGACATCGACCTCAGCTTCGCGCCCGTGGTGGACTTGGGCCGCGGCAACCGCGCGATCGGCGACCGCGCCTTCGCCGCCGACGTCGATGCGGTCTGCGCGCTGACCCGCGCTTACGTGCAGGCCATGCAGGCCGCGGGCATGCCGGCCACGCTCAAGCATTTTCCCGGTCACGGCTCGGTGCTGGAGGACACGCATGTCGATGCAGCGCTCGATCCACGCCCGCTCGATCAGCTGATGGCCGAGGACCTGCGGCCTTTCGCGGCCGGCATCGAGTCCGGCGCCGCCGCGGTGATGGCGGCGCATGTGCGCTATCCCGCGGTCTGCGAGTGGCCGGCCGGCTACTCGCGGCGCTGGCTGGGCGAGATCCTGCGCGATTCGCTGGGCTTTCGCGGCGTGGTGTTCAGCGACGACATCGGCATGGCCGCGGCCAATGCCGTTGGCGGTGTGGCGGCACGCGTGAACGCCCATCTCGACGCCGGCTGCGATGCGGTGCTGGCCTGCCATCCCGAACTGGTCGAGGACGCGATTGCCGCGGTGGAAGCGCGGGGCACGTCCATGCCCAATCCGCGCCTCGCCCTGCTGTCGCCGCGCGCCGCACAGGCCCCTGCGCCGGAAGCGCTGGTGCAGGCGCGTGCTAACCTCGCCGCCCTCGTTTGAACCGGAGCCGGGCATGAAGACCCCGCCAGCCTTGGCCGATGCGCTGCCGCAGTCCGATCTGCTGTTCGATCGCGCGCCGCTGGAAGCGGCGATCCGTCGCATGGCCGAAGAGATCCGCCGCGACTACGCGCAGGACGCACGACCGCCGCTGTTCCTCACCGTGATGAACGGCGGCATGCTGTTCGGCGCCCTGCTGGCGCTGGAGCTGGACTTCGACGTCGAGTTCGACTATCTGCATGCGACGCGCTATCGCGGCGACACCACGGGCCGCGGCGTCGAGTGGCTGCGCAAGCCGGCGGTGCCCCTGCTGAAGCGCCGCGTGCTGCTGATCGACGACATCCTCGACGAGGGCCATACGCTGAATGCGGTGATCCAGGCCTGCGAGGCCGAGGGCGCCGCCGACGTGCGCGTGGCGGTGCTGGCGCGCAAGGTCCACGACCGCTGCGTGCCCGGGCTCACCGGCGACTATGTCGGCGTCGAAGTGCCGGATCGCTACGTGTTCGGCTTCGGCATGGACTACTACGAGCAGGGCCGCAACCTGCCCGGCATCTACGCGCTGCGTGATTGAAACCGATGCGGTGGGCGGCGCGCACCGGTGTTGCATTGGGTGGGCCCCGGCCCACCATGGGCTCCACACGTGCTCCGGTGGGGACGCGCGAACGCCCGCGGAACTGGGTGCAGAGCGTACGCGCTCGCGGATCGGCATGACGGACGTGACCTTGGACCGAAGGCGTGCACAGGCCATGGTGGGCCAGGGCCCACCCCATGGGATGCGCGATAGAACGGGCAGTGGCCGACCGCGAACTCCATGCTCGCCCCGGTCAATGACCTTCGCCGGCCGGTCCGCAACACTCAACACTTCAATTCAACGCAGCTCCTGGAACCGGTGATGGGCATGGACAACTCCGACATCGTATTGGGCGTGATCGGCGGCACAGGCGTGTATCGTCTGGCCAATCTTGAAGGTGCGGAAGGCATCGAGCTGCATACGCCTTACGGCGCGCCGTCCGGGCCGGTGCGCGTCGGTCGGCTTGCGGGCTTCCGCATCGCCTTCCTGGCGCGCCACGGCGAGGCCCACAGCGTGGCTCCGCATCGCATCAACTACCGCGCCAACGTGCATGCGCTGCATCAGCTTGGCGTGCGTCGCCTGCTCGGTATCAATGCCGTCGGCGGTATCGGTGAACGCATGGGCCCGCGCGTGCTGGCCGTGCCGGACCAGATCATCGACTACACCCACGGCCGCCTGGCGAGCTTTTGCGACATGGAAGGCGCCAAGGTCGAGCATGTCGATTTCACCCATCCCTACACGCCGGCGCTGCGCACCGCACTGCTGCGCGCAGGTGCTGCGGCAGGCACGCGCCTGGTCGATGGCGGCACCTATGGCTGCACCCAGGGTCCGCGTCTGGAGACCATTGCCGAGATCGCGCGGATGCGTCGCGACGGCTGTGATCTGGTCGGCATGACCGGCATGCCCGAGGCCGTGCTGGCGCGTGAGCTGGGCATCGAGTACGCCAGTCTCTGCCTGGTCGCCAACTGGGCGGCCGGCTGCGGCGATGAAGCCGAGATCACGATGGATGAGGTGATGGCCAATATGGCGGCGGCCACCGAAGCCGTGCCGGGTCTGCTGGCTGCCCTGCTGGCGGAGATGGCCAAGGCCTGAGGGCTTTCCAGGCCGGCGCCGCGGGTCCGCTGTCCACGAAGAAGCCCTGGCTGACCCATCCGCGCTTCTCCTGGAGCCTGCTTGCAGGCGACCGCAGCCTGCGCCCTGTACCAAGACCCGTCGGGTCGCGAGCACGCTCACTCGCACGAACAGCCCACTCACGCGGGGTCTGCTGGCGACGGCGCTGCCTGAGTTCTCATTCTTGGCAGCTACAGCGCGCGCTTGGCTGGCCTCTCGATCGGAGCGCTCTCAGCGCGCCGCGAGGGGCATGACGGTGGGCGTCTGGCGCACGCGGCCAGAGGGCGCTCGTCCATGCCAGAGCACTTGAAGCAGAGAGCGCCTGAGCGGGCAAGGGCTGGTGACGTCCGCCGAAGGCCGACCAGCCTTCGTGTGTGGCTTGCGTCGGGCGACGGACGACCAGAGGCTTCGTTTCGAATCCCGAATCCCGAATCCCGAATCCCGAATCCCGAATCCCGAATCCCGAATCCCTTCCCGGCCCTCACGCACAGCGTTAGGGCGTTCGTCGGCTCGCGCGGCAGTGCCGCGCCAACGAGCCGCCTCACCCCGAATCCCGAATCCCTTCCCGGCCCTCACGCACAGCGTTCGGGCGTTCGTCGGCTCGCGCGGCAGTGCCGCACCAACGAGCCGCCTCACCCCGAATCCCGAATCCTCAGCCGCCGCGACGCTGGCGCTGGCGGTCCTTCTCGCGCTCCTCGCGCGGCAGGTTGCCGTAGCGGCTCAGGCGATCGCGCAGCTCGACGTCCTGCTTGGGAAAGTAATCGCCTTCGATGCGGGCCAGGCTGTCGCCGTTGAAGGTCAGCACCAGGTTCTTCACTTCGGGCTCCGAGCCGCGCTGTGACTGTGTGCCGATGTAGTCCCAGCGATTGACGTGGAAGGGGTCGCGCACCGCGGGGCTGCCCAGCAGCGCCATGACCTGGCGCTTGCTCATGCCCTCGCGGAGCTGGGTCACGTTGCGCTCGTCCAGCAGGTTGCCCTGATACACATCCACCTTGTAGAGGACGCCGCAGCCGCTGGCGCCCACGGCAATCAGAACAGACAGAAGGATCGAACGCATCGGGCCGGGTTTCCAGGGCAAACGAGGGCCCGATGATACACTGCGGCGCCACCCCGGTCGCCCGCCTGCCATCCGGGGTCCGAACACATTCAGGCGGCGTTTCCGAGACCGGGTCACGCGCCTCAACCTCTGCAGGAGACCCCGATGGAATCGCAGGATCTGCGCCGCGCCGGCCTCAAGGTCACCCACCCCCGCATGTGCATCCTCGAGGTGCTGGAAAGCGCCAGCCCGCGCCATATGACGGCCGAGGACATCTACAAGAAGCTCATCGAGCGCGAAGAGGACATTGGCCTTGCCACGGTGTATCGCGTGCTGACCCAGTTCGAGGCCGCTGGCCTGGTGATGAAGCACAACTTCGAGGGCGGGCAGTCGGTGTTCGAGCTCGACCGCGGCCATCACCATGACCACATGGTCGACGTCGATTCCGGCAAGGTCATCGAGTTCGTCAGCGAGGAGATCGAGCGCCTGCAGCACGAGATCGCCGCCAAGCACGGCTACGAGATCGAGGACCACAGCCTCGTTCTGTATGTGCGGAAGAAGAGGTGAGAAGCGGGGATTGGGGATTCGGGATTCGGGATTGGACCGAAGGGTGAGCTGATTGGGCGGGGGCGTGCTCGCGCGCTGTCGGGCCGCCAGTTTCCTGAGTTCGGAATCGTCGAGCGCGTCTGCTTCTGTGGGTGCTGCGTTGGTGTCGGCAGACCGTCTGCGCTTGGATCTTCGTGCCAATTGCTTGCTACGGGCCTTCGTGGGCGTGCACTGCCTGCGCCGCTCCGAGGCGCGTCAACGCACGCAATGCGTCGCTGTGGTCCTCTCTCTGCTGCGCCGGTCCGACGAAGCTGATCCTCAATGAATCGACGCCAGCGCTACCGTAGGTCCAATCCCGAATCCCGAATCCCCAATCCCGGTCTCTCAACCATCTGCCGCGCGTGCGCCAGCGTGGTTTCCGTGATCTCGACGCCACCCAGCATGCGGGCGATTTCTTCCACGCGCTGTTCGCTGGACAGGCGGGTCGGTGCGCTGACGGTGACCCCGTCGCGCTCGCCCTTGCGCACCGAGTAGTGGTGATGGCCCTGGGCGGCGACCTGGGGCAGGTGGGTCACGCACAGCACCTGGCGCTCGGCACCCAGCGCGCGCAGCTTCTGGCCGACGATCTCGGCGACCGCGCCGCCGATGCCGGTGTCGACTTCGTCGAAGACCATGGTGGGGGTGGGGTCGACGCCCAGGGTCGCGACTTCGATGGCGAGACTGATGCGCGAGAGCTCGCCGCCCGAGGCCGTGCGCCGCAGCGGCTTGGCCGGCTGGCCGGCGTTGGCAGCGACCAGGAGTTCCACGCGCTCGGCGCCCAGCGGCGAGGGCTCGGCCTCGGGCTGGGCTTCGATCTGTACCTCCAGCCGCCCGCCGGCCATGCCGAGTTCGGCCATCAGAGCTGACACGTCCTTCGCCAGGGTCTTGGCGGCTTTGGCGCGCAGTGCGCTGAGCTTGGCCGCGGCCTTGGACCAGTCGGCGACCAGCGCCTGCATCTTCGCTTCGATCTTCGCCAGCGCGCCGCCGGCTTCCTCCAACTCCTCGATCTCGCCGGCGATGCCTTCGGCGCAGGCCTTGAGTTCAGCGGGGTCGACGCGGTGGCGGCGGCCCAGCTCGTGCAGGCGGGTGAGCTTGCTTTCGATTTCCTGCAGGCGCGCCGGGTCCAGCTCCAGGCTGTCCTGCACCTGTACGACCAGGGCGGCGGCCTCGCTGGCCTGGATGGCGGCGGATTCGAGAAGCTCGGCGGCTTCGCGCAGGCGCGGCTCGTCCTCGCCGAAGCGGGCCAGATCCGCACTGGTCTGGCGCAGGCTGCGGGTCAGGTCGAAGCCGTCCTCGCCCTCGATGCGCGCGACTGCGCGCGCGCAGGCCTCGATCAGGCTGCTGGCATTCGACAGGCGCCTATGGCTCTGGATCAGCTCGGCATAGGCCTGCGGGCTCAAGGCTTCGGCCTCCAGCTCGCCGAGCTGGTGACGCAGCAGTTCGAGGCGCGGGCCCGGATCGGTCGCAGCGCCGGCGATCTGCTCGCGACGGCGCTTCAGCTGGGCGTATTCCTGGGCCAGCGCGCGCACCGGCTGCAGCGCCTCCTGCGCGCGGGCGAAGCCATCCAGCAGGCCCAGCTGCTGGGTGCGGTCGAGCAGGGCCTGGTGCTCGTGCTGGCCGTGGATCTCGACCAGATGCGCGGTGAGTTCGCTGATCTGGCCAACGGTGGCCGGGCGGCCGTTGATCCAGGCTTTGGAGCCGCCATCGGCGCGGACGATGCGGCGCACCTCGCAGGCTTCATCCTCATCGAGCTCCTGCTCGCGTAGCCAGGCGAGGGCAGGGCTGTCGGCAGGCAGTCGAAAGGTGGCCGAGAGCTCGGCGCGCTCGGCGCCGTGGCGGACCATGCCGGCATCGGCGCGGGCCCCGGTCAGCAGCAGCAGGGCGTCCACCAGCAGGGACTTGCCGGCGCCGGTCTCGCCCGAGATCACGGTCAGGCCGCCTTCGAGCTGCAGCTCGACCGCGCTGACGATGGCGAAATCCTTGACGAACAGCGTGCTCAGCATGCGGGCATCCGATCCTGGTGCGCGGGCGAGGCGCGCGGCCGTGTGAACCCGAGCCGCGCAAGGGCGCGAACGCTAGCACGCAGGCCGCGGGTCGCCAACACGCCGCAAACGCCTGTCAATGCAGGGCAGGGGTTGCCTGTGCTGGCCCGAGGCCTTATCTATCTCAGCGATGAGCCGACCCGCCCACCCGCTTGACCCCCGCCATCTGGACGCCCGCGCCCGCGGCCTGCTGCGCGCACTGATTGCGCAGTACATCCGCGAAGGCGAGCCCGTCGGCTCGCGCACCCTGGCCAAGCACGCCGGCCTCGACATCAGCCCGGCCACCATCCGCAACGTGATGGCGGACTTGGAGGACATCGGCCTGGTCGCCACCCCGCATACCTCGGCCGGCCGGGTTCCGACGGCGCAGGGCTACCGTCTGTTCGTCGACAGCCTGCTGCAGGTCAAGCCGCTCGATCCGGGCGAGATGGATCGCCTGCGCCGCGGCCTGCAGCCGCAGCTCGGCACCCAGGGCCTGCTCAACAACGTGTCCGAGCTGCTGTCGGCGGCCACCCACTTCGTCGGCATGGTGACGGTGCCCAAGCGCGAGCAGTTCGCCTTCCGCCACATCGATTTCGTGCCGCTGGATGGCAACCGGATCCTGGTGATCCTGGTGTTCACCGACAACGAGGTGCAGAACCGCATCCTGCACACGCGCCGGCCCTATACCGCGTCCGAGCTCGAGCAGACCGCCAACTACCTCAACAGCCACTTCGCCGGTCGTGCGCTGTCCGAAGTGCGCGCGCAGCTGCTGCGTGAGCTGAAGGACACCCGCAGCGCGATGGACAGCATCCTGTCGGCGGCCGTGGAAGTCGCCGAGGGCGCCTTCGGCGGTTCCGGGGCGGTCGAGGACGTGCTGGTCGCCGGCCAGACCCGGCTGATGGGCGTGCAGGACCTGTCCGATCTCGACCGCCTGCGCGAGCTGTTCGAGGCCTTCTCGCGCAAGCGCGAGCTGCTGCAGCTGCTCGAAGGCTGCGCCACCGCCCAGGGCGTGCGCCTGTTCATCGGCGAGGAGTCCGGCGTGGCCCCGTTCGGTGGCTGCAGCCTGGTGACGGCGCCGTATGGCGCGGATGGCAAGGTGCTGGGCGTGCTCGGGGTGATCGGGCCGACCCGCATGGCCTACGAGCGGGTGATCCCGATGGTGCAGGCCACCGCCGAAGTGCTGGGCGCGGCCTTGAATCGGGCGCAGCAGGCCCAATAAACGCCCCGCCGCGGGGCACAGCATGCAATCCCTTCACGCTGCGAGAGGGCGGCCGGTCGATCCGTCCCTCCGCCACCGCACGCCTTTGAATTCCATTTCGCAAGGAGTCGCCATGAGTCAGGAACCCCAGCCCGTCGCGGGTCAGGAACACCCCGAACCGCAGAGCGAGGTCGAGCTGCTGTCGGCCCGCATCGATGAGCTGCAGATGGCCCTGATGATGGTGCGCGAGGAGCAGCTGCGCGAGCGCGCCGACTTGGAGAACCAGCGCAAGCGCATGATGCGCGACGTCGAGCACGCGCGGAAGTTCGCCAACGAGCGCCTGCTCGGCGACCTGCTGCCGGTGCTCGACGCGCTGGAGCGCGGCATCGAAACCGCCGGCAGCGATTCGGCCGTGGCAGAGGGGCTCAAGCTGACCCAGCGCGAGCTGCTGAAGGTGGCCGAAAGCAATGGCCTGAAGCAGCTGAACCCGGCCGGCGAAGCCTTCAATCCGGAGCACCACCAGGCGGTGAGTGCCCAGCCCAGCGCCGAGTACGCCGTCGGCACCGTGCTGCAGGTGTTCCAGAAGGGCTATCTGCTCAACGAGCGCCTGCTGCGACCGGCCATGGTCGTGGTGTCGCAGTAGTCCACAGCGCATTCGAAGGCGACGCCTGCATCGAGAGCGGAACGCAACGCTTGAATCCCGCAGCGCACCGCCCCATGTAGCGAGCCAGTGAAGGCCTGGTTTCCAGGCCACGCAAGAAACCTCAAGGAGCACACACCATGGGCAAGATCATCGGCATCGACCTCGGCACCACCAACTCCTGCGTGGCAGTGATGGAAGGCGGCCAGGCCAAGGTCATCGAGAACTCGGAAGGCGACCGCACCACGCCCTCCATCGTCGCCTTCACCAAGGACGGCGAGACCCTGGTCGGCGCCTCGGCCAAGCGCCAGGGCGTGACCAACCCGAAGAACACCTTCTACGCGGTGAAGCGCCTGATCGGCCGCAAGTTCACCGATGCCGAGGTGAAGAAGGACATCGACCTGGTGCCCTACGGCATCGTCGCCCACGAGAACGGCGACGCCTGGGTCGCCACCGCCGACGGCCGCAGGATGGCGCCGCCGCAGATCAGCGCGGAAGTGCTGGCCAAGATGAAGAAGACCGCCGAGGACTACCTGGGCGAGAAGGTCACCGAGGCCGTGATCACGGTGCCGGCCTACTTCAACGACAGCCAGCGCCAAGCCACCAAGGACGCCGGCAAGATCGCCGGCCTCGACGTCAAGCGCATCATCAACGAGCCGACCGCGGCGGCGCTGGCTTATGGCCTCGACAAGAAGGGCGGCGACCGCAAGATCGTGGTCTATGACCTCGGCGGCGGCACCTTCGACGTCTCGGTCATCGAGATCGCCGAAGTCGACGGCGAGAAGCAGTTCGAGGTGCTGGCCACCAATGGCGACACCTTCCTCGGTGGCGAGGACTTCGACATGCGCGTCATCGACTACCTGGTCGAGGAGTTCCAGAAGGACCAGGGCATCGATCTGCGCAAGGATCCGCTGGCCCTGCAGCGCCTGAAGGACGCCGCCGAGCGCGCCAAGATCGAGCTGTCGTCGAGCCAGCAGACCGAAGTGAACCTGCCCTACATCACCGCCGATGCCTCGGGCCCGAAGCACCTCAGCATCAAGCTGACCCGCGCCAAGCTGGAGGCCCTGGTCGACGACCTGGTCAAGCGCACGATCGAGCCCTGCAAGATCGCGATGAAGGACGCCGGCCTGCGCATGAGCGACATCAGCGAGGTCATCCTCGTTGGCGGCCAGACCCGCATGCCCAAGGTGCAGGCGGCGGTCACCGAGTTCTTCGGCAAGGAGCCGCGCAAGGACGTCAACCCGGACGAAGCCGTGGCCGTGGGCGCCGCGGTGCAGGGTGGCGTGCTGTCCGGCTCGGTGAAGGACGTGCTGCTGCTCGACGTGACCCCGCTGTCACTGGGCATCGAGACCCTGGGCGGCGTGTTCACCAAGCTGATCGAGAAGAACACCACGGTGCCGACCAAGGCCTCGCAGGTGTTCAGCACCGCCGAGGACAACCAGACCGCAGTGACCGTGCACGTGCTGCAGGGTGAGCGCGAGCAGGCCCGCTACAACAAGTCGCTGGCCAAGTTCGACCTGGCCGGCATCGAGGCGGCGCCGCGCGGCATGCCGCAGGTGGAAGTGAGCTTCGACATCGACGCCAACGGCATCCTGCACGTCAGCGCCAAGGACAAGAAGACCGGCAAGGAGCAGCGCGTCGAGATCAAGGCCGGCTCGGGCCTGTCCGAGGACGAGATCGCGCGCATGGTCGCCGACGCCGAAGCCAACCGCGAAGAGGACAAGAAGTTCCACGAGCTGGTCGGCGCCCGCAACCAGGCCGACGCCCTGATCCACTCGACCCGGGCGGCCATCAAGGAGCACGGCGACAAGGTCGGCGGTGAGGCCATCGGCCGCATCGAGGCCGCGCTGTCGGATCTCGAGAAGGCCATGAAGGGCGACGACAAGGGCCAGATCGAGGCCAAGACCAAGGCGCTGGAGGAAGCCGCGCAGCCGCTGGCGGCCGCCGCGGCTGGCCAGGCCGGCCCGGGCCCGCAGGCGCAGGGCGGAGGTTCGGCGCCCAACGACGACGTGGTCGACGCCGAGTTCACCGAAGTCAAGGACGACAAGAAGTGAGGCCGGGATTGGGGATTGGGGATTCGGGATTCGCTAGAGCCCGTCACTCCCAACCCTAGAGGCTGGATCGAGGCCGCGGCGTTTGCTGCGGCCTCGCCGTTCAACGCAGCACGAATCCCGAATCCCGAATCACGAATCCCATGTCAAAACGCGACTACTACCAGGTGCTCGGCGTCGAACGCAGCGCCTCCGACGAAGACCTGAAGAAGGCCTACCGCCGGCTGGCGATGAAGTTGCATCCGGACCGCAATCCGGATGACGCCGAAGCCGAGGCCAAGTTCAAGGAGGCCAAGGAGGCCTACGAGGTGCTGGCCGATGCGCAGAAGCGCCGGCTCTACGACCAGCACGGCCACGCCGCCTTCGAAGGTGGCATGGGCGGTGGACGCGGCGGGCCGGGCGGCGTCGACATGGGCGACATCTTCGGCGACATCTTTGGCGACATCTTCGGCGGTGGCCGCGGGCGCGGGCCGCGCCGCGGCGCCGACCTGCGCTATGTGGTCGACCTCGATCTCGAAGAAGCCGTCGGTGGCGTCGAGAAGGAGATCGAGATCCCCACCGTGGTTGCGTGCCGCGTCTGTGACGGCAGTGGCTCGGCCGACGGTGAGGTTGAAACCTGCCGCACCTGCGGCGGCCACGGCCGCGTGCGCATGCAGCAGGGCATCTTCAGCATCCAGCAGACCTGCCCGCACTGCGCGGGCAGCGGCAAGACGATCAAGAACCCCTGCAAGACCTGCCATGGCGCAGGTCGCATCGAATCCGAGAAGACGCTCGCGGTGAAGATTCCTGCCGGCGTCGACACCGGCGACCGCATCCGCCTGGCGGGCGAGGGCGAAGCCGGGCCTGCCGGTGCGCCGGCCGGTGACCTCTACGTCGAAGTGCGGGTGCGCGAGCACGCCATTTTCCAGCGCGATGGTGATGACCTCTACTGCGAGGTGCCGATCCGCTTCAGCCAGGCGGCGCTGGGCGCCGAGCTGCCGGTGCCGACCCTGGACGGCGAGGCGATCGTCAAGATTCCCGCCGAGACCCAGACCGGCAAGGTGTTCCGCCTGCGCGGCAAGGGCGTCAAGTCCGTGCGCAGCCATAGCAAGGGCGACCTGCTGTGCAAGGTGGTGGTCGAGACCCCGGTCAAGCTCACCAAACGGCAGAAGGAGCTGCTGCAGGAGTTCGAGCAGACCTTCGAAGGCGCCAATGCGCACGCACACTCGCCGCGCGCCAGCTCCTGGCTGGACGGGGTCAAGAGTTTCTTCGAGCGGATGACGGGCTGATGCCGGACGAGGTCTACTCCGGTAGCTGCCTCTGCGGCAGCGTGCAGGTGGAAGTAAGTGGTGGCATCAGCGACATCATCCACTGCCACTGTTCGCGCTGTCGCAAGGCCAGCGGTACGGCCTACGCTACGAACGGTTTCGTCCGTGCTGACGGATTCCTGATCGCGAAAGGCGAGACCGAGCTGAACCGCTTCGAGTCCGCTCCCGGCAAGCATCGGCATTTCTGTGGTCGCTGCGGATCGCCGGTGTTCAGCTCCAACGCTGCTGATCCTGAGCGCTTGAGGATCCGGCTCGGAATTCTCGACAGCGCGATCAGCGAGCGCCCGATCTCGCACAACTTTGTGAGTTCGAGGGCGTGCTGGGACGATCTGGATGCCCGGCTGCCGCGCTACGAGGCCTACGAGCCGTCGCGCACTGCGGGCTGAGCGTGCGCGCGATCGGCGGGCACGCATCGGGTCCGTACACGGGCGGACCCTGCCTCGCATCCATCGCCGCCCGTGTGACAGGGCCTTTGCCTCTGCAGGGGCGGCTGCTCCGCATCGGATCGAGAGATCCGTGTCGATTGGCGCGGAGATCTTCCGGATAGCGCTGCGCGCGTCTCGCACGGTGCCTGAGAAAACGCAGACCTTCCTCACGCGAGGTTGCGCGCTCTTCAACCGCAGTCGATCGGGTCCGATCCGTCGAGCCGGATGAAGCGCATGCGCCAGTTGGCTTCCCAGCTTTGCCCGCCGTCCGCGGAGAAGGCCTGTTCCCAGAGCGGGCCGTCTGGATGCCGCGGAAGCCAGCGGAAGCGCACGCGGATGGCGCGACCCTCGAATCGATCCTCCGCGAAGAAAAGCCCTTCATCGCCCGTGAAGCCGCCACGCACCGGAACGTCGAGCTGGCCGGGTTGGCGGCCATCCAGCCACCAGATCGACCACTGCCGAGTGTGGGGATCGAAGCTGCGCAAGGACACCGCGCTGTAGGGGCCGGCCGGCAGCTCCAGATGGTTGTCGTCGACGTTGCCGAATCCGCCGAGTAGGGGCCGCGCTTCGCAGTGCCCGGCGAACACCTGCCAGTCGCTGGCACCGGCGAGGCGCGTCTGCAGGCGGTGGTGCTCGACCCGCCAGCGGCCGAGCAGGAAGTCGAAGTCGGAGGGCGTGCCCACGAGCGGAGCGGGGGCTGAATGGATGGTCATGGCGAGAATCCGGTGAGTGGGGGGCGAGTGCTGGATGGCACCGAGGGCTCTGATCTGCGATGCGCGTTGGCGCGAGCGCTCAAGGACCCCGGTGAACCACAGTATCCGCGCCATACCTGCCAGAATGTGTCATGTTTTAGTCCGGCCCCTGTCAGGGAAGTTGGCCGTGCGCGCGAGTCGCCTGCTGTCGATCCAGATGCTGCTGCAGGCGCGTGGGCGCATCAGTGCGGTCGAGCTGGCTGCGCGGCTCGAAGTGTCCGTGCGCACCCTGTACCGCGACGTCGACGAGCTGAGTGCCGCCGGCGTGCCGATCTACGCCCAGCGCGGCCGCCACGGTGGCTTCGAGCTTGCTCCCGGCTGGCAGACCCGCCTGACCGGGCTCACCGAGGCGGAGTCGCAGACGGTGCTGCTGGCGGGTCTGGCGGCGCCGGCCGCCGAACTTGGGCTTGCGGGTGCGGTGACGGCGGCGCGAGGGAAATTGCTCGGAGCCCTTCCGGACGCGGCCCGCGCGGAAGCGCTGAAAGTGAGTGAGCGCCTGCATCTGGACCCAATCGACTGGTACCGGGCGCCAACGCCGTCGCCGCTGCTGCGCGTGGTCGCCGCGGCGCTGTGGAAGGACCGCGCGCTGCGAATCGACTACGTCAGCTGGCAGAAGCGATCCGAACGCCTGGTGCATCCCCTGGGGCTGGTAACCAAGGCCGGCCACTGGTACTTGGTTGCCCTGCTTAACGGCCGTGCCAGCACGTTCAAGGTGGCAGGCATCGTCAGCGCCACCGAGCTTGCGATCGCGTCGAAGCGGCCGCGAGGATTCGTGCTGTCCGGCTATTGGCGAGAATCGGTGCAGCGTTTCGAGCGCGAGCTGTATGCCGGGCAGGCAAGCGTAAGGGCGAGCCCCAAGGGCCTGCAGGCGCTGGCGGAACTGAACAGTGCCTGCGCCGCTGCGGTGGGGCGTGCGAGCCCGCGCGAACGCCGCGGCGGAATGTGGAGACTGCAGATCCCGATCGAGGGCGTCGAACGGGCCAGTATTCAACTGTTGTCGCTCGCACCGGAGGTCGAAGTGCTGGGTCCGCCCGATCTTCGGGCGCGAATACAAGAGCGCTTGGCGGCAGCGGACAGGCTTTATCGTGGCGACGATGCTCGGGGCGGGCGACGCCGCAGGGCGGGTCCGAGAGTCACGTCCCGAGCGTGAGCTGACTGATTCCGGACAGTCGACTGTCCACGGCTGAACAGTGCGCGCGCTCCGACGCGGGGCATGCGCTCGCTGCGCGGCGATTTTCCTGGTTGGCACGTTGCGTGCTGTGGCTGCTCCTGACGGCCTACAGGGTCGTGAACGCCTTCTTGTCCGGTGCAACTCATCATGAAACCGCTGATTGCCGATCTGCGCCATGCCGCGCGGGCCCTTGCCCGCACACCCGGCTTCACCCTCACCGCAGTGCTGATGCTGGCCTTGGCCATGGGCGCCCTGGCGGCACTGTTCAGTGCCGTCAACGCGGTGCTTCTGCGCCCTTTGCCGTTTCCGGAGACCGAGCGCCTGTTCTACGTGTCGGGCGATGCCCCGGGCTCCCAGTTCAGCGGCGAACTGGGCGTGGCCAACGAGTTCCTCGTGCACTATCGTGAGCGCTCCAAGCTCATCGAACGCGCCGCGCAGTACAACGGATTCACCAACACCGTACGCGTCGATGAGCGCGCCGAGCGGCTGGAAATGTCCTCGCCCAGCAGCGAGTTCTTCAACACGCTCGGCGTGGCGCCCGCGCTGGGCCGCCTGCCGGTCGCCGATGAGCCGGTGCCGGTGGCGGTGATCAGCGATCGCTTCTGGGCCGACTGGTTCGGGCGCGACCCGGCGGTCTTGGGTCGCACCGTGACCCTGTTCGGTGAGCCCCGTGAGATCGTGGCGGTCATGCCGCCGCACTTCCGGTTTCCTGAAGAAGACACCTGGCTGTGGATGGCGCGCCCTGTCGACGAATCCAGCATCGGTCAGATCGGCCGGTTCAACTCGGCGATGATCGTGCGCGCCCGACCGGGAGTCACGGCCGAAGCCCTGCAGGCCGAGCTTTCGCTGCTGGCGGCGGAGATGCCGCAGCGTTTCGGCGGCACGGCGGCCTACAGCCGCCTCATGCAGCAGTACCGGGTGATCGTGCAGCCGCTGGATGAGCAGCTGCTGGGGCCGATCGCGGGTCCGCTCTGGCTGCTGCTGGCTGCCGCCGCGGTGCTGCTGGTGGTGGCCTGCGCGAATCTGGCCAATCTGTTCCTGGTGCGCGCGGAGTCACGCCAGCGCGAACTCGCGGTCAGGCGTGCGCTGGGGGCTGGGCGCGTGCAGCTGGTACGTCTGCAGCTCTCAGAGTCGATCCTGGTCGCCGCGATGGCGGGCATGCTGGCGGTGCTGATCGCGGCCCTGTTGCTGCCACTGCTGGTGAGCTTCGCGCCGTCCGGCGTGCCGCGCCTCTCCGATGCAGGCCTGGATGCCGCGACACTTGCCTTCACTGCCGCGACGGCACTGCTCTCCGGCGTGCTGTGTGGCCTGCTGCCGGCATGGCGTGGCGCCGCTCCGGAGCTGTCGGGTCTGCGCGAGGGGGGCGTGGTCACATCGCAGGCGAGAACCGCACCCGCCAAGGCCTTGTGGTGGCTCAGACCGCGATGGCGCTCACTCTGCTGATCGGTGCCGGGCTGCTGCTGCGCAGCGCCAACGCGCTCTACAAGGTGGATCCGGGCTACGAGGTCCGCGACGTCTTCACCTTCCAGTTCGCGCCCGAACAGGCCCGCCTGGACAGCCCGGCGGCGTGGTCGCGCTTCCACCTCGAAGTGCTCGAACGCTTGCGGGCCGTGCCCGGCGTGCAGTCGGTCGGTCTGGTCGAGAACGTTCCGCTCAACGAAGGCACCGCGACCTCGCGCGCTCGCACCCAGGACATGGGCGTTTCCGCGGCGGAGGGGCAGGTGATCAACATCACCTACAGTGCCGGCGACTACTTCCGCAGCATGGGTATTTCCCTCATTTCCGGTCGCGAGTTCACGGCGCAGGACCATGCGGGCAGCGGCGCGCTCATCGTCAGCCGCGCCGCGGCCGAGCGGCTCTGGCCGGGCCGCGATCCGCTGGGCCAGCGGCTGCAGCGCGAGGGCCGCGAGGACTGGGAAACCGTCGTCGGTGTCGTCGAGAACGTCCTGCAGGACAACTTCAGGTCGCCGCCGGAGCCGCTGGTCTACCTGCCCTTGATGGCGCCTTCGTCGGGTCCGTCGTGGACGGTGACCACGCCGGCCTACGTGATCAAGAGCGCGCGCGCTGACAGCATCGGTGGTGAGGTGCGGGCCTTGCTCCGCGAACTCGCGCCCGAGGCTCCGATGTATCGCGTCTTCACCCTGCAGGGCCTGGTCGATGCCTCGCTCACGCGCCTGTCGTTCACGCTGCTGACGCTCGGTCTCGCGGCGACGCTGGCGGTCTGTCTCGGAGCGGTGGGCCTGTACGGGGTGCTTTCCTACGTGGTCGCCTCGCGCACCCGCGAGATCGGCGTGCGCATGGCCCTCGGCGCCCCAGCGGCCCGCGTGCAGCGGATGATCGTCAGTCAGGGGCTGGGGGTGGTCGCCGCGGGCGTCTGTCTCGGCCTGATGGCCGCGGCCGTTGCCAGCCAGGCGCTTGGCAGCCTGCTGTTTGGCGTGCAGCCGCTGGACCTCGCGACCTTTCTCGGGATGGCCCTGCTGATGCTGGCGATAGGCGCACTCGCGAGCTACCTGCCGGCGCGTCGTGCGTCCCGGCTGGCGCCCATGGAGTCGCTGCGCAGGGAGTAGAGGCGAAGCGCTTGCTGCGGGGGGCAAACGTCGCGGAGTGCGCAGGCGATGTGTCGCTCAACGCACTCGCAGCGTTGAAACGCGCCTGCCTGGGCGGGTTCGGCGCGACCTCGTTCGGCGCGACCTCAGGCTGCGCGGATCCCGGCCCGAGTTGGGACGCTCAAGAACAGCGACCCACCGGCGTCAGACGCTGCGGTGGGTCGCGGGGTTCTGCTTACAGCTTGCCGCGGGTACGCAGATCGCGGCGGAGGCGATCTTCACAAGCTCGTCCTCGCGGTCCCTGCTGAGTGCACCATCCGCGCGTGACATCATGCGCAAGGCATTCGGGGGTGAATCGCATGGAGTTGGACGATCAAGGCGGCGCTGTGACCGGAGGTGAGGGTTCCGTCGAAGAGCTTGAGCAATCGCTTCTGCCAGCTGCCTATGCGCGCTTGCGTGCGATCGCTGCAGGGCAACGGCGCCGCATGCCGGTGGCGACGCTCAACACGACGGCGCTTGTCAACGAGGCATTCCTGCGGATCCCGCCTACCCCTATCAGCACGGATCGCGAACGCTACTTCGCACTTTTCGCCAGGGTTGTGCGCAACACGCTGATCGACCACGTCCGCGGACTGCGCGCGCAGAAGCGCGATGCTCCGCTGGCAAGCGTCGACGTCAACGGTGAAGAGGCGATCGCCTTCGAGGCGCGCGATATCGATCGCCTGCTGGCCGTCGATACGGCACTGAACCAGATGCGTGCGCGGCATGAGCGGCTGGTGCGTGTTGTCGAGATGCGTTTCTTCGCCGGCTTCGAGAACGAAGAGATTGCCGAAGTGCTCGGTGTCGCCGAGAAGACCGTTCGCCGTGACTGGCTGCAGGCGCGCGCCTTGCTGGCCGAGGTGCTTGATGACGACTGAGCCTGCGCGTGCGCCGCTCGACAGCGAGTTGCTTGATCAGATCGACACCTTGTTCGATCTGCTCAGCGAACACGACGACAGCCAGCAGCTTGATCGCCTTGAAGGTCTGGCGGAACGCTTTGCACCGGAAGCCGTAGCGGCTGTGCGTCGGCTGCTGCAAGGCTTGGAGCGTCACGGTGCGTTCTTCGAGCGGCCGGCCGCGCGCCGTGTGGGACTGGAGCGGCGCTGTACGCCGGGGGAAAGGCTCGGACGATGGCGTGTCGATGGCGAGCTGGGACGCGGCGGCCAGGCGATTGCGCTTGCGGTCTCGCGTATCGAGGGCGGTTTCGAGCAACAGGCGGTGCTCAAGATGCCGCTCGGCGTGCCACCGTCGCCCGAGGCGGTGCGGCGCATGCTGCGCGAACGTCAGATGCTGGCCTCGCTCAAGCACTCCGGGCTTCCCCAGATGATCGACGGTGGGGTGCTTGAAGACGGCACGCCGTACTTCGTCATCGAACGGATTGCCGGGCAGACGATCGACGCATACGCCGATACACAGGGACTTGCGCTGCGCGAGCGAGTGGCACTGTTGCGTCAGGTGGCCGGCATCGTGGCCTATGCGCATGCACAACTGGTGCTGCATCGGGACATCAAGCCCGCCAACATCCTGATCGACGGAGACGGCCGTGTCGTGCTGCTCGATTTCGGCGTTGCCCAGTCGCTGCAGGCAGACGCCAGCGCGACCAGTATCGGCTACACGCTGGCGTATGCGGCACCCGAGCAGGTGCGCCGCGAACGCAGTAGCGCGGCGACCGATGTCTATGGGCTGGCTGCGCTGGCATGTCGACTTCTCGGTGGGGAAGGTCCATTTCCAGGCATGGAGGCCAGCGCGCAGGTGCGCGCTGTGCTCGACGATGCGCCACAGTTGCCGGTCGGAATCGATCGCGACCTCGCCGCGATCCTGCACCGCGCGCTGCGCAAGGAGCCGCACGCGCGCTACGCCAGTGCAAGCGAATTCGATGCCGAGCTTGAGCGCTGGCAGCGGCATCTTCCGGTGCTCGCTCATGCAGGCGGTAGCCGCTATCGACTGCGCAAATGGCTGCGTCGCCGCGGCGTGCTGGTGGCGGTCGTGAGCGTCCTCGTCGCCTCGACGAGTCTTGCGCTCTGGCAGGCCCAGAGGGCGAACCGGTTCGCTGTGCAGGCGCAACACGAACGCGACTCGGCCACGCGCGACCTTCGTCGGCAGGAGTTGCTGCAGGAGCACTACGCACGACTGTTCAACCGCCTGCTGGCCAGCGATGCGGCGATCACGCCGGAGGTGCTCATCGCGGAGCTCGCCGATTGGCGGCAGAGCGGGATCCTGCAGGACGCCGATGCGCAGGACTCGCTGCAACTTGCGATTGCCGATCTGCACCTGACGCGCAACAACTTCGCAGCGGTGATCGGGATACTGGAAGCGCTCGCGCCACGCCGCCAAAGCTTGAGCCCATGGGAGCAAGTCAGCTACGCCGAATCGCTGGCGACTGCCTACCTGCGCGTCGGTCGTGCCGATGAAGTTGAAGCGATTCTCGCGACGGGCGAGACGGCGGTGGCAGGCTTGCCGCCTTCTCGCATCAACATCGCGCGTGCGTTGCTCGCCGTTGTTCGCGCACAGTTGATGCGTGCGCGCGGCGATGTGGACGGCGCGCTCGAAGAAGCGCGAAGGACGATCGCATTGTCTGAGGCGGACACTTTCATCAGTCCGGTCCGGCTCGGCCAGATGCGTACGAACGCGGCACTGAATGCGATGTACGCAGGCGACATCGGCCTCGCGCGCGACTGGGCTCAGCGTGGCTTGGCGGAGTGGCAGCGCGCCGGCCTGCAGTCGATGGTCAGCTATCCGACCGCAGCGACCAATCTCGCCAACCTCGAACAGCTCAGTGGCCATCCGGCCAAGGCGCTCGAGCTGTACGAGGAAATCGCAGCACTTGAAGTCGCGAGCGAAAACGCCCCGGCGTACTGGGCCGGACAGGTGTCTCTGGCGCGCGCGCTCGCGCTGATGGGACAACAGGATCGCGCGATCGCGACGGCGGAGCGCGCAAGCACCGCGTTCTGCGGGATCGTCGGTTCGGACGTCCTCGATTGCCAGCGCATCCGCCTCGCTGTTGCCGACATCGCCAACTGGCTCGGCGACACCGAGGTCGCGACACGTGCGCTTGCTTCGATCAGTTTCACCGACGCGCCGGTCATCGCGCCGCAGTTGCAGTCGATCCGTGCGCTGCTCGCCCTCAACCGCGAGCCCGGCGAAGCGACAGCGGCGGCGGCAGACGCCGCGCTGGTGGCGGTCGTCGCGCAGGGCGGGCTGGGTGCGCGCGGCGCGATCCGACAGCGCCTCGGTGCCGCCGAGCGCCTGCTTGCTGAAAACCATGTGGGCTTGGCCGAACGCATGATCGTGCCATTGATCGAAGGCCCGCCGGACGCGTCGATGACCGATGGCATCGATCGTCTGTGGCTGCAACTGTGGCAGGCACGGCAGTCCGGCACGCTGGCAGGGCAGGGCGCGCTGATCGATGCATTGGCGGCGGAGCTCGGACAGCAGCATCCCAGCGTGCTGCGCTGGCACGTGTGGCGGACCGCGAGCGGGATCGCGCACTAGGAGCGTGTCGGACTCTGGATGGCCGGGCTGCAAATCCGTCTGCGCGGTCCATCTTTCCGCCGATTCTTGACCCAGAGCGCTGCTATGGGCCTGCAAATCGTCAAAAACCTGTCCTCTCGCAGCCGAACTCTCGCCTCGACCACCAAAGCCCGACAGGCTCCTAGCCGAAGCAAGTCTCCTTGTGTCTGTCGCACCGTTGTCGCTGCGGTTCTGGTCTACCCAGCGCTTCTCAGCCTGAGGTGCATTGCAGCCTCATCGAGCGCGGCATCAAGCAGGGCGCACGGCCCGCATCAAGGTTGGCGCGCCGCATCAAGTTGCTTTGTCAGATCGGTGCGCGCGCGGGGGGGGGCGTGGCCTAAGCCCTGACACGTTGACTCACGCGACGAACTGCATGAACGCCGGAAACCTTGCCTCCGACCTCTGCTCGTGGTGGAGGGCTTCCGCATGCGCGGTTCTCGCCAGATGCACGCGAATGTCCGCTGCGGCCGCCGTTTGTCGGGTACGCAGGCGACGCCGTGAACGCAGCAGGCTGCCGGTCGGGGCGGCGACGCAGCAGGAAGGTCAGCTGTTGTATTGAACAGGGCTTCCGCCGCTTGCCCTCGCAGAACGTGCGTCGAACAGCGCTTCGCAGGAGCCCCTGCGCGCAACACACTCAGGACACGAGGCACGTCATGAAAACCCAGTACGCATCCCTGCTGTTTTCCACAGCGCTCACTCTGCTCGCTATGCCCTCTACCAGCCACGCCGGGCTCTATGACATCGACACGTCATTTGCCAATGCCGGGCGCTACAACGCGACTTTCGATGGGTCGGATTTCCGCACGCTCGCGCACCTGGCTCGCCCCGACGGCACATCGATCGCTGTTGTCACCTACGATGGCAACGGCTGTCCATCCGGGCGCCATTGCTTCGGCCTGTATCCGTTCAATGCCGCGGGTCAGATGACGGGCGCTATCACGGTGCCAACGAGTCTGAGCTTTTCCAAGCGCACGGGTGGGATCGTGTTGGACAGCTATCTGGTGAAGGCGGCAGCGATCGACAGTCAGGGTCGCATCGTCATCGCTGGAACCGAGCAATTGGGCACAGTGTTCCAGTTCAAGGTCATCCGACTGCTGCCGAGTGGGCTGGCTGACACCAGCTTCGATGGCGATGGCGTTGTCACGCCAGGCAACATCACGGCACAGAACGACGACGTCGCGACTTCGATGGCAATAGACGCCTCGGATCGCGTCGTCCTCGCCGGTAGGGCCAGATTCTCCGCCACGGACACCGACTTTGCGGTGATGCGCCTGACAACTGCCGGCGCACTCGACACCACGTTCTCCGGCGATGGCAAGCTGACCATTCCGTTCGATCTGGCCGGCGCGGGCTCCGATGGCGCCACGGCGGTCGCCATTCGGCCCGGTGGTCAGATCTACCTGGTCGGTACGGCTGCGGATGGCGACATCACCCGCATCGCGCTTGCCAAGGTGTTGCCCAACGGCGCCCTGGACAGCAACTTCTGCGCGACCTCCTGCACCTTTCAGGGGCCATACACGACCGTCAATGGCGGTCGGCGGGTCACGTTCTTTGGCGCTGCGGGGAACAACCTCAGTGATTTCGTCAGTTCGCTCGCCGTCAACGTCAGTGGCGAAATGGTGTTCGCCGGATTGCATCGGCGGTCCGATGGCGAGTTCGAGGTGTTTACGCAGAGGGTTGCGCTGAACGGCGACTTCGCCAACGAAGCCATCAGCAATGTGGGTCTGGCCAATCCCCTGTCGTACTTCGTCGGCGAGATCCGCTACCTGAATCGCAACAGCGGCACGAGCGATGTGGTGCTGACCGGCACCGTCGGACCGAGCCGTGAATTCTTCTTCGCACAGGGCTTGAGCAGCACACTCGTGCCCATCACCAACTGGGGCACCAGCGGCACGCACAGCAGTGCGCTGCTGTACAGCGCCGCAGGCGGGTTCGGCGACAACCCCGGCAACCGCCCGGCCATTGCGGACATCGACGCGCGCGGGCGGATACTCGTCGGTGGCAGCTACAAGGCAACCGCCGCCGCTACGCAGTACAGCATCAACGTCATGCGCCTGCGCCCGACGACGCTGCCCACGCAGATATTTCGCGACGGCTTCGAGTAGCCAAGATGCAGCCCCGGCCCTGCGACCGGATTCGAGGGCCGGGGTGCCACAAATTGTCTTCCTGCTTCTCATGCATGGCATGCCCTCGATCGGTTTGCCGGCCTTGTCGCGCGCCTGCTGCGGACTGTGTCTGTGCACGCGCAGATTCACTATCGGTGGGTGGATGCGGAAGGGCGCAAGCAGGTCTCGCAGGTTCCAGCGTCATACTCAGAGCTCGTACAGATCATCGGCTGTGCCCAATAATTGACCAGGACGCGAAGTCCGCAAGGCACACAGCAGGGGTGTCCAGTGCACATCCCTCACCGCAGGGTTGCGTCTGCAGCCCGGCAAAGTATGTCGGCCAGCTCGGCACACCCCCTGTTCGCGGGGTGAGCGAGCAGCTCTCGCTGGTCTAGCCTGAACTGCATGGCCCGGCATCGAAGCTGCGGGCCCCTGCTTTGCGGAGCGCCGCCATGTCGAAGTCCCTTGTCCTGCTCGCTCTGCTGGCCGCCATGACGGCAAGCGCGACTGTCCTGGCCAGCACGACCGTCATGGTCGACCTGCGTCCCGATCTGTCGGGCACCAACTTCGGACAGCCCTTCCTGCGCGGCAGCACCGGCAAGGTCGATGTCTACATGGAGAACTGCCCGGGCCAGGCCTGCGACGACACCGAGGTCACCAGCGTCTACCTGCGCCTGCCGCCTGGACTCAGCTACGTCAGTCATCAGGGCTTCCGCCCGACCTTCGTCACCTGCACGGCCGAGGCGGTGGAGCCCAGTGGACAGACCATCCGCTGCACCGGCGCGGGGCTTTCGGGAAATCCGCTCGCGATCAACAAGTACAGCGGAGTGGTGTTCGATGTCGCGGTGGCGGCGGATGCGCCGCTGGGCAGCGCGCCCATCTACGTCGGGCTCGACGAGCTGCCGCCGCAGGGCTCGCCCACACTCGGCCAGTGCCTGCAGGACACCTCGCCGATCTGGTGCGACGTGATGGACCTCGGCATTGCCACAGCGCCCGTTCCCGAGCTGGTGTTCGAGGGCGGCAGCTACAGCAGCGGCGGGCTCGCGATCGGCGATGAGACCGGCACCGTCACCGCCCAGTTCCGCAACATCGGTGCGGCTGCCGCGGCGCGCACCAACATCCAGATCCAGCTGCCTCGCGGTGTGTTCTGGCGTGCTGCCGGCAACGCGTCGAGCCCGGCGGGCTTCAACTGCAGCAGTTCCGGCAGCGTCGATCCGGGCTTCACCCTGAGCTGCAGCAGCAGCGCGGTGCTGAATGCGGGTGCCAGTGGCTTCCTGCGAATCGGCGTGAACCCGGGCGTACTGACGCCTGGCGCGGTGCCTGTGCTCTACAGCATCGACAGCCTGCAGACGCCGGCGGCGCAGGGGCTCGACGTGTGTGCTGCCAACCCGGTACGGGCGGAGTGCCTGCTGCTGGAGGTGCCGCTGCGCAACGGCTGCGAGGGCCGGCACGGCATGGACGCCATCTTCTGCAACGGCTACGAGACGCCGACTCCCTAAGTCCCTGCTTCAACAGAGGGGTCTCGCGGTCAACTCGCGCGAGCGCCTGAAAGAGAGCGACCCACCGGCGTCATGCGCATCGGTGGGTCGCGGGGTTCTGCTTACAGCTTGCCGCGGGTACGCAGATCGCGGCGAAGGCGATTGCGACGGCGACGCAGGCGGGCCAGTTTCATGGCGAAGTCCTTGGTGTGGGTGGAAAGGGCCGCGGATTGTCGCATGACGGGCGGGTTCGCGCTTGCGGCGCAGTCATGGGCGCAGCGGACCGGGGCAGGGTGCAGGTCACGGTGGGCCAGGGCCCACCCTATGCAGGTGCATGCGTTGCCTGCGTCCGCCAGCATCGCTTGTCTCCGCTGAGCCCCACTCGAGACCCCCCTGGCAGCACTCCAGGGAGTGCATCAGACGAGCCGCCAGGAAGTGCCTCGGACGAGCCCCTCTACCCTCATGGGAGAGGGGTTTGGGGAGAGGGGGAGGGGTGCGCAGCGGTTCGCTAGCGCTGCGGTTCTGGCTTCAGCGGATTCAGCGGCGCCAGCGGCACGCGGGTGGGTCTTCTGCCGACGCGCACAGACGCGCGCCTCCCACTCTCAATCGCCACCTCCGCCGCCGTCAGCTGCATCACTCTCGAAGGTTTCACCCCCGCGCCGCCGGTCGCCCACATCACGTTGCGGCTGGCCAGACCAGCGCCGGAACATCAGGCCGAGCGCAAGCGCGCCTGCGCCAACCCCAATGACGTAGCCCCACAGCTCGCTGCCGCTGATGCCGATCGCGATCACGGCCACTGTCCACAGCACCATCTCGGCGACGAGGCCCATGCAGCCCAGTTCCGCAAGCCCAGGCCTGGAAGCGCTGACGCCAGACGGGGCATCACCGCAGGCGTGATCGCTCACTCCTCCTCCTGCCGCGTGAACCCCGCCACCAGCTGCGCCTGCAGGCTCGGCGGCACCGGCTCGTAGTGGCTCAGGCTCAGGGTGTAGCTGGCCTGGCCGCTGGTCAGCGCGTTGAGGCGGGTCTGGAAGCTGGCCAACTCGGCCAGCGGGGCCAGGCCCTGGATGCGCAGCTGGCCGGGCAGGGCGGCTCGCGTGCCGGTGACCTGTCCGCGGTGGCCGGCCAGGTCGCCGCTCACGTCGCCGACGTGCGCTTCCGGCGCCAGCACCTCGACCTGCACGATCGGCTCAAGGATCACCGGCTTCGCCTCGCGCACCGCGGCCTGCACGGCCTTGCGGGCGGCGCTGACGAAGGCGACTTCCTTGCTGTCGACGCTGTGGTACTTGCCGTCGTAGACGGTGACCTTGATGTCGACCAGCGGGTAGCCGGCGATGACGCCGTGGGCGCAGGCTTCGTGTACGCCCTTTTCGACGGCGGGGATCAGCGAGCCCGGAATCACGCCGCCTTTCACCGCATCGACGAACTGCAGGCCGGCACCGCGCGGCAGCGGCTCGATGCGCAGGAAAACCTCGCCGAACTGGCCGGCGCCGCCGGTCTGCTTCTTGTGGCGGTGATGGCCTTCGGCCGTCGCGCTGATGGTCTCGCGGTAGGCGATGCGCGGCGGCTCGGTCTGCACTTCGAACTTGTAGGCCTCACGCAGGCGTTCGATCAGCACGCGCAGGTGCAGGTCGCCGAGCCCGTAGACCAGGGTCTGTCCGGTCTGCGCGCTCTGCTCCAGCTTCAGGCAGGGGTCTTCCTCGACCAAGCGATGCAGCACATCCCACAGGCGCTGCTCGTCGCCGTGCCGGGTCGGCGCGATGGCGAGGCCGTGCACCGGCTCGGGCAGTTTCAGCGGCGCCAGGTGCAGGTGCGCGTCCTCGGCGGCATCGTGCAGCACCGCGTCCAGATGCAGCTCATCGAGCTTGGCGACCACGCAGATCTCACCCGGCACTGCTTCCTCGATCGGCACCTGGGTCTTGCCCTGCAGGGCGAACAGATGCGCCACCCGCACCGGCTTGCGCGCGTGACCGACATAGAGCTGCATGTTCCGCCGCAGCGTGCCCTGATGCACCCGCACGAAACCGAGCTTGCCGAGGAAGGGGTCGCTGCGCTGCGCGAACACATGGGCAAGCACGTGGGCCTCGGGATCGATGCTCACGTCAACCGGCACCGAGTCCTCGCCCTCGCTGCGCTGGAACACCGGCGGATTGGCTTCCAGCGGATTGGGCAGCAGCTTCTCGATGCAGGCCAGCAGCTCGGGCACGCCGACGCCGCTCTTCGCAGCGGTGAACAGCACGGGCACGAGATGGCCCTCGCGCAGGGCCTGCTCGAGCGGTACGTGCAGCTCCGAGGCCGGCACGTCGCCCTCATTGAGATAGCGCTCGACGAACTCGGGATCGACTTCGACCACCTGTTCGACCAGGGCCCGATGGGCCTCGGCGACCGAGCCGAAGTCCGAGGTGCCGCTGCTGGCGAAGAAGCAGTCCTGCACGCCGCCGGCCTTGGGCAGGTTGAGCGGCAGGCACTCGCGACCGAAGGTCTCGCGGATCTGTTCCAGCAGGCCGGGAAGATCAACGCCCGGGGCATCGATCTTGTTGATCACGATGACCCGGTCGCGCAGGCGCTCGGCGGCCGTCTCCATCGCGCGCTGCGCCATCAGCTCGACGCCGCGCTGGGCGTCGATCACCACGATCGCGGTCTCGACGGCCTCCAGCGCGGGCAGGGCATGGCCGCTGAAATCCGGCGCGCCGGGCGTGTCGATCAGATGCACGCGCAGACCCGCGTGCTCGAAGTGCAGCAGGCTCGATGCCAGCGAATGCTGCATGCGCTTCTCGATCGGATCGAAGTCGCTGACCGTCGTGCCCTTCTCGATGCTGCCCGCCTGCGGGATGGCGCCCGCGGCGAGCAGCAGACTTTCCGCGAGCGTGGTCTTGCCGCTGCCGGCGGGGCCCAGCAGGGCCAGGGTGCGGAGTCGGGTCAGGTCAGCCATGAGCGATCCCCTCTTGCCTTGCGCACTGGCGCCGAGTGTAGACCTGCGTTGCCGGCTGGGACAGTGTGTGTCCACCCTGCTCCTGAGCCTGGCAGCAGGGGGCTGCAGCACAACTGATCCAAGGCTGACGCATCCGGCAGGTTGCGCGGCATCGGGAGGCGATGAGCCCTATGAGTATCACTCTGGTGGTAGATCACGAGACAGCGCAGGCGCTGCATGGTCGGGTACATGCCCACCCGGTGCAGCGCGCAATCGAAAGCGCGGGCGGCGCGGTGTTTCCCATGCCCGCGTACGCGCCGGACGAGCCCGGGGCACGCACTTTCATCATCGAGTCGCCGGCCGAGCCGGCGCTGGCGGAGCGCCTCCAGCGCATGCCCGGCGTCGAAGCCTGCTACCTGAAGCCGGACGACGCGCCGCCCTGAGTCGCAGCGGGCGTCTTCGAGGCGCGCGCACACCATGAGGACATCGAAACGGAGCGCCTCGCAGCGCTCTGGCGGCACCCGCTTGCCCTGCAGGCGGCCCCATCCATGAGGAGGAAACGCTATGCCCAGGAACACGAACAAGCCCCGCGGCGACGGCCCGGGCAACGAGGGTGGCGGCGCGCCTGCCAGCCCGCGCGAACTGGTGGTGATGATGAAGCCGGAGGCGGAAGTCGCGACCTTCGCGGACGGCATGCGCAGCCGCTCCGGCATGAGCCTGTCAAAGCTCGACAAGCTCTTGAAGAGTGCGGGTGCGGTGATGCATCCGCTGTTCGGCGCCAGCGAGGATCGCGTGCGCGCGGAAAGCGCGATGGCGGCTGCGCCCGAGATGCCCGATGCCGCGGCGTTCTATCAGGTCGAGGCCGCCGACAGCGAACTCGATGCGCTCGCCGAAGCGCTGGCGGCGACGGATGCGGTCGAAGCTGCCTACGTCAAGCCGCCCAGCTATCCGGCCGCGCTGTTCGAGGACATCGCGGCGCTGCCCGATGCGCCGCCCACCACCACCCCCGACTTCACCGCGCGCCAGCACTATCTGAATGCTGCGCCGGGCGGCGTGGACGCGCGCTGGGCCTGGACCCAGAACGGCGGCCGCGGCCGCGGCGTGCGGATCATCGACATCGAGGGCGCCTGGCGCTACACGCACGAAGACCTTCGTCAGAACCAGGGCGGCGTGATCGGCGGCACCCAGTCCAGCGACATCGGCTGGCGCAACCATGGCACAGCGGTGATCGGCGTCTACGGCGGCGACAACACTGCCTTCGGCATCACCGGCATCGCCTCGGACGCCAACTGCCGTGCCTACTCGATCTTCGGCTCCGGGAACTCCTCGTCGGCCGCGATTCGCGCAGCGGCGCAGCGCCTGCAGGCGGGCGACATCCTGCTGATCGAGCTGCACCGGCCGGGCCCGCGCTTCAACTTCGCCGGGCGCGCGGACCAGCGCGGCTATATCGCCATCGAGTGGTGGCCTGACGACTTTGCCGCGATCCAGTTCGCCACCAGCCGCGGCGTCATCGTGGTCGAGGCGGCCGGCAACGGCGCCGAGAATCTCGATGATGCGATCTACAGCGTGCGCCCCAACGGCTTTCCGGCGTCCTGGCGCAATCCGTTCAATCGTTCCAATCCGGACTGCCGCGCCGTCATCGTGGGCGCTGGCGCGCCGCCCACCGGCAACCACGGACCGGACCGCTCACGGCTCGACTTCTCCAACTGGGGCGCCTGCGTGGATGCCCAGGGGCATGGCCGCGATGTCTGCACCGCCGGCTACGGCAATCTGCAGGGCGGTGGCAATGAGGATCTCTGGTACACCCACACCTTCAGCGGCACCTCGTCGGCCAGTCCGGTGGTGGTCGGCGCTCTGGCCTGCGTGCAGGGCATGCTGCGCGCCCGCGGTGCGACCCTGCTGACGCCGCTGACCGCGCGCGCGCGCCTGCGCGCCACCGGCAGCCCGCAGACCGACGCGCCGGGACGTCCGCGCACGCAGCGCATCGGCAATCGCCCGGACATCCGCGGCATCTGGAACGCGCTGTTCCCGAAGTCGGCGATCAAGGATGCCGTCGACGGCAAGGTGGGCGTGAAGGATGTCAAGGACATCAAGGAGTTCAAGGAGAAAGACAGCAAGGAGCTCAAGGACAAGGAGCTCAAGGAGAAGGAGATCAAGGAGCTGAAGGAAAAGGACGCCAAGGAGTTCAAGGAGAAGGACCTGAAGGAGAAGGAAAAGGACATCAAGGAGCTCGAGAAGAATCCGGTCGAGAAGATCAAGGACGTGCAGGAAGGCGGTCTCAAGGTGCGCGAGGTGATCGCCGGGCCGGCCGCTGCGGATCTCGAGTCGCGCGTGCTGGCGCTGGAAGCGAGGCTCGGACACTTCATCGGCAGCGAGCTGCGACCGGAGGTCGGCGCTGCCGCGTATGGCGACGAGTCGGATCGGCTGGAGCGCCTGCGGCAGGAGGCCGAAGCCCAGCTCGATGCGGCCAAGTCCGCCAAGGATGCGAAGGATGCGGAAGTCTGAGCAGGCGTCCCGTACCCGCGCAGGCTTGGAACAGGAGCGGACCTGCGGGTCATGGGCATGGCCGGCGCTGGCTCAGCCGGCCATGTCTCGCACCAGGAAGAAGCGGGAGCGCGCATGTACGCGGTGATCTGTGATCCCGGCGATCGATCGGCCCTGTGGGCTGTGGATCGTCTCCGCGCCCGCCTCGGTGAGGTGCGGCTGGTGGCGATGGATCTGTTCGGCCTCGGCGGTGCATTGCACTGGCAACTGGAAGCCGGTGCTGCGCCGAGCGCGAGCCTACGGCTTCCCGACGGCGGGGAACTCGATACCCGCGGCTGCCGCGCGGTCCTGAACCGTGCGCAGGCGTTCCCGCGGGTGAGCGGCGGTGACGCGGACGCCGCCTATGTGCGCGAGGAGCTGGCGGCGATCAGCCTCGCCTTTCTCGCTGCGTTCGGCGCGCGCATCTTCAATCGGCCCGATCCCCTGCACCCGGGCGGGCGGCTGCTGTCCACCGCAGCCTGGCGTCGGCTGGCGGCGCGCGCGGGCTTGCCGGCGGCCACTGTCGCGCTGGGAGACGCAGCCGCGCCGACGCCGCGGGTGGCGCAGCGCAGCCTCGTGATCGGCGAGACGGTCCTGGCGGCGGAACCTGCGATCGCCGGTCTGTCGCGAAGTCTTGCCGCGCTCAGCGGGCATTCGATCCTGGGCCTCGGCTTCAGCGCCGAGGGTGCCCTGTGCGAGGCCACCGCCTTGCCTGATCTCTCGTGGGGCGGCGAGGCGGCTGCCGATGCCTTGGCCGAACTTCTGGAGGGCGCGCGATGATCCTGCTGCTGGGCAGTCGCTCGGACGGGCCGATGGCCTGCGTCCATTCAGCACTGGAGCGTCTTGGCGTCGAGCCGGCGTGGGTCGACTACGAGCGCCCCCTGCGTTCCGGCTGGCTGCATGCGGCCGGTGCCCGACTCGAGGCGAAGCTCGTGCAGGAAGATGGCGTCGAGCTCGATCTGTCCGGCGTGCGTGCGGCCTATGCGCGCGCGCTCGACCATCGACGCTTCGCCGGCTACCGGGCGCTGGATGCGTCGGCGCGCGCTGGCTGCGACCAGGCCCACGAGGTCCTGGCCTGCTACCTCGACATCGGCGAGGCGCGCGTGCTCAATCCGGCCGGGGCCATGGCCAGCAACCGTTCCAAGCCCTACCAGATCAGCCTGATCCGTGAGCTGGGCTTCGCCGTGCCGCCGACCCTGATCAGCAACCAGCCCGAGGCGGTGCGGGAGTTCCTGCGGCAGCATCGCCGCGTCATCTACAAGAGCGCTTCGGCGGTGCGCTCCATCGTTCGTGAGCTCGACGCCGAGGCGCTGGACCGGCTGGACGCCATCCGCGCCTGCCCGGTGCAGTTCCAGGCCTTGATGGAAGGCCTGGACATACGCGTGCATGTAGTGGGAAATGAGGTGTTCGCAACGGCCTGCACCAGCCCGGTGATCGATTACCGCTACGCGGAGGGCGAGAGCAGCTTGAGCCCCTGTGTGCTGCCGGAGGACGTCTCCGCGCGCTGCGTCGCGCTCGCGCAGGGCCTGGGCCTGCCGGTGGCAGGTGTCGATCTCAAGCGCCACCCGGACGGCGGCTGGACCTGCTTCGAGGTCAACCCCTCGCCGGGGTTCTCCTGGTTCGAGCACAGCACCGGCCAGCCCATCGCGGACGCCATCGCACGACTGCTGCTCGCCGATTGAGGTGCTGGCGAGCCGGGCGCTGTTGGCACCCGCGCTGCAGGGGCCGGGCGCACATTGGGGGCAAACCGGCGCCACTGCCGCTCTGTGCCTTCGGCCATCGGCAGCCCTGCGCTGCCAGCGCAGGGAGTGCGCACGAAGCCCGTGGATCTGCAGCCCGCGACGTATCGACACGGTCAGGAACGGCCCGGTCCGCGCGACCCGGTTGGCTCTCGGCATCCCCTCATTCGCAGGGATGCCGAAAGCAGCAGCTCAGCGCATCCCGCCTTGGTCGCATGCGTCGCGGCAGCTGCTGCGATTACCCCTCCGGCATCGCCGGGATGTACTGCAGCGATGCACCTGGTCCAAGCGGCAGGCCGAAAGCGATCCAGAAGGCGAACAGGGTCGCCCAGCCGATGAAGAACACGATGGAGTAGGGGATCATCGTCGCCACCACGGTGCCGATGCCGGCCTTGGGTTCGTAGCGCTGCAGGAAGGCGATGACCAGGGCGAAGTAGCTCATCATCGGGCTGATGATGTTGGTCACGGAGTCGCCCACGCGGTAAGCGGTCTGGGTGACCTCGGGCGAGTAGCCCAGCAGCATGAACATAGGTACGAACACCGGCGCCATGAGCGCCCACTTGGCCGAGGCCGAGCCCATCGCCAGGTTGACCACGGCAGTCAGCAGGATGAAGCACAGCAGCAGTGGAATCTTTGGCAGGCCCAGCGCCTTCAGGAACTCGGCGCCTTCCACCGCGAAGATCAGGCCGAGCTGGGTCCAGTTGAACAGCGAGACGAACTGGGCGGCGAAGAACACCAGCACCAGGTAGGAGCCCAGCGTCTGCATGGACTTGCTCATGCCGTTGATGACGTCGGTGTCGCTCTTGATGGTGCCCGCGCCAACGCCGTAGGCGATGCCGATCAGGGCGCCGGCGACGAAGATCAGGGCGACGATGCCGTGCAGGAAGGGTGCGAGCGCCTTCAGCAGGTCGGGTTCGCCCTGTATGCGCAGCCAGCCGCTCTCGGGCACGGTGGCCAGCAGCAGGGCGGCGGTGAACGCGAGGGTCGCGAGGCCGGCCCAGCTCAGGCCGCGCTTTTCGGCGGCCGAGAGCGGTTCGATCTTCTCGTCACCGAGGCCATAGGCACCGTCGGGGAAGCGGCGGGCGACGATCTTCTCGGTCACGAACCAGCCCAGCAGGGTGATGATCGGCACCGAGGCCTGCATGAAGAACAGGTTGGCGGCGGGGCTGACGACGTAGTCCGGATCGACGATGCGAGCCGCTTCCTGCGAGAGGCCCGACAGCAGCGGGTCGATGGTGCCGAGCAGCAGGTTGGCCGAGTAGCCGCCCGAAACGCCGGCGAACGAAGCCGCGATGCCCAGGATCGGATGGCGCCCGGCGGCGACGTAGAGCAGGCCGGCCAGCGGCACGAGCAACACGTAGCCGATCTCGCTGGCCATGTTCGACATCACGCCGGCGAACACCACGATCGGCGTCAGCAGGAAGCGCGGGGCATTCAGCACGACGATGCGCAGGCAGGCGCCGATCAGGCCGGAATGCTCGGCCACGCCGATGCCGATCAGCGCCACCAGCACCGTTCCCAGCGGGGCGAAGCTGGTGAAGTTGGTCACCAGGCTGCCCATGATCCGGTGCAGGCCTTCGATGCTCAGCAGGTTGACCGGCGACACCAGCTCTCCCGTCTTGGGGTGGGCAACGCCGATATCGAACTGGGCTGTGATAGCGCTCAGGAGCACCACCAGCACGGTCAGCAGAAAGAACAGCGTCGCCGGATGCGGCAGCACATTGCCGGCGCGCTCGACCACGTTGAGGAAGACGTCGATGGCGGAGCGCCGCGGCGCGGCGGGGGTCTGGCTCATGGGCGTGTCTCTGGATAGCGGAGCGGCGCTGCTCGGCCGCGCGGGCTGGGGACTATACAGGGCTGGCGCTCTGCGCCAGCCCCGTGGGATTGGGTATTGGGGATTTGGGAGTCCTTGGAGCGTAGGCGCGAGTGCGCGTCGACACGCTGGCGCCGTGGCTTCGCTCGGGTGTGGCTGTCGGCAAGATCCGATGCTCTGCTCGGACACCTTGAGCGCGGAGCGTCCGCGTGCGCCAACACCCCGGCCAAGGCCCTCGAGCCTCACTTGCCGTGGGGCGGTTCAACGCCAGCGGCTGCCCGGTGGCGGCCGCTGGTGAGTGGAGCCGAGGTGCCGGGCAGAGACGCTCGGAGGGCTTCGCTGCTGCAAATCCCCAATCCCCAATCCCCAATCCCCAATCCCGGCTCTACCGCCACAGCATCCCGAGCACGCTGCGGAATGGAATGATCGCCAGCCGGAAGGCTTCGCCGCTCCAGCTCAGCAGCCGCTGCTGGTCGATGCCGGACAGCCCGCGCAGCAGGTCGGCGAGGTTGCCAGCGCCGGTGCCCGGCAGCTTGCACAGGGCCTGGGCGCGCTTGGCCACGGTGTAGGTGCTCGCCACCGCCGCAGTAATCTCGGCGAGGATCGTCGCCATCGGCAGTACGCGCGCCGCGACGGTGCCGATCAGGCCTTCGCCGAACTGCTTCAGGATCGCGTCCATGCTGCGCTTGGACAGCTGTTGCGCGCCGATATTGGTGGCCGTGGCCAGCAGCACCACGCCGCGGGTTTCCGGGTCGGACAGCTCGACCTCGTAGAGTTCGATGATCGCCGTGACCAGCTGTCGCTGGACCTGGGCCAGCGCGACTGTTTCCGCCAGCGGGCCGAGCAGGGTGGGGGCAAGCCGACCGAGCAGGGGCACGCGCCGGGTGATGCTGCTGATCGCAGCAGCAGTGCCGGCCTTCAGGCAGGCCGCGCGTACGAGCGCGTCGAACCGGGATTCCCGCTGGGCTGCCGAGCGCGGCTTCGGCCCGGCCGCGGTCGTGCGTGGCCGCGACCTCGCGGCAGCAGCGCGCTTCTTGCCCGAAGGCGCGGCACGAGCGCTGGCCTTGGGCTTGGCGGCGCGCTTGCTGGCGGACACCGCCGGCTCCTCGGGGGGCGCCTTCGCAGCGGCCTTGCCGGTGCTCTTGCGTGCTGCGGAAACCTTGCGCGGCGCGGCGGCAGGGCGCTTGACGGCAATCTTGGGCGTACGGGGCGTGGCCATGCGCCCGAGCATAGCAGCGACCTCGCGGCCGTCCCACGCCGGCGGCCGTGCGCCGGCGGCCGTGGCCCGGTACAAACTCGCGACAGAGCCGACGGTGTTGGTTCCGCACCGCGTCAAGTACCCTATGCGCTTTGTCTTGCCGGGCTTCGATTCACTCGATGGACTACGACCGATACGACCGTGTGCGCGCCGTGCGCTGGACCGGTGATGCGCTGGACCTGCTCGACCAGCGCCTGCTGCCCCAACACCAGCAGCGCGTGCTGTGCCGCAGCAGCCAGGACGTGGCGGGCGCCATCCATGCCCTGACCGTGCGCGGTGCGCCGGCCATCGGCATTGCCGCGGCCTGGGGCGTGGTGCTGGCGGCGCGCGCGGTGCGGGCGGCCAGCGGTGCGCAGGCCGCCGAAGCGCTGGCACCGGCGATGGCCGAGCTCGATGCCTCGCGACCGACCGCCGTGAACCTCGCCTGGGCGCTGCGCCGCATGCGCGCAGCCCTGGTAGGCAGCGGCAGCGACTGGCGCGAGCGCATTGCCGCCGAGGCCGCCGCGATCGAGGCCGAAGACCTTGCCGCCAACCGGCTGATGGGGCGACTCGGCGCCGAGCTGATCGCGCCGGGCTCCGGCGTGCTGACCCACTGCAACACCGGCTCGCTGGCCACGGCCGGCTTCGGCACCGCGCTGGGCGTGATCCGCGCCGGCGTCGCCGAAGGCCGCGTGCAGCGCGTGTTCGCCGGCGAAACCCGGCCCTGGCTGCAGGGCGCGCGCCTGACCGTGTGGGAACTGCTGGAGGACGGCATCCCGGCGACACTGATCGCCGACGCCGCGGCCTCGCACCTGATGCGCACCGGCCAGGTGCAGTGGGTGATCGTTGGCGCCGATCGCATCACCGCCAATGGCGATGTCGCCAACAAGATCGGCACCTACCAGCTGGCGATCGCCGCCCGCTACCACGGGCTGAAGTTCATGGTGGTGGCGCCGTCCTCGACCGTCGACATGGCCACCGCCAGCGGCGCCCAGATCGAGATCGAGGAGCGCAGCGCCGACGAGCTGCTGGGCTATGCCGGCGTGCGCACCGTGGCCGAGGGTGTGCAGGCCTGGAACCCGGTGTTCGACGTGACTCCCGCCAGCCTGATCGATGCCATCGTCACCGAGCGCGGCGTGGTGCTGCAGCCGGACGAGGCGCGGATGGCGGCGCTGTTCGGTCGCTGAGATCGGTCGCAGGATCTCCGGCAGCAGGGTGGCTGCCGGCAGCCAAGCGCCGGTTCTGGTCTGTCGCCTCCGATCGCTGCGCGCCCCCGTGCACGGCGCGCTCGCAGTACCGTCGAAGGGGCCGTGCCGGCCCTCGGCTGGCAAGCGCTCGCCCACGGCGCGGCGTGCGAGTCGACCGCGCGATATCCGCCCAGGTTCTTTCCCTACCTCTTTCAACTACCGGTCCATCGCCATGAACCCTGCGCCGCGCGTCGCCGTCCTCGTGCCCTGCTACAACGAAGCCGTCACCGTGGCCAGGGTCATCGCCGATTTCCGCGCCGCGTTGCCCGACGCGCAGATCTGCGTGTTCGACAACAACTCGAAGGACGACACCGCGGCGATCGCGCGGGCGCACGGTGCGCATGTCCAGCATGTCGGCCTGCAGGGCAAGGGCCACGTGGTGCGACGGCTGTTTGCCGATGTCGAGGCCGATGTCTACGTGATGGTGGATGGCGATGACACCTACCACGCCGCCAGCGCGCCGGCCCTGATCGACTGCCTGCGCGAGGGCAGACACGACATGGTGGTGGCGGTGCGCAGGCACGAAGCCGAAGCCGCCTACCGCGCGGGTCACGTCTGGGGCAACCGCATGCTGACCGGGTTCCTGAGCCGGCTGTTCGGGCGGCCCTGCCAGGACATCCTGTCGGGCTACCGTGTGTTTTCGCGGCGCTTCGCCAAGAGCTTCCCCGTGCTTACCGCCGGCTTCGACATCGAGACCGAGCTGACCGTGCACGCGCTGGAGCTGAAGATGTCCGTGGGCGAGGTCGAGACCCCCTACAAGGAGCGCCCCGAAGGCAGCTTCAGCAAGCTCAGCACGTACAAGGACGGCTTCCGCATCTTGAAGACGATGCTGCGCCTGTTCAGCGCCGAGCGGCCGCTGGCCTTCTTCGGCGGCATCGCGCTCGTGCTGTTCGCGGCCGGCATCGGCCTCGGCATCCCGGTGATCCTGGAGTTCATGCGCACGGGCCTGGTGCCGCGCTTTCCCACGGCGATCCTGTCGACCGGGCTGATGATCCTCGCAGCCCTGTCGGGTTTCGCCGGCCTGATTCTCGATACGGTGACGCGCGGTCGCCGCGAGCTGAAGATGCTGGCCTACCTGCGGCATCCGGCGCCGCTCTGAGCCCATGCGCCAGTTCGCACTGTTCTGCGTCAGCGGCGGCCTCGCCTTCCTGCTGGATGCCGGCATGACCCAGGCCTGGGTCAGCCTGGCCGGCTTGGATCCATGGTCGGCGCGCGCGCTGTCGTTTCCAGTCGCGGTGACTGCGACCTGGCTGTTCAATCGCAGCATCACCTTCCGCGTCGCCGCCAGCGGTGGCCTGGTCGCCGAATGGCTGCGCTATGTCGGCACCCAGCTGTTCGGCCTCAGCCTGAATCTCGCGGTCTATGCGCTGCTCGTCTGGCTGTCGGCGACAGCCGCGCGCTGGCCAGCCCTGGCCGTGGCGGCGGGATCCATCGCCGGGCTGTTCGCCAATTTCTTCGGAGCCAAGCATGTCGCCTTCGCATCGCGCCCCTGAGATGGGCCTGGCAGTGCCCTTGCGCGAGCCCCTGCAGGTGCTGGCTGCGGTGTTGCTGGTCAAGCTGCTGCTGCTGGCGCTGGACCCGAACCTGCGCTTCTTCATGGGCGATTCCGGCAGCTACCTGCATGCAGCGCTGACCGACTGGGTGCCGCCGGACCGCAGCTTCACCTACCCCTGGCTGGTGCGGCTGGCCCTGTGGGCGCAGTCCGCGCACAGTCTGGTCCTGCTGCAGACCCTGCTGGGCGTGGCCTCGTGCCTGATCCTGTTCCAGCTGCTGCGGCGTGGCCTAGCCCTGCCGTTCGCCTGGTCGGCCGGCGGCGCCCTGCTGCTGGCGGTCGAGCCCTCGCAGCTGTTCTACGAACGCATGATGATGGCCGAGGCCGCCGGCGGCTTCCTGCTGCTCGCCTGCCTTGCTGCGACCGTCGCCTATGTGCGCTCGGCGCAGCTGCGCTGGCTGCCGCTGATGGTGCTGTGCGGCTTGGGCGCGGTGTCGATGCGCATGAGCCTGCTGCCGGTGGTGCTGGGCCTGAGCGCGTGCGCGCCGCTGCTGTGCGCCGTGCACAACCATGCGCGGCTCGACCGCGGGCGCCCGCTGCTGGCGGTGCTGCGGACCGGCGTGCATCTTGCCGTCGTGCTGCTGCTGACCGGTCTCAGCCATTCGGCCTACAAGCAGACCTATGGCGATCTGACCGGTGCCGAGCCCGACTACATCGGCGCCCAGGGCCAGATGCGCCTGGGGCTGGTGGCGCCGCTGGTGCGTCCCGAGCACCTGGCGCGCGCCGGCGTCGATCCGGCCCTGCTGGAGGAGCTGGGGCCGCCGCTGCAGGACCCGCGCGCGCGCGAAGCGCAGATCTGGTCGCCCGATGGCCTGTTCGGTCGCCTGCAGCAGCGCATGCCGGTCGAGGACGCCCAGCGGGTGGCGCGCAAGATCTCGGTGCGCGCCCTGCAGTCGGATCCACTGGGCCTGCTGCGCTTGGGCGCCGCAACCTTCGCCGACTACTTCGATGACGGGATCGCACTGGCGCGCATGAGCAGCGATCTGGGCGACGCGCCGCCGAATACCGACATGCTCGCGGTGATCGAGGCGCGTCTACGCTATCGCGCCGATGGGCTGTTCGAGCGGCCCGGCCTTGCCGCGGGCCTGTTCGAATGCAGCCGCTGGTGGCTGACCCTGCAGCTGTTCCTGCTGGCGCCGCTGGCGCTGTGGGCGCTGTGGCGCGCGTGGTCGGAGCCGCGGCGCCGCGCCGCCCTGCTGGTGCTCGGTACGCTCGCCCTTGGCCTTGTGGCCAGCCAGCTGCTGTTCGCGCATATCGTGTCGTTCCGCTACCTGCATCCGCTGACGCCCCTGTTCATCGCACTCGCCATCGCACTGTTCGCGCTGCGCGCCCACGCGCAGGCGCCAGCTGCAGCTTCCCAACGAGGGTCTGCATGAAGCACGCATCTGCTGCACTGGTCTCCGTGGTCTCGCCGGTCTATGGCTGCGCCGGCTGCATCGAACGCCTGTGCGAACGGGTCATCGCCGCGGTCGAGTCGACCGGCCACGCCTGCGAGCTGATCCTGGTCTGCGATGCCAGCCCGGATGCCTCCTGGGAGCGCATCGTCGAAGTTGCTGCCATCGAGCCCCGCGTGCGCGCGCTGCGCTTCAGCCGCAACTTCGGCCAGCATCCGGCGATCTCGGCTGGCCTTGCCGAGGCGCGCGGCGACTGGGTGGTGGTGATGGATTGCGATCTGCAGGATCCGCCGGAGTTCATCCCCGACCTGCTGGCACGGGCGAAGCAGGGCTTCGATGCAGTGGTCGCCGAGCGCAAGCAGCGCCGCGACGGCTGGTTCAAGCGCATGGCCTCGCGGGGCTTCTACGCGACGCTGTCGTACCTGACGGGCGAGCGCTACAACCCGGAGACCGCGAACTTCGGCGTCTACAGCCGCGCGCTGGTCGAGGCGATCCTCAGCCTGCCGGAGCAGGGACGCTTCTTTCCGCTGCTGGTGCGCTGGGTGGGCTTCACGCAGACCACGCTGCCGGTGCAGCACGCCGAGCGCGATTCCGGCCGCAGTGGCTACAGCCTGACCAAGGCCCTGCGGCTGGCCTTGGACGCGATCATGAGCTTCTCGGACCGGCCGCTGCGGCTGGTGGTGCGGATCGGCCTCCTGTTCTCGCTGGTCGCCTTCCTGTTCGTGGCGGCCAGCGTCTATCGCTACCTGTCGGGCGACATCGCCGTCGCCGGTTTCACCAGCATCGTCGCCTCGATCTGGCTGGTCGGCGGCGTCAGCATCGCCTGCCTCGGCGTGGTTGGCCTCTACGTCGGGCGGATCTTCGGCGAGGCCAAGCGGCGTCCGCATTACCTGGTTGCCGAGCGCCTGAACGCTTCGGAGCGGCGGCAGCCATGATCACCGAGTCAGTCACCGAAGGCCGGCGCTTCGGGCTCAAGGCGGGCCGCGTGGAAGCGGACGACATCGACGCGGCGGCGCTGCAGGCTGAAGTGCTGGCCGGCGGCTGGGACTGGATCGTGCTGCGCCTGCCCTGCGGGCGCGAGCGCAGCATCGAGGCCTTGCGTCCTCTGGGCCTGGAGCCGCAGCAGACCGACACGCTGATGACCTGGTCGATCGCGCTGGCCGAGTGCGCGGTGACGATGCCCACGGGCCTGCAGCTCGACATCGCGGGCCCGGACGACGCGCCGGCCATCGCCGCCCTCGTGCAGCAGGTGTTCCAGCGCTACCCGAACCACTACACCGCGAACCCGCTGCTGGAGCCGCGCCTCGCGCTGGACGGCTATGTCGAATGGGCGCTCTCGCACATCGGCCATCCGCAGCGCCTGTGCTGGGTGGTGCGCGCGGAAGAGGGCATTGCCGCCCTGTCCTGCAGCCAGCACGACAACAGCGGAACCGCCACCGGCGTGCTGCACGGCGTGCATCCCGCGCATGCCGGTCGCGGCCTGTATCGCGGCCTGATCGAAGCCAGCCTGGCGCACTACCGCGAGGCCGGCTGCACCCGCTTCCGCATCGCCACCCAGGCCGGCAACCACACCGTGCAGAACCTGTGGGCGCGGCTCGGCCTGCGCATCGAATCCAGCCGCAGCACCGTGCACCTGATGCCCCTGCTGGGCCGCGTGCTCGCGCAGCCCGCCCAGCCGCTGGGGCAGGGCGATGCGCTGCAGGGCCTGCTGGATTTCGATGCCGCATTCGCGCCCCTGCCGGCGCTGCGGCGCAGTCTGTATCGCGCGAATGCTGCTGAATGGGCAGGTGCCGCCAGGCTGCGCGCGCTGCACTGGCCGTGCACTTTAGGGCGCCTGCGCCAGCTCAGCCTGCTGACCGATACTGCTGACCGCCCGCTGGCCTGGCTGCATTCCGACCTGCTCGCGGCGTCTGCGTGATGTCAGGCTGGATGCCATGCACAGCGCGGATTGCTGCAGTGCTGCGCTCGAGAACATCCTGAAGCGTCATCCCCGCGGATGCGGGGATCCAGTGGTCTTGCGACCGAGGCGGACCGGAACTGGGCCCCCGCTTTCGCGGGGGCGACGATTCATGGGGTCGCAAGCGTTCTGTTTCTTGAGAGAATTGCCGACTCGCTTCGGGCTTGCCCCACGTTTCAGACTTTGGACCTCCCATGGGCTATCTGTTCATCCTCCTGACCATCGTGCTGACCGCTTACGGCCAGCTCGCGATCAAGTGGCAGGTCGGCCTCGCGGGCCCGCTGCCGGATTCGCCTGAGCAGAAGTTCGGCTACTTCCTGCGCCTGCTGCTGAACCCCTGGGTGATCAGCGCGATTGCCGCGGCCTTCGCGGCGATGATCTGCTGGATGGGGGCGATGACCAAGTTCGAGCTCAGCCGCGCCTACCCCTTCATGGCGCTGAACTTCGTACTGGTGGGCCTGGGCTCGGTCTGGCTGTTCAACGAGTCGCTGACCCTGCCCAAGGTGGTCGGCGTCGGGCTGATCGTGCTCGGCTTGATCGTCGTATCGCGCGGCTGATTCTTGTTTCCTTCGACCTCATGGATGACTCCCGCATGGAACCGATTCCCTTCAATCGCCCCTACATGACCGGCCGCGAGCTGTGGCTGATCGCGCAGGCGCATGCGCGCGGGCACCTGTCCGGCGACGGCGAGTTCACCCGCCGCTGCCATCGCTGGCTGGAACAGGCCACCGGCAGCCATCGCGCACTGCTGACGCACTCCTGCACGGCGGCGCTGGAGATGGCGGCGCTGTTGCTCGACCTGCAGCCGGGCGATGAGGTGATCCTGCCGTCCTACACCTTTGTCAGCACCGCCAATGCCTTCGTGCTGCGCGGCGCGGTGCCGGTGTTTGTCGACATCCGCGCCGACACGCTGAACCTTGACGAGACCCTGATCGAAGCCGCGATCACCCCGCGCACCCGCGCCATCTGTCCGGTGCACTACGCCGGCGTGGCCTGCGAAATGGACGCGATCAACGCCATCGCCGAGCGCCATGGCCTGGCCGTGATCGAGGATGCCGCGCAGGGTGCGATGGCCAGCTACCGCGGCCGCGCGCTGGGCAGCCTCGGCCGCTTCGGCGCGCTGAGCTTCCACGAAACCAAGAACCTGATCTCGGGCGAGGGCGGGGCGCTGCTGGTCAACCGCGCCGAGGATGCCGAGCGCGCCGAGGTCATCCGCGAGAAGGGCACGAATCGCAGCAAGTTCTTCCGCGGCCAGGTCGACAAGTACACCTGGGTCGACGTCGGTTCGTCCTACCTGCCCAGCGAACTGATCGCGGCCTTCCTGTGCGCGCAGATGGAGCAGGCCGAGGCGATCACCGCGCAGCGGCTGCAGTTGTGGGAGACCTACCACGCTGCCTTCGGGGATCTGGAGCGCGAGGGCAGGGTGCGTCGACCGATCGTGCCCTCGCACTGCCAGCACAACGCCCACATGTACTACCTGCTGTTCAACTCCCTGGGCGAGCGCAGCGCGGCTATCGAGGCATTGAATGCCCAGGGCATCCGCCCGGTGTTCCATTACATTCCGCTGCACAGCGCGCCGGCCGGCCAGCGCCATGGCCGCACGCCGGGGCCGATGGCGGTCACCGATCGGGTCAGCGACTGCCTGCTGCGCCTGCCGCTGTGGCTGCCTGACCTCGATGTGCAGCGGGTCATCAACGCCGTACGTGGCCATCTGGGCCGCGCATGAAGCGCACCCTCCCGGCTGCCTGGCCCTGGTTGGCGCTGGCCCTGGTCGGACTGTTGTCGCTGGGTAACGCCTGGCGCTACGGCACCTGGATCGCCAATCCGCTGGTGCACACCGACAGCTGGTACTTCCTGGACGCCTTCGTCGAGCCCTGGGCCGAGGGCTCGCTGGGCTGGCAGCAGTTCTTCGAGAAGCGCGACAGCAGCGACCACGCCCAGCCCCTGCACCGCGCCAGCCTGTGGCTGAACCTGGAGTGGGCCGGTCTCGACTTCCGCTTCGAGGCGGTGGTCGGGCTGATCGGGCTCAGTCTCTGCGTGCTGCTGCTGTGCCTGCTGGCCCGGCTGCATCTGCGCCGGCATGCGCAGCTCGGGGCTTCGGCATACGCAATCAGCGTGCCCCTGCTGCTGCTGCCGGTGATGGCCCTGTCGCTGAATTCGCACGAGATCTACTACTGGTCGCTGGTCAACTTCTTCCATCTCTCCCTGTTGCCGGCGCTGCTGCTGATGGCCTATGTCTGCTGGCAGGTCAACGCGTCGGATGCGCGTGTTCGACCGGTGCCGCTGGTACTGGCCGCCGCGCTGAGTCTGCTGGTGCAGGTGGCGCTGGACGGCGCCGGACTGCTGGCGGTGGCTGCTCTCCTGCCGGTGCTGGTCTGGGCAGGGTGGTGTTGGGGTCAATGGGGTCGGGCGGCGGCCTTTGCGCTCGCGATCCTTGCCGGGCTGCTTCTCTACCGCGGTCTGTATGCCAGCCTGATGCCGCCGGTGGCAGACAGCCAGGCCGGCGGCCTGTTGCCGGCGCTCCACTGGTTGCTGGCGCATGCGAGCGAGGCCTGGCGCTGGCTGCTGCTGCCGGCCACGGCCTCGATCGTGCAGCCCCTGCATCTGCCGTTCTGGTTGCCGCAGGCGGCGATTGCGCCGGTGCAGCACGGCCTGGGCGCGCTCGTGCTGGCCGCGCACGCTGCGTTCTGGTGGAGCCAGCTGCGCGATCGCCGGCCGGCCCCGCTTGGCCTGTTCGCCGCCGCCCTGATGCTTCTCAGCTACGGCATGCTGGCCGGCATCCTGCTGTCGCGGCTGCCGGTGTACGGCACTGAGTACCTGCTGCAGTCGCGCTACGTCGCCTTCTACCAGCTGGCGAACTCGGCCCTGCTGCTGCGGCTGCTGGTGGTGCTGGCGCGCGCACCGCGGCTGTCGAGGGTGCCGGCCGCAGCCTTGGGCCTGCTGCTGGTGGCGGGGCCGTCCCTGCAGGTGCTGCTGTCCCAGCGCGCCTGGGAGCAGGGCGTGCACATCCGCCAATACAGCCGCGACATGGCCTCGAACCTGGTCTGCCTGGGCGCGCATCCCGGTCAGGCCGCGCCCGTCTGCCAGCCGGGCAATGTGATCTGCCAGAGTCCGCCCGAGCACCGCGACCGTCTGTTCGCCCTGCTGCAGTCCCGCCAGCTCAATCTGTACGCGCCGGGCTTCCTCGATCGGCATGGTCTGGATGAGGCCCTGAACCCGGCGAGTTGCCTGGTCGGCCCTTGAGAGCCACCCAGGCCCGCGTCGCGGGCCCGGTGTTCTTGAAGAAACATGGAATCACCGGCTCGCGCAGTGTGTAGGAGCCTGCTTGCAGGCGACCGCGGCCCGCACCCTGCACCACGCTGCGGTTCGCGAGTAGGCTCGCTCCTACAAACAGCCGACGCCTTGCGGGACGCGCAGCGAGTCGCACGCGTTCTGTTTCTTGAGCGCTTCCCAGCGCGGCGAAGCAGCGCAGGTGTTCTCGAAGAAACCTGGATTCGTCATCCCCGCGCAGAGCCTGTCCTCGCGCAGGCGGGGGCGGGGATCCAGTGATCTCGCGAATGCAGCAGGCTGGGACTGGGCTCCCGTGCCCACGTGCTAGAATCCGCGGCTTGGCAGGGCCGCCTGTCAGCGCCGCTGGCGGCGTTCGCAGGCTGTCGGCGGCACCCCCTGCGCAGCAACCCCTGAGTCCCTTGCCGGCGCCCACGGGCCGAAATCCCGCGTGTGCCGGCGCATTCCACCTCCGAATCGAGACCCCGCATGGCAGAGCTGGCGAAGGAAATCATCCCCGTCAACATCGAAGACGAGATGCGCAAGAGCTACCTCGATTACGCCATGAGCGTCATCGTGGGCCGCGCACTCCCCGACGTCCGGGATGGCCTGAAGCCGGTGCACCGGCGCGTGCTGTACGCGATGAACGAGCTCGGCGCGCACAGCAACAAGCCCTACTACAAGTCGGCGCGTATCGTCGGTGACGTGATCGGTAAGTTCCATCCGCACGGCGACCAGTCGGTGTACGACACCCTGGTTCGCATGGCCCAGCCCTTCTCGCTGCGCTACCTGCTGGTCGATGGCCAGGGCAACTTCGGCTCGGTCGACGGCGACTCCGCCGCGGCCATGCGATACACCGAAGCGCGCATGTCGAAGCTGGCCCACGAGCTGATGGCCGACATCGACAAGGACACGGTCGACTTCCAGCCGAACTACGACGAGAAGGAACTCGAGCCCACGGTGATGCCGACGCGGGTGCCCAACCTGCTGGTCAACGGCAGCTCGGGCATCGCGGTCGGCATGGCGACCAATATCCCGCCGCACAATTTGTCGGAGATCATCGACGCCACCATCGCCCTGATCGATGACCCCGAAATCGGCATCGACGGCCTGATGCAGCACGTGCCGGGTCCGGACTTCCCCACCGCCGGCATCATCAACGGCGCCGCCGGCATCCACGAGGCCTACCGCACCGGCCGCGGCCGCATCTATGTGCGCGCGAAGGCCGAGATCGAGGTCGACGAGAAGACCAACCGCGAAGCCATCATCGTCACCGAGCTGCCCTACATGGTGAACAAGGCGCGGCTGATCGAGAAGATCGCCGAGCTGGTGAAGGAGAAGAAGCTCGAAGGCATCAGCGAGCTGCGCGACGAGTCCGACAAGGACGGCATGCGCGTGTTCATCGAAGTGCGCCGCGACGCCGCCGCCGACGTGGTGCTGAACAATCTCTACCAGCAGACGCCGATGGAGTCGGTGTTCGGCATCAACATGGTCTGCCTGCTGGATGGCCGCCCGCGTCTGCTGAACCTGAAGGAGATGCTGGAAGCCTTCGTGCGCCATCGCCGCGAAGTCGTCACCCGCCGCACCATCTTCGAGCTGCGCAAGGCGCGCGAGCGCGCCCACATCCTCGAAGGCCTGACCGTCGCGCTGGCCAACATCGACGAGATGATCGAGCTGATCAAGACCTCGGCGAACCCGCAGGAAGCGCGCGAGCGCATGCTGGCCAAGCGCTGGGAGCCGGGTCTGGTGCGCGCCCTGCTGGGGGCTGCCGGTGCCGACGCCTCGCGCCCCGAAGACCTGCTGCCGGGGCTCGGCCTCACCGAGGACGGCTACCAGTTGTCCGAGGCGCAGGCCAAGGAAATCCTGGAGATGCGCCTGCACCGCCTGACCGGGCTGGAGCAGGAGAAGCTGACCGACGAGTACAAGAAGCTGCTCGACGTCATCGCCGAGCTGATCCGCATCCTCGAAGACCCCGAGCGCCTGCTCGAAGTGATCCGCGACGAGCTGCGCGACCTGAAGGCAAATTTCGGCGACGCCCGCCGCACGGTCATCCAGCCGAACATGGAAGACCTGAACATCCTCGACCTCATCGCACCCGAGGACGTGGTGGTGACGCTGAGCCACGCCGGCTACGTCAAGCGCCAGCCGCTGACCACCTACCGCGCGCAGAAGCGCGGCGGTCGCGGCCGCTCGGCGACGGCGATGAAGGAAGAGGATTTCATCGAGCGCCTGTGGGTGGTCAACACCCACGACATCCTGCTGAGCTTCACCAGCTCGGGCCGGGTGTTCTGGCCCAAGGTCTACCAGCTGCCCGAAGCCGGCCCCAACGCACGCGGTCGGCCGATGGTGAACTTCGTGGCGCTGGAGGCCGGCGAGCGTATCCAGGCCGTGCTGCCGGTGCGCGACTTCCCGGAAGGCCAGTTCGTGCTGTTCGCCACCGCCCGCGGCACGGTCAAGAAGACCCCGCTGAAGGAGTTCGAGTACCAGCTGCAGCGCGGCAAGATCGCGATCAACCTGGAAGATGGCGACTCGCTGGTCGGCGTGGCGCTCACCGACGGCGAATCCGACGTCATGCTGTTCGCGTCCAACGGCAAGGTCAGCCGCTTCGACGAGGGCACCGTGCGCCCGATGGGTCGCACCGCCACCGGCGTGATCGGCATGCGTCTGGCCGAAGGCGAATCGGTGGTCTCGCTGATCTGCGTGCAGGGCCAGCACGACGTGCTGACCGCCACCGCCAACGGCTTCGGCAAGCGCACACCGCTTGACGAGTTCCCCAAGAAGGGCCGCGGCACCCAGGGCGTGATCGCGATCCAGACCACCGAGCGCAACGGGCAGCTGGTCAGCGCGATCCAGGTCGAGGAAACCCAGCAGGTCATGCTGATCTCGGACCAGGGCACCCTGGTGCGCACCCGCGTCGGCGAGATCGCCCGCGTCGGCCGCAATACCCAGGGCGTGACCCTGATCCGCCTGGGCAAGGGCGAACAGCTGGTCAATGTGGAAGCCGTTCCGGCCGAGGAAGAGGACGAGGCCGAGCTGGAAGGCGAGGCGCCGATCACGAACGCCGACGCCGCACCCGCCGCAGGCGAAGCGCCGGAGGCAGGCTCTGCCGAGACGGCGCCGACGCCGGAGCAGTAAACGCACACTTGCGCGGACCTTTGTCCGCACTGCACAGTTCAAAGGCCGGCGCTTGCCGGCCTTTGTTCTTTCTGAGCAGGTGTTTTCATGACCGAGCTTTCCTACGCACGCGTGATCGAGCGCGCCGCCCAGTGGCATCCGGAACTGGGTCGCATTAAGGCGGACAACCCGCCGCAGGATTTCACCTGGTACGGGTACGACATCCTGTCCAACCTCTGGCACATCGAGGGACTGCTCGGTGAGTCGCACGCCAACCTGCTGGAATCGGTGCGAGGTCAGCCGCTGGCCGACATCGGTGCGGCAGACGGCGATCTGGCCTACTTTTTCGAGCGGCAGGGATTCGATGTCGATGTCCTCGACTGGCCCGCCACGAACTGGAATGGGCTGCGCGGCGCGCGTCGGCTCCACGAGCTGCTGGCGTCGAACATCGGCATCCACGAAGTGGATCTCGACAGTCAGTTCGATCTGCCGCGCCGGCACTACGGGCTGGTCTTCCTGCTCGGCATCCTCTATCACCTGAAGAATCCGTTCTACGTGCTGGAAACGCTGGCGAAGCACACCCGCTACTGCATCCTCAGCACCCGCATCGCGCGCGCAACCGTCGATGGCGCGGTGGCACTGGAGCGCGCGCCGCTCGCCTACCTGTTGGACCCCACGGAATGCAACAACGACCCGACCAACTACTGGATCTTCTCGATGGCGGGCCTGCTGCGCCTCGCCGATCGCTGCGGCTGGAATGTGATCGCCGATCGCAGGGTAGGGGACACCGCGGCTTCGGATCCCTCCTCGCATGAGCACGACGAGCGCGCCTTCCTCCTTCTCGAAAGTCGTCACGCCTGACCGAGCATCCGCGCCTGCGCCCGCATGGGCGCCGGCGGCTGCAGTGGCAGCCACGCTGGTCGTTGGATGGGGGCTGTTTGCGATGCTGCAGGCACCGCAGGTGCCCTATGCCGACGCCTGGCGCTTCCTCGCGCATTTCCTGAGCGAGCCTTTTCCGCGCAATGTGCTGGGCGCGGACAACGGGCATCTGGAGCTGTTTCCCGATCTGGTGCGGGTGGCCGAGCTGGAATGGTTCGCCGCCAGCCAGCGTCTGCAGACCGCTGTCGGTGTGCTGCTGGCGCTGGCGAGCTGGCTGGTCGCGGTGCTGGGCCTGCGACGGGCCGCGCTTGAACCCGCGCGCTTCGGCGCCGTCGCGCTGGCGCTGGCCTTGGGTCTGTTCTGGGTCGGCAATTTCCGTGCGCTGATGCATGCCAACGAAACCGTGCATGCCTATGCGGTGACGCTGGGCCTGTTCGCGGGTCTGCTGCTGGCGTGGCGGGGGGGCGTCGGCGCGGCCGTGCTGGCGGCGGCGTGTGCGGTGTTCGCGAGCCTGTCCTTTGGCAGCGGTCTCGCCGTGTTTCCGGCCGTGCTGCTGGTGCTGGCCCTGCGGCGGGCGCCGCTGCGGGAATGGCTGCCGGTGGCGCTCGCCTTGATCGGCGTGCTGCTGCTGATGTTCGCGCTGCGCGACGGCACGGCGGAGTCGGTCAGCGTGGCGGGCGTGGCCGCTCGCATCGAGTCTCTGCTGCGCTGGCTGGGTGGCCCGGCGCTGTTCGCCAGCTGGCCGCTGTGGGATCCGGAGATCGCCGCCCGCGTGCCAACGACGCTGCTGCGGGCCGTTACAGGGCCGATCGCTGCGGCCTACGAACAGTCGGCCGGTCCGGTGATGCTGGCGCGCTGGCCGCACCTGGCCTGGGGCCTGCTCGGGCTGGGGCTGTTCGCTGGTGCGCTGTGGCGGAGCTGGACGTCGAGGGCTGCGCTCAGCGTTGTCGGCACTGCGACCGCGGCCTTTGCGCTCTGCGTCGGGGCCCTGATCGTGGTGGTGCGCGCGAGCTATTTCGAAGAGCACGCCGATCAGCTGCTCGCCCCGCGTTATCTGGTGTGGACCTCGCTGTTCTGGACGGGGCTGCTGCTGGTCGGGCTCGACGTGCTGAGGCCTGCGCGCGGCGCGGCGCTGGCCCTGCTGGTGTGCGTGCTGCTGCTGCCCAGCCAGCTGTGGATGTATCGATTGGGCATGGGGCAGACCGAGACCGCAGAACGCAGCGCCCTGGCCGCGGCGGTGGGCGTGATCGAGCCCGGGCTGTCGCTCGGCGAAACCGAACTCAGGGATCTCGCCAACGCGCTGCCATTGCTGCAGCAGGCCGGCGCCGCGGTGTTCGCCTGGCCGCAGGCGCGGCAGCTGGATCGGACGACCGATCCGACGCTGTGGACTGCGGTCGAGGTCGATCTGCTGCGCGTGAGCGTCGTCGAGAATCGTCTCGGTGAGCCCGGGCGCCGGGTCGAGTTCGAGCTGCTCCAATCCACGGGCGAGCCGCTGCTGCTGATCGACGCCGACGGCGTGGTCCGCGGTCTGGCGCGGCGTGAAGCCGATGGCCGTTGGCTGGGCTGGATGCGCGGCGCGGCGAGCGAAGGCGAAGTGCGCGTCGCGCGCCTGCGTCCGGGCTGAGTGCTTTGCGACGGGTGCAGGGTCCAGTGTGGTCAGCCCAGTGGCGGAGTCCTGACTGAGCCTGAAAGGTGTTGAGGCCGAGGGGCTGACGGCGGATGCGCTGCGCTTATCCGCCCTACAGCTCGAGAGACGCCGTGCGCCAAACGAAGCCGAGAGCCCGGGTTCGCGTAGGGCGCATAAGCGCAGCGCATGCGCCAACAGCTCGACTGACGCCCTGCGGTAAACGAAGCCGAGGGTCTGGGGTCGCGTAAAGCACGCCAGCGCAGACTCAGATGGCGCCGTGCAGAAGGCAAAGCCGCGTGCTCCCCGCGACCGCCCCTGAATGCCGCGCAGATCGCGCCCGCCCAGCGCGTGGCGCATGCCGCTATGCTCCGCCTCACCTACCCACGGGAGAGCCCCATGCCGAAGCCCTGGAAGCTGTTCGCCGCCGCGGCCCTGCTGACCCTGAGCGCCTGCGTCACCATCAACGTGTACTTTCCAGCCGCCGAGGCCCAACAGGCTGCCCGCGAGTTCGTCGAGAACGTGATCGGCGAGCAGCCCAAGCCGGTGTCCAAGCCCGAAGGAGGGCAGGGGGGCGGCATGGCTGCCCTGGGCAGCGCGGTGCTCGACTTCGTGTTCCCGACCGCACAGGCGCAGTCGGCCGACATCAACATCCGCACCCCGGCTATCCAGGCCATCCAGACACGCATGGCCGAGCGCTTCCAGTCCGCGCTGGCGCCGCATTTCGATTCCGGCGCGCTGGGCCTCGCCCGCGACGGCACGATCAGCCTGCGCGATGCCAGCAAGGTCGGCCTGCGAGACCGCGCCGCCGTCAACCAGGCGGTGGCCGACGACAACCGTGACCGCAACGCCGTCTACCGCGAGATCGCCGTGGCCAACGGCCATCCCGAATGGGAAGCCCAGATCCGCGACACCTTCGCCCGCCAGTGGATCGACAGCGCGCGCAGCGGCTGGTGGTACCAGGATGCCTCAGGGGAGTGGAAGCAGAAGTAGCCGGTATTGGGGGTGAGGCGTCTCGTTTGCGCGGCACTGCCGCGCGAGACGCCGAACGCCCGAGCGCAGTGCGCGAGGGCCGGGCCGAAGGCAGGCGTCTCGTTTGCGCGGCACTGCCGCGCGAGACGCCGAACGCCCGAGCGCAGTGCGCGAGGGCCGGGTAGGGATTCGGGATCTGCAGAACCGGCCTCGGGCGATGCCCCCATGAAGCGCACGTTGTCTGCGGCCTGCCTGCAGCCCTTCGCTGCGTTCCCAAGCGATCGAGTGCAGGGATCGCGACCAGGCTCGGGCCAGCGATGCGCCGGGATCCGTGATTGCCGTCCGGCACTGGGGATGAAGAAAGGCCGGGCTGCACCGCTCTCGGCGACGGCACTCCGCCTCTGGTCCTCGGGCGGCGGCGCTGGCCTAGACCCGCGTTACGAATCCCGAATCCCGATTCTCTGATCCCGAGCCAGCCCAAGGCCGAAAGTTGTATTGCCCCCATCGTCGCGGCGGGCGAAAATCGGCGGCCGTGAAGGCCGGCTTGCTCCGCCGTGCGCGGATCCCCATCTTGGCCTTCGCTTTCTACCGTGCGCTGCCTCCGGCCGATCCCCGGTCGTGGCTGCGATGCGCGCGGCGTCCCACGCCTGAAGGACCTTCCCCCATGCTCCAAGCCTATCGCCAACATGTTGCCGAGCGCGCCGCGCTGGGCATTCCGCCGCTACCGCTGTCCGCCCAGCAGACCGCCGAGGTCATCGAGCTGCTGAAGGCGCCGCCGGCGGGCGAGGAGGGCTTCCTTCTGGATCTGCTCACCCACCGCGTGCCGGCCGGCGTCGATGACGCCGCCAAGGTCAAGGCCAGCTACCTCGCGGCCATCGCCCACGGCACCGAGAGCACGCCCCTGATCAGCCGCGCCCGCGCCACCGAGCTGCTGGGCACCATGCTGGGCGGCTACAACGTGCATCCGCTGATCGAGCTTCTGGACGACGCCGAAGTCGGCGCCGTCGCCGCCACTGCACTGAAGAACACCCTGCTGATCTTCGATGCCTTCCACGACATCGAGGAGAAGGCCAAGGCTGGCAACGCCAACGCCCAGGCCGTACTGAAGAGCTGGGCCGAGGCCGAGTGGTTCACCTCGCGTCCGGAAGTGCCGCAGAGCATGACCCTGACCGTGTTCAAGGTGCCGGGCGAGACCAACACCGACGACCTGTCGCCGGCGCCGGACGCTACCACGCGTCCTGACATCCCGCTGCACGCCCTGGCCATGCTGAAGAACAAGCGCGAAGGCGCTGCTTTTGTGCCGGAAGAGGACGGCAAGCGCGGCCCGGTCCAGGCCATCCTCGATCTCAAGGCCAAAGGCCATCTGGTCGCCTACGTCGGCGACGTGGTCGGTACGGGTTCCTCGCGCAAGTCCGCCACCAACTCGGTGCTGTGGTTCACCGGCGAGGACATCCCCTACATCCCGAACAAGCGCTTCGGCGGCGTGTGTCTGGGCAGCAAGATCGCGCCGATCTTCTACAACACCATGGAAGACGCCGGCGCGCTGCCGATCGAGCTCGACGTCTCGAAGATGGAGCACGGCGACGTCATCGAGCTGCAGCCTTACGCAGGCAAGGCGCTCAAGAACGGCGAAGTGATCGCCGAGTTCGAAGTGAAGTCGGAGGTGCTGTTCGACGAGGTGCGCGCCGGTGGCCGCATTCCGCTGATCATCGGCCGCGGCCTCACCGCCAAGGCGCGCGAGGCGCTGGGCCTGCCGGCGACCGACCTGTTCCGCCTGCCGCAGGCGCCGGTCGACACCGGCAAGGGGTTCACCCTGGCGCAGAAGATGGTCGGTCGCGCCTGCGGCCTGCCGGAAGGCAAGGGCATCCGTCCGGGCACCTACTGCGAGCCGAAGATGACCACGGTGGGTTCGCAGGACACCACCGGCCCGATGACCCGCGATGAGCTGAAGGACCTCGCCTGCCTCGGCTTCTCGGCGGATCTGGTGATGCAGAGCTTCTGCCACACCGCGGCCTATCCGAAGCCGGTCGATGTCAAGACCCACCATACCCTGCCCGAGTTCATCTCGACCCGCGGTGGCGTGTCCCTGCGCCCGGGCGACGGCATCATCCACAGCTGGTTGAACCGCATGCTGCTGCCCGACACCGTCGGCACCGGCGGCGACAGCCACACCCGCTTCCCGATCGGCATCAGCTTCCCGGCCGGTTCGGGCCTGGTCGCCTTCGCCGCGGCCACCGGCGTGATGCCGCTGGACATGCCGGAGTCGGTGCTGGTCCGCTTCAAGGGCCACATGCAGCCGGGCGTGACCCTGCGTGATCTGGTGCACGCGATCCCGCTCTACGCCATCAAGGCCGGCCTGCTGACGGTCGAGAAGAAGGGCAAGAAGAACATCTTCTCGGGCCGCATCCTGGAGATCGAAGGTCTGCCGGACCTCAAGATCGAGCAGGCCTTCGAGCTGGCCGACGCCTCGGCCGAGCGTTCTGCCGCGGGCTGCACCGTGCGCCTCGACAAGGCGCCGATCATCGAGTACCTGAACTCCAATATCACCCTGCTGAAGTGGATGATCGCGGAGGGCTATGCCGACGCCCGCTCGCTGGCCCGCCGCATCAAGAAGATGGAGGAGTGGCTGGCCAATCCGCAGCTGCTGGAGCCCGATGCCGACGCCGAGTATGCGGCGGTCATCGAGATCGATCTCGCCGAGATCCACGAGCCGATCGTCTGCTGCCCGAACGATCCGGACGATGCCAAGACCCTGTCCGATGTGGCCGGCGCGCAGATCGATGAAGTGTTCATCGGCTCGTGCATGACCAACATCGGCCACTTCCGCGCCGCCGCCAAGCTGCTCGAAGGCAAGCGCGACATCCCGACCCGCCTGTGGGTGGCGCCGCCGACCCGCATGGACGCCAGCCAGCTGACCGAGGAGGGCCACTACGGCACCTTCGGCACCGCCGGCGCGCGCATGGAAATGCCGGGCTGCTCGCTGTGCATGGGCAACCAGGCGCAGATCCGCGAGGGCAGCACCGCGATGTCGACCTCGACCCGCAACTTCCCCAACCGCCTCGGCCGCAACACCAATGTGTATCTGGGCTCGGCGGAGCTCGCGGCGATCTGTTCGCGCCTCGGCCGCATCCCGACCCGCGAGGAGTACCTGACCGACATCGGCGTGATCAACGCCAACGGCGACAAGATCTATCGCTACATGAACTTCGACCAGATGCAGGAGTACGCCGACGTCGCCAAGACGGTCAGCGCCTGATCCACGGGCGGAGATGACGAAGGCCGGCGGAGTGATCCGCCGGCCTTTTTCTTTGTGTGCCCCGGCTTGCGGATCCACGGCGCAAAACAGCGAAGCGCGCTGACCTGGGCCCTGCGTTCGAGTCTGCCGGTCGCGTTGTTCCGGGTCGCGCGCGCGAGTCCATCGCCGGTCCGGGGCCGTTCGGCCGCTGCGCGGCGAGGCCTTGGCACGGCTGGGTCATGCGCAGTCAGGCACCTGCGCGCCCGATCCGCGTGCGCGTCCTGCCGGCGCGGCAAGCTTCAGCAGGTTCGAGCGTCCCCACGAGCGCAGCGGCGCGAAGTGCCTGCGCTGCGCTTGGCCCCCGCACGGCGCTTTTCGCGTGGCTTGCTGCTGCCACCCGAATGCCTCGTGAGGAGACTCCGCCGTGAACCGCCGCCCGCCAGTCCTTGCAGCGCTGATTGCCTGCCTCGCGCTGCTGATCCATGCCAAGCCCGTGATGGCCGTCGACTACTGCGTCGGCGACACCGCCGAGCTGCTCGCCGCGCTCGAGAGCGCGGCAGACAGTACGGTCAACGACGTCATCCGGCTCGAGCGTGGCGACTATCCGCTTGTCGCCAACGTCGCGGAGTTCTCGATCAAGGGCGATCTGGTGATTCGCGGCGGCTACGCCAGCGGCTGCCCGCTGCTGGGGCGCAGCCTCGATCCGCGCCTGACGCGGATCTTCGGGGCCGGCACGCTGTTTCCCGGGATCACCCTCGGGGTCAATGACAGTCTGGAGATCGACGGGCTGGCCTTCGAGCACACCAGCGGGGTGCGACTGCTGAGCGCTGGCAGCCAGACCCAGACGCCGCAGCCGATCACGGTGCGACGCAGCCGCTTCAGCAACAACATCATGGGGCTGGAGGTGCGCTCCACCCACCACGATGTGCGGATCGAGAACAACCTCATCCTCGACAGCATCGGCTTCGAAGGCAACCGCCACGATGGGCTCGCGGTGGTGCACGATGCGCCGTCGTCCGCGTCGATTTCGGTGGACGTGCTATTCAACACCGTGCTCGGCAATGCGAGAGCGTTCCTGATCAAGGGCGGCGGACCGTTCGCCAGCGCACCGCGCGTGCAGAACAACATTCTGCGTTCAGACGCCAGCGGCACCGTCGACATGGCCTATGCCCTCTTCATCGAGCGCGTGCAGATCGCCGCCACCAACAACGTGTGGGGCGTGCGCGTGTTCTCGAACGGCGGTGGCCTCACGACGGATCTGCTCAACGTCTTCGCGGACCCCCAGCTCGACGCCAACCTGATCCCCATCGCGGGCTCGCCGGCGCTGAACAGCGGCACCGAGTTCGTCGCCGGCGGCGCCCCCGCCACCGACCACGACGGCGGCCCGCGCACGGTCGGCAGCCTGCCCGACCGCGGTGCGTTGGAGAGTGCGATCAGCGACATCGACACACTCTTCGTGACCAGCACCGCCAACAGCGGCGCCGGCACGCTGCGCCAGGCGATCATCGACTCCAACCAGACGCTCAACGCCGAGCGCATCGAGTTCAACCTCGGACCCGCCAGTGGCTGTCCGTACGCGATCTCGCTCACCAGCCCGCTGCCGGCCGTGACGTCGCCGCTGACGATCGACGGCTTCAGCCAGGCCGGCAGCTCAGCCAACACCCGGGACGATAGCTACGATGGTGTGCACTGCGTCGTGTTGAGCGGCAGCGTAAGCCAGGGCCTGCGCCTGCAGCCCGCGGCGGGCCAGGTCATCACCGTGATGGGGCTCGCCTTCCAGCGCTTCACCTCGGCGGCCATCGAAGCCGACGGCGCCGGCAGCGTCAGGATCTGGGGCAACACCTTTGGCGTGCTCACCAATCCGCTGGTGCCCGCCGGCTTCCTCGGCGATGCCATCGCCATCAACGGTACGGTCGGCACCTACATCGGTGGGGCTGGCGCGGTGCGCGTCAACCTGATCGGCAACGCTGACGGTGCGGGCGTGCGGCTCACCGACTGCGACGGGTGTTCCGTCCGCGGCAACCTCATCGGCGTTCGCGCGGATGGCCACTCCGAGCTCGGCAATGGCGTCGGCGTGCTGGCGGTGGGCGGTGATGGCGCGATTGCCGACAACGTGATCGGACACAGCGCGACGCAAGGGCTACGGGTCGAGGGCGCCACCGCGTCCTACAACGTGAGCTTCAACCGCATCGGCGAAGCTCGGGCGCTGATTCCGCCCTTTGATCTGCCCTACGAAATCCCGAACGGCGGCAACGGCATCCGCCTGGTGGGCGGCAGCGGCCACGTGGTGACCAAGAACACCATCGCGCACAACGCCACCGACGGTGTGGTGGTTCTGGATGCGGTGGACCGCGCCCGGCTTGGGCAGAACGCCATCTACGGCAACGGTCAGCTGGGCATCGACCTCTCGCCCGACGGCGTCGACCCGCAGGATACCGATCTGATCGACGCCGGCGGCGGCAACGGTGGACAGAACTTCCCCGTGCTGCTGGACGCCAGCGGCAGCGACACACAGGGCACGGTGAGCGGTGAACTCTACTCGCGCTCTGGCCAGTTCCAGATCGAGCTGTTCGCCAGCCAGTCCTGCGACGGTTCCAGCCATGGCGAGGGCACGCGCTGGCTCCGATCGTTTCCGCTGTCGATCTCCGCCACCACACCCGGCGGCCTTCCGTTCGAGGACACCGTGCCCTTCAGCGTGGAGGTCGAAAGCAGTTCGGGCCTGCTGGGGCGCTTCATCACCGCCACGGCCACCCGTCTCGTCGGCGACGAGGGAGCCACCAGCGAGTTCTCGGCCTGCATCGAGTACCTGCAGGGGCCGGAGGTCTTCCGCGACGGTTTCGAGGACTGATCGGGCCAAACGCGGCGCGCCGGGCCGCTACATCAGCGGCGCCGGCTGCGCCTGCACGATCAGCCCACGCGGGCCGATCAGATTGAGCATGCCCGCATCGTCGACATCGAAGCGCGTGGCTTGCGCGAGCGCTTCGATCAGGCGCCGATCCTCCTGCTCGATCTCGGCAGGGCATCCCTTCTTGCTGCTGGCGCTGAAAGTCAGGGACAGCCCTTCGCCGCTCAGTCGGTAGCTGCCCATGTGCTGGTTGCAGGGTGCCTGCAGGCTCAGGCCATCGGCGTCGAGGAAGACCAGGGTGGCCAGCTCGCGACTCGCGACCGGGGTGCGGATCACCCAGGGCTGGGCGCGCAGTAGCTGGGCGGGATCGCCGCCGCAGCCGCGCAGCTGGCGGTTGGGCAGGTCGATCGCCACCGACTGCGGATAGGGCATGCCGCTCATCACGTCGCGGCAGACTCCGTCATCGAGGCGGATCTCCACGGCGCCGTCGACGCTGTCCGCGCTGATCAAGGTGGCGCCAGCCTCGCTGCGCAGCGAGCGCACCCGAAGATCCAGCGGCTCGCCGAGACCGGGCCGCTGCAGCGCGCCGCGGTCACCTTCCATGCTGAGCTTCCAGCTGGGCTCCTGGCCCCAGGCGGAGAACGCAGCGGCTGTGCGGGCGCACTCCACCCAGCTTTCGCCGTCCGCACTGAAGGAAAGCGCATCACCCTTGGACCACAGTCCGACTCCGCCCGCCGCGCGCTGCCCGCGGTAGCGCGCACCGGAGGCGCTGGCCTCGGGCATCAGGGTGGTCAGCGCGGTGGTCTCGCGCAGATAGGCGGCGTCGGCAGCAAAGGCGACCTCCAGCGCTGCGCCGCCGCAGTTCCAGCGCGACCAGGCGAGCTCTGCAGACGCCGCATCGGCGCTGGCGCCCGGCGTGCTCTGCGGCGCACGAACGCTCGGATTGCAGCCCGCGATCAGGCCGGCTGACGCGAGTGCGAGCACCAGCAGGCCGTGTCGGGGCGCGAGGGGGGAGTCGGCGAATGACATGGCAGTGAACATCCTCGGTCGAAGTGCAGGAGCGGAGGTGCAATGGCGGGTGATGCACAGCCCGCCTGAGCCTCGACTCCAAACGGGATCCCCGCATTCGCGGGGATGACGAATTCTATGTCTCTACGGGAGCACCACCGCCGGCACGCCGTGCCGGGACGCCCCTCATCTATTGCCGGGTCACTTCCAGCGCCCAGGCCAGGGCCTGCACGTGGGCCTCGCTGGCATCCGCGGCGCTGACACCACAGCGCTCGGCCGCGGCGTTGACCGCCTGCGCGTCGCCGCCCTCGCAGGCCACGGCCAGTGCCAACAGCTCGGCCATGTCGCCTTCGCCGCGGGCCACCGCAGCCTCGATCTCGGGCGAGGCCGCCAGCTGGGCCAGCGCCACCGGCATCGGCACCTGCAGCACGGCATCGACCAGCGACAGCAGGCCGACCAGGAACAGCGCGTCGCGCGTCGCCGCCGGCTGCTCCTCGCCCAGCAGCTCCAGCATGCGCGCGCGCACCAGGGCGGACTCCAGCAATGCCGACGAGGCCGGGTTGCGGTTGTCGGCGCCGTACAGCAGCAGGCTCAGCCAGCGATAGAGCTTCTCGCGGCCCAGCTGCAGCAGCGCGCGCTCGATGCTGGTGATCTCTTCGCGCAGGCCGATCGAGGCCGAGTTGATGTAGCGGATCAGGCGCAGCGACAGGGCCGGGTCCTGCTTCAGCACCTCGGCGATCTCGCGCGTGTCGACATCGCGGCGCAGGCGCGACAGCAGATCGGCGATGCGCGCCGAGTTCGGGCCCAGCGAGTTGCCGCTCCAGTCCTCGCGGCGGGTGATGAAGGGCCCCTGGAAGTAGCTGGCGCCGAGGTTGAAGCAGAGACGGAACTCGTCGTGGCTGGGCAGCTCGCGGGCCAGCCACTGGCGTCGACTGTCGGCGCGCGCCAGCGCTTCGGTGAAGTCGCGCAGGCGCTTCGGGTCGGCCTGGTCGGCGCGCACGATGACGAAGTCGGCTTCGGCCAGCAGGTAGGCACCTGGCGCCTCCGGCGCCATTGCATTGACCGCGAAGCGGTAGCCGCGCGTTCGCAGCGCGCGCACCTGCTCGATGACCTGGGCCGGCGTCGGGCCGCCCGGATCGGGCAGGGCGACCAGGGTCAGTACCGCGTTTTCCGGCGGCAGCTCGGTGAGCGCCTCATGCTCCAGGAAGGAGTCCGGCACTTCGAAGAAGGCGAGGCGATGGCCCAGCAGGCGGCCGACGTCGATCTTGATCAGGTTGCGCACCAGCACTTCGGCATAGACGTGGTGGATGCGGCGGCTGCGGCTGGCAAGCCGTGCGCGCGTGGCCTGGTGCAGCAGGAAGTGGTAGCCGGCGACGCGCTGGTCGCGCCCGAGCACGGTCTCGCGGCAGACGAAGCCTTCGGGGTGGGCGCCGTCCGCTGCGGTCTTGCCTTCGCTCGGCTTGATCGGTGCCTGGCGGTTGAGGGCGGCGAACTCCTTGTCGCCAGAGGCCGGCGTCGCGGCGCCGCCAAACAGTCGCTTGATCAGCTTGAACATGCGGTGCAGGCACCCGGGGCAGTGAGGGACGCGGCCCGTGGGGGACGCGGCGGCAGCGATTGGAGGCCGCGGCAGGATAGCCCAGCAGATGCGCAGGCGGTGCGCAGGGCAACCGCCGCGCCAAGCACCCCGTCAGGCATCGACCCTGCGCTTGCTTGCCTCGGTGCGAGCGGCAGCCGCATGATGCGGCGATGCAGATCCGCCACAGCGAAGCCCGCGACATCGAAGCCATCCGCGCGATCTACGCGCAGCCTTCGGTCTACGCCAACACCCTGCAGCTGCCCTTTCCCAGTGCCGAGCTCTGGCAGCAGCGACTTGGCCGCCTGCACAGCCATTTCCACAGCCTGGTCGCGGACGTCGATGGCCGCGTGCTCGGCCAGATCGGCATCGAGCGCTTCGAGAATCCGCGGCGCAGCCATGTCGCCAACATCGGGCTGGCGGTGGATGAAGGCGCGCGCGGACGTGGCGTCGGCAGCGCCCTGATGGCTGGCGCCATCGAGCTCTGCTTCGGCTGGCTCGGCGTGCGCCGGATCGAACTCGAGGTCTACACCGACAACACGGCCGCACAGACCCTGTTCGCCCGCCATGGCTTCCAGCGCGAGGGCACCAGCCCGGGCTACGCCCTGCGCGGCGGACGCTACGCGGACGTGCACCTGATGGCGCTGCGCTACGGCGGCCTCGCGCCGTGATCCGCGGGCGGTCGCGTGCCGTCGAGTTGGCGATGACCTTCCGCAAGCCATCCACGAGGGCGAGCGACATGCGCGCATGGATCCTGTCGGGCCTGCTGCTGAGCTTGAGCCTGCCGGCCGGAGCCAGCCCCTCGCATTCCGAGCGTTGCGGCTATGCGGTCATCACCGTTGGCGCGCCGATCACCAAGCTGCGCGAGTGCGGCGAGCCCTTCCGGATCGTCACCCTGGTCAATGCCCAGGGGGCCGCCATCGGCGAACGCTGGGAATACGAGCGCCAGACCGGGTTGGTGATGTTCACCGTGCAGGGCGGGCGGGTGGTGCGGATCGAGCGGACCTGAGGCGGCAGAAGGGGCCGGGGGCTCGAAGCAGCGGATCAGCCAACAAAAAAGCCACTCGCGAGAGTGGCTTTCCTGAATCTGGTGGGCGGTGCAGGGATCGAACCTGCGACCCTTGCCGTGTGAAGGCAGAAAATGGGGTCCCGTTCCGTCCCGGTAGCACTGCTAAACCCTTGATCCGTGGAGCTTTGCGTCTTGACGGGTCCCGAGGTGTCCCGTATGGTTTTTCCGTACCAGTTCCGTACGGACGAAAACACATGCCACGCGAGAGCATCGACAAGGCCTCCACCCGCAGCAAACTGGAGCCGCGCCGCGAACCCTACTTTGGGGCGCCAGTCACCCGCGGCCTGTACGTCGGATTCCGCAAGCTGCCCGATGGCGCGGGCACCTGGGTGGCGCGGTGGCGTGACCAGGACGGCCGGCAGCGGTACCAGAGCCTCGGGCTGGTGACGGTCGACAACGACTACGACGCCGCCAAGCGCGCCGCGCTGCGGTGGATGAAAGACCAGCAGGCCGGCGTGGACACCACCGAAGTGGCCACCGTGCGCGAGGCCTGCGAGCTGTACGTCCGCAACCGCCGGCAGGAAAAGGGCGAGGCCACGGCGCGCGACGCCGAACTGCGCTTTGCCCGCACCGTCTACTCGCACCCGATCGGCGCCACGAAGCTGCAGCAGCTGCGGCAGGCCCGCATCGCAGAGTGGCGCGACGGCCTGGTCAACCCGACCGACCCGGACACGAAGCCGATGGCGAAGGCCTCGGCGAACCGCACGCTCACCTCGCTGAAAGCCGCCCTGAACCTCGCCGCCTCGCTGCGCTTCGTGAGCCCGGAACGCACGATCGAGTGGGACAGCGTGAAGCCCTACAGCGGCAACGACGTGAACCGCCGCCGCGACCTGTACCTGGACCTTGCCCAGCGCCGCGCCCTGCGCGATGCAGCGACTGGTGGAATCCGCGACTTGATCGAGGCCGCCATGCTCACCGGTGCGCGCGCGGGCGAGCTCACCAGCGCCAACGCCGAGGCGTTCGACAAGCGCAGCGGCACCCTTCGCCTGAGCGGCAAGACGGGAAGCCGCACCGTGCCGCTATCGCCCGGCGCTATCGAAATGTTCGAGCGCCTGCGCCGCGGCAAGCTGCCCAAGGCCCGCATGCTCACGCGAGACGACGGCAAGCCCTGGGGGCCGAGCGATTGGGACAAGCTGGTGCGCGAGGCTGCCGCGCGCGCGAACCTGCCGGCGGGCGTCTGTCTCTACACCCTGCGCCACAGCTGGATCACGACGGCCATTCTGGAAGGCCTCACGCCGCTGGAAGTCGCGCGGCTGGTGGGCACCTCGCTGGCCATGATCGACAAGCATTACGGCCACCTCGCACAGACCGCCGCAAAGGAGCGGCTGGCGAAGGTGAGCTTCATCTAGTCGCATAGTTTTACAAACTATGTTTGACAAACATAGTTTGGCGGGGCAGGATTGACTTGGCATCAACAGCCCAAGGAGACGACATGGATGACTTGACGAGTAGGGCACTCGCCGCCTACTTCCGCAGCAACAAGGGCCCCCTCGTGGATCAGCCGAGTTCGAATGACTCAGGCGTAACGAGCGTGGAGGGCAAGAAGTACGTGGTCCTGAGGAACGCACGTGGCGTGCTGGCGGTGTATCGCGTCCGCAACGATGGAATGCTCAAGGGCCTGAAGCGATGGCCTGCGGAGCTGGAGAAGTTCTAAGCGGCCCGCCCGGGCGTTGCGAGCGACCGGGCAGGCCTTCCCAAGTGGCACTGACTAGGAGCACCACATGAGCAAGAAGACTGTAGCAGCCAAGCGCACCGCGACCGCCAAGGCCAAGCCGGCGACCGTATCGGACCACCTGCAGCGCCTGGTGCAGGCGATGCCGGAGCCGTTGCAAACGACGGCCGAGACTTCTGTTTTTTCCCCCAGCAGGGGGAAAACCCCCGCGGCGGCCAGCTGCTCCGACAGCCTGGCCCTGGACCGCATGGCCGAACACCGCGACTTCGCGAGCCGCGTGGCCGCGCTGGCTATCGTGATTCAGCGCGACGCGGAGCAAGACGGCACGCTGATTCCGAACCTCGCTCGCGCGCTGGAAGACCTCGCGCACGCCGAGTATTCGACCGTAGCCGGGAACATGGCCGTCATTGCCGAACTGCAGGCCGGTCGCGAGGTTCACGCATGAAGCCCTCAACCCTCCGCGCAGGCGCAAAGGTGCGCCGCGTCTCCGGCGGCAACGTCTGGACCTTCCTTCGGATCGAGCGAGACGCTGCCGGGCGCGCGTCCGTGGCGGTGCTGCAGTCGGACGCCTGCCGCGGCTTGAACGGCCCGGATGACGCCGGCCTCGCGACCGTCACCGTCGCCGAGCTGGCACAGCGCTTCGAGGTGACCGCATGAACCGCCGACCGCTGCGCAGCACGATGGGTCGCGGCATGGGGCCGAAGCGCTTCTATGTCGTGGTCGAGCACAAATGGCCGAACGGAAAGACGGGGACGCTCACGGTAGACGCGAAGCTGCAGCTCGGCGGCATACCCGACGGCGCCTCGAGCAAGCTGCAGGCACGCAAGCTGCTGCCCAAGGTCCGCGCGATCCACCCGACGGCACGGATCATCCATCACCGGGCGATGTAGTGGGCCCCTCGGCATCGTCGGGCGCTCTTCCGCGGGGCTTGCGCGCGGTGGGTCTGTGAATTCCAGCCCCTTGGGCCGCAGCACCATCCCGCGCTTTGCACATGCCGCAGCTGAGCAGCGGCACCGTCCTGGCTGAGGAAGCAGGCGGTTCAACTGAAACCCCGGCCCGCCTGCAATCACGGCGGGCCGGAGGCAAGGAATCAACGTGGCCAAGATGGTCAAGAGATTCGACGCCGAGACGCGACACCAGCTCGCCAAGCTGTTCGCGCAGGCGGCAGGGTGGAAACCCAAGGACATTGCCGCGCTCGCATCGATCGATTGGGCGGCCGACCGCGTGCCGCTGTCGCCGCGCTCTGACGCGGTCGACTTCGTGTGGCACCTTGAGTGCCTACTGCGAGAGGTCCGGCCGCCCGTTCGAAACAAGGAGGCCGGGGCGGAGCAGTTGGAGAAGGTCGGCCGAGCGCTATCCAAGGCTGCGGAGTACGTGCAGGCATTGACCGGCGCGGAGGCGATGGCGCTGGTCTCCGGTGTTGCGCGCGATACCGAGGAAACGGAGTTCCAGCGCCTGGCGGCGTATGAGAAGAAGTGGAACCTACACGCGACCCTTCAAGCCATGTCGCCGGGTAAGCGGCTGACTCGCGACCTCCGATCGAGCGCACGCGAGCAGGCGAAGATGCGTCTATCCGAGTTCCCTATGGGCGGCCTTTTCGAGGCTGCGGGTGAAAGCCTCGCCGCTGACTGGCAGGCAGCAGAGGACTCCGCAAAGACCCTGAGAGCGATGGCGGAAGCTATGGCCCTCTTGGGTCGCGGTGCGCTACACGGAACGCGGTGCATGCCGGGAGCCAGCAAGAAGCCGCAGGCCGGTATGGCATCCATCGTGGTCGATATGCTCGCGAGCTACGACATAAAGCCCGGCGGGCGCGACGGAGTTGGAGCGGAAGTCCTGGAGATCCTGCTGCGGGTCGCCGGCCTGCCCGGCAGCCCTGGCCGCTTGATCGAAACAGCATCCGCGCAACACCAAAAAGCCCGGAAAAATCGCCCGGCTGATTCGGTTAGGTAGTCGCGCCGAGGGCATTCAAAGTTCCCATGCGTTCAATTGGAACGCTTCGGGAACCTAACATGATCGATAGCAACCAAGTGGCGGTCGGCACGGTAAAGGCCGCCGAAATGCTGGACATACCGCGCACCAAGCTTTTCGAGCTGCTGAAAGAGAAGCAGATGCGCAGCTTCAAGATTGGCCGGCTTCGCATGGTTCCGGTGTCGGAGCTTCGAAGCTTTGTCGAGCGCAAGACAGCGGAGGCGCAGCAATGAGCGCCGACGACGTCACCCCCGCACAGCTGGAAGCGGCCTTTGAGCTGGAGCGCATGCTGCACCCGGACCGCGCTGGGGTAATGAGCCTGCTACGGGATGCCAGTGCCGGCCTGGCCCAAGCGATCAAAGCGATCAACGCCCTTGAGAGCCTTCGGCAATTCGATCTTCCCGACGATGTGCGCGGGGGGATTCTGCACATGCTGCCGCTCTGGCACAGCGCCGCCGCGCACCAACTGCCGCGGAGGATCGAGAACATCCGCCTTCGGATCGCCGCGCTGGACGCAAAGGAAGCCACCGCTCGCGCGATCGAAGGGGGTGAAGCGTGAGCGCCGCCGCGCGCCGCGACCCCGCCATCATCCGGCGCAGGGCAGAGGCAACGCACGCGATCCGCCGGCAGCTTGGCTTGATCGAGAGCGCGTGCATCTTCAGGTACTCGCGAGGCGACGCGCCCGTCGAGGTCCTGCTGCAGCAGATCGACCATTGCGACGAACTGCGACGCCAGCTTGAGGGCTTGCTCGAAATTGCGCGGGAGGTGTCCAAGTGAGCCAGCCCGCTGACCTCGCAGAGCATATGCACCGCCTGCGCGCGCTGTACGGCAGCACCGCGCCGACGCCGCCCGAAGCTGAGCACCTGCGCCAGCAGCTGCAGCATGTCGCTGAGGCTCTGCCCGGGCAGTTGATCGAGGCCGCGGCCCGACCTGCGCCGGATGTCCTGGAAGCCATGCAGTTGCGACTCACCGCCGCCGCAAACCTGGTCGGCCGACTGCGCGACGCAGTGCAGAGGGGGTGACATGCAGACCACAAACGATAACCCCCCGGCGTGGGCGCGCTCGGGGGGCGGAAGGACGCACTCGGATGGGCACCAAGGGCACCGACAGCATATCCCCCTGTCCGTGCCGCGTTCCAGTGCGCGCGCCCGCCCGCCCTACAGCGTGGAGATCGTGGCCGCGCTCAAAGCAGGGCGACCGGTGAACTGTTTCGTCTTCACCGGCCCGAGAGCTTGGGAGCGCGCCAAGGCTCGCCACAATCCGGCGCTCGGCCTCTTCGCCACGCTGCTGCCGACAGGCCACGCCGCCAGCGAGTACCAGTGGCCACCGATGCCGACGCCGCTTGTCGTGGCCGAGGGGATCGAGCGAGGTGAAGCCGTCAGCCTGGGCGCCGCCCTTGTTGCCTGCGGTTGCCGCTCGGCAGTCGTGGTCTGGCAGCGAGAAACCATCATCCTGCGAGGTGCTGCAAATGACCGGCGTCACTGAGTACGCCGTCAACGTCGAGGGCGCGCAGGACGCCGACGCGCCGCCGCTGGCGCCGGTATCGCTGCACGACCTGCACCTGCCGACACTGCGGCCCGTCGAGTTCGCCCTAGAGCCGCTGCTACCGCTGCGCGTGGCGTCCGTGCTGGGCGCCCACGGCGGCATGGGCAAGAGCGTGTTGGCCCTCACCTGGGCCGCCCACGTCGCGCTCGGCAGGCCATGGGGACCGTTCGATGTGCCGCAGGCCGGGCCCGTGTTATTCGTGACCCTGGAGGACGAAGGCGAGCTGGTGAAAGATCGCCTGCGCCGGATCGCCCGCGAGTACCGCCTGCACCCGGCAGAGCTGCAAGCAGCGCTGCGCCTACTCGACGGAAGCGAGGCAGTCACCGCGCTGGCGTGCTCTGACCCAACGGACCCGCGCGGCTCGCTGATGCCCACGGCCGCCATGCGCCAAGTGCGTGATGCCGCGGAAGGCTGCCGCCTGGTGGTGGTGGATAACAGCAGCCTCGCGCTACAGGCAGACGCCAACCGGCCCGAGCTGGTCTATCGCTTCGTGGCGACGCTCGCAGCGATCGGCAGACAGGCCGGCGCTGCGGTGCTGACCCTGAACCATGTGGACAAGCAGGCGGCACGCCACGGCAGCAGGGGAGAGACCTACAGCGGCTCGGCCGCTTGGAACAACGCCGCGCGCTCGCGCATGGCGCTGATCAGGCCCGACGGCGGGCAGGGGATCGAGCTGCATCACGAGAAGGCCAACCTTACCCGGCTGGCAGAGCCTGTCTTCCTGCGCTTCACCGATGCCGGCGTCATCGTCCCTACCTCGGCGAACGAGGCGAACGAGGCAGCACAGCAGGCCGAAGCACTCACGAACGGGGACGATGACCGGCTTGTGTTCGAGGCGATCCGGAATGCATTGGAGCAGGGCTTGGAGGTGCCAGCAGCGAAGGCTGGCCCATACACCACGCTGCACTTCCTCAGAGCCGCGCCGGAGATACCGCAGGGCCTGCGAGGCAGCAGCGGACGTGACCGGCTGAACGCTGCCCTGCAGCGCCTGGAAAGGTCAGGACGGATCTTCCAAGAGAGCTACCGAACCGACGCACGGAATACGAAATGGCGCTGGCGAGTCACGAAGGAGGCCGCATGAAGGGCGTGAATTTCGTGCGTGAGTTAGTTCCCCCATACCCCCCGCGAACTAACGCACGCGCAGGGCGCGCGCTGCGTCAGTTGTCGTTAGTTGGAACTGACGCGGAACCCACGCAACCCACGCAACCCACGCAGGCGGGGGATGTGATGGCGAACCTGAACGCGGGTGCGTTTGAGGCTCCAGAGGGGTCGGCAGAGGAAAAGCGGGGGAATGGGCCGCATTTCTCGACAGTTTTTCGGCTCTATGGGCCCCACCACCAGAAGGCCCAAAGCCTTGCGGGAAGCCGCGTCAGCACTGGCAGGACTGGCAGTTATCCACAGCCAGAGGGTGAGGCGTCATGACTGACCAGCACCTCACCCAAGCACAGGCGCCCAGCCCCAAGGAGTTGGCCGCCGTGCGGCTGGCCGTGGAGGAACTGCGGGCAACGCACCCTGACGCATGGGTCAGCAGCGACGGCCTGTACAGGATCCGCGAATCCGACCTGGCGCGCATGCTCGATCGCAGTACGCGGACGCTCCGGAACTGGCGTGAAGAGGGCTCCGGGCCTGCGTTCTACGCGATCGCCGGCCGGATCACCTATGCGCTGCCGGATGTTCTGGAGTGGATGCGCACGCGGCGATGCGAGAACTCTTGAAGTGAGTGGCCGCACTCGGCAGAAAGCGGAAGTTTGCGCATAGGGCGAATGTTCGGCGGGTGTTGGAATGCAGGCATCGAAGGAGAACAGCCGATGCCCAACCCCAAGCCCGAGAAGCACTCGCCGCAGCAGGCCCTGAACCAGATGGCCGCGGGCATCTACGCAGACCGCAAGGCGGCGATCGAGAACGCCAAGCCCAGCGCGAGCCAGCCCAAGGACTTCAACGCGCTCGCCGCGTCCGTCTACGCAAGCCGCCGAGGCGCCCGCGCGTGATCACTGAGGCGCAGTTCCTGGAGGCTGCGGCGCGCATCACCCGCATGGATGTCGAGTTCGACACCGCGCGGGCAGCAAGCACCGCCGCGAGCGAATCGCTGCGCGCCTTGCTCTCCGAAGTTCAGGAACAGCGCGACTACATCGAGCGCCTGAAGAACAGCCCGGCGATGAGCGGTCGCGGGCATTCCCGCGTTCACATCCGCAAGGAGATTGCGGAGGCTGAGTTCAAGCTGCGCGAGCTCGAAGAAGAAGCCCGCGTCCGTCGCGAAGAGGAAGCCAAGCGCCGCCAGCGCGACAGCAGCCTGGGCGCGCGTCTTGAGGCAGGCCGGAAGCTGCTGGAAGAGAAGCGCGAACAGATGCTCGAACAGATCCGCGAGCCCTTCACGCAGGAGCTGGTCGGCCTTGGCCCCTCATACCCCGAGCAAGTCTCTGTGCCGATCGAGCGCGCCCAGCACGCAGGCGCGAGCATCTTCGACAACGGCTTCCGAGTGCCGCCCGCATGACGCCCGCCAAGATCACCCAGCTGCGCGAGCGGATCGCCGCGACGAAGACGACCCTTCGCCGCATCGAGAGCGGCGCGATTCCGATTCCCCTGGAAGACGCCAAGGCGAAGCTGGACGCAGCCTTGCACGAAGTGGCCGCGTCAGGCCAACGAAACATCGAGCTGAGCGCCGCAGAGATCCTGACCGCTGGCGGCAGTGTCTGGCCGCTGTTCGGCATCGCCGGGCACACGCAGAACGAGCAGCTGATTCAGGGCCTGCTGGCGATGTTCCTGCCGCAGATGCGCGCCCACATGCACAAGGCCCTTGAAGAGCAGGCGGAGTTGCTACCCGCGGGACAGACGCCGCAACAGCAGGCCGCGGAGATCGAGCGCTTGCGCGGCGAGCTGCTGAAGCTGGAAGCCGCCGAGTTCAAGGCCGTGGAGGAAGCGCGCGCCGCCGGCCACGACGTACAGCACCGCGCCGACCTTGATCCGAGCGTGATGCTCGGATTCTTCACGGAGTAGACGCAATGCCATTGATCGAGCCAACCCACGCCGGAGAACACACGCTATCCGTGAGCCCCGGCGCGCTCTCCGTCGAGACGGTCACCATCGCAGCTGGCTCCGGATTGCTCGCGCCCGGCACTGTCTTGGGGGTCTTGAGCGAAGGGGGCGAATACCAGCCTTTCGACGAAACGGCGACCGACGGCAGCGAGTGCGCGGCCGCGGTTCTCTACCACCTGGCGGACGCGAGAACTGCAAGCGCGCAGGCAACAGCGATCGTCCGAAAGTCCGAGCTCTCCGCAAGCCTGCTGGTCTGGCCTGGGGCGACCGCTTCAGGCATCGCCGACGGTGAATCCCAATTGGTCGCGAAGGGAATCATTCTTCGGTGACCACCAACTTGCACCGGTGCGGCCCCGCCCTGATTCCTCGCGGGGGTCTGGGGTCGCACCACCTTTCCCCACGGCCCGCGCCTCACCGCCGGGCCGTTTCTCTTTGAGGTGCCCCGATGGCCCAAAACGACTTTGAACAGGTGCTGCGGCTGGTCTTCCAGACCGCAGGCGACGAAGAGATTGCCAAGGCTGCGCGCGAGCTGCAGACGCTGGCCAAGGGCGCCAAGGATGCAGAGGGGCCGCTTGACGAGTTCGCCGACGAGTTGGAGCGCCTGGCCAAGACCGACGCCAGCCTGCGCGGCCTCATTCAGGCGAAGGCCCGACTTACCGAACTGAAGCCCGCACTCGATCAGGCCCGCGAGCGGCTTGTGGCGCTGCAGATCGAGTTCAACGACACCGCCAACCCCAGCGCCAAGCTGGGCAAGGAACTGGAGCGCGCGCGCAAGTCCGTTCGCGACCTGACGGCCGAGCAGAACCGGCTCACCGCGAGCATCACGCCGAACACCGCGGCGCTACAGCGGGCCGGGCTCGACACGAAGAACCTGGACGCCGCACAGCGGCAGCTGGCGCAGAACACCGCCGACTTGCAGGCCCGGGTGCGCAGCTACGGCGCGGCCTTGAAGGAAGCCGGCAGCGCAGGCGGGACGCTGGCCAAGGGCTTGAGGGACACCGGAGACGCCGCCAAGCGCGCAGCACCTGACCTCGGCGAGGTGCAAGCAGGGCTGACGAAGATCGCAGCCGCAGCGGCGGGCGCGGTTGCAGCGTTCAAGGGGCTGACCCTCGGCGGCAACCTGGTAGGCGAGGCCGCACAGCTGCAGCAGGGCCTGGCCAACGTGGCCGCAGTGGCAAGCGGCACGGCGGAAGACCTCGGGCGACTGCGCGAAGCCGCAGAGCAGGCCGCGCAGGCAACAGGGCAGAGCGTTGACGACATCCTCGCCGGGCTCGGCGACTTGGCGCGCACCGGTCTGGACACCGAAGCCGCGATCGCAGCACTGGGGCCTGCACTCGACCTCGCAGCCGCCGGCGGGATCGGGCTGCAGCAGGCGATCGAGATCACCACCACCACGCTGAGCCAGTTCAACTTCGGCGCGGAGGAAGCCGGCCGCATCGCCGACGTACTGGCCAGCGCAGCCAACGCCACCAACAGCAGCGTGCAGGGCCTGGGGCGAAGCCTCACCGACGTGGCGCCGCTGTCGAATCAGCTAGGCATCTCGCTTGAAGACACCGTCGCGATTCTCGGCCGGCTTGCCGATGCCGGATTCCGCGGCGAGCGCGCAGGCACCGCGCTGCGGTCGGTCTTCAGCCAGTTGCTGGATCCAAGCAGCAAATTCCGCGAAGAGCTGGCCAGCCTGGGGATCGAATCGACCGACTTCACCAGCGTCCTGGAGCAGCTGGCGACGAAGGGCGACGCGGGCAAACGCGCACTGCTGGCGCTGGGGCAGGAAGCCGCACCCGCCATCCTCGCGCTGAGTCAGCAGGGCGCCGCATCGATCCGCGAGCTGGCCACCCAGCTGCAGACTGCAGAGGGCGCAGCAGGCCGCGTCGCCGCCATCGTCAGGGACACCCTAAGCACCGCCTTCGCGAGGCTGCGAGAGACGGCCGGTAACGCTGCGGCGGGGCTACTCGACGGCCTGCTGGGGCCGCTGCAGGAAACGCTGGAGAAGGTGCAGGCCCGACTGCAGGACTTCATCGCCTCGCCGGCCTTCGACCAGCTGCGGCAGCGCCTGGCCACGGCCTTCGATGATGGCCTCGCTGCGGTGAACCGCTTCCTGGACGGCCTGGACTTCGCCGACGCGATCGAGGGGATCGACAAGCTGGCGCAGAGCGCGAGCGACCTATTCACCGACTTCGAGAGCAAGGCCAGCAGCGCAGCGGCAGCGATCAACAAGATCAGCGCCGCATTCAACGCGATCGTCAGCGCCGGCGACGCCGCGAATGCAGCCTTGGAGCAACTGAACCTGCAGGCCGCCCGCTACGGCGCCGAGGTGCGCAAGAGCTCGATCCAGCTCGCTGGCATCTTCCAAGACGTCAGCGCGGAGATTGCCGCGGTAGACGCGGAGATTGCCGAGCTGGCCCGGAAGGAAGCGGACGCAGGACAGCGGCGCACTCGGTTCTGGCAGGAAGCCCAGCGCGCGGCGGCCGAGTACAAGGGCGAAGTCGCGCAGGCAGAGGCGGGCTCCGTGGACTTCGCCAGACTGGCGCGCGGCGCGCTCGGGCCGCTGGCGGACGTTGTGGGGAACGTGGCCACGGAGTTCGACAACATCCGACGCGCCGCCGCCGACGCGGTGCCGGACATTGACCGCTTGGGCATCCAGACGGAGGCCGCCGCCAAGGCCGGCACGGAGGCCGCGCAGGGCCTGATCACCGTGCTGCCCGAGATCGTGCCCGCGGCACAGCAGGCCGGCGCCGGAGCGGCCGAGGCCCTGGGGCAGATCAGCCCGGCAGGCGCGGAGGCAGCGCGCCAGCTGATCACCAGCTTTGAGACGGCGCAGCAGGCCATCAAGTTGCAGATGGATGCGCTTGTTCTTCAGATCGCGCAGGCCATGTCCGAGGGCAAGCCAACGGCAGCACTGGACGCCGAACTTGACCGGCTGCAGCAGCAGTTCGGCAACCTGGAAGTGCAGATCCGGCGCCTGCGCGGCGTGCTGGAAGACGCCGGCGAGCCGCCGGGCCAGCCGATCCAGAACCTGGGTCGAAGCGCCAACGCGGCCGCGCAGGGGATGCAGAACCTTGGCGACGCGAGCAAGACCGCGCAGAAAGAGGTGACGAAGGCCTCGGCAGTCATGGATGCGCTGAACGCCCGGTTCCGCGAAGCCCGGGCTCGAGCCGAAGAACTCGGCGCGACCGCCCTGGAAGTCTTCGATCGGGTGAACACCTTCAGCGGCATCATCAAGACCAGCGGCCGCAGCACCGCCGATTCCCTGCAGTTGATCGCCGACCGGAGCAAGAACGCGACGGAGTTTGTCGAAGAACTCGAGCGCGCGATGCGACGCAACGAGGACAGCGCCAAGCGCGCGGCGCAGGCGTTTGAGGATTCCGTCAAGCGATCGGCCGACGCACTGCGCGACCTGTCCGACCTCACCCGTCAGCTGCAGGACGAAGCGGACAGCCAAGCGGGCAACGATGAAGCCATCCGCCGCCGGGCCTACGAGGAACAGCTGCGCCGGATCGCTGAGCTGGAACGGCAGGGCGGGGCGTCCGCTGTCGCGCAGGCACAGCAGGCCCGGCAGCTGGCCCGCGAGGTGTTCGAGGAAGACTTGCGGCTGATCAGGGAGCGCGAGCGGGAGCAGAACGCATCGGATGACCGCATCGCCAAGCGGCGGAAGGGCGGCAGCGGCGGCGGGTCAAGCGTCGGCGCCCTGGGCACGCAAGACCGCGGCGAGCGAGAGCAGCCCGACCGGCAGCCGCTGCGCAGCCAGCGCGAGGATCGACGGCAGCCGCGCGAGCCCGAGCCGACAAGCGGCGTCACCCTGAACTTTCAGGCGCCGGTGCTGGGATCGCCCGAAGAGTTCGCCCGCTTCGTGCGCCGCGAGATCGACAAGCTGGATCGGCGGGGCCACAACGCGCGGACGGGGCTGCGGTAGACGCCGGAGGCTCCGGGAGGGGGGCAAAAAGGAAAAGCGGGGGAAGTGGTCGCATTCTCCGGCAGGGTTTCGGATCTTCTCGGCGGCAGATGCACCCTGGATCAAGCGCTTGATCCGAAAGGAACTGAGAGGGTTCTCATCTGACGCCCTGGGTAAGAGAACTCCTACCCCACGGCAAGCCGTTCGCCGACTGTGCCGCGCCGCCGGCCTGGGCACACTGGCCCCGCCTCGGAAGCACTGGCGGCAGCCTCACCCCGGAGGGCTGTCGCGACTCTCACGCCGGGTTAGCGCGTGGCAAGCTGTGCCGAGGTTCGCGACAAGGAGGCCCCGCAAGGATGCGGGGCTTCCGCGTTTCTGGCCAGAATTTCCGTACAGACGTCCGTATGAACGAAAAAGGCCACCCGTTGCGGGGTGGCCTTTTTCTTCCGGAAGCCTTGATTTACAAGGCTTTGCGTCTGGTGGGCGGTGCAGGGATCGAACCTGCGACCCTTGCCGTGTGAAGGCAATGCTCTACCGCTGAGCTAACCGCCCGGAGCCGTGCATTGTGCACATCTGCCCGGGTCAGATCAAGCGTCGGCGTGCGAGATGCGTCCGCCGAAGCGCTTCATGGCCGGCAGCAGGGCCAGCGCTGCCACCGATGAAGCGACGGCGAACGCCAGCACGCCGTCGCCGGCCTTCCACAGTGCACCCGCGATCAGAGCGCCCAGCACGCCCCCCAGGCCGGAGCCGAGGCTGTACATCAGGCTCTGCGCCCCGAGTCGATCCGATTCGGGGAACAGTTCGACCACCCGCTGCATGCAGGCCACATGGAAGGCGCCGAAGCCGATCGCGTGCGCGATCTGCACGACCACCATCACCGTCAGCGACTGCGGCAGCAGTGCGATGCTGAGCCAGCGCAGGGCGGTCACCCCCAGCGCGATCTGCAGGGTGCGCTGGGCGCTGACCCGGCGCAGCAGGCTGCCGGCGTACATGAACAGCACGATCTCGGCGACCACGCCCAGGCCCCAGAGCTGGCCGACCACATCGGTGCTGTGGCCGTGCCGCTCCAGCTGCAGGGTGAAGAACAGGTAGTAGGTGCCGAAGCTGATCTGGGTCAGCATCACGATCGTGATGAAGGCTGGCACGCCGGGCCGGCGCAGCAGTTCCCACAGGCTGGCCTTGCCGGGCGGCGGATCGGTGTCGAGGCGCTTCTGAGCCGGCAGGGCGTGGGTGATCAGGGCGGTGGCGAGGATGCCCGCACCCATCATCCAGGGCAGGTCGGGGGCGTCGCCATGTTGCAGCAGCCAGCCGTAGCCCACCGCCAGCAGGATGAAGCCCAGCGAGCCCCACAGGCGCACGCGACCGTAGTCGTGCTTGCGCGGGCCCAGGCCCGCCAGGGTGAAGGCTTCGAGCTGCGGCAGGATGGCGTTGTAGCAGAGGCTGAATGCGGCCATCGACAGCGCCAGCAGCCACAGGTGATCGGCGCCGAAGAAGCCGAGGAAGAACACCGCCGAGGCCCACAGCCCGCCCAGCAGCCAGGCCTTGGGTCGGGTCGAGCCGCGGGCGTAGTGCGCGAACAGCGGCGGGCCGAAGATGCGGGTGCCGTACCAGAGCGCGAACAGGCTGCTGATCGCCAGCGCGCCATGCCCCAGCCCTTCCATCCAGCGCGCGAAATAGGGGGTGAAGACGCCGATTGCGGCGTGGTAGGCGAAGTAGACGGCAGACAGCCGCCAGTAGGGCAGGGTGGGCATGGCGCATTATCCGCGCGGCCGGGCTGCGCCGCGATGCGCTGAAGGTCGGGGGCGTGGCCCAGCCCGTTCGTGTTCCCCTGCTGTTCCCGCGCTTCTGCGCGGATCCGCTGTGCGCGCCATCACGCTGTGCCGGGACAAAGGGGCAGGCCCGGGAAGCACGCGGCCGTCTGCCGGCGCGTCGTTGCCGCCTTCCCGTCGCCTTCCCGGCTTGTTCCTTTGCCGATCGATCGGGCGCTCCTAGCGTCGTCGGTGCTGCGGTCCCGCAGCGCTGGCCCTCGCCCGCGACAGCCGTACGGCGGCTGCGCGGCGATCACACAGGAGACTCCGACATGACTGCTTCGCGCTCCCAAAGACACACCCCCGTGCGGCTGTTGCTTGGCCTGAGCCTTGGTGCCCTGCTCGGCATTACGCCCGTCCTCGCTCAGGACACCGGCGAGGAGGGCGACAGCGGCGAGCGCATTGTCTCGGCCGCCCTGATGGACGCCATCGAGAGCTGGTCGGACCCGCTGGACAGCCTGGAAGCCGCGGCGCTCGAACGTCACCCCGAGGTCATCGAGCGCTATGCCGCCCTGCTGGCGCGGCACTACCGCAACGGCCTGATGGCGCACCTCGCCATTCGCTACCCCGGCGCGCACGAAGAGATCAGCCGCGAACTGCCGGCGGACCGCCTCAACGACGCCGAAGTCGTCGCCTGGCTGATGTCGGCGCGCGACTCCGACTGGCAGGCCCTGCAGGCCGAACCCGGCCTTGCGGCTGGCGGGCTGGGCTTCGCCGAGGTGGTGGCGCGCGAGTTCCCGCGCCTCGTCGACGAGATCGAGACCGGCGCCACCAGCCCGGCGCTGCGCGGCGTCAGCCTGCTGGATCACGTGGTCGAGCTGCGCGACCCCGAACTTGATCTGGAGGCGCGCCGGCTGATCGGCACCATCAAGCCCTGGCCGTGGAAGAACTGCATCTGCACCACCGTGCTGACCTTCCCGCACCAGCCCTCGCCCTGGCAGGGCGAGATCAACGAGAACCACAGCAGCTCCTGGGGCAAGCTGCCCAAGAAAGAAAGGCAGCTGAACTACTCGGTCGGCGCGCGCGGTGCGGCCAAGGACATCAACTTCTACCGCCGCAGCCGCCACAACGTGTGGGAGGTCGATCGCATCAAGGGCAGCAACTACAGCCATATGCGCGTGCGCATGCTGTGCACCCGCAACGGTGAGCCCGGCGGCGTCGAGTGCGGCAACGGCACTTGCCGCGGTGATCTGGCCGTGCGTATCGCCTACGGCAGCCGCGTCGGCCAGCAGGTCGACTACGGTGGTCCCTGGTCGAAGGAAGCGCGCGCACTGGCTTCGGACTGGGCACAGCTGAAGTACGACCCGCCGGGCGCGCCGCCGATGACCACGCTGTTCTCGAAGGGTGTGGCGGTGTCGGGCTTCACCGCCAGCAACTGGAACTCGCAGGCGATCATCCAGGTGCTGACCACGGCGGCCCAGGTCGGGCTGGTCGTCGCCACCGACGGTTCCGCGGCCGGCACGCTGCTGGAGGGCAATCTGGTCAACGACACCATCACCGCATTGTTCGGCCTGGTGAAACGCGAGGGCAGCCCCAGCAGCCACCACCAGGACATGTTCGTGGCCTGGGACACGGCCAACACCGCGCCGATCACCCTGCTGCCGAACCAGACCCATCTGTTCGAGCTCGACACGCTGGCCAAGGTCTATGGTCGCGGCTACGGCGGCGACAGCAAGAGCTGGGCGAATGTCGACAGCTCGGCCTATCTGGCTGCGGTGACGCGCAACTACCAGTGCGGCTTCGGCACCCAGGCGCCGAGCCCTCGCGCCCACTGGTTCTGGGCCACCGCCGGCGCACCGCACAGCAGCACGACCCTGCAGAACCTGGTCGGCAGCTACGTGCAGACCGAGTTGGGCGTGTGGCCCGGCAATGTCTCGCAGCAGGTGGGGCAGTTCCCCTGAGGGATCGTGGAGGCTTGGCACCGCGATGGCGACGCTCCGCAAGTGCCCCTCATCGTCGTCCCCGCGCAGGCGGGGACCCAAGGGGGCTTGCGATTCCGACGGGCAACTCCGGCCGGCCGCGCCCCGGTGCAGCCGGCCGGAGCGTTGAAGGCGATGGCCTGTCACGGGCGGAATCGGGAGCGTTTCCATGCTTCGGACACCGAGGTGCGGGTGAAGGCCGCGGTGGGCCAGGGCCCACCCTATGCGGTCCTTGGAGATGGGCCTCCGCGACGAGCGCGGAGGCCATGGTGGGCCAATGCCCACCCTATTCGTATTCAGGGCATTGGGGTCTTGGACCCGACGCAGCGGCAGCCGCAGGGCTGCCGCTGCGTCGCCATTTCTGGTGCGGCTCGCTTGAGCCCGAGTGACGAGCGGATGGCCCCGCCGTGAAGCTTCTGTTAGCATCCGCGCCGCCTCACGGTGACCGCGCAGCGCTGTTCTCAGCGTCCGCGGTTTAAACGGGAAGCCAGTGCGCGGCGACATCGCCGCAAGTCTGGAGCTGCCCCCGCAACGGTAGGCGAGCCGGTGTGCGCATCACGCGCCCACCCGGTCCGGGCGAACACCACTGTGCTTCGCGCATGGGAAGGTGCCCGGGTCGAAGGCGCAACCGGAACTCCGGTTGCCGTCATGGTTCGCGAGCCCGGAGACCGGCCATGGGGATCATTCCCGGCGCGCGGAGGGCGCAGCCTTGGGGTGCGCGCCCGCGCTCACGCCGTGCGCCTGCCTGCAGGTCTCCTCTCTTTCCCGCGCCGGGTGCCCAAGCACCCATCGTCCGCGCGGGTCGGCGCGGACAGGAGACATCGATGCACGCCTTGCCCCTGCGTCCCGCCCTGCTGGCGGCCGCACTCGTTTCTGCGTTCCCCGCGTTCGTCCAGGCCCAGCCCGTCGCCAAGGCGCTGGACCGCATCGTCGTGACCGGCAGCCGCACGCCGCAAACCCAGGACGCCACGCTCGCCTCCATCACCGTATTCGACCGCGCCGACATCGAGCGCCTGCAGGCGCCGAGCCTGCTGGATCTTCTGCGCGGCGTGCCCGGCCTTGCGATCAGCAACAGCGGCGGCGCCGGCAAGGTCAGCGGCGTGTTCCTGCGCGGCACCGAGGCCCGCCACGTGCTGCTGCTGATCGACGGTGTCCGTGTCGGCTCGGCCACCAGCGGTACGCCTGCTTTCCAGGATCTGCCGCTGGAGCAGATCGAGCGCATCGAAATCGTGCGCGGGCCGTTCTCCAGCCTCTACGGTTCGGACGCGCTGGGCGGCGTCGTCCAGATCTTCACCCGCGAAGCCCGAGGTGAGCCGCGCGCCAGCGGCTATGTTGGCGTTGGCTCGTACAGCACGGCGCGCGGCAGCGCTGGCCTGGATGCCCGCGGCGATCGCGGCTGGTATCGCGTCAATGCGGCGATCGACGAAACCGATGGTTTCAACGCCTGCCGCGGCTCGAACAGCGGCGGCTGCTTCACCAACGAGCCCGATGCCGATGGCTACACCAACCGCAGCCTGCAGCTCGCCGGCGGCTGGCGATTCTCGCCGGCGGCGGCGCTGGAACTGCGCGGACTTCGCGCGGACTTCGAGACCGAGTTCGACGGCAGCTTCAGCAACGAAATGGAGGGCAGCCAGCAGGTCTATGGCGCCAAGCTCGAACTGAAGCCCAGCGATCGCATCGCCCTGGCCCTCCGGCTCGGACGGCATGCCGATCTGGCCGACAACTTCCTCGAAGGCCGCTATCGCAGCAGCTTCGACACCGAGCGCGACAGCGGTGGCGCGCAGGCGGACATCAGCCTCGGCAGCGGCCTGCTCAGCACCGGCCTCGACTGGCATCGCGACGGGGTCACCAGCAGCACGGACTATGTCGTCACGGCGCGTACCCAGAAGGCCCTGTTCGCGCAGTGGCAACAGGCGCTCGGCGATGCCTCGCTGCAGATCGCCGGCCGCCATGACGACGACAGCCAGTTCGGCAACGAAACGACCGGCAGCCTGCTCTGGGGCTGGAGCTTCCGCGAAGGCCTGCGCCTCACCGCCAGCGCCGGCACCGCCTTCCGCGCGCCGAGCTTCAACGACCTCTACTTCCCCGGTTTCGGCAATCCGAACCTCAAGCCCGAGACTTCCGAGAGCCTTGAACTCGGCCTGCGCGGCAGCCCGGCCTGGGGCGGCTGGGCGGTGTCGCTGTTCCGCACCGATGTCGAGCAGCTGATCGCGTTTGATCCGGTCGAGTTCATTCCGGTCAACATCAATCGCGCCCGCATCGACGGCTTGGAGCTGAGCGCTGAAGGCGCAATGGCCGGCACCCAGCTTCGTGCCAGCGCGACCGTGCTGGATGCGCGCAACACCAGCGCGGGATCGGCCCAGGACAAGGAGCTGCCGCGTCGCCCGCCGCGCTCGGCGCAGATCGATGCCGACCGCAGCTACGGCCGCTTCAGCCTCGGCGCCAGCCTGTTCGCCGCCAGCGCGCGCTATGACGACCTCGGCAACTTCACTCGCCTGCCGGGCTACGCCACCGTCGACCTGCGCGTCGGCTGGTCGCTGAATGCGGACTGGAGCCTGCAGCTCGCGGGCAGCAACCTGCTCGATCGCGAGTACGAGACCGCAGCCTTCTACAACCAGCCCGGCCGCACCTGGATGCTCGGCCTGCGCTACAGCCCGCGTTGAGTCACGCCACACGCAGCGGCGGCGTTCGATGAGCGCCGCCGCTGCGCATCGATTTCCCCTTGCCCTGGGAGCACACCATGCACTCGACCCTGTCCGAACGGCCCCTGCCGCTGCTGCCCACCCTGGCCGCGCTGGCCCTGTGGATGCTGCTGACCCGCCTGCCCGATGCCAGCCAGTGGCTGCACCTGCGCGATGCCTCGATGGCGGTGTTCTTTCTGGGCGGACTGCTGCTGCGCAGCCCGCTCGCCTTCGCCGGCTTCATCGCGCTGGCCTTCGGCATCGATGCCGTGGTGTTCGCGCGCACCGACATGCTGCACGTCTGTCTGAGCCCGGCCTATGGCTTCCTGATTCCGGCCTATGGCGCGCTCTGGTTCGCCGGGCGCTGGCTGGCGCCGCGCACGCGTGTCGATGCGCGCGGACTGGTCATCGCAGGCGCGGTGGGCGGCGTCGCCGCGCTGCTCTCGTTCGCGATCTCGAACGGCTCGTTCTACGTGCTGAGCGGACTGTTCGGTGCGCTCAGCGTCGCCGGGTTCGCCGAGCAGTTCGCCCGCTATGCGCCGGGCTTCGTGCTGACCGGCAGCGCCTGGATCGTGCTCGGGCTGGCGCTCGTCTGGCTGCTGCGCCGTGAGGCGCGGGGCGTGGCGGCGCGGGCGTGAGTGTTCGCCATTGCCCGGCGCTGCTGATCGCAGCGCCGGCGTCAGGACAAGGCAAGACCAGCTTCACCGCGGCGCTGGCGCGCGCGCATCGCAGGGCCGGTCGACGCGTGCGCGTGTTCAAGACCGGGCCGGACTTTCTCGATCCCCTGGTGCTGGAGCGCGCCAGCGGCGCGCCGGTCGGCAACCTGGACCTGTGGATGGGCGGCGAGCGCGAGGTGCGCGGGCAGCTGTATGCCGCGGCCGGCGAGGCCGAGCTCATCCTGGTCGAAGGCATGATGGGCCTGTTCGACGGCGCGCCCTCGGCGGCCGATCTCGCGCAGACCCTGGGCCTGCCGGTGCTTGCCGTGATCGACGCCAACGCGCTGGCCCAGACCTTCGGCGCGCTGGCCCTGGGGCTGGCGCGCTACCGGCCGGACCTCACCTTTGCCGGCGTGGCGGCGACGCGCGTGGCCAGCGACTGGCATGCGCGTCTGCTGCGCGAGAGCCTGCCTGCGGAGCTCGCGCTGTGCGGCGTGCTGCCCGATTGTGCGGCGGGGCGGCTGCCCGAGCGCCACCTGGGTCTGCTGCCGGCCGCCGAGATCGCCGATCTCGATGCGCGTATCGATGCGCTGGCCGATGCGCTGTGCGCGCAGGGCCTGCCGGCGCTGCCGGCGCCGGTGGGCTTCGAGGCCACGGTCGTGGAGCCGCCGCCACGCGTGCTGCACGGCCGGCGTATCGCGATCGCGGCCGATGCTGCCTTCTGCTTCGTCTATTCCGCCAATCGCGAGCTGCTGCGCGCAGCCGGCGCCGAGCTGATCGAGTTCTCGCCGCTGGCCGGCGACGTTCTGCCGGACTGCGACGCGGTCTGGCTGCCCGGCGGCTATCCGGAGCTGTACCTCGATGCCCTGTCTGCGCGCACGGATCTCTGGGCCGCACTGCATTCGCACGTCGAGGCCGGTCGACCGCTGCTGGCCGAGTGTGGCGGCCTGCTCGCCCTGCTGACGCGACTCGAAGACGCGGCGGGGCAGGGCGCGAATCTGGCCGGGCTGATTCCGGGCAGCGCGCGCATCGGCACGCGCCCGGCCGGGCTGGGCCTGCAGCAGGTCGATCTGCCGGAAGGCCGCCTGCGCGGGCACAGCTTCCACTACGCCCGCGCTGCGATCGGGCTCACGCCGATCGCCCGCGCGCTCGATCCCAACGGCGCGCCCACGGCGGAGCCGGTGTATCGGCGACAGCGCCTGACTGCGAGCTTCCTGCACCTGTACTTCCCGTCCAACCCGCGCGCGGCCTGCGCCCTGTTCATGGAGTGAACATGCAACGCGATTCGATCGAGGCCTCTCACTGCACCTTGATCCTGGGCGGCGCGCGCTCAGGCAAGAGTGCCTGCGCCGAGCGGTTGGCGCAGGCGTCCGGGCTGCAGGTCACCTATCTGGCCACCGCGACCGCGGGCGACGGCGAGATGGCCGCGCGCATCGCCCACCACCGCGAGCGTCGTCCCCAGCACTGGCGCACGCGTGAGTGCGCGCGCGGGCTGGCGAGCGCTCTGCGCGAAGAAGCCGCACCGGACCGCTGCCTGCTGGTCGACTGCCTCACGCTGTGGGCGTCGAACCTGCTGTTCGAAGAGGGCGAGTCGGTCTGGCAGCAGGAGCGTGCCGAGCTGCTGCGGGTGCTGCCCGAGCTGCCCGGCGAAGTGCTGCTGGTCAGCAACGAAGTCGGGCTCGGCGTGGTGCCAATGGGCGCGATCAGCCGTCGCTTCGTTGACGAAAGCGGCCGATTGCATCAGGCCCTGGCCGCGCAGTGCGGGCGCGTGCTGTTCGTGGCGGCCGGGCTTCCGCTCGCTCTCAAGGGCCGCCTGCCATGAGCTGGTGGCACAACCCCTGCGTGCAGCCGGATCGTGCGGCCGCGAATGCTGCGCAGGCGCGTCAGCGCGAGTTGACCAAGCCGGCCGGCTCGCTTGGGCGACTGGAGTCCTTGGCCATCGAACTCGCCGGCCTGCAGGGCCGCGCGCTGCCGCGCGTCGATCAGGTGTGGATCGCGGTGTTCGCCGGTGACCATGGCATCGCCGCCGAAGGCGTCTCGGCGTTTCCGCAGGCAGTCACCGGAGAGATGCTGCGCAACTTCGCGCGCGGTGGCGCTGCGATCAGCGTGCTGGCGCGGACGCTGGCTGCCGAACTGGAGGTGATCGACCTCGGCACGGTCAATGACCACGGCGAACTGCCGGGCGTACGCCGCGTGCGGATCGCGCCCAGCACGGCGAATTTCCTGCTCGCACCGGCCTTGGGCGAGGCCCAGCTGCTGCGCGCCTTGGCTGAAGGTGCCGCCAGCGTGGCGCGGGCGCGGGCCGCCGGCGCCGAGCTCTATCTCGGCGGCGAGATGGGCATCGGCAACACCACGTCGGCCGCCGCGCTGGCCTGCGCCCTGCTGCGCGAATCGCCCGAGCGCATGGCAGGTCGCGGCACCGGCCTCGATGTCGCTGGGCTTGAACGCAAGCGCGCCCTGCTGCAGCGCAGCTTGTTGCGACATGAGAACGCGCGCACCCCGGTCGAGATCCTGCGCGCCTTCGCAGGCTTCGAGGTGGCAGCGCTGTGCGGCGCCTTCGTCGCCGCGGCACAGGCCGGGCTGCCGGTGCTGGTCGACGGCTTCATCGCCAGCGCCGCCGCGCTGTGCGCCGTGCATCTGAACGCCGAGGTGCGACCCTGGCTGCTGTTTGCCCATCGCTCCGAGGAGCAGGGTCACGCACGCCTGCTGCAGGCCCTGCAGGCGAGTCCGCTGCTCGATCTCGGTCTGCGCCTGGGAGAGGCCAGCGGCGCTGCGACAGCGGTGCCGCTGCTGCGGCTTGCCTGTGCCCTGCATGCCGGCATGGCGACCTTTGCCGAGGCGGGCGTCAGCGGGGCGGCCGATGCTTGAGCTGTTGCGCCATGGCGATACTGGACAGATCGGCTTTCGCGGTCAGCTGGACGATCCGCTGAGCGCGGTCGGCTGGGCGCAGATGGAGGCGGCAGTCGCCGGCCGCTACTGGCAGCGCATCGCCAGTTCGCCGCTGCAGCGCTGCCATGGCTTTGCGCAGACCCTGTCGATGCGGCTGGGCGTGCCGCTGCAGGTGGAGCCCGCTCTCGCCGAGTACGACTTCGGCGAGTGGACCGGGCGCACGCCAGCCGAGCTGCACGCCGAACAGCCCGACGCGCTCGGCCAGTTCTGGGCGGATCCCGCAGCGCATCCGCCTCCGGGTGCCGAGCCGCTGCTCGCGTTCGCACAGCGGGTGAACGATGCCCTGCTTCGGCTCCGCACGGTTGCGAAGGGGCAGCGCGTGCTGGCGGTGACGCACGGCGGGGTGATGCGTCTGCTGCTCTGCCAGCAGCGCGGCTGGCCGCTGTCGCGGATGTCCGCGATTGATGTGCCGCATGCCTGCCTGGTTGGCCTGCGCCCCGCGGCTGCCCCTGCGGGTGGCATGGAGCGTGATCCGGGTTTGCCCGCATGAGCGCGTTCTGGTTCGCCCTGGGATTCCTGACCCGGGTGCCGATGCCGACGCTGGACTTCTCGAACCGCGAGGCACAGGCGCGCGCACTGGCCTGGTATCCGCTGGTCGGCGCGATGATCGGCAGCCTGCTGTCGCTGCTGGCCTGGGTCGCCACCTCGCTGGGTGTGGCCCCGCTGCTGAGCGCGGCCCTGCTGCTGTCGGTCTGGGTGTGGATCAGCGGGGGCCTGCATCTGGACGGTCTCGCCGACTGTGCGGATGCCTGGGCCGGCGGCCACGGCGACCGCGAGCGCACCCTGCGCATCCTCAAGGATCCTGCCGCCGGGCCGATGGGCGTGATCGCGCTGGTGCTGGTCCTGCTGCTCAAGTTCGCCGCCCTGGCTTCGCTGCCGCCGGACGCCTGGCGGTGGCTGTGGCTGGTGCCCGCGCTGGGGCGTGCGGCGGCGGTGGGTCTGTTCCTCACGCTGCCCTATGTGCGCGCCGGGGGACTCGGCATCGACCTCGCACGGGCGCCGCGGCGTCCCGCCTCGTTCGCCGTCGCGCTCGGCGCGGTGTTCGCCCTGCTGTTCGGGCTGCCCGGCCTGGCCTTGCTGGCGGCGAGCCTTGCGGTGTTCCTGCTGTGGCGCGCCGATTGCCAGCGGCGACTGCAGGGCTTCACGGGCGACGCCGCGGGCGCGGTGATCGAGCGCGTCGAGACCGCAGCGCTGGTGGCGGCCTGTGTCGTGGGTGCGTGGGTGGCGTGAGGCTGGGCCGGTGCATCGCGCCTGCTGGAGTGCGCATCTCGTGCAGTGGGCTTCGTGGTGGATGCCGGGCCTGGTCCAGAGCATGGCGCCTGCTGGAGCACGCATCTCGGAGCGTAGGCTAGGCTTCGTGGTCGGCGCCCGGCCCCGGCGGATGCGCTGCGCTTATCCGCCCTACGACACTGTCGCCCGCTGCTCCGCGGCGCACTGCAAATTCCGCTTCGTTGAAGGCAATGCGTCGTTCGCGGTTGTAGGGCGGATAAGCGCAGCGCATCCGCCAGAACTTCCCGTTGACGCCGGGCGCCCATCGAAGTGAGCGCGCTTCGCACGCATCTCGCTCCTGCACTCTTCAGCAGGGTGCGCCGCACCCGGCGTTGGCTCATCCCTTGCGCACCAGAACGCGCTGCCTCAATAGCTCGACCAGCGCAGGTTGAACCCGATGCTGCGCTCCGGCGCCCGCGCCGACAGCTCGTCGGCGGTGGCGAAATAGTTCGCGTCCAGCGCATTGCGGGCGTACAGCTGCAGGCTCCAGCGCTCGCCCAGCGGCAGGCTGTAGTCGAGGTCCAGCAGATCCACCGCGGGCCGCTCGACTTCCTCGAAGCCCGGCCGTCGCATCGAGGCGCGGTGCTGGTAGAGCAGGCCCAGGCTGCCGGGCCCCACCGCATAGCGGGCATCCAGCGTGTAGGTCAGCGGCGCTGCGCCATACAGCGGCTCGCCGGTGAGGCGGTTCTTGCTGCGCACCACGGCACTGCTGGCGTTGAGCTGCAGCGCTTCGCTGGCCTGCCAGCCCAGGCTGAGCTCGAAGCCGTGCAGGCGGGCCTCGCCGATGTTGGTGTAGCCGTTGACCCCGGGCGCGAACTCGAACAGCTGGATCAGATCGTCTACGTCGGTGCGCCACAGATTGGCCTGCAGCTGCCACGCCCCGAGCTTCAGGCCGTAGCCCAGATCGAGGCCCAGCGAATGCTCGGCGCCGAGGTTGGCGTTGCCGAGGATCTCGCCCTGTGCCGTGACGCCGCTGAAGTAGCGCTCCTCCAGCGTCGGAAAGCGGTAGCCGGAGGCCAGATTGGCGCTCAGCTGCTGCTGCCCATCGAGGCGCCACACCGCGCCGAAATTGAAGGCTTCGTCGCGGCTGCTGGAGCGCGCGCCGGCCTGATGCTGGCCCACGCGACTGGCGCGCAGGCCGGCCTCCAACTTGAGCGCGTCGTGCATGTCCCAGTCGGCAATGCCGAACACCGACCAGGTGTCCTCGCGTGCGTCGCGCAGGCTGAAGGTCCGGTTCGACAAGGTGCCGCGCGCGTCGAAGCCGGTCACGCCGCGGCGCCCCAGGTATTCGAGGCCGGCGTTCAGGGCCAGCGCATCGGCCTGCCAGCTGTGCTGCGCGGTCAGGCCGTAGTCCGTGCTTTCGATATAGGCCCAGGCGTCCGGCGTGCCCGGGCGCTGGTTGTAGGTCAGCAGCGACTGGTCGTGCCCGCCCAGGCGCAGGTCGAAGCCGCCCAGGTGCCGCAGGTGCAGGCCTGCAACCGTGTGGCGATCCTCGGGATAGGTCGAGTCACGCTGCGGAAAGCGGCTGTTCGACTTGCCGATGTCGGTCGTGCGTGAGGGCAGCAGCGAGGCGTCGAGCTGGAAGTCGCCGAAGGCGCGCTGCCAGAGCAGGCTGGCGCTGTCGCGGCGGTAGCTGGTGTTGAGCGGCGTGCCGTCGGCGGCCTGGCTGTCCTCGGCGCGGCGCTGGGCGACGCCGATCGAGAACGCCTCGCCGCCGTGCCCGGCCACCAGCATGCGCTCATCGCCGGCACTGGCGTAGCTGCCCAGCAGCTCGCTGGCGTCGAACCAGTGCGGCTCGATCGAGATCGCGCCGCCGAGCGCACCGGGGCCGAAGTGCACGGTCGATGGACCGCGGGTCACGCTGAGCGCGCCCAGCAGGGCTGGCTCGATGAACGAGATCGGCACGCCGGCACGGCGCTGCGCGGTGATCGGCATGCCGCCAAGCAATACGAGAATGCCGTTGCCGCCGCTGCCGCGGATCGAGAAGGTCTCGAAGGCGCCGTTCTGGCCGGTGGCGCCGACGCCGGGAATGCGCACCAGCAGGTCCTGCACGTCGACCGGCGCACCGGGCGTATCGCGCCAGCTGACCAGGTCGGTGCTGAGAGTGTCCGGCAGGTCCGAGGCCGTGCCCTTGGCCACCACCTCGATGCCATCCAACCGCTGGCTCTCGCTGCGTGCCGACATGTCGGCATCAAGCCCGGCGTCCAGGCCGCCGGTGGTTTCGGCGCTGGCGTTGAGGTGCAGGGCGAGCAGGGCGAGCGCGCCGAGCAGGGCGCGGGGCAGGGGTTTCAGGCGCATGGACAGTGAGGACTCCAGAATCAGCCCGGCAGTCTAGAAGTGCGCATGCGCGCTGACATCCACCGCAAGGTGGAGTCTTCGAGGTCTTCGCAGGACGCATCCCGCAGAGCGTGTTGGCCCCGCGTTTCGGATTCAGGTGTTCTCGAAGAAACATCAGTTCGTCATCCCCGCGAAGAGCCTGCCCTCGCGTAGGCGGGGGCGGGCATCCAGGATTCCTGCGACTGCGGCAAGCGGTGCTGGGCCCCCGCCTACGCGGGGGCGACGATTCATGGGGTCGCAAGCGTTCAGTTTCTTGAGAGCTTCCCAGCCCCGCGTCGCGGGCTAGGTGTTCTCGAAGAAGCATCGGTTCGTCATCCCCGCGAAGAGCCTGCCCTCGCGTAGGCGGAGGCGGGGATCCAGGATTCGTGCGACTGCGGCAAGCGATACTGGGCCCCGTCCCCGTCCCCGTCCCCGTCCCGTCCCCGTCCCCGTCCCCGTCCGCGCGTTCGCGAGGACAGGCTCTTCGCGAAGGCGACGAACATGGGGGTCGCAAGTGTTCTGTTTCTTGATGGGGCAGACGCCCGGGCTATGCTGCGCGGCGCGCGCACCACACGCGGCGATGAATCCAGCCCGGAGTCCACGTGAGTGGCGATGTGTTCCAGCGAGCAGCCCGCGCGAGCGGCGATGTAACCAGTCAGGAGTCCGCGTGAAAGGTCTGCGCCTGCAGTTGGCGGTGTTCTACGTACTGCTTTCGCTTCCGGCCCTGCTGCTGATCGAGCGCGCCGTGTTCGGCTGGAAGTTCGAGAACCTACTGGTCCAGCTGGATGACGGGCGCGTCGAGCAGCTGCTTCAGCGCGAGGCGCAGGCCTTCGACGCCGCACTCGTCGCCGGCGCCCGCAGCGAGGAGCAGCGCCTGCGCCTGCAGCATCTGGTTCTGCGCCTTGAGCGCCCACGCGAAAGCCTGGGCACCTCGGCGGCCTTCGTGCTGCTCGAACTCACGCCGCATCCTTTCGAGGCGCGCCTGCTGCAAGTCGAGGCTGAGCAGCTGTCGGCCGGAACGCCGCGGCGCCCCGGAGCCGACTGGCTGCGCCGCACCTGGTCCGCGCCCCTGCCCGAGCGCGAGGGCCGCGAAGCGATGCGGCTGGAGCTCGATCTCGCCGTGCCGACCCCGTGGAAGCTGTCGCTGGAGGCCGTGAGCTTCGAGTGGCGTCTGGCGGTCGCCTATCTGCTGATCTTCCTGCTCGGCTCGGCCTGGTTCCTGCGCTGGCGCGTGCTCGGCCGCGTCTCGCGCATGGCAGCAGCGGCCGGTGCCTGGGCGCAGGGGGACTTCAGCGTGGCCCTGGCGGATCGCAGCGGGGATGAGCTGGGGCGTCTGGCCCAGGCGCTGGACCGCATGGCGCTCGACGTGCAGGCGCTGGTCGACACGCAGGCGCGGCTGGCCACTCTGGAAGAGCGCCAGCGCCTGGCGCGCGACCTGCACGACACCGTCAAGCAGAAGGCCTTCGCGCTCTCGCTGCAGCTGTCGGCCGCGCGCGACAGCGCGACCGAGACGGCGCGCGCGCAGCGCCTGGCCGAGGCCCAGGCGCTGATGGGCGAGATCCAGCACGAGCTGGCCGAACTGCTGCAGGACATGCGCAGCGCGCCGCCGGCGGCATCGGGCGCAGCGGAAGGCGTCGATCTGGTGCCGGCGATGCGCCGGCGCGTCGACGATTTCCGCCGCCGCAGCGGGCTCGCCTGTACGCTGGAGCTTCCAACCGCCGCGCCGGTGGCAGCGGATGTCGCCGACGTCGCCCTGCGCGTGCTGGACGAAGCCCTGACCAATGTCTGGCGACACGCTGCGGCGCAGACGGTAAGAATCCGCCTTGAAGCGGACCTGCCGACAGCGCTGCCCGAGAGTGCGGGCCAGAGGCCAGCAGGGGCCGCGGCGCAGGCGACATGGCGACTGGAGATCGAGGACGATGGACGCGGATTCGGGGACGCACAGGCGACCGGCATGGGCATGAACAACATGCGCGAGCGCGCGGATTCGGTCGCAGCGCGCTTCACCCTGCACAGCACGAAGGGTGGAGGAACCCGTGTCGCGCTGACATTCGCGGGCGTGGAGTCGCCGCGATGAGCGTGTCGGCGCTGAAGGTGCTGCTGGTCGACGACCACGCCGTGGTGCGCCAGGGCCTGCGTGCCTACCTCGAACTGCAGGCCGGCATCGAAGTCTGCGCCGAAGCCGCAGGCGCCCGCGAAGCCGGCGAAGAGGCCGGACGCACCCGGCCGGACGTCGCCATCGTCGACCTGGTGATGCCCGACGAAGACGGCATCCAGGCCACCCGCCGCATCCGCCGCGCCAGCCCGCACACGCGCGTGCTGCTGCTCACCTCCCGCCTGGGCAGCGCCGACGTGCAGCCGGCCTTCGAGGCCGGCGCCGCCGGCTACCAGCTCAAGGAAATCGGCGGCAGCGAACTGCTGGACAGCCTGCAGCGCGTGGCCCGCGGTGAACGCGTGCTGCATCCGCGCCTGCAGGGCGCCGGGCAGGCGGGGTCGGCCGATGGCGGGGCAGGGCGTGCCGGCGCGCCGCAGCCCAGCGCAGCGCCGACCACGCGCACCGCAGCCGCGGTCGCCGACGCCGCCCTGAGCGCCCGCGAGCGCGAAGTGCTGCTGCTCCTCGCCGAGGGCCTGTCCAACACCGACATCGCCGAACGCCTGCAGATCGGCGACGCCACGGTGAAGACGCATGTCGGCAACGTATTGGGCAAGCTCGGCCTGTCCGATCGCACGCAGGCGGCGGTGTGGGCGTGGCGGAATGGGGTGGTGAAGTAGGCGTCCGGGCCCGTCGGCTTCCAATTGCTCAGCCTGAGGGTTGGGGAGGGTCGATCCCCAGCCTTTCGCCGAGCCGATCTGCTGCCGGAATGGTCGAGCGTGTGGGCAAATCGATACCTGAGCTGTCCGCCTCCATCGCGTCCCGCGACAGGTGTCAATGCTGGCGCATCGCCCAGGTTTGTCAGACGATGCGAGGCGCTATACCCCATCCAGTCTTCGGAGCCCCAATGCGCCTGTCCCTGCTTCGCTTGCTGCCCGTTCTGTTCCTGCTCTCGGCCTGTGCTTCGGGCCCGTCCAGGGTCTCGGCGCCCGAGCCGGCGGCCCTGCCGGCCGGCAATATCGCGATTCCCGGTGAGGCCACCGGCACGCTTGGGGGCGCGGCCTTCCGCTTCGAGGTGCCGGCCGACTGGAACGGCGAGCTGGTGATGTATCTGCACGGTTACGAGGCGCGCGGCATGCCGCGTGAGGTGCCGCTGCTGCAGGACGACTTCGATCGCGCGATGCTGGCGCAGGGCTTCGCAGTGGCGCGCAGCGCCTATCGCACGCAGGGCTGGGCGGTGGCGGAAGCGCTTGAGGACAACGAGCGCCTGCGACAGCACATGCTGCGCCAGCTGCCGGACGTGAAGCGCACCTGGCTGGTCGGGCATTCGATGGGCGGCCATCTGGTGCTGGCGACGCTGGAGCGACACGGCGAGGCCTATGCCGGTGGCTTGTCCCTGTGCGGCGCCAATGCGCCGGCGATGGAGCTGATGCGCGACGGCATGCTGGGGCCGCTGGTGGTGGCGGAAGCGCTGCTGCCCGGGCTGTTCGGCGAGTTCGCGGGTGGCCTGGCCGATCCCGAAGCGCCCCCGGGCGTGGACGGTGCCGCCATCGAGACCCTGATGCTGCGCAAGCCCGAAGTCGCGGAGCAGCTGTCCAAGGCGTTCGACATCCGCAAGGACGACCTCGGCTTCGCGCTGTTCTTCCGCTACCTGATCCTGCGCGAGCTGATCGACCGCGCCGGCGGTTTCCCGCTCGACAACCGCGAGGTGCGCTATGGGGAGTTCGTCGATGTGCCCGACATCGATGCGCGCGTGCGGCGCTACAGCGCTGACCCGGTGGCGGCGTCGTACGTGCAGCAACACTTCGATCTGCGCGGGCGGCCGGACGCACCAGTGATGATCCTGTCGAACGAATACGACCCGACCGTGCCTGCGCAGTACTCCGGTCGCTACGCCGAGCTGGCCAAGGACGCTGGCGGCAGTCGCCGCGTGCGCACGCTGCCGCCGCAGGGCGAAGGCCATTGCGCGTTCGATTCCACTGCCGTCGACACCGCGCTGACGGCGCTGCGCGAATGGGTGGGCGGGCGATGAGCAACGGCGCTGAGGGAAGCTCCACATGACCACGCGCGGCGCCACAGCCTCGGTGAGAGTGCATTCCCTGAACCTGCCGCCACCCGCCGCGGCGGCGCTGGGCTCCGCGCTGGGCGCCCTGGGCTGGAGGATGCAGGCCTTCGAGCAGGTCGACGACTGGCTGGCCAGCCTCAAGGATGACGTGCCCGATCTGCTGCTGACGCGCGCGGCAGCGGTTCCCGCGGTGGCGCAGGCGCTGGACAGCCTGAGCCTGCAGGATCCGCGACTCGCCTCGGTGCAGCTGGTGGCCTTCGCCAGCCGCGACCAGCGCCTGCCGGCCGAGCTGGCGGGAGCCGATCTGGTGATCGAGGACACCCGCATCGATGCGGTGCTGGCGCGTCTGCGCGAGTGGGTAGCCGGGCTCGATCGCTCTCCCTTCCGGGTGCTGTTGATCGATGACGACGCCGAAGCGCGGCTGTACGCGAGCACGGTGCTGGGCCGCGTCGGCATGCAGGTTGAAGCCTTCGATGAGGCCGACGTCGCGCTGGCGCGCGCGCGCGGCTGGCGGCCTGACCTGGTGCTGCTGGATCTGTACATGCCGGGCCTGGACGGTCTCGCTGTCACCCGCCGCCTGCGCGCCGAACTGCAGCCGCAGCCGCAGGTGGTGGTGCTGTCCGGCGAGGAGCGCCAGCAGGCACGCTTCAACGCCCTGCGCGTCGGCGTCGACGACTTCCTGACCAAGCCGATCCGGCCGCGCGTGCTGATCGCGGCGGTGCGCAGCCGCATCAAGCGTGCCCGCATGTTCCAGGGGCATGCGCTGAACGAGCCGGTGGTCAGCGGCACGCGCCTGCGTCGCGGCGACTTCCTGCAGCGCCTGCGGCAGCGGCAGTCGGCGGCGGGCGGCGAGTGGCGGGTGCTGGCGGCGCTGCGCGTCGATGGCGCTGCCGCGCTGCGCGAGAAGCTGGGTCTCGGCGGCACCGATGCGCTGGAGCGGGCGCTGGCCGAGCGCATCGAGGCGGTGCTCGGCAGCGGCGACTGCTATGCCCTTTGGGAAGAGCTGGGCTTTGGCGTGCTGATCGAGCGCGCCGAGGTGGAGGCGGTGCGTTCAGCCTTAAGCGATCTGCTGGAGGGCGTGCGCAGCCAGGCCTTCGATGTGGGCGCGCAGCCGCTGCAGCTGGGGCTGTCGATCGGCTACGCGCTGCCGCCGCGCACCCAGGCTGACCCCGAGGGCGAACGCTGGATCGCCAGCGCTTTTGCCGCGGTCAGCGTGGCCGCGCAGCTCGGCGGCAACCGTGCCGAGGGCGTGCTCTCGCGTGACCCCGACGCGCTGCCGCCCGAACGCGTGCTGGTGATCCGGCACGCGCTGGCGGAGCTGGCGCGCGGCGGCAGCCTGCGCCTGGAATTCCAGCCCTTGCTGCGCCTGCGCGGCGAGCGCAGCGCCTATGCCCTGATCACCAAGCTGCGCGATCTGCGCGCGCCGCTGCAGGGTTATACGCGTGCCGAGTTCCTCGGGCTGGCGCGCGAGCAGGGGCAGCTGTCGACGATCGACCGCATGGCCCTGTTCAACGCCTTCGAGGCGGTCACCGAGCAGCGCCAGCGCGGCCGTCGCAGCAGCCTGATGGTGCCACTGGATCTGGCCTCGGTGGATGCCCGCCAGATCGCCTGGATCGAAGCCGAGCTGAAGCGACGCCCGGCGCTGCTGGAAGACCTGTGGCTGGAACTCGATGCCGATGCCCTGCAGGACCCGGCGCATGCCGAGCTGGTGGCGCGCTTGGTCGCTACCGGGTTGGCGCTGGCGGCGTCCAGCCGCAGCCCGAGTCTGGATCTGCTGGAGCAGCTGAGTGCTGCGCCGGTGCAGCTGCTGCGGCTGCCGCAGTCGACCCTGCAAGGCCCGGAGCCTGCGGCGCGCATCGCCGCCTGGCATGCGCTGGGGCGCGAGCTGCTGATCGACCGCGTCGAGTCGATGGCGGCGGTCAGCGGGCTGTGGAACCTCGGCGTCGATTACCTGCAGGGCGATGCGCTGGCGGCGGCGTCGCCGCGGCTCGATTTCGAGGGCGAGGCGCCCGAGGCGGGGTGAGGGGTGCAGTCTCGGCGCTCGGCGTATCGTCGAGCGCCGGCGGTAAGCCTGCGCGACGCCTCGCCGATGCGCGATGGGCGTGGGGCCAGGGCGAGATGAGCGAGGCGAGGGCGTAACCTTGCGTGCTTGCCGAGGCAGTGCTTCGGGGTGGCGCAGGTGTGAGACGACCGGGGCGAGTGTGGAGCTCATGGTGGGCCAGGGCCCACCCTATTCCGGCTTCGGCTTCGGCGTCCGCTTCAGGTTTAGGTTTGGGCTTGAGTTTGGCTTTGGGCAGGTGGGTGCCGAGCGCAGCGAGGCCCAAAGTTGCCGCGGCCGCTCAACAGGTCATCCGTCCTGCCTGATTGCGAAGAAATGCCTCGCCAAGCCACGGCCCACCCCGATGCCGGCGTGGGCCGTGGCCGTACGATTGGCTCAGGCCGCGCGGGCGAGCTGGCGCAGCACGTAGTGCAGCAGGCCGCCGTGGCGGTAGTACTCGACTTCCTTCGGCGTCAGCAGAAGCACCTGCACCTTGAAGGCGATGCGTGTGCCGTCGGCGCGGGTGGCGGTGACCTCGGCGACGCGGGCGCGGCCGTCGTCCAGGCCCCGCACGTCGAACACTTCGTCGCCGCGCAGGCCGAAGCTGGCGGCGTTCTCGCCCGGCAGGAACTGCAGGGGCAGCACGCCCATCCCGACCAGGTTGCTGCGGTGGATGCGCTCGAAGCTCTCGGCGATCACCGCGCGCACGCCCAGCAGATACGTGCCCTTGGCCGCCCAGTCGCGCGAAGAGCCGGTGCCGTACTCCTTGCCGGCGATCACCACCAGCGGCACGCCCTCGGCCTTGTACTTCACCGCTGCATCGAAGATCGACAGCTTCTCGCCAGAAGGCTGATGCAGGGTGTTGCCGCCTTCCTCGCCGCCCAGCATCAGGTTGCGGATGCGGATGTTGGCGAAGGTGCCGCGCAGCATCACCTCGTCGTTGCCGCGGCGGCTGCCGTAGCTGTTGAAGTCGGCGGGCTGCACGCCGCGCGCCTGCAGGTAGCGGCCGGCCGGCGAGCTGGCCTTGATGTTGCCGGCCGGGCTGATGTGGTCGGTGGTGATGCTGTCGCCGAACAGGCCCAGCACGCGTGCGCCCTGCAGATCCTCGATTGCGCCGACATCCATGCCCATGCCCTCGAAGTAGGGCGGATTCTTGATGTAGGTGCTGGCGGCATCCCAGGCGTAGATCTGCCCGCTCGGCGCGTCGATCCGGTTCCAGCGGCTGTCGCCGCGGAACACGTCGGCATAGTTGTGGCGGAACATCTGCGGCCCGACCGTGGCCGCGATCAGGTCGCCGATCTCCTTGTTGCTGGGCCAGATGTCGCGCAGGTACACCGGCTGGCCGTCGCTGCCGGTGCCCAGCGGTTCGCGGCTGAGATCGATGTCGGCGCTGCCGGCCAGGGCATAGGCCACCACCAGCGGTGGCGAGGCGAGGTAGTTCATGCGCACTTCGGCATGCACGCGGCCCTCGAAGTTGCGGTTGCCCGACAGCACCGAGACCACGTTCAAGTCGCCCTTGGCGATGCCCGCGCTCACCTCCTGCGGCAGCGGGCCGGAGTTGCCGATGCAGGTGGTGCAGCCGTAGCCGACCACGTGGAAGCCGAGCGCTTCGAGGTCATCCATCAGACCGGCTTTCTTCAGGTAGTCGGTGACCACCAGCGAGCCCGGGCCCAGCGAGGTCTTGACCCAGGGCTGCACCTTCAGGCCGCGCTTGACCGCGTTGCGTGCCAAGAGGCCCGCGCCGAGCATCACCGCCGGGTTGCTGGTGTTGGTGCAGGAGGTGATCGCCGCGATCACCACCGCGCCGTCCTTCAGTTGGACCTTTTGCCCGTCGAGCTCGATCTCGACGCAGCCGGTCTGCAGCACTTCCTGGTTACCGACCGCGGCACCGCCGCCCTCGGCGATCATCGCGCTGGCCTCGGCCGAGCGTTTGCTGCGGGCATCGGCAAAGCCGGCGACGTTGTCGCGGTAGTTCTGCTTCATGTCGACCAGCAGCACGCGGTCCTGCGGGCGCTTGGGTCCGGCCAGTGAGGGTTTGACCTCGCCGAGGTCCAGGCTCAGCACGCTGCTGTATTCGGCTTCGATGGATGGATCGCGCCACAGGCCCTGATGCCTGGCATAGGCCTCGACCAGGGCGATCTGCGCTTCGCTGCGGCCGGACAGGCGCAGGTAGCTCAGGGATTCCGCATCGATCGGAAAGATGCCGCAGGTGGCGCCGTACTCGGGCGCCATGTTGGCGATGGTCGCGCGGTCGGCGAGCGGCAGCTGGTCCAGGCCCGGGCCGAAGAACTCGACGAACTTGCCGACCACGCCGTGCTTGCGCAGCATCTGGGTGACGGTCAGCACCAGGTCGGTCGCGGTGGCGCCCTCGGGCAGCTTGCCGCTCAAGCGGAAGCCGACCACCTGCGGGATCAGCATCGAGCTCGGCTGGCCCAGCATCGCGGCCTCGGCTTCGATGCCGCCCACGCCCCAGCCCAGCACGCCGATGCCGTTGATCATCGTGGTGTGGCTGTCGGTGCCGAACACGGTGTCGGGATAGGCCTCGGTGAGGCCATCGACTTCGCGGGTCATCACCACGCGTGCCAGGTACTCCAGGTTCACCTGGTGGACGATGCCGGTGTTGGGCGGCACCACCTTGAAGTTGTCGAAGGCGCTCTGGCCCCAGCGCAGGAAGGCGTAGCGCTCGCGGTTGCGCTCGAACTCGATCTTGCCGTTCAGATCCAGCGCTTCGGGCTTGCCGAACACGTCCACCTGCACGCTGTGGTCGATCACGAGTTCAGAGGGGATCAGCGGATTGATCTGCTCGGGCCGCCCGCCGAGCTTGACCACGGCGTCGCGCATCGCAGCGAGGTCGACCACGCAGGGCACGCCGGTGAAGTCCTGCAGCACTACGCGCGCCGGCATGAAGGCGATTTCGGTGGCGGGCTCGGCCTGGGGCCGCCAGCCCAGAAGCGCCTTGATGTGCGCGGGCGTCACGCTGACCCCGTCCTCGCAGCGCAGCAGGTTCTCCAGCAGGATCTTCAGCGAGAAGGGCAGGCGCTTCAGGTCATGCTTTGCGCCGAGGCGGGCGAGGCTGTGGATGCGGTAGTCGCGTCCGTCGAGGGCGAGCGTGCCGAGGGTGTCGAAGCTGTTGCTCATCGCAGACTCCTAGCGTGGGTCAAGCCTTACACCTTAGCGAAGATGACATTCACACGAGGTGTTCACGTGGCGTCCGACTTGCGCGCTGGCTTTCTGCCCAATCCCTTGGTGGGGGAGGGTAGGAGAGAGGGGGCATGCTTCGCGAAGGGTTTCGTCTGTGTCCCAAACCCCGCCTCCGCGGCTCGCGGCGCATTCAACGCGTCAGCGTGCCCTGGAGCGTCGCGCGAAGGCTCGCGATGCTCCGAGGGCAAGGCGAGCCCCGGTGGTAGATGCGCTGCGCTTATCTACCCTACGCGCACTGCAGCCTGCCGCTCCGATGAGCGCAAGGCGTCACTCGCTGTTGTAGGGCGGATAAGCGCAGCGCATCCGCCAGCGAGTGCGGGGGATGCCGGTGCATCGAGCGAAGCCTCAAGGTGACCGGGGATATGGCGCCGTGAGCGATGCCTCCGAACGCTCCCAAGGCAAGGCGAGCCCCGGTGGTAGATGCGCTGCGCTTATCTACCCTACGCGCACTGCAGCCTGCCGCTCCGATGAGCGCAAGGCGTCACTCGCTGTTGTAGGGCGGATAAGCGCAGCGCATCCGCCAGCGAGTGCAGGGGAAGCAGGTGCCTCGGGCGAGGCCTCAGGGTCGAGGGGAAGCCCGTGCATCGAACCAAACTTCAGGGGGCTGGCGCCCTGCGGCGGGTGCAGGGGAAACACGGCATCGAATGATCGTCGACACCACGCCCTAGCGTTTGAGCAATACCACCACGGCGCCCGTTCCGCCCTCGGCCGGCTTGGCGGAGGCATAGGCCAGCACGTCGCTGCGGAAGCGCAGCACCTTGTCGGTGAGCAGCTTCAACACCGGGGTGGCGTCCTTCGAGCGCAGGCCCTTGCCGTGGATGATGCGCACGCAGCGGAAGCCGTGCTCGCGCGCTTCGGCGAGAAAGATGCGGATGGCCTCATCCGCGAGCCCCGCGTGCATCCGGTGCAGGTCAAGCTCGTCCTGCACGGCGTAGCGGCCGCGCTTCAGGTCGCGCATCAGCTTGGGCGAGTGGCCGTCGGCCAGGTACTCCAGGGTGTCGCCCAGGGTGTCGGCGGCGAACTCGAAGGGCCGCAGCTGGAAGTCCTGCTTCGCCTGCAGCTCATCGGCCTCGCGCGAACGCGGGCGCGGCGCAGGCTTCGCGGGTTCGATGGCTGAGGGCTCGACCTCGATGCGCCGCACCGGCCCGATGGCCTCCTGGAACAGCGCGAGGTCGTCCTCACTGGCGCGTGCAGGCGGAGCGGCGGGCTTGGCGGGGCGGCGCGACATGATTCGCAACATAGCGGCCGGCGCGTGAAGGGGGAAGCCGGGCACCTCGGCCTGTATGATTGCGGGCTTTGCAGCGAGGCCCCTCATGCGCTTTCTGGTCAGCAACGACGACGGTGTGGACGCTCCCGGCATCAAGGTGCTTGCGGAGGGCCTGCGCGCCCTCGGCCCGGTCACCGTGGTGGCGCCCGACCGCGATCGCAGCGGCGCCTCGAACTCGCTGACCCTGGACCAGCCGATCCGCGTCTCCAAGGTCGACGAGCACACCTACCGGTGCGCCGGCACGCCCACCGACTGCGTGCACCTGGCGCTCTGCGGCATGCTCGACTTCGACCCCGACATCGTCGTCTCCGGCATCAACAATGCCGCCAACCTCGGCGACGACGTCATCTATTCGGGCACCGTCGCCGCAGCCATGGAAGGCCGCTTTCTTGGCCATCCGGCGGTGGCGATGTCACTGGTGACCCGCGAGGGCAGCGGTCGCCACTTCGAGTCGGCGGCGCGGGCGGCCCAGCTGATCGTGCAGCGCCTGCAGACCGATCCGCTGCCGGCCGACACCATCCTCAACGTCAATGTGCCCGACCTGCCGTGGGATGAGATCCGCGGCTTCGAGGTCACCCGGCTCGGCCATCGTCACCGCGCCGAGGCCTGCATCCCGCAGCAGGACCCGCGCGGTCGCCCGATCTGGTGGATCGGCCCGGCCGGCCCCGAGCAGGACGCCGGACCCGGCACCGACTTCCACGCCGTGCGCACCGGCTTCATCTCGATCACGCCGATCCACGTTGACCTGACCCGCTACCAGGCGCTGGAGAAGGTCTCCGGCTGGGTGAGCGCGCTCAGCGACGGCTTGCCGGGCCGCGCATGAGGGCAGAGGCATGCAGGGAGCCGCAGCGATGAGCCCGGGACTGCGCCTGCCGCGCGAAGCCCTTGGGCTGGGCATGACCTCGCAGCGCGCGCGCGACCGCATGGTCGAGCGCCTGCGCGAGCAGGGCATCCGCGACCCGCGGGTGCTTGAGGTCATGCGCACCCTGCCGCGCCATCTGTTCTGCGAGGAAGCGCTTGCCACGCGCGCCTATGACGACACCGCGCTGCCGATCGGCCGCGGCCAGACCCTGTCGCAGCCCTATGTGGTGGCGCGCATGACCGAGGCCCTGATCGAGTTCGGCCTGCCGAAGTCGGTGCTGGAGCTCGGCACCGGCTCGGGCTACCAGGCCGCGGTGCTGGCCATGCTGGTGGACCAGGTCAGCAGCGTCGAGCGCATCGAGGAGCTCTCGCGTAGCGCCCGCAAGCGCCTGCGCAAGCTCGGTTTCAGCAATGTCCGCGCGCGCTTCGAGGACGGCCGCCTCGGCTGGCCCGAGCACGCGCCCTTCGACGCCATCATCGTCACCGCCGCAGCCGACTCGGTCGACCCGCAGCTGATCGCCCAGCTCAAGCCGGGCGGTGTGTTCGTCGCCCCGGTTGGCGGCCCCGATGGCCAGCGCCTGATCCGCCTGCGCTGGGTCGAGGACCGCTGGCAGCAGGACGACCTTGGCCCGGTGATGTTCGTGCCGCTGCTCGGGGGCATGGCCTGATGCGCGCGCTTCCGCGATTCACGATGCGCGCGGTTGTCTGGCTCGCGCTGCTCACGCTTGCCGCCTGCGGCGTTGCGCCACGTGCCGTGGTGATCGATCGCGCCCCGCCCGGTCGCGAAACGCCGCGGCCTGCGCCCTCGGGCGACAGCAGCCGCGTGCACGTGGTGCAGCGTGGCGACACGCTCTACAGCATCGCTTTCCGGCACGGCCTGGAGTATCGGCAGATCGCCGCCTGGAACGGCATCGCCGCGCCGTTCACCATCTATCCCGGCCAGCGTCTGCGGCTGGGCCCGCCGGGTGGCGCGACGCCACCGCAGCGGCCGACCCAAACCGCCGGCACCGCGCCGGGCAGCGGCACAGCCACCCGACCCGCGACTGGCACGACGGCGCCTGGCGTGCCCGCGCAGGGCAATACGCCAGCACCGACGCCTTCGACGCCCGGCGCGCCTGCCGCTAACACCACGGCGCCCGTTGTCAGCACGCCGCCGCCACCGGTCGCGCAGCCGCCAACGCCCACGCCCGCCCCGACGCCCACCGGTGCGCCGCGCTGGCAGTGGCCTACGGCAGGGCAGGTGGTCGGGCGCTTCGTGGCCGGAGACCCGACCCGGCAGGGCTTGAGCATCGCCGGCAGCGCGGGCCAGCCGGTGCTGGCGGCCGCCGACGGTGTGATCGTGTATTCGGGCTCGGGCCTGATCGGCTACGGCGAGCTGATCATCGTCAAGCACAACGACGAGTTCCTCTCGGCCTATGGCCACAACCGCAAGCGCCTGGTGGCCGAGGGTGAGCAGGTGCGCGGCGGCCAGCAGATCGCCGAGATGGGCCGCTCGGGTGCGGCCCGCGACATGCTGCACTTCGAGATCCGCCGCAACGGGCGCCCGGTGGACCCGGCGGGCTTTCTGCCGGCGCGATAGCGCTCTCGACCCACCTCGCAGAGTGCCGTCCGCGGCCGAGGGCTCACCCGCAGCCGCGCACGCTCAGCGGTCTCCATCCTGAAGACCGGCTGCTCGCCGCTCGCGTTCTTGTTCCGATCCTGAGGGCGCCCCGCGGCAGATGCGCTGCGCTTATCTGCCCTACAAAAGCGAGTGACGCCTTGCCCTCACCGAAGCGGCAGGCGGTTGTGCGCGCAGGGCAATTCAGCCGTTGAAGGGTGCTGCCGTTGTAGGGCGGATAAGCGCAGCGCATCCGCCAGCGAGTCGCAGAGACGCGGCTACGTCAAACGAAGCGACAGCCAGAGCACGCAAGCGAGCCTCCGCCCCGATCCGTCCGCCGCGTCACCCGCCGTTGTAGGGCGGATAAGCGCAGCGCATCCGCCGCGGGTCCAAATGAAGCCAAGCCATCCAGCGAAGCCAGCCCCAAGGCATGAACACCACGCTCCGCGCCACGCGATACCAGCCCCGAGCCAATCACCCCTGACCCGACCGGCAAGCCGCTGTCCCCGACCCGCGTCCACCGCGCCCCACAACGCAGAAGGCCCGCTCGCGCGGGCCTTCATGCTTTTGGAGCCAACCGCGGGATCAGCCCTGATCGGGCGTCACCCCAGCCAGCAGATCGCGCACCAGGCTGGTCAGCGCCGCTTCGTTGACCGGCTTGGTCAGGTAAGCCTTGGCGCCCTGGCGCAGGCCCCAGACCTTGTCGGTCACCTGGTCCTTGGTGGTGACCAGCACGATCGGGATATGGGCGGTCGCGGGCTCCTTCGAGATCGAGCGCGTGGCCTGGAAGCCGTTCAAATTCGGCATCACCACGTCCATCAGGATCAGGTCCGGCAGCTCGCGCTTGGCGACTTCGACGCCCTGCGCGCCGTCTTCCGCGCTGATCACCTCATGGCCGAGCTTCTCCATGATCTTCTTCATGCCCATCAGCTGGGAGGGGGAGTCATCGACGATGAGCACGCGTGCCATGGAGGGCCTCTTTCGGGTGTGGGGCCGGGGGATGTGAATGCCCGGTGGACTGGCCGATTCTAGCCGCTTCGGCGCGGCGCACAAACCACGGCCTTGGTTCAATCCGTGACGCAGACCAGGGTGCGGCCGAAGGAACCGCCCCCGAGCATGGTGTCGAACACCGGGGCCAGCTCGTCAAGCCCCACCGCCCGCGTGCAGATGCGGTCCAGGTGCGCCGGCTTCCAGTCGCCGGCCAGCCGCTCCCAGATCGCCTCGCGGATCGGTCGCGCCGTGCCCGCCGAAGCGATGCCCAGCAGCGACACGCCGCGGATGATGAAGGGCATCACCGTGGTCGCCAGCGCATGCCCACCGGCCAGGCCGCAGCTGGCGATGTTGCCGTAGGGCTGGATGACTCGCGTCAGCCCGGCCAGCATCTCGTCGCCGACGTTGTCGATGGCGCCGGCCCAGATCGCGTTCTCCAGCGGCTTCTGGCCCCAGTGCAGGTTCTCGCGCGACACCACCTGGCGCGCGCCCAGCTGGCTCAGAAAGTCCAGGTGCTGCAGCTTGCCGGTGATCGCATGCGCCTCATAGCCGGCGCGCGTGAGGATGTCGATGGCCAGCATGCCTACGCCGCCGGTGGCGCCGGTGACCACGATCGGCCCCATGGCGGGCGTCTGCCCGTTCTGCTCCATCCGGTACAGCGACAGCGCCGCGGTGAAGCCGGCGGTGCCCAGGATCATCGCCTCGCGCAGGTCGAGGCCGGAAGGCAGCGGAATCGCCCACTGCGACTCGAGCCGCAGGTACTCGGTATAGCCGCCGTCGCGCGACTCCGACAGGCCGCTGCCCGTACACAGAACGGCATCGCCTTCCTTGAAGCGCGGATCGGTCGAGGCCACCACATGCCCCGCCGCATCGATGCCGCCCACCAGCGGAAACCGCCGCAGGATGCGCCCCTTGCCGGTGCCGGCCAGCGCGTCCTTGTAGTTGATGGAGGAGAACGCGACCTTCACCACCACCTCGCCGGGGCTCAGATCCTCCAGCCCGATCGACTCGATACCGGCACGATGCCTGCCGTTGTCGGCATGAATACGGAAGGCGCTGAACTGGGCGGGAACGCTCATGGCGATGTCCTGTGCAGTCGGATGGCCGGGGAGGATAGCAGGGGCGGAAGGTGGGGCAGGGTGGCAGTCGGCATGCTCCCGCCCTCGCGTCCGGATGCCGAAGCCGTGACCCGACCCTGAAGGCGCTCCGCGCTGCGCACTGTTGAGACGGATTCGGCGGACTTGCGGCCCTGTCTGCGTGATGCGACGATCCGATGGCGCCACAGCAAGGCCGGCAAAGGCCGCCAGACTAGGCAGACGTGATAGGCGGAAGTGTCGGCGTAGGCGGTTGATTTAAAAGGTATTTTTTCGAGGCCCGCCCGCGCAGCTCCAGATTGTGCGGCGGTGTTATCACGACGGTTTCCGTCTAATAGTAGTTGGGCCTCATAGTCATGGCTATCGCAGACGCTGACACCGCAATCGAGAGCTTCCTTGAACTTGAGCGTAGGTTTCAAGACTTCATTCGGGTAGTGCCGATTGCTCCAGAGCACAATCGCGTCCACTCGCCGGTCTTGGCATCGATTCTGCTCGATGCATGTAGCCTCTTGGAAACCGTGCTTAAGTCCACGATGGACAACGTCAGATACGACAACGTCACGAACATCACCGTCATTCGGGCGAGGCGCTATTCTCAGGCCCCTCCGTATCTAAACATCGGCGATCTCCGTACAGTGTTTCGGCCAGATACCTTCTACGCGAAGCCTGTCTGGTACCTCCCTCGGGGTGAATCGTCTTACCCTTGGCACGTTTGGCGGCTTGCGACTGGGCAGCCCCGCTGGTGGAAGGCATACAATGCAGTAAAACACTCACGCTTTCAGAAGGCCTCGCAGGCGACTCTTCTCACGACTTTGCACGCGCTGAAGGGTTTATTTCTTGCGCTAGTGCAATCTCTGGAGTTTAGAGCGCGCCTCATCGAGCGTGGAATGTTGCGGTGCAATCTTGTTACGACAACACAGCTGGTCGCGCATGCAGTCGCATGGGAGCCTATCCCGGTCGCTTGGGCTGTGCCAGTTGTCGTGCGCTCCGAGTTGTTTGGGTACAAGTTCCTGGCGAATGGTTCGCCAAGCAAGTCAAGTGATTCAACCATTTTCTTGTAGTCGCGATGATGCCCAACTATGCGTTCAAGCGGACCGCCGGGAGGTGCTTCGATGTTCATTGATGCGAGGTCGGCCGGCGGCCGCTTAACTCGGCGTTAGAGCCCACTGCATGTTCCCCGGCATCCACGACAGCGAGGTCGTCGCCTACCTCATGGACTCGCGCTCCGAGCAGCTCATCCTGAGCTTTGCTCCTGGCACAGGCTCCTCGCCCTGTGATTTCAGGCTGATCTTTCGCGGCGTGGCTGCCCACCAATTTCCCTTTCCACTTCTTCCATCCATCGTGCTCGATGTGGTGGAGATTCCGGCTGAAGCGCTTTTGAGGCGTGAGGCAGCCAGTCTTGCTGAGGGTAGCCGTCAGTGCGGGTGGCCTGGCGCGTGGTTCACTTCGCTCGAGTCAGGGCTCGCCTACTGCGCGTCCGCCGGCTTGCGCGGATTCGATCTGGAGCAGTCTTATGGCATGTCCGGCTGGGTCTTGGCACACTCGGTCGAGCACCTCGCGGGTGGGCTCTAACTATGCGTGTATGGACTCCCCCGTCAACCGCTGACGAGTCGGCTGTTGTGTGTTTCCTGCTGACCCGCTCTTCTTGCGCCTGAGCAAGCGGCTGCATTCGTGTATTCGGCTTTGTTGGACGGTTTTCGTCCGAGCCATGATGGAATCCGCGAAGCAGGGCCATTCGTTCAAGCCGCACTCGCTGTGCCAGCACTAGCGGTGTGGCTGCTTCGGGAACCTTCGCATTGGCGTCAAGTTGAAGCGGTGTCGCGCTTGATGTCGTGAGCTCGGTTGTCTGCAGTTCGTGCTTCGTGCACGCGATGGCTCCGGAGATGCTTGGGGATGACGGTGGTCACGCCTGCACGGTTTGTGCGTCCCCTGCGCGGGCTGGGCACGAGGAGAACTCCATGAAGTGGTTGCTCGCGATCGCGCTGGTTGCGGTGGTGGTGTTGCTGGTACGCAAGGCGCGTCGGCAGGGCAAGGCTGGCGGTGAGCCCGCGCATGGGGGCTACATCGCCAGCGACAGCGGTAGCGTGCGCAGCAAGGAGACCTGCAGTAGCGAGGGTGCGGGATCGGACTGCGGGGGCGGCGATGGAGGTGGTGGTGGAGGCGACTGATTTTGCCGTCGCTTGCCGCCGGTGTAGCGGTGCGTGCGCTGGGCTTGCGGCGGCGCGCTTGCGCGCAGTGAAGCGAACGCGGGAGCGGGGATGGGTGGGCGCTGGCCGTAGCGTTCTCAGCAGTGCTGCCGCGATCGCCGAGTTTGCGCGGGCGGCTGCGGTTTGAATGGGCGGTGCGGGAGCGTTGGCGTGGTCGGCCGGCAGTCCGCGGCGGTGGCCGTCAGCCGCTCCGTTTTGGGAGCAGGAGCAGGATGAATCTCGACAGTCCCTATGCCCTTGCGCTTGCCGCGTGCGTCGGGCTTGCGGCGTTTGTCTGGCAGAGCTGCATCCAGAGGTGCAGGCGCTGCGGGGGCAGGCTGCGCTTGGACGAGATCCGCGATCCGTGGGGTGTGAACCTGTCGAAGAAGGTGACGATCTCGATCTTCAAGTCGCCGCGGCGCTGCACGCAGACGTGGAAGTGCAGGGCGTGCGGTCAGGTCGAGGTGCGCGAGGTGTCGGGCTGAGTGCCGGATCAGGGCCGGCTTGGTGTCGGCTCTCGATTCCCCGTTGGCGGTGTGTGCCGAGCTGCTTCTGCTGCTTGGACTGCTCGCAGCGTTCCGCCGTCAGCGCAGGTCGCCGCGGCGTTTCTCATCCATCCACTTGTCGGCCTTCGCCGGCGTGTAGGCGCGCATCCAGGCGAACAGGGCGTCGATGTCCTCGCCGTGCCAGAGGTCCCGGCGCTGGTCGGGGTGCAGGAAGCGGGTTTCGACCATGCGGTCGATCATCTGCATCAGCGGGCTGTAGAAGCCGGCGACATCCAGAAAGGCGCAGGGGCGGTCGCCCAGGCCGAGCTGGCGCCAGGTGAGCATCTCGAACATTTCGTCGAGGGTGCCGAAGCCGCCGGGCAGGGCAATGAAGCCGTCCGAGAGGTCGAACATGCGCGCCTTGCGCTCGTGCATCGAGCCGACCACTTCGAGGCGGGTGAGGCCCTTGTGGGCGACTTCGTAGCGCACAAGGTGCTCGGGAATGACGCCGATGACTTCGCCGCCGGCTTCGAGCACGGCGTCGGCGACGATGCCCATCAGGCCGACATTGCCGCCGCCATACACCAGGCCCATGCCTTCAGCGGCGATGCGCTTGCCGAGGCTGACGGCGGCGGCGGCATAGCGGGGATCGTTGCCGGCGTTGGAGCCGCAGTAGACGCAGAGGGTTTTCATTTGGGCGCGGGGATTGGGGATTGGGGATTCGGGATTCGCTGCAGGCCCGAGGGGCAGGACTGGCTTGTGCTTTGGCGGCCACTGCGGCAGGGCAGAAGGAATGGGCTCGACGTTACCCTCGTCCTTTGTGGCAAGCGATGGTGGGTTTGGGCGTAGGGGTTGAGTGCTTGCCGCAAGATTTCTCCCCCTCTCCCCAACCCCTCTCCCTCCGGGGGAGAGGGGCTTAGAGCGGCAGTGCTACGCGTTTGATTCGCTTCGCTTCGAACTGACCCTCGCCGCAACCGCACCTTCGCTTCGTTCGGCGCGCCTAGGCCCCTGGGAGAGGGGGCGAGCTTGTCGCAAGGTCGGCTCCCCCTCTCCCCAACCCCTCTCCCTCCAGGGGAGAGGGGCTTAGAGCGGGAGTGCTACGCGTTTGATTCGCTTCGCTTCGAACTGACCTTCACCGCAACCGCACCTTCGCTTCGTTCGGCGCGCCAAGGCCCCTGGGAGAGGGGGCGAGCTTGTCGCCATGCCGGCTCCCCCTCTCCCCAACCCCTCTCCCACGCGGGGAGAGGGGCTCAGCCGCGGGAGCGTGGGGCGAGAATCGAGGCTCGCGCGGCCTTAACAACGAATCCCGAATCCCCAATCTCGAATCCCAAGCGAACGCTAGTTCGCTTTATGAATCGCCCGCTTGTCCACCGCCAGCGCGGCTTCGTGCACGGCTTCGGACAGGGTGGGGTGGGCGTGGCAGATGCGGGCGAGGTCTTCGGCGCTGCCCTTGAACTCCATGGCGACCACGCCTTCGTGCACCAGCTCGCTGACGTTGGCGCCGCAGAGGTGCATGCCGAGGATGCGGTCGGTTTCGGCGTGGGCGATCACCTTGACCATGCCGGCGGTCTCGTTCATCGCCACGGCGCGGCCGATGGCGGCGAAGGGAAAGGTGCCGACCTTGTAGGGCACGCCGGCGTCCTTGAGCTCCTTCTCGGTCTTGCCGACCCACGCGATTTCCGGCTCGGTGTAGATCACCCAGGGCACGGTGTTGAAGTCCACGTGACCGGGCAGGCCGGCGATCATCTCGGCCACGGCGATGCCTTCCTCGCTGGCCTTGTGGGCGAGCATGGGGCCGCGCACGCAGTCGCCGATGGCCCAGACGCCGTCGACGCCGGTGTGGCAGTGGTCGTCGACCTGCACCATGCCGCGCTCGGTCAGCTTGACGCCGCAGTCGTCCGACAGCAGGCCGGCGGTGGCGGCGCGGCGGCCGACCGCGACCAGCAGCTTGTCGACGACCAACTGCTGGTCTGCCTTGCCGTCGTTGTATGTGAGGTGGACCTCGCCCTTCTTGATCTCGGCCTTCGAGACCTTGCAGCCGAGCTTGATGTCGAGGCCCTGCTTCTTGAACTCGCGCTGCGCGGCCTTGGCGATGTCGGCATCGGCAGCGGCCAGGAAGTCGGGCAGGGCTTCGAGGATGGTGACCTCGGCGCCGAGGCGCTTCCACACGCTGCCCATTTCGAGACCGATCACGCCGGCGCCGATGACGCCCAGGCGCTTCGGGGTGTCCTCGAAATCGAGCACGCCGACGTTGTCGACGATGTGCTTGCCATCGAACTTGGCAAACGGCAGCTCGATCGAGGTCGAGCCCGCGGCCAGGATGACGTTGGTGGCCTTCAGCTCGACGTCGTTGCCGTCGTGCGCCTTGACCTTGACCACGTTGCCGGCGTGCAGGGTGCCGAAGCCGTGGAAGGCGGTGACCTTGTTGGCCTTGAACAGGCTGGCCACGCCGCCGTTGAACTGTTTGACGATCTTGTCCTTGCGGCCGACCATCGTCTTGACGTCGATCTTCGCGTTGTCGGCGCTGATGCCGTGGTCCGCGAACATGTGGGTCAGGTTGTGGAACTGGCGCGAGGAATCCAGCATTGCCTTCGACGGGATGCAGCCCACGTTCAAGCAGGTGCCGCCGAGCGCGAGCTTGCCGTCGGCCTTGCCCTTGGTGGCATCGACGCAGGCGACCTTCATGCCCAGCTGCGCGGCGCGGATCGCGGCCACATAGCCGCCGGGGCCACCGCCGATGACGACGACATCGAATTGCTGCTGCTCGCTCATTTCATGTGCTCCCTGCGGGAATCGGGATAGGGGAATCGGGGTGTCGTCTGCGCAGATGCTGGCAGCGCCGACGAGTCTGCCGAACCAAGCCCCTCTCCCCTGGAGGGAGAGGGGATGGGGAGAGGGGGGCGGGGCTTGCGGCACGCGTCCCCCTCTCCCCAACCCCTCTCCCACGAGGGGAGAGGGGAGAACAGCGTCGTGCTGACGCTCGATACGATGTGGTTTCGGAACGCGGAGAGAAGAGCGGTGATCTGGGAGCTGTCTGCGGGGCCGGTGGGTCAAGACCCACCCTATGGGCCCGCAGTTTCAGAGGGGATTGCGCGCTATTACGAATCCCGAATCCCCAATCCCGAATCCCCGCTGCTCGGGCTTACAGCCCCAGCAACATCCGATGCGGATTCTCCAGCTGGTTCTTGATGTCGACCAGGAACAGCACGGCGTCCTTGCCGTCGATGATGCGGTGGTCGTAGCTGAGCGCGATGTACATCATCGGCGCGATCACGACCTGGCCGTTCTCGGCGATCGGGCGCTCCTTGATGGCGTGCATGCCGAGGATGGCCGACTGCGGCGGGTTGACGATCGGCGTCGACATCAGCGAGCCGAAGGTGCCGCCGTTGGTGATGGTGAAGGTGCCGCCCTGCAGGTCTTCCAGGCCGAGCTTGCCGTCGCGCGCCTTCTTGGCGTAGCCGGCGATGGCAGCCTCGACGTCACCGAAGCCCATCGACTCGACATTGCGCAGCACCGGGGTCACCAGGCCCTTGTCGGTGGCGACCGCGATCGAGATGTCGGCGTAGCCGTGGTAGATGATGTCGTTGCCGTCGACCGAGGCATTGATGATCGGGTGGCGCTGCAGCGCATTCGCCGCCGCCTTGGCGAAGAAGCTCATGAAGCCGAGCTTGATGCCGTGGGTCTTCTCGAAGCTCTCGCCCATGGCCTTGCGCATCTTCATGACTTCGCCGAGGTTGACCTCGTTGAACGAGGTCAGCATGGCGATCGAGTTCTTCGACTGCATCAGCCGCTCGGCGATGCGGGTGCGGATGCGGGTCATCGGCACGCGCTGCTCGGGGCGGGCGCCGCCGGCGGCGGTGACGCCGGCCTTGTTCAGATGGTTGACCAGGTCTTCCTTGGTCACGCGGCCGCCGCGGCCGGTGGCTTCGACCTCCTTCGGGTCGATGCCTTCCTGCGTGGCCACGCGGCGGCCGGCGGGCGAGAGATCGCTGACGTCGGCGCTCTTGGCAGCCGGCTTGGCTTCGGCCTTCTCGGCCTTGTCAGCCTTCGGCGCTTCGGCCTTGGCCTCGGTCTTCTTCTCTTCGGCCTTGGCCGGAGCCGCCGCTGCGCCGGCTTCGATGATCGCGATCACCTGCTGGCTGGTGACGGTGTCGCCGGCCTGGAACTTGATTTCCTTGAGCACGCCGTCGGCGGTGGCCGGCACTTCCAGCACGACCTTGTCGGTTTCCAGATCCACCAGGTTCTCGTCGCGCTTGACCGCGTCACCGGCCTTCTTGTGCCAGGTGGCGATGACGGCGTCGCTGACCGATTCGGGCAGCACAGGAACTTTGACTTCGATGCTCATGGCGGATCCTTGAGGCGAATGCGTTGGATGTGGCGTATCGGATGACGCGAAGAAGGCTGCTGCAGCTTACTCGGGCAGGTGCTCGTCGCCCTGCTTGCCGACGAGCGCGTCCTCGACCAGCTTGGCCTGCTCCTTGGCGTGGGTGGCGTAGTGGCCGCAGGCCGGTGCCGCCGAGCGCGCGCGGCCGGCGTAGCTGAGGTGCTGGCCGGACTGCAGGCAGAAGCGGAGGTGGTGCTGGATCTGGTACCACGCGCCCTGGTTCTGCGGCTCTTCCTGGCACCAGACCACTTCCTTGGCCTTGGCGAAGCGCTTCAGCTCGTTGGTCAGCAGTTCGCGCGGGAAGGGATAGAGCTGCTCGACGCGGACGATGGCGACGTCGGTGAGACCGCGCTTCTCGTGCTCTTCCAGCAGGTCGTAGTAGACCTTGCCGGAGCAGACCACCACGCGCGAGGCCTTCTTGGCGTCCTTGACGAGGCCGTCGGGGATCAGGTTCTGGAAGCCGCCCGAGGCCAGGTCTTCCAGGGTCGATACCGACAGCTTGTGGCGCAGCATCGACTTCGGCGTCATCACCACCAGCGGCTTGCGCGCGCGGCGCTTCATCTGCCGGCGGATCATGTGGAACATCTGCGCCGGGGTGGTCGGTGCGCAGACCTGGATGTTGTTCAGCGCGCACAGCTGCAGGAAGCGTTCAAGCCGCGCCGAGCTGTGCTCGGGGCCTTGGCCTTCGTAGCCATGCGGCAGGAACAGGGCCAGACCGCAGAGTCGGCCCCACTTGGCCTCGCCCGAGCTGATGAACTGGTCGATGACGACCTGGGCGCCGTTGGCGAAGTCGCCGAACTGGCCTTCCCAGATGGTCAGCGTGGTCGGGTCGGCGGTGGCGAAGCCGTACTCGAAGGCCATCACCGCCTCCTCGCTGAGCAGCGAGTCGATGATCGTGACGTGGTGCGGGTTCTTGACCAGCTCGCGCAGCGGCAGGTGGGTCTCGCCGGTGTTCTGGTCGTGCAGCGCGGCGTGGCGGTGGAAGAAGGTGCCGCGGTTGGCATCCTGACCGACCAGACGCAGCTTGTAGCCTTCTTCCAGCAGGGTCGCATAGGCGAGGTTCTCGGCGAAGCCCCAGTCCATGGCCAGCTCGCCGGCCGCCATCTTCAGGCGGTCTTCGTAGATCTTGGCGACGCGCGGATGCAGCTTGAGGCCGTCCGGCAGGGTGTTGATCTTCTTCGCGAGCTTGTCGAGGTTCTTGCGCAGCACGCCGGTCTCGGCCGGGTCCGACAGCTCGCCGTTGATGTAGGGCGTCCAGTCGGTGGCGAACTTGTCGACCACGCCTGCGGCCAGCTCAACAGCGGTGCCGTTCTTGTCGAGCAGATCGCGGTAGTTGTCGACCAGGGCCTTGGCCTCGTCGGCGCTGATCACGCCGTCCGAGATCAGTGCATCGGCGTAGAGCTCGCGGGTCGACTTGCGGCTGCGGATGTTCTGGTACATCAGCGGCTGCGTTGCCGCCGGCTCGTCGGCTTCGTTGTGGCCGTGGCGGCGGTAGCAGATCAGGTCGATCACCACGTCCTTGTTGAAGCGCTGGCGGAAGTCGAAGGCCAGCTGGGCGCAGAACACCACGGCTTCCGGGTCGTCGCCGTTCACGTGCAGGATCGGCGCTCCGACCATCTTGGCGACGTCGGTGCAGTACAGGGTCGAACGCGCGTCATCGACGCGGTGGGTGGTGAAGCCGACCTGGTTGTTGATCACCACGTGCACGGTGCCGCCGACCGCGAAGCCGCGGGCCTGCGACATCTGCAGCAGCTCCATCACCACGCCCTGGCCGGCAAACGCCGCGTCGCCGTGGATCAGCACCGGTACCACCTGCTTGCGCTCGGCGTCCTCGCGGCGGGTCTGGCGGGCGCGCACGCTGCCGGCGATCACCGGGTCGATGATCTCCAGATGCGAGGGGTTGAAGCCCAGGGTCAGGTGGATCGAGCCGGTGCTGGTGCGCACGTCGGACGAGAAGCCCATGTGGTACTTCACGTCGCCCGAGCGGGTCGCGTCGACCGGGCCTTCGTGCTTGCCCTCGAACTCGGCGAACAGCTGGTGCGGCGGCTTGCCCAGCGTGTTGATCAGGACGTTGAGGCGGCCGCGGTGGGCCATGCCGATCACCATCTCCTTGACGCCGCCGTCGCCGCCACGCTGGACCAGGTCGTCCATCAGCGGGATCAGGCTTTCGCCGCCTTCCAGCGAGAAGCGCTTCTGACCCACGTACTTGGTGTGCAGGTAGCGCTCCAGGCCTTCGGCCTGGGTCAGCTTGGCCAGCACGCGCTTGCGGCGCTCGGGCGCGAACTGGAAGTTGTCGCCGACGGCTTCGAGGCGCTCGTACATCCAGCGGCGCTGCTCGGCCTCGGCGATGTGCATGAACTCGGCACCGATCGAGCCGGAGTAGGTGGCCTTGAGATGCGCCAGCAGGTCGGCCAGCTTCATCCGCGCCGGGCCGGACGGCATGCCCGTGTTGAACTCGGTGTTGAGGTCGTCCTTGGACAGACCGTGGAAGGCGAGGTCGAGATCCGGCGCGTTCTGCTTGGCCGCCATGCCCAGCGGGTCGAGATTGGCGCCGAGGTGCCCGCGCGAGCGGTAGGCCGTGACCAGCTTCAGCACCGCGCCCTGCTTCTGCGAGTCGGTGTCGGCGGCGACGATCACGCCGCGGCCGGCTTCGCGGGCGGCGCGCATGATGTCGGCCATCACCAGCGAATGCGGCACGTCGCCGGCCTCGCGGCCCTTCAGCTCATCGAAGTATTTGCGCCATTCGGTTGAGACCGCAGCGGGATCCGCCAGCCAGGTCTCGTAGAGGTCTTCGACGAAGGCGGCGTTGCCGCCGGCGATATGGGAGGACTGGCTGAACTGCTTGATCAGACTGCTCACGATGACCTTGCCGGTGTGCGCGATGGGGAGGGCGTGCGATGCGTCGCACAGAGCGACGCGGGCGGCCATGCGGCCGCCGTCTGGAGCGCGAAAGTATAAACCGGGTTAAACCGCGCTTAAGCAGCGACCTTCGTAGGACCGGGCGGCGGGCAGGTCGCGTTCAGGTCCGGGCGGGACTGGAATCCTGATTGCGCGCTGGATTTCACCAGTCCCCTCGCAGTCCGCAAGCGGGTGGATGCGTGGGCGTTCGTCCCATGCGGTAGCGCAGGGTGGGCAGCGGAAGGGTGGCGGCAGCCCATGGCTCAGTCGCGCTGTTCGGTGGCTGCGTCCTGCTCGACCGGGAACGGGTGCTCTCTTGATGAGTGGGTGTAGTCGACACGTCCGGCGCGCAAGTCGCGGTAAACGGCGGCGCGCATGACCAGCATCGCCACCACTGGGGCGGTCAGCAGCACGAAGGCGGTGATCAGCAGCTCGTGGATCACCGGCCGTGACTGCAGTCCGCTGAAGTACAGCATCGAGGCGATCAGGAAGCAGCCGGCGCCCAGGGTAATGGCGATCGCCGGGCCGTGGATGCGCTGGTAGAAGCTCGGCAGCCGCAGCAGACCCAGCGCGCCGATCAGCACGATCAGCCCGCCGAGCACCAGCAGCAGGGAGACCAGCAGGGCGAGCCAGCCGGGCAGGGTGTCGATGGCCGGGTTCATTCGATGATCTCCCCGCGCAACAGGAACTTGGCCAGGCCCAGCGTGGAGACAAAGCCGGTCAGCGCGATCAGCAGGGCCAGATCGAAGTAGGTGTCGCTGCCGAAGCGGATGCCGAGGCTCAGCGCGAACAGCATGATGCACATCCACAGGGTGTCGAGTGCCAGCACGCGGTCCTGCGCGCTGGGGCCGCGCAGCAGGCGCAGCACGCAGAACAGGATGGCCAGCATGACGCAGCCTTGCGCGAAGCCGATGGCCCAGGGCAGCAGGCTCGTCATCGTTCGTCTCCCTCGAAGATCTCGATCAGCGGCCGCTCGTAGCGGGTCTTGATGGTGTCGATCCACCAGGCCTCGTCGTGCAGGTCGAACACGTGCAGGGCGAGCTCGTGGGTGTCGGGCAGGATCTCCACCCAGACCGTGCCCGGCGTCGAATTGATGATGCAGGACAGCACCGCAAGTCCCGCTGGCTCGCGCAAGTCCAGGGGCACGCGGATGAACTGGGAGTTCAGCCGGTCATGCCGGGCGAACAGGATGATCTGGCTGACGTTGAAGCAGGAGCGGACGATCTCGACCAGCGCGCCCAGCGCCAGCTTCAACAGGGCCAGCGGCTTGCGGATGCGGGCCTCGACCGGCGCCAGCGGCCGCGCCAGCAGCGGCAGCAACAGGGCCAGCAGCAGGCCGAGCAGGATCTGGCCGAGGCCGATGCTCTGGTTGAGCAGCAGCCACATCACCAGCAGGGCCGCGGTCATCAGCGGCGAGGGCAGCCAGCGCGTCATGGGGCGGCCTCCGTGGCGGATGTGGTCGGGCCCGGGATCGGGCGTTCGCCCAGCACCCGTTCGACATAGGCCTGCGGCTGGTGGACGCCGTCGGTGGCGCGGCGCAGGAAGTCGCTGAGCGGCGCGGCCAGCACGGTCATCAGCACGCAGGCCATCAGCAGCAGGCCGACCGGGGCCGCCTCGCTCGGACGCAGGCGCGGCGGTGGCGCGGCCTGGTTGGCCCAGAAGGTGCGCACGCCGAGGCGCATCAGCGAGATGATCGCGGCCAGGCCGGCGGCCAGCATCAGCCCGAGCAGGGCCATCGCCGGCAGCAGGCTGGCGCCGGCGCTCGCGGCCAGCAGGTCGTGGAAGATCGAGAACTTGGCGAGGAAGCCCGACAGCGGCGGCATGCCCGCGATGACCAGCGCGCAGCCGACGAAGGCGAGACCCAGGAAGGCGATCGCGGCCGGGATGGCGACACCGGCCGATTCCTGCGGGGCGTCCTCCATGGCGAAGGCTTCCATGGTCAGGGCCAGCACCGCCGAGACCGGCGTGCGCAGGCGCTCCATCAGCTCGACGAGGAGCAGGAAGGCGGCCACGGCCAGGGTCGAGCTCAGCAGGTAGAACAGGGCCGAGGCCATCAGCGCGGCGTCGGCGAAGCTCAGCACCGCGAGCAGGGTGCCCGAGGAAACGATGGCGCTGTAGCCGGCCATGCGCCCGGGTTCCTGGCTGGCGAACAGGCCGATCGCGCCGAAGGCGAGTGTCGCGAGCCCGCCCCAGAACAGGAACTGCGCGCCGAACTGGGCCGAGTCACCGGACCCATCCGAGAACACCACCAGCCAGATCCGCAGCATCACGTAGAAGCCGACCTTGGTCATCAGCACCATCATCGCGCCGACCGGCGGCGAGGCCGCCGCGTAGCTGCCAGGCAGCCAGAAGCACAGCGGCCACATCGCGCTCTTGGTCAGGAAGGCGACCGCGAGGATGGCGGCACCGGCTTCGAACAGCAGGCGGTCTTGGGCGTTGAGCGAGGCGACGCGCTGGGCGAGGTCGGCGAGGTTCAGGCTGCCGGCGCTGCCGTAGATCAGTGCCACGCCGATCAGGAACAGGAAGGAGGCCAGCAGGTTGACGGTGATGTACTGCATGCCCGTGCGGACGCGGGTCGTGTTGTAGCCGTGCAGCAGCAGGCCGTAGGACGCGGCCAGCATGACCTCGAAGAACACGAACAGGTTGAACAGGTCGCCGGTCAGGAAGGCGCCGTTCAAGCCCATCAGCAGGAACTGGAACAGCGAGTGGAAGTGCACGCCGATACGGCTCCAGCGCGCCGCCGAGAACAGCAGGGCGGCCAGCGCCAGGCCGGCGGCGAGCACCAGCATCAGCGCGGAGAGGCGGTCTGCGACCAGCACGATGCCGAAAGGCGCGGCCCAGTTTGCGGCGAGGTAGACGCCGATGCCTTCGGCGAAGACCCCGGTGTCGGTGAGGCGCAGCAGGGCGAGCGCGCAGGCCAGCACGACCATCACCGAGGCCATGTTGATCGCCAGCTTCAGCTGGTGGTGCCGCTCGTTGACCATCACCAGCGCGGCACCAACCATGGCCGGCAGCAGCACCGGCAGCAGGATCAGCTGGTTGAGCCAGTGCTGACTCATGCGTCATCCCCCCGTGCGCCTTCTTCGCGGCCATCGACGTGGTCGGTGCCGGTCAGACCGCGTGAGGCCAGCAGCACGACAAGGTAGAGCGCCGTGGTGGCGAAGCCGATCACGATGGCGGTCAGCACCAGCGCCTGCGGCAGCGGGTCGGCGTAGGCCGAGGGATCGATGGGCGGCGGCGTCAGCGTCAGCGGCGGCTTGTCGACGTTGAGTCGTCCCATGCCGAAGATGAACAGGTTGACTGCGTAGGACAGCAGCATCAGTCCGATCACGACCTGGAAGCTGCGCGGGCGCAGCACCAGCCAGACGCCGGAGCCGAACAGCACGCCGATGGCGATGGCGAGCACGATTTCCATCAGGGCGTTCCTTGCGATGCCGCCGCAGCCGCAGCCGCCGCCTGCGCGGTTTCGGCGGCGGTGGGCTGGCGATGGCTGCGGATCGACTGGTGGGCCAGGGCGACCAGGACCAGCATGGTCGAGCCGACCACCGCGCCGAATACGCCGAGGTCGAAGACGAAGGCGCTGGGTACGTGGATCTCTCCAAGCAGCGGCAGGCTGAAGTGGGCCGTGTGGCTGGTCAGGAAGGGAAAGCCGAAGGCCAGCGAGCCGAGCCCGGCGATGCCGGCCAGCAGCAGGCCGAGTGCGATCCAGCGGTAGGGCCGCAGCTGCAGCCGGGATTCGACCCAGGTGGTGCCGGCCAGCATGTACTGGACGATGATCGCGATCGAGAAGGTCAGGCCGGCGACGAAGCCACCGCCCGGCAGGTTGTGCCCGCGCATGAAGTAGTAGGCCGCGGCCAGGGCGATGATCGGCAGCAGCAGGCGCAGGTACACAGCGGGCACCATCAGGTAGCCCGAGCGGACCTGCTGCACCGGTGACTGCATGGCCGCGGGGTCGAGGCGGTTGGTCTGCTGCGGCGGCAGGGCGATGCTTTCCGGCGCCGGTCGGAAGCGGCGCAGCAGCGCATAGACGGTCAGCGCGACGATGCCCAGCACGGCGACCTCGCCGAAGGTGTCGAAGCCGCGGAAGTCGACGAGCAGCACGTTGACGACGTTGCTGCCGCCGCCTTCCGGCAGCGAGCGCTCCAGGAAGAAGCCGCCGATGCCCGGACCTGCAGCCCGGCTCATGACGGCATAGCTCATGACCGCCATGCCCAGTCCGGCGATGGCGGCAAGCAGCAGGTCGCGGCCGCGGCGCAGCCGGGCCATGCCCTCGGCGACGCCCTTCATCTCGATCCGCGAGGGCAGCCAGCGCAGGCCGAGCAGGATCAGCACCGTGGTCACTGTCTCCACCATCAGCTGGGTGAGTGCGAGGTCGGGTGCGGACAGCCAGAGGAAGCTGAGGCTGGTGACGATGCCGGTGCCACCGGCCAGGCTGAGCGCGGCCAGGCGATGGAACTTGGCCTGCCAGGCCGCGGCGATCGCGCAGACGCAGCCGGCGATCCACAGGGCGGCGAAGCCGAGCGGCGGTGGCGCGGCGGGTGCCTCGATCATGGCCAGCGCGGCGGCGACGCCGGGCACCGCCACCGCGACCGTCAACAGCAGCATCAGCGCCAGCTGCGGCTGGCTGCGGCGTGTGCCGAGAAAGCGCTCCAGGCGGCCGGCAAAGGCGGTGGCCACCAGCAGAGCCTTCTCGTAGACCTCTTTGCCGTTGAAGCGCCAGAGCAGGGGCACGTGCTCGCGGCCGATCAGGTTGAAGCGGCGCCGCAGCATGACGTACAGCGCAACGCCGCCGAGCAGGGCGACGACGCTCATCAAGAGCGGCAGGTTGAATCCGTGCCAGACCGCGAGGCTGTAGTCGGGCGTGAGATCGCCCAGCACCGACTGTACCGCGGCATGCAGGAAGGGCCCGATGCTGAGCGCAGGGATGACGCCGACCACCAGGCAGCACAGCACCAGGATCTCCACCGGCAGGCGCATCCAGCGGTTCGGCTCGTGCGGCGCGATCGGAAGGTCGTTCGGCAGCGGGCCGAAGAAGATGTAGATGAAGCGCAGCGAGTAGGCGAGGCTCAGGACGCCGGCGGCAACCGCGGCGAACGACATCCACCAGTCGTCCGCTGCACCGACCATCAGCGCTTCCGCGAAGAACATCTCCTTCGACAGGAAGCCGTTGAGAAGAGGCACGCCCGCCATCGCGCCGCTGGCGACGATCGCGAGGGTGGCGGTGATCGGCAGGGCCTTGCCGAGCCCGCGCAGCACGCGCATGTCGCGGGTGCCGGTCTCGTGGTCGATGATGCCGGCGGCCATGAACAGCGAGGCCTTGAAGGTGGCGTGGTTCAGCGTGTGGAAGATCGCCGCGACCATGGCCAGCGGCGTGCCCATGCCCAGCAGAAGGGTGATCAGGCCGAGATGGCTGATCGTCGAATAGGCCAGCAGGCCCTTCAGGTCGTGCTGGAAGATCGCGATGAAGGCGCCGATCAGCAGGGTGCAGACGCCGGCACCGCCGATGAGCAGGCTCCAGGCCTCGGTGCCCGAGAGCACGGGCCACAGCCGGATCAGCAGGAATACGCCTGCCTTCACCATGGTGGCCGAGTGCAGGTAGGTGGAGACCGGTGTCGGCGCCGCCATCGCCTGAGGCAGCCAGAAGTGGAAGGGGAACTGCGCACTCTTGGTCAGCGCGCCCAGCGCGATCAGCACCAGCGTGGGCAGGTACCAGTCGTGCTCGCGTACACGCTCACCGGCGGCCAGCACCGCGTCGAGCTCATAGCTGCCGACGATGTGGCCGAGCAGCAGCACGCCGGCCAGCAGGCAGAGCCCGCCCGTTCCGGTGACGGTGAGGGCCATGCGCGCACCGCGTCGTGCATCCGCGCGGTGGTGCCAGTAGCCGATCAGCATGAAGGAGACGAGGCTGGTGAGCTCCCAGAACAGCACCAGCTGGATCAGGTTGCCGGACAGCACCACGCCCTGCATGGCGCCCATGAAGGCCAGCAGGAAGGCGAAGAAGCGCGGCACCGGATCCTGCGGCGACATGTAGTAGCGCGCGTAGATCACCACCAGCACGCACATGCCCTGGATCAGGCAGGTGAACAGCCAGGCGAGCCCATCCATGCGCAGGCTGAATTGCAGGCCCTTGGAGGCGAGCCAGGTCCACTCCTGCCGGATCACCTCGCCGTGGGCAATCGGCTCGAACAGGCTCAGCGCGAGCAGCAGGCCGACCACGGCCGCGCCGCCCGCCAGCCAGGCTTCGCGATTGCGCGCGTTCGCCGGCATGGCTGCGGCAATCACGGCGGAGGCGAAGGGCAGGAGGATGAGGAGCAGGAGCTGCATGGGCTGGGTCAGGTCGGAATTTCAGGTTGGGCGAAATGCAAGCCCGCACTCGCAGGCGCCGCAGCCAGGGGATGCCGGGCGGCGCGAACGGAAGCAGTGGAGCCTGGTCCAGGCCGGCAGGGCGCACGAAACAAGCGCCAGCGCTACCAGAACGAACCAGCAAACACCGGACGTCCAATCGCTCGCCGGCAGGGCCTGGCGGGGCGCGAATCGACGATCAAGAGCTGTCGCAGAGGAGTTGTCGCTGAACCCGGGCGCACGAGGGGCGCCGACCGCTACAACCCAGAGCCCGAGGGTAGGAAAATTCCGGGGTGCAGCGCAAGTCGAATTGCCGCGAAAGTCCGATCTCTGTGCATCGAGATGTCGCGACCAGGTGAAGCGCGGCACACCCTCCGGGGGCGAAGGATGCATGCTCGACACAAGGCGCAGAGCACGGGCAAGCGCGCATGTGCGCGATTGCCGCATCCCGTGATGCCTGCACCGCGCATGCGCTGAGGCGGCAGACTCTAGCCGCCGGCGAGGAACACCCGGGGTCTTGGCTCAGCCCCGCAGCGTCTCAATGCGCCGTCCAGGCGGCGGGACGCTTCTCGAAGAAGGCCTTCAGACCTTCCTGGCCTTCCCTGGACACGCGCAGGGCGGCGATCAGGTCGGCATTGGCTTCGTCGAGCGCCCGGCGCTGCTTGCTGTCGGGGTGCTGGATCCGCTGCACCAGACGCTTGGCCTCAAGGACCGCGAGCGGACCTGCGGTTTTCAGGCGCTCGACTTCGGCATCGACCGCGGCATCCAGCTCGGCCGCCGGCACGGCGGCGTGCACCAGGCCAATGCGCGCGGCTTCGGCGGCATCGAAGACCTGGGCGGTGAGGAACAGGCGCCGCGCCTGGCGCGCGCCGATCGCATCGATCACATAGGGCGAGATCACTGCCGGCACCAGGCCGAGACGGGTTTCGGTCAAGCCGAAGCGGGCGTCGCTGGAGGCGATCGCGATGTCGCAGCAGGCGACCAGGCCCACGCCGCCGCCGAGTGCCGCGCCGTTGACGCGGGCGATGGTCGGCTTGTCGAGATGGTTCAGCACCCGCATCAGCTTGGCCAGCTGGCGCGCATCCTTGCGGTTCTCCTTCTCGGAGGCCTGCGCCATGCGCTTCATCCAGTTCAGGTCGGCACCGGCCGAGAACGAGGCGCCAGCACCGGTCAGCACCACCACGCGCACCGCGTCGTCTTCCTCGACCGCGCGCAGGGCGTCGATGAGTGCCTCGATCAGCAGGTCGTCAAACGCGTTGTGGATCTTCGGGCGGTCGAGCGTGAGGGTGGCGACACCGGCGACGGTACGTACGTTGAGAGGCGATTCGCTGACCATTTCGATTCCTTGGAGCGGACTGGGCAGTGACCCTGCCCGCTGCCGGTTACATGCGGAAGACGCCGTAGCGCGGCGGCTCGATCGGGGCGTTCAGGCTGGCGGCAAGGCCCAGGCCCAGCACGCGGCGGGTGTCGGCAGGGTCGATCACGCCGTCGTCCCACAGCCGCGCGGTGGCGTAGTAGGGATGGCCCTGGCGCTCGTACTGCTCGCGGATCGGCGCCTTGAAGGCCTCCTCGTCCTCGGCGCTCCACTGCTTGCCAGCGGCTTCGATGCCGTCACGGCGCACGGTGGCGAGCACGCTGGCGGCCTGCTCGCCGCCCATCACCGAGATGCGCGCATTCGGCCAGGTCCACAGGAAGCGGGCGCCGTAGGCGCGCCCGCACATGGCGTAGTTGCCGGCGCCGAAGCTGCCGCCGATGACGATGGTGAACTTCGGCACCGAGGAGCAGGCCACCGCGGTGACCATCTTGGCGCCGTCCTTCGCGATGCCGGCGTTCTCGTACTTCTTGCCGACCATGAAGCCGGTGATGTTCTGCAGGAACACCAGCGGGATGCCGCGCTGGTTGCAGAGTTCGATGAAGTGCGCGCCCTTCAGCGCCGACTCCGAGAACAGGATGCCGTTGTTTGCGACAATGCCGACCGGCATGCCGTAGACGTGGGCGAAGCCGCAGACCAGGGTCTTGCCGTAGCGCGCCTTGAACTCCTGGAACTCCGAGCCGTCGACCAGGCGCGCGATCACCTCGCGGATGTCGAAGGGCCGACGGGTATCCCGCGGCACCACGCCGTAGAGCTCGTCGGTGGCGTACTTTGGCTCACGCGCGGGCTGCAGCGCGACCGGCGGCTGCTTGCTGCGGTTGAGGTGCTTCAGGATGTCGCGGGCGATCTGCAGGGCGTGGCGGTCGTTCTCGGCGAAGTGGTCGGCCACGCCGGAAATGCTGGTGTGCACCTCGGCACCGCCCAGCGATTCGGCATCCACGACCTCGCCGGTGGCCGCCTTCACCAGCGGCGGGCCGCCCAGGAAGATCGTGCCCTGCTCCTTGACGATGATCGATTCGTCGCACATCGCCGGCACATACGCACCGCCGGCGGTGCAGCTGCCCATCACCACCGCGATCTGCGGGATGTTCTCGGCCGAGAGCCGGGCCTGATTGTAGAAGATCCGGCCGAAGTGCTCCTTGTCCGGGAACACCTCGTCCTGCAGCGGCAGGAAAGCGCCGCCGGAATCGACCAGGTAGACGCAGGGCAGGCGGTTCTCGCGGGCGATCTCCTGCGCGCGCAGGTGCTTCTTCACCGTCATCGGGAAGTAGGTGCCGCCCTTCACCGTGGCGTCGTTGGCCAGCACCATCACCTCGCCGCCGTGTACGCGGCCGATGCCGGCGACGAGCCCGGCGCCGGGCGCCTGGTCCTCGTACATGCCGTGCGCGGCCTGCGGGGCGATCTCAAGAAAGGGCGAGCCGGGGTCGAGCAGGGCATCGACGCGCTCGCGCGGCAGCAGCTTGCCGCGGGCGACGTGCTTCTCGCGGGCCTTGTCGCCGCCGCCAAGCGCGACGCGATCCAGCTGGGCGCGCAGGTCGGCGACCAGGGCCTTCAGGTGGGCGGCATTGTCCGCGAACTCGGGCGCGCGCGGATCGATCTGGGAGTGCAGAACAGGCATCGGGGGCGAAGGTCCTGGGCGTTCCGCTGAGAGTTGCGGACGCGTGGCGGGTGCGGCGGCGAAGGCAGCCGTGAAAGCAGGACGCCCGGCATCGCGCCGGGCGTCCGCTCAGCTTCAGACCAGTTCGATGGCAAGCGCGGTGGCCTCGCCGCCGCCGATGCACAGGCTGGCGATGCCGCGCTTCTTGCCGCGCGCCTGCAGCGCATGGATCAGGGTCACCACCACGCGCGCACCGGAGGCGCCGATCGGATGGCCCAGCGCGCAGGCGCCGCCGTTGACGTTGACCTTCTCGTGCGGGATCGACAGGTCGGCCATGGCCGCCATGGTGACAACGGCGAAGGCCTCGTTGATCTCGAACAGGTCGACGTCGGCGACGGTCCAGCCGAGCTGCTTCAACAGCTTGTCCATCGCGCCGACCGGGGCGGTGGTGAACCACTCCGGGGCCTGCGAATGGGTGGCGTGCCCGACAATGCGCGCGATCGGCGCAGCACCGGCGGCCTTGGCGGCGTCCTCGCCCATCAGCACCAGCGCGGCCGCGCCGTCGCTGATCTTCGATGAGCTGGCGGCGGTGATCGTGCCGTTCTCCTTGCGGAAGGCCGCGCGCAGGCCGGGGATCTTGGACACGTCGCAGCGCGCGGGCTCTTCATCGCTGTCGATCTGCACGTCACCCTTGCGGCCGGCGACGGTGACCGGCGCGATCTCGGCCTTGAAGGCACCGCTGCCCTGCGCTGCCATCGCGCGGTTCACCGACTCGATGGCGAAGGCATCCTGGGCTTCGCGGCTGAAGCTGTACTTGTCTGCGCAGGCCTCGCCGAACACGCCCATGGCCTGGCCCTTGTAGGGATCGGTCAGGCCGTCCCAGGCCATGTGGTCGACCAGCTTGCCGTCGCCGTAGCGGATACCGGCGCGGGCCGCGACCATGTGCGGCGCATTGGTCATGGACTCCATGCCGCCCGAAACCACAACGGAGGCTGACCCGGCCTTGATCAGATCATGGCCCAGCATGATCGCCTTCATGCCCGAACCGCAGACCTTGTTGATGGTGGTGGCGCCGGCCGACAGCGGCAGGCCGGCAGCGATCGACGCCTGGCGGGCGGGCGCCTGGCCGAGGTTGGCCGGCAGCACGCAGCCCATGATCACTTCGGAGACGGCGTCGCCGGCGACACCGGCCTGGGCCAGCGCGGCGGAGATCGCGGCGGCACCCAGCGTCGGCGTGGGCACGCCGGTGAACTGGCCCTGGAACGAACCGATGGCCGTGCGCTTGGCGCCGACGATCACGACGGAATTCGACATGGGGATCTCCTGGGGAGGGGCGCCGCAGCGGGCTGCCGCGGCAAAGCCCGTCGATTATCAACTGCGCGCAGGCGCAGGCCAACCGGGACTTTCGATACGGCGGCGCAGGGAGCGCCTGGCGTGGCACGCTGAAGAAACAGAACGCTTGCCACCACATGTCTTCGTCGTCGCCCGCGCGGAGGCGGGGGCCCAGTAACACAGGCGACAGCCGCAAGACCCCTGGATCCCCGCCTCCGCGGGGATGACGAATCAGGGTTTCTTCAAGAACACCCGACGCGCTAAGGGGGCTGAAAAGCTTTCAAGAAACAGAATGCTCGTCACGACCCATCTTCGTCGTCGCCCCCGCGGAGGCGGGGGCCCCGTAACACAGGCGACAGCCGCAAGAACCCTGCATCCCCGCCTCCGCGGGGATGACGAATCAGGGTTTCTTCAAGAACACCCGACGCTCGAAGCGGGGGGTGAGAGGCTCTCACGCCGCGCATTGCTCTTCGCCAAGCGGCAGCAGGCCGCGCGCCTGCAGCCAGAGCCGGGCGTTCTCGGCATCCTGCTCGAACCAGGCCTGCGTCGTCCCCAGCCGGAAGCTGTAGCCCCAGGCGTCCATGTCTCGCATCAGACGTTCGCGGCCCACACCGGGCAGGGCATCGGCCAGCACGATCTGCAGGTAGCAGGTCGCGTCCTCTTCCTCGATCGAATCGGTGGCGTCGGTGTGTACCTGGGCGCGCCGTTCGGGCGACAGCACGATCAGATGGCAGGCCTCGTGCAGCAGCGAGTGCACCGGCGTGTCGCTGCGGGCGTAGACCTGGCTGCCGATGACGCCGGCCTCGCATTCGCCCCAATAGCTGCCGGGAATCGGCGCGCCGTCGTCGACCCGGACGAGCTCAAGGTCGAAGCCGGCCAGCAGGCGGGCAGGGGCCTCGAAACCCAGGCGGCCGAGACGCAGCACATCGGCGTCGGCCTCGCTCATGCGCTCACTCGGTGCGGGCGCGACCCTCGCCCTCGGGCAGGGCGACGGAGATATCGAGCACGTCGTGTTCGCCGTCCTTCTGCAGGTCGACCTTGACCGCATCGACGTCGACATTGACGTACTTGCGGATCACTTCGAGCAGTTCGCGCCGCAGCAGCGGGAGATAGTCCGGACCGCCGCGATTGCTGCGCTCCTGCGCGACGATGATGCGCAGGCGCTCCTTGGCGATGTTGGCGGTCGCCTTGGGTTTGGACTTCAGGAAATCGAAAATGCCCATGGCGTGGTTCAGCCCCCGAAGAGTTTCTGCAGCAGGCCTTTCTTCTCGACCTGGGTGAAGCGCATCGGGCGGCTCTCGCCGAGGATGCGCGCGACCGCGTCGCCATAGGCCTGGCCGGCGGGCGACTCGGCGTCGAGGATCACCGGCTCGCCCTTGTTCGACGAGGACAGCACGTCCGGGCTCTCGGGAATCACGCCGATCGCCTTGATGCCCAGCACCTCCTCGACGTCGGCGATGCTCATCATCTCGCCGGCCTCGACGCGCTTCGGGTTGTAGCGGGTCAGCAGCAGGTGCTCGGCGACGCGCTCGCCGCGTTCGGCGCGGCGGGTTTTGCTGGCGAGCAGGCCGAGGATGCGGTCGGAGTCACGCACCGAGCTGACTTCGGGGTTCACCACCACGATCGCCTGGTCAGCGAAGTACATGGCGAGGAAGGCGCCCTTTTCGATGCCGGCCGGGCTGTCGCAGAGGATGATGTCGAAACCTTCTGCGGCAAGCTCGTTCAGCACCTTCTCGACGCCTTCCTTGTTCAGGGCGTCCTTGTCGCGGGTCTGCGAGGCCGCCAGCACGTGCAGGTTGTCGAAGCGCTTGTCCTTGATGAGCGCCTGCTTGAGCGTGGCTTCGCCGTGGATCACGTTGACGAAGTCGTACACCACGCGGCGCTCGCAGCCCATGATCAGGTCGAGGTTGCGCAGGCCGACGTCGAAATCGATCACTGCCACCTTCTTGCCCTGTTTCGCGAGGCCAACCGCGATGCTGGCGCTGCTGGTGGTCTTGCCCACTCCACCCTTGCCCGAGGTGACGACGATGATCTCTGCCAAGGCACGTACTCCGTATCTGTCGCTGTGCGGTTGCTTCAAGGGATTGCAGCAGGCCCTCAGGCCATGACCGCGATCTGCAGTTTGTCGTTTTCAAGCCAGATCTGCACGGGCTTGCCGCGCAGCTCGGCGGGGATCGATTCCATCACCCGGTACTGCCCGGCCACTGCGACCAGCTCGGCGTTGAACTCGCGGCAGAAGATCCGCGCGTTGACATCGCCGCGGGCGCCGGCAAGGGCGCGTCCGCGCAGGCTGCCGTAGATGTGGATGCTGCCGTCGGCAATGACTTCGGCGCCGTTGCCGACCATGGCGCAGACGGTGAGGTCGCGGCCCTGGGCGTAGACCTGCTGGCCGGAGCGCACCGGCTGCAGCTGCATCTGGCTGCCGCCGGCGGCAGGCGCCTGTGCAGGTGCGGCCACGGGCTCGACGGCTTCGGCAGCGGGCTCCGGCGCGCGACGCCGCGATGCGGCCTCGCGCGGGGCAGGCTCTGGCGTGGCTTCGGCGCTCTCGTACTGGGCGCGGAACTTGGCCAGCAGCGGCAGGCCGATGCGCTCGGACAGGGCTTCGATCTCGCGGGTGCCGAAGGCCAGCCCGACCGGAAGCACGCCGGCGGCGCGCAGGCCATCGATGAGCGCACGGGCCGCGTGCTCATCGGGGCAGCGCGACAGCGAACCGAAGTCGACGATGACCGCGGCACGGCCGAACAGCTTGGGCGCACGCTCGACGCGCTCGCGCATCTCCGCGACCAGACGGGCGACGTCGAGTTCGCGGACGCGCAGATTGGCGATGCCGACCTGGCCGATCTTGAGTTCGCCGGCCTGTTCGAAATTCACGGCTGAGTTCATGGGGCTCAGGTGCCGGTGGCGCGCACTGGCTGCTGCTCCAGACGGACGCGGCTGCGCAGCCAGTCCTCGTCGGGAAGGCCGCCGTGGGCGAGGTAGGTGGTGTTGACGAAGTCGAAGCTCGGCAGGTCCTTGACCAGCAGGCTGACCTCGCGGCCGGCTTCCTCCATCTGGTGTTGGCCGACCTCACGGAAGCCGTAGGTGCCATGGAAGAGCAGGGCGGCGTCGTTGCGCGGCTCCAGGAAGACCTCGCAGGCCAAGGTCGGCACGCGCACTTCGGCATAGCTGGTGACGTCGGCGTAGAACACCTTGCCAAGACCAGCGCCGCGCCGCGAACTGGCGACGACGATGCGGTCGATGTAGAGGAAGTCCTCGAAGCGCTCGCAGAACCAGCGGTAGTTCGAGCTGCCGTAGGGCGTGCCCGGACGCAGGGCGATCAGGAAGCCCGCCATCTGCCCGTCGACCTCCGCCACCCGGAAGTAGTCGGCATGGCGCATGAAGAAGCGGACGCGCTCGGCATCCAGCGGAAGGATGCTCTGGCCGGCGCTGTTGTTGAGCGCCAGGACGGAATCAAGATCATGCTCGCCGACGTCGCGAATGGCGATCGACATGCCGAACTCCCGGGGGAACGGACGAAAGCCCCGGCAAGGCCAAGGGCGCGTGAATTATGCCACGGTCGGCCGATGCCGGCCCGGCTGCGGCGCATGGCAGGGCGCAAAAGCAGCGGGGCGCGGCTTGCGCCGCGCCCCGCTGCACGACTTGCGGTGGCCAGATGCCTCAGGCCAGGCCGGCGGCCTTCATCACTTCGGCGGCGTAGTCTTCCACCACCTTCTCGATGCCTTCGCCCACGGCCAGGCGCTCGAAGCGGACCACGTCGGCGCCAGCGGCCTTCAGCGCGGCTTCGACGGTCTGGTCGGTGTTGAGCACGTAGGGCTGGCCGTACAGGGTGACCTCGTTGATGATGCGATTCACCTTGCCGCTGATGATCTTCTCGAGGATCTCGGCCGGCTTGGCGCGGTCCTTGTCCGACATCTTGGCCAGCTCGATTTCCTTTTCCTTGGCCAGGAAGTCGGCCGGCACGTCGGCGGCCTTGTTGTACGGGGGGTTCATCGCTGCGACGTGCATGGCGATACCGCGCGCCAGCTCGGCGTCACCGCCCTTGACCTCGACCAGCACGCCGATGCGGCCGCCGTGGATGTAGGCGGCGACGTTGTCGCTGCTCTCGAAGCGAGCCATGCGGCGGACCTGCACGTTCTCGCCAACCTTGGCGATGACCGCGGCGCGGGTTTCTTCGACCGTGCTGCCGTCGGCCAGCTTCGCGGCCTTGAGCGCTTCGATGTCGGCGGCACCGGAGGCCAGGGCGGCCTGCGACACGGTGTCGACGAACTTCAGGAAGTTCTCGTCCTTGGCGACGAAGTCGGTTTCGCAGTTGACCTCGACCAGCACGGCGCTGCCGGCCGACTGGGCGACGCCGATGCGACCCTCGGCGGCGACGCGGCCAGCCTTCTTGTCAGCCTTGGCAAGACCGGTCTTGCGCAGGTGCTCCATCGCCGCTTCGATGTCGCCACCATTCTCGGCCAGGGCCTTCTTGCATTCCATCATGCCGGCGCCGGAGCGCTCGCGCAGTTCCTTCACCAGGCTGGCAGTGATTTCCATGGGGAGTTCCTTGAAGAGGGTGTGGGGCGGCGCCTCGGGGGCGCCGCCTGCTTGATGCTTGGCCCTGCAATGCCGCGCAGCCTGGCTGCGCGGCATTGCAGGGCCGTGAACCCCGCGCCCGGCGCGGGGTTCACAGGGGCCGATTACTCGCCGCGACGGCCGCCGGGACCACCGGGGCCACGCTTGTTGCCCGGAGCCGGGCGGCGCGGGGCGGGCTTGCGCTCGCCGTCGTCCTTCGCAACCGGGTTGCCTTCGGCGTCCAGCTCGACGAACTCGTCGTCCATGCGGGCCGACTGCGGGGCCGCGGCGCGGCCTTCCAGCACGGCGTCAGCGGCCGCACGGGCGTACAGCTGCACGGCGCGGATGGCGTCGTCGTTGCCCGGGATCGGGTAGTCGACCAGGCTCGGGTCGTAGTTGGTGTCGACCACGGCAATCACCGGGATGCCGAGCTTCTTGGCTTCCTGGACGGCGATGTTCTCGTGGCCGATGTCGATCACGAACAGCGCGTCCGGCAGGCCGTTCATGTTCTTGATGCCGCCCAGCGAGGCTTCCAGCTTCTCGGCTTCGCGCTGGCGCTGCAGCACTTCGTGCTTGACCAGCTTCTCGAAGGTGCCGTCGGTGGCGGCGGCTTCCAGCTCCTTCAGGCGCGAGATCGAGCCCTTGACGGTGCGGAAATTGGTCAGCATGCCGCCCAGCCAGCGCTGCGCGACGTAGGGCTGGCCGCAGCGGCTGGCTTCTTCCTTGATCGCCTCGCGCGCCGAGCGCTTGGTGCCGACGAACAGGATGGTGCCGCGCTTCTGCGCCAGGCCCGAGAGGAAGTTCATCGCGTCGGTGAACAGCGGAACCGTCTTCTCGAGGTTGATGATGTGGATCTTGCCGCGGGCGCCGAAGATGTACGGGCCCATCTTGGGGTTCCAGTAACGGGTCTGGTGGCCGAAATGGACGCCGGCTTCCAGCATCTGACGCATGGTGACCTGGGGCATGGAATGCTCCTAGAAGAAATGAGCTTGAGCGCGGGTCAAGGCGCTGGCTCCGGGGTTGGTCCTCCACAGGGCTCGCATCCAGCGCCTGCCAGACCTTGCGGCCTTTGCAGGACCCCGCTGGACGGGGTGCGACCTGTGTGTGAATTCGCCGGTGACGCCCGGCGTGGGCGTGCTCATAGGCGCGCAGGGCGGCCACAAAGCCGCGGAAGCATAGCCCGGCAGCGGCCACCACGCAAACCCGGGCGCGGAACCAGGCCGACGGACGCGCGCCGCGCAGTCCGAATGGCGGTTTCCCCGCGGGCCCGGCGTGGCCGATAATCCCGCGCATGGCAATCACCCTCAAAACCCAAGAGCAGATCGAGTGCATGCGCGAAGCCGGGCGGCTGGCCGCGGAAGTGCTCGACATCATCGCCCCGCACGTCAAGCCCGGCGTCAGCACCGAGGAGCTCGACCGCATCTGCAACGAGCACATCGTCAAGGTGCAGGGAACCATCCCCGCCAACGTCGGCTACCGCGGCTTCCCCAAGACCATCTGCACCTCGGTCAACAACGTCATCTGCCACGGCATCCCCAGCCCGTCCAAGGTGCTGAAGGATGGCGACATCATCAATATCGATGTCACCGTCATCAAGGACGGCTGGCACGGCGACACCAGCCGCATGTACTACGTTGGCGAGCCCTCGGTGCTGGCGAAGCGCCTGGTCGACGTCACCTTCGAAGCCATGTGGCGCGGCATCCGCACGGTGCGCCCCGGCGCCACGCTCGGCGACATCGGCCACGCCATCCAGAGCTATGTCGAGGCCGAGCGCTTCTCGGTGGTGCGCGAGTACTGCGGCCACGGCATCGGTCAGGTCTACCACGAGGATCCGCAGGTGCTGCACTACGGCGTGCCCGGCACCGGACTGGTGCTGCGGCCCGGCATGACCTTCACCATCGAGCCCATGGTCAACGCTGGCGCCCGCCATACGCGGCTGATGCCGGACGGCTGGACCGTGGTGACCAAGGACCGCTCGCTGTCGGCGCAGTGGGAGCACATGATCGCGGTCACCGAGACCGGTTTCGATGTGCTGACCCTCGGCGACAAGGGGCGCGTGCCGAAGTGAGCGCCGGGGGCGCACTCGCCGGACTCGACGCCCGCCTTGCAGCGGCGGTCGAGGATGCCGCATGGCAGGCCCTGGTCAAGGCTGAACTCGCGGCCGGCGATGTGCGCCGCGCCGCAGCCTTTGACGATGGCGCCGACATCGACGGCCTGCTGGCGGATCGCAGCCGGCAGGTCGACAGCGTGCTGCGCGACGCCTTCCGCCGCGACTTCGAGGCGACCGAGGGCCTGGCCCTGCAGGCGACGGGCGGTTTCGGTCGCGCCGAGCTGTTTCCGCATTCGGACGTCGACATCCTGCTGCTCTGCGAAGCGCCGATCGACGGCGTTCGCCAGCCCTGCATCGAACGCTTCCTGACGCGCCTGTGGGACGCAGGGCTGGCCCCCGGCCATGCAGTGCGCTCGGTGGACGAGTGCATCGAGGAAGGCCGCAAGGACGCCACCATCGCCACCGCGCTGCTGGAGCTACGTCCGATCTGCGGGGATCCGGCACCCGGCCAGCGGCTGGCCCGCAGCGTGCGCAGCGAGGGCTTCTGGACGCCGGACGCGTTCTTCGAGGCCAAGCGCGCCGAGCAGCGCGCCCGTCACGCCCGCTACAACGACACCGCCTACAACCTCGAGCCGAATCTGAAGGAAGGCCCCGGCGGCCTGCGCGACCTGCACACGCTGTCGTGGATGGCGCAGCGCATCTACGGCGTGCGCGAGGTGTCCGAGCTGAAGCCGCTCGGCGCGATCGGCGGCGACGAACTCATCGCCTTCGAGCGCGAGCGTCGCGCCCTGTCGCATCTCCGCTTCGGCCTGCATCTGGTCGCCGGCCGGCGCGAGGAGCGCCTGCTGTTCGACTTCCAGCGGCCGCTGGCGGCGCGGCTCGGCTTCAAGGACCAGGCCGCCGACAATCTCGCGGTCGAGCAGCTGATGCAGGGCTACTTCCGCAGCGCCGCGGTGGTGCTGCGCTTGAACGGCCGGCTGCTGCAGCGCTTCGAGGAGTCGCTGACCGGCGAGCCCGGCATCGAGCCACTGGACGAGGACTTCGCGGTCGGCGCCGGCTACCTGCGCCTGCTCGATGCCCAGGCCTTCCAGCGCGAGCCGCTGAAGGTGCTGGAGCTGTTCCGGGTGTGGGCAGGCAATCCTTCGATCCGCGGCCTGCACTCCAGCACGGCGCGTGCGCTGGGCGAGGCCCTGCCGCTGATCGACGAGGGCTTCCGCGCGCGCACCGAGGCGCGCACCGCCTTCATGCGCCTGCTGCGCGGGCCGCAGCCGGTGGTGACGCTGACCCGCATGTGGCAGCTGGGCGTGCTGGCGCGCTACCTGCCGGCCTTCGGCAACGTGTCGGGGCGCATGCAGTACGACCTGTTCCACGTCTACACGGTCGACCAGCACACGCTGACCGTGCTGAAGAACATCGAGAGCTTCGCCTCCGAGGATTCGAAGCAGCGCTTCGCCCTGGCGCACGAACTGTGGCCGCGCTTGCGCAAGCCCGAGTTGCTTCTGCTGGGTGCGTTGTTCCACGACATCGCCAAGGGTCGCGGCGGCGATCACTCCAAGCTGGGCGCCGACGACGCCATCGAGTTCTGCCTGGCCCACGGCCTGTCCACCGCCGATGCCGACCTCGTCGCCTGGCTGGTGCGCGAGCACCTGACCATGTCGGTCACCGCCCAGCGCCAGGACATCTCCGACCCCGAGGTCATCGCGCGATTCGCCGGCATCGTCGGCGAGCGCGAGCGTCTCGACTACCTCTACCTGCTCACGGTCGCCGACATCGCCGGCACCAGCCCGAAGCTGTGGAACGCCTGGAAGGATCGCCTGCTGGCCGATCTGCACGGCGCCACCCGCTTCGCCCTGCGGCGCGGCCTGGAGAATCGCGTCTACGCCGATGAGCGCATCGAGGAGACGCGCGCGGCGGCGCGCGAACGCCTGGCGGATGCAGGCATCGAGGCCGACGACATCGATCGCGTCTGGGCTGGCTTTCCGCGCGAGAGCTTCCTGCGCTACAGCCCCGAGCAGATCGCCTGGCAGACCCGCGGCATCGCCCAGGCCGGCGAGGCCGACCTGCCGCTGGTGCTGGTGCGTCCGCACTCGCGCTCGGGGGCGCTCGAAGTCTTTGTCTACTCCCCCGACCGCGACGGGCTGTTCGCGGTGGCCGCCGCCACGCTGGACCGCCTGGGCCTGTCGGTGGCCGAGGCGCGCATCGTCACCTCGACCACCGGCTTCAGCCTCGACACCTTCCAGGTGCTGGATGCCGGCATGGACTTCGTCTCTCCCGAGCGGCGCGCCGCCACGGTGGCTGCGACCCTGCGCGAGGCGCTGGCGCAGATGCCCGAAGAGATCAGTCCGCCGAACCGGATGATCCCCCGGCAGCTGCGGCATTTCCGCATCCCGGTGCAGATCGAGTTCAGCCAGGACGCGATCCACAACCGTACCCGCCTGATGCTGGTCTGCACGGATCGCCCTGGCCTGCTGGCGCGTGCCGCCGCCGTGCTCCGCGCCCATCGCATCCGCCTGCACGACGCGCGCATCGCCACTTTCGGCGAACGTGCCGAGGACTTCTTCCAGATCAGCGACGAGGCGAACCGCGCCATCGTCGACGACGCCCGGCTGGAGGCGCTGCGCGCGGCCCTGGTCGAGGCACTCACGGACAGCACCGACAAGGATTCGCCGAATGCACGACAGCCTGCCCACGCTTGAATTGAAGCCCGTCATCGAGAGCGCTTTCGAGCGCCGCGCCAGCCTGACCGTCGAAGAGATCGATGGCAGCACGCGCCCCGCCGTCGAACGCGTGCTGGCCGAACTCGAAGCGGGTCGCCTGCGCGTGGCCGAGCCGGTCGACGGCGGCTGGCTGGTCAACGAGTGGATCAAGAAGGCCGTGCTGCTGTCCTTCCGCTGCAGCGGCAATCGCCTCATGCCCGAGCCCGCGCTCGACCCCGCCGGCAGCCTGCTGCAGGCCTGGGACAAGGTGCCGCTGCGCAGCATCGAGACCGGCGACAGCAACTGGGCGGCGGAGCAGGGCGTGCGCGTGGTGCCGGGCGCGGTGGTCCGCCGCGGCGCCTACCTCGGCCGCGACGTGGTGCTGATGCCGAGCTTCGTCAACATCGGCGCCTACGTTGGCGACGGCTGCATGATCGACACCTGGGCCACGGTCGGCAGCTGCGCGCAGATCGGTCGCGGCGTGCACATCAGCGGCGGTGCCGGCATTGGCGGCGTGCTGGAGCCCCTGCAGGCCGCGCCGACCATCATCGAGGACGACTGCTTCATCGGCGCGCGTTCGGAAGTCGTGGAAGGCGTGGTCGTCGAGCGCGGTTCGGTGATCGGCATGGGCGTCTTCATCGGCCAGAGCACGCGCATCTACAACCGCGCCACCGGCGAGATCAGCTATGGCCGCGTGCCGGCCGGCAGTGTCGTCGTTTCAGGCTCGCTGCCCGCGAAGGATGGCAGCCACTCGCTGTACTGCGCGGTGATCGTCAAGCAGGTCGACGAGAAGACGCGGGCGAAGACGAGTATCAATGAGCTGTTGAGGTCCGGCGAATAGCGCTGCGCGCGGGATTGGGGATTGGGGATTCGGGATTGGCCGACGGTCGACCCGTACCCGAGCTGTTCTTGTCCATGCTTCGTCGCGCCGCATCGAAGCAGCCTCTACGCAATCCCGCGACACCGTGGCTGGTTCAATCCCAAATCCCCCAATCCCCAATCCCAGCTCTCAAATGCCCACCCTCTACGGTCTCGACAAGTGCAGCACCTGCGACAAGGCCCGCGCCTGGCTGGATGCCCGCGGCATCGCGCATACCTTCGTGGACTACCGCGACAACCCGATCGACGCCAAGCTGCTCAAGGCCTGGGCCAAGACGCTGACCTGGGAGAAGCTCGTCAACCGCGCAAGCTACACCTGGCGTGACCTGCCCGCCGAGCGCAAACAGCCGGCCAGCGACGCAGAGTGGCTGGCGCTCATCAAGGAGTTCCCGGCGCTGGTGAAGCGTCCGGTCGTGGTCGGCGACGATGGCGTCTCCGTGGGCTTCACCGAGAAGCAGTTCGGCCAACGCTTCGGCGGCTGAGATCCGCGCATGGATGTCGTCGAGCTCAGCTGCGAACTGATCCGCCGCCCGTCGGTGACGCCGGCCGATGCCGGCTGCCAGGCGCTGCTCGCGCAGCGGCTGTCGGCGGCAGGTTTCAGGATCGAGCAGCTGCGCTTCGGCGAGGTCGACAACCTGTGGGCCACGCTGGGCGATGAAGGGCCGACATTGGCCTTTCTCGGCCACACCGACGTGGTTCCGCCGGGGCCGGCCGAGCAGTGGACCAGCCCGCCTTTCGAGCCGACGCTGACCGCCGACGGCTTGCTGCGCGGCCGCGGTGCGGCCGACATGAAGGGCAGCGTGGCGGCCTTCGTGCTGGCGCTGGAAGACCTTGCCGCCCGCCGTGACTGGCGGGGCAGGGTGGGCCTGCTGCTGACCTCCGATGAAGAGGGCGACGCGATCGACGGCGTGCGCCGGGTCGCCGAGCTGTTCGCGGTGCGCGGCGAGCGCCTCGATTACTGCCTGGTCGGCGAGCCCTCGTCCTCGCAGCGCCTTGGCGACGTCGTGCGCATCGGTCGCCGCGGTTCGCTGACCTGCACCGCGACCGTGCTCGGCGTGCAGGGGCACGTGGCCTATCCCGAGAAGTCGGTCAATCCGATCCATCGCGCCTTGCCCGTGCTCGCTGAACTGTGCGCGCGCGACTGGGACGGCGACCCGTGGCCAGACTTCCCGCCGACCAGCTTCCAGATCGCCAATTTCAAGGCGGGCACCGGGGCGAGCAACGTGATCCCGGGCACGGCCGAGGTGCAGTTCAACCTGCGCTACTCGCCGCGCTGGACGGCCGATGCGCTGATCCATGAGATCGAGGCGGCCTTTGCCGCACACCAAGTGCGCGCGGGTTTCCGCTGGCATCGTTCGGGCGAGCCTTTCCACACCGGCGAGGGCCGGCTGCGCGCGGCGGTGCGGGAGACGCTGGCGCGCGAACTCGGCATCCAGCCGGACGAGAACACCGGCGGCGGCACCTCGGATGGTCGCTTCATCGCCCCGCTCGGCGCCGAAGTGGTCGAGCTCGGCCCCCTGAATGCCAGCATCCACAAGATCGACGAGGCCGTGCGCCTGGAGGACCTGCGCGCCCTGCCGGCCGTCTACGCGGGCATCGCAAGGCGCTGCCTGCAAGCTTGAGTGGGGGCCGCCGACAGCAGAAACGAAAACGGGGCCGCCAGGCCCCGTTCTTCGTCACAGAGACAGCCCAGCTGTCAGATGCCTTCGAGGCCCATCCTGGAGGCGGCCGCGCCGGCATAGGTGCCCTTCAGGTGCCCCAGCATGCCGAGGATCTCGCGGTGGATCTCGGCGAGACCGCCATGCGGCATGTCGCGGGTCTCGTGGTAGACCACCGCAAGCCACAGCGCGATCCCGCGCAGCTTGAGCTGGGCCACGCTGCTGCGGGCTTTGCCGAAGGCCTGGGTGGCGGCATCGCTCCAGGGCTGGTAGCGGTGCAGGTCCTGTGCGCCGTAGAGATGCGGAACCGGTGCGCGCGCTGCGTTCTGGATCTCGCCCATCGTCAGGGTGGCCACGGCCGAGCGCGTGCTGGGCGACAGCGACTCGATGATCTTGCGCATTTCGCGCAGCTGCCGGCGCAGGGTCATGTAGCGCAGGGTGGAAAGCAGGCGGATCAGGAACGACATGGCGACTCCAGCAGCGGCAGCAGACGGGTGGGGCGAGTCCGGGGTGGCGGCGATTATGGACTGCAAGTCAGGGAGCTACCGACAGGCTGCGTCACAAAATGACCGACCGGCGGCAGATGATGTCAGAGTTCGCCCCGATCTGACCAGTGTTCCGCGGCGTTTCGTGATCCCTCACGGTCGCAATGTCAGCGAATGTTGCGGAGCTCCGGGCAGGAAGGGCGAGGCCCGACCCTCGGCCCAGTCCGCGTGGCCGGCGCTCCAGAACGGGGAGAGGGGATGCCCGCTCTGTCCGGACGGCATGTGGAAGATCCCCTCGGACTCACGGCCGGGCGCCACCACCATGCGCTGACTGGCACCGAAGCTGGGCCCCTGGACCCGCGGCATGTGGTTGTCGCCGGGCAGGGGCTCGGCCGGCATGCACAGCAGTCGGCGTGCCGGCCCGAGTGCGGCTGCGAGCGGGTGGCAGATCGCGCTGGTATTGCGCTCGCCCCAGCTGCGCTCGGCGAAATCCGATCCCTGCGCCCGCCAATCCTCGGCCAGCGCCAGCGCCGCCTCGCGCTGGAGCTGGGCGGGCGAGGGCCAGCCCGCCGGCAGCTTGGACTCTGGCAGCTGCAGGTAGGTCTGAAGAACGGCTTCGATCTGCGGCAGCCGCGGCTCGACGAAGTCCTCGCCCAACGCCTCGCGCGCAGTGGCGAACAGCTGCTTGCTGAAGGCGTCGATCAGCAGGCCGCGGAAGCCGCGCGCGGCGCGGTAGCTGACCGAATCGACGCTGGCGCGCGCCGGACGTTCGCGGGTGGCCGCTTCGAGCGCGATCAGTTCGGGCGCGTCGGCAGCGGCTTCGAGCTCCGCGCGCAGGCCTTGCCACCACGGTTCGAGGAAGAGGGCGCGATCGTCGAGCTGGATGGCCAGCAGGTCGGCTTCCATGAAGCGATCCTTCGCCAGCAGCTGGTCGCGGATCTGCGCCTGACGTGCGCCGAGGTCGTAGCCGCCGTCGCCCACGACGCGCAGGCTTGCGACATCGACGACGCGCGAGTTGGCGGTCCACAGGCGATGGTCGGGCGGGTCCAGCAAACGGGGTGCCGCCTCTGGCGGCAGCCAGTGCTCGGCCCAGTCGCAGCCTTCCAGCGGACGCAGGGGCAGCAGCGGGTCGCAGTCGCCGATCCGCTGTGGGATCCGCCCCATCAGGGTCCAGCCGATGCGGCCACTGCGGTCGCCCGCCACGAAGTTCTGCACCGGCGTGCCGCTGCGCTGGGCGACCGCCATGGCCTGTTCGATATCGGCGGCGCGCAGCAGCTCGGCCATGCCGAGGTCGATTGCGCCGGGGCGATGGGCCGTCCAGCGCAGGGCGAGGTCGGTGCCGTCCGCCGCCTTTGCGAGCAGGGGACCCCAGCGGGTCTCGCGCACCTCCAGGGTTTCCGGCTCTGAGCCGCGGACGGTCAGTGCTTCGCGGTGGATTTGAAGGGCTTCCTCGCCCTCCGGTGTGCGGTAGCGCGTGCGGCTGGCGTCGGTGAAGTCGACCTGCACCCAGTCGTGCCAGTCGCCGTAGCTGTTGGTGAATCCCCAGGCCACGTGGCCGCTGCTGCCGACGATGAGCGCAGGCACGCCGGGCAGGCTGACGCCTGTGGCATCGACCTGGCCGCCCGGCGCCTGCACATCCGGATAGACCAGGCGGACACGGAACCACACGCCCGGCGCGCGCAGGCCGAGGTGCATGTCATCCGCCACCAGCGCGCGACCGTCGGCGGTGAGTGTACCGGCGACTGCAAAATTGTTGCTGCCGGGGCTGGGCGGTTCGGGGTCGCTGCCTGGGGAGGGATCAGGCTGCGCGTCTGCAGGGTCCGAGGCTGGATCGGCGCTGCGTGCCGCGTCTACCTCGCCTGCGAGAGCGGCCAGCAAGGCCGTCGGCGCGATCGCTTCCATCGCCTCGCCGAACAGCGGCGCATCGTAGGCACTGCCAGGTGCCGCCAGCAGGTCGACCAGGGCGCCGGGGCGATGCGCGCGCAGCTGCAGCAGACCCAGCTCGCGCCGGTTCTGCGAGTCCTGCAGGTCGAAGAACATGGCGAGCCCTGCCAGCAGGCTGTCTTCCTCTCGCCAGGGTTCGGGCTGAGTGCGCAGCAACCAGTAGGCCCAGGGGCGGCTGTCGAGCGCCTCAAGTCCCGCATTGACGCCGGCGACATAGGCCTGCAGCTGTTCGCGCTGGTCCGCCGCGCCGCGCTCAAGCTCCGCCTGCATCCGGGCGCGCAGGCGATGCGCGCGGTTGGCGCGGTCGCGTGGCAGCGCCATGGCACCGAATAGCGCGGCCAGTTCGCCGGCCGCGCTGCGGCGCGCGAGATCCATCTCGAAGTAGCGCTCCTGGGCGTGGACGAAGCCGAGCGCACGCAAGGCGTCGCTGCGGTTCGCCGCACGCAGGGTGACCACGCCGACCGCGTCCCGCTCCACCTGCACCGGGGCCGAGAGCCCCTCGATGCGGCTGTCGCCCTCCAGCTGCGGGAGGCTGGCGCGGAGCAGCACCCACGCAGCGATGCAGGCGAATGCCAGCAGCAGGGTCAAGGCGAGCAGCGCCCTTCGCGTGGTGCGCAGCAGTCGGGAGCGGGGGCGAGAGCGTGGCGGCATGAGGAGCGCGGTCCGACGAGGGCAGGCGCGCGATGGTAGCGGCTGCGGTCTTGTCCGGCGTCTGTCGGACGTCGCGGGTTCCACGCAGGGGGCGCCGGCAGGATGGACCGGACGGGCGCCTCTCGCTATTCCCGCCGCTTGGGTCTTCACCTCGTCTTGCTTGTCGACGGCGGGATATCGGTTTAATGTATCAACACGCTATTACAAGATCCCGCCGTGAAGCGACGCATCGCCAGCCCCGAGTCTTCGCCTGTCCGCAGCCCGCGCGAGCGCAAGCCTGCGCCGGTGGTCCTGCCTGCGGCCGATCCGGTGCTCGCCCTGTGCGAGGCGCTGGCCAAGCTTCGGGACCCCGCCGAGATCGCGGCCTTCCTCGATGACCTCTGCACGCCCGCCGAGCTCGAAGCCCTGGCCGACCGCTGGCGCGTGGTGCCGCTGCTGCTGGCCGGGCGCACCTATCGCGACATCCATGACCTGACCGGCGTCAGCGTCACCACGGTGGGCCGCGTGGCGCGCTGCCTCACCCACGGCGCCGGCGGCTACCGCGCCGCCGCCCGCCATCTGAAGCTGCACGATCCCTCCGGCATCGCTGCCGCCAAACGCTGAACCTGCTGCATACCCTCTCCCCGTTTCGAGCATCCCTCCGTGAAGAATCGTGATCGTCTGCGCATTGCGGCGCAGAAGAATGGACGCCTGTCCGACCCCGCCCGCGAGCTGATGGCGCGCTCGGGCCTGACCTTCCGCGAAAGCCGCGACCGCCTGTTCTGCTTCGGCGAATCGCAGCCCGTCGACCTGCTGCTGGTGCGCGACGACGACATCCCCGGCCTGATCGCGGAGGGCACCTGCGACTACGGCATCGTCGGTCGCAATGTGCTCGATGAGCAGGCCCTTGACCGCGCGGCTCGCGGCCTGCCGCCAGCCTTCAAGGAAGTGCGCGCGCTGGGTTTCGGCCGCTGCCGGCTGTCGATCGCGCTGCCGCAGGACATGGCCTGGAACGGCCCGCAAAGCCTCGCCGGCCTGCGCATCGCCACCAGCTACCCGGCCCTGCTGGAGGACTGGCTGAAGCGCCACAACGTGCGCGCCGAGATCGTGATTCTCTCCGGCTCGGTCGAGATCGCGCCGCGTCTTGGCAAGGCCGAGGCGATCTGCGACCTCGTCTCGACCGGCGGCACGCTGGCCGCCAACCAGCTGCGCGAGGCCGTGGTGATCCACGAAAGCGAAGCCGTGCTGGCCGGCCCGGCCGAGCCGCTGATGGACGAGCGCGGCGACATCGCCACCCAGCTGCTGCGTCGCCTCGACGGCGTGCTGCAGGTCCGCGATGCGCGCCTGCTGATGCTGGAGACCGAGCGCGCGATGCTCGACGAGGTGCTGCGCCTGCTGCCCAGCGAGGAGCGCCCTACCATCATGAGCCTGGACGGCCAGCCCAATGGCGTGGGCGTGCAGGCGATCTGCCAGGGCAGTCTGTCCTGGCAGCAGCTTGAGGACCTGAAGAAGGCCGGCGCGCGCCGACTGCTGGTGCTGCCGGTGGAGCAGATGCTGACATGAGCACCACGACCGAGAAGACCGCCGCCGAGCGAACGACCGGCGAACGCCCCGCGCCCTTTGCCGCACGCGAGCTGCGCGTTCTGGACTGGAACCGCATCGACGAGTCGCAGCGCCGCATGAGCTTGCGTCGCCCTGCGCAGGGCGCACGCGCCGTGCTGGCCGAGAACGTCGAACGCATCCTCAGCCAGGTGCGCGCCGACGGTGACAGCACCCTGCGTGCCTTGACCCGCCGCTTCGACGGCTGCGAGCTGGGCAGCTTCCGTGTCACCGACGACGAGTTCGCGGCCGCCGAAGCGCAGGTGTCGCCCGCGTTGAAGCAGGCCATTGCCAATGCCATCGAGCGCCTGGTCAAGTTCCATGAGGCCGGCGCGCCGCGCGGCTATGCGCTGGAGACCGCGCCGGGCCTGAACTGCGAGCGCGTGATCCGCCCGATCGAGCGCGTCGGCCTGTACGTGCCGGCCGGCAGTGCGCCGCTGCCCTCGACCGCCATCATGCTGGGCGTGCCTGCGCGCATCGCCGGCTGCAGCGAGGTCGTGCTGTGCACGCCGCCCAAGCCCGACGGCAGCGTCGATGCGACCGTGCTGGTCGCCGCGCGCCTGTGCGGCATCAGCACCGTGTTCAAGCTGGGCGGGGCGCAGGCGGTGGCCGCCATGGCCTATGGCACCGAGTCGGTGCCGAAGTGCGACAAGATCTTTGGCCCCGGCAATGCCTACGTCACCGAGGCCAAGCTGCAGGTGGCGAACGATCCCGAGGGCGCTGCGATCGACATGCCTGCCGGGCCTTCGGAAGTGCTGGTCATTGCCGACGCGAAGGCCTCGGCCGAGTTCATCGCTTCCGATCTCTTGAGCCAGGCCGAACACGGCCCCGACTCGCAGGTCCTCTTGATCTCCGATTCGCAGGCGCTGCTGGAATCGGTGGCGGTCGAGCTGGAGAAGCAGACCGCCGAGCTGCCGCGTCGCGAGATCCTGGCCAAGGCCCTGACCCACGCGCGTCTGATCTTGAGCCGCGATATTCCGCAGGCCATCGAGATCAGCAACCGCTATGCGCCCGAACACCTGATCCTGCAGGTCGAGCAGCCGCGCCAGTGGCTGGAGCGCGTGCGCAGCGCCGGCTCGGTCTTCCTTGGCGCGCTGGCGCCCGAAGCCTTGGGCGACTACTGCAGCGGCACCAACCACGTGCTGCCGACCTATGGTGCCGCCCGCGCCTACAGCGGCGTGTCGGTGGCGAGCTTCGTCAAGCTGATCACGGTGCAGGAGGTCAGCGCCGAAGGTCTCAACATCGCCGGCCCCGACGCCGCCGAGATGGCGCGCGCCGAAGGCCTGATCGCCCACGAGCGTGCGGTCACGCGGCGGCTGGCTGCGATCAAGGAGGGCAGGGCATGAGCGCGCTGCTCGATCTGGTGCGCCCCGACCTGCGTGGCTTCGGTGGCTACTCCTCGGCGCGCAAGGAAGCCAGCGGCGGCCGCGTCTTCCTCAATGCCAACGAGTCGCCCTGGGCGCCGGAGATCGCCGGCGGCGAAGGCCTGAACCGCTATCCCGAGCCGCAGCCCGAGGCGCTGGTCGAAGCGCTGGCCGGCCTGTACGGCGTCGAGTCCGACGCGCTGCTGGTCGGCCGCGGCAGCGATGAGCCCATCGATCTCCTGGTGCGCGCGCTCTGCCGCGCCGGTGAGGACGCGGTGCTGATCTGTCCGCCGACCTTCGGCATGTATGCCGTTGCCGCACGCGTGCAGAACGCGAAGCTGGTCGAGGTGCCGCTCACTGCGACGGGCGATTCGGAGCGCCCGTTCGCGCTCGATGCGGATGCAGTGATCGCCGCTGCGCTGAACAACCCGGTCAAGCTCGTTTTCCTGTGCTCGCCAAACAACCCGACTGGACAGGCCCTGCCGGTCGAGACCATCGAGCGCATCGCTTCGGCGCTGAAGGGCCGCGCCGTGGTGGTCGTGGATGAGGCCTATGGGGAGTTCATGCAGCAGGCTTCGGCCATCGGACTGCGCCAGCGCTATCCGCAACTCGCGGTGCTGCGCACGCTGTCGAAGGCGCATGCGCTCGCCGGTGCGCGCATCGGCAGCCTGATCGGAGCACCCGAGCTGATCCGCGTGCTGCGCGCGATCATGGCGCCGTACCCGATCTCCGCGCCCTGCGCGCGCGCCGCGCTTGCCGCACTGCAGCCCGAGGTGCTGACGAAGACGCAGGTCCATGTCGCCGAGCTGATCGCCGGCCGCGAGGCACTGCGTGCGCAGCTCGCGGCGACGCCCGGCGTGCTCGGCGTGTATCCGTCCGATGCCAATTTCCTGGTGGTGCGCTGCGCGGATCCTGCCGCGACCTATCGGCGCGCCCTGGCTGCTGGCGTGGTGCTGCGCGAGGTCAGCCGCTATCCGCTGCTGGGCGACTGCCTGCGCGTTTCGATCGGAACGCCCGAGGAAAACCTCGCGGCCTTGGCCGTGTTCGCCAACACCACTCAGGAGGCTGCGGCATGACGCGCATCCTCTTCGTCGACCGCGACGGCACGATGATCGAAGAACCCGCCGACTATCAGATCGACAGCTACGCCAAGCTGCGTCTGGTCGAAGGTGTGATCCCGGCCATGCTGAAGTTGAAGGCCGCCGGCTTCGAGTTCGTGATCGTCTCCAACCAGGATGGGCTGGGCACCGAGGCCTATCCGCAGGAGAGCTTCCAGGCCCCGCACGATCTGATGATGCAGATCTTCGAATCGCAGGGGATCACCTTCCGCGAGGTGCTGATCGATACCAGCTTCCCGCAGGACAACGCGCCGACGCGCAAGCCGCGCCTGGGTCTGGTCATGCACTACCTGCGCGATCGCAGCATCGATCTCGCCGGCAGCGCGATGGTCGGCGACCGTGACACCGATATCGAGTTCGCCGACAACCTCGGTGTGCGCGGCTTCCGCTTGAAGGTGACCGCCGGTGCCAAGGCCACGCCCGGCAAGGGCCCCGAGTACACCTGGGCCGAGATCGCCCACCTGCTGGCCGATGCGCCCCGCCAGGCCAGCGTCGAGCGCGTCACCAAGGAAACGAAAATCGAGGTGCACGTCGATCTGGATCGCCCGGCCGAGCCGGTCGCGCTCACCGGCCTGGGCTACTTCGATCACATGCTGGAGCAGCTCGGCAAGCACGGCGGCTTTGCGCTCAAGCTGAAGTGCGCGGGCGACCTGCATATCGACGAGCACCACACGGTCGAGGACAGCGCGCTGGCCTTGGGGCAGGCCTTGAAGCAGGCGCTCGGCGACAAGCGCGGCATCGGCCGCTATGCGTGGGCGGCGGAAGGCGAAGACGGTGCCTCTGAATCGAAGCCCGCGGCGCTGGATCTGGTGATCCCGATGGACGAGACGCTCGTGCGCGCGTCGCTGGACATCAGCGGCCGGCCCTATTTCGTGTTCGACGGCCACTACCCGCGCGAGCGCGTCGGCGAGCTGCCGACCGAGCTGGTGCCGCATTTCTTCCGCTCGCTGTGCGAGACCGCCGGCCTCAACCTGCACCTGTCGGTGCGCGGCGACAACGCGCATCACATGGTCGAGGCCAGCTTCAAGGCGGTGGCGCGCGCCCTGCGCGCGGCGATCAAGCGCGAGGGCTTCGATCTGCCCAGCACCAAGGGGACGCTCTGATGCGGCTGGCGGTCATTGATTCCGGCGTCGCCAACATCGGCTCGGTCTGCTATGCGCTGGAGCGGCTTGGCGTGCAGGCCACTCTGGTGCGCAGCGCCGACGAACTTGCTCAGGCCGAACGCGCCCTGCTGCCTGGCGTCGGTGCCGCCGGTGCAGCGATGGCACGGCTGCGCGAGCTGCAACTGGTGGATGCGATCCGCGCGTTTCCGCGCCCGCTGTTCGGCATCTGCTTGGGCATGCAGCTGCTGTTCGAGCGCAGCGCCGAAGGTGACATCGAGGGTCTTGGGTTGATTCCTGCGCAGGTGCTGAAGCTCAAGGAATTCCCCGGTGTACGCGTGCCGCACATGGGATGGAACCGGCTGAATCGCGTGCGTGATTCGGCTCTGCTGCACAACATCACTGAGGGGGCGCAGGCGTATTTCGTACACAGCTATGCCGCGCCGGTGGATGACTTCACTCTGGCGTCGAGCACGCACGGAGAGGCCTTCAGCGCCATCGTCCGCCGCGGCAACGTGGCTGGCGCTCAGTTCCATCCCGAGCGCTCGGCTGCGGTGGGCGCGCAGCTGCTCAAGAACTTCATGGAGTGGGACGGCCAATGACCGGCTTTGTCGCGATTCCCGCCATCGACGTCCGCGACGGACGCGTGGTACGGCTCAAACAGGGCGACTACGCCCAGGAAACCCGCTACGCACCTGATCCACTGCAGCTGGCGCTGGACTACGCCAGCGCGGGCGCCGAGTGGCTGCATCTGGTGGATCTGGATGCCGCCAAGGCCGGCGGCTACACGCTGGCGCCGCTGGTGAAAGCGCTGCGCGCGCAGAGCGGCCTGCGCATCCAGAGCGGCGGTGGGGTGCGCAGCATCGAGGACGTGAACGCGCTGTTGGCGGCAGGAGTGGACCGCGTGGTGATCGGCTCGGTGGCGGTGAAGTCGCCGGAGCTGGTGCTGCGTTGGCTGGACCAGTTCGGCGCCAGCCAGCTTTGCGTCGCGCTCGACACCCGTCGCGATGGCGACGGCGTATGGCGACTGCCTGTGCATGGCTGGACCGAGAGCGCGGGTGAGGAGCTGTTCGCGCTGCTGGAGCGTTACCGCGCCGCCGGGCTGCGCCACGTGCTGTGCACCGACATCGCCCGCGACGGCATGCTGAGTGGACCCAATCTGGACCTCTACCGCGACGTGGTCCGGCGAGCGCCCGAGATCGCTCTGATCGCTTCGGGCGGGGTGTCTTCGCTGGACGACATCCGCGGCGCGCGCGACGCCGGAGCCGCCGGCGTGGTGCTCGGCAAGGCCCTGCTGGATGGCCGCTTCACCGTCGAGGAGGCGCTGGCATGCTGAGCCGTCGATTGATTCCGTGTCTGGATGTACGCGATGGCCAGGTGGTCAAGGGCGTGCGCTTCCGCGACCACGTGGTGATGGGCGCGATCGAGGAGCTGGCCGCGCGCTACCGCGACGCCGGCGCCGACGAGCTGGTGTTCTACGACATCACCGCCAGCCCTGAAGGCCGCAGCGTCGACCGCGGTTGGGTGGAGCGAGTCGCACGGCTCATCGACATTCCCTTCTGCGTCGCTGGTGGCATCCGCTCGGTCGAGGATGCGCGCGCCATCCTGTTTGCGGGCGCCGACAAGGTCTCGGTAAATTCTCCGGCGCTGGAGCGCCCCGACCTGGTCGATGAGCTGGCCGAGGCCTTCGGCGTGCAGTGCGTGGTGGTCGGCATCGACAGCCTGCGCGACGAAGACGGCGAGTGGCGGGTGCGCCAGTACACCGGCGACCCCAGCAAGACCCGCGCGCTCAGCCGGCGCACGCTCGACTGGGTGGTCGAGGCGCAGCGGCGCGGCGCGGGCGAGATCGTGCTGAACTGCATGGGCACCGACGGCGTGCGCGCCGGCTACGACATCGAGCAGCTGCGCGCCGTGCGCGAGCTCTGCCGCGTGCCGCTGGTGGCCAGCGGCGGCGCCGGCACGCCCGAGCACTTCGCCGAGGTGTTCGAGCAGGCCGATGTGGATGCGGCGCTCGCCGCCAGCGTCTTCCACTCCGGCGCGATCGCCATTCCAGAACTCAAGTCCACGCTCAAGCAGCGCGGCATCGAGGTGCGCGATGTCTGAAGACGTGGTGGTCAGCCCCGAAACCCTGGATCGACTGGCCTGGGACAAGCAGGACGGCCTGCTGCCGGCGGTGGTGCAGGACGCAGAGACCCTGCGCGTGCTGATGCTGGGCTATATGAATCGCGAAGCCCTGGAGATGACCCTGGCGTGTCGCCACGTCACCTTCTTCAGCCGCAGCAAGGGTCGGCTGTGGACCAAGGGCGAGCGCAGCGGCCATGTGCTCAAGCTGGTCAGCATCGAGACCGATTGCGATGCCGACACGCTTTTGATCCAGGCGCATCCGCAGGGCCCCACCTGCCACCTGCAGCGCACCAGCTGCTTTCCCGATGCGCCGGGCAGCTTCCTCGGTGACCTCGATGCGCTGATCGCCCAGCGCGAGCGCGAGCGCCCGGTTGGCAGCTACACCACCAGGTTGTTCGAGGGCGGCATTCGCCGTATCGCGCAGAAGGTGGGCGAGGAGGGCGTGGAAACCGCGCTGGCCGCAGTGGCCCAAGAGGATGCGGACCTGCTGGGCGAGAGTGCCGACCTGATCTACCACCTGCTGGTGCTGCTGCGCGCGCGCGGGCTGTCGCTGGGCGATGTCGAGAATCTGCTGCGCCAGCGCCATGCGACTGCGCCGAAGGCCATGGGGTGATGTGATGCGCGGGCTCGCGTGCGAGCGAAGTCGCAGTGCACAGCCTTCGGGCTCGTCTGAGAGGGTGTCTACATAATCGGCTACACTTGCGGCACCGTCCGTGAAGTGGCAGCACATGAGCGCAGCAGGCCGCCCCCGCAAGCTGGACCAGACCCATCTGACCGTTTTGAAGGAGATCGTCGAGGACGATTGCCTTTCGACCGTCTCCGAGGTTGCAACCGAATTTGCGCGGCGCACAGGGCTTGAGGTCCATGTGGGCACCGTACGCTCTGCGTTGAAGCGCGCGGGAATCGAGCGCAGGACTCCCCGTGCAGTGGCTGACGCGGATTCCAAACCTGCCCCTTCCACGCCTCGCTACGGCTACACAGATGCCCATCGACGGCTTGCCCCTGAGCAGGCCTACCCAAGTTGTCTCACGGATGCGGAGTGGGCATTGGTGCAGGACATTTTCAGCAACGAGGGCGGCCGCGGCCTGCCGCCGCGTTACTCGCGGCGTTCCTTGGTCGATGCGTGTTGCTACGTTGTCCGGACCGGGTGCGCGTGGCGCATGCTGCCGCGGGAGTTTCCACGTTGGCAGAACGTCTATCGCACCTTTCGGCGGTGGAGCGAGCAGGGCAAGTTCGAGCGGATGAACGACGTCCTGCGCGGCATGTGGCGTGCCCGAGAGGAGCGCCCCGAGGCGCCGACTGTGGCGATCATCGATGCGCAGTCCACGCGAGGCTCCCCCCAAGGCGGCGACCTTGGCTTCGACGCAGGCAAGAAGGTCAAGGGACGCAAGCGCCATCTGGTCGTGGACACGCTGGGTTTGTTGCTGGCAGTCAGCGTGACCGCCGCCAGCGTGCAGGATCGCGATGGCGCACACCCGGTGGTCGCGTCAGCGATGTCCAAGCATCCGCAGATCCAGACGCTGTATGCGGATGGCGGTTACGCGGGCCAGTGTGCGCAGACGGTCTCACAGTCCCACGGCATCAAGGTCCAAGTGGTTCGCAGCGCTGCTCGATCAGCCTGCTGGGTCATGCCCGACCAGCTCGACCTGTTCGAGTCTCCGGCCAAGGCCAAGGGATTCATTGCGATCGCCAAGCGCTGGATCGTGGAGCGGACGCACGCGTGGAACGAGCGCGCACGTCGGCTGGTGATGCATCACGATCGCAAGACCAGCGTGTCCGAAGCCTGGGTTTGGCTCACCGAGGCGCGGATGCTGCTTCGACGCCTGACCACCTAATTTGTCAACACCCTCTGACTGTGCTTGATTGGCTTCGAGTCGAGCCGAGTCGAGTGCATGAGGCTCATGGTGGGCCAGGGCCCACCCTATGCAGGCACGGGGCGTTCATGGCGTCGGCAATGGCCCGCCGTTCGCAAACCAGGCGAGCGCATAGGGCGGGCCCTGGCCCACCGCAAGAATTGCTCTCGCCCCGATGTCCGAGATTCGAGCATTCCAACTTCGCTGTCGGACACGAGGTTGCGTCCTGATGCGCGTGCTCCAGGACTTCCGATTGTGCCGCCTGCAGAGACCTCGTCTGCCGACGCGCGTTAGGAGCCTGCCGCTTGATACCCGGATGAAGCATCGCGTGCCCGATGCGAATGCGGGGCACCTAAGCGTCGTGAGAAGAACATTCGCCATGGTGGGCCAGGGCCCACCCTATGAGGCTGCAGCGCTCCGCACGGCCTCGGCGCGCCTGAAGGTCAGCACCAGCACGTCACGCCAGGCCGGTGCATCCGGATCCAGCGGCTCGACCGCGGTGACGCCGTGCCAGACGCGCTGGTCATCGACGAGGGCGACGTCCAGCGGGTCGGTCAGGGTGAAGGCGCCGAGCTGGGTGCCGTCTGCCGCATGGATGGTGGTCGTGCCTTCGCGGATGTTGTGGCGATCGATCAGGGCCACCAGCACATAGTCGACACCATCGCGATGCACGCCTTCCGGCGTCGGCTGCCCGGGCTGGCCGGGCAGGGCTTCGATGCGGAACTGATGCGCCTCGATCTGCCAGCGCTCCACCTCGGGGGCCAGCTGCGAGAAAAGCGCGTGCGCGAACTGGCTGAGCGCGTGGAAGGCCGAGCTCTCGGCAACCTCGGGCAAGATCGGCTGGAACCAGCGCTCGATGCCTCCGTTCAGGCGGTTGTAGTGCAGGGCCTGATAGTGCGGCGCATCGGGCAGGCGCTCGATGCCGCGCGCGCGGCTGGCGGCAAACACCGCGTGCCGCCGCCGCCGGTAGCGGCCGCCGTCGGCCATGTGCTCATCGAGCCCCAGCCCGTTCCAGCTGCGGGCGAACGCCTCCCAGCCCACGTCGACCTGTGCCGGCAGCAGGGCCAGCGCCTGCGCACGCGGCAGGAAGCAGAACCCCTTGCTGCCAAGCGCAAGGAGGGTGTGATCGAGTTCATGGACTGCTGCTGAGACGTTCATGGCACAAGCCTAGACCGAGGATCGATGAGCTGCCGTGCAGGAATCGCGCATGGGAGCGAACGGAATGCGTTGGAAGCGGGGAGCGGGCGGCGGCGCCCGCTCCGCCGCGATCACTGGAAATGCAGCTCGGCCACCACCTGCACGCTGCCATCGCTGCCGCGGTCGAAATCGTAGTGCGCGTAGCCGGCGCGTACTGCGAACAGATCGCTGAGGTGCCAGCGCGCGCCGGCCTCCGCCATCCAGCCGCTGTCGTCGTCGGAGACCCGGCGCGGGCCAGCGATGGTGAGCACGCTGCCATCCTCCTCGCGCTGGAACAGGCCCGCCTTGACATAGGGGCGCAGAGTGCCGCCTTGCGTGGTCCAGGTCAGGCCCAGGGACCAGAGATCGCCTTCGGTGAGATAGCCGCCATCGGCGATGTTGCTGCGTTCCAGCTCGCCAAGATCGGCCCAGGCCGCTTCGATGCCGAAGCCACGGCCGAACTGCAGGCCGGCCACCGCGGTGACCCCGGTTTCGCCCCTGGCGCCGTCGCGCGGTTCGAAGAGGGAGCGGTCCTCAAGCGCGTCGAAGGCGCCGACGCCGACGTGCCAGTCGATGGCTTGGGCCGGGGCGAGTGCGAACAGGCTGGTGAGCGCCAGCAGGGAGCGTTTGATCATGTCTGAGTCCTTTCAGAGGCGCGGCGGATGCCGCGAGGCTGAGTTTCATGAAATCTTCACGCGTTGCGCCAGCCCCTGAAGGCGCACTGCGTGGAGCTGATTCAGCTGGGGTTTGTTTGCAGTCGCTGCCGCACTCTGCCCACAGCTCCGCGCGGCGGCGGCGAAGGGCTCGAAAGGTCCGACGCAGCGATCCGCGCTATTGGCGCAAGGCTTGTCTCGATCGCGATGTCTCTGCACAGTGGCGGCGCCGCGAGCCGCGGTCACCCCACACCGGAGCCTCTCATGCGCGCAGTTCTGCTCACTCTCGGTCTTCTGCTCGCCATTGGCGGTGGCGTCCTGGTGTCCGGCCTGATCCAGCTGGAAGGCAAGAACGAAGTGCTGCGCGTCGGCGACAAGGCGCTCGAAGTCGGCGATGGCGGCATCCGCGTGGCCGACCGCGGCGAGCAGGGCAAGACGCTCGGTTTCGTCCTGCTGGGCGTCGGCGTCGTGCTGCTGGTGGCCGGGGCGATGCGCAAGCGCTGAGCTGCGTTTTCTTCATGGGTGGGACCTGGCCCACCATGGTCCCATTGGGGCACCGCCCACCGTTCCGGAGCTCGCGCGCAGGGGGTTTCGATGCGCAGCGACGATGCACCGGGGCGGGACTCAAGCGCATGGTGGGCCAGGGCCCACCCAATACATATCGGCTCCAAGCCGAGGGTGCGCGCTGACCAGGTTCCACCGCGCCGCGGGGCTCCGGCCAGCGCAGAGCGGGTGATCGTCCAGACGCCGCTCAGAGTTCGCCTTCCAGCACGCCCGCGCGACGCAGCCCCTCGATGACCGCCTCGGCCGCGGCCTCGGCCGACAGCGAGTCGGCGCGCAGGTGCAGCTCAGGTGACTCCGGCCGTTCGTAGGCCGAATCGATGCCGGTGAAGTTGCGCAGCTCGCCGCGTCGGGCCTTGGCGTACAGACCCTTGACGTCGCGCGCCTCGGCGACTTCTAGCGGCGTGTCGACGAAGACCTCGAAGAACTCGCCTTCGGGCAGCAGAGCGCGGGCGAAGGCACGCTCGCTGCGGAAGGGCGAGATGAAGGAGACCAGGCAGATCAGGCCGGCATCGGCCATCAGCTTCGCCACTTCGGCTACGCGGCGGATGTTCTCGACGCGGTCGGCGTCGGTGAAGCCGAGATCCTTGTTCAGGCCATGACGCACATTGTCGCCATCAAGCAGATAGGTGTGCTTGCCAAGCGCGTGCAGCTGCTTCTCGACGAGGTTCGCAATGGTGGATTTGCCCGCGCCCGAGAGTCCGGTGAACCACAGCACCGCCGGTTTCTGGCCCTTCTGGCCGGCGCGCTTGGCGCGGTTGATGTCCAGCGCCTGCCAGTGCAGGTTCGACGCGCGACGCAGGGCGTGGCGCACCATCACCGCGCCGACGGTCTGGTGGCTCAGCGTGTCAATCAGGATGCCGCCGCCCAGGCCCGGATTGTCGGCATAGGCCTCGAAGGGCAGTGCGCGATCGAGCGCCAGATTGACGCGGCCGATTTCGTTCACCGCCAGGGTGCGCGCGGCAAGGTGCTCCAGCGTCTCGACGTTGAGCCGGTACTTCGGCGTGGCCGGCGTCGCCAGCGCGCTGGCGGTGCCGATCTGCAGGCGATAGGGCCGACCCGGCAGCATGGGCTGCTCGCCCAGCCACACGATGTCGACCTCGAACTGGTCGCTGGCCTCGACTGGATCGGTCGCTGCGCACAGCACATCGCCGCGGCTGGAATCGATCTCGTCCTCCAGCGCCAGCACAATGGATTGGCCCGGATGGGCGACGTCCAGTGCCTCGTCCCCGAGCCACAGCCCGCGCACCCTCGAGGTCTGGCCCGAGGGCACGCTGCGCAGACTGTCGCCGACCCGCAGCACACCGCCCTGCAGCTGGCCGGCGAAGCCGCGGAAGTCGGCATCGGGCCGCACCACCCAGCTGACCGGCAGGCGCGGCGCATGCCGTGGTCGCGGCGGCGCGGACGCCAGCTCGGCGGCCATCGATTCCAGATGCTCCAGCAGGGCCGGGCCGGCATACCAGGGCATGCGCGAACTGCGCTGCACAAGATTGTCGCCATCCACAGCGCACAGCGGGATCGGCTGCACGTGCTCCAGGCCCACGCGCGCGGCAAAGTCGGCGAAGCGTTCGACGATGCGCTCGAACGCCTCGGCATCGAAGCCTATGCGGTCCATCTTGTTCACCGCCAACACCACCCGCTGGATGCCCAGCAGGGCGGCGATGCAGGCGTGGCGTAGGGTCTGCGGCAGCAGGCCCTGCCGCGCGTCCACCAGCAGCACGGCGAGGTCACAATGGCTGGCCGCGGTCACCATGTTGCGGGTGTATTCGGCGTGGCCGGGCGAATCGGCGACGATGAAGGCGGTGCGTGCCGTGCCGAAGTAGCGCCAGGCGACGTCGATGGTGATGCCCTGTTCGCGCTCGGCCGAGAGTCCATCGAGCAGCAGGGCGTAGTCGACCTGCTCGCCGCGCGTGCCGTGGCGACGCGAGAGGAGTTCGAGAGTGGCGAGCTGGTCGTCGGGCACGCTGTCGGTCTCGAACAGCAGGCGGCCGATGAGAGTGCTCTTGCCGTCATCGACGCTGCCGCAGGTCAGCAGGCGCAGGTGCGGCCGGTGTTCGGGCGCGGGCAGGGCGATGGCGGCGGTCTCGTGTTGCGAAAAGTCTTGGCTCTGGGGCAGGGCGTTCATCAGAAGTAGCCCTCCTGCTTCTTGCGTTCCATCGATGCCGCGCCATCGCCGTCGATCAGGCGGCCCTGGCGTTCCGATGCGCGCGAGGCCGCCATTTCGGCCAGCACGGCCGGCAGATCCGCGGCCTCGCTCTCGACCGCGCCGGTCAGCGGATAGCAGCCCAGGGTGCGGAAGCGCACGCTGAGCATCTGCGGCTGCTCGCCGGGCTCCAGCGGCAGGCGCTGGTCGTCGACCATGATCCAGGTGCCCGAACGCCGCACCACCGGACGCGGCTTGGCGAAGTACAGCGGCACCACCTCGATGTGCTCGCGCTCGATGTAGCGCCAGATGTCGGCCTCGGTCCAGTTCGAGAGCGGGAACACGCGGAAGGTCTCACCGGGCGCATGGCGCAGGTTGAACTGCTGCCACAGCTCGGGCCGCTGGCGCTTGGGCTCCCAGCGGTGGCCGGGGCTGCGGTGGCTGGCGATGCGCTCCTTGGCCCGCGAGGATTCCTCGTCGCGACGGGCACCGCCGAAGGCCGCATCGAAGCCATGGGCATCCAGCGCCTGCCGCAGGGCCTGGGTCTTCATGACGTCGGTGTGCGTGGCGCTGCCGTGGGTGATCGGATTGACGCCGGCCGCCTTGCCCTCGGGGTTGGTATGGACGATCAGGTCGAGCCCGAGACGCGCGGCCAGCGCATCGCGGAAGGCGATCATCTCGCGGAACTTCCAGCCGGTGTCGATGTGCAGAAGCGGAAACGGCAGGCGACCCGGCGCGAAGGCCTTGCGCGCCAGATGCAGCAGCACGCTGCTGTCCTTGCCGATGGAATAGAGCAGCACCGGCTTGCGCGCAGCCGCCGCGGCCTCGCGGAAGATGTGCAGGCTTTCGGCTTCCAGCCGGTCGAGATGGGTGAGGGACATGGGGGCGCGCATGGGGAACTGGCGCGCAGGTTAGCCGACCGCGCTGGCCCACACGCAGCCCGATTGGTGGCAGGCATAGTCGCAAATCCTCCCAAGCGCGCACGGCACCGCTACACTGCGCGCCGCCGCCCGGATGGCGAAACCGGTAGACGCAGCGGACTTAAAATCCGCTACCTGCAAGGGTGTGCGGGTTCGAGTCCCGCTCCGGGCACCACGGACCACGGTGGTTCGGTACCGCTTGCTGGGCACGCGATAGGGTGGGCCCTGGCCCACCATAGCTAACACCCCGCCGCGGTCCGTGCATCACACCGATGGTGCGGTCTGCCGATGCTGCGCCGGGCGTTGTGCGAGGGGATGAGCGTTCGGGCCGCTGCCTCGGCGCCGCAAGGATGCAGAGCGGAGCGAGCGTGGAGCTTCTGGTGGGCCAGGGCCCACCCTATGTCCATTGGGGTGGGCTGAACCCTGTCGCACGAACCGCTGCCGAGGTGCCGATGTCTTCCCCTCCCGTTCGCCTTGAGTTCGAACCTGTCGCCTCGCTGGGCGCCGTGCCCGAGGGCAGCTTCGCGCTGAGCGCCGGTGACGGCTTCGAGGGCGATGTCTATGCCCACTTCCACGGGCTCACCTCGATGGACTTCGAGGAAGAGAGCCTGGCCGAGCTGGAGCAGGCGGCAGCGAACCTGCGGCCGGGCCAGGTGCTGGCGATCCGCCACCGCTGAGGCGGCTGCGGGCATCATGGGGGCCGATGTCCCTGCAGGAGTCCCTCCGCGATGCTCATCCGCTACCTGGCCTGGCTGGCCTGCATCGTCCTGGTTCCGGTCGGCGCCGCGCTCGCGCTGGCGCACGGCAACGGCTGGTGGTGGCTGTTTGCGACTGCGCTGCTGCTCAGCCTGCTGGGCCTGCGCGATGTCCTGCAAACGCCGCGGGCCCTGCTGCGCAACTACCCGCTGCTGGCGCATGTGCGCTATCTCGTCGAAGCGATCCGGCCGGAGATTCGCCAGTACCTGCTGGAAGGCGATGAAGAGCAGACGCCGTTCTCGCGCGCGCAGCGTTCAATCGTCTACCAGCGCGCCAAGAACACCCTCGACAAGCGCCCCCTCGGCACCCAGCTCGACGTCTACCGGCCGCAGTACGAGTGGATCAACCACAGCCTGCAGCCGGTCGACCTGCCCGATCACGACTTCCGCATCCGCATCGGCGGCCCGGACTGCAGCCAGCCCTACTCGGCCAGCGTCTTCAACATCTCGGCGATGAGCTTCGGTTCGCTGTCGGCGGCGGCCATCCGTGCGCTGAACTCAGGCGCCAAGCGCGGCGGCTTCTATCACGACACCGGCGAGGGCTCGATCTCGCGCTACCACCGCGAGCACGGTGGCGACCTGGTCTGGGAGATCGGTTCGGGCTACTTCGGCTGCCGCAACGACGACGGCAGCTTCAGCGAGGAGCGCTTCATCGAGAACGCCCGCGACCCGCAGGTGCGGATGGTCGAGCTGAAGCTGAGCCAGGGCGCCAAGCCGGGGCAGGGCGGGATTCTGCCGGGCGCGAAAGTGACGCCGGAGATCGCGGAAGCGCGCGGCGTGCCGGTGGGCACCGATTGCGTCTCGCCCGCGCGCCACAGCGCCTTCGATTCACCGATCGGCCTGCTCAAGTTCATTGCGCGCCTGCGTGAGCTGTCGGGCGGCAAGCCCACCGGCTTCAAGCTCGCGATTGGCCACCCGTGGGAGTGGTTCGCGATCGCGCGGGCGATGGTAGCCACCGGCATCACGCCCGACTTCATCGTGGTCGACGGCGGCGAGGGGGGCACCGGCGCGGCGCCGCTGGAGTTCACCAACCACGTCGGTGCACCGCTGACGGAAGCCCTGATCCTGGTGCACAACACCCTGGTCGGCCTCAACCTGCGCCAGCGGGTCAAGATCGGTGCGGCCGGCAAGATCGTCACCGCCTTCGACATGGCGCGCACGCTGGCGATCGGTGCGGACTGGTGCAATTCGGCGCGCGGCTTCATGTTCGCGCTGGGCTGCATCCAGTCGCAGAGCTGCCATACCGACAAGTGCCCGACCGGCGTGGCCACCCAGGACCCCTTGCGGCAGCGTGCGCTGGTGGTGCCGGACAAGGCCGAGCGGGTCTACCACTTCCATCGCAACACGTTGAAGGCCCTGCGGGACCTGCTGGCGGCGGCCGGTCTGCAGCATCCCGACCAGCTGGGGCCCGAGCACATCATCCGCCGCGTTTCGGGCAACGAGATCCGCTCGCTGGCCAATCTGCACTTCTTCGTCAAGCCCGGCGAGCTGCTGGAAGCCGTGCCGAAGCATCCGGTGTTTGAGCTGTTCTGGCCGCTGGCGCGCCCCGACAGCTTCGCCGCGCCTGCGGCCGTCAAGGCCTATGAGAAGCCCGCTGCCTGAAGCGTGGCCGTGGCGGGGCCGTGTCGCGCCATGACGACGTCGCCGCCGTTGCCTATGATGCATGGCCATGAGCGCGACCCAGCCCATCTCGATCCTGTTCGCCGATGTCAGCGGCAGCACCCGGCTGTTCGAGACCCTGGGTGATGTCGAGGCACGCCGGATCATTGCCAGCGTGCTGGAAGCCCTGACCCGGATTGCCGGGGCGCACGGCGGGCGCCTGGTCAAGACCATCGGCGACGAAATCATGTGCACTTTTCCAGCGGCGGTGCAGGCGGCGCTGGCGGCCTGCGACATGCAGCGCCGGGTCAGCACCGATGCCGAGTTCACTGCCGAGAATCTGGGCATCCGCATCGGCTTCCATCACGGCGAAGCCCTGCTCGAGAATGGCGATGTCTATGGCGACGCGGTCAACGTGGCGGCCCGCATGGCGGCGCTGGCCAAGCGCGAGCAGATCGTCACGACCGCCGGCACCGTCAAGGACCTGACCATTGTCGGCGGTATCCGCTCGCGCGCGCTGGGCCGCGCGAGGGTCGCCGGCAAGCTGCTGGCGATCGAGATCGTCGACCTGATCTGGCAGGAGGACACCTCGAACCTCACCACCATCCAGCGCGCGATCAAGGTCGACGACACCACCCAGGCCGGCGCGCGCCTGACCCTGCGCCACCGCGGCCGGGTGATCGAGCTGCGCGAGGACGCTCCGCCTTTCAGCATGGGCCGCGACCCTGGCTGCGGGCTGTCGATCGAGGCCGAGTGGGTCAGCCGCAACCATGCCAGCCTCGAATGCCGGCGCGGGCTGTGGGTGCTGACCGATCGCAGCACCAACGGCAGCTTCGTGCGGATCGGCGACGAGGACGAGTTGCGCGTGCACCGCAACGATCTGCCGCTGCGCCGCAGCGGCTGCATCAGCCTGGGGCAAAGCATTGCTGCGGCCAGCTCGGACTTGCTGGTGTTCGAAGTCGGCTGAAGCCCATCGCGAGCTCTGCAAGCGCTTCGACACGCCCCTGACGCGCAGCTGTCATCACCGGCGATCAGCGTAGGCGGCAGTCCCGCAGCGGAGCCCGCCATGCGTTCCCAGCCGCAGCTGTTGATGTGCGATCCCCGGCACTTCGAAGTGCGCTACTGCATCAATCCCTGGATGCGGGCCGGGCTGGGGCGGGTCGACCCGGCGCGCGCGCGGACGCAATGGCAGGCCCTGCATCGGGCCTTGAGCCGGCAGGCCGAGGTGAGTGTATTGCCGCCAGCGCCGGGCCTCGCGGACCAGGTGTTCACCGCCAACGCGGCCCTGATCCATGGCCGGCGCGCGGTGCCGGCGCGCTTCCGTCATGGCGAACGTCAGCCGGAGCAGCCCCTGTCTGAGCGCTGGCTGCGCAGCGCCGGCTTCGAGCTGCAGCTGCCGCCGCCGGACCTGCACTTCGAGGGCGCGGGTGACGCACTGTTCGAATGCGAAACGACGCGACTCTGGCTGGGGACCGGGCCGCGTTCGGATGCGCGCGCCGCGCCCTGGCTGGCGAGCACGCTGGGCATCGAAGTCGAGCCGCTGCGGTTGATCGATCCGCGCTTCTATCACCTCGATACGTGCTTCTGCCCGCTACCGCGCGGTGGCCTGCTGTGGTTCCCGCCGGCCTTCGACGAGGAGTCGCGTCTGCGCATCGAAGCGGCGTTTCCGGCCGAGCGTCGGGTGGCCGTGGTCGAGAGCGAGGCCGCGCGCTTCGCCTGCAATGCGGTCTGCCTTGACGACACGGTGTTCGGCGATGGCCTCGGTGACGCCACCGAGGCGCGGCTCGCGCACCTGGGTCTCGACGTGGTGCGAGTACAGCTGGACGAATTCCAGAAGTCCGGCGGCTCGGCCAAATGCCTCACGCTGCGGCTCGATGTGCCGAGCGGTGCAGGGCCAGTTGCGACCCGGCGTCAGGGACGCGCCGCCAGCCAGTCCAGCGCGCCATCTGCAGCGCGCGCGCCGCTGGCGAAGCAGGCGGTCAGCAGGTAGCCACCGGTCGGCGCCTCCCAGTCCAGCATCTCGCCGGCGCAGAACACGCCGGGCAGGTCGCGCAGCATCAGAAGCGCATCCAGCGCCTCGCGGCGCACGCCGCCCGCGCTGCTGATCGCTTCATCCAGCGGGCGCGTTGCGGTGAGCTGCAGGGGCAAGGCCTTCAGCGCGGGGAGCAGAACCTCCGCATCGGCCATCGCCGACTTCGGCAGGCGTTCGTAGACCAGCGCCAGGCGGGCGCCCTCCAGGCCAAGGCGCTTGCGCAGCTTGGAGCCGGTGCTTTCGCCGCTGCGGGCGCGCTGCCAGGCGCGGCGCAGCTGCTCGAGCGAGCGCTCCGGGAACAGGTCGAGCCACAGCTCGGTGCGACCGTCGCGCTCGATCTGGCTGCGCAGGTCGGCCGACAGCGCGTAGATCAGGCTGCCCTCGATGCCGTGCTCGGTCAGCACGAACTCGCCCTGGCGATACTGGCGCTGGCCCGCGGCGTCGATCCATGCCGCCGCCACGGGCTTCACCGGCAGGCCTGCGCAGCGGGCGCGAAAATCCGCCGACCAATCGCATTCGAAGCCGCAGTTGCTGGGCGCGAGATCGCGCACTTCAACGCCGCGCGCGCGCAGCAGCTCCACCCAGGCGCCATCGCTGCCGAGCTTGGCCCAGGAGCCGCCGCCCAGCGCCAGCACCACGGCGTCGGCCATCACTTCGACGGTTCCTGCGGCGGTGTCGAAGTGCAGGCGCGTGGCCTCGATCGCGATCAGTCGATGCTGCACATGGAAGCGCACGCCCTGCTCGCGCAGCCGCCGCACCCAGCCGCGCAGCAGGGGCGCAGCTTTCAAGTCATTTGGAAACACCCGGCCCGAGCTGCCGACGAAGGTCTCGACGCCGAGCCCGCGCGCCCACTCGCGCAGGGCATTCGCGTCGAAGCGTTCAAGCCAGGGCTGCACCCAGGCGGCGGCCTCGCGATAGCGCGCGACAAAGGGCGCGAAGGACTCCGAGTGGGTGAGGTTCAGGCCGCCCTTCCCGGCGATCAGGATCTTGCGGCCGACCGAGCCCATGCGCTCGTACAGATCGACCTCGGCACCGGCGGCGCGCAGGTGCTCGGCGGCGATCAGCCCGGCGGGGCCGCCGCCGACCACGGCCACGCGCGCGGCACGTCGTTCACTCACGCCTTGCCGTCCGAGGCCTCAAGCCGCTGCGACAGGCGCGCGATCTCGGCGCGCAGCGCGCGCACTTCCTCGACCAGGGGTTCCTCGCCCTTGGCCACGGCTTCCTCGACCACGCGCTCGCGGTCGGCGTCGATCTCGGCCTGCATGGCCGACACCACGACGCCGATGAACAGGTTCAGGGCGGTGAAGCTGGTGGCGAGGATGAAGGGGATGAAGAACAGCCAGGAGTAGGGGTAAACCTCCATTACCGGCCGCACGATGCCCATCGACCAGCTTTCCAGCGTCATCACCTGGAACAGGGTGTAGAACGAGGCGGCCACGCTGCCGAACCACTCGGGGAAGGCCTCGCCGAACAGCTTGGTCGACATCACCGCGCCGACGTAGAAGATCAGCATCAGCAGCAGGACGATCGAAGCCATGCCGGGCATCGCGCCGAGCAGAGCGCCGACCACGCGCTTCAGCGAGGGCACGATGGTGATCAGCCGCAGCACGCGCAGGATGCGCAGCGCGCGCAGCACCGACAGCGGGCCGGAGGCTGGCAGCAGGGCGATCGCCACGACCACGAAGTCGAACACGTTCCAGGGGTCGCGGAAGAAGCGCAGCCCGCGGACGTAGAGCTTGGCGGCAAGCTCGATGCAGAAGATCGCCAGCGCCGCCTTGTCCAGCATCAGCAGCCAGTCGCCGAAGCGCGCCATCACCCGCGCATCGGTCTCCAGCCCGAGAGTGATGGCGTTGATCAGGATCACCGCCAGCACGAAGCGTTCGGTGAAGGGGTGGGCAAGCGCGCGTTCGAGCAGGGCCTTCATGGCGAGGGGCAGGGTCGGGGAGGGGAGCGCATTCTAGGGCTGCGCTGCGCGCTGCGCGCTGCGCGCGCGGGATTCGGGATTGGGGATTCGTTTGAAGCCGGGATTGGGGATTCGGGATTCGGGATTCGGGATTCGTGAGGAGGTGGTCGCGAGCTTCCAAGCTGCCGCCCCCTTCAGCATGCAGAGAGGCGGCGAGTGTCCTCGTCCCAGATGCGTGCCCAGCCGCATCGACCTTCGGTCGAATCCCGAATCCCGAATCCCGAATCCCCAATCCCGGCTCTCACACATCAAACTGCTCGCCCGCCTCCGGCACCCGCACATCGCAGCCGTACTGCTCGCCAAGGCGCACCCGCAGGCCTTCACGGGCTTCGTCTTCGCCGTGCACCAGCAGCACCCGCGGATGCAGGGGGATCTGCCCGTACCACTGGCTCAGGCCGTTCTGGTCGGCGTGGGCCGACAGGCCGCCGATGGTGTGGCGGCGCGCCTTGACGCGGATGCGCTCGCCGAAGATGTCGACGAAGTCGGCGCCGTCGACCAGGCGCCGGCCCAGGGTGCCGCGGGCCTGGTAGCCGACGAAGACGACGTGGGCGTTCTCGCGCCAGAGGTTGTGGCGCAGGTGGTGGCGGATGCGGCCGCCGTTGCACATGCCGCTGCCGGCAATGATCACGCAGCCGCCGCCGCGCTGGTTGAGCGCCTGCGAGTCCTGCACGCTGCTGACGAGACGCAGGTTGGGCAGGCCGAAGGGGTTCCCGCTGCCGTTCCAGGCGGCGCGGGCCGGTGAGTCCAGCAGTGCCTTGTGGCGCGCATAGGTTTCAGTGACTTTGAGCGCCATCGGTGAGTCGAGATAGACCTGCCAGCGGTCGAGGTGCCAGCGCTCGTAGTTCTCGGCCATCCAGTACAGCAGCTCCTGGCTGCGGCCCACGGCGAAGGCCGGGATCAGCACGTTGCCGCGCTCGTGGGCAGCGATGTCGAAGACTTCACCCAGTTCGTCGATGGTGGAGTCGCGCGTGCGGTGCAGGCGGTCGCCATAGGTGCTCTCAAGCAGCACCAGGTCGGCCTTCGGTACGGGTGCAGGGTCGCGCATGATCGGCGTGCCGCGCGGGCCGATGTCGCCCGAGAACACCAGGGTGCGTGGGCCCTTCGGCGTCTCGCCGGTCAGGCTGACCGAGGCCGAACCGAGGATGTGGCCGGCGTCGCGCAGGGTCAGGGTCAGGCCCGGCAGGATCTCGGTGGGCTCGTCGTAGTCCAGTGCGCGCAGCAGGCGCAGGGCATCGGCGACGTCGCCCAGCGAGTACAGGGGCTCGGCGTCGGGCTCCTCGCCGGCGCGCAGCTTGCGGCGGTTGTCGCGTTCGGCATCGGCGGCGGCCAGGCTGGCGGAGTCTTCCAGCATGATCCGCGCAAGATCGGCGGTGGCGCGGTGGGTGTAGACAGGCCCCGAGTAGCCGCGCTTCACCAGCAGCGGCAGTCGGCCGAGGTGGTCGATATGGGCATGGCTGATCACCACGGCATCCAGGCGCTTCAGGTCGAACGGGAAGGCATCGCGATTGCGCTGCGTTTCCTCATGCCCGCCCTGGATCATGCCCACGTCCAGCAGTACCTGCTGGCGGCCGAATTCGAGCAGATGGCAGGAGCCTGTGACTTCGCCGGCGGCGCCGTGGATGGTGATGCGCATTCGAACCTCGCAGCGTGGGGGCTGGCACGATCATAGCGCCGCCGACTTCGTGGCCCGCACCGCTACACTGTGCGCCCCCCGAAGTTCGCAAGGCTGCACATGTTCCCTGGAGATTCCGCACTGCTGCTCCGCGTCGCCGCGATCGGCCTGCTCGGCCTGTTCACCCCTGTCATCAGTCGCGCCGATGCCGCGCTCGACCCGCGCCAGCGCGACGCCAGTACTGCCGCCTGCATGGATTTCTACCAGCACGCGAACGGCGGCTGGCTGGGTGCTACGCCGGTGCCGTCGGGGCAGGCCAGCATCGGCTACACCGATGAAGTGCGCAGCCTGCACGCGATGCGTCAGCGCGACCTGCTGCGCGGCTTCGCCGAGGCGCCTGCGAATCCGCTGGACGCCAGCATCGCCCGCGCCTATGCGCTGGGCATGGACGGCGCCGCGATCGATGCGCTGGGCGTCGGCCCGGCAGCCCCCTTTCTTTCCAGGATCGATGCGCTGAGCAAGCCGCGCGATCTGCCTGCGCTGATCGCCGAGCTGCACGGCTGGGGCGCGCCGATCCTGTTCGCCTTCTCCGCCGCGCCCGATCTGGAGCGGCCCGAGCAGCTCATCGCCTACGCCAACCAGGGTGGCCTGGGCCTGCCGGATCGCGACTACTACCTGCGCGAGGACGCTCCCGCGGTCGAGCTGCGCGAGGCCTATCGCGCCTATGTCGAGCGTCTGCTGGTGCTCGCCGGCCGGCCTGAGGCCGCGGCCGAGTCGCAGCGCGTGCTCGCGCTGGAGCTGGAGCTCGCCCGCGCCTCGCTGTCACTGGAGCAGCTGCGCGACCCGCGCAACAGCTACCGGCTGGTTGGCGTGCGCGAGCTTGAGCGCGCGCAGCCCAACCTGCGCTGGCGCGACTATCTGCGCGGGCAGGGCCTGCGCGGGCTGGATCGCATCTCGCAGGCGCACGCCAGCTTCTTCAGCGCGCTGAACGCGCGCTTCGCGTCGCAGCCCTTGGCCGACTGGCAGTCCTACCTGCGTTTCCATGTGCTGCATGCGGCGGCTCCCTTCCTCGGCCAGCCCTACACCGAGGCCCACGACCGCCTGTTCCTTGAGACCCTGTCGGGCCAGCCCGCGCCTTCGCGCGAGGCGCGGGTGCTGCAGTTCCTGCAGGCCAGCCTGGGCGAGGCCCTGAGCCAGCGCTATGCCCGTGCCCACTTCGAGGCGGCACGCCGCGAGGCCGCCCTGGCGATGAGCGAGGGCGTTCGCGCCCAGCTGCGCGCGCTGGTCGAGGGCGCCAGCTGGCTGAGCGAAGCCGGGCGCGGCGCTTTGCTGGCCGACATCGACGGCCTGGTGATCGCGCTGGGCGGCCCGGCCGAGACCGAGTGGGAAGGCTTTGAACTGAAGGCGGCAAGCTGGCCCGAGGCCGCGCTGGCGCTGTCGCGCGCCCGCCACCAGCGCGAGCTGGCTGCGCTCGGCAAGCCGCCGCGCGCGCGCTGGCCGGTGCCGTCCTCCAGCCTGCAGGTCAGCTACCAGGCGGCAACCCATACCCTGTACCTGCCGGCTGCCCTGCTGGCGTCGCCGCTGTTCGAGCCCGCAGGCGATGTCGCGCTGAATCACGGCGTCGCCGGCGCACTCATCGCGCGCGGACTCATGGGCGTGTTCGATCCGGCCTCGGGCGCGCGCCGCGGCCTGCTCAGCGAAGCGGATCGCGCCGCCTATGCCGAGCGCTCACGCGGTCTGGTGAGCCAGTACTCGGCCTTCGCCGCGCTGGGTCCGCTGAAGGTCGATGGCGCCGCGACCTGGAACGAGAACGTGCTCGATCTGGCGGCGCTGCAGCTGGCCTACACCGCCTTCCTCGCCGCCGGCGGCGAGCGTGGAGAGACTGTCGACGGGCTGACGCCCGCGCAGCGCTTCTTCCACGGCTGGGCCCGGCTGATGCGCCGCAACTACCAGGACGAGGCCCTGCGCCTCCTGCTGGCCGTCGACACCCGTGCGCCCGCGCGCTTCCGCGTCAACGGCCCGCTGCCGCACCTGTCGAGTTTCCAGGCGGCCTTCGAATGCAAGGACGGCCAGCCCATGTTCCTGCCGGAGCCGGCACGGGCGCGGGGGTTCTGAAGAGCTGGGATTGGGGATTCGGGATTCGGGATTCGACCGAAGGTCGATGCGCCGCGGGGCGTCTCTGATCTCGGAACCTTACCCGCCTCCGCTGGGCCCGCTGCTGCCAGGGCTCCGATGCTCGCGGCGGCGGTTACACCAACCCCCAATCCCCAATCCCCAATCCCGAATCCCGGCTCATGACCACAGGCAGGGTGCCGCCGTCTTCACCCCGCCTATGATGCGGCGATGCTCGCCCGCCTGAATCCGATGCAGCTGCTGCGCTTCGCAGGCCTCTTCACTTGGGGCTGCATGGGCGTGCCGCTGCTGATCGATCTGTTCCAGCAGGACATCAGCGGCAGCGATCTGATCTGGTGGCGGGTCTGCTATCTCACCTTCGGCGTCTGCTACTGGCTGCTGACGCGACCCCCCGGTGCCGGACCCCGCACGCGCTGGCTGCATCTGCCGCTGCTGGGCGTGCTCACGCTGTCGGCGATCGGCATCGGGCACTTCACCGGCACCGGTCTGTCCGGTGCCTTCCTGATCGTCATCGCCGGCCTGCTGCCCTGGTTCCTGTCGCTGGGCTGGGGGCTGGTCTGGCTGATCGCGCAGCACAGCGCCCTGATTCCGGTGTTCCTGCAGATCGAGGGCTTCGACTGGATCAGCGCGCCGCTGCAGGCGATGCTGCTGTTCGGCTACTCCAGCTTCGTGTTCCTCACCAGCCTGGTCGCGCGCAGGCAGATGGACGCCCGCGAGGAACAGCGCCGTTTGAACTCCGAACTGCGCGCCACCCGCGCCCTGCTGGCCGAAAGCTCTCGCCTCAACGAGCGCTCGCGCATCTCGCGTGAGCTGCATGACCTGCTGGGCCACCACCTCACTGCGCTCAGCCTGAACCTTGAGGTCGCCACCCACCTGTCCGACGGCAAGGCGCGCGAGCACATCAAGCAGGCGCAGTCGCTGGCCAAGCTGCTGCTCTCCGACGTGCGCGAGGCGGTCAGCCAGCTGCGCCAGGACGATGCCATCGACCTGCGCGAGGCCCTGTTCACCCTGGTCGATGGCGTGCCCTCGCTCGAAGTGCGTCTGGACGTGCCGCCCGACTTCCGCATCAGCGATCCCCATCGCGCACAGATGCTGCTGCGCGCGACGCAGGAGATCATCACCAACGCCGCCCGCCACTCCGGCGCTGCGCGTCTCGACCTGCGCATCGCCAGTGATGCCGGCGGCGTGCTGCTGGAGGCGCGCGACGACGGCCGCGGCGCGGACGCGGTACAGGCCGGCAACGGCCTGCGCGGCATGCGCGAGCGCGTCGCCGAATTCGCCGGCACACTTGAGATCGACACCTCGCCCGGCCAGGGCTTTGCCCTGCGCCTGCACCTTCCCGTGGAGACACCCGCATGATCCGCGTCTGCCTGGTCGATGACCAAACCCTGGTGCGCCAGGGCATCCGTTCCCTGCTTGAGCTTTCCGACAACATCCGCGTCGTCGCCGAGGCCAGCGACGGCAAGCAGGGCCTGGAGAAGATCGACGAGGTCAAGCCGGACGTGGTCCTGCTCGACATGCGCATGCCGGTGATGACCGGCATCGAGACCCTGCAGCACCTGAGCGAGCGCGGCTCGATGCCGGCGACGATCATCCTGACCACCTTCGACGACGACCAGCTGGTCCTGCAGGGCATCAAGCTCGGCGCCCGCGGCTACCTGCTGAAGGACGTCTCGCTGGAGCAGCTGGTCGACGCGGTGCAGACCGTCGCCGCCGGTGGCTCGCTGGTCCAGCCGGTGGTGACGCAGCGCCTGCTGTCGGGCCTTGAGCGCATGCAGAACGACTTCACCAGCCTCGACCGCCCCGACCCGCTGACCGACCGCGAAACCGAGATCCTGCGGCTCATGGCGGGCGGCTACAGCAACAAGGAAATCGCCAACTCGCTGGGCGTGGCCGAGGGCACGGTCAAGAACCACGTGTCCAACATCCTCAGCAAGCTCGGCGTGCGCGATCGCACCCGTGCGGTGCTGAAGGCCTTCGAGCTCAAGCTCGTATAGGCGCTGAGCTTCGCGCGGACCGTGGGTGGCGCGCCGCGCTCAGCCGATGTCCTTGGCCTCGCCCACGCCCGCGTTCTCCGCATGCGTGGGCGTGCGTGGACGCCGCAGCAGCGGCTGCGCGAACACCGCCAGCAGCAGGATCGCGACGCCGCCGTAGAAGCTCGCATCCAGCTCGCGCTGCTCGTTGAACAGCAGCATCGCCAGCAGGATCGCGTAGACCGGTTCCAGGTTGATCGCCATCTGCGCCGAGAAGGCGCTCATGTGGCGCAGGGCCACGAGACTCAGGGTGAAGGGCAGCAGGGTGCAGCCCAGCGACAGCGCCAGCAGGAAGGCGAAGTCCTTGCCGTCGGGTATCAGGCCACCTTCGGCCGGCAGCGGAAACGCGAGCAGCAGCAGCGGTGCCAGCAGGGTCAGGGTCAGCGTGCCGGCGCCCAGTTCGATGGCGGTCACCGTCAGCGGCTCGCCGTCCTCGACATAGCGTTTGTTGAGCGCCGAGAAGAAGGCCACGATGAAAGCCGACAGCGCGCCCATCGCGATGCCCGCACGCATCTCCACCGGTACGCCGCCCACCACCAGGGCCACGCCCGGCAGCACGGCCACACCCAGCGCCAGCTCGCCGCGCGAGAACGGCCGCTTGGCGATCCAGGGCTCGATGAAGGCCAGGAACACCGGCCCCAGCGCCATGCAGGTCGCGCCGACCGAGGCATTCGAGAGCTTGATCGAGCCGTAGAAGGTCAGCCAGTGCAGGGCGACCAGCGCACCAATGCCGGCATAGATCCACACCTGCCGAGCGCGCATCCGGCGCAGGCTGCGCCAGACCGCCGGCACCAATGCCAGCGCGGCCGTCACCAGCAGCATCCGCCACCACACCAGCGGCAGCGCAGTCAGCGTGATCAGCTTGCCGAGAATGGCGGTGAATCCCCAGAGCATCACGCAGAAATGGATCTGCAGCTGGGCGCGGGTCGCAGGCGTCATTGCCACGGCGTGGAGTCAATTGAGGGCCGCACACGCGGCGAAGGCGCGTAGGCTGGGCAAGCGCGGCAGTGAGCGCAATAGGCAGGAAGGCGCCGGGCTGTGGATATCATTGCCCCGGCCTGAGAGCTTCCCAGCGCGGCGTAGAGGCGCAGGTGTTCTCGAAGAAACCTGGATTCGTGATCCCCGCGCAGAGCCTGTCCTCGCAAAGGCGGGGACGGGGATCCAGTGATCGTGCGACTGGGTCAGGCTAGGACTGGGCCCCCGCCTTCGCGGGGGCGACGATTCATTGGGTCGCGAGCGTGCCGTTTCTTGAGAGCGTCTCGGCCCCATTCGACGCGGGAGAGGCTGGCAATGACGCGGATTCAAGCCTGGGCTGTGTCAGCTCTCCTCGTTTGGGGCGCGCCGGCGGTGGCGGCGCTGTCGATCAGCGGCACGGTGGTGGTCGAGCCACATCCCTCGACCCTGTTGCGCGGGCAGGAGGCGACGGTCACCTACATGATCACCAACACCGGCGACGAGCCCATCGAGCTTGCGACGGTGGGATTTCCCTACCGCAGTTCAGGCCCATTGAGCACCGTGCTGCCGTTCCAGACCGTGGCCACGCCGCCCTGCCTGTATCGACTGCGGGTGCTGCCCGGTCCGTTCGAGGTGGCGGGCACAGTGGAAAGCCCGGCCAAGTGGTCGCCGGTTCCGCCCTTCCTGGAGAAGAGCATCGAGTTCGCGCCGCTGCCCATCGAGCCGGGCGGGATGCGCCGCTGCGTTGCTGCGCTGCGCGTCTCGCCGGACACGGCCGGGCCGTTTGTTCAGACCTTCAACTTCCAGGCGTCGCGGGGGGCGCAGTCGGTGACGCAGACGCGTTCCTTGGTCTTCGGCCTGGGTGAGTCAGCCGTCGCGATTCCAGTGGTGTCGACGTGGAGCTTGGCGCTTGCGTCGCTGCTCGTGCTGCTGCTGGGTGTGTTCCGGCTGCAGCGATAGTGGTTGCCGACCCTGCTGCCTCGGGCGGCGCGGCCGCATCCGACGCGATTGCCTGAAGTCCGAGACTCGCGGGGCGGTGGCTGTGTTCGGCGGCCGCGTGTATCAGTTCCACGCTGGGGTGAGTGATCGAACCCGGCGTTTGCCGGCTCTTTTCCCTTGAAGGGACGCGAAAGGGCGCGGGGCACACCGGATCTCGCTTGGCTTGCCCCCTCTCCCCCGACCCCTCTCCCACGAGGGGAGAGGGGAGAAGAGCGCGCCGCCTGTGTCTGCGGACTGGCGCGCAGCAGGGTCTGCGGACGCTGCGCTCAACCCATCTTGAAAACGCAGAGCTTGTTGCCGTCGAGGTCGCGGAAGTAGCCGGCGTAGAAGCCGGGGAAGCGCTCGCCGCAGGCGCCCTCGTCGGTGCCGCCGAGCTCCAGCGCCTTCGCATGGAAGGCGTCGACCGTTTCGCGGCTGTCCATGACCAGCGAGGTCATGTTGCCGTTGCCCGGCGTGGCCGGCTGGCCGTCGAAGGGCTTGATCACGCCGACCGCGGGGCCACGACCAGTGCCCCAGGAAATGAAGCGCGGGCCCTGCATGCCGCGCTTGCCGCCGATGGTGGCGAACAGCGCATCGTAGTAGGCCGCTGCGCGGTCGAGGTCGTTGGTGCCGAGGGTGACGTAGCCGATCATGGAGCACTCCGGATGGGGGCGTCGTGCTGGGCGACGCCGGGTGGGAAAGAGCCGCAAGTCTGCGGCTCGGCAGCATGGTGGAAGCGCGAAGGGCGTGGAAGCGCGATGTCGGCCGCAGAGCGGGCGGATTCCGCCAGCCTTTCGCAGCAAGTCTCTGCGCCCGCAGACGACAGAGCCCTCGCCCTGACGTTTGTCATCGTCCTCGCGAAGACCGCCTGCGGAAGCCGCTGCGACCCGGCGTCGCGGCCGCATCAGATCTCGATGGTGGCGAGATCGCCCTTGGTCTCCAGCCAGGCCTTGCGGTCGGAGGCGCGCTTCTTCGACAGCAGCATGTCCATCAGCGCGCGGGTTTCCTCGGGCGCTTCGACGGTCAGCTGGACGAGTCGACGGGTATCCGGATGCACGGCCGATTCGCGCAGCTGCGAGGGGTTCATCTCGCCCAGGCCCTTGAAGCGGGTGACGTTGACCTGGCCGCGGATCTTCTCGCGCTCGATCTTGTCGAGCAGCAGGCGCTTTTCCTCTTCATCGAGCGCGTAGAACACCTGTTTGCCGACATCGACGCGGAACAGCGGCGGCATCGCCACGAACACGTGGCCGGCGGCGACCAGCGCAGGGAAGTGCTGCAGGAACAGGGCCGACAGCAGGGTGGCGATGTGCAGGCCGTCGGAGTCGGCATCGGCCAGCACGATGATCTTGCCGTAGCGCAGGCCGCTGATGTCATGGCTGCCCGGATCGCAGCCGATGGCGACCGCAAGGTCGTGCACTTCCTGCGAGCCCAGCACCGCGCCGCTTTCGACTTCCCAGGTGTTGAGGATCTTGCCGCGCAGCGGCAGGATCGCCTGGAAGTCCTTGTCGCGGGCCTGCTTGGCGCTGCCGCCGGCGGAGTCGCCTTCGACCAGGAACAGCTCGGTGCGCGACAGGTCCTGGCTGGAGCAGTCGGCCAGCTTGCCGGGCAGGGCAGGGCCCTGCGTGATCTTCTTGCGGACGATCTGCTTCTCGGTCTTGAGCCGCGCGGAGGCACGCTCGATCGCCAGCTGGGCGATGCGCTCACCCATCTCGACGTGCTGATTCAGGAACAGCGAGAACGCATCGTGCACCGCGTTCTCGACAAAGGCTGCAGCCTGGCGCGAGGACAGGCGCTCCTTGGTCTGGCCCGAGAACTGCGGGTCGGTGAGCTTCAGGCTCAGCACGCAGCAGACGCGGTCCCAGACGTCCTCGGGGGCGAGCTTGACGCCGCGCGGCAGCAGGTTGCGGAAATCGCAGAACTCGCGCAGCGCTTCGGTCAGCCCCGAGCGCAGGCCGTTGACGTGGGTGCCGCCCTGCGCGGTGGGAATCAGGTTGACGTAGCTCTCCTGCACCAGCTCGCCATCGGCGGCCCAGCACAGCGCCCAGTCGACCGCTTCGGTGTCGCGCTTGAGCGCGCCGACAAAGACTTCCGGCGGCAGGTACTCGCGATCGGCCAGCTGGCTCTTCAGGTAGTCGCGCAGGCCGTCCTCGTAGTACCAGACGTCCTTCTCGCCGCTGGCCTCATCGACCAGCGTGACCTTGAGCCCCGGGCACAGCACGGCCTTGGCGCGCAGCAGGTGGCGCAGGGCGCGCAGCGAGAACTTCGGCGTGTCGAAGTACTTCGGATCCGCCCAGAAACGCACCCTGGTGCCGGTGTTGCGCTTGCCGACCGTGCCGATGATCTCCAGCGGGCTCACGCGGTCGCCGTCGGCGAAGCTCATCCGGTACTCGTTGCCGTCGCGGCGGATGGTGACATCGACCTTCTTCGACAGCGCGTTGACCACGCTGACGCCAACGCCGTGCAGTCCGCCGGAGAAGGTGTAGTTCTTGCCGCTGAATTTGCCGCCGGCGTGCAGGCGCGTGAGGATCAGTTCGACGCCGGGAATGCCTTCCTCGGGGTGGATGTCGACTGGCATGCCGCGGCCATCGTCGGCGACTTCGCAGCTGCCGTCGGCATACATCGTCACTTCGATGCTCCTGGCGTGACCTGCCAAGGCCTCGTCGACGGCGTTGTCGATGACTTCCTGCGCCAGATGGTTCGGGCGGGTGGTGTCGGTGTACATGCCAGGTCGGCGCTTGACGGGGTCAAGGCCGGAGAGGACTTCGATATCGGCGGCGTTGTAGCGGCTGCTCATGGGTTTTCGCTTGTACGGGTGCCGCTGCTGCGGCACGGGGAATCGAAAAGGCTGCAAGGGTAGCGCGTGCGTAGCGCTGTCTGCGGCAGATCAGTCGGAGAGGAGCTCGGCCAGCACGGCCATGCGCACGGCCACGCCATTGCCGACCTGTTCGAGGATCACCGACTGCGGGCCGTCGGCAACGGCATCGGTGATCTCCACCCCGCGGTTCATCGGGCCCGGATGGGTAACGATGGCATCCGGCTCGGCGCGCAGCAGGCGGGCGCCATCAAGACCAAAATCGCGGTGGTAGTCAGCCAGCGAGCTGACCAGGCCTTCCTCCATGCGCTCGCGCTGCAGGCGCAGCATCATCACCACGTCGACGCCTTCGATGGCTTCGTCGAAGCGGTCGAACACCCTGCAGCCTTCAAGCGTGCCGTCCTGCGGCAGCAGTGAGGCCGGGCCGCAGACGCGGATCTCGCCGGCGCCCAGGGCGCGCAGGGCATGCAGGTCGGAGCGCGCGACCCGCGAATGCAGGATGTCGCCGACCAGCACGAACTTGAGCCGCGAGAAGTCGCGGCCCTTGCGCTGGCGCACGGTCAGCATGTCCAGAAGGCCCTGGGTGGGATGGGCCGCGCGGCCGTCGCCTGCATTGACCAGGTGCACATGCGGCCGGGCCGCCGCGGCCAGCTCGGCCAGCACGCCGGACTCGGCGACGCGGATCACGAAGGCGTCGGCGCCCATGGCTTCAAGGTTGCGGAAGGTGTCGAGCAGGGTTTCGCCCTTGCGCGAAGACGAGTGCGCGACGTCGAAGTTCAGCACCTCGGCACCCAGGCGCCGCGCCGCCAGCTGGAACGAGCTGCGGGTGCGGGTGGAGGGTTCGACGAACAGGTTGACGATCGTCCGCCCGGCCAGCGCCTGCAGGTTGGCGCGACCGTCCAGTGCCTGCGGGCGCAGGGCCTCGGCGCGGTCCAGCAGGCCTTCGATCTCGCCTCGGCCGAGGCCATCCAGGCTCAGCAGATGGCGAAGGCGTCCATCGGGGTGGTGCTGCAGGCTGCTCATGGTCGGGGACATGCAGGGAGTTGGGGATTCAATCGAGCTGGCCGAGCCAGCGTTCGAGGATGATCTGTGCCGCCAGCGCGTCGAGCAGCTCTGCATGCGAGCGCCTGGCGCGGCCTTCGCTGCGCGCCTTTGCGAACCGACGGTCGGCCTCGCGCGAGCTGGAGCGCTCGTCGACCAGCGCGACCGGCAGGCCGTAGCGCTCCTGCAGGGCGCGGGCGAAGCGACGGGCGCGATGGGTGGCGGGCTGCGCCTCGCCCTCGAGGGTGAGCGGCTCGCCGACGATCAGCTGCTGCGGCGACCACTCGCGGAGCAGACGGTCGCAGGCGATCCAGTCGGGCTCGCCCTCGTTCACCGGCAGGACCGCGATCGCGCGCGCGCTCATCGACAGCGTGTTGCCGACCGCCACCCCGGTGCGTCGGGCACCGACATCGAACCCCAGCACGCAGACCGGGGTGGCGCTGTCGGCAGCACTCATGCGCGGCCCGCGTAGTCGGTCAGCAGGCGCAGGTCGACGCCGAGCAGAGCGGCCGCGCTGTTCCAGCGCTGCTCCAGCGGCAGGTCGAACAGGATCGAGTCATCGGCCGGCACGGTGAGCCAGGCATTGGCGGCCAGTTCTTCCTCCAGCTGGCCCGGCCCCCAGCCCGCGCAGCCCAGGGCGAGCAGGGCCTTGGCGGGGCCGCTGCCCGCCGCCATCGCGGCGAGGATGTCGCGCGAGGTGGTCAGCTTGATCTGCGGCGAGACCCGGTAGGTCGAGTCCCAGTCGCGGCCGTCATCGGCATGCAGCACGAAGCCGCGCTCCGGATGCACCGGGCCGCCGGTCAGGACTTCGCGCTGGCCCAGCAGGCCGGTGCGGTCGTCGAGGCCCAGCTGCGAAAGCACCTCGGCCATGTGGTAGTCCGACGGGCGATTGAGCGTGATGCCCATCGCGCCTTCCTCGTCGTGTCTGCAGATCAGGGTGACGGTGCGCGCGAAGTTGGGGTCGTCCAGCTGGGGCAGGGCGATCAGGAGCTGGTTGCTCAGTGGACTGGCAGGCGAGGGCATGGGTGCGATTCTAGCAGTCGCGCGCAGTGCTGCCCGTCACGCGTAAGGGTCCAGTCAGCGGTTGCGCAGCACGTTGCCCGGCTGGAATTCCCAGGTGCGGGTGATGTGCAGGATCTCGATGTTTTCCGCGGTCTCGGGCAGCGGCGGGTAGGGTTCGCCCAGGCGGACGATGCGCAGCGCAGCCTCGTCCAGCACCGGATAGCCGCTGGAGCGGATGATGTCGATGCGCTCGACGCTGCCGTCGCGACGCACCGCCACGGTCATCAGCAGCTGGCCGACGAGATTGCGGCGGCGCGCCTCGTCGGGGTAGTTGAGGTTTCCGATGCGTTCGACCCGGGCCACCCAGCCGCGCATGTACGACGCGAACTCGTACTCCGCGGTATTGGCCGAAATGAACTTGCGCTTGGGCCGCTTGGCGTAGGCCTGGCTGTCGCGCTCAATCTCGGCGGCGAGCCGTGCCATTTCCATGCTCTGTTCCATCAGATGCCGGGCGCTGGGCAGCTGGGTGTCTGGCGTCGGCACGCGCTCGGCGTCGGGCACCTGCTGCGCACTGTCGGCGCGCGTGCTGAGCACCTGCTGGGTGCGCTCGGGCTGCGGCGGCGGCGCGGCCGGGCTGACCGGCACGGGCGCAATGCCGGGCTGGGTCTTGGGCACGGGCGAAGACACCGGCTCGCTCGGGCGTTCGGCTTTCTCTGCGTCGCCACCGCCCTGCTGGCTGGCCTGGGCAAGGAAGTCGGGATCGTCCGGACGCTGCTCGCTGCGGGTCTGGGTCAGGATGATGTCGAGGGTGGGGCGCAGCGGCGCGGGGTTCTCCACCGTGAACCCGATGCCCAGCGCCAGCACGCCATGCGCGATCAGCGAGAACACCAGGGTGGCGCCAAGGCGGTCGCCGTCGCCAACCACGACGGCCGGTGTCGACAGCTCCGCACTCACTGCAGCCGGGCCTCGATCGCATCGAAGAGCTGGCCGGCGATGTTGATTCCGAACTGCGCGTCCAGCTCGCGGATGCAGGTCGGGCTGGTGACGTTCACCTCCGTCAGCCAGTCGCCGATCACATCGAGCCCGACGAAGAGCATGCCCCGGCGCTTCAGCTCGGGCCCGACCTGGGCGGCGATCCAGCGGTCGCGCTCGGTCAAGGGGCGGCCCTCGCCGCGCCCGCCGGCGGCGAGGTTACCGCGGAAGTCATCGGCCGCAGGGATCCGCGCCAGCGCGTAGGGCACGGGTTCGCCGTCGACCAGCAGGATGCGCTTGTCCCCCTGCCGGATTTCCGGCAGGTAGCGCTGCGCCAGCGCCAGCTGCCGACCGCCCTGGGTGAGGGTTTCAAGGATGACCTTGAGGTTGTCGTCGTCGGCGCGGGCACGGAAGATCGAGCGACCGCCCATACCATCGAGGGGCTTGAGCACGCAGTCGCGCTCCTGTTCGACGAAGTCCCGCAGGTGGCTGGCGTCGCGCGACACCCGCGACGGTGGAATGCACTGCGGGAAGTGCAGGGCGAACAGCTTCTCGTTCATGTCGCGCAGCCCCTGCGGGTCGTTGACGACCAGCGCACCCTGCCGCTGCGCCAGCGTCAGCACCTGCGTGTCGTACAGGTACTGGCTGTCGAAAGGCGGGTCGCGACGCATCAGGATGGCGTTCATGCCGCCCAGGGGCTGCCAGCGCGCCGGACCCTTCTCGAACCAGTCCGACGGGTCGTCGCGAACGGTCAAGGGCGCAAGCCGGGCCGTGGCCACTTCGCCTTCGATGGCGAGGTCGCCCGACGTGGCGTAGTGCAGCCGATGTCCGCGCCGCTGGGCCTCCAGCAGCATGGCGAAGCTCGAATCCTTCTTGATCCGGATCCCCTCGATGGGGTCCATCACCATCGCGATGTCCATGTCGTATGTGCTTGTCCTGCGGGCCGGGCGCTGCTGGGCACCGTCCCTGTGGTTGGGGGGAAGTCGCGTGACGAGTCCAGCCGCAAACGACGGCGGGCGGACGCCAATTGACCCGCGCGGTCACGCCATCGATCCGGGCCGCACGCAAAGCGTGCGCCGATCGACTCTTTGCCCGGAACGCTCGAAAAGCCCCCGGAGCCTGCGCCGAAGCCACGTGAACGCTGGCTATACTAGCAGCGGCTTGGTGACGCTCGACGCCACCTTGCTGCTGCAACCGAAGAGGTCCGAGGGCGGACCGATCCGATGCAGCGGCGTGCCGGGGATCGCGCGCAACAGGGGGCGTGTCGATGCCGTGGAACAGGCTTTGCTTGACAGTTCCGGCGACGGCTGGGATATAGCTTCGGTTTGCGCGGCCGACGGTTGGCTGGCGCCCTGTGGGGAATGCGAATGGAAGAGAACCAAGGTTCGGCCAGCCTGGAAGGCCTGAAGGTGATGGTCATCGACGACTCGAAGACGATCCGCCGGACGGCTGAGACCCTGCTCAAGAAGGAAGGCTGCGACGTGGTCACCGCCACGGATGGGTTTGAAGCGCTGGCGAAGATCGCGGACCACCACCCGCAGGTGATCTTCGTCGACATCATGATGCCGCGCCTGGATGGCTACCAGACCTGTGCGCTGATCAAGAACAACCAGGTGTTCCGCTCGACGCCCGTGATCATGCTGTCCTCCAAGGACGGCCTGTTCGACAAGGCGAAGGGTCGCATCGTGGGTTCGGAGGAATACCTCACCAAGCCTTTCACCCGCGACGAGCTGCTGTCGGCCATCCGCCGGCACGTCATTCGCGGCTGAATCCGTTGAACCCGCAACGCCTTCAGGGGGGCGCTTTGCAATGGCACGCATTCTGATCATCGAAGACTCACCCACCGATACCCGCGTTTTCAGCCAGATGCTGGAACGGGGCGGGCATACCGTGAGCGCCGCCGCGAGCGCGGAGGACGGCATCGCAGTGGCCGAGGCCGAGCTGCCCGACCTGATCCTGATGGACGTCATCCTGCCCGGCATGAGCGGCTTCCAGGCCACACGCTCCCTGTCGCGCTCGCCGAAGACCCAGCACATCCCGATCATCATCGTCAGCACCAAGGGCATGGAAACCGATCGCGTCTGGGGTTTGCGCCAGGGCGCCAAGGACTATGTCGTGAAGCCGCCAGCCGAGGCCGACCTTCTGGGTCGCATCAACGCGCTGATCAAGGCCGGAGCCAGGGGCAGCGCATGAGCACAGGGGTATCGCCATTCGATCCCTTTGCGATCCTCGCCGACTACGAGGCGCGCAGTCTCTCGCATGTCGCCGGCGTGCCCGAGCAGCTCGACTCCGCCGGGGCGTGGCGCGGCCTCGGTTACCGGCTGGGACAGCATCTGCTGGTGTCGGCGATCGCCGACATCGCCGAGCTCCTCACCCTGCCGCCGCCGACCCCCGTGCCTGGCTCACAGCCCTGGCTGCTTGGCGTTTCCAACGTGCGCGGCACCTTGTTTCCGGTGGTGGACCTGAAGCAGTTCCTCGAGGGCGAGCGCACCGTCGTGCACGAAAACACCCGTGCGCTGGTGATCAAGCAGCCCGGCGGCAACGTGGCGGTCCTGATCGACGAGCTGTTCGGCCAGCGCAACTTTTCCGAGGCGCAGCGCGTGGAGCTTCATCAGGACCCTGACAGCCGCTACGCCGCCTTCGTCACTGACGCGTATGCGCTGGGCGACACCGTCTGGCATGTGTTCGACATGGCGCGGCTTGTCCGAACTGCAGAGTTCCGCCAGGCCGCAGTGGCCTGATGGCAGGTAGATTCAACAGGGGCCGCGCACGGATCGTGCGGTCATTGCCCTCTGCGCCCAGTGCGCGGCTGGCATGTCTCCGGACGCGACACACGTCGCGCCGGGGGAGTGGTCGGGAGACGCTGGATGCGTCGCCGGCCGGGTTTTCTGGGGCGAGGACCATATGAGTACGACCATCGGCGCGATCGGCGGCAAGGAACGACGCGGCATCCTGAACTTCTGGATCCTGATCCTCACGATCGCGATCCTCCTGCTGGGTATCAACTTCTACTTCTCGACGCGCTACGCGCAGCAGGAAGCGGATGCGCGCGACCTGGTCGCCAATATCCAGGTGCAGTCCCAGCAGATCGCGAAGTTCGCGCAGGAAGCGGCGGCCGGCGGCCTCGAATCCTTCGCCGAGCTCGAGGGCACCCGGAACTCCATCCAGGCCAACCTCGACAAGCTGGCCCAGGGTGACGCCACTACGGGCCTGCCTTCCTTCGCCGAGCCGCTCGGTGGCGTCAGTGCAGCGACCGAGCTCACCGCGCTGCAGGGCGCCTGGAGCGCGATCAACGAGAACGCGGCGCGAATCCTCGATCGTCGCGAGCTGATCGTGAACCTCGCGGACTCGGCGACTGCCTTCTCGGCCAACGTCCCGCAGCTGCAGGGCCAGATGGATGAAGTGGTCCGCGCGATGACCGACAGTGGTGCCGCCTCGACCCAGATCACCATCGCCAACCGCCAGATCGTGCTCGCCGACCGCATGCTGCGCTACGTCACCCAGATCCTCCAGGGCGGTGCTGCGGCGACATCCGCCGCCGACCGCTTCTCGCGTGACTATGCGATGTTCGGCAACGTGCTCACCGGCCTCGACGCCGGCAGCGCAGAGCAGGGCATCCGCCGGATCGAAACGCCGGCCGGCCGCGTGGCCCTGGGGCGTGTGGCGGAAGCCTTCGGCGGCGTGCGTCAGGACGTCGAATACATCCTGCAGGGCGCCACCGACCTGTTCGAGGTCAAAGAAGCCTCGGACACCATCTTCCGAGAGTCCGAGGAACTGCTTGACCGTGCCCGCAAGCTCGGCGCCCGCATCAGCGCCATGGCCGGCGAGCGCACCTTCCCCAGCCTGCTGATCGGCATCATCGCCGCGGCCCTGGCCGTGGTCGCGCTGATCGGCCTGCTGCTCACCATCTACCGCGACCAGACGCGTCGTTTCTCGGTCACGCAGGAACTGAATCAGCGTAACCAGGAAGCGATTCTGCGCTTGCTGGACGAAATGGGATCGCTCGCGGAAGGCGACCTGACCGTCCGCGCGACGGTGACCGAGGACATCACCGGCGCGATCGCGGACTCGATCAACTTCGCGGTCGAGGCGCTGCGCTCACTGGTCACCACGATCAACGAGACCGCCGTGCAGGTGGCTGCCGCTGCCCAGGAGACCCAGGCCACCGCGATGCACCTCGCCGAGGCCGCCGAACACCAGGCGCAGCAGATCACCTCCGCCTCGGCTGCGATCAACGAGATCGCGGTGTCGATCGACGAGGTCTCGAAGAACTCCGCCGAATCCGCGGACGTTGCGCAGCGCTCGGTGCAGATCGCCGCCAAGGGCGCCGAAGTCGTGCGCCAGACGATCCAGGGCATGGACTCGATCCGTGACCAGATCCAGGAAACCTCCAAGCGAATCAAGCGACTGGGTGAAAGCTCGCAGGAAATCGGATCGATCGTCGAACTGATCAACGACATCGCCGAGCAGACCAACATCCTGGCGCTGAATGCGGCGATCCAGGCGGCCTCCGCCGGTGAAGCAGGCCGCGGATTCGCGGTCGTGGCCGACGAAGTGCAGCGCCTCGCGGAACGCGCCTCGAACGCGACCAAGCGCATCGAGACCCTGGTGCAGACGATTCAGTCCGACACCAACGAAGCCGTGAGCTCGATGGAGCAGACCACCGCGGAAGTGGTCGCCGGTGCACGCCTGGCGGAAGACGCCGGCCTTGCGCTGGGTGAGATTGAAAAGGTCTCGAACGACCTTGCGGACCTGATTCAGAACATCTCCGAGGCGGCCCGCCAGCAGTCCGCTGCGGCGACCAACATCTCGGCCACGATGAACGTCATTCAGGAGATCACCACGCAGACCTCGATGGGCGCCAGCCAGACCGCCGAGTCGATCGGAAACCTCGCGCAGCTCGCCGCCGACCTGCGTCGCTCGGTCGCCGACTTCAAGCTGCCGGGCTAAGGGCAGGCAAGGTCCGCTACCGCCATGGCACTCGCAACCAGCAAGGCGATCTACGAGTTGGAACCCGGCCGCATGGACGACGCCGAGTTCCAGCTGTGGGTCCGCCTGCTGGAGACGCGCACTGGCGTCACGGTGCCGCCGGAGCGCAAGCCCTTTCTGGTCACCGGCCTGCGGCGGCGGATGCGTGCGGCGGGTTTCAGCGATTACCGAAGCTACTACGACGAGCTGATGGCGGGGCCGCGAGGGCAGGTGGAATGGGTCGCGCTGGTGGATCACCTCACGGTCCACGAGACGCGCTTCTTCCGCCACCCGCCGTCACTCGCACTGATCCGCGACCAGTGGTTGCCGACCTGGCTGGCCCAGGCCCCTGCCGACCAGTCCCTGCACGCACTCAGCGTGGGATGCTCGACCGGCGAGGAGGCGTACACGCTGGCCATGGTGCTCGACGAAGCGCTGTCCGGTCTCGCACAGCCGCGCCGTTTCGGTATCACCGCCACCGATGTCAGCCAGGCCGCGCTCGGCGTGGCTCGCGCCGGCTGGTATCCCAAGGCGAGGATTGAGGAAATCCCGGAGCCCTATCGTGCACGTTCGATCGAAGAGGCCGACGGCGGCTTCAGGATCATCGAGCGCCTGCAGCGGAGGATCGGTTTCGCCTGCGTCAACCTGCTGCACGCCACGCGCGCTCCGCTTCGCCAACTTGATCTCATCTATTGCCAGAACGTCCTGATCTATTTCGCCCGGGAACGCCGGGGCGAGCTACTGGACGGGCTTGCCCGCCTGCTGCGTCCGAACGGACTCCTGGTGCTCGGCGCCGGCGAAGTCCTGGGATGGAACCACCCGCAGCTCACCCGCACCAGTGGACGCCAGACACTGGCGTTCCTGCGCAATTCGTAACGAGAGCCCGGCATGAGGCTGCAAGACGACATCGATTTCACCACGCTCACCTGGGTCAAGGGCGAGCTCGACGAGACCCTCAAGCAGGCACGGCTTGCGCTGGAGGCCTTCGTCGAGGACCCGGACGACGCCTCCCAGATGCGCTTCTGCGCGACCTACCTGCATCAGGTCCAAGGCACCCTGCGCATGGTCGAGCTGTACGGCGCGGCCATGGTGACCGAGGAAATGGAGCACCTCGCTTCGGCCTTGCAGAACCGCCAGGTCAGCGCGCTTGACGAAGCCTACGGCGTGCTGATGCGCGGCATCGTCCAGCTGCCGGACTACCTCGAGCGCCTGCAGAGCGGCCACAAGGACATCCCCATCGTCCTGCTGCCGCTGCTGAACGACCTGCGCGCGGCGCGCGGCGAGAAAGGGCTGCCGGAGAGTGCGCTGTTTGCGCCGGATCTTTCGCAGCCGCTGCCGGTGTCCGCCGCGGGACCCGCAATCCCGCTGCCTGAACTTGAGCTGCGCCAGCTGGGTGCGGTCGCGCGCAGCCAGTTCCAGATCGCCCTGCTGCGCTGGTTCAAGGGCCAGGACGAAGACGCCAATCTGGCCAGGATGATCGAAGTCTGCGATCGGCTGGTCAGCACCATCTCCCAGGAAGAGGGTCGCCGCCTGTTCTGGGTCGCAGGCTCGCTGATCTTCGGCGTGCGCAGCGGCGAGATCGAGGCCACGCCCCAACTGAAGCAGACCGTCGGCCGCGTCGAGCGCGAGATCAAGCACCTCGCCGACGCCGGCGATACCGGTTTCCGCGTCGATCCACCGCGCGAACTGACCCGCAACCTCCTGTATTTCATCGCCCACGGCCGCGCCAACAGCGATCGTTTGGCCGAGGTGCGAAACGCTTTCCGACTCGAACGCTTCGTGCCGACGCAGGACGAGCTGGCGGATGCGGTCAAGGGCATCAGCGGCCACAATCGCGCCCTGCTCGATACCGTCGCCGGCGCGATCCGTGAGGACCTGCTGCGGGTCAAGGACGCGCTCGACCTCTACCTGCGCAAGTCCGATTCACAGCCTGCCGAGCTGTCCGGCCAGGTCGATGTGCTCGACCGCGTGGGCGATACCCTCGGCATGCTGGGGCTCGGCGTGCCGCGCCGGGTGGTGATGGAGCAGCGCGACGTGGTCGCTCTGGTCGCCCAGGGCCAGCGCCCTGCCGACGAATCGACCCTGCTCGACATCGCAGGTGCACTGCTCTACGTCGAGGCCACCCTCGAGGACCAGGTGCAGCAGCTGGGCAGCCAGCAGGCGCCGACCACAGCGAGCGATACGCTGCCGCGCGCGGAAGCACGCAAGGTGCTGGAAGCCGTCATCAAGGAGGCCCAGAGCAACTTCGCCCAGGCCAAGCAGTGCTTCGTCGCGTTCGTCGAGAGCAACTGGGACCACCTGCAGCTGGCCGACGTGCAGCGCCTGCTCGGTGAGGTCGGCGGGGCGATGCGCATCCTCGACCTGCCCGACGCAGCCGAACTGCTGAACGCAGTCGCGCGCTTCACCGCGGTCGAGTTGGTGCAGCACCGTCGCGTGCCCAATGGACAGCAGATGGACACGCTGGCGGACGCGCTCGCCAGCCTCGAGTACTTCATCGAATCGGTCCGCGACCAGCGCAGCGATCGCGGCAAGATTCTGGAGCTGGCGCGGGATCGCCTGAACCAGCTCGGCTACTGGCCGGTGCCGGATCACGCCCTGGCCTCGCCCGAAACGGAGATTCCGGTCGCGCCGGCTGAGGCCTCAGTGATCGACGAGGCCACCGCAGTTGCCGCCCGGGCGGCCGTTCCGGGCACCGCGGAAAGCGATCACGATCGCCAGGCTGACGCTGGTCTGGTGCTGGATTCGGGTGTTCCCGAGCATCCGGCCGTCCCCGATCTGGCCAGCCTCGGTGCGGTGGACGTCGCCCCGGGCGAGGATCTGACTGACCTGATCGTCGGCGAGTCCGCGGCCGAGCCCGTGAATTCGGCGCGCGAAGTGCACGAGCTGGGCGGCTTCAAGCCGGCGCAGACCGAGGCCACGCGTCCGCCGGTTCCCGCCGGCAAGGAACTGGTCGGGTTCCAGATCGGTGCCGAAGACATCGATGAGGAGATCCGCGAGGTCTTCGTCGAAGAAGTCCAGGAAGAAATCGACAACCTGCGGCAGCTGCTGCCGGCCTGGCAAGCCAAGCCGGACGATGTCGAGGTGATCAAGCCGATCCGTCGCGTCTTCCACACCCTGAAGGGCAGTGGTCGGCTGGTCGGTGCCATGGTGCTGGGCGAATTCGCCTGGAAGATCGAGAACATGCTGAATCGCGTTCTCGACAACAGCATTCCGCCGCGCCCGGAAGTCCTCTCGCTGGTAGCCGCTGCGCGCGATGCCCTGCCCAGCCTGCTGGCGGCACTGCGAGGCGAATCCGGGCACTACGCTGATCTGGCCGGCATCGAGCAGGTGGCGGACGCACTGGCCGCGGGTCAGGTCGTCGAATACCGCGCGCAGGCCGAAATTGCGGATGCCGGTTCCGATACTGAAGCTCAGGCAGACGCGCAGGCCACTCTCGAAGCCGCCTACGAGCAGGCTTCCGAGCCCACGCTCATGCTCGAGGCCGAGGCAACTGGCGAGCCTGTCGAGGCCTCCGACACCGGCATCGTGCTGGAGGACGAAGAGTCCATCGAGCTGTCTGCCGATGAGAGTGCGGCCATCGACGCCTTGCTGGCTGGCGCGGCGTCGGCGAGTTCGGCGCGGGCCGAGACGGCAGCGGAAGACGAGGCTGTCGCCGACACGGCGTCCACCTCCTTCGACGCTCCGGAGTGGGCGCTCGACAGTGAGTCGAGCGGCGAGACCGCGTCCGCAGCGAATGCGGATTCCGAGCAGTCGTCGACACTGGAACATCCGCTCTCCGAGGAGGCGGTAACGGCCGATGGGGATGACAGCCTGCTCCCGCTGGATTCCGAAGTGCCTGAAACTGCGGACACCGAATTGGCGGCTGGACTCACCGACCTCTCCGAGCCGGTCGGGATGGCGGGTCTTGAGCTCGAAACGCTGGAGCTGGGCGAAGCGCATCTGCCCTCGGATCTGCTTGAGAGTGGATTCGGGCTCGAATCGGAGCAGGCAGAGGACAGCGCCGATCTGGTGCTGATCGATCCCGATCTGTTCGAGATCCTGAAGGGCGAAGTCGCGGGTCATCTGGATACAGTCGAGGCGTATCTGCAGCGAAGCGTCGGTGGCCCGCAGCCGGTGGAAGAGCGCCTGCTGCGCGCCGTACACACGATCAGCGGCGCGTTTGCGATGACCGAGGTGGAGGTCGGCACCGAGCTGGCCTGGCCGCTCGAGGGCTACATCAAGCGCCTGCTTGCGCAGGCAGCGGCGCCATCGATCGTCGGTTTCGAGTGCATCGAAGAAGCCGCGCAGGCCCTGCGCGCGCTGATGATCGAGCTCGACCAGCCGATGCCGCGACCGCAGCGCCACACGCGCCTCGCCCAGCGCATTTCAGCGCTGCGCGATGCCCTGCCAGAACCGACGCGACCGGTGGTCGATACCGGACTGGACGACGACCAGACCGGGGATTCGCCCGCCTATCCGGTGTCTGCGGATACCTTTGCGCTCGCCGCCAGCGTGACCGCGCCGGTCGCGCTCGCCGACACACGGCAGGAGGCCGCGGGCGAAAGCGCGGCGGCATCCGAAGTCGAGCCTGCGAAGGACGAGCTGTCTGCTGCTCTGCTCGGTGAACTGCCGCCGGCCGGCGAGCTGGATGCACTGGCTGGCAGCGGCGAGCTCTCCTTCGCTTCCGAGTTCGAGTCGGCGGAGCCGATCCGCCCCGAGGAACAGGCGCAGTCCGCGGATTTCGAGATCATCGAAACCGAAGGTGGCGCCCAGTCGCCGTACTGGACGGATACGGAGTCGGCCTCGCTGCAGCCTGCGGTGGAGTCCGGCCTGACCCTGGACGAGCTCGGTGAGGCCGAGGCGGCTGACGCCTGGCTGGCGGCCTTCGAGGCGGAAGTCAGCGGCGAGGGCGCCAAGCCTGCCTTGCCGCTAGACACCGCGAGCGAGGAGTCTCTGATCGCGCAATCCGACAGCGAGGATGCGCTGCTCATCCACAGCATGCTGTCGGAAGAAGAGGCGCTGGAGCCCAGCCCCCCCGCAGTCGCGGCCGCGCCGCCGTCCGAGTTGGCGGCCGATGCCCTGCTGGAGTCGCTGCTCGCCGACGAGGCCCCAGTGGACATGGCAGCGGAGCCCACGATCACCGTCGAAACGATCGAGCTGAACGATTGGAGTGCGCGCGCCGCCGAGCACGGGACTGAGACTGTCGAGCCGGTGTCGCTGGATGCCCAGGGCAGCGAGCACGTCGCGGTCGAGGCGCTCGACACGCCCATCGTCGAGGTGGGGGACGAGCCCCGCGCCGCCGATGCCGCACTCGGCGAACTGCAGGTGGAGCTCGCGTCCGCCACGCCGTCCCCGCCCGCGGATACCGACGCCCTCGCCGTGGAGCTCGAATCGATCGAGCTCGTGGCCGATGGCGAAGACCTTGACGCACGCCTGGAGGAGCAGGGCTTCGAAGCCGAGGGCTTCCCCGAGCTTGAAGCGACGGGAGTGGTTGCCGAGGCGCTCGACGCGCGGCTGGACACATCCGAGCCTGCGAGCATCGATGCTGCAGCCGAGGCAGCGCCTGGGGAAGCAGCATTCGAGCCTGCGAGCGAAGTCGAAGCCAGCCTGACGGAGGCGTTCACGGAACTTGAGCTTGCTGAGGAAGACACGCCACCGCCTTCGCCCGCGAGTGTCGAGGCGCCCGTGGCGGACGTCGCCGCGCCGAGCGCTGTCTTGCCTGAGACGCAGGCGCCGAAACTCGCCATCCCCGCCGATGTCGATCCCGAGGGTCCGCTGGACCTGACCGATGTCGACGAGGACCTTCTGGACGTCTTCCTGGAGGAGGGCGTCGACATTCTCGACCACTCTGACGGACTGATGAGCCGCCTGCGCGAAGCGCCGCAGGAACAGGAGCTGGTGGTCGGCCTGCAGCGCGACCTGCATACCCTGAAGGGTGGCGCGCGCATGGCCGGGCTCAACCCGATCGGCGATCTCGCTCACGTCACCGAATCGCTGCTCGAAGTGGTCGCCGCCGGCGGCCGCGACCTCGGCAGCTCCGGCGTCGAAGTCCTTGAACGTGCCTTCGACCGTTTGCACAGCCTGGTTTCGCGTGTGGGAGAGCGCCGCGCAATCGCCACGCCCGTCCATCTGCTCGCGGCCGTGGAAACCCTGCTGCGCGGCGAAGCCCTGCCGACAGTCGAGCTTGCAGTCGAGCCGGTGGCAAGCACCGACGCCGCGATTCCGGTCGAGCCAGCACCCACGCGGCAGGCGCCACCGCCGATTCGCATGGTGCCGACCGAAACGGCCCTGGACGAAGAAGAGACGGTCACCCGCGCGCCGCAGGAGCAGATCCGCATCCGCGCCGACCTGCTCGATCGCCTGGTCAACTACGCTGGCGAGGTCGCGATCTATCGTGCACGCCTGGAGCAGCAGCTGGGCGCGTTCCGCGGAAACCTGGGCGAACTCGACCAGACCACCACGCGCCTGCGCGAACAGCTGCGCAAGCTGGAGATCGAAACCGAAGCGCAGATCCTGTCGCGCTACCAGCGCCATCAGGATGAGGGCGATGCCGACTTCGATCCGCTCGAGCTCGACCGCTTCTCGACCCTGCAGCAGCTCTCTCGCGCGCTGTCGGAGTCCGCGTCCGACATCGTCAACCTGCAGGGCACGCTGGAAGACCTGACCCGCCAGTACGAAACCCTGCTGCTGCAGCAGTCGCGCGTCAGCTCCGACCTGCAGGAAGGCCTCATGCGCACGCGCATGGTGCCCTTCGATTCGCTGGTTCCGCGCCTGCGCCGCATCCTGCGCCAGACGGCGGGAGAGCTCGGCAAGCAGGCCCAGCTCAAGGTCGAAGGCGCGCAGGGCGAAATGGACCGCAACGTCCTCGATCGCATGACCGCGCCACTGGAGCACATGCTTCGCAACGCGCTCGCGCATGGCCTTGAGACGCCGGCTGATCGCATTGCGGCAGGTAAACCTGCGGAAGGCAACATCCGCATCCAGGTCGCCCGCGAAGCCTCCGAAGTCCTGATCCGGGTCAGCGATGATGGCCGCGGCCTCGATCGCGATGCGATCCGCCGCAAGGCGATCGAGCGCGGCCTGATGAAGGCCGACGCCCAGCTCGGCGACCGCGATCTGTACGGCTTCATCCTGGAGAGCGGCTTCTCCACCGCTTCGTCGGTGAGCAAGATCGCCGGCCGCGGCGTCGGCATGGACGTGGTGTACAGCGAAATCCGCCAGCTCGGCGGCTCGCTGCACATCGAATCGGAGCGCGGCCGCGGCACCGAGTTCGTGATCCGCCTGCCGTTCACTCTGGCGGTGACCCAGGCGGTCTTCGTCAAACAGGGCGAAACCTCGTTCGCGGTGCCGATCACTTCGGTGCAGGGCGTGTCGCGTATCGATCGCGAAGAACTCGACAAGCAGCTGGCCGGCGGTTCGCCGGTCTTCAGCTATGCGGGCGAGGACTACGCCATCCACGACCTGGGTCTGCTGCTCGGTCAGCCTGCCGCCAAGGCCGCCGACAGCCTGCAGGTGCCGGTGCTGCTGGCGCGCTCAGGCGACCAGCGGGCCGCGATCTGCGTCGACAACGTGCTGGGCAGCCGCGAAATCGTGGTCAAACCCACGGGCCCGCAGGTCAGCTCGATCCCCGGCATCTTCGGCGCGACCATCATGGGCGACGGTCGCGTCGTGGTGATCCTCGACGTCGCGCCGCTGGTGCGTCGCGCAGCCGCCATCGAGCACGCGCCCGTCGCCACTGCGCTGGAAGACCAGCGTGTCGTGCCCCTGGTCATGGTGGTCGACGACTCGATCACCATGCGCAAGGTCACCGGCCGAGTGCTCGAACGCCACAACTTCGAAGTGCTCACTGCGAAGGACGGCGTGGACGCGATCGAGAAGCTGGCGGAGCGGGTGCCCGACGTCATGCTGCTCGACATCGAGATGCCGCGCATGGACGGCTACGAGCTGGCGACGCACATGCGCAACGACCCGCGTCTGAAGTCCGTGCCGATCATCATGATCACCTCGCGCACCGGCGACAAACACCGTCAGCGCGCCTTCGAGATCGGCGTCGACCGCTACCTCGGCAAGCCCTACCAGGAGGCCGATCTGATGCGCAACGTCCAGGAAATCCTGCAGGTCCAACGTGAACGCGGTCGCTGAGGCGAGGGTGGCTGTGTCGGTGGTCCTGCTCGGGCCGGCCGACGCCGCGCGCGAGCAGTTGCGCCAGGCGCTGGTCGGTTTCGGCGCGGACGTGACCTTCGAAGGTGAAGTCCGCGACGGCATCCGCCTCGCAGGCAAGCCAGCGCCCGAGGTGCTGATCGTGAATCTGGAGCCGGGCGTCGAGGACGACCTCGACGCCCTCCAGGACCTGCTCGACAATCCCGCCACTGCGGTCGTGTTCAACGAGGGCGAAGTCTCCAGCCAACTGACGGGCTGGGATCTTGCGCGCTGGGCGCGCCATCTTGCCGCCAAGGTGCTCGGCGTGCGCGACACCCTGCCGCCGCCGCCCTCGGGCGCCGAGCGTCTGCCCGAGCTGACGCTGCTGCCGGAGCCCGGTCGCCCCGCATCGCCGTCGCAGCAGCAGGACCATCTGAAGTTCGACGATTACGCCGAAGAGGCGCTGGGCCATTCGGGCGCAGTGCCGGCCAGCCTGCGTCTTGAGCTGGAGCCCGAGCGCGCGGAGGCCGCGGCGACGGACTTCGGTGCGCTCGACTTCGATTTCAGCCCGATCGAGGCGGCGGAAGCCGTCGAGACTGCGGCTTCCGAGCCGCCGCCCGCGGGCGAAGATCAAGCGGACCTGCTGGAATCCATGGACCTCTCGACCCTGTTCGAACAGGACATGGGCGAAGTGACGCCCGAGGACATGCTGCTCAAGCTGCAGCAGGCCATGGGACTGGAACCCACGCGCGCGGAACCCGCGAGCTCGGTAGAGCCAAGGGCTGAGCCCCGCGCCTCCGGAGCTGCGATACCCGTACTGGCCGACGCGGCGCCGCTGGCGCGCGCTGACCTGGACGGCCCTTCGGCAGCCAGCGATGACGCTGGAATTGCCGAGATCGCCGGGGTGAGCGTCGAAGCAGGGGATGCCCCGCTGGATTTCAGCTGGGAACCCGCCCCCAGCGCAGAAGCGGCGGTCGACACCGAACTCACCATTGAGCAGCCGCCAGCGGGCGGCGCGGCAGTGCTTGAGTTCGACTTTTCGTCCGCTGCGCTGGAGAGCCTCCCCATGGAGGGGCCCAGCCCAGGGTCACTACCTCCCGATGCCTCGTCGCATCGGGCTGAGCAGCCGATGGCGGAGAGTCGCGAGCGGGATGCCGAAGCGGTGCTGGATGCCGGCTTCAGTTTCGATCCGGTGGCGTTCGACGCAGAGGGCGACGATCGTTCGACGCGCGCGCCCGCCGAGCCGCTTGATGCACTTGAGCTCGATGCCATCGAGAGCGATGCGGATCTTGCCGAGTTCGATTTCGGCGCCTTCGACGCTGCAGTGGAGACGCCAAGCGCTGCAGCACGGCCGGAAGGGCCCCGCTACGAGGCCGAAGACGCGGCCTTGGGGGGGACGCTTACGCTCGATGCTGGCGTCGATGACGAGGAGATCGCGCGCCTCGCGGCCGCCCTCGACGAGGCCCCGGCGCTGCCCTCGGCGGCGGAGCTGCCGCCCTTGGAGTTCGATTTCGCGCGACCTGCGGAAGTCGAGCCTGCGCCCGACGACAGGACTCGGAGCGCCACGCCGCCCTCCTCACCTGCGCCTGCTGCGCGAGCAGAGGCCCCCGCAGCTGCGGCCAAGCAGGCCAAGACCGGTTTCGGAGAGCTTTCGCTGCAGCCGCTGAGCGATGGATTCATCGATCCGGGCGTCGTCAAGGCTGCCGAGGCACCCGCCAAGGATTTCGACTTCAGCCACCTCACGCTGAGCCTGGAGCCGATCGAGGCCGACGCTCCAGCGCCGTCAACGCTTGACCCCGACGGCGTGCAGGTGGCGACCATGCGCGATGGTGCCTGGCTGCGCGATATCGGAGAGGGCCCACAGCCCGAGCCCGTAGCGACGGCAAACCCACCCGAGGCCGCCGGGCAGAAAGAGCCCGTGGCGGACTCGGGCCCGGGTGAGCTGGGCTACGAATTCACCGGAACAGTCGCCACGCCGCCACCGCTGCCATCACCCGCCCTTGGCGCCGGCGCCAAGGGGCCGGCCACACGGGCGCTCACACCGCTGACGCAAGGCATCAGCCGAGTGGTGGTGCTGTGCGCGTCGATCGGCGGCCCGGATGCCCTGCGCGGCTTCCTTGCCGGCATTCCGGCGGGCTTTCCGGCGCTGTTCCTCGTCGTGCAGCACCTGGAAAACGGCTACTTCGAGCGACTCGCCCAGCAGCTGCAGAAGGCGAGCCCATTGCCGGTGCGGGTGCCGATGGCGGGTCTGTCGGCGCGCGACGGCGAGGTGCTGGTCGTGGCCTCCGGCTCGCGCTTCCAACTTGCCGTCGACGGCCAGGTCGAGCTGGGTGAGCCGATTGAAGCCTCGCGCTATCGCCCCTGCATCGATGACGTCCTGCGCGATGTCGCCGACACCTTCGGCCCACATGCCCACGCGATCATTTTCAGCGGCATGGCTGCCGATGCGGTCGAGGGCGCGGTCTACCTGACTCGGCGGGGGGGCGAAGTCTGGGCCCAGGATCCCGAAACCTGCGTGGTCAGCTCGATGGTCGATGGTGCCCGCAGCCGCGGCGTGGTCGAGTTCATCGGCAGCCCGCGCGAGCTGGCCGAACATTGCGTGCGCCAGATCGGCGCCAACGCCTGAGTCTTATTGCAAGGCAGCCCATGAGCAACGAACGCAAAGACATCCGCGGCGTCACCATCACCGTCACCGGTGGCCGCCTGCTGCTGCCGAACGCCAACATCGCCGAGATCATCACCTTCGCCGAGCCTGAACCGGTCCCCGGCGCGCCCTCCTGGGTGCTGGGGCGCCTGCGCTGGCGCGGCTGGCGTCTGCCGCTGGTGTCCTTTTCGCGGCTGGCGGGTCTGGCCACCGACGAGGGCGAACTCGGCGCCAAGGTGGCGGTGCTGCGCGCGCTCGGCGGCAACCCGCGACTGCCGTACTTCTGCCTGCTCACGCAGGGCTTCCCACGTCTGACCACGGTGTCCTCGGACGCGCTGATCACCGCCGATGAAGGAGAGCTGCCGGCCGGCGCGCAGATGCGTGTCCTGCTGCGCGACGAGTATTCCTACATCCCGGACCTCATCGACATCGAGCATCGACTGCTGGACGTGCTGCAGATTGCAGCCTGAGCGTCCTCCGCGCAGGCCTGGATCCGGGTTCACTTCAACCGCTGGCGCCATCCGACACGCACCGCCGGACATCCTTGTGGCCCGCGCGCGTGCGGCTCTGCCAAGTTGGTAGACCTCTGGCCCACACGGACTGCGCAGCCGACGGCACGCGCCATCTCCATGCGCGCTTGACCAAACACGGGTCAAGCCCTTGTCCGCTTTGAACAGTGGTCGCGAGTGCGGCACGTGTGCGGACTCGCTCCCGTTGGAACCAGCACGTGCGCGCTCGCCCCCTTGGCGCGCCCTCCGTGGCGTGCCGCAACGCTGAATCCTTTGGCGTTACCTTGGGTCTCAGCCCTCGCAGAGCGCCATCGCGGCGCCGACGATGCCGAGCTGACCGTGCTCGATCAGGTGTATCGGAACCTGCTCCAGCACCGGGCGCATGACGCCCTTCGAGGCGAATCGGGCACTGAAGGCATCGGCATCGAAACCGTGCATCAGCCGCGGCAGGATCCCGCCGGCCAGAAGCACGCCACCGTAGGCGCCAAGCGCCAGCACCAGATTGCCGCAGGTGCTGGCCAGCGCGCCCCAGAACAGCTCGACGGCGCTGCGCGCCAGCGGGTCGCCTGAGTCCGAGCTGCGGCTGACGCCTTCAGGCGTCTCGGCGACGGCAGCAAGTCCCCGCAGGTGGGCGAGCCCGCGATAGATGCGCAAGAGGCCGGGGCCCGACAGCAGGGCTTCGGTGTCCACATGGCCGTCCGTGCCAAGCAGGGGGCGCATCCATTCGAGCAGGGCGCATTCCTCCGGCGTGACCGGCGCGAATCCGGGCCGGCCGGCTTCGGTGGGCAGGACATGCTCCCGGTCGCCCAGACGAATGCGCAAGGCAGCGCCCAAGCCGGTGCCCGGGCCGATGACCACGACGGGCGCCGTGGAACTGGGCGTGCCCGCATGCAGCAAGGTGCCCGCTTCGCCGGACAGCCAGCGCGTGGCTCGCGCCAGGGCCTCGAAATCGTTGCTCAGCACCAGCGGCACATCACCCGCCACGGCTTCGAGCGCGTCCAGATGCACGCGCCAGGGCAGATTGCCGTTGACGATCTCGCGTCCGTGCCGCAGGCCGGCACAGGCCAGCGCCAGCGCCTCGGGGCGCCCTGGATGCTCCGTCATGAACTGACGGACGATCTCGGCCAGCCCCGGATACTCCGCGCAACGGTAGGTCTGTGCGGACAGGACCATCGGGGCGCTGCCGCCGCGGCGGTCCACCTCGACCCAGGCCAGGCGGGCATTGGTGCCGCCCACATCGGCGGCCAGCGCGTGCATCAGCGACATCGTGAACGTCCACGGTTCGGGGCCACAGAGAGTAGCGGCTCGCGTGCCGGGCCGCGGCATCGCGTCTCGCCTGAGCGTGGAGCATACGTATGCACCGGTGCTGATGGCCGAGGCCGTATCATCAGTGGCCAACCCGCAGCCCGCCCGCATACGTGCCCATCCAGCTTCTGCCTGACACCCTGATCAACCAGATCGCCGCCGGCGAAGTGGTCGAACGCCCGGCCTCGGTGATCAAGGAGCTGCTGGAGAACGCCATCGACGCCGGTGCGACGCGCGTCGAGATCGACCTCGAGGAAGGCGGCATCCGCCTGATCCGCATCCGCGACGACGGTTGCGGCATCCCCGCCGACGAGCTGCCGCTGGCGCTGTCGCGGCACGCCACCAGCAAGATCGCCTCGCTGGAGGATCTCGAACAGGTCGGCACGCTGGGATTCCGCGGCGAAGCCTTGCCTTCGATCGCCGCGGTATCGAAGTTCAGCATTACCTCGCGACCCGCCCAGCAGGCCACTGCGACGCGCGTGGAAGTGGAGGGCGGCCGCCTGCGCGCGCCGGAGCCCGCCGCGCATCCGCCCGGCACGACCATCGAAGTGCGCGATCTGTTCTACAGCGTGCCGGCGCGACGCAAGTTCCTGCGCGCCGAGCGCACCGAATACGGCCATGCCGAGGATCTGGTCCGCACCCTCGCACTGGCGCGCATGCAGGTCGAGCTGAAGCTCAAGCACAACGGCCGCATCAGCAAGCACTATCGCCCGGTCGAGGACGAATCCAGCTTGGGCAAGCGACTTGCCGAAGCGCTGGGCGAGGACTTCGCCCGCGGGGCGCTGCGCATCGAGCACGAGGCCGCCGGCCTGCGCCTGCACGGCTGGGTGGGCCTGCCGACCGCCTCGCGCAGCCAGGCCGACCAGCAGTTCTTCTTCGTCAACGGTCGCCACGTCAAGGACCGTCTGGTCGCGCACGCGGTCAAGCAGGCCTATGCCGACGTGCTCTATCACGGGCGCCATCCGGCCTTCGTGCTGTTTCTGGAAATCGACCCGCGCAAGGTCGATGTCAACGTGCATCCGGCCAAGCACGAGGTGCGCTTCCGCGACGGCCGGCTGGTACATGAGTTCATCTTCCGCAGCCTGCACGAGGCGCTGGCGGGCACGCGGGCCGGGGCGATGGCGGCGGGGCAGGGCGGAGAGCCTGCAAGCCTCCACGCTGGCGCTGCGCAGGCGACTGCCGCCGGCTCGCAGCCGCCAGCACCGGGCGGCGCAACGGCCTCTTTCTCCGGCGCGGGCTACGGTGCCGGTCCCGTCGCTTACGGCCTGCAGTCGGCCGGATTTGGCCAGCGCCCGCAACAGGTCGGCATGCCGCTGCGCGAGCAGATCGCGGCCTACAGCGCGCTCTATGGCGCCGCTCCCGCCGCCGCCCATCCGCTGCCGCAGGAGGATCCCAGCCAGGCGCCACCGCTGGGCTATGCGCTGGCCCAGCTGCACGGGGTCTACGTGCTCGCGCAGAACGCGCAGGGGCTGGTGCTGGTCGACATGCACGCGGCGCACGAGCGCATCACCTACGAACGTCTGAAAGGCCAGCGCGAAGGCGAGGGCATCCGCTCGCAGCCGCTGTTGGTGCCGATCGAGCTCGCGGTCAGCGAGCGCGAAGCCGACCTCGCCGAAGGCGAGGTCGAAGCACTGGCCGCACTCGGCATCGAGCTGCAGCGCACCGGCCCGCAGTCGCTCAGCATCCGCAGCGTGCCGGTGCTGCTGGCGGGCGCCGATGCCAAGCAGCTGGTGCTGGACGTGCTGTCGGATCTGGCCGAACACGGCCGCACGCGGCGCATCGAGGAGGCCGGCAATGAACTGCTCTCCACGCTGGCCTGCCACACCTCGGTGCGCGCCAATCGCCAGCTCGAGGTGGCCGAGATGAACGCGCTGCTGCGCGACATGGAAGCCACCGAGCGCAGCGGCCAGTGCAACCACGGCCGGCCAACCTGGACCCAGCTCAGCCTGGCCGAGTTGGACAAGCTGTTTCTGCGGGGCCGCTGAGCCATGCACCTGAAGAAGCCGCCCGAGAAGCCCCAATCCGGCGACCAACACCCGCCGTCGCCCCCGCGCAGGCGGGGGCCCAGAGGAGACTTGCCGCTGTGGTCGGGGGGCGGGATTCGCACCTCTGCGGCGACCGCGGACCCAGGATCCATCGACAACATCCAACCCGCGACGCGCTGGAGGAGGGTTTCTGGAATCGTAGCGCTCGCGCTGGCGACACTCTTGATCGTTGGCTGCGGGGTGCTTGCCGAATCCGATGTTGCGCCCATCGCCAGCACCGATGCGGCTGCGGTCAAGGAAGCGACGGCAGGTGCGGCCGCTGCGGGCAATGACGCCTGGCTCGCCGAGCTGCAGGTCTTTCGAGCCGAGCGCGAGCACGCCCTGCGCAGTCCGGAAGGATGGATGGCCTTGGTTGGTTTGCACTGGCTGGAAGCCGGCGCGCACAGCCTCGGCAGCGACAGCGGCAATGCCGTCCGGCTTGCAGTCGGCCCCGCCCGGCTCGGAGCGTTCGAGCTGCTTCCGGAGGCGATGGCCCTGCGTCTCATCCTCGCCGATGGCGTGCGCGTCCGCCGCGACGGCGCCGAGGTGACACAAGGCGAGATCCTGATCCACGCCGACAAGTCCGAAGCGCCCACGCGCATCGACTTCGACGGCGGAAGCCTTGGCCTGATCGAACGCGGCGGTCGCTACGCCCTGCGCGTGCGCAGCCCGCAGGCGCCATCGCTGCTTGCCTTCAAAGGCCTCAACTGGTTTGCGCCCGACCCAGGCTTCGTCACCGAAGCCCGCTTCGAGCCGCATCCGCCGGGCCAGACGATTCCGATCGTGAACGTGCTCGGCCAGATCGAGTCCACGCCGAACCCGGGGCGGCTGGTCTTCGAGCTCGATGGCACAACCCATACGCTCGAAGCGCTGGGCGATCCCGAGGATTCGCTGTTCCTGATCTTCGCCGACCGCAGCAACCGCCGTGAAAGCTATGGCGCCGGCCGCTTCCTCTACACCGGCAAGGTCGTGGAGGGGCGCGTGCGGCTCGACTTCAATCGGGCCATCAACCCGCCCTGTGCGTACACCGACTACAGCACCTGCCCGCTGCCTCCACCGGAGAACCGCCTGCGCGCGACGATCACCGCTGGCGAAGCGCGCTACGGTCACACGGTCGATGTTCCCGCTTCCTGATGCGCCACCCTTGCCTGGAGCCTGCTCGATGAATCGCCTGTTCGCTCGTCTTGCCCTGACCGCCGTCGGCCTGCTGTTCGCCGCCACTGCGCTGGCACGCCCGGTGCCCCTGCTGTGGGTCGCCAAGAAGGGCGAGACCGAAGTCCACCTGCTCGGCAGCTTCCACATGCTGAAGGAGGGCGACTATCCGATGGATCCGAGTATCGAGCTGGCTTATGCCAACGCCGAAGCGCTGGTATTCGAGATCGCACCGGCCGAGATGAAGTCGCCCGATCTGTCGCGCGGCTTGATGCAAGCGGCGCGCTTCGAGGAGGGCGGCAGCCTGCGTGCCGTGCTGCCGGAAGCCACCCGCAAGAAGCTCGAAGCCTTCATGGGCGAGGCCGCGGTGCTCGGCTCGGACAGCATGAAACCCTGGTTCATCACCTTGAACATGACGGTGTCGATGATCCTGCAGGCCGGCTTCAACCCGGCGCTGGGCATGGACGTCCACTTCATGCAGCGCGCTGAAGCCGACGCCAAGCCCACCCGCGGTCTGGAAACGGTGGCCGACCAGATCGCCGCCCTCTCCGGCGCGCCGATGGATGAGCAGGTGCTGGGCCTTGAGGAAGCGCTGCGTCCGCGCGAGGAGATGCTGCAGCGCTTCGACGAGCTGCACGGCTTCTGGCGCGCCGGCGACGTCGATGCCATCGAACGCCTGATGGTCGAGGAGCTGGTCGACAAGACCCCGGTGACCGCGAAGCTGTTGAACGAAGACCGCAACCGTCGCTGGCTTCCGCAGATCGAGGCCATGCTCGCGGGCGACGAGGACACGCTCGTCATCGTCGGCGCCCTGCATCTGGTCGGCGACATCGGCCTGGTCGAGCTGCTGCGCGCCCGCGGCTACAGCGTCGAGCGCGTCGACCCGACGCCGTGAGCTGATCGTCGATCCGTCGCTCGCTCCGCGCTACCAAGCGAACATAGGGCGGGCCTTGGCCCACCGTGACCTCTACACCACGACACGACCATAGGGTGGGCCCTGGTCCACCATGCCAATGAACCTCGCGGCAGGACGCGCAGACCGGTGCGCTCAACGGCGCAGTGCCTGGTGGGCGCTATGGGCTCGGCATCCGTGAAGCAACGGTGGGCCAGGGCCCGCCCCATGCGGATTGAGCGCTGCCGTGCCCCATCGACGCGTTCGCCGCAGCCTCGGCGCTAGAGTGGCAACCGATCTCACCTGCAAGGAACTCCGCCCCGTGTCGCAGCCCGACTCCGACCAAAACGAAGTGCTGATCCTCGGCGGCGGCGTGATCGGCCTGTGCAGCGCGCTCTACCTGCTGGAGGCTGGTCGCCGCGTACGTGTGCTGGAGCGACGCCACGTCGGCGCCGGCGCCTCGCACGGCAACTGCGGCACGCTCACCCCCAGCCATGCGCCACCGCTGGCCGCGCCCGGCGTCATCGCCAAGGGCCTGCGCTGGATGCTGAAGCCGGACGCGCCGCTGTACATCAAGCCGCGCATCGATCCCGCGCTGTGGCGCTGGCTGCTGCGCTTTTCGGCGCGCTGCAATCGCCGCGACTGGCGCGACTCCACGGGCAAGCGCGCGGTGCTGCTGAACACCTCGCGCCAGCTGCTGGCCGAAGCTGTCGTGCGCCACCGTCTCGACTGCGAGCACAGCGATACCGGCCTCACCTATGTCTTCCGCACTCAGCAGCTGTTCGATGAGATCGCAGCGGATCTGCCGGCGCTGTCCGAGTTCGGTATCCGCGCCGAAGTGCAGGAGGGCGCCCGCATCGAGCGCGACGAGCCAGCGCTGAAGCCCGGGGTCGCCGGCGGCATCTTCTTTCCCGACGATGGCCATCTGCGGCCGGATCGCTATCTCTCTGCGCTGGCGCGACGTATCCGCGAGCTCGGCGGTGAGATCGAGGAGGGCGTCAGCGTGGAGCGCATCGTCACCGCGCAGGGCAGGGTGGAGGCCGTCCACACCAGCCGCGGCATGCTTCGCCCGCGCGAGCTTGTCTTCGCCCTGGGCGCCTGGAGCCCGGCCTTCGCCGATCAGCTCGGCCTCAAGCTACCGATCCAGCCGGGCAAGGGCTACTCGATCACCTACACCCGCCCCGGCCTTGCGCCAACGCGCCCCCTGGTGCTCAAGGAACGCTCGGTCTGCGTCACCACCTGGTCGGACGGCTATCGCCTGGGCAGCACCATGGAGTTCAGCGGCTACGACGAGAGCCTGAACCGCGTGCGCCTCGATGCGCTGGAGCGTGGCGCCGCCGAATTCCTGCACGAGCCGGTGGGCGGCACGAAGCAGGAGGAGTGGTTCGGCTGGCGCCCGATGACCTGGGACGATCTCCCCTACATCGGCCGCGCCCCGCGCGCGCAGAACCTCGTGATCGCCGCCGGCCACGGCATGATGGGCGTCAGCATGTCGGCGGTGAGCGGCCACCTCGTCGCTGATCTGATCTGCGGCCGCGAGCCGATCATCGATCCAGCGATCGTCAGCCCGACACGCGCATAGGGTGGGCCCTGACCCACCATGACCTGAGCCAGACCGCTCGCTTCGGTGCGCTCATCAAGCGCTCCCGCAGCACCGACGCGGTCAGCGGAGCGCACGTCCGTTCCCCCGCGAAGGTATTCATTCCGCCCCGCAACCCGCTAGGCTGTGCCTACCCTCGCCAAAGTCCGCCGCCCCGCGTGAACCACACCGCCAGCGACGTCTACGAGCTGCACCAGGGCAGCGCTCCGCTGCTGATCAGCCTGCCGCACGACGGCACCGCGATTCCCGACGACATCGCGCCGCATCTGCACGATGCGGCGCGCCGAGTGCCGGACACCGACTGGCACGTCGCCACGCTGTACGACTTCGCTCGCGAGCTCGGCGCCTCGATCCTGGTGCCGCGCTACTCGCGCTACGTCATCGATCTGAATCGCCCGCCCGATGGCGGCGCCCTGTATCCCGGCCGTGCCGAAACCGGCCTGTGTCCGACCATCACTTTCAGCGGCGAACCGATCTATCGCGAAGGCCACGCGCCGGATGCGACAGAAATCGAACGACGGCGCCAGACCTACTGGCAGCCCTACCACTCGGCCCTGGCTGGGGAACTCGCACGCCTGAAGTCCGCCCACGGCCGCGCCCTGCTCTGGGAAGGCCACAGCATCCGCAGCGAAGTGCCCATGCTGTTCGAAGGCCGCCTGCCGGACCTGAATCTCGGCACCGCCGACGGCGCCAGCTGCGGCAACACGCGGCTCGACCGCATCACCGCCTTGCTCGCCCAGCAGACCGACTACAGCTGGGTCGCCAACGGCCGCTTCAAGGGCGGCTACATCACCCGTCACTATGGCCGCCCGGCCGAGGGTATTGATGCCATCCAGGTCGAACTCGCCCAACTCACCTACATGGATGAACGCAGCCAGCGCTACGACGCGGTCAGGGCGGGGCGGCTGCAGGGGCTACTCAGGAAGATGCTGCTTGCCGCTCTGGCTTGAGAGCTTCCCGGTCCCGCGTCGCGGGCCGGCTGTTCTTGAAGAAGCGTTGATTCACCGGCTCGTGCTGTGATTCACCCGCTCTCGCTGTGTGTAGGAGCCTGCTTGCAGGCGACCGCCGCCTGCGTCCTGCACCACCTTGCGGGTCACGAGCAAGCTCGCTCCTACGCACAGCCGGCTTTCGGGGAGACAGCGATAGCCACAGAGGCCGTTGAGGGGGCTGTTTCTTGAGTGCGTTTCGAGCTCCGGCTTGCCACTCGGTGTGTCAGGCGGAGGGTGAGAGTCGCGCCAGCCGCTCTGTCACTGAACTGAACCCGATCCGCTCCTGTTCCAGTCGCAACCTTGGCTGGTAGTGGTCGAAGCGAAGATCGTCGTATAGGGCGCGCTCTGAAGGCATCAGCCTCGTCAGCTCATGGCGAACCGGTGTGGGCTCCTCGCCCCAGTGTTGCCGATGGGCCAGCAGGGTTTCGCGATCCATCAGGAACGACGCGACCTGCGGATGGTGGGCCCGCAGCTGATCGAGGATGGCGAAGCCGTGGGTGTCGATATCGCCCCAGTAGTGCAGGGCGCAGCGCTGCAGCCACGCTGCTTGCGCCAGCGCATTCCAGCCGTAGCCGGCGCCGAACACCACAAGGCCGCGCTCGACTTCCGGGAAAGCGAGGAAGTTGGTTTCGTTCTCGGTGATGAAGACGCGTTCGACGGCCGGGTTCAGCGCCGCGAAGCTCGCGGCATCGAGGGTGATGTCCGACAGCCTCTGGCAGCCTGGCAGCATCGGAATGCTCGCATCCAGCAGCCGAAACCGAGTGTGGACGGGCTTGTCGAGAAAGCCGTAGCGACGCGCGAACTGCGCCAAGCCCGTGGCCGTGGGATCGACGACCTCTGGCGGCAGGGCGAGATCCAGCAGCTCGCTCAGCACTCCGCGATGGGCCTCGATGAACTTGCTGTCGACTCCGGGCACATCGACCTGGCGCAGGTAGACGCCCGGGCGCGGATGCGCCTGCAGCCAGCCGACCACCGCCAGCAGTCGCGGCCAGCGATGGGCCAGCTCAAGCGCCTGCAGCGGGCGCCGCAGCAGCCAGCTCTGCAGCGCAGGCTGCGCGAGCTCCGTCTGCTGCCAGAGCGCCACGAATCGCTGCGCCTCGCGGGTCTTGCCGATCAGGGCCAGGGCCGATGGCAAGTCGTCGAGCCACACAGCGGAAGGCAGGCGCTGCGCGCCCTGCACGCGGTGGTTCCAGTCCCGCCATTCGATGCGGATCTGCGGCGTGTCAGCCAGCGCGTGAACCCACTCGCGAACCGCCTCGAAGCGGTCAGATAGGTCGCCCGCGCTGGGTGCCTTCAGGCTCAGGCGCAGCGGCCAGGCGATGGCCTCCGACACAGCGGCCCCCAGCAGCTCGCCGCGCTCCCACAGCCGCTGCGCCTGCGCGCGTAGATCCGATGGGGTGGTCCAGCTCATGCTGTGCTGGCGTCTCCAGAGGCACCCTCCGCCTTCTGTGCGCGGTAGTCCTCGATCGACAGACACCGCAGACGCGAGTCGCGGCCGCCCTCGTTGTGGACGAAGCCGACGCTGGCCACGAAAGGCTCGATGATGTGGATCTTCTGCAGCGGAGTCACGATCAAGAGCTGCAGGTTAAGCTGCTGGAACAGGCGCAGGCCGTACTGGGCGGATTCGTCCGAGCCGCGGCCAAAGGCTTCGTCGATCACCACGAAGCGGAAGCTGCGCGAGCGCACCGCGCCCCACTCCAGCCCGAACTGATAGGCCAGGCTGGCGGCCAGCACCGTGTAGGCCAGCTTCTCCTTCTGCCCGCCCGACTTGCCGCCGGAGTCCGAGTAGTGCTCATGCTCGACGCCATCGGCGCGCCAGCGCTCGCTGGCAGAGAACAGAAAGCCGTTGCGCACGTCGGTGACCTTGGCGGTCCAGCGGCGGTCGGCATCGGCGAAGCCTTCGCGGCCGCGGAAGCGATCGATGATCGCCTTGACCTGCAGGAACTTCGCCTCGGAGTACTGCTCGTCGCCCGAGCCGGTCAGCGCGCCCGCGGTGCAGGCGCGCAGGTCCTGCTGGAAGTCGCGGATTTCGGCATCGGGGCTCGGCTGCGCCACCAGCTTGATGTAGCGGCCGGGGTTGTAGTCGATCGCCTCCAGCGACTGGTTGATGAAGTCGACCCGCTCCTTGATGGTCTCGCGCTCGCGCGCCAGCTGCGCGTTGAAGTTGGCGATCTCGTTGATCGTGTTGACGTTCAGCAGCTCCTTGAAGCGCGCCTCGAAGCGCGGCAGATCATCACCGCGCAGGCCGTCCAGCATGCGTTCGTAGTCGGGCAGGGCGGCCAGGCTGACATCGGTCTCGACCGTCTCGGCCTTGAACTCCTCCTTGAAACCGCGCATGGCGTTGACGATGCGTTCCGTGAGCCGCGCCAGCCGCCTGTCCTCGGTGTCGATGCGGTCTTGCAGCCAGCGACGCAAGTCTTGTTCGCGGTTGTCGCAGGACTCCACCGACAGCTGATGCTCGCCCAGCGCCTGCGCACGCCAGCCTTCCAGACGGGCGAACTGAGCATCCGATAGCGGGGCTTCGGCCCACAGCGCTGCGGACTGCTCGTACAGCGCCTGCGCGGCCTCGCGCTTGCTCTTCAGCTCGCCGCGCTTGCCCAGCGCTTCGGAGCGCTTCTGATCCACCTCGGCAAGCCGCGCCTGCACTTCCTGCAGCTGGCGCGCGAGCTCCTGCAGCGCATCGGAGGCCGCTTCCAGCCGCGCGCGCTCTTCACTCAGCGCCGCGATCTGGCGCGCCAGCGACATCCAGTCGATGTCGGCGTAGCGGGTGAACTCCTCCAGCTTGCTCAGCGCGTCGAGTTGGCCCTGCAAGCCTTTGCGCGCCTGCTGCAGTTCGGCGATTCGCTGGGCCAGGCCGGCCAGCCGCTCCTGCAGCTGCTGGCGCTGATCGCGCAGCGCACGCAACTTGTCGGCATTGCTCCAGCCCAGCACATAGCGGCTGCGGTCGTCGATGCGGCTGCGGTCGTCCTTCTCGTGGCGGCCGCTGGGGTCCTTGATCTGGCCTGAGCGCGTGATGGCCCGAGCCTCGCGGCGGAACTGCTCGGCGCTGTCGCAGCAGGCCACGTCGAAGCGCTGGCGCAGCTCCTGCTCCAGCCATTCGTAGTGCGGCGATTCCGGCTTGATCAGCAGCTTGCGCAGCAGCGACTGCGGATGCAGGCTCGCGGCCTGCGTGGACTTGCGCGCCCGCACGTGGAAATAGACCAGACGCGCGCCGAGATGCTGGCGATCCACCCACTCGGCCACGGCCTTGTAGTGCGCCTCCGGCACCAGCAGCGCAAGACCGAAGCCACGCAGCAGGCGCTCGGCCGCACCTTCCCAGTCGCGTTCGTCCTCGCGCACCTGGATCAGCTCGCCGGCGAAGGGCAGCGCGTCTTCGTCGATGCCCAGCGCCGCGCACAGGGCATCGCGAATGCGTACCTGCGCGGTGTCGATATTGCTCTTCCGACGCTGCAGGCTTTCAATCTCTTCAGTGAGCGCCGCGTTCTCCTCGCGGCCGCGGCGGAAGGCGAAGTCCTCCTCGCGCTCGCGGTTGTCGAGATCAGACAGACGCTCACGCAGATCCTCGGCGCGCTGGCTGATGCCCTGCTGCTGGATCAGAAAGCCGGCTTCATCCGCAGGCGCGGGCTCGTCGATGCGCGCCAGCAGGCTCTGGTGTCGCTGCGCCTTCTGCTGGCGCTGTTCCTTCTCCTGCTCCAGCCGGCGGATCTCTGCAGCCAACTCTTCGAGACGGTCGCCGCCCTTGTCGCGCAGGGCGCGCTCCAGGCGCGAGACCTCCACGCGCTCGGCTTCGCGCTGGGCCTCCATGCGCTCGATCTGCGCATCCAGACGCGTGGCGTCCTCGGCCAGCAGGCCCAGGCGTCGATCCAGCAGTTCGCCCTTGAGGCGCGCGAAGTAGGGCCGCAGCTGGTCGCGCGCCTCGCGCCATCCCTGCACCTCGGCCACCAGCGCGCGATGGCGCTCGCCGTCGGCCACCAGGGGCGTCAGCAGATCGACCTGACGCTTGGCCTTCAGCACCGCCTGATGCGCGCGGTCCAGATCGTCGAAGTGGCGGATCAGCGCTTCGATGCGGCTGCCGACATCGAAGGGCTCCAGCATGTGGCTGCGCACGAAGTCGGTAAGGTTGCCCACCGACTTCATCGACACCGTCTGGTGGAACAGCTCCAGGGCCTGTTCGTGCTCGATGCCGAAGCGGCGCCGGAACCAGGCGCCGTAGGGCGGGAAGCCGTCGAACAGTTCGCAGCCGCTGGCGCGCAGCTTCTTGCGCAGGCCGCTGATGTCGCTGCCGAAGCCGCTGAAATCCTCGGCGATGCCGAGCGCACGCTCGGCCGCCACGAACAGACGCGCAGGCGGGCCGCCGGGATCCTTCAGCCAGAACACCTGGGCGAGGGTTACCGCCTGGTCGTAGCCCTCGTTGCGGAACACGCCGAGGATGACCGAGTAGCTCGACGCATCGCGCAGCGCCACCGGCTTGGCGCTGCCGGTGACCTCATTGCGCTCGCTTTTGTAATGGCCCAGCACATAGGAGCGCAGCGAGCGCTCGCGGGCGTCGGCGCCGGCCGCCTTGTTGTAGGCCACGCGATGCGCCGGCACCAGCAGGGTGGTGAGGGCATCGACAAGGGTGGACTTGCCCGAACCGATGTCGCCGGTGAGCAGGCCGTTGCGTCCTTCGAGTTCATAGCGCCAGACGCGCTTGTCGAAGGTGCCCCAGTTCAGCACCTCGAGCCGCTGCAGGCGAAAGCCTACGCGGCTGTCGTCGGAGACAAAGCTCAGGCCAAGGGTGGGCGCCTCAAGCATCGGAGCTTCCCTTGTTGTCGCCGGCAGACAAGGCTGTTCGGTAGACCTCAAGGCGCGCATCGAACTCGGCCAGCCATTGGGCATCGACGAAGGCCTTCAGGATGCGCCGCACCTCGAAGTGGCCGCGATCCTGGGTGCTGCCCGTCGCAGGTTTGAGCTTGCGCAGAAAGCCCAGGTCGACCACCTTGGAAATCGTTGCGTCCACCTGGTCGATCAGGCGCGCCTCGTTGCTGCCATCGGGCAAGAAGACCCGCATCAGTTCGGCGATCTCTTCGCGCGACAGCACCAGACGCGTGTCGCCGCCGCCAGCATCGAACTCGGCCAGACGCTTGCGCAGCAGGGCCAGCATCAGGCTCACCGGATACGACAGCGGACGCCGTGCGATCAGCCGCGGCAGGCGCGGCGTGGCATCGGACTCGTCCGGATCAGGCCGACTCTTGAGATAGGCATAGCCTTCGGCCTCGTCCAGCACCAGATCCAGCAGCAGCACCACCGCCTGCTCGCGCACGCGCGCCTGCAGACGCAGCAGGCTGGCCCAGAGTTTCTCGTCTTCATCGCGGTAGAGCACACCCTTCAGCAGGTGCACCAGCAGCTGCGACAGTTCCGGCACAACAGGTGCCGGTGTTCTCGCGGCCTCAGCCGTGTCGATGTCTTGCAGGTCTTCGCTCATTGAGTTTCCGTTCGCGCTGCTCATCGTGATCAGCGCGCAAAGATCACGCGCGGCAGGCGCGCTTCGCGCGTCACTGCCTCGCCGGTTGCATTGATGGCCTGCCAGCGGATCGGCTCGTCCACGGTTTCGTCGACGAGCGCGCGCAGGCCATCGAGAGTGTCGCCGCTGCTGTCGGCGTGGGCCAGCTCCAGATAGGCCACCAGTTCCGCCAAACCCTGCTGCAGGGGCGCGTCGTCGAGCAGCTCGCGCAGGCTGATCTGCGACTGCTGGCGCAGGGCGCGCTGCAGGGTGGAGCGCAGGCGCGTCTTGTCGACCACGATCTGATCGAACAGACGCCGAGTGTCGACCTCGTCCTCGCCCAGCTCCAGCGCCAGCGCGGCGAGACGCGGCTTGACGCTGGGCGTGAACAGCGGGCGCTCCAGCGGCAGCTCGATCTCCGCGCCCATGTCGTCGATGTGCATCACGATGCCGGAGGGCGTGGCCTCGCGCAGGCCGAGCGCCTTGCTCTCGATGCCGTGCAGCAGATCGAGAATGCGGCGATTCTCCAGGAAGGCGCGGTCGTCCAGAAAGCGCCGCAGCTGCTGGGAGAGCTGGGCCACCGTGCGCTGCGTATGCTCTCCGGCTTCCAGCCAGTCGTGGTGCACGCGACGCGTGCGCGGCTCGGGCTTCAGCTCGCTGACCGCCGGCAGCGCCAACACCGTGTCCAGCCGCTGCGACAGCTCCTCCTGACGACGGCTGGACATCAGGAAATCCCAGAAGGCGCGGAAGCTGCGGCCCTGGTCGGAATCACCGATCGCATCGCGCTCGCCCATGATCTCGTCGAGCAGGGCGCCCTTTGAGCCCTCCCACAGCGCGATCTTCTCGCGCACCTTGCGATCGAGCAGACGGAAGTTGTGCTCCACCTCGCGGAAGTCGGCCAAGAGCTCGCGCGCCAATTGCTGGAACTGCTGGAAGCGATCGCGCACCGCGGTGTCGTCCATCATCGCCACATCGCCGGCTTCGACACGGGCGATCTCGGCATCGATCTCGGCGCGCTTGCGGCGCAGCTCTTCCACGCGCTTGTCCGGATCGATCTCGGTGCCCGCGCTGATCTGCTCCAGCAGCGCGAACAGGGTGAGCAGGCGCGACTCGGTGCCGACGAACGCGCGCTCGGTCAGCGACTGCAGCCAGGCGATGGCCTTCTCGGTGGCCGGCGTCAGATCGAACTGCGCCTCGTCCGTGCCCGGCTTGTAGAACTTGCGCAGCCACGCCTTGTCGGGCGTCGCCCAGTCGTTCAGATACTCCAGCGCCGCCTTGGGGTAGGCCTCGTGCCCGTACTGCTCGCGCAGGGCGAACAGCTCGTCCTCCAGCGACTCGGCGAGGTCCGCTTCGTTCATCACTCGCACGTTCGGCGCCACGAACGCACGGTGCAGGAAACTCGCCACCAGCGGCGCATGCTTGGAGGCCAGCAGGCGCCAGGCGGGGTGACGGTCGCGGAGGGTGGTGAGGGTGGTGTGCTGCATGCCGAGATTCAGCGCTTCGCGCTTTCAGCCATTAGAAAGCCCAACTCGGTGCCGAGATCGAAGGCCAGGCCGCGACTGCTGCGGCTGACGGCATCGAGGCGGTCCCACAGATCGGAGTGCGGCGGCTGCGGAAGGCCCTCAACAGCCTTGATTGCCTGCGCAAACATGCGCACAAGAGCATCCGCATAGCCTTCCTCCTGCAGGCCCACCTCCTTGGCGAAACCGGTCGCTCGCTCGCAATAGAACACCATCAGCTCAGCCAGCCCTTCCGCTTGGCCTACGGCCCTCTTGTAGTCCGTAATGGCCTTCTTCGCCTTCGCCACCGACGTGTCCTGCTTCTTGCGATAGTCCGGCCAGAGCCATCGGTCGATAGTGGCCTTGTAGGGCTTCAGCACATCCTCGCCCAGTGCGAAACGAGCATGCAGGAAGGCCTGATTGTCCCGACTGGCGGCATACAGAGCCTGCACCAGAGCGACCAACTCGGCGCGGTCGAGGTCTGCAAGTTTGGCCTTGAGGTCGGACCAGCTGGGTGAGCTGCGCTTCGGTGCCACGGAAAGCTCCTTCTTGGTAGTTGGCCTCAAAGCCACCTATCGCTGGATCACTCGATCCAGCGGCGGGCATCCTTGAGCAGCAGTACGAGTTGCTGCTCACGCAAGGGTGAGGCGATGAAGCCGAAGCGGCTGAAGAACCTTGCTGCATCCTCGTCGATCGGATGGGTGAGCATCGCCCGGATGCCGGCCTGCTCGGCAATCAGCACTGCGCGGCGGATGCCATCCTGCAACATGCCCATGCCGATCCCTCGGCCCTGGTCCTGCCGATTGACGGCAAGGCGGGCAAGAATCACGACCGGGATCGGATACTGCCCCATGCCCTTTCGAACGCGCTCCGGCGCATCGACGGTATCGATCTGGCCGACGGTCAGGCTGAAGTAGCCGGCAACGCGGTCGTCCTCACTGACGACGAAGGTCCTGGCAGAGCCGCTGGCTTGCGACTGCCGGGCATGGCGAACAAACCAGTCGTTGAGCGTCGGCTTGCCGCAGTCGAAGCCTTCGAGCCGGTGCTGTGGCGCGAGCGGTTCCGGGCGGCTCAGGCTCACGCCTTGTCCCACGGCGCCTTGCGCGAGAACAGGTCGCGCAGGCCCTCGCTGGCCTGTTCCGGCTGTTCGAGCAGATCCATCAGCGCTTGGTACTGGCTTGCCGAGACCATGAACAGACGTTGGTCGAGCAGGGTTTTCTCGGCGGCCTGGCAGGCGCTGTCGAGAATGAAATCGGTCAGCGACTTGTGTGCGGCGTTGGCGGCGCGACGCAGAACGGCCTCCTGCTCGGGCGTGGCGCGCAAGCCCAGGCGGGCTGAGCGGGTCGCTGGCGGGGTGGCGGCGGTCATTGCTGCCTCTTGGCTGTTAGTGCAAACGACGCGACGTTAGTACAAACGACGCCGCGCGTCCATTCTTCGCGCGATCGGCCCGGACCGAATGGGTGCAGGCTGCCGCTGACTTGAACCGTCGCAAGCACGTGCCGCCGCGCTTCAGTCCTCGCCTTCGGATTGGACCGCCGGCCGCCAGTCATCCGCCCGCAGCATCCGCACCCGCTGCGAAAACACGCGGTGCAGGTCGTTCAGACGCTGCGCCATCCAGCGCAGCTGGCGCGTCCAGTCGCCGCGCTCGTGCACGTCGGCATTCGGCAGGGTGATCGAGATCCGGCTGTCGCCGCCGTCGGGCAGCTCATCCCATGTCAGCGCATAGCCAAGTTCGCGCTCGACCTGTTCGCGCTGGGCGTGCAGCAAGCGGAAGTGCGGTTTGGCGTTCGGGCCTGACAGATACAGCTCGGCGCGCACGAGCTTGTTGGGGCGGTTCATCACCGCGGCCAGCTGAAAGTGGGTGCGGCCGATGGCGTAGTTGATCCACTGCGCGGGCTGTGGCTTGCGGTTGCCCGGCACCTGGCCCTTCAGCTCGTTCAGCACAATGTTCAGCGCTTCCCAATACTCGCGCTGCAGCTGTCGAGTGTCGGAGTAGGCCTGCTCGTCGATGCTGCGCGCGGCCTGCGCCACCGAGCGCGACCAGTCGTTGGGCTTGGACACCACGTTGAACTTCGGCGCGGCCGGCGAATCGCCGATGCGCCAGAGCTCCACCTCCAGCCCAAAGAAGCGGAAGCTGTCGTCGGTGATCTTGTTGAGCCAGTCGAGCGTGGAACGGTGCTCTTCAGTGAAGCGCCCCGCGATCCACACGATGGTCACCGCCTGCAGACCCGAGGCATAGGTCAGCAGCTGACCCAGGTGCGAGTGATCGGTGCGCTCCAGCTGGTTCTCCACCAGCACCCAGGTGTCCGTGCTCGCGTCCTTGCACAGCAGATCCGCGCGGAAGGGCCCGACCGCCTTTTCCTGCGCTTCCAGCTCCAACTGCTCGATGCCGAGCGCCTCCGCCAAGACGGACAGGTTTTCGGGCTGCGCCAGCCAAGGCGTGAAGTCACCGGCCTCGGTGGTCCAGATGTCGCGGAGGTCGACTTTGTGGAGGCGGCCGAGAGGGGAGGGCGTGGTCATGCAAGTCTCATCGTGTGGAAGTGTGGAAACAGGGCAGTGCACCTTCACGGCGGCCGAAAAGGCGCGAACCTGAGCGCTACGCCTCCTGCTCGGCGTCAGCGCTCGCCAGCAGCGCGTGGAGCCGGGCCAGGGACTGCGTCACGATGCGCCCCTGCGCTTCGATGCTGGCAATGATCTCGGCTGGGCTGCGTTCGTCCACGGTGGCGACGGCATTCGGGTTGACAGCCTTGAGATCGAAGACGGCTGCGTCCATCGCGGCGGCTTGCGCTTCGAGATCGCGCGCGGCCTTTTCCTGCTCGCGGATTTCGGCCTCCATGGCTTCGATCGCTGTGAAGGCAGCCTTTTCCTTCCGCAGGCGCTTCAGCCGCTCCTTGCGCTCGATCAGCTCGGACTTGATGCCGTCCGCCTGCTGCAGCAGGGGCTGCATCTCCTCACGCGCCTTCGCGCGGCGGGCCGCGAAATCCACTGTCCACGACCAGCGGCTCTCCGCTTCGGCAGTGCCGCGAAGCGACAGCTGCCGCGCGTAGCTGGGGAAGGGCTTGCCTGCGTTCGCTTCATCGGCCTGCCAATCCGCGAGCAGGGCGGCCGGCAGTGCCGCATCGTCGAGCACCGAGCCGTCCGCCGCGAAACCGAAATGCGCGAGCGTCAGCGGCGTCTTCTTGCCGACCTTCACCCAGGACAGATCGTAGTACCAGATGCGCTCGGTCTTCCTGCCCTTGGTGAAGAACAGCAAGTTGGTCTTTACGCCTGCGCCCGCCGTCGAAAACACCCCGCCCGGCAGGCTGAGGATCGCCCACAGCTCGCACTCATCGACGAGCTTGCGCTTGGTTTCGACAAAGGCGCTCTCGTTGGTGCGGAACAGCAGGCCCTCATCGAGAACGATTGCGCAGGTGCCCTGGGGCGCCAGCTCGGACAGGATGTCCTGCACGAACAGCACCTGGGTAGCGCTGGTCTCGAAGGCGAAGTTCTTCTGCGCGTCCGCGCCTTCCTTTCCGCCGAAGGGCGGGTTGGTCAGGATCACATCGAATTGCGGCGGCGCTTGCTCGAACAGCCCATCGTAGGTGGCCTTGCGGGTCAGCGAATTGCCGTGCCAGAGGTTGGGCTGGTCGATGCCGTGCAGCACCAGGTTGGCCAGGGCGATCGGATAGACCAGATTCTCCTTCTCGCGGCCGAAGAAGGTGCGGTGCTTCAGGCGTTCGATATCGGTGGCCAGCGCCTGTGCGCCCAGCTCGCGCGCCATGTGCTCGTAGGCCACCGCGAGAAAGCCGCCGGTGCCACAGCAAGGGTCATAGACGGTCTGGCCCAGCGCAGGGCGCACGGTGTGCACCATCGCGCGGATCACTTCGCGCGGAGTAAAGAACTGGCCGCCATCGGAGTTCTTCTCGCCCATCTTCAGCAGCAGGTCCTCATAGACCTGCGAGAGGGTGAAGAAATGCGTGTCGTCGATGTGGTCGATGCTGATCTCGTGCACGCGGTCGAGGATGTCGCGCAAGTTGGTCTCGGAGTCCACCCGCACGCGCTCGACCGCCGTCATGATGCGGCCGATCACCCGCTGCTTGGGCGTGGAGGTCGGCAGGGGCAGGTTGCTCTGCGGGTCCACGTCCAGGCTGTGCAGGTGCGGCAGCAACTGGCGATTGATGAAGTCGAACAGCTTGCCGTCGCCGGCCTCGAACAGTTCGCGCCGCTTCCAGCCCTGCACGCGGCCGTCCGACGTGCGCGGATGCCGCTGTTCTTCGGCAGGCGTCTTGGGGTAGGGCGCGGCCCAGTCCTGCCAACGGTAGGGCGAGCGCAAGGCCGGGCTGAAGGGCGCGCCGACGGCTTCCGCCTGCGCCTGATCGCGCGTCTCCTGTGCGTCCAGAATGCGCAGGAACAGGATCCAGGTCAGTTCCGGCACGTACTGCAGCGCGCTCGCGCAGTTGGAGCGGCGCATCACGTCGCAGATGCTCTTGACGAAGCTCGACAGCGATTGGGTGCTGGCGATGGTCTTGCCGGGCTTGCTTGCGGCCACGGTGCTGGAGCTCTTCTTGGGACTGGGCATGTCTCTCTCGATCATTGCCGGCAGCGGGAGCAGCCGGCTACACTTCGACGGCGACTAGTGCACTCGTTCCAAAGCGAGTCATCCCTGTCGGGTCTAGTCGTTCCAAATTTCTCAGGGCCAGCGTTGGATGTGAACCGTCCCGCTGGCCTTGATTTTTTCCCAAGCCGCCTTGACCGCGTGCTCGTGCCAGCGGTCGGGAACGTCGGCACGATTCTCGTAGCGCCCCGCCATGTAGACGAGCAGGTCCGCGACCTGCAGGAAGCGGCTGTGGTGGGACTGCGTGAAGTAGACGGTGTCAATCAGGCGTCCCAGCGGTCGACCGAAGTACATCGGCGTCTTGCCTTGCGTCTTGTACTCAGAGAAGTCCACCACCGCGCCCGTCACCTCGTCAGCTTCGTAATCGCCGAACACCAGGCCCAGGTCGTTAACCTTGTCTAGGAATTCGGCGAAGCGCTCCAGAATCAGCATCAAGCCGAGCCGATAGGGTGGTGTCGGGTACTTGTACTTCTGCGCGTGCCGCTCGACGTTGATGCAAACGAGGCGTACCGGGATCTGGTTGTCGGTGACGAAGGTCGCTACGTCCTGGAACACGCGCACGCGGTCCTCAAGTTTTCGTCCCTTGGCGTTGCCCTTGCCGTGGAACAGCTCCTTGCCGTGAAACTCGTTGGCCTGCGTCAGCGACCGTGCGCCAAAGAAGTTGAAAGCGATCTGCCCGAGCGTGCTCTCGAAATCGATGGCCTTCTGATCCGGAATCAGCAGCCCGCCGATGAAGAAATGAGGGTTCTCGGGGCCGTGCTTGTTTTCGTCGAAGTAGCAGAGGTGCATCAGGACGCTCCGAACGCTTGGGCGAGCAGGCGTTGAGGGAGGCGCTCTATCTCCGTCAGCTGAGCCTTCGCAGCCTGACGAGCGATCTCAACCTCTGCCAGTTGGGCCTTCAGGAGGGATGCAATTCGGCGCTGCTCAGGCACAGGCGGCAAGTCGATGGGCACAGATGTGATCACGCCCTGGGCAATATTCCGCATGGAGTCACTCGTGCCCGTTGCGTGGTGCTCGATATGTCGACGTGCCTTCGCCGCGCGCAGAGCGAACAACAGGTAGTCCTTGGAAGCGCGCTCTTCGTCAATCTCGAGGCGCAGCGTCTTGTCGGAAAGCAAGCGAAGCGGGTAATCGCGCTCCACCAAGACCACCGCGCCTACAAAATCCTTGGTGTTCGCTCGCGAGATGAGCAAGTCTCCCTTGCGAACTCGATGACTTTCGTTCGGCGTGTAGTCGCCGCTGAGTGCCTTGGCTTCATTGGGCTGAAAGTCAGACCACGTCACCGCGCTGACCTTCAGAACACCGAGCTCATTGGGTTGCGCGAGCACTTCGGAGGTCTGGAAGCTCTTGCCTGCCTGGATGTCCAGCAGCACGTGCCCCAGAGTCAGTTGATCGCTCATGCGCTGAACAGCCTTGACTTCGCGTTAGCGATCACGTGCGCTGGCTCACCCGCCGCACTCAGTGAGTGCAGCCCGCCTGCCAGCCGGATCTCCGGCACCTCCCACAGCGCCGGTGTCTCAAGCGCCTCCGTGCCGCCCTGCGCGAACTGGTGGCCCAAGCCCCGCAACACGATGGCGGCCTTGGGCGGCAGGGCGTCAAACCACGGGCGATGCTGGCCGAGGTACAGCGCACTGCGCTCCTGTCGCCGCAGGGCGCGTGCATGGTAGCCGTGGTGGCCGAAGAAGTCGTAGAGATCGAAGTCGTTCATCTTGTCCATGTCACGGATCAGCTCGGGGACGAAGTTGTCGCCGAGCAGGTGGTCGATCAGGCTGCGGCGCTTGGGTGCCTCGATCCAGAGCGCGCGGAACTCGTCCAGGCTGTGGGCCTCTGCAAGCACGCGCTGGATCATCTCGCGGCGGTATTCCTCGACCGGGATCGGGCTGTCGCGACCCTCGCGCACGCCAAGGATGAAGCGCCCCTGCGGGGTGATGCTGACGCGCTGGCCGCGCATTTCCGGCACGTGCTGGAAACTCTCGCCCTCGCCGCCGCCGGTACCGCCACTACTGCCGCTACCGCCGGAGCTGCGCGGGCGCGGCGCCTGGGTGATGAAGTCGGTGCCGAACAGCTCGGTCACGCCGGTGTAGTCGTACAGCCAGAACTTGTATTTCTGGGTTTCCTCGTGGATGCGGGTGCCGCGGCCGACCATCTGGTAGAACTTGATGGCCGACTGCAGGTAGCGGAAGAACACCACGGCATTGAGCCGCTCGATGTCCACTCCGGCCTCCAGCAGATCCACGGTGCAGGCGATGAAGGCGCGCTCGCCGGAGCCGCGCATCGGCTCGATCAGGTCTGCGCCCTTGTTCGGGCCGCCCATGCATTTGAAGGCGTAGAGGTCCTTGGGTGTCTGCCCGTGCTCGCGGCACCACGCCACGTACAGGTTGTTCATGTGCTGCACAACGCGGTCGGCGTGGATCTCGCGAGTGCAGAAGATGATGACCTTCTGCTCCGGCCCGCCGTTCTCGCACAGCAGCTGGAACAGGTCGGCGCACATCTTTGGCGTGCGCAGCTCGATGAACAGCTCGTCGTCGAAGTCCTTGCCGGTGTACTGCGGCTTGACGAGGTCGGCTGCCGTCAGCAGACGCCCGGTCTTCAGGTCGCGGGCGCCTGCTTTAAGCACTTCCTCGCGGGTGAAGACGGCGCTGTCGATGCTCGGCTTGCGCTTGACGATCTCGCAGGCGGCCAGATAGCCGTCTTCCTGCGCCTGCACCAAGGTGTATTCGTAGACCGCGTCACCGAAGTAGGCGCGGTTGTTGGCCGTGATTTCAAGGTCGTCCGCGCTGTTGCGTTCGGACTGCTCCAGCTTGCGCGGTGTCGCGGTCAGGCCGATCTGGAAGGCGCCGGGGTTCTGCCGCAGCACCTCGGACCAGCGGCCCCAGGCCGAACGGTGACACTCGTCGATGATGATCAGGCTGAAGGCATCTTCGCCGTAGTGCTCGCTCAGGAAGCTGGCGAAGCCCTCTTCATCGTCCAGCCCGAGGGTCTGGTACGTGGCGACATGGATGCGCGCGTTCTCCGCGGCGTTGCGCCCGCGCTCGGTGCGGACCATGCGCACGTTGTCGCCAAAGGCCGCCTTGAGCTTGCTGTAGGCCTGTTCGCGCAGCTCGTCGCGATCACAGAGGAACAGTGCAGGCTTGGGCAACTGCCCGGCCTGCGCCAGTCGCCAAAGCAGGTTGGTGGCGATGACGGTCTTGCCCGCACCGGTGGCGAGTGTGAGCAGCACCCGTGGTGCGCGCCCCGCTTTCTGATCCAGAAGGATCTTCTCGAACGCGGCGCGAATGGCGGCATCCTGGTAGTAGCGGGTGCGCGACCAGGCGGGGCTGTCCGCCTGGAACAGCATCGAAGCGTTCGCTCGCTGCAGATCGATTCCCGTGTCGCGGGCGAAGCGCTCGCTGAGCTCTTGGTGGCTCGGAAACAGGTCGAACCCGAAGGGGCCGTTGATGAGATGGGTGACTCGGCTGTACTCGCCGTAGCGATGCCCGTTGCAGGCGAACACATACTTCACGTCGAAGCGCAGGGTGTCGGCATAGCCGCGCGCCTGCTGCATCCCGGACATCGGATCTGCCGACTCTTTCTTGGCTTCGAGCACCGCAACAGGCAAGGACTTCGGCGCATCTGCGGGCTGCACGCAGAGCAGATAGTCGGTGCGCCCTTTGCCGGGGCGACGACGACCCTTCGGGCCCGTGGGCTCCACCGGGGCAGGAGTCAGCACGGTCTCGAGGGTGATGCGGTCCCGGCTGACATAGCCCTTGTCGCGCAACACCGGGTCGATCAGGTGAAAGCGAGTGTCCGCCTCATTCATGCTCATACATCCACTCCTGCGCCCTGCGCCTCCGGCGACTCGCTCGCCCCCATCCAATAGCAGAGCAAGGGCGCCGGCACGCGCATGATCTGCGGCGCAGTGGTGGGAGGCTCCGCAGCGGATTCGCCCGGCAGCCCGCGCAGTGGGCCGAAGTCGTCCAGCGACTTGGTCACCACGTAGCCGCGCGCGATCTGCTTGCTCTGGCAGAGCTCGATCAGGCCTTTCAGTTCGCGGGCGCCGGTGTGTTGCGCGCGGTACTTCACCTCGAAGGGGATCAGCTCGCCGTTCACTTCGGCGACAAGGTCGACCTCGTGGTCGCGCTTGCCGCGCCAGTAGCTGAAGCGCACGTTCTGCGCGTAGTAGCGGGCGAACAGGTGCTTGAACACCGCGGTTTCGGTGGCGATGCCAAGGGCGGCGGCGTCTTCGAGGATGGCCTTGCCTTTGAGCATTACGGCGGGCGCGATGGCCGCGTCGGCCAGATAGATCTTGAAGCGGCCGCGCAGCACGTCCTTGCCGTAGCCGTGCGGTGGCAGGCGATAGATCAGATGGGTGGCCTCCAGCAGCTCGATGAAGTGCTGGGCGGTGGGGCGTTTCACCTCCAGGTTGCTGCAGAGATCGACCATGTCGAGCAGGCCGCCGTCGTGCAGGCAGAGGTAGAGGAAGGTGTGTTCAAGGTCGAGCACGCGGCGCACGCCGAACAGGGCGGTCATGTCGCGCTTCAGAACCTTGTCGATGATGTCCTCGCGCAGCAGACGCTGGGCCTGGGTGATGCTCTCGACCTGCGCGGTCTGCGGGAAGCCGCCGCGCACCAGATATTCGTGGAAGTGGCCCACATAGGCGCTGGCGATCTCGCTGCTGCGGTAGAACTGCGGCGGGCTCCAGTCGAAGAGGTCGCGCAGGCTGCGCAGTTTCGGCAGTTCGGGCAGCTGCAGGCGCTTGATCTGCAGGTACTCGTAGAAGGAGAGGGTGGTGAGGCGGATGGTGTGCCAGCGGCCGACGCCGGATTCCTGATCGGCCTCGACCATCGGCATGGCCGATCCGGTGAACACCAGACGCCTGTCCTTGCGAAAGTCGACCTGGTGCTTGACCCAGGTGCCCCAGTCTCGGATGAACTGGGCTTCGTCCAGCAGCAGGTACTCGGGCCCGTCGGCGCGAGGTTCGCGCTCGCGCCAAGCCTCGATCACGGCATCGATGCCGGCCAGCTTCAGAATTGGATGGTCGAAGGTGGCATAGAGAATGTTCGCTGCGGGCACGCCAGAGCGCAGCAGTGCATCGGCGGCCTGCAGCAGCAGGGTGGTCTTGCCGATCTGGCGCGCGCCGGACAGCAGCACTGCGCGCGGGGCAGGCGGGGCAAGCATCCACTGCTGCAGTTCGCGGAAGGCTGCGCGACGAACGCCAGGCAGATCGGCGACCGCTTCGCCTCGCCACCAGGGGTTGAACTGGGCGAGAACGGCGACGAGTTCTTCTTTCGAGACCTTCATGTCGCGGATTCTGCCTAAACAGCGGCGCTAATCAAAGCATAGCTTTACTATCTGCCACTCTTGGTGCGCTTCGCGTGTGCTGGAGGCTCGAAGGCGATACCAAGAAAAAGGGCCCGGAGATCATCCGGGCCCTTTGGGTGCTGGTGGAGGCGGGGGGAATCGAACCCCCGTCCGAAGGCATTACATCTTTGGATCTACGTGTGTAGTGCGTTGTCAGGTCTCGTGCCGGGGCAACACAGCGCACGAAGAACACCCCGGAACCAGTCTGGAAGTTTTAGGCCTTGGCTGTCAGACAGCAGCCTTCGGACGATCCCGTAAATATGACCGACTGATCCACCGTTACAGGCACCGATGGGAGTCGGACTCGCCTATTTAGGCGGCGAGTGCGTAGTTGTCGTCGTTCGCAACTAGCTTGTTTGCCGCTGGATTAACGAGGAAAGCTGCCCCCTCGACACGCACCTCCGGTTTCACACCCCCGTCGAAGCCTGGTCGCCCCCGGGGTTGCTGCTGCGCGGCGGGCTTTCGATCAGCAGGTGCCGCGCGTCGGGGGAGTATATGGAGCCGCAGGCGAAAGCCACAAGGAGCGCGCTGCCTCGCGATTCAGGTTGGCGCCCTGGGGCTTTGGTTCGTCGGGCCGAAGCAGGGCGGGCGGGCCGACGAAAGCGCCCTCAGGCCGAGGGGTTGTGCCTGCGCATCACCCGCTGCTTGTCGCGCTGCCAGTCGCGCTCCTTGCTGGCCGCTCGCTTGTCGTGTTCCTTCTTGCCTTCGGCCAGGGCGATCTCGCATTTCACCCGGTTGTTCTTCCAGTACAGGGCGGTGGGGATAAGGGTGTAGCCCTCGCGCTCCACCGCGCCGACCAGTTTGTTGATCTCGCGCTTGTGCAGCAGCAGCTTGCGGGTGCGACGATCGTCGGCCAGCACATGGGTGGAGGCCGAGTTGAGCGGCGTGATCTGAGCGCCGAACAGGAAGATCTCGCCGCTGCGGACGATGGCATAGCTTTCGTTGAAGCTGATGCGCCCCGCGCGCAGGGCCTTGACCTCCCAGCCCTGCAGCTCGACGCCGGCTTCGTAACGGTCCTCCAGCGAGTATTCGAAGCGCGCCTTCTTGTTGAGGGCGATCGTGCCGGTTCCGCTATCCTTGCTCTTCTTCTTGCTCATGGCCTGGTCCAACGCTCGAACCCGCGATTGTGGCTCAGGCGGACGGCCACGGCGAGCCCCACGCCTACCGAGTTCTGCACCCGCCTTCATGACCCAGATCGCCCGCAGTGCACTCGTGCGCCGGCCCGCCTCGCATATGTTCGACCTGGTCAACGAGGTCGAGGCCTACCCGCAGCGCTTCGGGTGGTGCGAGGGCGCGAGGGTTCTGGAGCGCTCCGACATCGAAATGCTGGCCCGCCTGGAGCTGAAGATGGGCGGCCTGCGCACAGCCTTCACGACCCGCAACCGCTTCGATCGCCCGCAGCGCATCGAGCTGCAGCTGGTCGAAGGGCCTTTCACCATGCTCAGCGGCTCTTGGACGTTCACGGAACTCGCGGAAGACGCCAGCAAGGTAGCGCTCAACCTCAACTTCGAGACCGCTGGTCGCCTGGTGGGCAGCGCACTGGCGATCGGGTTTCAAGGCTTGGCCGATCGCATGGTGGACGACTTCGTTCGTGAGGCGCAGCGCGGTGGCTGAGGACAAAGAGGCGAGGGTGGGTGTGGCGGATCAGCAGGTCTGTGATGCCGCCACCCTGACTTCGGAGGAGTCTGTGGCAGTCGCATCAATCGAGCCCACGCTGCTAGCCATTGAGGTCGTCTACGCCCGTCCCGAGCGCGCCTGGCGAGCGAGCCTGCGTCTCGCGCCCGGATCCACCGCATTGCAGGCTTTCGAAGCGTCAGGCCTGCGCGAACGGGTCGCCGAGCTCGCGTCAGCCGAGCCGGACCTCGGCGTATTCGCGCATCCCGTAGCACCCGATCGCCCGTTGCGCAACGGCGACCGGGTCGAAATCTACCGACCGTTGCTGATCGATCCAAAAGACGCCCGCCGCAAGCGCGCGGCGCAGCAGTAGTCAGCAGATGCGCGGTCTGGGAAGCGAGGCCCCGCCCATGTTTGGCAGGCCTGATCTCCCATCCGGTCGTCAGACTGTAAGGCTCCCGCGCGCAGGGCAAGGCTCCCGTCTACTTGACACGCACAGCGGGAAACGCGCGGCGCATCCACGCTGAGGATTACTGCAGAAATGGCGAACTTGACCGCGCCACCGCATCTCCGCGCCCCAGCCGAATCGCGCGCCAGAGGCCGAGTGCGACGATTCCAAGCGATACCAGCGCCAGCAGCGCCCCCCAGATCCAATAGGTCAAGCCGAGTGCCTGCGCGATCTGCGCAGTGTCGGAGGGCAGGGCACCAGCGCCAGTGCTTGCGCCCGCGCTGAAGAGATAGTCGATGCGGGTGAACGCCGACAGGCTCATCTCCACGGCAACGAACGCTGTCACGGCGAGCACCACCCGGTCATCGCCACGCCACGCCACCCACGCCAGTCCGAGCGTCAGCGCGGCCACGAAGCCGAGTGCGAACAGGTTCCGCACCCACAGCAGAATCGCCAGCGCAAGAAGCATCGCAAGTGCCGCCAGCAGCAAACGCGCCGCATGCCGATGCCCGAGCGCCAGGAAGAAGGCCAACCCCGCCAGCGGCGCACCCAGCGGCCCGGCGGCAGCGATCAGAGCGCGGTCGAGCCCAGAGTACGCGCCGCGATGCATGGCGACACCCGAACCATCCGCGTAGATGGCCAACTGAAGCAACTCGCCGCCCAGCGCGATCGCGGCGATGCCGTGGCCGAGCTCGTGAAACAGCGTGCCCAGCCAGATCAGCGGCCGTGCGATCCAACCCAGCTGCGGCCACCATGTGTCGATGGCGAACAGGATCATGGACGCGAGTGCGGCTACCCACACGTAGGGCGCTGGCGAAGGGAGGCTTCTCGGAGAAGCTGGTCACCGCCGACAGCTCTGACCGCCGCGGGCCATTGATTTCTAAGGCGGAGCTGGTCAAGTTCGAGCCCGTGTTGGTTTCGCACGAAGCCAACAAACCTGACCAGATTCCCGCCACTGCCAACAAAAGTAGGCCAGTCTGAAGTCGCCGCCAACAGACATGAGCCACTTTCACGCTCACGCCAACAAAATTGAGCCACGTTCGCTCTTGGGTTCCGAACTGCCGGCGATAAGCCTCCCGGCCACATGACTTCAGTCGACTAGCGGTTCCCCGCTCCAGTGAATCGCACACTGGAGCCCAGCCAAGTCGCGACGCATCCAAACCCACGGCTCTGAGTGGCGGGGACGCAGCCTTGCGTCGTCAAAGAGCGCCGGTACGTGACGTGCAAGAATTAGTCGCATTCCCTCCACGTATCCCCGCGTGAGCATCCTCGCAGCCACGATACTGGCCGCTGCCGCACTCCGTTTGTCTAGCGGGATTGGCCCTGCCGTCCCTCCTCCGGCAGCCTCGTGCAGCACGGCCCAGGCGGAGCGAAGGGTAGTAGGCGCGATGGTGTGCAGATGCAGGAAGCTGCGTCCCCCGATCCGCTGCGGCGGCACAAAGCCGAGTTCCGACGACGACTTCCGGCGCGCCGGCTTGAACTCGCGGGCTCGCTCTCCGCTTAGCTCGGGAAAGAAGAGTGACATCTCCCGATCCGTCAGCGAGCCTGGAGGAAGCGCCGTGGCGACGTGTTGGGCCGCAGCACGAAACGGGAGGCTCATGCAGTCCGGAAGTTCCATCACACCCGGTGCGTCCCGGGACAGCGCTCGAAAGGCCTGGAGCACGTCGGCCGCCTCCCATTCCGGTGCCACCCGCAGCACGCGAACCGTGTCGACGGGGACCGGCCAGGCTCCCAGACCCGGGTCCTGACACGGCAAAGAAAGGTGGAGGGGTAATCGCACGGCCATCGCCAAGCGCTGCCAGTTGGCGCGACCCGAGCACGGGGCAATCACGGTGGTGGTCGCGCGCTCGTGGGCCGCCCAAGAGAGATACTCCTCGAGGAACCTGCTGCGAGCCGCCTCCAACGGCGGGTTGGGCGTCAATGCCGTCACGGCGTTGATGGCAGCGTGTCCGCAGCCGCACTGGAGAAGCGTTCTGCCTTCGGCCCCAGTAACCGTATTGGGACGGCCGCACTGGTCGCAGCCGGTGCGCAGCCGCTGGCGATGCCACGGGCAACTATGGATCCAAGGCAGCTGGAACAGCAGTGTGTGGAAGCCGGCACGCAGACACTCCGCGCAATGCCGGAACTGCCAGTCCTCATCGAGGCGCGCGTGGCGCAGCTCAAACGGAATCCACCGCTTGAGATCCCACGTAGGGTTTATGGGGATCTCCAGGGTACTGGCCAGCGCCTGCTGCCTGGCCAGGGAGAATGTGAGGACCTGCGAGAGGTCCTCATCACGTCGAACGCGCAGGCCCAAGCCGCTGAAGTACTCGCTGGGTTCGAACACATTGACAGTCGCCAATCGCGCTGTCTGCCCGAAAGCCGAGGCGTAGCGATCGTGACGTGCCTGCTCGCCGACTAGCCCCACCTGCAGTCTCACCGCCGTGGAGCTCACCGGTGACCTTCCGGGATGCGCGACAGTTCGAGGTCGATGTAGCCGGAGCGACGCAAACAGTCGCGCACCTGCTGCTCCGTGAACTGACGGAAGTGCGCATCCTCGCCTGCCGTGCGGACCAAGGCGAAATAGACGAAGGCCTCGAAGGACTTCATCGCCCAGGGCGCAACGGGGCTCAGGCCGTTCTCGGCGCGGACCGCCTCCACGACCTTTCGGAACAGGTCCATTTGGGAGACCAAGCGCCAGCCCGCGGCGTACGCCCGCGGGGCAAAGAAGGCGGTATACGTCGGCCCATCTCCTTCGGGCCAGCGCATGTTCTCGTCGTACTCGCCGAACGCCAACGCGACGTCGCTGCCCGTTGACGGCTCACCCGGCAGCGGATCCCAAAGCAGACCGGTGTAGTGGTGCCGAACGCCCATGTACCGGCCGACCAGCTGCGGCGGCGGACGCCGATCGATGGTCTGCACTCCCGCGGGATCTGCATCGCGCTGGTGGATCAGCACCACGAACAGGCGCTTGCCCGTTTCACGAAACTCGTTGTCGAGTGAGATCAGATGCTTGAAGTCCTCGAACTGCAGATTCTGCGCCTCGAAGATGCCCATGACGATGATGTCCGCGCCAACCTGTGCGGCGTGATGGACGAGGAAGTTGCGCGCGCGGAAGAGTCCCGTGTTACCCGACACCGGTTTGGTGGTCTTGCAGTTACCAGTCAGGAGGATCTGATTGCAGAAGTACGTTTCGCTGCTCTTGGCTCCGAGCGGCCAGCTGACGTTGAAGAACGCCATCCGGTACGGCCGCCAAGACGCGTCTTGGCTCAGCATCAGGAAGCCGGTGTCTTTGCCGATCCGACCATCACCGTCGACGTTCATGCCGCGGTTGCCCGCCTCGAGCCCCAACAGGATCGAAGCGGCCAAACGTTCCATCGGCATCGTACGAATACGCGGGCGCTCGATGATCTGAAACATGGGATGGTCACCTAGAGCACCCCAACGAGTAGGGTCGGATCCGGGCGGAGACGGCTGCTCGCGCAGGATGCCGTTATTGGTTTCGGGGTTAGACCCGGGAAGCATCGTGTCGTCCATGGGAACTCCCAGCGTCCGGCGCTGCCGAACGCACTGATGTGAAGGGATTGACTGTGTTGGGCGCCGCAACGCTCAAGCGCTGCGGCGCGGAGCGTCAGGGGTTACGTTTGGGACGTACGAACGAGACGGGTCCCGTCCGCGGTACCAGCCCGGCAAGCGGATTGCCCGCTGTCGGCAGGGTCGCCGGCTTGTTCGAGCTCGTCGGCGTTGCCGGTCGAGGGCGCGCCGAGCCTTCGGCTGCCCCCGGATCGCGCCAGGCGTGATTACGGACGTAGGCGTGGTAGGCCTCAACCGCATCGTCTGCGTTCTCGTACTTGAGCAGGCCACGATCCCGCCAAGCCTTGGCACGGCGCCGCACGTAGATGTCGTGTGGCGATCGATGCCACGGCGACAGCGCCCGCAGCACCACGACCAGTTCTCCGGTGTCGAGGTCGTACAGCGCCATCTCGCGAAGGTCGGTGCTCAACAGCCGGGCCATGTAGGACTTGCCGATTAGATCCCAACGTCCTTTCAGGCGCGGTGATCGATAAATCGCGTTCTCCCAATGCACGTGGGGCAGGACGCGATCCTTCTGGCTACCGCGAATCCACACCTTCTTGCGAAGCGTGCGGAGTGCGCGCACGTCCTCCGGCGTCTGGCTGAGACGCGTCCGCCAAGGGCCCGAGCGCAGGTAGCCCTCGTGGACCTCGCGCGGGGAACGCCCCTGCAGCCCGCCGTGGGCGGTCACGTTGTAGCGGGAGATGACGACGTCCGTTAGGTCTTCGAGTGCGATGAGATCGAGTGGGTAATCGTTGGGATTCAACGCATTCGCGCGGGTGGCGTCATCACTCATTTCGCCTGCCGGCCGAAAGCCGCCGGCCAGCCGCCGATAGACGCGCTCTTCAATCATCTTGAAGAACGCCTCGATGTGAGGACGCCGTTGCGGAATGCCTGCGGGACCCAGGTTGATGATGCCCAGCTGGAATGTCGAGAGGCTTTCGGTGCTCAGCTTGGAGGTGTGAGCCGAGTCGTTGTCCATCGCGTCGCACGCCGGCCGCAGGATCTCGTTCCAAGCAAGTCCCACACTTGGCATCCATGCCTGCACGTCGTACTGCATGTCAGGGGAGACCAGCGCACGCGGTGCCCACGGCGTGAGCGCGCGGGCATGCAGCTCGAGCAGATCGTGCTGGCTGTACTTCCGGCCGACGACCAGATGCCACGCGTAGACGGCGAAGGAGACGGAATCAATCATCGCCAGCAACCAGATGCAGGGCACGTCGACCATGAGGGTCGTCCCCTCGGGGCCTGGTGTCTGCAAGCGCCAATTGACGTCCGTCTTGTGGCCATCGACCTCAACGTGATCCAGCGGCGCCAGCGCGATCAGGTCGGCGAGTCGGTGCGCCTGGGGCGCATCGGCCTCAGGCTGCAGCAGATTTCCGTTGAGGGTCCGGCGGCGCTGGGCCAGCAAGTGACGCATCAGGGCACGGCGGCCCTGATCCGGTGTGTTGAGCGGGAACCTGCCGCTCGCGCCGGCCTGCACCAAGAGTTCCTTGAACTTGTCGAAGAACTTCTCGAATGCATCCGCCGGTCGATTGCGCCTCGGCAGCGGGCCTTTGTACTTCTCAACCAGCGTCGAGACGGCTTGTACAGCGTGTAGCAGCCGGACCAAGGCGTGCGGTCCCGGCCCCATGGGTACTTCAATGTGCTTAGCGTTTACCCCTAGAGTGCGGCGGCGCCACGGCACGCAGGCTCTGAAGCCCCACACACGCCCATCCGGCGCGAGTTCGTCCACCATCCGCATGATCGAGCCCAACGTGCCGCGATTAGTGCCATGCAAGCGCGCGGCATCGCGTATCGTCATGCCCTTCTTCACGCTCGTGACCGCGGCGACATTGCGTAGGTAGGCGTCGCGCCGCCGGTCGTCGAACAACGATTCGTCCGGTCGCGCCCAGGACAACAGCTCCGAGTCAGTCTCGATGTCTGTCATGACGCGACCCTCCACATCAGGGAGGAGGCGCCCAACGGCTTCTCCCAGTCGATCCCCAGCTCGCCGCTGTGGATCAGATCCGCCAGGCCGCAGCTCACGTCCGCCGCGCAGAAGGCGCCGAGCTGCTGTTCGATCTGATCTGCGCGCAGCCGCTCGCGCGTGCTCACGACCTCCAACACACGCTGCCGCAGCGCTTGCCGACTGGGGAGCCGGTGCGCCCCCTGCACACTGGGTAGCAAGCGGAACTGATTGGTCGCGCGCGCCCCACGCAATGGCATCTCCGCTTCGAACACGAAGCGCAAGGGCAGCCGTGCCGCTTCCGCCGAGGCGAGCAGTGCCTCGGCCTGACGATGGCGCGCGCGCCCGCCGTTGCCCATCACGGTTTCAGGCGCCCGCACGACAAGCGTCAGGTGTTCCCGTCCACCGCGGTGGCGATGCCACCAGGAGAACTCCACCTCCTGTTCGTCCACCAACAGCGTGCGCGGACGCTCGACGAAGACCTCGACGGAGGGGTCGAATTCGAGCTCCAAGGCGACAAGCAACCGGGGCAGGCCGATAACCCGCACCAGGCGCCCGCATTTGGGGGAGTAGAAGCTGTACACGTCCTCCGTCTGTAGCTCACGCAGGCCGAGCGTGCGGGGTTGGTAGGGCAGGGCGCCCCTCGCGACGGCGCTCATGCGCGCACCGCCGTTTCCAAGAAAAGCAGCATTTGCGACCGCGCCCACGACGCGACCTTTCGCGCACTCAAGCGCGTACCCGATCGAGCAAAACGGTTCATTTCACGTTCTCCAGGCCACAAGCGCCCGCGACACCCCCCTGTGGGGTATCGACACAGTCCGTGAAAATGGGGTACCGTGGGGGCACGAGCTGCACCTCAGCGGAACGGCCCCTTTCTGGTGTAGCGCCAGAAGGGGGTTTTCATTTTCAAGGGTGGGGCTTACGAGTTCGTGCCGCAGCGAGATGTCTGGTGAGGTCTCCAATCCACGCGTTGCGCGGGGTCAGCGGTGAGGGAATCGGACGCGCGGTAGCGACACGCATCCACGAAGAGTTGGCTCGCCGAGACGATCTCCTTACCGTACCCTCGGTCGTCTAGACAAGCTTGATGCTCCCATCGCTAACGGCAGCGAGCAGTCGCTCGACATGACGATCGGCACGCTTGCCATCGCTGCCTGAAATCGTTTCGGCGTCTGAACCCAGCAGCGTGAGATGCTCCCTGCCCGAGCGCTCGCTCCACCAGCATGTCAATGCTAGAGGTGCGGTTCGCAGGTGCACGAGAGTCGGGCGTGCTTTTCGAGCAGCTCCAGTCAGTTCGATTAGAGGACTCATATAGATCGGGCTTGTGCTTCCTGCGACACCCAGCAAGCGCAGACAACCGGAGATGCCTTGTGCGATGGTCCAACGGCCAAGTTGGTGCTTGTCAAGGCCTTCCGGCCGATCGCCTTGCAGATCTTTCGCCGAATGAGTTCGTTTCGCGCAAAGAAATAGCAAGCCCAATTTTTTCTGCCGTGGCACTCCGCTGTCTGGCGCGCTTCAGTTTCATGGATATTCGTTTTTTCGCCTGACGTACCATTGCGCTGAGACCCCCCCCCCCCCCCCCCCCCCCCCCGAAAAGCGTAGGCTCCCCCTGACCTCCCACACAGCTGCCAAATTCAGGCGTCGCCATCATCCGGGCGCCGGGGCCTGATTCAGCGGCAGAGCGCGGCAACCTGTCAACTTTTTTTTTGAGCATCCTGCCGATAGTCTGCGCCATTAAACCGAATCTGGTTGGGTCATTATCGGAGTGGACGACCACTAATCGAAGAATCTACTGCGGCAGAAGGGATGTATTTTGGTTGGGACCTCGCCATTCCCCGAGGGGTGTGACTCTTAAAGGGCGATCCGCGATTTGGCCCGTCGATTCAAGTGCGATTGAGCGGGGAAACACGTGAACCAGCGTTGTCGAACGGCTCCAGACGAGAGCTCCAAGACCCACCGGGTGCGACACGCTACGCCCGAGTGGCTGAGAACAGCCCCGCCTGCTCGATGAACTCGCTGGCCGCGGCGTTGTCCGCCGTGCAGTGGGAAACCGTGAGCTCGAAGCGCGCACGGGTCATGCTGACGTACATGAGCCGGCGCTCCTCATCGAGCACCTTGCCGATCGCCGAGCTGGGCGGCAGCACGCGGGGCTCGCAGGGCATGAGCCAGACGCGATCGAACTCAAGGCTCTTGCTGCCATGCAGGGTCATCACGCGCGGCCCGGTCCTGGTCTGCTTTTCCTCGGCAGTTTCGAGCCTGCGGATGAACCCGCGCAGGTCGTCGGACTTAACGGTGCGGAAGCGCTCGACGCAGTTGCTCAGGCGCGTGCGCTCGGTCTCAAGCACCGCGGAGGGTGTCTTGGATTTTCCCTGCCAACGCACCTGGCTCAGGATGAACTACGCGATCGCCTCGAAGCCGATCCCTTGGGCGGCCTCTGGGCGCGCATCGAGGCCGGCAGGTACTCGCGAAGCAATCGCACCGGAGCCGGCATGCTGGCCAGCTCGGGCAGATCCTGCGTCGCAAACCGCAGTGCCTGGTCGCCCAGCAGGCGCGCCAGGTCCAGCTTCGAGGTGTTGTAGAAGCTCGTACCTGCCTTGCGCAGCAGGAAGGGCTCGGGGTTCAGGCTCGCCTTGGATTTCGACTCGAACTCTTCCAGCACCGCGGCCTTGGTGGGCTCCAGCACGCAGTCGAGGCGCCGCAGCACGGTGAAGGGCGGGATGACGCGCCCGTACTCGGACTGCCTGTAGTCGCCGCGCAGCAGATCGGCGACGGACCAGATGAAAGACGACAGGGCTTGATGATTCATGGGGTCCACGGAATTCAATAGGCGAAACGCGTACGCGGCAGACAGGCTGCAGACCGCAGCGGCCGATGATGCTGCAGAGCGTGAGTCGCAGGGAGTGAGAGTGTGTCGGGCTAGGCTCTACAGGCCAACCCCCGAAAGCCGGCGGCGCCGCTGGCGCTCGGAGAGTAGTGCACTCCGACCACGCAGTGTCTGTGGAGGTCAAGGGTCGTGCGAAGCGCGGCCTGCACTGCTGGGTGCGTGCTCGCTTGCGGCGCCGCTTAGGGCGTCAGCCGCCCACCTTCGAGATGGTGGAGACGGTGGGCGGCTTGGTCCAGAAGGCCTCGCCCAGTCGGATCATGTACTGGGCGAAGAGCTGGCCGGCAGCAGAGTGTGGCAATGGACTGAACGGGGGCAGGCTGCAGCCTCTAGACATGGGTGATGCGGCATACGAGGCCCTCTTCAACAGCTCCCGGTAGATGTTGTCGCGCAGGACGTCTGTGGCTAGCTGTCCGCAGCGCTGCTGGCTGAGCGAAGCACCATGCCTGACGGCTGCCCACGCGCAGTAGCGCCACTGGGCGATGGACAGGGCGATGGGGGCGTTGCGGATGGCGTACTCCATGTCCGGGGCCCACTCATCGTCGAAGCCGTGCTTCCTCAACTGCCCAGCAAAAAAGCTTTCGGCTTCCGCTGCAGCAAGCTGCGACCAGATGAGGGCACAGAGTTCCTTCCCCGCCGCGGTCGAGCAGAGGTCTGCAAGATGCGAGACCAGAGGGCCAAGGAGCTCGTCGAGCGTGTAGGCCTGCCAGACGTAGCGCCAGTGCAAGCGCTCCAGAGGCGTCGTCTCGGCGCGAGGTTCGGCCATCCACTGAGCCTCTGGCCACGGGGTCACGATGACGCCGGCATCGCACAAGCGGCGCATCAGCTGGGTCGTGAGCCTGCGGGTCGGCGCTACCGGCAGGCGCTGTTCGCGTACGAGAAGCAGTGATGCGAGCCCGAACACGTTGAGTGCGCCCAGGTCATCGAGCGATGCAGGCACGTCGGTGAGCATCAAGCGATGCGCTCTGGTCGCCGAAAAATTAAGGATAACTTACTATGAATGGCAGGCGATGCTCGGCAGTCTCTGCGCTCCGTCCGATGGAGACCGAGCGTTGGCAGCGCCCGCCGCACCGCCCCTGTTCGCGCAGCGACTGCGACAAGCCCGCGAACGAGCAGGGCTCACCCAACAAAAGCTCGGCATCCTCGTCGGGCTGGACGAGAGCGTGGCCGGACCTCGGATCAACCAGTACGAGAACGGAGTCCACCAACCGCGGCAGGAAATGCTGCTGGAGCTGGCGCGTGTCCTCGACATACCCGCGGCTTACCTGGTGACGTCGGATGAGCTGCTCGCGAGGCTACTCTTGGCGTGGCCACGGCTGTCGGAGGCGGAGAGGATTCGGGTGCTGGCGCTGGTGGAGGGGTGAATGCGAGCACGCTTCGCTGGCTCACGGCGGGTGCTAAGCGCAGGCGGTGTTTTGCAGAGAGCGTCCGCGACAGTCCGGGTGTGCGACAACGAGTAGCCAGACATGGGATCGCCGCCAAAGCTTGGCCCGCCTCGGGCCGAGCATAGGCACGGCAACGGCAAGCACCAAGCTGCGTACTCATTCCCATGAAGTGGACAGAGAGTCCCTAAAACTTTGGGATTAATGAGCTTCGCGCTCAGTGGGCCCGAGATACGGAAACGCAAACATTCGCTCCGCGTAAGACTTTGCTGAGGCCATCTGTGCCCGAAGTGACGGCCCGCCCGCTCCGATCAGCAGCACTGGCAAGCTTGCCTGGGCGCAGCGGTGAAGCGCGGCGATGAGGGCACCCAGCTGCGGTGCATCGAGCCTGTCGAGCCGGTCGATCAGCAGTGCCAGCATCGCGTCTCCGGCCTTGGCCGCACGGCCGACGCTCTCCATGAGTGCCACGAGGTCGAACTCCAGCGCGCCGTTGTCGGCAAGGCCCGGCTCGGCGGTGCCCTCCAGCAGGGGAATGTCCGGGTAGCGGTCCCGTAGTCCGCGAGCGAAACCCACCAGCGCGCTGTCCGCTTGTGCAGCCAGTCCTTGCGCGCTCGGGGTCAGGGCGAGGGGCTGGAGGGTGTCGCGCAGCTGCCGCGCGAGCAGTGCTGGTAGCGAGGCGCCGGCACCGGCATCGGCGCGTAGGGTCAGCAGCCCCAGTGCGCGGGTCTCCACGTCAATCTGATCCAGCAGGGCGGCCGCCGCCGGCGGCGACGCGGCCACCAAGACGAGGCTCTGGGACGCGCGGCCGGCACGAGCGCGTTCGAGTGCGACGCGGGCCTGGGCGGCAGCTTCCTTGAGGCGAGCGGTGTCGGTCGGCTGGTCAGCGGTCATCGGTCGAGTCCCAGTAGTCGGCGCGCAGGATGCTCTCCTCGGTGTCCCAGCGGCTGGCGAGCGCCGCCCATGCTGCCTGCAGCGGCCGCAGGCACAGCCGCAGGGGAATGACGCCGCGCCCCAGCCAGTAGCGCGCCCACGCGCGGACGCCGCGGAGTCCCGCTGAGGGTAGGGCAGGAGGGCGTTCCCGCAGAAAGCCGCGCAGTGCGCGGTTCCCGCTCCGGGGAAGTCGGTGGTGGCGATCGAGTGACAGGTCAAGGTGGCCAGGCAGCAGCTCGGCGCTCGAGGTCACCCGCGCGTAGGGCGCGAGCAGGGCGTGCGCGCAGGCATCACAGAGTTCGAGCTCCACGAGATTGCCGTCGCCCCAAGCGAAGCCGTAGCCGGCATGCAGCCGGACATGCAGCACCTCGCCGAGATCGACGCTCTCGAGCAGGGGGGGGCTGGCAGCGGTCGCGGACGACCCTATGCAACTCGGGGTCCGGGGAACCGGTGTAGAGAATGGTCATCGCGCACTCCTGGCGTAGCGAGGCCTCTCCCGACGGTCGGGATGAGGAGCCAAGCAGTGGTCCTGCGCGGTGCCGTCATCCTTGCGCAGGGCGCCATGGCAGCGCGCCGCCGTCACTCGCCAGGCGCGTGCGGCACCAGCCTCGCGACGTTCAGCTCGTGGTGCTTCACGCCCGCCTCGTTGTCCTTGCCGCGTTGTCTGGCGGTGGCGAGAATCTTTGCCCCTCTGAGCGGCGCTCCACATGCAAATCCGCAGATCGAACCTGTTCGCCGTTGCCTTGGAGTACTTGCGGTCCTTGGGGAATGCCATGAAATTTCGAGAGTTCAGCCTTCTGGAACTCGACCCAGTCGGATCGCTCGCCACAGACCGAGGCCAACAATGCCAATCGAAATCAACGCCAGCAGTGCTCCCCAGATCCAATACGTCAACCCGAGCGCCTGCGCGATCTGCGCGGTGTCGGAGGGCAGGGTGCCAGCGCCAGTGTTCGCGCCCGCGCTGAACAAGTAATCCACGCGGGTGAACGCCGACAGGCTCATCTCCACAGCGACGAAGGCTGTCACGGCCAGTACGACAGGATCATCACCACGCCAGGCCGCCCACGCGAGTCCGAGTGCCAGCGCGGCCACGAAGCCGAGTGCGAACAGGTTCCGCACCCAGAGCAGAATCGCCAACGCGAGGAACACCGCAAGGACTGCCAGCAGCAAACGCGCCGCATGCCGATGCCCGAGCGCGATGAAGAAACCAAGCCCGGCCAGCGGCGCACCCAGCGGACCGGCTGCAGCGATCAGTGCTCGATCGAGCCCCGAGTACGCACCGCGATGCATGGCGACGCCCGAACCATCCGCGTAGATCGCCAGCTGCACCAGCTCGCCGCCCAGCGCGATCGCGGCGATGCCGTGGCCAAGCTCGTGAAACAGCGTGCCCAGCCAGATCAGTGGTCGTGCGATCCAGCCCAGCTGCGGCCACGAGGCGTCGATGGCGAACAGTACGAGGGAGAGCAGCGCGGAAAACCAGATCCACGGTGAAGCAGAGTGGGGCAAGCGCTCATGGTTGCCGGAATCTGACGGTGGGTGAGTTTGAAGCGATGGTCCGGGCATGTCTGGAGTCTAAGGCTTGGTCCGACATTGCTGGTTTGTCGAAGAGCGTGTCAGTCCAGAGACCGCGGACGGCGCCCGTCGGTCAACCTGCAAGCCCCAGACACCGCGACTATCGTCCACGAAGTTGCTGCAGCTGTGACACCTCGCGCGGACAGCCGCGCCCTCGCCTGAGGCAAGAGCACGTGGATGCGAGGCTTCTGGTGACCTGTCAGATCTGACAGGTTGACGGAAGCGTGATGCAGGTCTCAGTCTTGCGAAAGCGCGCATCCGGGCGACGAGCGGGCAGCCTCACGACGGCGGCGGGTGCGGCTCGACTCGATTAGGAAGGTTTATCGGGGAAAGGCGGTGCCTGCTTTTGAGCCGGTTGGAGAAGCTTGTCGGGGGGGCGTCGCGGCCACCACAGCCAGATGACTAGCGATTTAAGCGTTGTGGTCGCGGGAAAGGCGATGCAGGGAGGGGCTCTCGTGCGAGCGATCCAGTTAGCGCTTTGCGTGAAACCTTACATGGTGCTGTCTGCCCCTGCGAGGCACGATTCGTGGCGACCTGCACACGGCCAAGCGCGAAGTCGCGCTGGAGGACACTCTTCCTGGCCTCTTGGATTGGCATGCTTGGCGATTCTAACTGCCGCCGCCGCAGAGGAGCCGCGGATTGAAGCGCGACTTAAGCCGCCAGATCAGGGTGTGATCGATATTGTCCTGCGTTCTGACGGTGAGCGGCAACTTGACTCACGCTGGGAGTCGCCAACGTCTCCATTCAAGGCGAACGCATCTCGCCTGCTCATCTCCGGCGACCAAGAGGTCTGGCGCCTCGAAGTCGAAGAGGGGTTCGCTGAACGAGAAACATTCTTGGACTGGCACGTGGGGCCCGGGGCGGAGGTGCTCGAGACACGTGTGTACCCTGCACTTCAGGCCTCACGCGCAGACTCGGGAGTGGCACTTCCTGATTCGCTCCTGGATATGGAATCCGGCCTGTCACGGAGCACTGGGAAGGTGCCTTTTCGCAATCAGCTGGATGTTGCCGCGCTGCGGATGATTGCCACCCGTGCAGCCCTGCTCGGTGCGGGGGACTTCGATATTGACTTGCAGTCAGCAAGTAGCGCTAAGTCGCCGGAGACGATGTTTCCCTCGGTGCTCCGGGCCGCACCGCCGACCTTCATGATCGAGCTGGACAGCGAACCGCAACTAGCCGTGGTCACTGACTCGCAGCAGCGTGCCGGAGCTTGGATCGTCAATGCCAAGCTGGTCGGCAAGGAGCCAGGGGCGCTTCAGCTTTACGTGAGTAACCAAGGTGTAACTGGCTTTGGGCAGACGCCGACACGAGCATTTCTGGTCACCTCAGAAGAGACTGGGCGTGCCGTCTCGGTCTCGATTCCAGCGGATGTCCCTGACCATCCAGCTGCCGATGTTGGTTCGGGCAACGCTGCGGCGGATGATCCGACGCCTGCGAACGTGGTGGTCGGCCAGAACGCGTGCAAGCAACCCTTTACACACGCGTTGGACTTGCAGGATGCGCCAACGACAGGGTCGAAGGTTACGGTGGATGTGCTATTCGTGGCTGCAGCCGATGCCGGCTTCATGTTGAAGTTCACCCCGGCGCTGCTCGAATCGCTGAACCAGTCCGTTGAGTCTTCGGAAGTTCCGGTTACCTTCAAACGGGTCCGAGAGTTAACCACTACGTATCAGCCGAACTGCTCTTCGACAGATGCGTGTTGGTACCGCATGTGCGATGACTTGGTGAGTGGTCGCGGAGGCTTGGAGGTGGCGCACACCCAGCGCGATGAATTGAAGGCCGACGTGGTCGTCTTGCTGGTCGCGGACGCGCGCTATCGAGGGCTAGCAGCAGATATCGGTGCGAGTAAGCACCGAGCGTTCATCGTCTTGGGTCCCTCGGGCGTCCCATACCACAGTCTAGGACACGAGCTCACGCATCTGGCCGGCGGACTCCACAACCAGGAGTGCGAGTCCGAAAAGAAATTTCCGCGCCATGGGTTTGTTCGTCCCGATCGAACGTTTGCCACCATCATGGCGACCACTTGTTCGGCCCACAAGTTCACGGGATTGCGACAGCCATTTTGGGGGGCGGCCGCCCGTGTGTTTCCCGACGGCTCACCGATGACGGCCGATGGCTGTTGCGATGAAGCCCGCGTGTTGGCCAGCGGCGCTTTGCGTCTGAGTCGTTTCAGATAATCAAGGAGTCAACGCTATGCATGTTCCTGCCTCTCTTCTAATGGCTCTCACTGCTCTCGTTCTTGCCGGCTGCCATCACGCACGCCGTCCCCAACCGCTGGAGCTGCCCGCTAAGCAGGTGATCGGCCAGCTTCATGGTGCACTGTCCACCATCGACGCGCTGCCCGAGTGGGTTGCGCTGTCAGATGCCTACAAACAGGCAGACGCAGAGTGCAAAGCGGCCTATCCGAAATCGATCATGTGTACGGACCGCACGCTCGTACAGAGCGCATGCGCCTGCGTGGCGACAAGCTCCTGTTCGCCCGCGCAGAGTGCGACATGCACCGCCACGCTGGCAGCGCGGGCCGAGGCGTGTGGAGCGGAGAGCAAACACCGCAATGAGCAGCATGTGTGCCGCCTCGCGGTCAGTCGACGCGTCCCTGTGTTGAAGCGTGCCGAGGTCACCTTGAATGTGGCGCGCGACACGAGCAGCGAAGCAGGCATGACCGTGCTGATCTTCTCGGCGGGTCAAAGCCAGATGTATGGCGGCACGCAGACCCTTAGGTTCGTGTTGGTGCCACGGCCGCAAGAAGCGAATGCCGCCGCCGATGCCGGTGATCTCGCATCGCGATTGCAGATCGAGCTGCGCGAGTCACTGCAGGACGCAGCGCGGGCGGCTCTTGACGTTATGACCGCGCCCAGCTTCACCATTCCGGATGACAACGGCAACGAAAGCTCGTTCGAGCCGCAGGTCTACGCCAAGGAGTTCGCGATCACTGCCGAAATTGTTCGTCGTGATGGGAACAAGTTCGGGCTGTCTTGGAAGAACCCCAGCGGCTCCGTAGGCGCTTCCGCGGATAGTTCCCGAACGACTGGGACGAAGAATCAGATTGTGCTTGTTTTTGCCCAGGATGAGTGAGCGTCGTGCGCGGCTGGATCAGACTGCTGTGTTTGACGGTCGATCACTGGTCTCATCGACTGAAAACGGAGCCCGAGAGCCAGTTTCCTGCCATGTCGGGCAGTTGGGAAGCTTGCCGGATCTAGGTCGCAGTGCCTGATCAAAATCAATCTCGGGGTATGCAGCTGGGTCCTCGGGAAAGCCGGGATGGGATTCGGATGGTCCCAACCGCCTTTCGTGTTTCGCCGGCTGCGCGGCGATCAGATTTGGTTAGATCATTTGAGGCGTCCATGCGAATCGTGACCTGGAACATTGAGTGGCTGGATCACTCCTGGGGAGTGCTAGAGGGTCGTTACACAGCGGGAAAGCGAAGATCCAACCGAACGCTTCCCAGCCTCGCGAAGGCCAAGCTGCATGTGGATGCCGTGGTCGCAGAGCTTGAGGCGCTCTCGGCGGATGTCTTCCAGCTGTGCGAGGCTCCCGCAGGCGAGTCGGCCATGCATAGCTTCGTAGCATCCAGGCTGCCTGGCTATGAGCTCGTGACCCGAGCCGCGGGCTCGCCTTATGAGACGACCGGGGACCAATGGATCTGGTTTCTGGTCAAGAAGTCGCTGTTCGCTGCTTGGCAGCCCAGCTTGCTCGACATCGCCACGTGGAGAAGCTTTGCGTCCTTGGCCTCCCCATCCATCGCAGTCAATGGCCGATGGGGCGTGTCATTACCCCGACTAACGAAGGTCGGGGAAATCAAGGATGTCCCCGTCGCCACCCGGGTTTCGCATAAGTTCGCCCGGCACCCCCAGACTCTGCGTCTCTTGATTGATGGTATGCCGCTGGAACTCATCGGGGCCCATCTCAAGAGCAAGTTCACGGGAAGCACGCCTCGAAAGCGGAAGCCCGATGAGCCGTTCGATCAGTATGCGAAGGAGCCGCGCGTTGCTCGCTACCTGGCGGATTCGCACGCCGCTCGCATCAAGTTGAGCTCCGAGGCTCTGAACCTTCGGGCCTACATCGATCACCGCTTCAGCCAAGATGCTGACCCGGCCGTGATCGTTCTTGGGGATCTGAACGATGGACCGGGAAAGGAGCTGATGGAGCGGGAGTACCTCGTGCACGATTTGATCTCGAACCTGCAGGGTGACGTCTTCTTCGCTCGACGCTTCCTGAACCATGCGCTATTCGATCAGCCGCAGGAGCTGCGCTGGACCGCAAGGTTCAACGACGCCCTGGAGCCCAACCGCGATCCTCACATTCTTTTGGACCACATCTTGTTCACGCAGTCACTGACACGTCGCGGGACGTTCCCGCTCTGGGCTGCACCGAGCGCAGGGAAGGTCGAACACCGGGTGCACGAGGAGATCGAAGCGGCATATGGGACGGGGGTAGCATCCGATCACCGTCCAGTCAGCCTGACCTTGACGCCAAGGACGTGATCCAGGCGGCGCTGGATTCGATCCTCAAGGGCGGATCGTCTCCTTAGCCGTGCACCATCGATAGTGCGCGTAGGGGAGGGAGCTTAGTCTCAACTTCCAAGTGCAACACCCCACTTCAAGTAGGGTGTTGGCATGGGACAGAAGTACACACACCTGAGCGCGGAAGAGCGCGCGATGATCGAGATCGAGATTGGGAACGGCGCCAGCCTGCGGTCCGTGGCGCGGCGTCTGGGCAGGAACGTATCGTCCGTGTCGCGGGAGCTGTCGCGCAACCGAGGTGCGGAGGCAGGGGCCTACAGCAGTCGTGCGGCGGGATCGGGCTACCGCCAGCGTCGGCAGCGCAGCGTGCGGCGGCCCCGGTTGATCGAGGGCACGCCCTTGTACCGACGCGTCTACGCCTGGCTGGTCTACCGGCGCTGGTCGCCGCAGCAGATCGCCGCCAGACTGCGGCACATGCATCCGGACGATCCTGCGTGGCGGGTCAGCCACGAAACCGTGTACGCGGCGATCTACGCGCATCCGCGCGGCGCGTTGAAGAAGGGCATGGTGGATGCGCTTCGCCAATCCAAACCCCAGCGCGGGCGGCGACGCACCACCGCTGCGGGCGCCAGCTTCGTGCCGGAAGCCCAACGCATCGTGCATCGCCCCGAGGAGATCGACACCCGTCTGCTGCCGGGGCACTGGGAGGGGGACTTCATCAAGGGGGCGTACAACCGCTCGGGCGTCGGCACGCTGGTGGAGCGCAAGACCCGCTTCGTCGTGCTGTGCAAGATGGAGGGCTGCACCGCGCAGGCCGCACTGGAGGGCTTCACGCGCCAGCTGAAGAAGCTGCCCAGCTTCCTGCGCGAGAGCCTGACCTACGATCGCGGTAGCGAGATGGCCTGCCATGCCGAACTCTCCGAGCGCTTGAACCTGGAGATCTGGTTCGCCGACCCGCACGCCCCCTGGCAGCGCGGTAGCAACGAGAACACCAATGGTCTGCTACGCCAGTTCCTGCCGAAGGGCACCGACCTGTCGCAGGTGAGCCAGACCCACCTCAACGACATCGCCCGGCTGCTCAACGGCAGACCCCGTCAAACGTTGGGGTGGCTGACCCCGGAAGAGATGACCTGATTAGCGTCGAACCTCAGTCGCCGCTCGCAGGATTTGAGACGCGACCACCC